>JAESGS010000066.1_pt1 | contig 213764 bp, 199 predicted proteins | sample 9269761 | NCBI WGS metagenome assembly JAESGS01 (sample SAMN15741799, study PRJNA653493) | algae metagenome | isolation source: Cyanosarcina radialis HA8281-LM2 and co-occurring heterotrophs from damp... | place: USA: Makauwahi cave, Hawaii | collected 2011-01-06 | reverse complement strand
CCGCGAAGGTCTCCACTCAGGCTCCTCGTCATCGTCACCTCCTGGCAAATCACCAAGAGCAGTGAATCAGACAAGCCCGACCGCGTGAATCCTCAAATCGACTCTGCATTCATCGAAACTGCTCTAGGAGAGGCGCGAAATCAGGGAAGACGTGTCCCAGCGCTTGCCGCCCTTGGCCTGCACGTCCTTGTAGAACTGGTCGATGAGTGCGGTGATCGGAAGCTGCGCGCCGTTGCGGTCGGCTTCCTCGAGGCAGATGCCGAGATCCTTGCGCATCCAGTCGACCGCGAAGCCGAAGTCGAACTTGCCGTCGCGCATCGTTTTCCAACGGTTCTCCATCTGCCACGAGCCGGCGGCGCCCTTTGAGATGACGTCGACCACCTTTTCGATGTCGAGCCCTGCGCGCTGGCCGAACGCGATGCCTTCCGACAGGCCCTGGACAAGGCCGGCGATGCAGATCTGGTTGATCATCTTGGTCAATTGGCCGGCGCCGACCGGCCCCATCAGCCCCACCATGCGCGCATAGGCTTCGATGACAGGCTTCGCCTTGTCGTAGGTCGCCTGGTCGCCGCCGCACATGACGGTGAGGACGCCGTTTTCCGCACCCGCCTGTCCGCCCGAAACTGGGGCGTCGATGAAGCCGATGCCTTTGTCCGCGGCGAGGGCCGCAAGTTCGCGGGCGACTTCGGCAGACGCGGTGGTGTTGTCGATGAAGATCGAGCCGGAAGCCATTGACGACAATGCGCCATTCTCGCCGATGGCGATCGATCGCAAGTCGTCGTCATTGCCGACGCAGGAGAAGACGAAATCGGCGCCCTCTGCCGCTTTGGCCGGTGTCGCGGCAGTCTTGCCGGAGAACTCGGCGGCCCATTTCTCGGCCTTGGCGCCGGTGCGGTTGTAGACGGTGACGTCGTGGCCGCCCTTGGTCTTGAGGTAGCCCGCCATCGGGTATCCCATCACGCCCAACCCCAGAAATGCGACCTTCGCCATCGTCCTCTCCTCCTATGTCGTGGAATGAAGCCCCAGCCGGGACATTATGAAATCTGCCATTGCCGCTATGTCATCGATCGGGAACACGGGCAAGGTTTCGCCCGGCAACGGATGGTCGCTGGCGACGGCGACGATGTTCGGATCGTCGACCGAAAGCGGCTGTGTGTCCTTCGCGCCGCGCCGCCGGGTTTCGATCTTCAAATGCGCTTCGCGCTTGTAGCCTTCGACGATGACGAGATCGCAGGGCGAGAGCCGTGCAAGAACCTCGTCGAGCGACGGTTCGCTCTCTTCGCGCAGTTCGTGCATCAGAGCCCAGCGATTGCCGGACACGATGGCCACCTCGCCGGCACCGGCCGCGCGGTGGCGAAAGGAATCCGTGCCGGGCTGGTCGATGTCGAAGGCATGATGTGCGTGCTTGACGGTCGAAACCCTGAGACCACGCGCGACGAACTCGGCCACCAGCCTTTCGGTGAGGGTGGTCTTGCCGGAGTTCTTCCAGCCGGTAATGCCGATGACGCGCCGGTTCATGATTGGTTCAGCCGCTCCGCCTCGGCGAGATCGTCGGGCGTGTTGACGTTGAAGAAGGGGTCGAACGGGTCGGAATCGAAGTCGATGGCGTCGAAGCCGAATTCATCGAGGAATGCCATGACCTTGCGGGTTTGAGCTTGAGCGAGGAATGCGGCGAGCGGATCGAGCGCTTCGACCGGCCAGAGCGCGAAGACCGGATGGACGCGCCCGGCGGACCGGGCGACCTGGATGCGCGCCGGATCGCCGGCGGCGAGGCGCTGCACGAGGCCCAGCGGGAAGAAGGGGGTGTCGACGGCGGCGCTCGCGAGCGCCGCATGTCCGCGGGATCTGGTCCAGACGAGGCCGGCATGAATGCCGGCGAGCGGCCCTTCGAATGTCTGCGTTGCGTCGGCAAGAAGGGTTATGCCGGGCGCGGCTGTCATGCTCAGCCTGTTGGAACTGACGGCGATCTCGTCGACCTGGCCAGCGAGACGCGTGATGGCGCGGACGAGAAGCGTTTCGCCGCCAAGGACGCTCAACGCCTTGTCGCCGCCGCCCATGCGCGTCGACCGGCCGCCGGCAAGGACGATGCCCGCCATGCTCATCGCGCCAACTCGCCTTTGCGTGCGGCGACGTTGAGAACGTAGAGCGACGCGACGATGCCAAGGCAGGAGGACGCCAGCATGACCCAGAGCAGGGGCGCCGGTCCTGTTTCCGGCCCGAGCAGCGCGCCTGCGAGCACCGACAATCCCGCACCGCCGCCGATCTGCATAGCGCCGCCGAGCCCCGACGCCGAGCCGGCGATGTGCGGGCGCACGCTGACGATGCCGGCCATGGCGTTGGGCAGTGTCATGCCGTTGCCGAGGCCGACGAACATCACCGGCACGAAAAGCGAAGCCGGCGAGACATATCCCGCGAAATAAAGGATCAGCGGTACGGACATGCCCGTTGCCGCGACGAAATTGCCGGTCAGCAGCATCCGGTTGATGCCGAGACGGCTCGACAGCCGCCCTGACAGGAAATTGCCGACCATGTAGCCGACCGAGACGAAGCCGAAGTAGAAGCCGTACTGCGACGGCGAAAGGCCGAAGATTTCGCTCGCGACATAAGGCCCACCGCCCAGAAAGGCGAAGAAGGTGCCCGATGTGAATGCCGCGGTGAGCGTATAGCCCCAGAAGCGCTCCGACTTGATCAATTCGGGATAGGAGCGAACCTGCGCGAAAAGCGATGAGGACGGACGCAGATTTGTCTCGCCGAGATCGACCCATATGATGACGAACGCCGTCAGGCCGAAGGCGAGCGTCAAAAGGAAGGTCGACTGCCAGCCATAGAGCTCGTCGAGAAAACCGCCGATGACAGGGCCGATCATCGGCACCAGCGTCATGCCCATGGTGACGTAACCGATCTTGCTCGCCGCCTGATCAGGCCCAACCGTGTCGCGGACAATCGCGCGAGAGAGCACCATTCCGGCGGCCGAAAAGGCCTGGAGGATACGGCAGCCAAGCAGGACTTCGATCGTCGGCGCAAAGATCGCGGCAAGCGTGCCGACAAGGAACACAGCAAAGCAGATGAGCAGGACGGGCCGGCGCCCGAACCGGTCCGAAGCGGGGCCGATGACCAACTGGAGCACGGCCGTCGCGACGAGATAGAGCGCGACCGCAAGCTGGACGACGGAATAATCGGCGTCGAAATGCCTTGCCATCGCGGGCAGGGACGGCAGGAACACGTTCATCGCCAGCGCGCTCGACGCGGTTGCCATGACGAGCGTGAAAATATGGGGAGGGGTTGCCGCGCGGCCTGTCAGCGGGCGGGTCATCGGGATGAAGTGAACGCGTTAATCATGGCGCCTGAATAGGCCGCATTCGCACCGGCTTCAAGCGCTTCACACACCATCGGGAGCCATTGCCGGCGTGGTGGTTTCCGCGACGGGCCGCGTCTTGCCGGCATGGCGCTCGCGGTAGAGCGTGTAGAGCCCGGATGCGACGACGATGGCGGCGCCGACGAGCATGGCCGCGTCCGGAACCTCGCCGAACACGACGAGGCCGAGAAGCAACGCCCAGATCAGTGCCGTGTAGCGGAAGGGCGCGACGAAGGAGATGTCGCCGACGCGCATCGCCATGATGATGAACTGATAGCCGACGATGAGGAGAATTGCCGCGCCGAGCAGCATCGAGGTGCTCGTTACCGTCAGTTCCGTCCAGCCGCCATAGGGCAGGACCAGGACGCCGCCGACGACCGTGACGAAGAGCGCTGTGGCGAAGGAGACGGCGAGGGAGGGGATGTCCTCGGGAATCCGCCGCGTGACGAGATCGCGCAAAGCGCAAAATGCGACGCAGAGAAGCGCCAGCAGCGAATAGGAATTGAAGCCCTCGAAGCCGGGCCGGACGATGATCAGCACGCCGGCGAAACCGACGAGGATGGCTGTCCAGCGCCGCCAGCCGACAGGTTCGTTGAGAAAAAGCGCCGCGCCCATGGTGACGGCCAGCGGCAGCGCCTGAAGGATGGCCGAAACATTGGCGAGCGGCATCTGCGCGAGCGCGGCAAGGAAGCAGAGCGTGCTTCCGATTTCGCTCGCCGCGCGCACCGCAACCAGCGGTCGGCGCAGCGAGGTCAGCGACGACAGGACGCCTCCATGCCAGGCGAGCAGCCCGATCATGATGGTGGCGAACGATCCGCGCACCAGCATCACCTGCGCCGCGCTGATGTCGCCGATGACGGTCTTCGTCAGCGCGTCGTTGAGTGTGAACCCCGCCATCGATATGGCCATGAACAGGGCGGCGCGAAGATTGGGGGAAAGGGTCAAAATGGCGGCTCGTCGATTGGGTCGACTCTGCCATAGGCTGCGGCTGCATCGCGCGCAACGGACCAGTCCGCCTAAACTCTACGCCAGATCAGCCGCCGGTGACGCTCATGTGGCGCGAGACGGACGGCCGGTTGGTCCGTCGGTCGATGACGAAATCGTGGCCCTTGGGCTTGCGGCCGATCGCCTCGTCGATCGCGTTCGATAAAAGTTCGTTGCCCTCGGAGGCGCGCAGCGCGGCGCGCAGGTCGGCCGCATCGTCCTGGCCGAGGCACATGTAGAGCGTGCCGGTGCAGGTCAACCGCACCCTGTTGCAGCTTTCGCAGAAATTGTGCGTCATCGGCGTGATGAAACCCAGCCGTCCACCGGTTTCCGCAACGTCGACATAGCGGGCGGGGCCGCCGGTCTTGTAGGGAATATCCGTCAGCGTGAACTGGCGTTCGAGTTGCGCGCGCAGGAGCGACAGCGGCAGATACTGGTCGGTCCGGTCCTCGTCGATCTCGCCCATGGGCATGGTTTCGATGACCGTCATGTCCATGCCGCGACCGTTCGCCCAGCGCAGCATGTCGGGAATCTCGTGGTCGTTGAAGCCCTTCAGCGCCACGGCGTTGATCTTGATCTTCAGGCCGGCGGCCTGTGCCGCGTCGATGCCGGCCATCACCTTGGCAATGTCGCCCCAACGCGTGATCTGCTTGAACTTTACCGGATCGAGCGTGTCGAGCGAGACGTTGATCCGCCTGACGCCGCATTCGGCGAGTTCGGCCGCGAAGCGCTGGAGTTGCGAGCCGTTGGTGGTCAAGGTGAGCTCTTCGAGCGCGCCGCTCTCGATGTGTCGCGACAGGTCGCGAACGAGGTGCATGATGTTCTTGCGCACCAGCGGCTCGCCGCCGGTCAAACGCAGCTTCCTGACGCCCTTTTCGATGAACACCGTGCAGAGCCGGTCGAGTTCTTCCAGGCTCAAGAGATCGCGCTTCGGCAGGAAGGTCATGTCCTCCGCCATGCAGTAGGTGCAGCGGAAATCGCAGCGATCCGTCACCGAGACGCGCAGATAGGAGATCGCGCGCCCGAACGGGTCGACCATGCTCGTGTCGAAAAGGTTCATGCCATTGCCATCGCTGCTCATCCCGTCAATTTCGTGTTCTTTTGCGCGCTGCGCAAGCCCGATGCGTCGAAAGTCTGGCGCATGACGCGGAATTGAGGCATTCGGGACGCCGAAATCGAAAGAGGACATCACATGCGCCCACCATCGGAACTGCGCGTCTCAAAGGATCGACGGACGCTGACCATCCTCTTCGACAACCACGCGCCGATCCCGCTCGATGCCGAATTCCTGCGCGTCGTCTCGCCCTCGGCCGAGGTGCAGGGCCATTCGCCCGAGCAGCGCGTGACCGTGCCGGGAAAGCGAAATGTCGCGATCTCCAAGATGGAGCCGGTGGGCAACTATGCCGTGCGCATCGTCTTCGACGACGGGCACGACACCGGCATCTTCACCTGGGATTATCTGCACACGCTCGGCCATGAGAAGGACACCCGCTGGCAGGCCTATCTCGACGAATTGGCGGCAAAGGGCTTGTCGCGGGACTAGTCCTCCTTCAGCGCCTCGCTGATGCGGCGCATCTGGTCGCCGAGGCGTTCGCACTGGTCGGGCGTCGAATGCGCCATCACGCGGTCGAGCAGGGCGGCATAGATTTCCATCGCCGCCATCAGCCGCGTCTCGCCTTCATCGGTAAGGTAGAGGCGCATGACGCGGCGGTCGTTGTCGTCGGGATCGCGCCGAAGCAGGCCCTGTGTTTCGAGCTGCGGCAGCAGCATCGTTATGTTCGAGCGGCCGACGAGCAGACGGCGCGCGAGATCGTGCTGCGACAGGCCGGGGTGGCGGTAGAGGTTCATCAGGACGTCGAGCTGGCCGATCTTGAGCGGCGCGATCGCCTTGGCGAGTTCGCGAACCACCGCGCGTTCGGCACGCACCACCGCGATCCAGTTGCGGAATCGCGGATTGTCCCAGGGCAGGCGCGGCGTTTCTTTCGGTCCGGCTGCGGTCAAGGTTTGCGCTCGGCCGGCGGATCGTAGGGCAGGCCGGCTTCCTTCCAGGCGCCGAAGCCGCCCTCGATGTGCTTGACGGGGGAAAGGCCCATATCCTGCGCGGTCTTGGTGGCGAGCGCCGAGCGCAGCCCGCCGGCGCAGAAGAAGACGAAGGTCTTGCCGCTGGCGAAGACCGGCTTGTGATAGGGGCTTTCCGGATCGATCCAGAACTCCAGCATACCGCGCGGCGCGTGAAGCGTGTGCGGAATGCGCCCCTCGCGCTCCAGTTCGCGCGGGTCGCGGATATCGACCAGAACGACATCGTCGCGGGTGGCGAGTTCCTGCGCCTTTGCTGGCGAGATCGCCTCGACTTCGGCATTGGCTTCTTCAAGCAATGCCTTGTAGCCCTTTTTCATCGGCTGGCCTCCTCGATTGACCTGCCGATGATGGCTTCGCGGAAGCGTCAGCGCAAGACGCTCGCGCGCGTCGATCAGCCCAGGTTCAGTTCCTTGAAAAAATCATTGCCCTTGTCGTCGATGACGATGAAGGCGGGGAAATCCTCGACCTCGATGCGCCAGATCGCTTCCATGCCGAGCTCGGGATACTCGACGACGTCGACCTTCCTGATGCAGTCCTGCGCCAGACGCGCCGCCGGACCGCCGATCGAGCCGAGGTAGAAGCCGCCATGGCGCCCGCACGCTTCGCGCACCTGGCGCGAGCGGTTGCCCTTGGCGAGCATGACCATCGATCCGCCGAAGGACTGGAACTGGTCGACATAGGAATCCATCCGGCCCGCCGTGGTCGGCCCGAATGAGCCGGATGCATAGCCGGCAGGCGTCTTGGCCGGGCCGGCATAGTAGATCGGGTGGTTCTTGAAATAGTCCGGCATCGGCTCGCCGGCTTCGAGCCGTTCGCGGATTTTCGCGTGCGCGATGTCGCGCGCGACGATGATCGGACCGGACAGCGACACACGGGTTTTCACCGGCTGGGCCGAGAGGATCTTCAGGATCTCGCTCATCGGCTGGTTCAGATCGATCCTGACGACGTGCGACGTCAGCTTGTCCTCGTCGATATCGGGCATGTAGCGGGCCGGATTGGTCTCCAGCTCCTCGAGAAAGATGCCGTCTTTCGTGATCTTGCCCTTGGCCTGGCGGTCGGCCGAGCAGGAGACGCCGAGCCCGATGGGCAGGGAGGCGCCGTGGCGGGGCAGGCGGATGACACGCACGTCATGGCAGAAATACTTGCCGCCGAACTGGGCGCCGACGCCCATGGACTGCGTCATCTTGTGGACTTCGGCCTCCATTTCGAGGTCGCGGAAGGCGTGGCCCGTCTCGCCGCCGGACGTCGGCAGGCCGTCGAGATAGCGCGTGGAGGCAAGCTTGACGGTCTTCAGGTTCATTTCCGCCGACGTGCCGCCGATGACGATCGCCAGATGATAGGGCGGGCAGGCGGCGGTGCCGAGGGTCAGAATCTTCTCCTTGAGGAAATCCAGAAGCCTGTCGCGCGTCATCAGCGACGGCGTTCCCTGATAGAGGAAAGTCTTGTTGGCCGAGCCGCCGCCCTTGGCCACGAACAGGAACTTGTAGGCGTCCTCGCCTTCTTCGTAGATGTCGATCTGCGCGGGAAGATTGTTCCTGGTGTTCTTTTCCTCGAACATCGACAGCGGCGCGAGCTGCGAATAGCGCAGGTTCTTGCGCTCATAGGCGTCGAGCACGCCCTGGCCGAGTGCGTCGGCGTCGCCGCCTTCGGTCCAGACGCGGCGGCCCTTCTTGGCCATGATGATCGCCGTTCCGGTGTCCTGGCACATCGGCAGCACGCCGCCTGCGGCGATGTTGGCGTTCTTCAGGAGATCATAGGCGACGAAGCGGTCATTGTCGGTCGCTTCCGGGTCTTCGAGAATCGATGCAAGCTGCTTCAAATGGCCGGGGCGAAGCAGGTGGTTGATGTCGGCAAAGGCCGTATCCGAAAGGAGGCGCAGGCCCTCCGCTTCGACCGTCAGGATCTCCTGGCCGCGGAACGTGTCGACGCTCACATGGTCGGAGGTGAGCTTGCGATAGGGCGTTTCGTCGGCTGCGAGGGGAAAAAGCTCGGCGCTTGCGTAGTCGGCCATCGGCGAAGGGTCTCCGGAAAGAAACAGGTTGGCAGGCTCTTAAAGCGAAACGGGGCCGGTTTGAAGCCTGCCTTTGGACCGGTGAGGGGCGTTGTATTCCTGCAATGGTCGCCGCAAAACCCGCATGGGCGGCGCGGGATGCCTTGAACCGAACCCATCGACGTCCTTAGCATCGTGGTCACGGCGGATGAACGTTTGCGATTTGGAAACCATATCGGGTCCAGTGTCGGACTCCGTGTTCGCCGGCCTCGGCCGCGCCCGACTGGAACTCTGAACGGATTGGACGACATGATCAAGCGTATGCGCCTTCGGGCTCTGGCCCTGACCTCAACCGCGCTCGCGGCGTCGCTTCTGACCGGTGCGCAGGACGCATCCGCGCAAGGGTTCTTCGAGCGCCTGTTCAACCAGCCGCCGCGCCGCTATGTCGAGCCGCAATACCAGCAGCAACAGCAGCCGCAAGTTCAGCAGCCGGTTCAGCGCGCCGCGCCGCCGCAGGCGCCGCGCGTTACGGGGCCGCAATATTTCACCTACAAGACCGATTCGCTGGCGAAGGTGAACTTCGCCGCGATTTCGGTCGATCCCGCTTTGGTCAATACCGGCATCGATCACGGCACGGTCGGCGCGACCACTCAGACTGAAAGCAGTTCAGGCCGGACGGTCGCCGTCGCCGGGGGCAGCCTCGAAGAGGCGGTTGAAAAAGCCCTGGAGGGCAGCGATCGCGCTGGCGACAGGCGCCGGATGGCCGCGCGCGAGGACAGTCAGCTCCCATCGATCAACGGCGCCAGTCCAAAACTCGAGATCGACGTTCGCAAGAACGCGGTCCGCTCGTCCGAGCCGGTCGACGCAACCATAGCCGGTTCGCTCGACGATCTTGCGACGTTCGAATTCTATGCCGAACAGGCGATCGGCGAGGCAGTGGTTGCGCATTATTCGACCCATCCGGAACTGATCTGGTCCGAGCGCGGACGCGTCAATCCGGCGGCGCGCGACGTGCTGCGCGAGCTTGCGAGCGCCGACGATTACGGACTCAATCCGGCCGACTATGCCGTTTCCGTGCCGCGCACGCAGGATGAGGCGGCGCTTGCGCGCTTCGAGATGGCGCTGTCGGCGCGCATGTTGCGCTATGCACGCGACATCCATGCCGGCCGCGTCGATCCGAACCGCATCTCCGGCTATCATGATTTCGAACTGAAGACCGTCGACTATGGCGGCCTTCTGGCGACGCTTGCCGAGGGCGACGACGCGAGCGCTGCGCTGCGCGCGCTCCATCCGCAAAACGAATTCTACAAGGCGATGCAGGTCGAGCTCGAGGAGCTGCGCGCCAGCGAGGAAAAGAGCATCGTCATCGCGCCGGGCACGTTCATCCGGCCCGGTCAGACGAATTCGGAACTGCCGAAGATTCTCGCCGTCATCGAGAAGGAGGCGGACGAGACCTTCCTTGCCGATCACGCCACGACGATCCAACTCAATCGCTCCAGCGAGACCTATTCGGACGATCTGGTCGCGGTGATCAAGGCCGCGCAGGAAAAACGCGGCTTGCAGGTCGACGGCATCATCGGCCCGCGCACCGTTACGGCTTTCGCCGGCGAATCGAAGGCCGCGCGGATCGAGAAGGTGAAGCTCGCCATGGAGCAGCTTCGCTGGCTGCCGTCCGATTTCGGCGACCGCTACGTCTTCCTCAACGCGCCATCGGCGATGGCGAGCTATGTGGAAGGTGGCGCTGAGAAATTGTCGATGCGCACGGTCGTCGGCACCAAGGCGACGCAGACCTACTTCTTCCAGGACGAGATTTCCTATGTCGAGTTCCACCCCTATTGGGGCGTGCCGCGCTCGATCATCGTCAACAAGTACCTGCCCAAGCTCTATGCCGATCCGTCCTATTTCGACCGGTCCGGCTTCGAGGTGACGGATCAGCAGGGCCGGCAGATTTCATCCGCAGCGATCGACTGGCCGCGTTATGGTGCCAAGATTCCCTTCAATGTCCGCCAGCGTCCGGGGCCGAGCAACGCGCTCGGCGAATTGAAGGTCATGTTTCCGAACAAGCACGCGATCTACATGCACGATACGCCGGAGCGGCATCTTTTCAGCCGCGACAACCGCGCGCTGTCAAACGGCTGCGTGCGTCTGGAAGATCCGCGCGCCATGGCCGCGGCGGTCCTCGGCTGGGATCGCGCCCGTGTCGATACGCGCCTGGCGGGCCAGCATGGTCGCGACGATCTGGACGAAAAGGTGCCGGTCTATGTCGCCTATTTCACGGCATGGCCCGAAGCCGATGGCAAGATGGGCTATTACCCCGACGTCTATGATCGCGATCTGAAGACGCGCGAAGCGATGGAGCGCATAGAAGCAGCGCGGGCGCCGTCGATCTGACGGCGCTCGTTCGAAAAGACTATTCATGCCCGACCGGGCGTCGTGCGGTCAGCGCGCCCCATTGGAGGCGTGAGCGAAGCGAATTGCTATGAGTTCGATAAATGGTGGGCGCGACAGGGATTGAACCTGTGACCCTTCGCGTGTGAAGCGAATGCTCTCCCGCTGAGCTACGCGCCCATGAACGCCAAGCGCTCAAAGTCGTCCGGCGAACCGAACGTCGCCTGCCTATAGGAGCATCCGGCCGCGTCCGTCAAGCGGTCTTGGCGCGCGGCGTGGATGCCGCTGCGATCAGTCGATCTGCAAGGTCTACGGTCAACTCGTCGAAATGCGAAATGACGTGCGATGGCTCGAATTCTCGCACGTGCCTGTCGGTATATCCGAAGTCGACGGCGACGACCGGAATGCCCGCGGCCTTGGCGGTCCTGATGTCGGTTTCGGAGTCCCCCACCATGATCGCGCGTTCGGGATCGCCGCCGGCACGCGCGATCGTCTCGATCAGATGGCGCGGATCGGGCTTGCGGAACGCGAACGTATCCTGACCGCAAATGGCGCGGAAGCGCTCGGTCAGGCCAAGGCCCTGCATCAGGCGCATCGAGTGCAGTTCGAACTTGTTTGTGCAGATCGCGGTAAGATAGCCGGCATCGTCGAAGCGGTCGAGCGCGGCGACGACGCCTGCATAGGGCTGCGATTCGCCGGGCATGTTCGAACCATAATGCTCGATGAAGGTGTCGAGCAGACCCTTGAGGCGTTCGTCGGTGAGCACGCGCTGCTGCGCCGCATAGGCCCGTTCGATCATCACCTTGCCGCCCATGCCGACGAAGCGGCGGAATTCGGACGGTCCGGCGACGGTCATGCCGTCGAGCGCGAGGCAATGATTGAGGCTCGCCATCAGGTCGGGCGCGGTGTCGACCAGGGTTCCGTCGAGGTCGAAGACAATGATGGGCGCAGTCATCGGATCGTCCGTTCGTTTCCGTTGCGGTGGGTCTAGCTTGGCGATGGTCGAGGTGCAAGGCGACCTGGACGGTTTGCCAGCACGGGCGAAGATGATAAACGGCGTCTGGAAATCAAGGAGCGGGACATGGATGCGCGAGCGCTGAAGATCGAAGCGGCACGGGTCGCCCTTTCCCATGTGGAGGACGGCATGAAGCTCGGCATCGGAACGGGTTCGACGGCGGAGGAATTCGTTCGGCTGCTGGCGGTGCGCGTTTCCGACGGGCTCGAGATCGTCGGTGTGCCGACCTCCGAACGCACCGCAGAGCTTTGCAGCGATCTGGGCGTGCCGCTCGCTACGCTGGACGAGGAACCCGCGCTCGACCTCACCATCGACGGCGCCGACGAGATCGGCCCCGGCCTGTCGCTGATCAAGGGTGGCGGCGGTGCGCTCTTGCGCGAGAAGATCGTCGCCTTCGCCTCCAAACGCATGATCGTGATCGCTGATTCCTCAAAGGTCGTCGACGCGCTCGGCAGTTTCCCGCTGCCGGTCGAGGTCAACCCGTTCGGTCTCGGTGCGACGCGGATCGCCATCGAGACGGCGGCGGAACGGCTTGGTCTTTCGGGCGAAATCCGACTTCGCGAGAAGAACGGCGAGCGTTTCGTGACCGATGGCGGCCATGTTATTCTCGACGCATCTTTTGGCCGTATTCCCGATCCACTGGCACTTTCGGATGCGCTTCACGCGATCCCCGGTGTCGTGGAGCACGGCCTGTTCCTGAGCCTGGCCGATCTTGCCGTGGTGGCCGAACCGGATGGTGTGAAGACGATCGACGGCGTATAGGCGTCGTCAAAAAGAACGAGACGGCGCGGGCGCGCCGGCAAAGAGGAGATTGGACATGAATTTCAGATATGCGGGCATCGCTCTTGCCGTGGGCGCGGCCATCGCACTTGGATCGGCCATGGGGCCGGCCGCGTCGCAGGAACCTTCGGAAAGTCATCTTGCCGCCGCGCGTGCGGCTGTCGACGCTGTCGGCATGACGGATGAATTCGACAACATCCTGCCGCAGGCCGCCATGGCCTTGAAAAACGAACTGACCCAGAAGAACCCCGATCAGGTGAGCCTGATTTCGGAAACGGTCGACGAGAAGGCGATCGCCCTCGCGGCGCGCCGCGGCGATCTGGAGCGAGAGGCCGCCGCCGCTTATGCCCAGTTCTTCTCCGAAGAGGAACTCGACGAGATTTCGGCCTTCTATTCGTCGCCGACCGGGCAGAAATTCATCGAGACGCACCCCGACGTGACCAGCCAGGTGTTCCAGGCGGCCAATATCTGGCAGTCCGGCATTGCCCGTGATCTCGCGCGGGACGTTGCAGGCGAGTTGCAGGGTCAGGTTGCCGAGCCGCAAGGCGAAGCGGCACCGGCAGCACCCGCGCAGTCCAACTGAGCGATCTCCATAGCGTGACCAGCCCGGCCCAGCGCCGGGCTTTTCATTTGGGCGACCGCGCCCTAAACCTTGCGTCCGCAATATTGAGAAAGGCCGCCGCATGACCCAGTACGACTATGATCTCTTCGTCATCGGGGGTGGATCGGGCGGCGTGCGGGCAGGGCGTGTGGCTGCATCGCTCGGCAAGCGCGTCGGCATAGCCGAGGAATATCGTTTCGGCGGCACCTGCGTCATTCGCGGCTGCGTGCCGAAGAAGCTCCTGGTTTACGCATCGCAGTTTCCCGAGCATTTCGAGGATGCCGCCGGCTATGGCTGGACGGTGGGCGAGCGTTCCTTCGACTGGACAACGCTGATCGCCAACAAGGACAAGGAAATCGCGCGGCTCGAAGGTCTTTACCGAAAGGGCCTCGAAAACGCGGGAGCGGACATCATCGACAGCCGCGCCGTGCTCGAAGATCCGCACACGATCCGGTTGCAGAAGGACGGGCGGACGGTGACGGCCGAGACGATCCTCGTCGCAACCGGCGGGCATCCGAGCCTTCACCCCGCGCTGCCCGGCCACGAATACTGCATCACGTCGGACGATGCGTTTCACCTCGAAGAGCTTCCGAAGGCGATCGCGATCGTCGGCGGCGGATATATCGGCGTCGAATTTGCCAACATCTTCCACGGCCTAGGGGTCGAGACGACGCTGATCTATCGCGGCAAGGAGATATTGGGACGATTCGACAAGGACTTGCGCACCGCGCTTCACGTGGAGATGGAAGCCAAGGGCATCAAGATTCTCTGCGGCGAGATTTTCAAAACCATCGAGAAGCGACCGGATGGCCGTCTCGAAGCGCATACCAGCGCCGACCGGGTTCTGATCGTCGATCAGGTGATGCTCGCCATCGGCCGCCAGCCCAACACGGCCGGCCTCGGCCTCGACAAGGCAGGCGTGAAGACCGGGCCGAAGGGCGAGATCATGGTCGACGATTATTCGCGCACGAACGTGGAGAACATCTATGCCGTCGGCGATGTCACGGACCGCGTGCAACTGACGCCGGTGGCGATCCACGAGGCGATGTGCTTCGTCGACACGGTTTATCGGGGCAAGCCGACGAGCCCCGACCACGAGGCTGTCGCGACCGCCGTCTTCTCGCAACCCGAACTCGGCACGGTCGGCCTTTCGGAAGAAGATGCAGGCAAGAAATACGACGAACTCGAAATCTACAAGGCGACCTTCCGCCCTATGCGCCACACGCTTTCGGGTCGCATGGAAAAAATGGTGATGAAACTGGTCGTCGATGCCGCCAGTCGCCGGGTCGTCGGCGCCCATGTGCTGGGCGTCGATGCCGGCGAAATGGCGCAACTCCTCGGCATCGCCGTCAAGGCGAAGCTGACGAAGGAGGATTTCGACGCGACGATGGCCGTACACCCGACCGCAGCCGAGGAACTCGTGACGATGTACCAGCCGAGCTACCGGGTGAAGAACGGCGTGCAGGTCGCGTAGGCTGGGCGATTTATCGGCGGAGGCCGTGTGTGTCTGGAACTTTGGCATCTCGTGAGGGCCTGGTCGCCTATTTCGGATACGGGTCGCTGGTCTGCCGGTCGACGCATCGCACGCAGATTGCCGCGGCCTACCCGGCCCGCTTGAACGGATGGCGTCGTCACTGGCGTCCGCGCCCCGACATGCCTGGATTCCCGGCCGCTCTCCTGTCGGTGCGGCCGCAACCTGATGCCGGCTGTGACGGGCTTCTCATCATCGACAGGGCAGAGAACCTTGCCGCCGTCGATGCGCGCGAGGCGCGCTATGACCGGCTTCAGATCCAGCGCGCTTCCATCGAATGCGCAGCCGATCTCGACGGCGTTCCGATCTATCTCTACGTGGCGCAGGCGGACATCCCGGTGCATCCATCGCCGCCCCTGATCCTGCAATCCTATCTCGACGTGGTCATGCAAGGCTTCCATGCCGAGCATGGCGACGAGGGACTTCGGCGGTTCCTGGATGAGACGGACGGGTTCGATATCGGCCTGCACCTCGATCGCGACCAACCGCTCTATCCGCGCGCCCTTGAGCCGGACGATGCACGCGTTGCGGCCTTCGATCGCGTTCTTGCGCCATATCTGGTCGCGTCTTCGGCGAAGGAAGTGTAGAATCGCCGGCTTTCGTAGTGTAAGGACGCCGCCACGGGCAGGGCGCATTCCCGGCCCCCAGGCGATATTGAACGGGTGCGACAATGACGAAATGGTCTCCGAATTCCTGGCGCAACATGCCGATCAGCCAAGTTCCGGCCTATCCGGATGGGGCTGCGCTCGCCGAGACCGAAAAGCAGCTTGCCAGTTATCCGCCGCTCGTTTTTGCAGGCGAGGCCCGCAAGTTGAAGAAGCAGCTTGCCGCCGTGTCGGCTGGTGAGGCCTTCATGCTTCAGGGCGGCGATTGCGCCGAGAGTTTCGCCGAGCACGGCGCCGACAACATTCGCGATTTCTTTCGCGTGTTCCTGCAGATGGCCGTGGTGCTGACCTTCGGCGGCGCGCAGCCGGTGGTGAAGGTCGGCCGCATCGCCGGCCAGTTCGCCAAGCCGCGTTCGTCAGACATCGAAACCAAGGACGGCGTGGCGCTGCCGTCCTATCGCGGCGACATCATCAACGGCATCGAGTTCAATGAAGAGGCGCGCACGCCGAACCCGGCGCGCCAGCGCATGGCCTACCGCCAGTCGGCCGCGACGCTGAATCTTCTGCGCGCCTTCGCGCAGGGCGGCTATGCGAGTCTCGAAAACGTTCACAAATGGATGCTCGGCTTCGTGTCCGACAGTCCGCAATCCGAGCGTTACAAGGCGCTGGCGAACCGCATTTCCGAGACGGTCGATTTCATGAATGCGGTCGGGATCACGTCCGAATCCCATGCGGCACTTCGGGAAACCGACTTCTACACCAGCCACGAAGCGCTGCTTCTGGGCTACGAGGAGGCGATGACGCGCGTCGATTCGACCTCGGGCGACTGGTACGCGACCTCCGGTCACATGATCTGGATCGGCGACCGCACGCGCCAGCCGGACCATGCCCATGTCGAATATTGCCGCGGCATCAAGAACCCGCTCGGGTTGAAATGCGGCCCCTCCATGACGTCGGACGGGCTGATCAGGCTCATCGATCTGCTCAATCCGGAGAACGAAGCCGGGCGCCTGACGCTGATCTCGCGTTTCGGGTCCGAAGCGGTCGGCGACCACCTGCCCAAACTCGTTCGGGCCGTCGAGAAGGAAGGCCGCAAGGTCGTCTGGTCGTGCGATCCGATGCACGGCAACACGATCACGGCTGCCGGCTACAAGACGCGCCCCTTCGACCGCATCCTGAAGGAGGTTCAGTCCTTCTTCGACGTTCATGCGGCCGAGGGCACCCATGCGGGCGGCATCCATATCGAGATGACGGGCAAGAACGTCACCGAATGCACCGGGGGCGCGCGCGCCGTGCGCGACGAGGATTTGCAGGATCGCTACCATACGCATTGCGACCCGCGCCTCAATGCCGACCAGGCGCTCGAACTCGCTTTCCTGGTGAGCGAGCTTCTGGCCAAGAAGAAGCACGGGCAGGCGCCGCGCCAGGCGGTCAACGCCTGAGAGTTTGCACTCAGGCGGCAACCCTGTCGCCTGAGCCGGTCGTGGCGCCCGCCATCGCCCGCGGGGCGAAGATGCTGATCGCCGCCGGATGGACCTTGAAGTGGGCTGGCGTCTGCGTGACGATCTCGCCATCGGTGTTGACCGGGCGCGGCCGGTCCGTCTCGATGTCGAACTCGACGCAGCGCGCCGTGCGGACCTCGTTCCAGGCGCCATGGCGGCCTGAGCGGAACGAGCGCAGCATCAGCGCGAGCTTCCACACATTGGAAAGCTCGAGACTGTAGAGATCGAGGTGACCGTCGTCGATCTCGGCCGTTTCCTCTACGACATTGCCGCCACCATAATGCCGCCCGTTGCCGACCGCGATCTGGTAGGTCGAAACGCGGATCGTGTTGCCCTTCTCCGTGATCGTCGCCTTGAAGGGCCGCACCTTCGTCATCACGCGGCTGGCCGCGATCGCATAGCCGAGCCGACCCCAGCGCTTCTTGGTCTGCGGATCGAGGCTCTGGGCAAGTTCGGTCGAAAGGCCGATCGAGGCGACGTTGAAGAAGGCATGGCCGTTGACCGTGCCGACATCGACCTTGCGCGTATGGCCATCGGCGATGATGCCGGCGGCCTCCACGAGGTCCATCGGGATGTTGAGCGTGCGGGCCAGATCGTTGGCGGTGCCCATCGGCATGATGCCCATCGGCAGGCCCGATTCCATCACCGCGACGGCGGCCGAGGAGACGGTGCCGTCGCCGCCGCATACGATGACGAGATCGGCCCGTTCGCGCAAGCGAACGATGTCGCGCGCAATCTCGGGCAGCGCCTCGAAAGGCTCGACGGTAACGTCTAGCCCGCCGACCTTCAGTCGTTCCAGAATGGGCTCGACCGGCTCACGCCCGCGGCGCGCATTGGGATTGACGAGGAAGAGGGCACGGTTGCCGTTCTGCAAGCTGGAAATCCTTTCCCGGTTCGGAAGCCTTCGCCACATAGGAACTGTCATTTGCAATTGCGAGGTTCTACGGGACTTCAGCTTACGTTTCGCATTTCACGATGGCCGCAGAACGTGCGAACTGGCAGATTATTCGAAGAGCGGTGGAGACAGACGGATGACGCGGAGCGGGGGTTGCCTTTGCGGCGCTGTGAGGTTCGAGGCAGCAGGGCCGGTGCGGCCGGTCGTCTACTGCCACTGCACGCAATGCCGCAAGCAGACGGGGCACTTCTACGCCGCGAGCAACGTTGCCGATGATCGGCTGAAGATTTCCGGCGGCGAGGCGATCACATGGTTCGCCGCTTCACCCGCCGCGCAGCGCGGCTTTTGCCGGATCTGCGGTTCCGCGCTGTTCTGGAAGGCGAATGACAGCGATGTCACGTCGGTTCTCGCCGGCGCTTTCGATACGCCGTCCGGGCTCGTGGCTGCCTGCCACATCTACACGGCCGACAAGGGGGACTACTACGCCATCGATGACGGGCTGCCCCAGCATCCGCATGACTGGAAAGCCTCGGTCGACTGAACGCTCCGTCGCCCTTGGCGCGGACGCCCCACCATGCCTATCTGCGCGGGTAAGGAGCCCGTCATGGACGAAATCGATCCCTCGCTGAATCTCGAAAGTCGCGCCGGTCTGCCGGACGATCTGCGCTTTCTCGTCGAAAAATACCCGCGCGATAGCTGGACCGGGCATCGCAACGTCCATGGCATGGCGTCGATGTGGCTTCAGCGGCACGACATGTTCCGCGAACTGGGCGGCGTCCTGACGGGATCGATCTTTGATTATCGGGAAGGCAGGACAAGCGCGCAGCAATTCGCGCAGTTCTTCGCGCCACGCCTGAACTTCTTCCTCGGCCAGCTCGACGGCCATCACAATATCGAGGACCAGCACTATTTTCCCATTTTCGCGCGCGTCGAGACACGGCTGAAACACGGCTTCGACATCCTCGATTCCGATCATCATCTGATCCACGACGCGCTGGAGATGAATGCGCAGACCGCCAATGCCTTTCTCCAGGCGCTGACGGGCGACAAGGATGCGCAGCGCTACGCTGCCGACGCCTATGCGGACCAGAATTCCCGGCTCGTCGCCATGCTTGCGCGCCATCTCGACGACGAGGAAGACCTGATCATTCCGCTCATCCTCGAAAAGGGTGACCGGGAACTCTCCGGCTATTGATGCGCGCCTGCGCTTCGATAGACTGCGCGGCGGAGGATCAATCATGAAATCGTTCGAGAAAATCCGTGCGCGGGCAGCCGACCGCAAGGGCGGTGACGACGTTCTGCAATCGCTCCTGGGGCCGCGCCCCGACATTGGTGTGCTTGCCGTGTTGCCGGATGATCGCGTCCTTTCGACCATGGCCAACCGCATCTTCGCGGCCGGGTTCGTGTGGCGTGTGATCGAACAGAAATGGCCGGGCTTCGAGGCGGCCTTTCTCGGCTTCGAGCCGCGCGCGCTTCTCTTCCAGCCGGACGATTTCTGGCACGACCTTTCGCTCGACAAGCGCATCGTCCGCAACCCGCAGAAGATCGCGTCGGTGCGCGAGAATGCGGGCTTCGTCGCCCGTGTTTCCGAGCAGCATGGCGGGTTCGGCCGGTTCCTTGCCGAATGGCCCGCCGGCGACCAGATCGGTCTGACGGCCTTTCTCGGCAAGAACGGAAGCCGGCTGGGCGGCAATACGGGGCAGTATCTCCTGCGCTGGCTCGGCTGGGACACGTATATCGTCTCGGCCGACATGGTAGCGGCGCTTCGCGATGCCGGGCTTGGCATCGCCGAAAAGCCGACCTCGAAGAAGGATCTGGCCGCGATCCAAACGCAGATGAACGCATGGGCCGACGAGAGCGGGCTGCCGCGCGCCCACATCTCGCGCGTGCTCTCGATGTCGATCGGAACCAACCACACCGCCGAGGAACTGCGCACCTATATGGGCGAGTGATCGGCGCCGCCCGACCATTGCCCGCAGAACGCGCCCGCGCTAGACGAACGCAATGACAAAGACGCCCGACATTCTCCGCATCGCCATCGCGCAGCTCAATCCGACGGTCGGTGACATTGCCGGAAATCTCGCCAAGGCGCGCGAGGCGCGGGCGGATGCGGCGCGGCAGGGTGCGGACCTCGTCCTCTTCACCGAACTCTTCATCGTAGGCTATCCGCCGGAAGATCTCGTGCTGAAGCGCGCCTTTGTCTCTGCCTGCGAGAAGGCGGTCGGCGACCTTGCGGCCGATACGGCCGATGGCGGGCCGGGCATCGTCATCGGCACGCCGCTGCGTCGCAAGAGCGGATTACACAATTCGGTCGTCGTCGCCGACGGCGGCAAGATCGTCGGCGAGCGCTTCAAGCTCGATCTGCCGAACTATGGCGAGTTCGACGAGAAGCGGGTGTTCCAGCCGGGGCCGGACATGCCGGGGCCTGTAAATTTCCGCGGTGTGCGGCTCGGCATCCCGATCTGCGAGGATATCTGGGGCGAACTCGGCGTCTGCGAGACGCTGGCCGAGGCCGGCGCCGAACTGCTGTTGGTGCCGAACGGATCGCCCTATTATCGCGGCAAGTCCGACGTGCGCCAGCAGGTGGTGATCCGCGAAGTGATCGAAAGCGGCCTGCCGCTGATCTACGCCAACCAGCTCGGCGGGCAGGACGAACTGATCTTCGACGGGGCCTCCTTCGCCATCAATGCCGACAAGTCGCTCGCCTTCCAGATGAGCCCGTTCGAGGAGACGCTGGCCGTCACGACATGGCGGCGCGGCGGCGACGACGTCTGGACATGTTCCGAAGGCCCCCGTGCGATCCTGCCCGAAGCACAGGAGGCCGACTACCGCGCCTGCATGTTGGGCCTGCGAGACTATGTGAACAAGAACGGCTTCAAGACCGTCGTGCTCGGCCTCTCAGGCGGCATCGATTCGGCGATCTGCGCGGCGCTCGCCGTCGATGCGCTCGGCGAAGAGCGCGTGCGTACGATCATGATGCCCTATCGCTACACGTCGAAGGGGTCGCTGAAGGACGCCGAGGACTGCGCCCGCGCGCTCGGCTGCCGCTACGATATCGTGCCGATCGCCGAGCCGGTCGAGGGGTTCACCAATGCGCTCGGCCAGATGTTCGAGGGCACGGAAGAGGGGATCACCGAGCAAAATCTTCAAAGCCGTGCGCGCGGCACGATCCTGATGGCGGTGTCGAACAAGTTCGGCGCGATGGTGGTCACCACTGGCAACAAGTCTGAAATGTCGGTCGGCTACGCCACGCTTTACGGCGACATGAACGGCGGCTTCAACCCCATCAAGGACCTTTACAAGATGCAGGTCTACGGTCTTTCGGCATGGCGCAACACCACCGTGCCTCCCGGCGCGTTCGGCCCGTCCGGCGAGGTCATCCCGCAAAACATCATCGACAAGGCGCCGTCGGCGGAACTGCGCCCCGACCAGACCGACCAGGATTCGCTGCCACCCTATCCGGTTCTCGACGACATCCTCGAATGCCTTGTCGAAAACGAGATGGGCGTCGACGAGATCGTCGCGCGCGGGCATGACCGCGAACTCGTCCACCGGATCGAGCATCTGCTCTACATCGCCGAATACAAGCGTCGGCAGGCGGCTCCCGGCGTCAAGATCACGAAAAAGAATTTCGGGCGGGACCGGCGCTATCCGATCACAAACCGTTTCCGCGACCGGAGCTGAGCACGAAAATGACCGTTACCGTCCGCTTCGCGCCGTCGCCGACCGGCCATATCCACATCGGCAATGCGCGCACGGCGCTTTTCAACTGGCTGTTCGCGCAAAAGGCCGGCGGGCGGTTCATCCTGCGTTTCGACGACACGGACGTTGCGCGCTCGAAGCAGGAATATGCCGACCAGATTCAGAAGGACCTGTTCTGGCTCGGCATCAAGCCCGATGTGACCGCGCATCAGTCGGCCCGCTTTGCGACATACGATGCGGCAGTCGAGACGCTGAAGGCCAAGGGGCTTCTCTATCCGTGCTACGAGACGGCGGACGAGCTGGAGCGCAAACGCCGCCTGCGGCTGACGCGGCGGCTGCCGCCTATCTATGGCCGCGAGGCGCTGAAGCTGACGGTAGACGAGAAGGCGGCATTCGAGGCCGAAGGCCGCAAGCCGCACTGGCGCTTCCTGCTGCCGAATTTCGAGGCCGACCCGTTCGCGCCGCAGCGGACTGAAATCCATTGGGACGATGTCGTGCGCGGGCCGCAGACGGTAGATCTCGCCTCGATGTCAGATCCGGTTCTGGTGCGCGAGGACGGCACCTATCTCTATACGCTTCCCTCCGTCGCGGACGACATCGAGATGGGCGTCACCCATGTCATTCGCGGCGACGACCATGTGACGAATACCGGTGCGCAGATCGCGCTGTTCGAGGCGCTTGGCGCGGTGCCTCCGGGCTTCGGACATCACAATCTCCTAACGACCAGCACGGGCGAGGGGCTTTCCAAGCGCACCGGTTCGCTCTCGATCAAGGGCCTGCGCGAGGCCGGCATCGAGCCGCTGGCCGTCGCCTCGCTGGCGGTGCTGATCGGCACGTCGGAGAATGTCGCGGCCGTCCATTCGCTCAACGAACTGGCAGACCGCTTCGACCCGGCCGCGACGTCGAAATCGGCAGCAAAGTTCGACCCGTCCGATCTGGATGGACTCAATCGAGACGTGCTGCACGCCATGCCCTTCGCGACCGCAAAACCACGTCTGGCCGAACTTGGCATCGAAGGGGAGAGGGCCGAGCCGTTCTGGCTCGCCGTGCGCGGCAATCTCGATCGCTTCAGTGAGGCGAAGGACTGGTGGGCGATCCTGTCGCCCAAGGGGCGCCCCGGTATTGCAATGTCCAACGAGGATCGCGCATTTGTCGACCAGGCCTTTGCCGAACTGCCGGTCGAGCCGTGGGACCAGATGACGTGGAAGATCTGGACCGACCGCGTCAAGCAGGTCACGGGCCGCAAGGGCAAGCCGCTCTTCATGCCGCTGCGACTGGCGCTTACGGGCCGGGAGTCCGGACCGGAGCTCGCAAATCTATTGCCGCTTCTGGGTCGGGAAGAAACCTTGGCCCGACGACCCTGATCGGAAGCTGATCATCGAAGTCGCGCAATTCGATCTCGAATGCCGGCGGCGCGTCGGGCATGGCCCGCTGTTCGCGATCGTCCCGCATGGACGCGCCCATCACGATCAGGCTGCCATTGGAGATCATCGCGCGCGTCCGCATCGGCGACCCCCTGCAATCTGCGTCGTGAAACGACGGGGACATGGTTTCGCAAGCGAATGCGTCACTGGCGCCCAAGACCGCAACGCACGCTGCCCACATCACGAATCGCAGTTTCGTCGAGGAGATCATGCCTCGACGCATAGCGCGTCGCGGTTAATCCGGCGTTGCCTCGTTCGCCGCATGGCTCGCCTCGACGACCGCGAGCGCGGTCATGTTGACCACGCCGCGCGAGGTCACCGACGGCGTCAGGATATGCGCAGGCCGGGACGTGCCGAGCAGGATCGGCCCGACATGAAGCGAATCGGTCATCGCCTTGATCGTGTTGAGCGCGATGTTCGCGGAATCGAGATTCGGGAAGACGAGGAGATTGGCTTCGCCAGTCAGGCGCGAATGCGGGAAGACGCGGTTGCGCAGTGTTTCGGACAGCGCCGAATCCCCATGCATCTCGCCGTCCGCGACGAGATCGGGCGCGGTGCGGTGCAGGATTTCCGACGCCTCACGCATCTTCAGAGCGCTCGCCGAATCGCGCGAGCCGAAATTCGAATGCGACAGCAGCGCCGCCTTGGGTTCGATGCCGAAGCGACGGATTTCGGTCGCGGCCAGGATCGTCATCTCGGCGATATCCTTCGCGCACGGATCGACGGTCACGTAGGTATCGGTGAAAAAGGTGACGCCGCGCTGCGAGATCAGCATCGACAGGGCCGACAGATCGGCAACCTCCGGCCGCCGGCCGATGATCAGTTCGACGTTGCGAAGATGCCGCTCGAAACGTCCCTCAAGCCCGCAGATCATCGCATCGGCCTCGCCGCGCATCATGGCAAGCGCCGCAATGACGGTGTTGTTGGTGCGCACCATGGTTCGCGCGGCCTCCGTCGTCACGCCGCGCCGGCCGCCGAGGCGGATCAGGAGATCGACATAGTCGCGGTAGCGTGGGTCGTCCTCGGGATTGATGATCTCGAAATCGGTCTGCGGTCTGATTTTCAGCCCGTAGCGCTTCAGACGCGTCTCGATCACAGCCGGGCGGCCTATCAGGATCGGCCGGGCGATCTTCTCTTCCAGCACGACCTGGGCAGCGCGCAAAACCCGCTCGTCCTCCCCGTCCGAATAGATGACGCGATTGGAAACGGCGTTGCGTGCCGCCGCGAAGACCGGCTTCATTACGAGGCCGGAGCGGAAGACGAAGCGCGTCAGCCGGTCGACATAGGCGCCCATGTCCTCGATCGGACGTGTGGCGACGCCTGTTTCCATCGCGGCGCGCGCGACGGCCGGCGCGATGCGCAGAATCAGGCGCGGATCGAACGGCGAGGGGATCAGGAAATCGGGTCCGAAGATCGGCGTCTCGCCCGAATAGGCGCGCGCGGCGACATCTGAAGGTTCCTCGCGGGCAAGCGCCGCGATCGCGCGCACGGCCGCCATCTTCATGGATTCGTTGATCGCGGTGGCGCCGACATCGAGCGCGCCACGGAAGATATAGGGGAAGCACAGGACATTGTTGACCTGGTTCGGAAAGTCCGACCGCCCGGTGCAGATCATGGCGTCGGGCCGCGCGGTGCGGGCCAGTTCCGGCATGATCTCGGGCGTCGGGTTGGCGAGCGCCAGGATCAGCGGCCGCTCGGCCATGTGCGCCAGGAGTTCGGGCTTGAGAACGCCGGCGGCCGACAGGCCGAGGAACACGTCCGCCCCGCCGATGACATCGGCGAGCGTGCGCGCATTGGTGTCCTTCAGATAGGGCTCTTTCCAGCGATCCATTTCCTCGACGCGGCCCTTATAGGCGACGCCGTGCCGGTCGGTGATCCAGATGTTCTCGCGGCTTGCGCCGAGTTCGACGAGAAGGTTGAGGCAGGCGAGAGCGGCCGCGCCGGCTCCGGAGGTGACGATCTTGACCTCGGCGATGGCCTTGCCGGCCAGTTCGAGCGCATTGAGGACCGCAGCCGCGACGATGATCGCCGTGCCGTGCTGGTCGTCGTGGAAGACGGGAATCCTCATCCGCGCCTTCAACTGCTCCTCGACCTCGAAGCATTCGGGTGCCTTGATGTCCTCGAGATTGATGCCGCCGAAGGTCGGCTCCAATGCCGATACGGTCTCGACCATGCGCGCGATTTCCGGCGCGTCGATCTCGATGTCGAACACGTCGATGCCGGCGAACTTCTTGAAGAGCACCGCCTTGCCCTCCATTACCGGTTTGGAGGCGAGCGGACCGATATTGCCGAGGCCGAGCACGGCCGAGCCGTTGGAGATGACCGCGACGAGATTGGAGCGCGCCGTGTAGTCGGCGGCGAGCGCCGGGTTTTCATGGATGGCTAGGCAGGGCGCCGCGACGCCCGGCGAATAGGCGAGAGCGAGATCCCGCTGGTTGCCGAGGGGCTTGGTCGCCTGGATTTCCAGTTTACCGGGCGCCGGATGGCGATGGTAAAAAAGCGCCGCCTCGTCCAGATCGGCCGGCGGTACTTTCGTCGTCTCGACATCCATCATGGCTCGCCCATCCTCGCGCGTCGTCCTGCCGTGTCAGTGATAGCACCGCCCTGCGGCCGGACGATGCAGCAAAATTTCAGGAAGCTGTTTCAGTCCCGCGCGATGACACGCTGGCGCTGTTCGCCGAGGCCTGCAACGCCGAGAAGCATTTCGTCGCCCACCTTCAGGAACCGTTGCGGCTTCATGCCCATGCCGACGCCCGGCGGCGTTCCGGTCGTGATGACGTCACCAGGCTCCAGCCGCATGAACTGCGACACATAGGCGATGATCTCAACGACCGAGAAGATCATGGTCGAGGTATTGCCGGTCTGCGCGCGCGTGCCATTCAGATCGAGGAAAAGGTCGAGCGCCTGCGGGTCCGGCACTTCGTCGCGCGTGACGATCCACGGGCCGAGCGGTCCGAAACTCGGCGCGCTCTTGCCCTTGATCCACTGTCCGCCTCGCTCTGCCTGATATTCGCGCTCGGAGACATCGTTGCACACGGCATAGCCAAGAACGTGCGAAAGCGCGTCTTCCTTCGCGATGTAGTCGCCGCCGGTGCCGATGACGATGGCAAGTTCGACCTCCCAGTCGCCTTTGACCGAGCCGCGCGGCAGGACGACCGGATCGTTCGGCCCCGACAGCGAACTCGGCGCCTTGGAAAAGACGATCGGCTCGGTCGGGATCGCCATGCCCGATTCGGCGGCATGATCGGCATAGTTGAGCCCGATCGCGATGAAATGGCCGATCCGCGAAAGCGGCGCGCCGATCCGGGTTTCGGCCGGCACAGCCGGCAGCGACGACAAATCCGTTTCCGCCAGCGTGCGAATCAGAGGGTCTCCAAGCGTTTCCGGCGAATAGTCGGCAATCAGGGTCGAGACGTCGCGGATCGTGCCGGTGCCGTCAATGACGCCGGGACGCTCAGTGCCGGGATTTCCAAAGCGCAGCAGTTTCAAGACATTCGCCTTTCCTGGTGAGACGGCGCCCCCGCAGCCGCCATGCCGAAATCGGGCGCCAACCTATCGCCTGCCGCCATCGAAAGACAACCGTCATACGGCTGTGATCAGACTCACGCCATAGAGCGGGCGAAAGAAGGACGAGGGCATTTCCATGACCGCCGCGCCGCGCCGCTTCCGCACGCTCTTCATCTCCGATGTCCATCTGGGCTCGAAACCGGCCAAGGCCGACTATCTCATCGACTTCCTGCGTCATCACGAGGCCTCCCGGATATTCCTGGTCGGCGACATCGTCGACGGCTGGCGCCTGAAGCGTTCCTGGCACTGGCCGCAGGCGCACAACGATGTGGTCCAGAAGCTCCTTCGCCAAGCGCGAAAGGGCTGCCGCATCACCTATGTCGCGGGCAATCACGACGAGTTCCTGCGTGACTTCCAGGGCACGCATTTCGGCGGCATCGTCGTTGCCGACCGGGTAATCCACGAGGCTGCAGACGGCCGGCGCTATCTGGTCATTCACGGCGATCAGTTCGACGCCGTCGTCCACAATTACCGCTGGCTCGCCTATCTCGGCGACAAGGCCTATGACGCCGCCATCGTCGTCGGCCGCATCGTCGCGCGGCTGCGGCGACTGGCCGGCCTGCCGTACTGGTCGTTTTCGTCCTGGGCGAAGCTCAGGGTCAAGAAGGCGGTGAACTTCATCAGCGCGTTCCAGAGCGTGCTCGCCGAGGAAGCGCGCCGCTGCGGCGTGGACGGGGTGATCTGCGGTCACATCCACCATGCCGTTCTCGAGGAGATCGACGGCGTGCGCTACATCAACACCGGCGACTGGGTGGAAAGCTGCACCGCCGTCGCCGAACATTTCGACGGCACTTTCGAGATCATTCACTGGGCGAGGGCCGGTGAGATCGCCGCTCCGACGCTCGTTCCGATCGATATCGGCGTTACAGCCGCGAAAGCCGCGTAGGAACTATCCCCAAAGCGCCGGGTCGGGAGGCGAGACGAGCGAGCCCCTATAGGCCAAGGCCGGCACGCGGTCCCTTGCAAGCAGAAGCGGCCCGTCGAGATCGACATAATCCGCGTCCTGCGCCAGCAGCAGCGCGGGCGCCATCGCGAGCGACGTGCCGACCATGCAGCCGACCATGACGCCGAAACCGAGGCTGCGCGCGCGGTCGCGAAGGATGATGGCCGATGTCAGTCCTCCGGTCTTGTCGAGCTTGATGTTGACGGCATCGTAGAGGCCGAGGAGCTGTTCCAGATCGTCAGGACCATGAACGCTCTCGTCGGCGCAGATCGGCACAGGATGCGGGATGGAGCGCAAGATCTCGTCCTTTCCCTGCGGCAATGGCTGCTCGATCAGCGAGACCTTGAACTCGGCGGCGACGAGCAGGTGCTCGCGGATGTTTTCCGGCGTCCAGCCTTCGTTGGCATCCAGGATGATGCGGCTGTTGGGTGCGGAACTGGCAACGGCGTGGATGCGGGCGCGGTCGTCCTCGGTGCCGACCTTGACCTTCAGGAGCGGACGGAATGCGTTGGAACGCGCCTGCGCGGCCATCTCGTCGGGCGTTCCAAGCGAAATCGTCATCGCGGTCGACAGGGGGCGCGGCGGCATCGCGCAGACGTCCGAATGCGCGCGGCGCCCATCGATCTTCGATTCAAGATCCCAGAGCGCGCAGTCGACCGCATTGCGCGCCGCCCCCGCCGGCATGAGGCCGATCAGCGTGCGCCGATCCGCCCCGTCTCGGATCGCGGGCATGACCGATTCGATCGCCGAGCGAACCTGATCGAGACTCTCACCATAGCGTGAATAGGGAACGCACTCGCCGCGACCGGCGTTCTGTCCTTCCGTGATCGTGCAGGTGACGACTTCTGCCTCGGTCTTGGAACCCCGCGAAATCCTGAAACTCCCCGCTATCGGGAACCGTTCAATCTCGGCAGAAATGTCACGCCGCATAAGGAACTCTCCAGTGCTGAATTCGTGTCCCGGTTGGCAAAGTGACAGCCGAGAAAATCGTGAGTAAGACTTCCGCCATGTTCAGGAAACGTGGACCGGAAGCAAGTCAGGCCTCGGCTGAAAATAATTTGGCGCGCCCCGCTGTGGAGTGGCGCGACGAGGACGGCCGTCTTGTTGCGATGCTGTCGGGTGACTGGGATACGCAGACCGTTGCCGCTGTCGATCAGGAAATGCGTGATCTTGAAGACCTGAACACGGCCAGGCATCTGTCCATTGACGTCTCGCGTGTCGGGCGCATGGACACTGCCGGCGCCTGGCTGATCGAGCGGCTGGCCCATGCGCATCGCGGACGCGGGGCGGACGTTGCGGTATCCGGTCAGACCGAATCGCTCGGCATTCTGTTCGACGCGGTGGGCGAGGCCCTGCGCAAGCCGGCCGAGGCTCAGGCCGACGACCGCACCTCGATCTTCCTGCGTCCGGTCGAGGGACTGGGGCGCGCCATGTACAGCCTCTACGGCGATTTTCTCGCCTCGATGCACATTCTGGGCGCCACCATCCGCGGCGGGCAGTTGAAGCTCGGGCGTGGCCATTCGGTGAATCTCGCCGCGATCTTCAACCAGATCGACCGCATGGGCGTCGGCGCGATTCCCGTCGTCATATTGATGTCGTTCATCGTCGGCGCCATCGTCGCCCAGCAGGGGGCTTTCCAGCTTCGTTATTTCGGCGCGGAGATTTTCGTGGTCGATCTCGTGGGCATTCTGGTGCTGCGCGAGATGGGCGTTCTCCTGACCGCCATCATGGTCGCGGGCCGATCAGGCAGCGCCATCACGGCCGAGATCGGCTCGATGAAGATGCGCGAGGAGGTCGATGCGCTGACCGTGATCGGCCTCAATCCCGTCGGCGTGCTGGTGTTTCCTCGACTGGTGGCGCTGGTGATCGCGCTGCCGTGCCTGACGGTGCTCGCCAATTTCGCGGCCATCGGCGGTGCGATGACGGTCACCTGGATCTATTCGGGCATCACGCCGGATGCGTTCCTGGATCGGATGCGCGCCTCGATCGACATCGGCACGATCATGGCCGGCCTGATCAAGGCGCCCTTCATGGCGCTGATCATCGGCATCATCGGTTCCGTGGAGGGCATGAAGGTCGGCGGAAGCGCCGAGTCACTCGGACGACAGGTCACGACGTCGGTCGTGAAGTCGATCTTCGTCGTCATCGTATTGGATGGCCTGTTCGCCATCTTCTACGCAGCGATCAATTTCTGAGGGCCGCTATGAGCGAAGCGACGATCCAGACCGCTCCGGTCCACCTGCACCCCGAACCCGAACGTGACGTCGTGTTGCGCGCGCGCGACGTGACGGTTTCCTTCGGCAGGACGACCGTTCTGGAAAATCTCTCGCTGGACGTCTATCGCGGCGAAATCCTCGGCTTTATCGGACCGTCGGGCGCAGGCAAATCGGTTCTCCTGCGCACGGTGCTCGGTCTCAACCGAAAGCAGGCCGGAACGATTGAGATTTTCGGCGTGGACATCGACAAGGTTTCCGATCAGCAGCGCGTCGCGATCGACATGCGCCTTGGCGTCCTGTTCCAGCACGGCGCGCTCTTTTCGGCGCTGACGGTGAAGGAGAACATCCAGGTTCCGATGCGCGAATATCTCGACCTGCCGAAGCGTCTGATGGACGAACTGGCGATGCTCAAGCTCGAACTGGTCGGTTTGAAGCCGGATGCCGCCGACAAGTTTCCATCCGAACTGTCGGGCGGCATGATCAAGCGCGCGGCCCTTGCGCGGGCGCTGGCGCTCGATCCCGACATCGTCTTCCTCGATGAGCCGACCTCGGGTCTCGATCCGATCGGCGCAGCCGATTTCGACGAACTGGTCGACAAGCTGCGCAACACGATGGGCCTGACCGTCTATATGGTGACGCACGACCTCGACAGCCTGTTCTCGGTCTGCGACCGCATCGCCATTCTCGGCAACAAGAAGGTGATGGTCGACGGGACGGTCGAGGAACTGATGAATTACGACGAGCCGTGGGTGCAATCCTATTTCCGCGGAAAACGCGCGCGTCAGATCGACATGTCCGCGCGCGGTTGAACGAGAGTATCTGAATGGAAACACGAGCCAATTACGTCACCGTCGGCATCTTCACGCTGGTCGCCATCCTGTCCGCCTTCGCCTTCGTTTACTGGACGGCGGCAGTCGGCGAGCGCGGCGAGACGGCAAACGTGCGCATCCTGATTCCCGGTTCGGCGTCCGGCCTGGGACGCGGCAGCGCGATCCTTTTCAACGGCGTGCGCGTCGGCGACATCCGCCGGGTCTATATCGATCCGCGCAACCCGGCAGCCGCTATCGCCGACGCCGAGATCGACAGGCTCACGCCGATCACCCGCTCGACGCAGGTCGATGTCGGTCTCGCGGGCCTGACCGGACAGGCGAATATCGAACTGCGCGGCGCCAATCTCGACGAACCGAGCCTTCTCGACGAGGCCGACGCGAACAACACGGTCGCCGAACTCACGGCCAATCCCTCAGCGGTGACGAACCTTCTCGAAAGCGCGCAGTCGATCTTTCGGCGGGCCGATTCTGTCCTGACGGAGTTCGAGGGCTTCGCGACCGACGTGCGCGGTCCGCTCGTCGAATCGGCGCGCAACGCGCAGCGCTTTTCCGAGGCGCTGGGACGCAACGCGGAAGGCATCGATACATTCCTCGCCAGCGTTTCGGAGTTGTCGGGAACACTGGCGAACGTCTCCGGCCAGCTCGAATCGACGCTTGGCGCCGCCGAGACCTTCATCGCTGCCATCGACCCGGATCGCATCAATGCAGTCGTCGGCAATGTCGAGGAGTTCACGAGCGATCTGCGCGTGGCCGGCGATGGGCTCGCCAACATCATGGCGAATGTCGACCGCGCTTCTGCGTCCGTGGCAGAACTGACCGAGAGCGCACAAGGCACGTTCGGCCGCGTCGATGGCGCCGTTGCCAATGTCGAAGCCATCATCGGCGAGGTCGATCCGCAGGTCATCGGCGAGGTTGTCGCGAATTTCTCCAGCGCCAGCGATACGATCCGCCAGGCGGCGGCGGATGTCTCGTCCGTGGCCGAGACCGTGAGCGGCAGGTCCGACGACATCGACGCCATCATTTCCGACGCGCGTCTTTTGGGCGAACGCCTCAATCAGGCCTCCCTGCGAGTCGATTCGGTTCTGATGCGGGTCGATGACCTTCTCGGATCGGGGCAGGCGGATGGTGTGATCGCGGACACGCGCGAGACGCTGCAAAGCTTCCGACAAGTGGCCGACACGCTCAACGAGCGCATCGACAGCCTGCTCGGCTCGGAAGAGACGGAAGGACTGATCGCCGATGCCCGCCAGACGCTGGACGCCTTCCGCGGAATGGCGAACACCATCGACGCGCGCGTCGACGACGTGCTCGGCTCGGAAAACACGCAGGGCCTGATCGCCGATGCGAGCGCCACGCTCGCCGCCTATCGCCAGGTTGCGAACACGCTCAACCAGCAGGTCGGCGTCATTTCGGGCAATCTGTCGCGCTTTACCGGACAGGGGCTGCGCGAAGTCGACGGGCTGGTGCGCGACACGCGCCAGTCGATCAATCGTATCGAACGGGCGATCACCGATCTCGAGCGCAACCCGCAGCGCATTCTCGGCGGCGGCGCCGGCGAGGTGCGTCAGTTCGACGGGCGGCAGCGCCGATGAGGGAACCAATCATGTCAAATGACAATTCTAAGAATGGGCGTGCGCGCGTTGGTTGCAGGCGCTTTCGTCAAACCAGTATATCGGGGGTCGACCAGTGACATTGCGTTTTCGCTTTCTGGCGGTGGCCGGACTTGCTCTTTCCTTGTCCGGCTGTGCATTGCTGGGCGGCGGTCCGGCGCCGCTCGACACGTTCGAATTGACGGCGGCGGCGACTGCGGCGAGTGGACCGCAACGTGGACGGACCCAAATTCTGATCGCCGAGCCGACCGCATTGCAGTCGCTCGACGGTCAGGAGATCGTCATCCGCACCTCTCCCGGTTCGATCGAGTATCTTTCGGGCGCGCAATGGTCGGACCGCTTGCCGCGGGTCGTTCAGGTGCGGCTCTCCGAGGCGTTCCAGGCGTCGGGACGTCTTGGCGGCGTCGGGCTGCCGGGGCAGGGGCTCGCGATCGACTATCAGATCGTGACGGAAATCCGCTCCTTCGGCGTTCGCGTCGACGGCGGCGCGCGTGCCGATGTCGGCCTCTTCGTCAAGGTGCTGAACGACCGCAACGGCTCGGTGCGTGCATCGCGCCTGTTCACCGCTCAGGCGCCGGTGGCCGGAACGGGAAATGTCGCTTATGCCGCGGCTCTCGACCAGGCTTTCTCGCAGGCGATCAGCGAACTGGTGCCCTGGGCGATCTCGGCTATGTAGCGGCGGCTTCGCCGATGCAGGCGCGCCGCGTCAGCGAACGGTTCATAGCGTCGATCTGGCCGATGGCGAGGTTGCGCTGACGCACCTCCTCGGCGCGAAGGTCCGGGATCAGCGGGCCGACGCCCATGAAACGCGATTCGGTTGCCGGCGTGCGTTCGACCGTCTGAGACAGTCCGTATTGCGCGGCCAGCGCATTGCGTTCGCCGATCAATTGCGGACAGGGTGTGTCGTCATAACGGATCGAGTTGACCACCTCCGCTTCGAGTCCCTCGTTCAATGTCGTGCAGCCGGAAACCGCAAGAAGACCGAGGGCGAAAACGAGGTGAATGGTCTGGTGCATGGATGGCAGGCTTTCGTGAGTTCGGCGGCATAATGCACGGAATCCGGCAGCGTTCCAGCTTGATGACGGATCGGGATCGCGAATCTGCCGCAATCGATGCTAGAACACCAGAACGCGGCGGATTCGGGGTGTTTCCGCGCGATCAGGGCAAATGCTGGAGGGAATCTTGACTTCGATGAAGCTCGCCGTCGCTGCGACGGCTCTCATTTTCGCAGCCGGCTGCACGACAGATCCGTTCACCGGCGAACAGCGCATGTCGAACACGGCGGGCGGCGCCGCGATCGGCGCGGGCCTCGGAGCGCTGGCCGGCCTCGCCGTCGGCGGCAGCGATCGCGCACAGCGCAATGCCGTCCTGATCGGCGCCGGCGTCGGCGCGCTCGGCGGCGGCGCGATCGGCAATTATATGGACCGGCAGGAAGACGAATTGCGCCAGCAGCTTCAGGGCACCGGCGTTTCCGTCACGCGCCAGGGCGAACAGATCGTCCTGAACATGCCTTCCAACGTGACCTTCGATACCGATCAGGATCAGGTTCGCGGCGAATTCTACAACACGCTGAACTCGGTCGCGCTCGTCCTTCGCCGCTATGAGCAGACGGTGGTCGACGTCAACGGCCACACCGATTCCACCGGAAACCCGGCCTACAATCAGGGCCTGTCGGAGCGTCGCGCGCTGTCTGTCGCGAATTATCTCAATGCGCAGGGCATCGACGGCCGCCGCTTCGCCGTCAACGGCTTCGGCGACCGCCAGCCGGTAACGTCGAACGCGACGCCGGAAGGGCGCCAGCAGAACCGCCGCGTCGAAATCTATCTCGCGCCGATCACCTGATCCGGCGAACGAGACGAAACGAAGATGCCCCGGAATTTCCGGGGCATCTTTTTGTCAAAACGCTTTGGCGATCCGTGCCGCCAGCCGGGCGTTGTTTTCGACCAGCGCGATGTTCGTCTTCAGGCTGGCGCCTTCGGTGAGTTCCAGCAGGCGGCCGAGGAGATAGGGCGTCACGGCCTTGCCGCTGATGCCCTTCGGCCCGAGCTCGCCTTGCGCCTTGGCGATATGCCCGGCCATGATCTCGGCCGCGATCTCCTGATCCTGCGGCACCGGATTGGCGATCAGCATCCCGCCGCGCAATCCCAATTCCTGGCGCGTTGCGTGAAAGCGTGCAATGTCCGCCGCCTCGTCCAGCCGCAGTGGTGCGGGCAGGGCGGAGCGGGACGACCAGAAGGCCGGCATGACGTCCGTCCGATAGCAGACGACTGGAACCCCACGCGTCTCCAGAACCTCCAGCGTCTTTTCGACGTCGAGAATGGCTTTCGCACCGGCCGATACGACGATGACGGGCGTTCGCGCCAGTTCGTCGAGATCGGCCGAAATGTCGAAGCTCGTCTCGGCGCCCTTGTGGACGCCGCCGATCCCGCCGGTGGCGAAGACCTCGATCCCGGCAAGTTCCGCCGCGATCATCGTCGCGGCGACGGTGGTTCCGCCCGTTCTCTTCCGTGCGACGGCGAAAGCGAGGTCGGCGCGGGACAGCTTCATCACGTCTCCGGCCTGTGCCAGCGCATCGCGTTCAGAATCGCTGAGCCCGATCTTGATTCGCCCCTCGACGATGGCGATCGTCGCGGGCGTTGCGCCTTCCTCGCGGATGATCTCTTCCACCCGCGCCGCCATCTCGCCGTTCTGCGGATAGGGCATACCGTGGGTGATGATCGTGCTTTCGAGCGCGACGATCGGCTTCCCGACCGCTTTTGCGGCGGCGACCTCGACCGAATAGTCGAGAAAAGCTTGGCTTGGCATCATGTCAGGCTCCGATGACTTCCGGCACGTCGGCCAGGCGTTTGAGCAATTCGGCCTCGCCGAAATTCGCGACGACCGTTTCGCTCTGGATCGTCAGCGACGCGGCGGCGATGCCATGGCGCACCGCTTCGCGGAAGTCCAGTCCCTGCAACATGCGCGCCATCGTCACGCCGGCAAGCGAATCGCCGGCGCCGGTCACGTCGCGCACATCATGCGTGCGTGGAGGGGTGAGGAATGCACGCCGTCCATCGTCGAGCAGAAGCAAGCGCCCGCCGCCCGCCGTCACCACGGCTTTCGCGAGATGCGCCGCATCGAGCGCGGCGGCCAACTCGTCGTCGGTCGCAGCCTGGCAAAGCCCGGTGATGGCGCAGGCCTCGTTGCGGTTCATGAACAGGATCGAGATCGAACCGAGGATCGGCTTCAGCCGCAATATCTTGGCCGGCGAAACGCCGATCGCAAAAAGCGGCCGCGCGCCGATCGAGCCGGCCAATCGTTCCAGGGCCGGTTGCGGCAGGTTGGCGTCCGTCAGAATCCCGCTGGCTTTGCCGAGCGCGTTGCGGAAAGGATGGCGGCGCAACTGCTTGTCGAATGCCTGGTCGTAAAGCGCCATGTCGGCAAAGCCGCAGACGAGTTCGCCGCTCTCTTCCAGAATGGCGGTGTAGCTCGGCGTCGCGCGGTCCAGGAACGTCGCCGAAAGGTCATCGATCTTCGCTTCGGCGATCACGCTCTCGACCATTCGTCCGGCAGCGTCGCCGCCGCGCACCGAGAGGATGGCCCCACTTGCGCCGATCAGGCAGGCGTTGCGCAGCGCGTTGAACGCACCGCCACCAACCTCCTCGCGCATGGCGCCGGGATTGGACGCGCCAGGCCGATAGGCCCCCGCGACGATGCCGCGCCGGTCGACATGCGCGCCCCCGACGGCGAGAATCGCAGGTCGCGAACTCATGGCGCGAGCGCCGTTTGAAGCCGAATGATCGCACGAAACGACGATGCAGCACCGATGGATAACGGGCAGAACATAATTCGAACGTGGATAGCTAAATGTAAATATTTCAGTGACTTGACCCCACTTGCAAAATGAGAACAAAAAAGGTACAAAAATCCATGGGACACGGAACTGTCCATCTTCGCTGACCAGCACGGGGTATGTATCATGGCTCAGAATTCATTGCGGCTTGTAGAGGACAGATCTGTGGACAAGACAAAGGCACTCGACGCTGCGCTTTCGCAGATCGAGCGTGCATTCGGCAAGGGCTCGATCATGCGGCTCGGCGCGAACGAGCAGGTGGTGGAAATCGAGACCATTCCCACCGGATCGCTCGGCCTCGACATCGCGCTTGGTGTCGGCGGCCTTCCAAGGGGACGAATCATCGAGATTTACGGGCCGGAAAGCTCGGGCAAGACGACGCTTGCGCTGCACACGGTTGCCGAAGCGCAAAAGAAGGGCGGCATCTGCGCCTTCGTCGATGCCGAACATGCGCTCGATCCCGTCTATGCCCGAAAGCTGGGTGTGGATCTGGAGAATTTGCTGATCTCGCAGCCCGATACGGGCGAGCAGGCGCTTGAAATCTGCGACACGCTGGTTCGCTCCGGTGCGATCGACGTGCTGGTGGTCGATTCGGTCGCCGCGCTGACGCCGCGCGCCGAAATCGAAGGAGAGATGGGCGATTCGCTGCCTGGCCTCCAGGCGCGCCTGATGAGCCAGGCGCTGCGCAAGCTGACCGCGTCGATCTCGCGGTCCAACACCATGGTCGTCTTCATCAACCAGATTCGCATGAAGATCGGCGTCATGTTCGGCTCGCCCGAGACGACGACGGGGGGCAACGCGCTCAAGTTCTACGCCTCCGTGCGTCTCGACATCCGCCGCATCGGCTCGGTCAAGGACCGCGACGAGGTGGTCGGCAACCAGACCCGCGTCAAGGTGGTCAAGAACAAGCTCGCGCCGCCCTTCAAGCAGGTCGAATTCGACATCATGTATGGCGAAGGCGTGTCGAAGACCGGCGAACTGGTCGATCTCGGCGTCAAGGCCGGCGTGGTCGAGAAGTCGGGCGCCTGGTTTTCCTACAATTCCCAACGCCTCGGTCAGGGGCGCGAGAATGCCAAGCAGTTCCTGCGCGACAACCCTGCCGCGGCCCGCGAGATCGAACTGGCGCTTCGCCAGAATGCCGGTCTGATCGCAGAGAAGTTCCTCGACGAAGGAAAGCCGGAGGATGGCGATGGCGATTCCGACTTCGATGATGCGTCGGGCATGTAGGCGCCGGCTGTCGCGTAAATCCAAAAGCCGCCGGCTCTGTCCGGCGGTTTTTTCGTTTCAGAGTGGCGGCGTTTCTGGTGACATCGGGCGTTCGATCTTCCAGATTCCGTCATGAAGTCGCGGATTTCTGGACAGTGCGGAGGCCCGACGCTAAAAGGCGTTCTCTCCCCGTTCGACGGGTCGTCCAGCACATAAAGGTTCGCAGATGAGTGGCGTCAACGAAATCCGATCGACCTTCCTCGACTATTTCCGGAAGAACGGTCACGAGGCGGTGGCGTCCAGCCCGCTCGTTCCGCGCAACGATCCGACGCTGATGTTCACCACCGCGGGCATGGTTCAGTTCAAGAACGTTTTCACCGGCCTCGAAAGCCGCTCCTATTCGCGCGCGGCCACGGCGCAGAAATGCGTGCGCGCCGGCGGCAAGCACAACGACCTCGATAATGTCGGCTACACCGCACGCCACCACACCTTCTTCGAGATGCTCGGCAATTTCTCCTTCGGCGACTATTTCAAGGACGAGGCGATCCATCTCGCCTGGAACCTGATCACGAAGGAATATGGCATCGACGCCGATCGCCTGGTCGTGACCGTCTATCACACGGATGACGAGGCGGCGGCACTCTGGAAGAAGATCGCAGGCCTTGCCGACGACCGGATCATCCGCATCGCAACCAGCGACAATTTCTGGGCGATGGGCGATACCGGCCCCTGCGGGCCGTGTTCGGAAATCTTCTATGATCACGGCGAGGGCATTCCGGGCGGCCCTCCCGGCAGTCCGGACGAGGACGGAGACCGCTTCATCGAAATCTGGAACCTCGTCTTCATGCAGTACCAGCAGATTTCGAAGGAGGAGCGCACGGACCTGCCGCGTCCGTCGATCGACACCGGCATGGGTCTGGAGCGCATCGCCGCGGTGCTTCAGGGCGTTCACGACAATTACGACATCGATCTTTTCCGCGCCCTCATCCGTGCATCAGAGGAAGCGACGGGCGTCAAGGCCGAGGGCAAGACCCGCGCGAGCCACCGCGTCATCGCGGACCATCTGCGCGCGTCGTGCTTCCTGATCGCAGATGGCGTGCTGCCGTCGAACGAAGGCCGTGGCTATGTCCTGCGCCGCATCATGCGCCGCGCCATGCGCCATGCGCAGCTTCTGGGCGCTGCTGACCCTTTGATGTGGCGGCTCGTGCCGGCGCTCGTTCGTGAGATGGGACAGGCCTATCCCGAACTGGTGCGCGGCCAGGCGCTGATCACCGAAACGCTGAAGCTGGAGGAAACCCGCTTTCGCAAGACGCTGGCGCGCGGTCTCGGGCTGCTCTCCGAGGCAACCGAGAAGTTCGGTGACGGCGATCGTCTCGACGGCGAGACGGCGTTCAAGCTCTACGACACCTATGGTTTCCCGCTCGATCTGACTCAGGATGCGCTGCGCCAGCGCGGTATTTCCGTCGATACGGATGCCTTCACGTCGGCTATGGAGCGCCAGAAGACGGAGGCGCGCGCCAATTGGTCCGGTTCGGGCGAGGCTGCGACCGAAACCGTCTGGTTCGGCATTCGCGAAAAGGTCGGGGCGACCGAATTTCTCGGCTACGATACTGAAGCCGCGGAAGGCATCCTCTCGGCCATTGTCAGGAATGGCGCGCAGGCCGACAGCGCCTCCGAAGGAGACGATGTGGCAATCGTCGTCAACCAGACGCCGTTCTATGGCGAATCGGGCGGACAGATCGGAGATACCGGCCGGATCGCAGGCGAGGGCTTTGCCATCGACGTGACCGATACGCAAAAGAAGGCCGATGGGCTGTTCGTGCATCTCGGCCGCGTGGCGTCGGGCACGGTGAAGACAGGAGCGGCCGTCGAACTCAAGGTCGATGGCGCGCGCCGCGCGCGCATCCGCCGCAATCACTCGGCGACGCATCTCATTCACGAGGCGCTGCGCGAGGTGCTGGGCACCCATGTCGCGCAAAAGGGCTCGCTCGTCGCGCCCGATCGCCTGCGCTTCGACTTCTCCCATCCCAAGCCCATCGCGCCGGAAGAACTCGCGCGCATCGAGGAGATCGCCAACGAGATCGTGCTTCAGAACTCAGCCGTGACGACGCGCCTGATGGCCGTCGACGACGCGATCGCCGAGGGCGCGATGGCGCTCTTCGGCGAGAAGTATGGCGACGAGGTGCGCGTGGTGTCGATGGGCACGGCGCTCCACGGCAACAAGGCCGGCAAAAGCTATTCGACCGAGCTTTGCGGCGGCACGCATGTCGCTGCGACCGGTGATATCGGCATCGTGCGCCTGCTGGCGGAAGGCGCGGTCGCTTCGGGCGTGCGCCGCATCGAGGCGCTGACCGGCGATGCCGCGCGCCAGCATCTCGACGAGCAGGACAAGCGCCTGAAGGCGGCTGCCGCAGCGTTGAAAGTCGCGCCGGCCGATGTCGTCACGCGCCTAGAAGCGGTGCTCGACGAGCGCAAGAAGCTGGAACGCGAACTTACCGACGCCCGCAAGAAACTGGCGCTCGGCGGCACCGCGGGTCCAACCGGCGCGCAGGAAGCGGAAATCGTGGCAGGTGTCGGCTTCCTCGGCCGTGTCGTCTCCGGCGTCTCGGCCAGGGATTTGAAACCGCTGGCGGATGACGGCAAGAACCAGGTGGGCTCCGGTATCGTGGTCTTCGTCGGCACGGAGGACGGCAAGGCCAGCGTCGTCGTCGGCGTTACCGACGATCTGACCGCCCGCTACAGCGCCGTCGATCTGGTCCGCGCCGCATCCGCCGCCATCGGCGGCAAAGGTGGCGGCGGCCGAGCCGACATGGCGCAAGCAGGCGGGCCCGACGCGGCCAATGCCGATGCGGCGATCATGGCGGTGCGCGAAGCGCTCGCAGGCTGAGACGGACCGATCCGCAATGAAAAAAGCCGCGGTCAAACTGCGGCTTTTCCACTCTCATAGCGAGAAGATCAGTCGTCCCAGACTTCCATCGAGCCCATGACCGAGGCTTCGGCGTTGAGAACCAACTGGTTGTTCTCCCAGGCAAACTGGTCGAGCGGAATGACGACGTCATCGCGATCGCCATAGCCGGCATCGTCATCGAAATCGACGACGAGCGCGGTCGGCGTGTTGGCGTCCGTGCCGATGATCTCCTCGACTTCACCGATCTTGGCGCCGCCGGCATAGACGTCCCAATCCTCGACGGTGTCGGCAGACTGTCCGAAGGCGGAGATCTGCACGTTATCTTCGATTTCGACCCAGGTGGCGGCGGTCTGTGCAAAAGCCGAACCTGCCAGAAGCGACGCGGCGAACGTGCCAGCGGTCAGTGCGGTCTTGGTGAACTTCATCGGTGAAGGCTCCTTGTTTGGAACTCAACAACGCGCATCCTGCCTGAAGGTTCGCGGCGTCTGCGAAGTTTTCCGGCGTCAAGGCCGGGGCATCAGCAACTCGCCGTAGAAATAGGCGACTGCGAGCGAAACGAGCGAGATCAGGAAGCCGGCGATCGACATGCCGAAGGTCAGCCAGAACGTGTTGAGCCTGAGCTTCATATAGGTGAAACGAAGCGCTTCCATTTCGGGATTGCGGCCGCGACCGCCGCCACCGGTCGGCGGGTCTTCCTTGAGAAAGGCCATGTAGCCGCCATTGAGCGCCCAGTACCGCCCGGAATTCGTCACCTCGATGCGGTCGCGGGCCTCGTCCGGATACCAGGCGAGCCGCACGCGAACGAGGCGATCCGCGGCCTTCTTGTCGATTTCGAGCCCATCGGAATCGGTGCCGGCAAAGATGTCGGCACCGTTGTCGTCATAGGCTTGGAGAAGAAGCGCGTCGGCACGGCGATCGATGCACTCGGCCTCGGACAGGGTCGCAGACCCCCATCCTCCGGTTCCGAACCGCCATGGATCGCTTCGGCCAAGCGCGTCGTCCTCAGACTGCCATCGCCTTTTGCAGGTTCTCGTCGACCTTGTCGAGGAAACCGGAGGTCGACAGCCAGGGCTGGTCGGCGCCGATGAGAAGCGCGAGATCCTTGGTCATGTGGCCGGATTCGACCGTCTCGATGCAGACGCGTTCGAGCGTCTCGGCGAAACGCTTGAGCTCCGCATTGTCGTCGAGCTTGGCGCGGTGCGCGAGGCCGCGCGTCCAGGCGAAGATCGACGCGATCGAGTTGGTCGAGGTTTCCTGGCCCTTTTCGTGCTGGCGGAAGTGGCGCGTCACGGTGCCGTGCGCGGCTTCGGCCTCGACGGTCTTGCCGTCCGGCGTCATCAGCACGGAGGTCATCAGGCCGAGCGAGCCGAACCCTTGAGCCACCGTGTCGGACTGCACGTCGCCGTCATAATTCTTGCAGGCCCAGACATAGCCGCCCGACCATTTGAGCGAGGCCGCGACCATGTCGTCGATCAGGCGGTGCTCGTAGGTGATCTTCTTCTCCTTGAACTTGTCCAGGAATTCGGTCTCGTAGACCTCCTGGAAGATGTCCTTGAAGCGGCCGTCATAGGCTTTGAGGATCGTGTTCTTGGTCGACAGATAGACCGGATAGCCGCGCAGGAGACCGTAGTTCAGCGAGGCGCGGGCGAATTCGCGGATCGATTCGTCGAGATTGTACATCGCCATCGCGACGCCCGAGGCCGGGGCGTCGAACACTTCGTGCTCGATGACCTGGCCGTCCTCGCCGACGAACCTGATCGTCAGCTTGCCGGCGCCGGGGAACTTGAAGTCGGTCGCGCGGTACTGGTCGCCGAAGGCGTGACGGCCGACGATGATCGGCTGCGTCCAGCCGGGCACGAGGCGCGGCACGTTCTTCATGATGATCGGCTCGCGGAAAATGGTGCCGCCGAGAATGTTGCGGATCGTGCCGTTGGGCGAACGCCACATCTTCTTCAAGCCGAATTCCTCGACGCGGGCTTCGTCCGGCGTGATCGTGGCGCATTTGACGCCGACGCCGTATTTCTTGATCGCTTCGGCGGCGTCGATGGTGATCTGATCATCGGTCGCGTCGCGGCTTTCCATGCCGAGGTCATAATATTTCAGGTCGATGTCAAGGTAGGGGTGGATCAGCTTGTCCTTGATGAACTGCCAGATGATCCGCGTCATCTCGTCGCCGTCGAGCTCGACGACCGGATTTTCCACCTTGATCTTCGCCATGAGAAATGCCTCGCTGCTTGTTGGGAGAAGGCGCGACCGGAACGGGGCGCGCCGGGAATTTGCGGCCCCTATAGCATTGTGCGCCCGGAAGGCAAAGCCGAAGGGGCGCAAGGCTTTGGCCGTTTCGCGAGGAGATTTCGATGAGCGGCGACGTGCGGTTTTTCCGCTTCGATACCGGCCAGGTTTCGCTCAATGTCGCCGAGATGGGCGATCGGTCGAAGCCGCTCGTCATCTGCCTCCACGGCTTTCCCGAATACTGGGCGGCGTGGGAAGATGTAATGCGTGCGCTCGGGGCCGATTTCCATGTCGTCGCACCCGACCAGCGCGGCTTCAACCTTTCCGACAGGCCGCAGGGTGTCGAGGCCTACCGTTCGAAGCACATCGTCGCAGACCTTGCCGCGCTCGCGAACCATCTGTCGCCGGACCGGCCATTCGTGCTCGCCGGGCACGATTGGGGTGCGTCCATCGCCTATGCCTACGCATTCGCGCACCCGCAGCGTCTGTCGCATCTCGTCATCGCAAACGGCGTCCACCCCGCATTGTTCCAGCGTGCGATTTCAGGCAATCCCGAGCAGCGTCGGGCAAGCCAATACATGAACCGCCTGCGCGCGGAAGGCGCGGAGGCGCGCATGGCTGAAGACGATTATCGGCGCACATTCAATATGTTGTCGGGGTTTTCGAAGACGGATTGGATGACCGGTGATGAGCGGGCGCGCTATATGGAAGCATGGAGCCGTCCCGGCGCCATGACCGGTATGCTCAACTGGTATCGCGCCTCGCCGATCACCGTTCCGGCCGAAGGCGAGCCGGCCGCACATTCGCCGATCGATGACATCCCGGACACAGCGATGCGCGTTCGCGTGCCGCATCTTCTGCTCTGGGGCGAGGCGGACGAAGCCCTTCGCCCGGTGACGACCGACGGGCTTGCCGATTTCGCACCGAATCTGACGATCCGGCGCTTTGCAAACAGCGGCCACTGGTTACTGCATGAGCAACCGCAAGCTGTGGCCAATGCCATCCGCGGCTTCGTCGGCTGACGCCTGTTCCGTTTTTTCCGCTCCTGTGCCAGTTGTGATTCTACATCTATCAACGGGAACGACATGGCAGGCACCGACCGCGATCGCACGCTTATCCAGGAAGGGCCGGCAATCATTCTCGTCGAGCCGCAGCTTGGCGAGAATATCGGCATGGTTGCCCGCGCCATGGCGAATTTCGGCCTGGCCGAACTGCGCCTCGTCAATCCGCGCGACGGCTGGCCGAGCGAAAAGGCGCGGGCGGCGGCGAGCAAGGCGGACCACGTCATCGACAAGGTGCGGGTTTTCGACACGCTTGCGGAAGCGATTGCGGACCTGAACTATGTGCTCGCCACAACGGCGCGCGAACGCGACGGGTTCAAGGCCGTCCGAGGCCCGGTGTCGGCGGCGGGCGAACTGCGCCGCCGTTTCGGTGCGGGCGAGGGGATCGGCATCCTGTTCGGGCGCGAGCGCTACGGCCTCGACAATGAGGAGGTGGCGCTTGCCGACGAGATCGTGACCTTCCCGGTCAACCCCGCCTTCGCCTCGCTCAACATCGCGCAGGCGGTCCTGCTCATGTCCTATGAATGGATGAAAAGCGGCGCGGACGAAGAAATAGTGCCGTTTTCCGGACCGGTCATCGAGCAGGCGCCAAAGGCAATCTTCGCCGGATTCTTCGATCATCTGGAATCGGCGCTCGACGCGCGCGGCTATTTCCGGCCCGCGCCGAAAAAACCGCGCATGGTCGATGCCTTGCGCGCGGTTCTGACGCGGCCGGGCTTCAGCGTTGCCGAAATCAAGCTGCTGCGCGGCGTGTTGAACTCGCTCGATTACTATTCGCCGAAAGAACCTCGCGGGGCCGGTCCTTCCAGGCGCAAGGCCGAAGCCGATGCGCAGGCGCCGGGGCGCGAACCGGGAGATGCCGATGGCTGACCGGCCGATCATCCTCTTTGATTCAGGGATCGGCGGTCTCACCGTCCTGCGCGAGGCACGCGTGCTGATGCCCGACCGGCGCTTCGTCTATGTCGCCGACGATGCGGCCTTTCCGTATGGCGACTGGGAAGAGGAAGCGCTGAAGGCGCGCATTGTCGAACTCGCGGGCAAGCTCATCGCCGAACACGATCCGCTGGTCTTCGCCATACCCTGCAACACGGCCTCGACGCTGGTGCTCGAGGAACTGCGCGCCTCCTATCCCTCGACGCCCTTCGTCGGCACGGTGCCGGCGATCAAGCCGGCCGCCGAGCGCACGCGTTCCGGGCTGATTTCGGTTCTGGCGACGCCCGGCACCGTCAGGCGCGCCTATACGCGCAATCTGATCCAGTCCTTTGCCTCGAAGTGCCATGTGCGTCTTGTCGGCAGCCAGTCGCTGGCGCGCTTCGCCGAGGATCATATTCGCGGAAATGTCGTGGACGAGGCGGCGATCCGCGAGGAGATCGCGCCCTGCTTCATCGAGCAGGACGGGCGGCGCACCGATATCGTCGTGCTGGCCTGCACGCATTATCCTTTTCTGGCGAATGTCTTCCGGCGCCTGGCCCCATGGCCGGTCGACTGGCTCGATCCGGCCGAGGCGATCGCGCGGCGGGTTCTGGCGCTTCTGGAGAACAAGCCGGGCGGGGCCGGCGGACGCGACGTCGCCGATCGGGCGATCTTCACCTCGGGCAGGGCCGATTTTGCCGCCAACCGCCTGATGCAGGGTTTCGGTCTCCAATCGACGGCCCAGCCTTGAAATCATGGGTTTGCGCCCGCCATATAGGGCTTGGCCACATAGGACTTGGAATGGCGGCTGAAGCCGTGTATTGAGCCGCGTCGCCCCCGCGTCACCTTCGCGGGAGAGAACAGATCACCCGGATTTTCTTATGCAAACCATCCTCATCGTCATCCATCTGCTCGTCGTGCTGGCGCTCGTGGCCGTCGTGCTGCTGCAGCGCTCCGAAGGCGGCGGCCTTGGCATCGGCGGTGGAGGCGGCGGCAATTTCGCCGCCGCGCGCGGCTCGGGCAATCCGCTGACGCGCGCGACCGGCATTCTGGCCGCGATCTTCTTTGCGACCTCGCTCGGCCTTTCGCTGATGGCCCGTTACGGCGAGCAGCCCACCGATTTCCTCGACCGCATTCCGTCTCAACAGCAGGGCGAGCAGGCACCTTCGGGAAGCGGCGGCGTGCTGGACCAACTCGGCGGCGATGACGTTCCGAGCGCGCCGGCCGCGCCTTCGTCCGACGATGGCGCGACGCCGGCCGCACCCACCGAAGAGCCGGCCGCAACGCCGGCGCCGGAAGCCGATGATTCGACGGATGCCACTCCTTCTGCACCCGCCGATGGAGATGAAAATCAGGTGCCGACCGGCAACTGACCCGGTTCCGACATTCGACCTATCGGGCGGCTGTGCTCTTGCGATCACAGCCGCCCGATTTCGTTTGCGGCGCAACATCGAAGGCTCTGGAACGCTTGAGGAGGGCGTGGCGGTTTTGATATGTTCATTGCGTTCACGTCTTGTCGTGAACGCATCGGCGCGCGCGACGCCAAGGGGTTTTCGACATGATCAAGCGTTTCGCTCTGGCAGTTCTTATTGCCGGCTTCGCAACCCAGTCCTGGTCTCAGGAACCGCCGCCCATGTTCGTGTTTCCTCAGAAAAAGACAGCGCCTGCCGCGCCGCGCCAGGTCGCAAAGCCGCAGCCGGCGCGTGTGGCCGTGCCTGCTCCCGCTCTGCCCTTGCAGGACGTCGCCACCATCCGTACCGAAGGCAATATCGGTGAACTGCGCTCGACAAGAATGGTTTCGACCGGCTTCCTGAAGCCGATGGAGGCTGAGCTTCTGCCTGAGACGCGGGCGCTCGATGATGTTCTCGGCGAGCGCGAAAAGGTTCGCAAGTTCACGCCGAAGCCCGAGCAGATGCCGGTCGTGGTGGCGTTTTCGGGCTACGAGCCCGGCACGATCGTCATCGACCCGCAGGCGCGTGTGCTCTACCTCGTCGAGGATCGCCGCTCGGCCCGCCGCTACGCGATCGCGGTCGGCAAGGACGGGCTGGAGTTCAAGGGCACGGCCAGGGTTGGCGACAAGCAGGAATGGCCGCGCTGGTTCCCGACCAAGGCGATGCAGGAGCGCGAGCCGAAGAAATACGGCCAGTACAAGGACGGCATGAATGGCGGGCCGGACAATCCGCTCGGCGCGCGCGCGATCTATCTCCATCAGGACAAGGTCGACACGCATGTGCGCATTCATGGCACCAACCAGCCCGAGACCATCGGCAGCGCTTCGTCCAACGGCTGCTTCCGCATGATCAACGAGCACGTCATGGATCTTTATTCGCGGGTCCAGGTCGGCGCCGACGTCGTCGTTCTCTGAATCCTTCTTCCACTCCAAAATGCGCCGGCCGAAGATTTTTGGCTGGCGCATTTTCATTTGTGACGGTAAGCACCGACTCCCATGGCGCGATATGTATTCATCACCGGCGGCGTGGTCTCCTCCCTTGGCAAAGGCATTGCAGCAGCGGCACTCGCCGCACTTCTGCAAGCCCGTGGCTATCGTGTGAGACTGCGCAAGCTCGATCCCTATCTCAATGTCGATCCGGGCACGATGTCGCCCTATCAGCATGGCGAGGTTTTCGTCACCGACGACGGCGCGGAGACCGATCTCGATCTCGGTCATTATGAGCGCTTCACCGGGCGTTCTGCCAACCAGCAGGACAACATCACCACCGGCCGGATCTACAAGAACATCATCGAGCGCGAGCGGCGGGGCGACTATCTGGGCGCCACCGTGCAGGTCATCCCGCACGTCACCGACGAGATCAAGAATTTCGTCCTTGAGGGCAATGAGGACTATGATTTCGTGCTCTGCGAGATCGGCGGCACGGTCGGCGACATCGAGGCGATGCCGTTTCTCGAGGCGATCCGCCAACTCGGCAACGACCTGCCGCGCGGGCAGGCGGTTTACATCCATCTGACGCTGATGCCGTGGATTCCGGCGGCCGGCGAACTCAAGACCAAGCCGACCCAGCATTCGGTGAAGGAACTGCGCTCGATCGGCATCGCGCCGGACATCCTGCTCGTGCGCGCCGACCGGTCGATCCCGACCGAGGAGCGCCGCAAGCTTTCGCTCTTCTGCAATGTGCGCGAGACGGCCGTCATTCAGGCGCTCGACGTGGCGCACATCTACGACGTGCCGATGGCCTACCACGCCGAGGGGCTCGATTCGGAAGTGCTGGCCGCCTTCGGCATCGACCCGGCGCCCAAGCCGCGCATGGAGCGCTGGCAGGAGGTTTCCAGCCGCCTGCACAACCCCGAGGGCGAGGTCACCATTGCCGTCGTCGGCAAATATACCGGCCTCAAGGACGCCTACAAGTCGCTGATCGAGGCGCTGTCGCATGGCGGTCTCGCCAATCGCGTCAAGGTCAAGCTCGACTGGATCGAATCGGAAGTCTTCGAGAAGGAAGACCCCGCGCCTTTCCTCGAAAAGGTCCACGGGATCCTCGTTCCCGGCGGTTTCGGAGAGCGCGGCGCCGAGGGCAAGATCCTCGCCGCCAAATTCGCGCGCGAGCGCAAGGTGCCGTATTTCGGCATCTGCTTCGGAATGCAGATGGCGTGCATCGAAGCCGCTCGCTCGCTCGCGGGCATCGAGAACGCCTCCTCGACGGAGTTCGGCCCGGCCAAGGAGCCGGTGGTCGGCCTGATGACCGAATGGCTGAAGGGCAACATGCTCGAAAAGCGGCAGGCCGCGGGCGATCTCGGCGGCACGATGCGCCTTGGCGCCTACAAGGCGGCGCTGAAGGAAGGCACGCGGATCGCCGACATCTACGGCTCCACGGACATTTCCGAGCGCCATCGCCACCGCTACGAGGTCAATGTCGACTATAAGGAACGGCTGGAAGACAGCGGCCTCGTCTTCTCCGGCATGTCGCCCGACGGGGTGCTGCCGGAGACGATCGAATATGCCGACCATCCCTGGTTCATCGGCGTCCAGTATCACCCGGAACTGAAGTCGCGCCCGTTCGAGCCGCATCCGCTTTTCGCCTCCTTCATCGAGGCGGCGGTCGAGCAGAGTCGCCTTGTGTAGGATCTAAGCGCCGATCGCGCGCAGGAACATTTCCGCGCAATTCTCCCAGCGAAACCGCTCCGCATGGCGGCGGGGCGCGTCGCGCGGGATGTCGAGGGCCGCAAGGCAGGCCCTGCCCAGATCGGTGTCGATGATGCCGCCGCCTTCCGCCAGGATGTCGACCGGGCCTGTGACCGGAAACGCGGCCACCGGAAGACCGCTCGCCAACGCTTCCAGGATCACGAGCCCGAACGTGTCCGTCCGGCTTGGAAAGACGAAGACGTCGCAAGACGCGTAGGTTCGGGCGAGTTCTTCTCCAAACTGCGGCCCGGCGAAGCGTACCTGCGGATAGCGCGACTTGAGCAGATCCAGATCCGGGCCGCCGCCGACCACCAGCTTGGTTCCGGGCAGGTCGAGGTCGAGGAAGGCGGGTATGTTCTTTTCTACCGCGACGCGGCCGACATAGAGGAAGATAGGACCTGGCAACCCAAGATCCGCACGTTTTCCTGGGTTGAAGCGTTCGAGGTCCACGCCGCGTCCCCAGGGCGCAATGCGGGTGAAGCCGCGTTCTTGAAGTTCGGCGACAAGCGAGGGGGTCGCCGCAAGGGTTGCGATGCCGGCATTGTGGAACCGGCGAAGGAGCGCGTAGGACAGGGCTTGCGGGATCGGCATTCGTGCCCGCAGATATTCGGGAAAGCGCGTATGGTAGCTCGTCGAGAATTTCCTACCCTGCCTGAGGCATTCGCGTCGGGCAAGGATGCCGAGCGGCCCTTCGGTGACGATGTGGATGTGATCGGCGCGGGCGCTTTCGATGGCGCGAGCGATGGTCCTGGGCCGCGTGACGGCAAGCCGGATGTCGCCATAGGTCGGCATGGCAAGCGATCGAAATCCCTGGGGCGAAAGCAGCGTCGTCTGGATGCCGAAATGTTCGAGCGCAGCGATCAGGCTTTGCATGGTGCGCACGACACCGTTGACTTGAGGCTCCCAGGCATCGGTCACGAACAATATGCGCATCGGCCCCCGCATTCGCGATTCGTCCTGTATCGCAGGCTATGTGCGCACGATGACGGTCTTGCGACGTTAGCGGCACCCGCGCATCGAACGCAGCCTTGCGCCGGGCACCGGTTTGAGGCAAACCGCCGCGATGACACGAACACCCCGTCTTCTCGATCATTGCGTCCTGCCGGTCGCCGATCTCGACACGGCGCGCGCACGCTACGAGGCGTTGGGCTTCACGGTCGCGCCGCAAGGCACCCATCCCTTCGGTACGGTCAATGCCTGCGTCTATTTCGCCGATGACACCTTTCTCGAGCCGCTGGCCATCGGCGATGCGGCAAAGGCTGCGGGCGCGGTCGAAAATCGCAACGTCTTCGTTGGCCGTGATGCGCTTTACCGGCGCACTGTCGGCGACAACGGCTTTTCCGCGCTCGTCTTCAAGACGGACGACGCGGCGGCCGATCATGCGGGTTTCGTCGAAAATGACGTTTCGGCCGGTCCGGTCCTCGATTTCTCGCGCGCCTTCGTTGATCCGGCCGGCAAATCCGGCATGGTCTCCTTTCGCCTCGCCTTTGCTGCGGAGCCTGGGAGCGATGCCGCCTATTTCTTCACCTGCCAGCGGATCGACGCGCCGGCCCCGGAAGGTCGTGCCGCGCTTGAAACGCATCGCAACGGCGTGACCCGCATTGCCGGCGTGACGTTATCTGCCGCCCACCCCCAGGCCCATGAAGCGTTCCTTTCCACGCTCGCCAATGGTCCGGTCCACCAAACAAACGGCGCGCTCTCTGCGCGTCTCGGCAATGCGCATCTGTCGGTAGAGCCGAGCGACGGTCCGTTGCGCCTTTCCGCCATCCATTTCGCCGTTTCGGATATCGAAACCGCTGCTGCTGCCCTTTCCAATGGCAATGTCGCCTTCGAGCGTGAAGCCGGCCGCCTGAAGGTTCGCCCCGCACCCGGACAAGGCGCGGCTTTCATTTTCGAGGACAGATCATGACCCGCCCCAACACCACCGTCGCGGTCGGTAACGTCGCCTTCGCCAATGATACGCCCTTCGTGCTTATCGCCGGTCCTTGCCAGCTCGAAAGCCGGGATCATGCGTTCGACATGGCCGGCCGCCTAAAGGAGATCGCCGATCGCCTCGGCCTCGGCCTCGTCTATAAATCGTCCTTCGACAAGGCGAACCGCACCTCGCTCAAGGGCACGCGCGGCGCTGGCCTCGACGCCGCATTGCCTGTCTTCGCCGAGCTGAAACGCGAGTTCGGCTTTCCGGTCCTGACCGACGTGCATACGGCAGAACAATGCGCCGTCGTGGCGGAAGTGGTCGACATCCTTCAAATCCCGGCTTTCCTGTCCCGCCAGACCGACCTTTTGGTCGCCGCCGCGCAGACCGGCAAGGTCGTCAACGTCAAGAAGGGCCAGTTCCTCGCTCCCTGGGACATGAAGAACGTCGTCGCCAAGGTGACCGAATCGGGCAATCCGAACGTGCTTCTGACCGAGCGCGGCGCGTCCTTCGGCTACAACACGCTCGTCTCCGACATGCGTTCGCTGCCGATCATGGCCGAGACAGGCGCGCCCGTGATCTTCGACGCGACGCATTCGGTGCAGCAACCGGGCGGGCAGGGCGGATCGTCGGGCGGCGAGCGCCGTTTCGTCGAGACACTGGCGCGCGCGGCGGTCGCCGTCGGCGTCGCGGGGCTCTTCATCGAGACCCATCAGGACCCCGACAATGCGCCGTCCGACGGCCCGAACATGGTGCCGATCGATCGGATGGAAGCGCTGCTGTCGCGTCTTATCGCCTTCGATTGCATCGCCAAATCGGCGGAACATTCGCGAGACTGAGCGATTGGATGCTCAATGGGAACAGGACCCAAGGAGCAGACCAAATGACCACCGCAACAGGCCATACCCAGGCCATCCGCGCCTCGCGCGTCATCGGCACCAATGTCTACAACACCGAGGGCCAGCATATCGGCTCGATTGAGGACGTGATGCTGGACAAGACCTCCAACAACATCATGTTCGCCGTCATCGGCTTCGGCGGTTTTCTGGGCATCGGCGAGAAGTATCACGCCATTCCGTGGTCGGCCCTCGACTACGAGAAGAACCAGGAAGGCTATGTCGTGCCGTTCACGCGCGAGCAGCTTGAGGCCGCGCCCTCGCACGACATCGACGACCTGACGGGTTCGGACGGCAAGGCCGCGCGCGACGCCTCCTATGACTACTACAAGGTCCAGCCCTATTGGTACTGATCTCAATCGGTTGATCTCGAAAGGCCCCGGTTCGCCGGGGTCTTTTGCATTCGGCCATCATTGCGTTTTCGCAGCCATTCGCTAAGAAACCGGCACCGTTCCCAGCCAAAGGTGCCTCGCCATGACCGCCATCATCGACATTACGGCCCGCGAAATTCTCGATAGCCGTGGCAACCCGACCGTCGAGGTCGACGTGACGCTGGAAGACGGCGCTTTCGGTCGCGCCGCCGTGCCGTCGGGTGCGTCGACCGGCGCGCATGAGGCTGTCGAACTGCGCGACGGCGGCTCGCGCTATCTCGGCAAGGGCGTCGAGGCCGCCGTCGAGGCCGCAAATGGCGAGATTTTCGAGGCCATCGGCGGCATGGAGGCCGAGAACCAGCTTCACATCGACCGCACCATGATCGATCTCGACGGCACGCCCAACAAGGCCCGCCTCGGCGCCAACGCGATCCTCGGCGTCTCGCTCGCCGTCGCCAAGGCCGCCGCGCAGTCCTCCGGCCTACCGCTCTACCGCTATGTCGGCGGCGCTGGCGCGCACGTCCTTCCCGTGCCGATGATGAACATCATCAATGGCGGCGCCCATGCCGACAACCCGATCGACTTCCAGGAATTCATGATCATGCCGCTCGGCGCGGAAAGTTTCCGCGAGGGCCTGCGCTGGGGTGCGGAAATATTCCACACGCTCAAGAAGGATCTGAAACAGGCCGGCCACAACACCAATGTCGGCGACGAGGGCGGTTTTGCGCCGAACCTGAAAAGCGCCGAAGACGCACTCGATTTCGTCACGAAGTCGATCGAAAAGGCCGGCTTCAAACCGGGAGAGGACGTTGCGCTGGCGCTCGACTGCGCCGCTACCGAGTTCTTCAAGAACGGCATCTACGACTATGAAGGCGAGGGCGCGAAGCGCGAAGGCCAGGCGCAGGCCGAATATCTCGCCAAACTGTGCGACGCCTATCCGATCATCTCGATCGAGGACGGTATGGGCGAGGACGACTGGGACGGCTGGAAGGCGCTGACCGACCTCGTCGGGGATAAGGTCCAGCTCGTCGGCGACGATCTCTTCGTCACCAATTCCGCCCGGCTGAAGGACGGCATCCGCATGGGCGTCGCCAATTCGATCCTCGTCAAGGTCAACCAGATCGGTTCCCTGTCGGAAACGCTCGATGCGGTCGAGACGGCGCACAAGGCGGCCTACACGGCGGTCATGTCGCATCGCTCGGGCGAGACCGAGGATTCGACCATCGCCGATCTCGCGGTCGCGACCAATTGCGGGCAGATCAAGACCGGTTCGCTCGCCCGCTCCGACCGGCTCGCCAAATACAACCAGCTCCTGCGCATCGAGCAGGAACTCGGCCGTTCGGCGCGGTATGCCGGACGCTCGATTCTGCGCGCGAAGATCGCTTCGTAACCGTCCATTAAGCATGGCGGGTTCACATGGGAGCGTTCAAGGAATCGCCCCATGTGGACCCGTCATCACAAGCAGCGCAATACCGGCCGCCTGATCGTTCCGGTCATTGCGTCGGCATTTCTCGCCTATTTCGGCTATCATGCCTTTCACGGAGCCTACGGCATCAACGCCAAGCATCGGCTGGAAGAGCGCGTCGCGATCCTTCAGTCCGAACTCGACCAGCTTGTCGAAGAACGTGAGGCGCTTGAAGCCAAACTCGTTCTCATCAATGATGGAACGATCGAGCGTGACATGCTCGACGAACAGGCGCGACGAGCGCTCGATCTCGTGCGCGACGACGAGGTCGTGATCTCCCTCGATCAATGATTAACCGAAATCAGGTTAAGCGTCCAATTTAGCTGTTTTTTCAGCATCTTCGGCGAATATCCCCTATGCGAAATCGCCATAGCGGGAACGAAGTCCCCATGCTAGCCTAAGGTCAATATCCGGGTATGCTCACATGCCCGATTGTCCGCAAAGAGACAGGCTCCGGGAGACTCAAGGCATGGCAACAGCCGCCAAGAAGGCGTCGCGCGCAAAGTCCGACGCCAAATCCGCTTCTGCGATCAAGACGCCGCCACCTCTCGAATTTTCGAAGGAGGAGGAGTATCAGGCCTATCGCGACATGCTGCTGATCCGCCGCTTCGAGGAGAAGGCGGGCCAGCTTTACGGCATGGGCTTCATCGGCGGCTTCTGCCACCTTTATATCGGCCAGGAAGCGGTCGTGACGGGAATGCAGATGGCCCTGAAGGAGGGCGATCAGGTCATCACCGGCTATCGCGACCACGGCCACATGCTCGCCACCGGCATGACCGCGCGCGGCGTGATGGCCGAACTGACCGGGCGCCGCAGCGGCTATTCGCGCGGCAAGGGCGGCTCCATGCACATGTTCTCCAAGGAAAAGAATTTCTACGGCGGCCACGGCATCGTCGGCGGTCAGGTCTCGCTCGGCACCGGCTTGGCCTTCGCCAATCGCTACCGCGAGAACGACAATGTTTCGCTGGTCTATTTCGGCGACGGCGCGGCCAATCAGGGCCAGGTCTATGAGAGCTTCAACATGGCGGCGCTCTGGAAGCTGCCGTCGATCTACATCATCGAGAACAACCGCTATGCCATGGGCACTTCGGTTGCACGCGCCTCGGCGCAGACCGATTTCTCGCAGCGCGGCGCCTCGTTCAACATCCCCGGCATCCAGGTCGACGGCATGGACGTGCGGGCGGTGAAGGCGGCCGGCGACATGGCGGTCGAATGGGCGCGTGCGGGCAGTGGTCCGATCATCCTTGAAATGCAGACCTACCGCTATCGCGGCCACTCGATGTCGGACCCGGCGAAATACCGTTCGAAGGACGAAGTGCAGAAGATGCGCTCCGAGCACGACCCGATCGAGCAGGTGAAGGCTCGCCTGATCGAGAAGAAGTGGGCGAGCGAGGACGAGTTGAAGGCCATCGACAAGGAGGTTCGCGAGATCGTCGCCGATGCGGCGGAGTTCGCGCAGAACGATCCGGAGCCGGATGCGTCCGAGCTTTACACCGACATTCTTCTTTGAGGAGCGCGCTCCATGCCGATTGAAATTCTGATGCCTGCGCTCTCGCCGACCATGGAAGAGGGCAATCTGGCCAAATGGCTGAAACAGGAGGGCGACAAGGTCGTCGCCGGCGACGTCATCGCCGAAATCGAGACCGACAAGGCGACGATGGAGGTCGAGGCCGTCGACGAAGGCACGCTCGGCAAGATCCTGATCGAAGCCGGCACCGAAGGCGTGAAGGTGAACACGCCGATTGCGGTCCTGCTGGAGGAAGGCGAAAGTGCCGAAGATATAGGCAAGGCGCCGAAGCCGGCCGCCAAATCCTCCGACGAGCCCGAGCAGACGGCGGATGCCGCCGGCGGGAAAGACAAGCAGGCGACCGATGAGCCTTCGGCGAAGAAGGACGGCGCATCCGTCCCTGCTGCGCCGAAGGTCGAAGTCGCCGCCGATCCGGATATTCCGGAAGGCACCGAAATGGTGCCGACCACCGTTCGCGAAGCGCTGCGCGACGCGATGGCCGAGGAAATGCGCCGCGACGAGAACGTCTTCGTCATGGGCGAGGAGGTCGCGGAATATCAGGGCGCCTACAAGATCACGCAGAACCTGTTGCAGGAATTCGGCGCCAAACGCGTCGTCGACACGCCGATCACCGAGCACGGCTTTGCCGGCGTCGGCGTCGGTGCGGCGATGGCCGGACTGAAGCCGATCGTCGAATTCATGACCTTCAATTTCGCCATGCAGGCGATCGATCATCTGGTCAATTCGGCCGCCAAGACGCTTTACATGGCCGGCGGCCAGATGGGTGCGCCGATCGTCTTCCGCGGCCCGAACGGCGCCGCGGCCCGCGTCGGCGCCCAGCATTCGCAGTGCTATGCCGCCTGGTATGGCCACATTCCCGGTCTCAAGGTCGTCATGCCCTATACGGCGGCGGACGCGAAGGGCCTGCTCAAGGCTGCGATCCGCGACCCGAATCCGGTCATCTTCCTGGAAAACGAAATCCTCTACGGCCAGACCTTCGACGTGCCGAAGATGGACGATTTCGTCCTGCCGATCGGCAAGGCGCGTATTCACAAGACCGGCAAGGACGCGACCGTCGTTTCCTTCGGCATCGGCATGACCTATGCGGTCAAGGCTGCGGAGGAACTGGCGGGCGAGGGGATCGACGTCGAGATCATCGACCTGCGGACAATCCGCCCGATCGACCTCGACACGGTGATCGAGAGCGTCAAGAAGACCAACCGTCTCGTCACGGTCGAGGAAGGCTTTCCGCAATCCTCTGTCGGATCGCACATCGCGAGCCAGGTCATGCAGCGCGCCTTCGACCATCTCGACGCGCCGATCATCACGGTCGCCGGCAAGGACGTGCCGATGCCCTATGCGGCCAATCTCGAAAAGCTCGCTCTGCCGAGCGTCGCCGAGGTCGTCGAGGCCGTGAAGGCCGTCACCTATAAGGCCTGAGGGAGAGTGCTGTGAACCGACATGATTTGCCTGATGCCGTTGTTGCGGCGTTGAAGTCGCTAGGAGGAACGGCAGCAGTTCCGAGAGTTGCCGAGGAAATTTGGCGGCAACGAGAAGCCGATCTTCGATCGGCAGGGGACCTGTTCTTTACGTGGCAATACGAAATGCGCTGGGCTGCACAAAGACTGCGCGATGCAGGTCGCCTAACCCATGTTCGACATAATGGCCGTTCTGCTTGGCAGCTAGTGTGAGGTAACGATGCCGATCAACATCACCATGCCCGCGCTCTCGCCGACGATGGAGGAGGGAAATCTGGCCAAATGGCTGGTCAAGGAGGGCGACAAGGTCGCGCCCGGTGACATCATCGCCGAGATCGAGACCGACAAGGCGACGATGGAAGTCGAGGCCGTCGACGAGGGAACGGTGGCCAAGATCGTCGTTCCCGCCGGCACCGAAGGCGTCAAGGTCAACGCACTGATCGCGGTGCTTGCCGAAGAGGGCGAGGATGCGGGTGCCGCCGCCAAGGCGGAAGCGCCGAAGGCCGAGGCCAAGCAGGAGAAAGCGCAGCCGACCGAATCTGCGCCGACTGAAAAGCCGAAACAGCCGGAAACAAAGGCCGAACCTTCGGCCGCGCCGCAGAAGTCAGGCAGCGGGGAGCGCACCTTCGCCTCGCCGCTCGCGCGCCGCCTCGCCAGGGATGCGGGCATCGATCTTGCGGCGATCACCGGCTCCGGGCCACATGGCCGCGTGGTGAAGGCGGATGTGGAGGCCGCGGCGAAGGGCGGCGTCGCCAAATCCGCCCCCGCTGACAAGGCCGCGTCTGCCGCTGCGCCGGTCAAGGGCATGTCGGACGACGCGATCCTCAAGCTTTTCGAGGAAGGCTCTTACGAGCTCATCCCGCACGACAACATGCGCAAGACCATCGCGCGCCGCCTCGTCGAGGCGAAGTCGACGGTCCCGCATTTCTACCTGACGCTCGATTGCGAGATCGACGCGCTGCTCGCGCTTCGCAAGCAGATGAACGACGCCGCCCCGGTGAAAAAGACCGAGAAGGGCGAGGCGCCGGCCTACAAGCTCTCGGTCAACGACCTCGTCATCAAGGCGATGGCGATGGCGCTGGTCGCCGTGCCCGACGCCAACGTGTCGTGGTCGGAAGGCGGGATGCTGAAACACAAGCACGCCGATGTCGGCGTTGCCGTCTCGATCCCCGGCGGTCTCATCACCCCGATCATCCGCAAGGCCGAGCAGAAGACGCTTTCCGCCATCTCCAACGAGATGAAGGACATGGCGGCCCGCGCGCGCAACAAGAAGCTGAAGCCCGAGGAATATCAGGGCGGCACGACGGCCGTTTCCAATCTCGGCATGTTCGGCATCAAGGACTTCGCCGCCGTCATCAACCCGCCGCACGCGACCATTCTCGCGGTCGGCGCGGGCGAGGAGCGGGCGGTCGTCAAGAATGGCGAGATCAAGGTGGCCAACGTCATGTCCGTGACGCTCTCGACCGACCACCGCGCGGTCGACGGTGCGTTAGGGGCGGAACTCTTGTCGGCGTTCAAGCGGCTGATCGAGAACCCGATGGGGATGCTGGTCTAGGAAATCCGCCGATGTCTATGCCTTGTCGCACCCCCCTCTGGCCTGCCGGCCATCTCCCCCTCAAGGGGGGAGATCATTCTCGTCGCCGACACAGCGTGATCTCCCCCCTTGAGGGGGAGATGGCCGGCAGGCCAGAGGGGGGTGCGACAGAATTCCACGCATCCGCACGGCCCCGCAAATGAAAACGATCCTCTGCTACGGCGATTCCATCACCTGGGGCTCCGACGCCGAAACAGGCGGGCGGCACGACTTCGCCGACCGCTGGCCGAATGTGCTGCAAGCGGCGCTCGGAACGGACATCCAGGTCATCGCCGAGGGCCTGCGCGGGCGCACCACCGCTTTCGACGAACATCTGGCCGACTGCGACCGCAACGGCGCGCGCATCCTGCCGACAGTGCTCTATACGCACGCGCCGATCGACCTCGTCATCATCCTGCTCGGCTCGAACGACATGAAGCCGGCCATCGCCGGCACCGCGCTCGCCGCGATGCAGGGGATGCGGCGGCTGGTGGAACTGGTGAAGTTCAACGCCATGCGCGACGGCCAGTCCGAGCCGCCGGCGGTGCTGATCGTCGCGCCGCCGCCGCTCTGCGAGACGGCCAACACCGAATACAGCGCCATGTTCGCCGGCGGCGTCGAGCAGTCGCGGATGCTGGCGAGCTTTTATGCCGACCTTGCCGACGAATGGGGCTGCGGCTTCTTCGATGCCGGCTCGGTCGCCGAAACGACGCCGGTCGACGGCGTTCACCTCGATGCGGAAAACACGCGCGCCATCGGGCGAGGGCTGGAGCCCATCGTCCGCATGATGCTTGGAATCTAGGAGAGTTGCGATGGCCGATACCGACTACGACGTCATCATCATCGGTTCGGGTCCGGGCGGCTATGTCACCGCCGTTCGTTCGGCCCAACTCGGATTCAAGACCGCCATCGTCGAGCGCGAACATCTGGGCGGCATCTGTTTGAACTGGGGCTGCATCCCGACCAAGGCGCTGCTGCGCTCGGCCGAAATCAAGCACTATGCCGAGCACGCCAAGAATTACGGCCTGTCGATCTCCGGCGAGGTGAAGGCGGACGTCAAGGCCGTCGTCGAGCGCTCGCGCGGCGTCTCGGCGCGGCTCAATGGCGGCGTCGGCTTCCTGATGAAGAAGAACAAGGTCGACGTGATCTGGGGCGAGGCGAAGCTTGCCAAGGGCGGCAAGGTCGTCGTCTCCAAATCGTCGAAGAAACCGATGGAGCCGCAGCATCCCGCACCCAAGGGCACCAAGGGCGAGGGCACCTATTCGGCCAAGCACGTCATCGTCGCGACCGGTGCGCGCCCACGCCTGCTGCCCGGCATCGAGCCGGACGGCAAGCTGATCTGGACCTATTTCGAGGCCATGGTGCCGCAGGACATGCCGAAATCCATGATCGTCATGGGCTCGGGCGCGATCGGGATCGAATTCGCGTCCTTCTACCGCACAATGGGCGCCGACGTCACGGTGGTCGAACTCCTGCCGCAGATCATGCCGGTGGAGGATGCGGAGATTTCGAAGCTTGCGCAAAAGCAGCTTGAAAAACAGGGCATGAAGTTCCTGCTCGAAGCGAAAGTTACCAAGGTCGAAAAATCCGGTAATTCCGTCACCGCGCATGTCGAAACGAAGGACGGAAAGGTCCAGAAGATCACTGCCGACCGGCTGATCTCGGCCGTCGGCGTGCAAGGGAATGTCGAAAATCTCGGCCTTGAAGACATCGGCGTGAAGATCGAGCGCGGCACCGTTGTCGTCGACGGCTACGGCAAGACCAATGTCGACGGCGTCTATGCCATCGGAGATGTGGCCGGCGCTCCGATGCTGGCGCACAAGGCCGAGCACGAAGGCGTCATCTGCGTCGAGAAGATCGCCGGCATCAAGGGCGTCCATGCGCTCGACAGGGGCAAGATCCCCGGCTGCACCTATTGCCACCCGCAGGTGGCGTCCGTCGGGCTGACGGAAGCCAAGGCCAGGGAAGCCGGCCGAGACATCCGCGTCGGCCGTTTTTCCTTCGGCGCCAACGGCAAGGCCATCGCGCTAGGCGATGACCAGGGCCTGATAAAGACGATATTCGACAAGAAGACCGGCGAACTTCTAGGCGCCCACATGGTCGGCGCGGAAGTGACAGAACTCATTCAGGGTTTCGTCGTCGCGATGAACCTGGAAACCACCGAAGAAGACCTCATGCACACCGTGTTCCCGCATCCCACACTGTCGGAAATGATGAAGGAGAGCGTGCTGGATGCCTATGGGCGCGCGTTGAACGCCTAAATTAGCATTTTCAAACGATTCGTGCGGAACCGGTGCCGCAGTTCTGCGTTTCACCGGCAGACTGATCCCGCAAAACTAGGAGAGTGGAATGGATCTGAACGGAATGGGCCTGCTGGGCGCAATCATCGTGGGCGGCATTGCCGGCTGGCTCGCCGAACAGTTCATGAAGTCCAATATGGGCCTTTTCATGAACATCATTCTCGGCATCATCGGTGCGGCGTTCCTCAATTTCCTGCTCAGCGTTCTGGGCATCTACACCGGAACCGGCGTCCTGATCTATCTCATCGTCGGCTTCATTGGCGCTTGCCTGCTCATCGCCATCGCGAGAGCGGTAAGGCGATAATTCAGCGCTCGATACGCATTTCGTGCAAGGCCGCCATGCTTCATGGCGGCCTTACATTTTTGTGGCGGAATCCTTATAGAAAAAGGTGACGACAACCGGCGATAACCGAACCGGAGCATTCATGGTCACCGTACTCGACACCACGCTCAACCGCCCGCGCCCGCGCCACCCGGAAAAGGCCCACCGGCCCGACCAGGAAGTCCTGCGCAAGCCGGAATGGATCAGGGTCAAGGCGCCGGTGTCGAAGGGCTATCTCGAAACCCGCGAAATCGTGAAGTCGAACAAACTCGTTACGGTCTGCGAGGAAGCTGGCTGCCCGAACATCGGCGAATGCTGGGACAAGAAGCACGCCACCTTCATGATCATGGGCGAGATCTGTACCCGCGCCTGCGCCTTCTGCAACGTCGCGACCGGCATTCCGATGCCGCTCGATGCCGATGAGCCCGCCAGCGTCGGCCGCGCCGTCGCGCAGATGGGGCTCAACCATGTCGTCATCACCTCGGTCGATCGCGACGATCTGGCGGATGGCGGTGCGCAGCATTTCGCCGATGTCATCCACGCAATCCGCGCGGCCGCGCCCGGCACGACGATCGAAATCCTGACGCCCGATTTCCTGCGCAAGAAGGGCGCTCTCGAAATCGTCGTTGCGGCCCGTCCCGACGTCTTCAACCACAATCTGGAGACCGTGCCGTCCAACTATCTGACGGTCCGTCCCGGCGCGCGCTATTTCCACTCGATCCGCCTGCTCCAGCAGGTCAAGGAGCTCGATCCGACCATCTTCACCAAGTCCGGCATCATGGTTGGGCTCGGCGAGGAGCGGAACGAAGTTCTCCAGTTGATGGACGATCTGCGTTCCGCCGATGTCGATTTCATCACCATCGGCCAGTATCTCGCGCCGTCGAAGAAACACCACGCGGTCAAGAAGTTCGTCACGCCCGATGAGTTCAAGTCCTTCGAGACGGTCGCCTATTCCAAGGGCTTCCTGATGGTGGCGTCGAGCCCGCTGACGCGCTCCTCCCACCATGCGGGCGACGATTTCGCCCGCCTGAAGTCGGCGCGCGCCGCAAAGCTCGCCGCCGCCTGACCATGCCCAAATACGAGACCACGCGGCGGGTCCGCCACAGCCCCGAACAGATGTTCGCGCTCGTAGCCGATGTCGAGAAGTACCCGCAGTTCCTGCCGATGTGCGAAGCGCTTTCGGTTCGCTCCAGGAAGGAGCGGCATGGCGTCACGATGCTGGTCGCCGACATGACGGTCGGCTACAAGGCGTTGCGCGAGACCTTCACGAGCAACGTCGTCCTGAAGCCGGCCGAAAACATCATCGACGTCTCCTATGTGGACGGACCGTTCCGCTACCTCGACAATCGCTGGCATTTCGAGGCCATGGAAGGCGGCGGCACGGCCGTACATTTCTTCATCGACTACGAGTTCAAGAACCGCATTCTCGGCGCGATGATGGGTGCGATGTTCGACCGCGCCTTCCGCATGTTCGCCGAAGCGTTCGAAAAGCGCGCCGACGAAATCTACGCGGCTCCCTTAGCTTAGCGCGGAAATTCCCATCACCAGAGCGGTGCGCACGGTCTCGGACCGGATATGATCGCGTCCGCCATCCTCGAACTGGCGCTTTTCGACGCGTGTCGGATGGCCCTTGCGGGCGATTGCGAACCAGACGAGCCCGACCGGCTTTTCGTCGCTTCCGCCATCTGGACCGGCAATGCCGGTCACCGCGAGCGAGATAGCCGCGCGCGATTTTTTCAGAGCGCCTTCCGCCATTTCGCGCGCCGTCTCGGCCGAAACCGCGCCATGCGCCTCCAGCGTTTCGGCCTTCACGCCCAGCATCTTCTGCTTGGCTTCGTTCGAATAGGAGACGAAGCCGCAATCGATCATCGACGAGGCGCCGGGAATGTCTGTCAAAAGAGCGATGATCTGGCCGCCGGTGCAGGATTCGGCGGTGGCCGCAAGCACGTCCTGGCGTTTGCAGGCGTCGAGAAAGTCCTGGGCGAGTTCGGGCAGCACACTCATCATTCCGGCAGCACTCCTGGATAGGCGACGGTCGCGGTGGCGATGGCAGCGATGCCTTCGCCCCGGCCGACGAAACCGAGTTTCTCGTTCGTCGTCGCCTTGATCGAGACCCGGTCGGGTGAAATCTTCAGCATGGCGACGAGCGCATCCGTCATTGCCTGTCTAAATGGACCAATCCGCGGCGCTTCGCAAATCAGCGTGATGTCGGCATTGGCGATGCGGCCCTTGCGCGCACGTACGATCCGCACGGCTTCTTCGACGAAGATGTGCGAAGCCGCACCCTTCCATTGCGGATCGGACGGCGGGAAATGCGTGCCGATATCGCCGGCGCCGCAGGTGGCCAGCAGCGCGTCCGTCAGGGCATGGAGCCCGACATCGGCGTCCGAATGTCCCGAAAGTTTCCTCTCGTAAGGAATGGCGACACCGCACAGCACCACCGCCCCCCCCGGTTCGAAGGAATGAACGTCATAGCCGTTGCCGGTGCGGATGTCGGGAAACATGGCGGTGTCGGTCCTAAGTTTCTGGTCGGCATTGGCGATGTCGCGCGCCCAGGTCAGCTTGACATTGTCGGGCGAGCCTTCGACGAGACGCACGGGAATCCCTGCCCATTCGGCGATCGCGGCATCGTCGGTGAAATCGTCGCGCCCTTCGGCTGCGGCGCGGGCATGGGCGGTGTGGAAGGCCGCGAAGGCAAAGCCCTGAGGCGTCTGCGCCCCGAAAAGCCCCGCACGCGAAACGGTGCGCGCGACGAGACCGTCCGGCCCCGCTTCCTTCAGCGTATCGCAGACGGCGAGTGAGGGCAGGCTTCCCGTTTTCGCATCGATCGAAGCGATCACGCGCGAAATGAGCGCCGCATCGGCGAAGGGTCGCACACCATCATGGACGAGAACGGCATCCGGCGGATCGCCGGCGAGCGCCTGCATGGCGTTCCATGTCGACGCCTGCCGCGTCGCCCCGCCGGTAACAATCGTCACGCGCTCGGCGAGCTCACCGACGGCTTCACGGAACAGGCTCCCGTCGTCCTTGTGGATTGCGACCACGACGGTCCCTGTCTGCGGGTGCCCCAGAAACGTTTCGAGCGTATGGGCGAGGATGGCCTTGCCGCCGATCCGGCGATACTGCTTCGGCCCCTCATGCGGATCGCCGACGCGTTCGCCGCGGCCGGCGGCGACGATGATGGCTGCGACTTTCGGCTTGGTCATGCTGGTCTCCGACTTGGCGAGCACACATATCAGCGCATGGCAGAAATGCCAGACTGCGCGAATGCGGCAGTTGCCGCCACGCGCAAATATGGCTATCAGATAAGCAAGAATGTGAGTGTGCCGGGTTTTTGTGCATGACTGAACTTCAAATACTGGCAACGCCATTGGCAATCGGCAATGTCGCCGTCCCGAACAGGGTGTTCCTGGCGCCATTGTCGGGCGTCACGGACGAACCGATGCGCCGTCGCGCGCTTCGTCACGGTGCGGGCATGGTCGTCTCCGAAATGGTGGCAAGCGGCGAACTTGCGCGCGGACGCGCCGAATCCGAGCGCCGTATTCGCCGTCCCGACGTGGAAACCCATGTCGTCCAGCTTGCGGGACGCGATGCGCATTGGATGGCCGAAGGCGCGCGGATCGCAGTCGGCGAAGGGGCCGACATCATCGACATCAATATGGGCTGCCCGGCAAAGAAGGTCACCGGCGGCTATTGCGGCTCGGCGCTGATGCGCGAGCCCGATCATGCACTCTCGCTGATCGAGGCGGTGGTTGCCGCGGTCGAGGTTCCGGTCACGGTCAAGATGCGGCTCGGCTGGGACACCGAGAGCCTGAACGCACCGGCCATCGCCGCGCGGGCCGTCGCCGCAGGCGTGCGCCTGATCACCGTCCACGGCCGCACGCGCGAACAATTCTACAAGGGCGAAGCCGACTGGCGGGCGATTCGCAAGGTCAAGGACGCGATTTCCGTCCCGCTCGTCGTCAATGGCGACATCGTCGACGCCGCGACCGCGCAGCGCGCTTTGGCGTTTTCAGGAGCCGACGCCGTCATGGTCGGTCGCGGCCATTACGGCGCGCCATGGGCCGGCGCGCGGATTGTCGAAGCCGCCGGCGGTCCGCCCTCCCGCGCCCTCCCGCGCCCTGGCGAACTCGCGGACTATATCGTCGCCCATTACGAGGACATGCTGACGCTTTACGGCACCGGGCAGGGGGTGCGCCACGCGCGCAAGCATCTCGGCTGGTATCTCGATCGCCACGCGCCATGCACCGACCCCTTGCTGAGGACCGCGATCATGACCGGGCTCGATCCGCGCATGGTCATCTCGCGCCTGCGCGATGCGTTTGACGCTCCCGTCCTTGCGGCCGCCGCATGAGTCAGCCCGCACTCAACTCGGCTCTCCTGATCCTCAACGCCATCCGTCATCCGGTCATCATGGTGGATTCGGAAAGCCGCATCGTATTTGCCAATGCAGATGCCGAGGATTTCTTCCGCTCCAGCGCCTCGCTTCTGTCGCGCGATCCGATCGAGCGTTTCGTGCCTTTCGGCAGCCCGCTGATCACGCTGATCGACCAGGTGCGCGAGCGGCGCGCGCCCTTCAACGAATATCGCGTCGACATCTCTTCGCCGCGCCTTGGAACGGACAGGCTGGTCGACCTCCACGCCTCGCCGATTTCCGAACTGCCCGGCGCGGTGGTCGTCATGTTCCAGGAGCGGTCGATGGCTGACAAGATCGACCGCCAGATGACGCATCGCGGCGCGGCGCGCTCGGTGACGGGGCTTGCCGCCATGCTGGCGCATGAGATCAAGAATCCGCTTTCGGGCATTCGCGGCGCCGCGCAACTGCTGGAAACCGCGGTCGGCGACGAGGATCGGGCGCTCACCCGACTGATTCAGGACGAGACCGACCGCATCGTCTCGCTGGTCGACCGCATGGAAATCTTCTCAGACGAACGGCCGATCGATCGTCATCCGGTCAACATCCATGTCGTGCTCGATCATGTGAAAGCGATCGCCCGCAACGGTTTTGCCAGCCGCATCAAGATCATCGAGGACTATGACCCATCTTTGCCGCCCGTCTTTGCCAATCGCGATCAGTTGATCCAGGTCTTCCTCAATCTGGTGAAGAACGCCGCCGAAGCCATCGGAAACGAACCATCCGGTGAAATCACACTCACGACCGCGTTTCGCCCAGGCATGAGGATCGCCGTTCCGGGAACGCAGGATCGCATCTCGCTGCCGCTGGAATTTTGCGTTCACGACAACGGCTCGGGCGTCTCGGAGGACATCAGGCCGATCCTGTTCGACCCCTTCATTTCGACCAAGCAGAACGGATCGGGACTTGGCCTTGCGCTCGTCGCCAAGATCGTCGGCGAACATGGCGGCGTCATCGAGTGCGATTCGACAAACCGCGGCACGACCTTTCGGATCTTGATGCCGACCTGGAGAGAGCCACGGGGCGGCGCAACGCGCGACTATCAGGAGCACACAGCATGACCGTTCGCGGCAACATCCTTGTCGCCGACGACGATGCGGCGATCCGCACCGTCCTCAACCAGGCCCTGTCGCGCGTCGGCCACGAGGTCCGCGTCACCTCGAACGCGTCGACGCTCTGGCGCTGGATCGCGGCGGGCGAGGGCGATCTCGTCATCACCGACGTCGTCATGCCGGACGAAAACGCCTTCGACATGCTCCCGCGCATCAAGAAGGCGCGACCCGATCTGCCGGTCGTCGTCATGAGCGCGCAGAATACCTTCATGACCGCAATTCGCGCTTCGGAAACGGGCGCCTATGAGTATCTGCCGAAGCCTTTCGACCTGACGGAACTCCTTCAGGTCGTCACGCGCGCCTTGTCGGAACCCAAACGCGTCAAGAGCGACGTGCGAAGCGAGGAGCAGCCGGAATCGATGCCGCTCGTCGGCCGGTCCCCTGCGATGCAGGACATCTACCGGATGCTCGCCCGCATGATGCAGACCGACCTGACGGTCATGATCTCGGGCGAATCGGGCACCGGCAAGGAACTTGTCGCCCGTGCGCTGCACGAGTATGGCCGCCGCCGCAACGGCCCGTTCGTGGCGATCAACATGGCCGCGATCCCGCGCGACCTGATCGAGTCGGAACTTTTCGGCCACGAAAAGGGCGCCTTCACCGGCGCGCAGAACCGCTCCTCCGGCCGGTTCGAGCAGGCCGAGGGCGGCACGCTTTTCCTCGACGAGATCGGCGACATGCCGATGGAGGCGCAGACGCGCCTTTTGCGCGTCCTCCAGCAGGGCGAATATACCACAGTCGGCGGCCGCACGCCGATCCGGACCGATGTGCGCATCGTCGCCGCGACCAACAAGGATCTGCGCACGCTCATCAATCAGGGTCTCTTCCGCGAGGACCTGTTCTACCGGCTGAACGTCGTGCCTTTGCGCCTGCCGCCGCTTCGCGAACGTTCGGAGGACGTGCCCGACCTCGTTCGCCATTTCTTCAAGCAGGCCGAAAGTGAAGGCCTTCCAACCAAGCGCATCGCGCCGGCCGGTATCGACCTGATGAAGCGCTATCCCTGGCCTGGAAATGTGCGTGAACTCGAAAACCTCGTCCGCCGCCTTTCGGCGCTTTATCCGCAGGACGATATCGCCGCCGAGATCATCGAGGCCGAACTCCAGACGGCCCAGGTCAGCGATGGAGCGACGGTCGGCCCCAATGGGGAACAATTGACGATCTCCCAGGCCGTCGAGCTTCACCTGCAGCGCTATTTTTCCGGCTTCGGCGCCGACCTGCCGCCGCCTGGGCTCTACCATCGCATTTTGGCCGAGGTCGAATACCCGCTCGTTCTGTCCTCCATGACCGCCACCCGCGGCAACCAGATCAAGGCGGCCGAACTGCTTGGTCTCAACCGGAATACGTTGCGCAAGAAAATCCGTGAACTCGGCGTAAACGTCTATCGCGGCGCCAAGGGACAAAACGGCGGATAGCCTTCTGTCTTCGTCAAAAATGTTGCACAATAGCCACAATGCGATGCATAGACTCATCGCTTGCCGGGCACATTGAGCAAGATGACGATACAAACCACCGCATCCGATGGCGCATTGCTGGGAACCGAAGGCCGCGCCGTCGAAGGACGCAGGCTTGGTCTCATGCCGGGGATCGTCGCGGTGGTTTGCGCGCTGGTGGCGGCCGCCGTTTCCTTTGCCATTCTGCTTGGCCTGACGCCCGTCGCGCCCAATGCGTCGAACACGCTGATCCTGATCGGCGTCAATACCGGCTTCATTCTCCTGCTGCTCGGGCTGATCGGCTACGAGATCATCCGCATCTACCAGGCCCGACGACGCGGCAAGGCGGCGTCGCGGCTTCACGTCCGAATCGTCGCGATGTTCTCGCTGGTCGCCGCGATCCCTGCGATCCTCGTCGCCATCGTCGCTTCGGTGACGCTCGATCTGGGGCTCGACCGCTGGTTCGAACTGCGCACCCGCGCGATCGTGTCGTCCTCGCTGTCGATCGCCGAGGCCTATGTGCAGGAGAATTCGCGCAGCCTACAGGGCACGACGCTGTCGATGGCGTTCGATCTCGACCAGGCCCGCTCGCTCTACAGCCTCGACCGGACGGGCTTTCGCCAGTTGATGAGCAACCATGTGCGCGGGCGTGCGCTCGCCCATGCGGCGTTGATCCGCTCGGACGGCTCGCTGATCATCGAGGCCGAGACGCCGGCCGGCATTCCGATGCCCGATGCTCCGCCGGAGGCGCTTCGCGCGGCCGCGGACGGCCAACCGGTGCTGATCGAGCCCCGCTTCCGCAATGTGGTCGGCGCGATCATCCGGTTGCAGCAGATCGACGACGCCTATCTCTTCACGGTGCGCGAACTCGATCCGGAAGTGATTCGCGCGCGCCAGATCGTGCGGGCCAATACCGACGAATATCGCGGTCTCGAACAGAACCGCATGACGACGCAACTCGCCTTCGCCATTCTCTATCTCGGCGTGACTCTGATCGTGGTGCTCGCGGCGATCTGGACCGGCATTGCCGTGGCCGACCGGATCGTGCGGCCGATCCGGCAATTGATCGGCGCCGCGGACGAGGTGGCGAGCGGCAATCTCGACGTCTCGGTGCCCGTCAAGCAGACGGATGGCGATGTCGGCGCGCTCGGCCTGACGTTCAACGAGATGATCCGCCAGTTGAAAACCCAGCGCAATCAGCTCGTTCGCGCCAAGGACGTGATGGACGAGCGTCGACGCTTTTCCGAGGCTGTGCTTTCAGGCGTTTCGGCTGGCGTCATCGGCGTCGGACCGAAAGGCGAGATCGCGATCGTCAATCTTTCAGTGGAGAAGATGTTGTCGGTTTCGTCGAAGTCGCTCGTCGGCCAGCGTCTCGTCGATGTCCTGCCGCAGATCGGGGGCGTTCTGGAAAAAGGCCGCGAACTCGATCGTCCCGTCTATCGCGAGCAGGTCGCCTTCTTTCGCAACGGCGCGGAGCGGACCTTCAACGTCCAGATCACGACGGAACGCAGTTCGGCGCGTGGTGGCGGGCGGTCCTATGTCGTCACGGTCGACGACATCACCGATCTCGTCCAGGCGCAGCGATCCTCGGCATGGGCCGATGTCGCCCGCCGCATCGCGCACGAGATCAAGAACCCTTTGACGCCGATCCAGCTTTCCGCCGAACGCATCCGCCGGCGCTACGGCAAGGTCATCACCGAGGATCGGGAGGTCTTCGATCAATGCACCGAGACGATCATCCGCCAGGTCGGCGATATCGGCCGCATGGTCGACGAATTCTCGTCCTTCGCGCGGATGCCCAAACCCGACATGCAGGTGGTCGATCTTCGCGAACCGCTTCGCGAGGCCTCCTTCCTCATCGAAGTCAGCCGCGCGGACATCGAGTTCAAGCGCGACTTCGGTTCCGACCCGCTCATGGGCCGGTTCGACAGCCGGCTGCTCGCGCAGGCCTTCGGCAATATCGTCAAGAACGCATCCGAGGCGATCGAACAGGTGGACAGGGAGGCGCAGCGGCCCGGCGCCATTCTGGTGCGCGCGCGGCGCGCAGGCGCCAGTGCGGTGGTCGAGGTGATCGACAACGGCAAGGGCCTGCCAAAGGAGAATCGCCAAAGGCTGCTCGAGCCCTACATGACCACGCGGGAGAAGGGCACCGGTCTTGGACTTGCGATCGTCAAGAAGATCGTCGAGGACCATGGCGGCACGCTGCAACTTCTCGATGCCCCGGCCAGTTTCCATGGCGGCGGCGGCGCCCTGGTGCGGATGGTATTCCCCCTCGGGGAAAAACAAGAGGCGGCGGCATCGACCGCGCCCGAGACTGAAGAGGTGACAGATGGCGTCTGATATTCTGATTGTCGACGACGAGGAGGATATCCGCGAACTCGTGTCCGGCATCCTTTCCGACGAAGGCCACGAGACGCGCACGGCATTCGACAGCGACAGCGCGCTCGCCTCGATCGCGGACCGCGCGCCACGCCTGGTCTTCCTCGACATCTGGTTGCAGGGCTCCAAGATGGACGGGCTGGAATTGCTCGACGCCATCAAGACCATGCATCCCGACCTGCCGGTGGTGATGATCTCGGGCCATGGCACGATCGAGACCGCCGTGTCGGCAATCCGCAAGGGCGCCTACGACTTCATCGAGAAGCCGTTCAAGGCCGACCGGCTGGTGCTGATTGCCGAACGTGCGCTCGAAACGTCGAAGCTGCGGCGTGAAGTCCTGGACCTGAAGAAGCGTTCGGGCGATAGTTTCGACCTGATCGGCACGTCGAGCGCGATGGCGCAGCTTCGCCAGACCATCGAACGTGTCTCACCCACGAACAGCCGTATCATGATCATCGGCCCGTCCGGTTCGGGCAAGGAACTGGTCGCGCGCGCCATTCACGGCGCCTCGGCGCGCAAGGGAGGCCCCTTCGTCGCGGTCAACTCCGCAGCGATCACGCCCGAACGCATGGAGATCGAGCTTTTCGGCACCGAGGCCAACGGCGCCGAGCGCAAGGTCGGTGCGCTGGAACAGGCGCATGGAGGCATCCTTTATCTCGACGAGGTTGCCGACATGCCGCGCGAGACGCAGGCGAAGATCCTGCGTGTCCTCGTCGACCAGCAATTCGAGCGCGTCGGCGGCACCAAGCGCGTCAAGGTCGACGTTCGCATCATCTCCTCCACAGCCTACAATCTGGAAGATCTGATCGCCCAGGGCCGCTTCCGCCAGGATCTCTATCACCGGCTCGCGGTCGTCCCGGTCATGGTCCCGCCATTGGCCGAGAGGCGCGACGACATTCCGTTTCTCGTCGATCATTTCATGCGTCAGACGGCGCAGCAGGCCGGCATCCGGATGCGGCGCATCGGCAATGATGCGATGGCCGTTCTCCAGGCGCATAACTGGCCAGGCAATCTGCGTCAGTTGAAGAACAATATCGAGCGGCTCATGATTCTCTCGCGCGACGGCGAGGACGACAAGCCGATCACGGCGGATCTCTTGCCGTCAGAGATCGGCGACGTGATGCCGCGTACGCCCACCCAGTCCGACCAGCACATCATGGCTCTGCCATTGCGCGAGGCCCGCGAACTGTTCGAGAAGGAATATCTGCTGGCGCAGATCAATCGCTTCGGCGGAAACATCTCGCGCACGGCCGAATTCATCGGCATGGAGCGTTCCGCCCTTCATCGAAAATTGAAGTCTCTCGGCGTTTGATGCCGACCTGAGCTGGGGCTAGAAGGGGCGGATCGAAATGACGGGACCGAACTTCATATGCGCGTAATCATCTGCGGGGCGGGGCAGGTCGGCTACGGCATCGCCGAACGCCTGTCGGCCGAGCATAACGACGTTTCCGTCATCGACACCTCGCCGGAACTGATCCAGTCGGTGCGCGACAATCTCGATGCGCGCGGTTTCGTCGGACATGGCTCGCATCCGGACATGCTGGCGGCCGCCGGCGCCGAGGAAGCCGACATGATCATCGCCGTGACCCTGTATGACGAGGTCAACATGACCGCGTGTCAGGTCGCCCATTCACTCTTCAACGTTCCCACCAAGATCGCCCGCATCCGAGCCCAGTCCTATCTCCAGCCGCACTACATGGATTTGTTCTCGCGCGAGCATCTGCCGATCGACGTTATCATTTCCCCCGAACTCGAAGTCGGCGAAATGGTGTTGCGCCGCATCGCTCTGCCAGGCGCGACCGACGTCGTTCGTTTTGCGGACAACAAGATCGCGATGGTCGCGATCGAGTGCATGGAAGATTGTCCGGTCATCAACACGCCGCTGTCGCAACTGACCGATCTCTTTCCCGACCTTCCGTCGACCGTCGTCGGCGTCTCGCGCGAAGGGCGGCTTTTCATTCCGCATTCGGCCGATCAGCTCGTCGCCGGCGACATGGCCTATGTGGTCACGACCAAGGATCAGGTCCGGCGCACGCTCAGCCTGTTCGGTCACGACGAGCAGGAGGCGACGCGCATCGTCATCGCCGGCGGCGGCAATATCGGTCTCTACGTCGCGCGCACCATCGAGCTTCGCCAGAGCCGCACCAAGGTCAAGATCATCGAGGCCTCGCGCCGCCGCGCCGTCGCGATCGCCGACGAGCTGCGCCGCACCGTGGTCCTCAACGGCAGCGCGCTCGACCAGAAGCTCTTGCAGGAAGCCGACATTGCCGAAGCCGACCTGATGGTCGCGGTGACCAATGACGATCAGGTCAACATCCTGTCCTCGGTGCTCGCCAAACAGCTTGGCTGCAAGTCGAATCTCGTCCTCATCAACAACCCGACCTATCACGACTTCACCGACATGCTCGGCATCGACGCGCATGTGAACCCGCGCACGGTCACGATCTCGCGCGTGCTGCAGCATGTGCGGCGCGGCCGCATCCGCGCCGTTCACTCGGTCCAGCGCGGCGCGGCGGAGATCATCGAAGCCGAGGCACTCGAAACCTCGCCCTTGGTCGGACCGGAACTGCGCGAACTGGAACTGCCCGACGGAATCCGCCTCGGCGCCATCTACCGCAATGGCGAAGTGCTGAAACCCTCCGGCACGATGCGCATCAAGCCGAAGGACCGTATCGTCATGTTCGCCATGGCCAAGGCCGTTAAACAGGTCGAACAACTCTTCCGGGTCAGTCTCGAATTCTTCTAGGAAAAATCGATGCCGAAAATCGCCTATGTCAACGGCCGCTACCTACCGCACCGCGACGCCGCCGTCCATGTCGAGGATCGCGGCTACCAGTTCGCCGATGGCGTCTATGAGGTCTGTGAAGTCGCGCGAGGCTATATCATGGACATGTCGCCGCATCTCGATCGGCTCGACCGGTCGCTGCGTGAGTTGAAGATCGGCTGGCCGATGTCGCGCTCGGCACTGCAGACGGTCATGCGCGAGGTCATTTCGCGAAACGGCGTCGTCAATGGCCTCGTCTATCTCCAGGTTACGCGCGGGGTCGCACCCCGCGACCATGTCTTTCCCGCTGCCCACACGCGCCCGTCTCTGGTGATCACCGCCAAGAAGTCGAGCCCTCAAGCCGCTGCGAAGCGCGCCGAGACCGGCATCAAGATCATCACCGTTCCGGAAAACCGATGGGAGCGGGTCGACATCAAATCCGTCGGTCTCCTGCCCAATGTCCTGGCCCGCCAGAAGGCAAAGGAAGCCGGCGCGCAGGAAGCCTGGTTCGTCGATCCCGACGGCATGGTCAAGGAAGGCGCCGCCACCAATGTCTGGATCGTGACGAAGGACGGCAAGCTGAAGACGCGGCCGGCCGAATCCGGCATTTTAAAGGGCATCACACGGTCCACGGTGATGCGCGTCGCTGAAACGCTCGGGCTCGAAGTCGAAGAGCGCGGCTTCACCGTCGATGAAGCGAAAGGCGCCCGCGAAGCCTTCATCACGGCGGCGACCACTCTCGTCATGCCTGTGGTCGAAATCGACGGCCAACCGGTCGCCAACGGACATCCGGGCTCCATCACACTTTCGCTGCGCCGGGCCTTTTTTGACGTTGCGGAGAAAAGTGCGGCCTGATAACCACTTGACGGGGCCGGGATCTTCAAGTCGACAGGCGTTTCAGGCCGGTTGTGCGTTCGGAAAGAGCCGATTATCTTGGCACTTGAGCACTCCCGCATTCAGGTGTGCAGAGCCTGGATGGGTGGTTGTTCAGCCATCAATAACGATATGCTTCAGCGCATCGGCGAAAGAAAAAAACAATGGCGGAACGTACGCAAAACCTTCAGGATCTGTTCCTCAACTCCGTACGCAAGAGCAAGAATCCCCTCACGATCTTCCTGATCAACGGCGTCAAGCTGACGGGTGTCGTGACATCGTTCGACAATTTCTGCGTGCTGCTGCGCCGCGACGGGCATTCGCAACTCGTCTACAAGCACGCCATTTCGACCATCATGCCGAGCCAGCCCGTGCAGATGTTCGAGGGCGAAGAAAACGGCCGGGACGGCTGATTGACCGCACCTGACACCGAAGGCCGCAAGCCGCGCCGCGCGCATGGTCCCGTGGACGATGCGACGAGGGCGCCGCCGACACGCGCCGTCGTCATCGTCCCGGTGCTTACCAAGCCGCCCCGCGGGCAGGAAGACGAGCGGATCGCCGCCGCGTTGATGCACCGCAGTCCGGAGGCGCGTCTGGACGAGGCCGTCGGCCTTGCGCTTGCGATCGAGCTTGACATCGCCGACCGCCTTATCGTGACCATCGCGGACCCCAAGCCCGCGACGCTGATCGGCAGCGGCAAGGTCGAGGAGATCGGCGAAGCGGTGAAGGCGCATCAGGCCGATCTCGTCGTCGTCGACCATCCGCTGACGCCGGTGCAGCAGCGCAATCTCGAAAAAGCGTGGAACGCCAAGGTGCTTGATCGCACCGGCATCATCCTTGAAATTTTCGGCCGCCGCGCGCGCACCAAGGAGGGCGTGTTGCAGGTCGATCTGGCGCACCTCAACTATCAGCGCGGTCGGCTTGTGCGCTCCTGGACACACCTTGAACGCCAGCGCGGCGGCGCCGGGTTCCTCGGCGGGCCGGGCGAAACGCAGATCGAGGCCGACAGGCGGATGCTTCAGGAGAAGATCACCCGCCTGAAGCGCGAACTCGAAACCGTGCGCCGGACGCGCGACCTCCACCGCGCCAAACGCCGCAAGGTGCCGTATCCGATCGTCGCCATCGTCGGCTACACAAATGCCGGCAAGTCGACACTCTTCAACCGTCTGACGGGCTCCGAGGTTCTGGCCGAGGATATGCTGTTCGCCACGCTCGATCCGACGTTGCGCCGCGTACGCCTGCCGCATGGCAGCGTTATCATCCTGTCCGATACGGTCGGCTTCATTTCGGATCTGCCTACCCATCTCGTCGCCGCTTTTCGCGCCACGCTGGAAGAAGTCGTCGAGGCCGATCTCGTTCTGCATGTCCGGGACATTTCGGACCCCGACACCGCCGCACAGGCCGCCGATGTCATGCGCATCCTCGCCGATCTCGGCGTCGAGGCCGGCGACAGCCGTCATGTGCTCGAAGTCTGGAACAAGATCGACCGGCTGGACGAACAGGCCCGCCAGAATCTGCCGCGCGAGCAGCCGGACGAAGGCCCGATCCTGATTTCGGCGATCACGGGCGAGGGGGTCGACCATCTGCTCGACGTCGTCGAGGCCCGGATTTCCGGCTCGCTCGACGAGGCGGATTTCACGTTCGGGCCGCAGGATGGCCCCGCCATCGACTGGGTCTACCGCAATGGAGCCGTGATTGCTCGCGAGGATCGGGAAGACGGCATGGTCGCGCTCAAGGTTCGCGCGCCATCGGCAGTCATCGCTGAAATCGCCAAGCGCCGCAAATCAGCGAAAAAGTAAGGTCAGGCGCGCTTTGCCGCCTGCCAGTGATCTTCCATCTCGCCGAGGCTTGCTTCATCGAGACTGCGGCCATCGGCGTTGAGCGCGCGCTCGACATGGTGGAAGCGCTTGCGGAACTTGGCATTGGTTCCGCGCAGCGCATCTTCGGCATCGATGCCGAGATGCCGGCCAAGATTGACCAGCGCGAAGAGCACGTCGCCGAATTCGTCCTTGATCGCCGCCGTCTCGCCTGTGGCGAGCGCGACGCGCAGTTCGTCGACCTCCTCGGAAATCTTGTCGAGGATCGGTCCCGGCTCCTTCCAGTCGAAGCCGACCTTCGCTGCGCGCTCCTGCAATTTCAGCGCCCGAGTCAGCGCCGCATGGCCTACGGGCACGTCGTCGAGATAACCGTGTTCGGCAATCGTGATGCCGCGCGCTTCGCGTTCGGCCGCCTTCTCCGCGCGCTCCTCCGCCTTGATCTTCTCCCACATACCCTTGGCCATCTTCGCGCCGCGCGCGGCGTCGGGGCCGAACACATGCGGATGGCGGCGGATCATCTTTCTCGTGATCGCATCGACCACATCGCCGAATGCGAACGCACCCTTTTCCTCGGCCATGCGCGAATGAAACACCACCTGCAACAAAAGATCCCCGAGTTCGTCGCGCAGGTCGGCCATGTCGCCGCGTTCGATCGCATCGGACACCTCATAGGCCTCCTCGATCGTATAGGGCGCGATCGACGCGAAATCCTGCTCGACATCCCATGGGCAGCCGGTCTGCGGGTCGCGCAGCGCAGTCATGATCTCGATCAGTCGGGAAATGTCGCGGGAGGGCTGCATGATGATCTGTCTCCAGGAACGCCTTGATAGCGCAGTCGCGGCGCATGAAAAAGGCCGCAGTCGCTCACGGCGGCTGCGGCCTTGCCTTGATTGTTAGCTCTGCCTATTTTAGACGGCCGCTGGCATGGGCCAGCATGGTGTAGACCTTGCCGGTATCCGACGTCAGATAGGTCTGCGACATCATGTTGTCGCGGTCGTTCTTGACCACATCCGAAAGCAGCTTCTCGAAGTCCTGGCAGTAGCGATCGACCGCACCGCGGAACTCGCCATCATTTTGGTACTTGCGGCGGATGTCGTCGAAGGTCTGCTGGCCCTTCAGCGTGTAGAGGCGGCGTGTGAAGACGTTGCGTTCGCCCTTGCGGTAGCGTTCCCAAAGTTCGACCGATGCCTCGTGGTCGATCGCTCGCGCGATATCGACGGACAGCGAGTTGAGCGACTCGACCATCTGCAATGGCGAGCGTTGCGGCTGGACCGGCTTCGGCGCGGGCGCCTCGTCCTTGGATGCACCGCGCAGAAGCGCCCCGACCCAGCTTCCGCCGGCCTGCTCCTGAACCGGCTCCGCCAGCGAGCCGCGCAACTGGGTCGCGACCTGAGGAGCAGGAGCGGGCGTCGCAGGCCGCGGGGTCGGAGTGGGCTGACGCTCGATTCGTGCAGGCGAGACGTCGAAAGTGCGGCCCGATTTCGAGACGATGTCCGAAAGTTCCTTCAGCGCCTTGATCTGCTCGGAAACCGCCTTGCGCATGGCGCTCGTCGATTCCTTCGTCTCCTCGGGCAACTGCATCACGCCCTTCTTGAGTTCCGCGCGTGTCTGATCGAGTTCCGAGCGGATCGTGCCGGCGGTCTTGCGGATCTCGTCGGTCGCATCGGCAAAGCGCTTGGTCGCGCTTTCGACAACTTCCGAGATCGCATTTCGCATCTGCTCCGTCGAAGTCTTGGTGCGGCCTTCCGCACCTTCCAGCGCCTTGCCGACGACACCTTCGAACGAGCGCATGACGCGCTCGATCTCTTCCGACTTCTTCACGAGGCCGGAAGCCAGTGTTTCGAGCGCCGTCTGTCGGTCGTCGAGCGTGGTGGCAAGCGTCGATTGGGCCGAATTCAGCAGTTCGCGTGCATTGGTCAGCATCTTGCCGTGGTCCTCGAAGCGCGAGGCGATGCCGGCAACGTCGCGCAGCGTCGTGGAGGACAGTTCCGACAGCTTGCCTGCCTGCGCCTCGATGATGCGCGCAGACGAGGCGAACGACCGAGCGGCCTTTTCAGTCGTCTCGGCAAACTGCTCCGTGGTGCCGGCGAGCTTTTCGTCGACGCCGCCAAGATTGGCCGATGCCGTTTCGACGAGTTCGCCGAGCCGCGCATTGGAGACGGAAAGCCGGCCAAGAAGGCCGTCGACGCCACGCTTCAGATCGTCCTGGGCCCGCTCGACGGCCGATACCGTCTCGCTCGTCTTGGCATCGAGCGCCGACACGAGCGCACTGTTGCCGGACTGGAGCCGTTCGGCTGCCGCCTGCGTGATCTCTTCGAGATTGCGTTGAAGATCGGTGCTGCTTTCGGTGAAGCGGTCGACCAGCGGCCGCGCCGTCTCGTCGAGTATGCGGGCGATCTCGGAGGACCGCGCCGACAGCATCGCGTTGAGCTGACGGGTCTTCTCGTCCAACTTGTCGGACGCGCCTTCGGTGCTCTCGTCGATGTGGCGGTTCATCGCGGCGAACGTCTCGGCGATCGTATTGGCGCGTTCGACGAGTTCGGATTCGACCCGCGCAACCTGTTCAGCCAAGCGGTCGCCGACATTGGCCGCGCCATGGGTCAGGCGTTCCTCGGCCGAGGCGACCTGGTTCTCGATGCGCGACGTCAGGAGACTGGTTCGGTCGGCAAGCGCCTGATCGGCTGCGGCCAGCGCTTCGGCGATCGCCGCGGCGCGGGCGTCGAGCTCTGCCGATGTCTGATGCGTGCGCGCCATGATTCGCTGCTCGGCCATATCGAAGGTGCGAGCGAGTTCATTGGCGCGCTCTTGCAGGCGCTCGTCCGAACCGTCGAGCACGCCGGCAATCTCGCCTGCGCGGGCCGACAATGCGGCCTGGGTCTCGTCGAGGCGGAGCACGATCTGGCGATCAGCGTTGGCAAAGACGTTCGACAGGTCGCCGGCGCGCGACGTGAGCGTATTCGCCGCCGAATCGGTGCGCGAGAGGAGGGCATTGCCGGCCTCGTCGAAGCGGCCGACCACTTCATCCGCCCGGCCTTCGAGGGCGCGGGCGGCATCTTCCGTCCGATTGGCGAGGGATTGACCGACTTCGTCGAAACGGGAAACGACCTCGTCGGCACGCGAGAGCAGGCTGACGCGGATTTCGTCGGCCTTGCCGGCAAGATTGCGATCGGCCTCCTCGAAGGCGGCAACCACTTCGCCCGTTCTGGCGCCAAGAGCCGCCGCGCGCTGTTCGGCGCGGGCCGCCAGCGTTTCGTCGGCTTCGACGAAACGGTCGACCATCTCGGCGGCGCGCGTGAAGAACGTCTGCGTGCGCTCGTCGAAACGACCCGCAAGCACGCGATCCGCATCCTCGAAACGGCTTGCGACATCGTCGGCGCGCTGGGTCAGGAGATTGGCCCGCTCCTCGATGCGGCCCGCGATCTGACGGTCGTTTTCGTCAAGGCGGACGGCAATCTCATCGGCTTTGGCGCCAAGCGTTTCTGCCGTCTTCTGGACGCGATCGGCAATCTTCTGATCGACATCGATGAAGGCCTGTCCGGCCTGTTCGCCCATCGCTGCGGTCGCTTCGAGAACCTTGTCGCGCAGCGAGCCGGCCACGACCACGGCGCTGCTTTCGAGCGCGCCTCGAACATTGTCGACGCCGATCTTCAGCGCACGTTCCATGGTCTGCGTGCGTTCCTCGATGACACCGGTCTGCCGACCGAACGCGTCCTCGATCCGGCCGATGTCGCTTGTGACCGCATCGGTGATCAAAGCACGGCGCTCGCCGAGCGCTTCGATGTGGCGGGCGAATGTGTCCTCGACCTTGTCCATGTCGATGCTGATCGCTGCCGCAAGTTCGTTCTGTTTTTCGGCGAACAGATCGATCTGGCGCAGGAACGTCTCGTCGATCCGCCCCAGATCGGCGCCGATCGCGCTCGACAGCTCTTCCTGACGAACGGCGAGCGTCGCGATGTGGCGCGCGAACGCTTCTTCGACCTGCTGGGCGTCGCCCGCAATTGCGCTCGACAGTTCCGACTGGCGGTCGCCGAGCTGACGGGCAAGCTGACTGAACAATTCGCCGAAGCGCTCGGCGCCGCGATGCACCGCGCTCTCCAGCTCCGACTGGCGCTGGGAAATCGCCTCGACCTGCCGCGCGAAAGCCTCGTCGATGCGAGCGACATCGCCGTCGACACGGGCGCCAAACTCGCTCTGGCGCGCGGTAAGGGCGTCGAACTGGCGGTCGAATGCGGAGGAAAAGCGTTCCATGTCGGCGTCGATGGCGGCGGAAAGGCCCGACTGCCTCTCGGCCAGACGTGCGATCTGCCGGTCGAAGGTGTCGTCGATGCGCGAGACTTCGCTGCCGATTGCCGTCTGCAACTCGCCCTGGCGCGCGCCGAGCGTTTCGATGCCCCGCAGGATCAGATCGTCCATGCGTTCCGCATCGGCCGCAATCGCCGCCGACAGGTCCGCCTGGCGCTCGGCCATACGGTCGATCTGGTTGGCAAAGGCGTCCTCGACGCGGGCCGTGCCGGAGGCAAGGGCGGTCGTCAGGTCGGATTCACGCTCCGCGATCGTACGGACATGCTGCGAAACGGTTTCGTCGAGCCCGCGCCGCGTCGCGTCGAGAAGATCCATGTCGTCCTTCAGTGAGACGGCGAGGCGCTCGCGGCCTTCCGTGAGGCTTGAAATCTGTCGATCGATCGCTTGGTCCATGTCGCGCTGCGTGTCGGCAAGGCGCACGATGTCGTCATTGAGCGCATTCGCCAGCAACGAGCGGCCTTCGGCCATGCGCTCGACATGGCTTGTGATGGCATCGTCCATCGCCTGACGCGTCTCCGCCAGGCGTTCGAGATCGTCGTCGAGCGCAGCGCTGATCAGGTTTCGGCTTTCGCCGAGCCTGACCGAGAAGTCGGCTGTCCGCTCTTCCAGCATGGACGAGGTGGAGGCGACGAGATCGGAAAGATCGGCCCCGATGCGCGCCTTGGTCTCATCGAGCAGCACGTTGACCTGCTGCTTGCCGTCGGTGAAGGTCTGCGCGATCTCCTTGGTGCGCTCGATCAACGTGTCGTTGATCTGCTTGGCGCGCGCTTCGAGGGCGGCGTTCAGCTTTTCCGTTCCGGTGTCTAGCGCCTGAGCGCGGGTTTCAAACTGCGAGAGCAGCGACTGGCCGCGTTCCTCGAGCGTCCGCTCGATGTCGCGCAGCCGCGTATCGAACTCGTCCGAGAGTGAGCGGGCAGAGCTGCCCAAAAGCGAAATCATTCCCGTCGTGCGGTCGTCGAGCATCTGCGACAGCGAGCGGGTCGCGTGGTCGGTCGCATCCGTCAGCGAAGCGATCCGCGTATCGAGCAGGTTCGCCATCGCGTCGCCCGACGTCGATATGCGGTCGGAGATCGTGTCGATGCGCAGATCGAGCGCGTCGTTGAAAGACGATCCGCTCTGGTTCATGCGCTCGATCAGCGATGCGCCGCTCTCGGCGATCGTGCCGGAAAGCTGGCCGGAAACATCGACGATGTTCTTGCGGATCATGTCGCTTGCGGCCGACAATTCGTCCTTCAGCGTCTCATGCGCGCCGGCGATCGAGGCGCGGACGCGCTCGGCATGGCTGACGACCGCTTCGCGCTCGCTGCCGAGGCCGTCGACCAGCGCCCGGATTCGGGTCTCGTTCTCCGAATATGCCCGTTCGAGCTCGTTGACTTCGGTGTGGACGAGGGTTTCCAGCTCGACCGCACGGGCAAGCGTGCGCTCGATGCCTTCGCCCATGGCCTGTACCTCGCGGCGCACGGCCTGGCCCACCATCATGACGCGATCCGTGGCGATGTGCTCGGGTTCGGCGAGGCGGAAGGCGACTTCCGTCATGGACTGCGCGGCATAGCGCATTTCCTGCGCGCGGCGGATCATCACCGCAAAGCCCCAGAACAGGATGACGGGCACGATGATGCCGAGCGCAAGGCCAAGCGCATAGGGCGCGGCGATCAGGTCCGCGAGCGAACCGATCTGCCAGATCTGCGGCGAAAAGAGGAGGTGCCCGACGACGAGGCCGGATGTGGCCCAGACGACCGAGAGCAGCGCGACGACCCAATAGACGGTGCTCGGCGCCGGCTTGGAAATGTTCTGGACGAAGCTTTTGTAGTCCTTCTGGCGGTCGTCATTGGCGGCGGCGAAGGCGGAGGGGCGGGCGGACGCCTGCGCTTCGACGGGCTGGAGATCGGCGACGCGCGTCGGGCCGTCATTGGCAGCCTTTGCAAGGACCGGTGCTGCGGTCGCGGCAGTCGCTCCGGCAGGCGCGGCATCGCCGTCGCCGGTTTCGGTCACGCGATTTTCCATCGCCAGTTCTTCGGCGGCCTGGGAAATCTGCGCCTCGAAATCTTCCATCGAGGCGGCGATGTCGAGGCTCTCTCCCGGCGAGGCTCCCGCCTCGTCGTCATCCATGACGAGTTCGATATCGAGAGCGTCTTCAAGCTCCTTTTCGATATCGGTGTCGAGTTCCTTGTTGGTCGCCGGTTTCATCGCCATGCCGCTCTACCCTATACGATCGCAGCGGGTCACCGTATTCGGCTTGAAACCACCCGCCAGTTGAGGCCCAATTCGCCCATTTCGTATCGTATCGGCACAAGACCGGGATTGGAACTCGCAATTCCGACCATGTGTAAAACTTTAAACATAAGGTTAATGGCGCTCAATGCAGATGAATGATTCCTTGGCGCGGTCCGGCGAATGCGGTCGGCGGCGTTAACCGACCATCCATCTGGCGCACGCACGATCCCGGAATGACACAGTTGAACGATTCGCGGACAGGCTTGATCGACGGGCCGCATCTTGACCGTCAGACAATGGGCGATGCACGCCTTGCCGCCGAACTTCTGGGGATGTTCGTGATGCAGCTCGATGCGGCATCGCGGGAATTGACCGATGCCGATCCGCAAAGACGAATCGCAATCGCTCATGCCCTCAAGGGGACGGCGCGTTCGCTGGGGGTTCCGGCGGTCGCCGATTGCGCCGTTGCGCTCGAATCGCCTTTGGCCGATCGGACGGCCGTGGACCGCCTTTCACATATCGCCGCCATGTTGCGGGAAGAGGTCGAACGGCGGGGCGCGCATCCGGGTTGACACCCGATTTCCAACCATTATGTCATCGCCGCAACGCGCGACGGCCCCGCGCCAAAAATGACGCGCCAGTTTTCGACAGGTTTTTCAATGACCAAGCTTACCTTTGTCGCCTTTGACGGCACGCGCTTCGACGTTGAGGCCGAAAACGGCTCGACCGTTATGGAGAATGCGATCAAGGCCGGCGTGCCGGGGATCGAGGCCGAATGCGGCGGCGCGTGCGCCTGTGCGACCTGCCATGTCTATGTCGACGAGGAATGGTCGCCGGCAGTCGGTGAGCCGCAGGCGATGGAAGAGGATATGCTCGACTTCGCCTATGACGTGCGCCCGACCTCGCGGCTGTCGTGCCAGATTCGCGTCGCGGACGCGCTGGACGGCCTCACCGTTCACGTTCCCGAACGTCAGGGCTGACGCCCGTCCTCGATCCGTTCGAGGCGGTATTCCAGAAGCCGCAGCATCCGGCTCTCAAAGTTGATGCTTTCGACATTGTCGTAACGCGCCTGTTCGGCGTCATGTTCGGCAAGCAGGCGCTTGCTGATCCCCTCCGCCGTCGCCGCTGCGTCCTGGCATGAGGCGGCATTGCGCACGCCGAGGAGCGTCTGTTCCATGCGCTGCGCATAAGTCCGTGCAATCACGATATGCCCTTCCTCGTGACGCTTTATGTCGGCAGACAGCGTATCCCACATCAATGCGGTATCGATCTGCGCGCCGCGGCGGTTGCGCCATCGCGGCAGATGGACTTCGGCCGAAATACGCACATCGGCCTCGCTCACGCTGCATCGGCGACCGTCCTCCTGGTAGCCGATGCGCGTCTTGAACTCCATGCGGGTCGCGCCGGGATGCCGATTTCCTGTCGATCCGAGAAGCGGCCCGCGTCGCTGCAACTCGGTCTCGATCTCGCTCAACGTCTGCCCGCCGATTGAAAAATAGCTGTAGGAGCGCGACACGGAAGCTGCGTCGGCGACGAGGGTCGTCGCGAGAATGGCGATGCCGCCCGCCAGCATATGCTTCATGGTCGTCTCCCTGTCCTATTCATGCGGCCCGCGCTCGCATGACGCAACGATCGGCGCGCAAGATCCGCATCACGATTGCACGCAAAACTGAAGAATTGCTGCGCAAGGCGTTAAAATCCGTTGATCTTGGATGGGGCGTCGTTCCATAGCGATGCCATGTCGATCGATCCTTTCAGCCCGCACATCTGGCCGCTGGCCCACGGCCGTACGCTTACACTCGGCCCGCGCGCGGTTCTCATGGGCATCCTGAACGTGACGCCGGACAGTTTCTCGGATGGCGGGAAGTTTGCCGCGCTCGACAGCGCCTTGCGCCAGGCCGACGAGATGGCGGATGCCGGCGCCGTCATCATCGATATCGGCGGCGAATCCACGCGACCGGGCGCCAAAGCCGTCTTTGCGGCCGAGGAACAGGATCGCGTCCTGCCGGTCATCGAGACGCTGTCACGCCGCGGCGACATGATTCTGTCCATCGACACCTATCGCGCGGAAACCGCGCGCCTTGCCGTCGAAGCGGGAGCCCACATCGTTAACGACGTCTGGGGGCTCCAAAAGGAGAGGACCGTTGCCGATATCGCGGCGTCGACCGGCGCGGGCCTCGTCATCATGCACACCGGGCGCGATCGCGAGAAGCTTGCCGACCCGGTCGAGGACCAGTTCCATTTCCTGCGCCGCTCTCTCGAGATCGCGACCGCGGCAGGCGTCGAGGGCGACCGCATCGTCCTCGATCCGGGGTTCGGATTCGCCAAGGATGCAAGTGAAAACATCGACTTGATCGCGGATTTTTCCAAACTTCACGAACTTCGCCACCCGTGGCTCGTCGGCACGTCGCGCAAGCGCTTTCTCGGCGAGGTCACCGGCCGCGAGGCGGTTGAGCGCGGCGTCGGTACGGCGGCAACGAGCGTCGCATTGCGACTTGCAGGCGCCGCCATTTTTCGTGTTCATGATGTCGCGATCAACGCCGACGCGCTAAAGGTCGCCGATGCCATTCTGGCGCGACGCGCCTGACGGGAGTTTACCTTCGACCATGTATACGATCCGATTGAAGAACTGCGCGTTCTTCGCCCGCCATGGCGTCTTCGTCGAAGAGGAAACGCTCGGCCAGCGCTTCTATATCGATGCCGAGTTGACGATCGTGCCGGAGGGATCGCTCGACAGCGATTCCATCGAGGGCACGGTCGATTATGGCGCGGCCTTCGTCGAGATCGAGAAGGTCGTCACCGGCGCCCGCCGGTTCCTGATCGAAAAGCTCGCGGTCGATGTGGCCAAGGCGCTCTGCGCGCGCTTCCCGCAAGTCACCAAAGCCTCGATCACGGTGCGCAAGCCGAGCGCGCCGGTTCCCGGCGTCCTGGATTTCGTCGAGGTCAATATTGTCTGGCCGCAATAAGGTGCGGTCCTATCTGGGCCTCGGAGGCAATCTGGGCGATCCACAAGCGGCAATGGCCGCGGCGCTCGCCATGCTGGATGCAGCCGAGGACATCTCTGTCGTTTGCGTGTCTTCGCTCTACCGCACCCCGCCCTGGGGACTGGTCGACCAGCCCGACTTCCTGAACGCGGTTGCCGAAGTCGAGACACGGCTTGCACCGCGCGGGCTGCTCGACGCCTGCCTTGCGGCCGAACGTGCGCTGAAGCGCGTGCGCAACGAACGCTGGGGGCCTCGCGCCATCGATCTGGACGTCCTGATCTATGGCAGTCTCTCCATTCACGAGGACGGGCTGACCGTTCCACATCCGCGCATTGCCGAGCGCGCCTTCGTGCTCGTGCCGCTGCTGGAAATTGCGCCCCGCCTCATCATCGACGGCCGCCCGCTCGACGCTGCGTTGAAAACGCTGGACATCGGCGGGATCGAACGCCTCGACCTGCCCCATGACTGGTGGCTTGCCTCACGCTAGCGGGAATCGGCTTTTTTCTTTTCCTGTGTGATGATTGCGGCGGTCTCCTCACTCAAAGCCTGACCGCTCTGGCGTGGCCTCGCAAGCGGCGTCGGCGTCGGCGCGTTGCCGCGCAGGAGGTCGTTCCCGGCATAGATGCCGCCGGCAACCTGCAAATCGAGCCGCGCAGCGTCGCGCACGCGCACTTCCTGCATGATCTCGTCGACCTCCTCATCGTTGAGCCCGATCGTGCGCAAAGACTGCGCGCCGAACTGGAACGCCGATTCCAGCGTCTCGCGGATCTGGTAGTCGACCCCCGTATCGATCAGCGCGATCGCCGAGCCCCGGTCGAAAGCGCGCGCCAGGACGGGCAGCAGCGGATATTCGCCCTTGATGAGTTCGGCAATCCGATGCGCCGCCTCCGGCTTGTCGACGCAGATCATCACCGCCTCGACCTTTCCGATCCCCGCCGCGTGCAGGATGTCGAGCCGCGTTCCGTCGCCGAAATAGACCTTGAACCCGAAATTGCTCGCCGCCTGGATCATCTCGACGTCATTGTCGATGATCGAGACGTCGATGCCGCGCAGCAGCAGTGGCTGGCTCGCGATCTGCCCGAACCGTCCGAAGCCGATGACGAGCACGCTGCCTTCCAGTCCGTCCGCAACGTCGACGCCATCGGTGGAAAGTGTCTGTTCGGGCATCAGGCGCCGCAACGCCATGATGATGAAGGGCGTCAGGATCATCGACAGGATGACATTGGCGGTGAAGATCGCGTTCAAGGACTGGTCGATGACGCCGACCGAAGCGGCTGTGGCGAAGAGCACGAAAGCGAATTCACCGCCCTGCGCCATCAGACCGGCGCGTTCGAGTGCTTCGCCGTGCGGCGTGCGCAACAGCCGCGCGATCGCATAGATGCCGAAACCCTTGAGAACCATGTAGACAAGGACCAGTCCGGCCACGAGCACCGCATTTTGTGCGATGACGGTCAGATCGAGCGCCATGCCCACCCCGAGGAAGAAGAGGCCGAGCAGGATGCCGCGAAACGGCTCGATATCGGCTTCGAGCTGATGGCGGAACGTGCTCTCGGAAAGGAGCACCCCGGCAAGAAACGCGCCCATCGCCATCGAAAGCCCGCTCATCTGCATCAAGAGCGCGGAGCCGAGGACGACGAGCAGGGCCGCCGCCGTCATGACCTCCCGCGCTTCGGCCTGGGCCAGAACCCTGAAGAGGGGATTGAGCAGGTAGCGCCCGACGAGAACGAGCGCGACGATTGCGGCGAGCGCAATGAAGATGGCGATGGAGCGCGAGCCGGCATCGCCATCTTCGCCGCCCGGAGCCAGGAACGCGACCAAAGCCAGCAGCGGAACGATGGCGATGTCTTCCAGAAGCAGAATCGAGACGATCCGCTGGCCTTTGGGCGTCGAAAGCTCGCCCTGGTCGTTGAGAATCTGGAACACGATGGCCGTCGAAGTCAGCACGAAGCCCATACCGGCGACGAAGGCGACCAGCGGGGAAAAGCCGAAGGCGAGGCCGGCGCCGGTCAAAAGCGCACCGCAGATCGCGACCTGCAACACGCCGAGGCCGAGAATTTCGCGTCGCAGACCCCACAGCCGCGACGGCTGCATTTCAAGGCCGATGACAAAGAGGAACATGACCACGCCAAGTTCGGCCACATGGATGATCGATTGCGGGTCGGAAAACAGGCCTATGCCGAATGGGCCGATGACAATACCGGCGGCAAGGTAGCCGAGCACTGAATCGAGCCCGAACCGCTTGAAGAGCGGCACCGCGATCACGCCGGCGCCAAGAAGGGCGACGATCGGAATGAGATCGACGCCGTGGGCAGCTTCGACGGCCATGGGCAGGCTCCCTGAAATGCAAAAGGACCGGACGATGAGGCCCGGTCCTTTTGGATCTTGTCAAGCCGCCAAAGGCGTCGCCGTCAGTGATTGGCGACTGAGCCGACCGCAGCTCTGTCGACGCGCTTCAGGTTCATGCCGATCACCGGCACCATCTGTTCGTCGACGAGCACGGAAACGGTCACGGTCATCGTGTTGTCGTCGGGCAGGCGGGCGAGCATCGCGCCGTTGAGCTGGTTGCGATTGAGGGTCAAGGTGACCTTGCGTCCATCGACGCGCCCGCCGACGACATCGAGGCCCGTTCCGTCAGAGCCGTCCATGAACGAGCCGCGATAGCCGGCGCGGCCCTGATGCTCGACGCTGGCCTGCATCTTCTGCGTGAAAAGGCCGACGCGGCAGCCGCCGTCGAGCGACATGCCGACCTTTTCTCCCGGCGTCGCGCCGGTGAAGTTGCAGACGAACTTGGTGCCCTTGTACTTGCCGGCGACGATTTCGCCGGGGCCAGACCACGCGCCTTCGACCGAGGAGAAGAAGTGGCGGTCCTTTTCAGACGCAAATGCGGGTGCGGAAAGGCCGAGTGCGGCTGCGGCCGTGGCCGCCAGTACGGATGAGGCGATGCGAATGGCAGTCATCGAACAGGCACCTGTGAACGTGGCGTGTCTCGGCGAAAGCTTGGCTGCGAATGATTAATGATTTGGCCAGCGAAGCAGTTGGTCGACAATGAGTCAGCTTCGCCGTCGACGCAAGACTATTGTTGGGACGCCGACGTTTCCCGCCCGCGGCGTGTCGCAAAAGACGCAAGGCTGGTGATGAAGTCGCCGACGCCCGGCCGCTTGACGGCATGGAAGGGCAGGGGCCGCACGACTTCCATCGCCGCAAGACCCACCCGCACGGTCATCACCCCGTTCACGACGCCTTCGCCGAGCTTGGCCGACAGCCGCGCGGCAAGCCCTTGGCCGACGACCTGGTGGACGAACTCGTCGCCCACCGCCATCACCCCGGTCACCGCCAGATGCGCGAGCACGTTGCGCACCAGGCGGAAATAGCCGAGCGTTCCGGGCCGTGCGCCATAGAGTTCAGCCAGCCTGCGGATCAGGCGGCCCGATTCGAACAGGATGTAGGCCACGTCGACGAGTGCGCGTGGGCTGACCGCCGTCACGACGCTGACGCGCTTGGCCGCGTCGAGGATCATGCGCTTCGCCTCGGCATCGAGCGGCGCGACGAGCTCCGTCTCGGCGAGGCGCACGAGGTCCGGTCCGTCCATCACGTCGTCGCGCAGCGCATCGAGATGCGCGCGCCCGGCCGCCGTCTCGGGTCGTGCTGCCAGATGCGCCTTCAGCCGATCGGCGAACGCGCGTGCCTCGGACAATCGTCCGTCCCGCAGCACGCGCTCGCATTCGACGCGCAGCCGCGTCACCGATTGCAGACGCGCCAGCGCCAAAGCCTCTCGAATCAGGATTGCCAGCAGCGCCAGCGCTGCAATGGCGGCAAGCCCGATGCCGACCAAGCCGAGTGCTTCCGATCGCGCGAAAAGGTCTGTGATGACACGCTCGGCCCAAAGCCCGACGGCAAAGCTGACGAGCAACCCGAATGCGCCCGCGAAGATGCGGCCGAGCCGCACTCCGCGCCGGCGTTTCGGCAAGGCGGGCGGCGGTGCCTCGGTGTCGGCTTCGTCGAAGATGTCGATTTCCGCCTCGTCGATGCGTTCTAGGTCGCGGCCGGAAAGGGCGCGCGGCTCGCGCGGCAGCGCTGCGGCCGGGGCAGGCCGTGCACCCGGCACGGCAAAGGACTGGGGTTCGCGCTCGCGGGTCATGCCAGACGATCTCCAAGCAGGAACTGGAATGCGCGGTCGAGCCGGATATGGGGAAGCGAAAGCGTCACGCCTTCGGCCGTATGCTCGAGCTTCGGCGGACGAAACCGAACGAAGCGGATCGGCGCACGCGTTTCGATTTCCTTGAGCGCTACTTTTGGATCGCGCGGCAAGTCGCCGGGAAATATCGCTGTTTCGGTCGAGCCGTCGAATGTGTCGCGGCCGATCGTTTCGCCGTCAAGAGGCGTTCCGATTATGACGGGCAGCGTGTCGCCGTTCTCGCGCACCGTGCCTTCGCGCGTCGCCCTGACGGCCGCCATCGCCAGAACCTCGATCTCGGCGCCGCTCGCGCTCGCTCGGGAGATTGCCCGGTCGGCGAGACGCCGCACGATGGCTTCCAGCCGGTCATGGCTTTCATGATGGAGATGGTCGGCTTTCGTCGCTGCGATCAGGATTCGGTCGATCCGGCGTAAGAAGAGGTCCGTCAGGATGTTGCGCGCACCGGGGCGAAAGCAGGAAAGGATTTCGGTCAGTGCGCGTTCAAGGTCGGCAACTGCGGCAGGCCCCGCATTCAGCGCCTGCAACGCGTCGATCAGGACGATCTGCCTGTCGAGTTTGGCGACATGGTCGCGAAAAAACGGGCGCACCACATGCGATTTGTAAGCCTCGTAGCGCCGGGCCATCATGGCGTGCAGAGAATTAGGGGCCGGGCGGCCATCGTCCAGGCCGGGCAGAGGCGAAAAGGTGAGCGCCGGCGAACCGTCCAGATCGCCCGGCATCAGGAAGCGTCCGGGCGGCAGGGTCGACAGCGCGCTTTTGTCGTCCTTGCCGGCCTTGAGATAGCGGGTAAAGACTTCGGCGAGCCGCCGTGCGGTCATCTCGTCGGCTTCGGCGGTGGGATCGATGGTGGCCGCGAGTTCGCGCCATTCGCGCGCGAGGTTCGCGCGCACGGGCAATTCGGCGAGCAAAGTCGCATCGCGTGAGAATTCCTCGTAAGACCTGGAAAGAAGCGGCAGGTCGAGCAGCCATTCACCGGGATAGTCGACGATGTCGAGCGACAGTCGGCCCGGCGAAAACATCCGGCCCCAGCCGGATGCGGATTCATAGTCGATCGTCAGGCGCAGTTCAGAGATTGCGCGCGTCGATTCCGGCCAGACGCGCTCACCGACGAGCGCGGCGACATGATCCTCGTACTGGAATCGCGGAACCGCATCGTCGGGCTGGTGTTCGAGATAGCTTCGCGCGATCCGGCCGGATTTCATCGCGTCGAACATCGGCAGTCGCCCGCCATGCAACATGTTGTGGACGAGCGAGGTGATGAAAACGGTCTTGCCGGCACGCGAAAGGCCGGTCACGCCAAGCCGCAGCGAGGGAGACAAAATGCCGGCGGTGCGGCCGGCGAAGGTTTCCAGTGCAAGACGGGCTTCGTCGCCCAGGGTGGTCTGCGATGCCAAATGCGAAATCCCAAGCTGCCTGTCAGGTCACGAGATAGGTGCGCTGGCGCGTCCTCAACAGGGGCGAAAGCTATTTCACGCCAGCAGGCGTCCAGAAGAGTTCCAGAATTCCCGCATCCGGCTCGATTGATGAATGCGCGGTATCGAAAGCGATGATCGCGAGGCCACAGGTTGGAAATCCCGCCTGCAAGACATCGGCGCCGTTGCCGACCAGTGCAGCCGCCAGATCCTCCATCACCGGATTGTGCCCGACGATCATCAGATCGCCGCCATCCGATTCGGCGCGGACGATCTCCAGAGCCTGGACGGCGGTCGCTTCATAAAGCGTCTCGAGATAAGCGATGTTATCATCCGGAACGATCCCGCCGAGCGCGGCAACCGTCTCCCGCGTGCGTCGGGACGAGGAGGCTGCGATGCGCGCCGGCTTCAACCCGTGCGCCTTCAGATACCCGCCGAGCCGTTCGGCGTCGGCAATCCCGGATGCATCCAGCGAACGGTCGAAATCTCTCTGTCCAGGCTCTGCCCAGCGTGCCTTGGCATGGCGCAGGAGATAAAGTCGCAGCATCCGTTTCCCCTGTCGCTTCCCGGCGAAGATTCTACGACCTAGCGTCCTCGCCCCGCCGGCACAAGCCTTCACGCCCTTCATCGATGCCTGACAGGCAAGCTGACAAATGCGTGAAAGCTCAATTCTTAGTGCTTGTGCGGTGCTGGCCCCCCGAATATATAGGCGCCGGATTGCTTCTGTGGGGTGAGTCTGATGAGCAAGGCTATCGAGTCTGACTATATGCCATCCGAAGATGAGCCGTTCATGAACGAACGGCAGAAATCATACTTTCGGACCAAGCTCGTTTCTTGGAAGAACGACATTCTTCGTGAGGCGCGCGAAACACTCGACATTCTTCAGCGTGAAAACGCCAATCACCCCGATCTCGCCGACCGTGCGTCGTCCGAAACGGATCGTGCGATCGAGCTTCGTGCGCGCGACCGGCAGCGCAAGCTGATCTCGAAGATCGATGCCGCGCTCCAGCGTATCGATGAAGGCACATATGGCTATTGCGAGGAGACCGGCGAGCCGATCGCCCTCAAGCGCCTCGATGCGCGCCCGATCGCCACGCTTTCCATCGAAGCTCAGGAACGCCACGAGCGCCGCGAAAAGGTCTATCGCGACGAGTAGGCGTCAGCGCCGCTCGCGCGGCGCTTCGTTGAGCAGCCGATCCATCTCGTCCTCGATCGACGGCTCCCGGCGCTGCGGAATCTCCGTCGACTGAAAATCTCTTTCGAACTCCGTGACCATGGCTTCGTCTACCGTCGGCTCGCTGGCGGAAACCCGTTCGGCGATGGCCGGCTCCGTACGTGGTTCGACGCGCGGGGCCGCAGCCGCTGTCGCTACCGGAGCGACCGGCTGACGTCGCTCGACGCGCGGTTCCTCCATGGCACGTCGATCAGGCGCCGGGCTCGGCTCACGATGGATGGCTGGTGAGGCGGAGACGGGCGGCTCGGTTCGGGTACGCTCGGCCAGAGGCGCCGTCGGAACCGGCGCTTCGGCGACAGGCCGGGCTGCGCTTCGTCCCGGCCCGGTGATGTTCTGCTCGATCACGACATCGGTCGGCCCACCGATCATGATCAGATGCTCGACCTCGTCTCGACGCACCAGCACGAGCCGGCGCTGCGTGTCGACTTCGGCCGCATCCATGACCGCGAGCCGGGACCGGTAGCTTCCCCCGGTTGCGAACGAACCGCCCGAAACCTTGCGCACGATCTTCACGATCAGCATGATGACGCCAAGCGCCACGAGTGCGACGAGCGTCCACATGATCGCCCCCGCATATCCGGGGCCCGCAATATCCTCAAACCATGTCGGCATGTCTGTCTCCGCTCGTAAATAAGTAGACGCTAAACTCCGCAACGCGTCAGGCGTCAACCGGTTGCGTCGAGACTGGAACGAAGCTTTCCCCAACGCCGTCCCGTCCTTGCGGCCGCGCATTGCGATGATGTATGCCGGTGACATCTCGAATGATCCGATCGGTTGGGGGACCGCCTTGATGGCGCAAAAGAGTGGCGGCGAGCTCAATCCGACGCCGATCGTCGACCAGAACGCCCGCTTGTCGACGCTGTCGCGGCTGATCGGGTTCATCATCGCGCTCGTCATCTGTGCGGTCGTTCTGATCGTCTTCAACGATCTCCTGAGCCCGAACACCCTGCTTGGCCTGCTTGGCGTGCTGGCGATGATCGGCGTCGGCTTCCTGTTCGCCGCCGCCATCGGCTTCGTCCACCTTGCCGGCCGCTCGACCTCCGACAATCTGTCGCGCGCGCTGGTCGACAGTTCGGCGCAGGGCATGGTCGTCACCGACGCCAAGGGTCGCATTCTCTATGCAAACCGCGCTTATGCGGATCTCACAGGCGCGACGTCGCCGGAGGAAACGCGCACCATCGAGGCGCTGCTGGCGGACAGTCCAGAAGCCGCGCAGGTGATCTACAAGCTGGCGACCGCGATTCGCGACGGCCGCAATGCCGATGGCGAATTCCGCCTGCCGCGTCCGCTGCGCACCGGCGGGGAAGGCGGCGCACGCTGGTATCGCGCCTCGGCGCGCACATTCCGGATTCCCGATATGCGCCAACCCGCGGCGCTGTGGACGCTCGTCGACATTTCGGACGAACGCGCCGAGCAGGAGCGTTTCTTCCTGGACCTGCAAAAGGCAATCGACCATCTCGATCATGCTCCGGCCGGCTTCTTCGCATCCGATTCCGGCGATCGCCTGACCTATCTCAACGCAACGCTCGCCGACTGGCTCGGAATCGACCTGGCCAATTTCGTGCCCGGTTCGGTGCGCCTGTCGCAGATCGTGGCCGGTGACGGAATGGCTCTGCTCTCCTCGGTGAAGGCCGAGCCGGGAGCGACGCGCGACGCGGTGGTCGATCTCGATCTGATGGCGGTCTCCGGCGCCGCCATTCCCGTTCGAATCATGCACCGGGTTGCAAGTTCGCGCGAAGGCGTTGCGGCAACCAGCCGCACGATCGTTCTCAACCGTGCCGAAGGCACCGATTCTTCATCCGAACTGCGGGCTTCCGAAATACGCTTCACGCGCTTCTTCAATTCGACCCCGATGGCGATTGCCGGCATCGACGGGGACGGACGCATCCTGCGCACCAACGCACCGTTCCTGTCGCTTTTCTCCAGCGTGGTCGACCGTGATGCGATCGACGCGCGCGCGCCTCTCGACCGTGTCATCCACGCGCGCAATCATGATGCCTTCCGTGCGGCTCTCGACGCCGCCAAACAGGGCCAGGCGGACATTTCGCCCATCGACACCGTGCTGCCCGGCAATGAGGACCGGTATCTTCGTTTCTATATCAACGCGGTCGCCGATGCCGGCGGAGAGGACGGCGCCGAGGAAGCCGCTATCGTCTATGCCGTCGAAACGACCGAGCAGAAGGCGCTCGAAGGTCAGATGGCGCAGAGCCAGAAGATGCAGGCCGTGGGACAGCTTGCCGGCGGCATCGCGCATGATTTCAACAATGTTCTGACGGCGATCATCATGGCGTCGGACCTGCTTTTGACGAGCCACCGGCCGTCGGACCCGTCCTTCGCCGACATCATGAACATCAAGCAGAACGCCAACCGCGCCGCCTCGCTCGTGCGTCAGCTTCTCGCCTTCTCGCGCAAGCAGACGCTGCGCCCCGAGGTGCTGAACCTCACGGACGTGCTGGCCGATCTGCGTATGCTCCTCGTCCGCCTCGTCGGAAAGGACATCCAGTTGTCCGTCGAGCATGGCCGGGATCTCTGGCCGGTCAAGGCCGACATCGGCCAGTTCGAGCAGGTGGTCGTCAATCTCGCGGTGAATGCCCGCGACGCGATGCCGGAGGGTGGTATGCTCGCCGTCCGCACCCGCAACGTGCAGGCCGCCGATTGCGCCGCATTCGGCTATCGCGAATTGGCGCCGGCCGACTACGTCACGATCGAAGTCGAAGATTCCGGCACCGGCATCCCGCCCGAAGTGATCTCGAAGATATTCGAACCGTTCTTCACCACCAAGGAAGTGGGCAAGGGAACCGGCCTTGGCCTGTCGATGGTCTACGGCATCATCAAGCAGACCGGCGGCTACATATTCTGCGATTCGGAAGAGGGCACGGGCACCACCTTCCGCATCTTCCTGCCCCGTCATGTCGCAGTCGCGCTCGATGCGGCTGCGGGCGAGCTTCCCGCCGAGGCTCCTGCGGCAAAGCAGAACGGCGCGGCAAAGGATCTGTCGGGCACCGCCACCGTACTTCTGGTGGAAGACGAGGATGCGGTGCGCATGGGCGGCGTGCGCGCCTTGTCGTCACGCGGCTATACCGTCCACGAGGCGTCGTCGGGCGTGGAAGCGCTCGAAATCTTCCATGAACTCGAAGGCAAGGTCGACATCGTCGTCTCCGATGTCGTGATGCCCGAGATGGACGGGCCGACGCTTCTCGGCGAACTTCTGAAGATCCAGCCCGACATCAAGTTCGTCTTCGTGTCGGGCTATGCCGAGGATGCCTTCGCCCGGAATCTGCCGCCGGAGGCGAAATTCGGCTTCCTGCCGAAGCCATTCTCGCTCAAGCAGCTCGCAACCGTGGTCAAGGACATGCTCGACCAGCCATAGGCGCTACTCGGGCACCTTGACCGTCACTTCGATCGATTCGTACCAGGCCGCGACATCGGCAATCTGCTCGGCGGTCAAATCCTTGACGACGACCGTCATCATCGCATTCTCGCGCTTGCCGTCCTGGAACGCCTTCAACTGCGTGGCCAGATAGATGGCGCTCTCGCCGGCGATATTCGGCGCGATCGGCAGCCGCGCGATGCCGTCGATGCCGTGACAAGCCTGGCAACGCGCCGCGACCTTGCGTCCCTCGGCGGGGTCGGCAGCCAGAGCGCCGGACGCCAGGAGGCCCAACACACCTGCAACAAGAACTGAATACTTCATGAAGTCTCCCGGTGATGCAGCCGCCCGACCTCCCGAGCGCAATGGTTCGGGAGGTCGTTCGTCGTCGATTAATTGCCGTAGGAAATGCGGTAGATCGCGCCGACGAGATCGTCGGAGACGAGGATCGAGCCGTCGCGCAACTGCGCCACGTCGACGGGCCGGCCGAGATATTCGCCGTTCTCGTCGAGCCAGCCATCGGCGAACACTTCGGTTTCGCCCGCGCTGCCATCTTCGTTGACGGCAGTGAACATCACCCGCGCGCCGACTGGTGTCGTCCGGTTCCAGGAGCCGTGCTGGGCGGAGAAGATGCCGCCGCGATACTTTGCCGGAAACTGGTTGCCCGAATAAAAGCTCATGCCGAGATCGGCGGCGTGGGCATCCATTTCAACGGCCGGCATCACGGTGTCGGCCGGCGGCTCTTCGCTCTTGTACTCATTGGTCCGGGTCGACCCGCCGCCATACCAAGGGAAGCCGAAATGCTGGCCCGCCTCGGTCTGACGATTGAGTTCGCCGGGAGGAATGTCGTCACCCATTCCGTCCACCTGGTTGTCGGTGAACCAGAGTTCGCCATTGGCCGGGTTGAAGTCGTGGCCGACCGAGTTGCGCACGCCATGCGTATAGACTTCGCGGCCCTTGCCGTCCTGGCCGACGCGGATGATGCCGCCGATGCCTTCGCGCTCGTAAAGCTCCTTTTTTTCCGGCGGGGGCACGTTGAAGGGCTGGCCGAGCGAGATGTAGAGCTTTCCGTCCGGTCCCACCCGGCAAACGCGCGCGGTGTGGTTGTAGGAAACTTCCTCTTCCGGCACCAGCGTCTCCATCACCTTGAAGGCGGCGACGTCGGGGCTTTCATAGAAGAACTCGGCGGCGGGGTAGGACAGAACCCGGTTCTGCTCGGCGATGTAGAGAACGCCCTCGGGCGAGAAGCACGGGCCGTTCGGAATGGCCATGGCGAGCGAAGGCGCGAAGTCCTTGACCTCGTCGGCCACGCGGTCCTTGTCGCGGTCGGTCACGGCCCAGACCTTGGTCTTGCGCGTGCCGACGAATGTGACGATGCCCTGCGGGCCGACCGCCATGTGGCGCGCATCGGGAACGATCGCATAAAGATCGATCTTGAAGCCGCTCGGCACACGCACCTTTTCGAGGATTCTGCGGATCGCCTCGGCCTTGTCGCCGCCCTGTTCGATCACCTCGAACTCGCTGGTTCCCGTCGTCTGGAAATTGCTCAGCCGTTCGAGATTGGAGTCTTGCGTCTGTGCGAAGGCGAGCGTCGACGCACTCCCCAATAGAGCTGCTGCAGCGAGCAGACTGGTCTTCTTCATGGCTTCCTCCCAGGATTACCTTACGGAAGGAAGATCAGACCCGGCGGCTGAACAGTGGTGGTAGCCGGCTACTACATGAAAATTATGCCGCTTCGTGCCGCAGCGCCTCCAGTTCCGCCTCCTGTGGCCGGTGACCGCGCAGATAAAGTGCGCAGGTCGTGCGCAGCATCGACGCGAAGTTCGGGATCTCGCCATTGATCTCGATCGCTTCGTCATAGAGCTTCGACAGGAATTTCGGCGTCGACAGCCCCTGGCTTTGCGCGATTTCATCCAGCAGCAGCCAGAACGTGGCTTCGAGTTGAATGCTGGTCGAATGACCGCCGATCCGCACCGATCGGTTGACCGGCCGGTAACCTTCCGGATCTTGTCCGGCAAACACCCTGCACATGGCATTGTCCTCCGCGATATTGTTCTTCTTGGCCCATCGATCGGCGCCGCTTCCTGCCCGTTTTGACGGCTCCGCTGGAAGTGTCCGGGATGGCAGCCTCAAGGGCAAGTCGTACTTTAGCACGGCAATCCGCGTTCCGCGTCATCCGTAGTAGCGGGCTGCCACCACAGGTCGCCGCGACGGACCATAATCCTATCCACAGTCATCCCTCGGAGGCCGATTTGGCGAAAGCAATCCATTCGATGATCAGGGTTCTGGAGGAGAAGAGGTCGGTCGACTTCTACAGGACGGCATTCGCGCTCGACATTGCCGAGCGGCTCGATTTCGAGACGTTCACGCTCGTCTATCTGCGCAACGCCGAGGCCGATTTCGAGGTGGAGTTGACGATCAACAGGGGCCGCACAGACCCCTACGACCTTGGCGACGGCTACGGGCACATCGCCTTTTGCGTCGACGATCTCGACGCCGAACATGCCCGTTTCAAGGCCAGCAATCTCGCCCCGCGCGACATTGTCGAATTCAAGAACGAGGGCAAGCTCATCGCACGGTTCTTCTTCGTCGCCGATCCGGACGGATACAAGATCGAGGTGCTGCAACGACACGGACGATACACATGAGTTCGCGGCCGCGTTGGGAGGCGCGGCCGTAGCCAGTCAATCGCGCCATCTGCGCGACCAGCAAGCCAGGGAGGAAACCATGGTTACAGTCTACCAAAGAGAGCCCGCTCTTTCGCGGCGCGCATTGCTGAAGGGCAGCGGCGCCGCACTTGTTCTCGTCGTCACGGGCAGCGCCGTCGTCAGCCCGCAGCAGGCTTGGGGCATGGAGCCCGCAGCCCTCAAGCCCGAAACGATGGCGACACTCATCCAGATGGCGCGCGACGTCTATCCGCACGACCATGTCGCCGAGCGCTTCTATGCGATCGCCATGAAGGATCACGACACCAAAGCCGGCAGCGACGCGGCCCACAAGGAACTGATCGAAACCGGCATCACCGATCTCGACAAGCGGGCAGGCGAGGGCGGCTATCGCGGCATCGGCTGGGAGGAAGATCGCGTCAAGCTGCTCCAGGACATCGAGACGACGCCCTTCTTCCAGGCGGTGCGCGGCGGAATGGTCGTCGGGCTCTACAACCAGAAAGAGCTGTGGCCGCTGTTCGGATATGAGGGCGAGTCGTTCTCGCAGGGCGGATACATGACCCGCGGCTTCGACGACATCGAGTGGCTCTGACCCCGCTCGACCCCGACCATTCAGCCATAGACAGGTTTCCGGGAGGATATCATGCCTGCTCCTTATGAACTTTCCGACGACACGGTCGTCGTCATCATCGGTTCTGGCGCCGGCGGCGGCACGCTGGCCAACGAACTTGCCCAGAAGGGCGTCGACGTCGTCGTGCTCGAAGCCGGGCCGCGCATCGAATATGAGGATTTCATCAACGACGAATGGGATTCATTCGGCCAGTTGGCCTGGCTCGACAACCGCACGACGTCCGGAGACTGGCGCGTGGCGAAGGACTTCCCCAACCTTCCAGCTTGGATCGTCAAGGCAGTCGGCGGCACGACGACGCACTGGGCCGGCGCCTCGCTGCGCTTCCAGGAACACGAGTTCAAGACGCTGACCAATTACGGAGCAGTCGAGGGTGCCAACCTTCTCGACTGGCCGATCACTCTCGCCGATCTCGAGCCCTATTACGAGAAGGCAGAGGATCGGATGGGCGTGACCCGGACCCACGGGATCGAGGGTCTGCCCGGCAACAACAACTTCAAAATCCTGAAGGCGGGGGCAGACAAGCTCGGCTACCAGGATTGCCATACCGGCAACATGGCGATCAACTCCGGCTTCCGCGACGACCGCATGGGCTGTCAGCAGACCGGCTTCTGCTTCCAGGGCTGCAAATGGGGCGCGAAATGGTCGACGCTCTACACCGAAATCCCCAAGGGCGAGGCGACAGGCAAGCTCGAAGTCCGCCCGGATAGCCACGTCGTCAAGATCGAGCACGATGACAGCGGCAAGGTGACGGGGGTCGTCTACGCCGACAAGGACGGCAATCTACAGGAGCAGAAAGCCCGCATCGTCGCCGTCGCCGGCAATTCCATCGAAAGCCCGCGACTGCTTCTCAACTCCGCTTCATCGAAATATCCAGACGGACTGGCCAATTCGTCGGGGCAGGTCGGCAAGAACTACATGCGCCATACGACCGGCTCGGTCTATGCCGTCTTCGAACAGCCTGTTCACTTCTACCGCGGCACGACGATGGCCGGCATCATCCGCGACGAGGCGCGTCATGATCCCTCGCGCGGGTTCGTCGGCGGATACGAACTGGAAACGCTGGCCCTTGGCCTGCCCTTCATGGCCGCATTCCTCAATCCGGGCGGCTGGGGTCGTTCGTTCACGTCGGCGCTCGACAAGTACGACCACATGGCCGGCATGTGGATCGTCGGCGAAGACATGCCGCAGGAAAACAACCGGATTTCCCTTCATGCGGAACTAAAGGACAAATACGGGATGCCCGTGCCGGACGTCGCCTTCACCGATCATCCGAACGACACGGCCATGCGCGACCATGCCTACAGACAAGGCATTGCGCTCTATGATGCGGTCGGGGCGACCCGCACCTTCCCGACGCCGCCCTATCCCTCGACCCACAATCTCGGAACCAACCGGATGAGCGGGAAGCCGCAGGATGGTGTCGTCAACCAGTGGGGCCAGACGCACGACATCGCGAACCTGTTCGTGTCCGACGGCAGCCAGTTCACGACCGGCGCGGCCGAAAACCCCACCTTGACCATCGTCGCGCTCGCGATCCGCCAGGCCGATCACATCGCCAGGGAAATGGCGTCCGGAACCATTTGATCCCACCATCCCCGCGGACTTGGGCGATGCCGCTTGGCGGCGTCGCCCATTTTTTATGCGATTTCGAAATGCCGCATAGATTGCACATAAATACATCACTTCCGCCAAATTGCTGCGCAGATAATTCTCAACCCCTCGCTCAGCGCATGGCACTCTTGCGCTCGACTTCGATGGATCGATACCTAAGCGATTGAAAATCCATCAAGACTTCCCTCGTTCAATTCATGGCCATCGCTTGGCACGCCGGTTGCACCCAATATTGCGGTGCAAACAAGAATGCCATTGGAGGCAATCATGAGGGGAATTCGTCAAACGCTAGCCGCGGCCGTCGCCAGCGGTCTTCTGATGTCGGCTGCAGCCGCGCAGGACGAACCGATCAAGGTCGGCGTACTCCATTCGCTGTCGGGCACGATGGCGATTTCGGAGACGACCTTGAAGGACGTCATGCTGATGCTCATCGAGGAGCAGAACAAGAAAGGCGGTCTGCTCGGCCGTCAGCTCGAGCCGGTCGTCATCGACATCGCGTCCGACTGGCCGCTCGCCGCCGAAAAGGCGCGCGAGATGTACGAAGTCAACGGCGTCGATGCCGTCTTCGGCTGCTGGACCTCGGTCTGCCGCAAGTCGGTGCTGCCGGTCTTCGAGGAGCTGAACGGTCTCCTGTTCTACCCCGTCCAGTACGAGGGCGAGGAAAGCCAGCGCAACGTCTTCTACACCGGCGCTTCGCCGAACCAGCAGGCGATCCCGGCCGTCGACTATCTGATGAATGACGAAGGCGTGGAGCGCTGGGTTCTTGCCGGCACCGATTATGTCTACCCGCAGACCACCAACAAGATCCTCGAGGCCTATCTGAAGGACAAGGGTGTGGCCGCGGAAGACATCATGATCAACTATACACCGTTCGGTCATTCCGATTGGCAGACGATCGTATCCGACATCAAGGCCTTCGGCTCGTCCGGCAAGAAGACGGCCGTCGTCTCGACCATCAATGGCGACGCCAACGTTCCGTTCTATCGCGAACTCGGCAATCAAGGCGTTGCCGCCGAAGACATCCCGGTCGTCGCCTTCTCGGTCGGCGAAGAGGAACTTGCCGGCCTCGACACCGCGCCGCTCGTCGGCCACCTTGCCGCCTGGAACTATTTCATGTCGGTCGACACGCCGGAAAACGCCGAGTTCATCGAAGCCTGGCACGCCTTCATCGGCGATGAGGAGCGCGTGACGAACGACCCGATGGAAGCCCATTATATCGGCTTCAACATGTGGGTCGCGGCCGTCGAAAAGGCCGGCTCGACAGAAGCCGACGCCGTCATCGACGCGATCGTCGGCGTCGAGGTGCCAAACCTCACCGGCGGCACCGCGGTCATGCTGCCCAACCACCACGTCACCAAGCCGGTGCTGATCGGCGAAATTCAGGACGACGGCCAGTTCGACGTCGTCTGGGAAACCGAAGACCTCGTTCCAGGCGACGCCTGGTCCGACTTTCTGCCGGAATCGGCCGTGCTCGAAGCCGACTGGACCGATCCGGTCAACTGCGGAAACTTCAACTCCGAAACCGAGACCTGCGGTGGCGCCCAGGCAGCGGCGAACTGATCTGGCGATCTGAAGAAGCGTGAAGGTGGTGATCCTCCTTCACGCGAATCTCCAAAATTATGGTCATGATCTGATGTTCGCATCCTTGCACACCCCCCTTTGGCCTGCCGGCCATCTCCCCCTCAAGGGGGGAGATTGCGCACGTCATCAATCCCTTCAGTCTTGTCGTGATCGGGGCGAGGCAAGGACGAGACTGACCTCCCCCCTTGAGGGGGAGATGGCCGGCAGGCCAGAGGGGGGGATGCCAAAGCGCGAACTCATGCAGTTCTTTCTGCGAGCGTTCGCCTTCATCGTCCTTGCCCTGACATCACTCCCCGCCCACGCCCAATCCATCGAAGACCTCGTCCGCCAACTTCCTGAAGGCAGTTTCTCCGACCGCGCCGAGATCATCTCCCGGATCGCCGCCACAGGCGACCCCCGCGCCGCCAGCCTTCTCGAAGCTCTCGCCGCCGGCGATTTGAACGTCGTCGAATCCACCGGCCAGATCGTTACCCTTTCCGGCCGCGGCGATCCGCTTGAGGCCACCGACGCCCTGACCGGCGATCCCATTGGCGAGGTGGCGAAGGCGTCGGTCGAGCGCATCCGCGTCAACAACTCGCTCCGCCGCGCCGTTCGTACCGCAACCGGCCAGCTCACCTTGATGAGCCCGGATGCGAACACCCGCATGACTGCTGCCGGTGCGATGTTTCAGGCGGCCGATCCCGACAATGTGGACCTGCTCGACCAAGCCATAGCTGAAGAGAAGAACGCCTCGGTCCTTCAGGTCATGCAGGAAGCCCGCGCCGTGGCCATCCTGCGCTCCGATGCCGAACCCGCTGCCTTTGCGCAGGCCGTCGACGTCATTGCCGCGCGTGGGGACCGTCAGGCGCTCGGCATCCTGCAAGCAGCGCTTTCAAGCGCCGACGCCGATGTGACGCCCACGGTCGAGCGGGGCATTGCCGACATCCAGCGCCATCTGGCGCTGCTCGATGTCGGCCAAAACGTCTGGTACGGCATTTCGCTCGGCGCGGTTCTGCTGCTCGCCGCCATCGGCCTTGCCATCACCTTCGGCGTCATGGGCGTCATCAACATGGCGCATGGCGAAATGGTCATGCTCGGTGCCTATACGACCTTCCTCGTCCAGAATTTCATCCGCGCGTCCTTCCCGGACCTCTTCGACTGGTCGCTCGCCTTCGCCCTTCCGGCGGCCTTCCTCGTCACGGGCCTGATCGGCGTCGCCATCGAGCGCGGCGTCATCCGCTTTCTGTACGGCCGGCCGCTGGAAACGTTGCTCGCCACCTGGGGGCTCTCGCTGATCATCCAGCAATCGGTCCGCACCACTTTCGGCGCATCCAATCGGGAGGTGGGCAATCCCTCCTGGATGTCGGGCTCGTTCGATTTCTATGGCATCGCGATCACCTGGAATCGCTTTTTCATCGTCATCTTCGCAGCCATCGTTTTTGCGACCCTTTTGACGGTGCTGAAACGCTCCGCTCTTGGCCTTCAGATGCGCGCGGTGACGCAAAACCGGCGCATGGCCTCGTCCATGGGCATCCGCACGCCCTGGGTCGACGCGATGACCTTCGGCCTCGGCTCCGGCATCGCCGGGCTTGCCGGCGTCGCGCTTTCCCAGATCGACAATGTCTCGCCCAATCTGGGGCAGGGCTACATCATCGACAGTTTCATGGTCGTGGTCTTCGGCGGCGTCGGAAATCTCTGGGGAACGCTCGTCGGCGCACTGACGCTCGGCGTCTTGAACAAGTTCCTCGAACCCTACGCCGGCGCGGTGCTCGCCAAGATCCTGCTTCTCGTCTTCATCATCCTCTTCATCCAGAAGCGCCCGCGCGGCCTTTTTGCGCAGAAGGGAAGGGCGGTCGAAGCATGATCACGCAATTCTTCTACCGCACGCTCGGCGCCAGGCTCTATTGGGTCGTCGGCCTGCTTCTTCTGACAGCCATTCTTGTTCCGGCGTCCAATCTGTTGCTGCCCATCGGTCATCCTTTGCGCGTGCCGAACTATGCCGTGGCGCTGATGGGCAAGTACCTTACCTACGCCATGCTCGCGATGGCGCTCGATCTCGTCTGGGGCTATGTCGGCATACTGTCTCTCGGCCACGGTGCGTTCTTCGCGCTCGGCGGCTACGCGATGGGCATGTATCTGATGCGCCAGATCGGTTCGCGCGGGGTGTACGGAAACGCCGAACTGCCCGATTTCATGGTGTTTCTCAACTGGTCGGAACTGCCCTGGTACTGGTGGGGCTTCGATCAGTTCTGGTTCGCCATGCTGATGGTCATGGTCGTCCCCGGCCTGCTCGCCTTCGTCTTCGGCTGGTTCGCCTTCCGCAGCCGCGTCACCGGCGTCTACCTGTCCATCATCACGCAGGCGATGACCTACGCGCTGATGCTCGCCTTTTTCCGCAACGATATGGGCTTCGGCGGCAATAACGGCCTCACCGATTTTCGCGAGATCGTCGGCTATTCGATCCAGGCGCCCGGCACCCGCGCGGCTCTGTTCGCCGCAACTGCCGTCGCGCTCGCGTTGTCCTTCATCATATGCAGCGCGATCACGCAGTCGAAGCTCGGCAAGATCATGGTCGCGGTGCGCGACGCCGAAAGCCGCACGCGCTTCATCGGCTATCGGCCGGAATTCGTGAAGCTGTTCGCCTTCGTCGTCTCCGCGATCATTGCGGGCATCGCGGGCGCGCTCTACGTCCCGCAGGTAGGCATCATCAATCCCGGCGAGTTCGCGCCGGCCAACTCGATCGAGATCGTCGTCTGGGCAGCCGTCGGCGGTCGCGGCACGCTGGTCGGGCCGATCATCGGCGCGATCCTCGTCAACTATGCCAAGACCTGGTTCACGGCCGCCTATCCGGACCTCTGGCTCTTCGCGCTGGGCGGGCTTTTCGTCGCTGTCACCTTGTTCCTGCCGAGGGGTATCGTCGGCACGATCGGCGGATTTTTCGACGGGCGCCGCGATCTCAAGGCCGCCCGCGCGTCGGAGACGCCGCCGGACCTGCCTGTCATTCGTCCCGAAAAACCGCCGGTCCGTCGGCCTCCGGCGACTGATGCCAGCCCACAACCAGCCGAGTGAGCGCCATGTCGAATTCCAACACGATCCTCTATCTCGACGGCGTCTCCGTCTCGTTCGACGGCTTCCGTGCCATCAACAATCTGTCCCTCGTGCTCGACAAGGGCGAGATGCGCGCCATCATCGGTCCCAACGGCGCCGGCAAGACCACGATGATGGACATCATCACCGGCAAGACCCGGCCCGACAGCGGCGACGTCTTCTTCGACGGTGAGGTCGACCTGACGCGCCACGACGAGGCCGACATCGCCATCATGGGCATCGGCCGCAAGTTCCAGAAGCCGACGGTCTTCGAGAGCCATTCGGTCGAGGACAACCTGCTGCTGGCCCTGAAAGGCCCGCGCTCGATATTTCCGACCCTGTTCTGGCACGAGACGGACGAGGCGAGGCGAAAGCTCGACGACATTCTCGAAACGGTGCGCCTGTCCGCGCGCCGCGACGATCTCGCAGCCAATCTGTCGCACGGCCAGAAACAGTGGCTGGAGATTGGAATGCTCTTGGCGCAAGACCCTAAACTGCTGCTGGTCGACGAGCCGGTCGCCGGCATGACCGACGCCGAGACCGAGGAAACCGCCCGCCTGCTGCGTGATATTTCGAAGACGCATTCCGTCATCGTCGTCGAACACGACATGCATTTCGTCCGTGAACTCGGCGTCAAGGTCACCTGTCTGCATGAAGGCGCGGTTCTTTCCGAAGGCTCGCTCGACCATGTCAGCGCCGACCCGCGCGTGGTCGAAGTCTATCTGGGGAGGTGAAACCATGCTGACCATCACCGACGCCACCCTCCATTACGGCGCAGCACAGGCCCTGCGCGGCGTCTCGCTCACGGCCCAGCAAGCCCGCATCACCTGCGTGCTCGGCCGCAACGGCGTCGGCAAGACCAGCCTGATGCGCGCCATCGTCGGCCATCACCGCCTCACCACCGGCACGATCGATTTCGAGGGGAAGGTGCTCGACCGGAGCGCGCCGTCAGAGCGCGCCCGGTCGGGCATCGCATTCGTGCCGCAGGGCCGGGAGATATTTCCGCTTCTGACCGTGCGGGAAAACCTCGAAACCGGCTTCGCGCCGCTCAGGCGGTTCGAGCGAAACATTCCCGACCACGTCTTCGAGCTCTTTCCGGTCCTGAAGGACATGCTCGGCCGTCGCGGCGGCGACCTTTCCGGCGGCCAGCAGCAACAGCTTGCCATCGGCCGGGCGCTCGTCCTGCGGCCGAAGCTTCTCGTCCTCGACGAGCCGACCGAAGGCATCCAGCCATCGATCATCAAGGATATCGGCCGCGCCATCCGCTATCTACGAGATTCCGCCGGCATCGCGGTCCTGCTCGTCGAGCAGTATCTCGATTTCTGTCGGGAGCTTGCCGACGACATCCACATCATGGATCGCGGTCAGGTCGTCCATTCCGGCGAAGCGCACGATCTTGATGATCCGCAAGTGCGTCGCTTCCTCACCGTCTGACGCCCGGAAAGCCTTACGCCTGCAACCTTCGCCCCCCGGCTTGAGTTTTTGCCGGGCGAGGGCTTGCGGCCTTGCCGCCTTCGTCATACCCAAACGAGCCGACCCGACCACGATCCGACCTCAAGGTCTGTCCGCTTCGCACGACACCCTCAAACTCCATTCGAACACCCATGGAGGCGCCGATGACTGCCAACGACAACGAAACCGGCGGCGGCGAAGAGGCTCGGCCCGACATCTACAATGAGGACGGGGCGATCCGGCAGGACTTCCTCGCGCTGATCACCGACGCCATCGACAGATTGGACGCCGACACGCTGAAAAGCGAGGTTTCGGTCCTCCACCAGTCGGAAATCGGCGATCTTCTCGAAGCGCTGCCGCCCGAAGCTCGGCGCAGCCTCGTCGTTCTGATGGGCGACGAGTTCGATTTTGCGGCCCTGACCGAGGTCGACGAGGCGATCCGCCTCGATATCGTCGAGCATCTGCCCAATGCGCAGATCGCGCAGGCCGTGCAGGAACTCGATTCGGACGACGCGGTCTACATTCTGGAGGATCTGGACCGCGAGGATCAGGACGAGATTCTCGAGCAGCTTCCCTTCACCGAGCGGATCAGGCTGCGCCGCTCGCTCGACTATCCGGAGGAAACGGCCGGTCGCCGTATGCAGACCGAGTTCGTCGCCGTTCCGCCCTTCTGGACGGTCGGCCAGACGATCGACTACATGCGCGAGGACAAGAACCTCCCGGACTCCTTTCATCAGATCTTCGTCGTCGACCCGACCTTCCGGCTGATGGGCGCGGTCGATCTCGACCGCATCCTGCGCTCGCAGCGCACGGTCAGGATCGAGGACGTGATGCACGAGACGCGTCACGCCATTCCCGCCACGATGGATCAGGAAGAAGCCGCGCAGGAATTCGAGCAGTACGATCTGGTAACGGCCGCCGTCGTGGACGAGAACGAACGCCTCGTCGGCGTGCTCACCATCGATGACGTCGTCGACGTCATCCAGGAGGAGGCCGAGGAAGATCTTCTGCGCATGGGCGGCGTCGGCGACGAGGAATTGTCGGATTCCGTGCGCACCACCTCGCGCTCGCGCGTTCCCTGGCTCCTGATCAACCTCGTCATGGCCTTTCTGGCGGCGTCCGTGATTGGGCTCTTCGACGCGACTATTCAGGAGATCGTCGCGCTTGCGATCCTGATGCCGATCGTCGCCGGAATGGGCGGCAACGCCGCCTCGCAAACGATGACCGTCACGGTTCGCGCGCTCGCGACCCGCGATCTCGACATCTACAATGCCGGCCGCATCATCCGCCGCGAAATGGGCGTTGGCCTGATCAACGGCCTTCTGTTCGCCGTTCTCGTCGGCGGCATCGCGTCTTTCTGGTTTTCGACCGACATCGGGCTCGTCATTGCCACGGCGATGCTGATCAACCTCTTCACCGCGGCCGTCGCCGGCATTCTGGTGCCGCTCCTGCTCGACAAGGTTGGCGCCGATCCGGCCGTCGCCTCGGCTGTGTTCGTCACCACCATCACCGATGTCGTCGGCTTCTTCGCCTTTCTCGGTCTGGCGACATGGTGGTTCGGGCTGCTTTAGGCATCGGCGCGAAAAGTGGCATCCGGGTTTCGGGTCGGTCCGATGCCTGGCGATGAGCCGGCGCAATTGACTTTTACGTAAATGCCATGGCAATCTCGCACCGGTTTCAAGTGCTTGATCGGATAGGCGAATGCGGGAATTCTACACGATCACCGAGCTCACGCGGGAGTTCGGCGTATCGACCCGCACATTGCGGTTTTACGAGGACGAAGGACTGGTTCTCCCGGTGCGGCGCGGGCGAACGCGGCTGTTCCGGCCCGCCGATCGTCATCTCATCAAACAGATCATGCGCGGCAAGCGCCTCGGCTTTTCGATCAACGAGATCCGCGAAATCATCCAGATGTACCGCGAGCCGCCGGGCGAGGTGGGTCAGCTCAAGCTGATGATCAAGCGCATCGAAGAAAAGCGCGAGGATTTGCGCCAGAAACGCCGCGACCTTGAGGAGACCTTGTCGGAACTCGACGGCGCGGAGGAAGCTTGCGTCGAGCGCCTTGCCGAACTCGGCGTCAATACGTAGCTAGAACCAGCGCCGTACCCGTTTCGAGTAATCGCGATAGGCCTTGCCGAAGCGCCGGTCGAGATGGCGTTCTTCGGGGCGTATGGCGATGAAGCTGATTGCAAGTCCGGCCGCAAAGCCCGCAAGAATGAACCAGGGATTGCGTGTGACGAGCGCCAGCCCGATCAGAATCGTGACGCCGCCGAGATAGATCGGGTTGCGGCTGATCGCGAATGGCCCGTCCGTCACGAGACGCTGCGCGGCGGATGTCGGTGCGACCGGCGTTCCGGTCTTGCGGAACCGGGTGACGGCCAGCACCGCGAGCGTCACGCCGCCCACGATGACCAGTGCGCCGACGCCGGCCAGAAATTCGGCGAACGGCCCGAGCAGCCAGGGCAGGGGCGCCATCGTGCCGAGAATGACCGCCAGCGCCACAGCCGACACAAGGATGACCGGCGGCCAGGGAAAGCGCATCGGCGGCTGTTCGGCGGTTCTCATTCACGCTCTCCTGGAATGTCCAGATTAGTCGAGATCGAGCATTGCGCGGCGACCTCGCTGAGCCACGCCGTCGCAGTCTCGCTCGGCGCTCCAGTATAGATCTCTCCAGCGCGCGCGTCGCCGTCGATCTGCGCGACCACGCATCCACAATACATCTCGCAGAAAACTGCATCGCGCGTCTGGGCGCATTGCGTCTCGCAGGCCCGCAGGAAGCCGGTTCGAGGCTCTTCCGCTTGTGGCGGCACGATCTGGGAGGCAAGGAAAATAAGGCCGATCAGAACCGGCTGATGCACCAGATAGAAGGCAAGACTGTGCTTGCCGGCAAATTGAAGCGGCCGCGTCCATCCGGGCAGGGGCTTGCCCGCTTCACGTTCGGTCCAGCCCGAAGCGCGTGCGATCTTCGCCGCCGCCATGCCGAACAGGACGGCGCCGAACCACGGAAACAGCGGCACGAAATCGTTGGAACGCGGATTATCGGCAGCAAGTCCGGTCCACGCCAGTGTCATGCCGTTGAAGATGTCGCTTCGCCAGATCGCCGGCAGCGCGATCACGCCAAGCGCGATGACTGCCACCGCCACGGCCGGCAGGCGCAGGAAAGCAAGGCCGACGAGGCTCGCAAGCGCGATATGATGCAGGATGCCGAAGAAGATGAAGGCATCGGGCGTCGCGAAATAGGTGACGAGCGTTATCGCTGCCGCCGCCCCGCCCACCTGCACCAACCGCCATCGGAAGGGCTGCCAGCGCACCGTGCGAACATGCGCGAGAAAGAGGCTGAAACCGACGAGAAACAGGAAGGACGAGGCTATGGACCGGGCGAAGAGCCGCCACCCCCCGACTGCCGTCATGCCGGGTGTCGCATAGCCGAAGAATTCGAGGTCCCAGGCGAAATGATAGATCGCCATCGCGACGAGGGCGAGTCCACGCGCCGCGTCGATCAGTTCGATCCTGGATTTGTTTTTCGGCGCTTGCTGCACTAGGTCGGTCATTGACGAATCTCGAGGTCTGCACGTCGGTAGCATGAAACCGCCAGGTGCGGCCAAGCATAAGGATCGACCGGACGATGCACAGAATTGAGGCGAACGGCGCGAACATCCCGGCGATCGGTCTTGGCACCTGGACGATGAAGGGCGAGGATTGCGCCGATCTCGTCGCGCACGCGCTCGATATCGGCTACCGCCATGTCGACACGGCGGCGATGTATGGCAATGAAGCCGATGTCGGTGAAGGTCTGCGCCGATCCGGGATCGCCCGAAACGAGGTCTTCGTCACCACCAAGGTCTGGCCAACCGATCTCGCGGCAGACGATTTCCGTCGCTCGGCCGAGCAGAGCCTGAAGCGCCTGAAGCTCGACCATGTCGACCTCCTGCTCGTCCATTGGCCCAATCCCGAAATCCCGCTCGCGGAAACCATCGAGACGCTGAACGCGGCCCGCCGCGATGGGCTGACGCGCCATATCGGCGTCTCGAACTTCCCGACCGGGCTCCTCTCCGAAGCGCTCGCCATGTCCGATGCGCCGCTCGCCGCCAATCAGGTCGAGCATCATCCTTATCTCGACCAGTCGAAGGTTCATGCCGCCTGCACCGAGGCCGGCATGGCGATGACGTCCTATTGCCCGCTCGCACGCGGTGGCGATCTCTTCGCCGAGTCGGCGGTCGCGGACGCCGCAAAGGCGCATGGCAGGACGCCGGGCCAGATCGTCCTGCGCTGGCACGTCCAGCAGGACGGCGTCGTTGCGATCCCCCGCACGACGCGCAAGGAACGGCTCGCGGAAAATCTCGACATCTTCGACTTCACGCTCACCGACGCCGAAATGGCGGCGATCTCGGCGTTGGGTTCGAGAAATGCGCGCATCTGCGACTTCGATTTCTCGCCGCAATGGGATGCGGCCTGAGCCGTCCTGGAACGGCGCTTTGGTCCAGACGAAAATGCGTCACGCCATGACGGTTTCCTCATAACGGCACGACCTGCGCCGCCGCATAGCTCGTTTTCCATCACGGAGGGAGCGAATGGTCGCGCAGGTCCGGCATCCGATCTGGCTTCCGGCCGCGCGCGCGCCGGGCGCGCGCACATTCGCCACCCTGTTCACGCTGGAGTCTTTCGCCCGCGCCACGGTCGCGAGCGTCATACCGATCCAGGCCTACGACCTGCTGCGCAGCGAGCAGGCCGTCTCGCTGACCTACACGCTCGTCGCCCTGCTCGGCCTGTCCGCCACGCTTTTCATGCCGCTGGCGATCGACCGCTTCGCGCGCAGGCGCGTCTACACGGCAGGCGTTCTTCTGCTCGCACTGGGCTCTCTCTGCCTCGTCACCGGCACGCTGGCCGGCCAGCTCGGTGGTATGCTTGCGCGTGTCATCGGTGCGTCCGCATTGTCGATCACGCTCAACCTCTACATCATGGACCACATCCGCAAGACGCAGTTCATCCAGTCTGAATCGCTGCGCATGGCCTGGTCCACCATCGCCTGGATGTGCGGACCGACGCTCGGCGTCACGCTCTACGCTCAATTTGGCTTGTGGGCGGCACATGGCGTCGTGGCGGTGTTCGCGGCGGTTCTTCTATGCTTCTTCTGGTATTTCCGCCTGTCGGACAATGCCGTCATCCGTCCCGGAAAGACGAAGCCGGCGAATCCGCTCGCCAATATCGGCCGTTTCGTCGCCCAGCCGCGCTTGAGGCTCGCCTGGTTCATCGCCTTCGGCCGCTCCTGCTTCTGGACGAGCTTTTTCGTTTATGCACCGCTTTTGATGGTCGTAACGGACAAGGGCAGCCTTGCCGGCGGGCTGATCGTCTCGGCCGGCAACGCACTGCTCTTTACCGCACTCTTCTGGGGGCGCCTTGGCGGCCGCTTCGGCGCACGCCGCACGATGGCCGTGGCGTTCGCCGGCATGGCCATCGGCCTCACAATTGCGGCGATTGCGGGCGAAGCCCTGCCTTGGGTAGCCGGCGCTTTCCTGCTTGTGACCGCCTTCTTCGGTGTCGCGCTCGACGCGCTCGGCTCGGTCGTGTTCATGCGCGCGGTCCGCAGCCATGAGCGCGCACAGATGACGGCCGTCTATCGCACCTATCTCGACCTGTCGGAACTGATGCCGCCGCTGGTCTATTCCATCGTCCTGATCTTCTTCGGGCTTGGCGGCGTCTTTGCCTCGCTCGCGATACTGATGGCAGTCTGCGCGGTTGTAACGTGGCATTACCTGCCACGTCGAATCTGAGTTATCGACCTCTGATGCGCGGATCGAGCGCGTCGCGAATGCCGTCGCCGATATAGTTCACCGACAGCACCGTCAGCGAGATCGCAAGTCCCGGCCAGATGACGCGGGACGGATTGATCTGCATGAAGTTGACGCCGTCGAAGAGCAGCCGCCCCCAGGTCGGAAAATCGGACGGGAAGCCGAGACCGAGGAAGCTCAGCGCCGATTCCGTGATGATCGCGGTCGCGATGCCCAGTGTCGCCGATACCATGATCGGCGAGAGGACATTGGGCAGGATATGCCGTGTTATGACCCGCCGCTCGCGCGTACCGATGCTCTTTGCCGCAAGCACGAACTCCTGTTCCTTCACCGACAGCACCGCACCGCGCACGATGCGCGCCGTCTGCATCCAGCTCGTGATGCCGATGACGAAGACGATCAGCATGAAGATGCCGGTTTCCGGCCCGAAGGATCGCCGCAGCGTGTCGCGGAAGAGCATGATGATGACGAGCAGAAGCGGCAGCAGCGGCAAGGCGAGAAACAAATCCGTCAGCCGCATCAGCGGACCTTCGAGCTTCTTGAAATAGCCCGCCAGCACGCCGATCGTCGTGCCGAGCAAGAGCGAGAGCAGCATCGCCGTGATCCCGACGGACAATGACGTCCGTCCGCCTGCAAGAATCTGCGCGAAGGTGTCGCGGCCCAGATTGTCGGTTCCCATCGGATGGGAGAGCGATATGCCGGCATTGCGTTCGCGCACATTGAGCGCCGAAGGGTCGACACCGTGGATATAGGGGCCGAACACGACCAGGAAGATGATCGTCAGGAAAACGATCCCACCGATCACGCCACCCTTGTGCTGGCGGAACTGCCGCCAGACATCTGCCGTCAGCGTGCGCTGCTTGCGTGGTTCGGTGGCCACCGGAGAGCCGGGGGCAGGCGGGATGACCTTCTCGGGCGCCGTGGAGACCTGATCAGTCATAGCGAATCCTCGGGTCGAGAATGCCGTAGAGAATGTCGGCGATCAGATTGCACAGGATGATCAGCACCGCGAAGATGAAGGTCAGCGTCTGAACGAGCGGAATGTCGGCGCCCTGAATCGCGATGATCAGAAGCTGGCCGAGCCCGTTCACCCGGAAGATCTGCTCGGTGATGATGGCGCCTGAAAAGATCGTCGGTATGCCGAGCGCGATGACGGTCACGACCGGAATCAGGCTGTTGCGCAGCACATGCACCAGAAGGACGATCTTTTCCTTCATGCCCTTGGCGCGCGCCGTGCGCACATAGTCCTGGTTGAGGTTGTCGAGCATCGATGCGCGCACGAAACGGCTGAGCTGCGCCGCATTGTAGAGCGCGAGCACCATGACCGGCAGGATCATCTGGCGCACCTGTATCCAGAAGCTCGACCAGTCGGTGACGCGATGCGTCGTGTCGTAGATCGAAGGGAACCAGCCGAGATAGACTGAGAAGACGACGATGAGCACCACGCCAGTGAAGAAGGTGGGAACCGAAAAGCCGACCATCGAGACGAAGGTGCCGATCTGGTCGAACCAGGAATATTGCCGATAGGCCGAGATGATGCCGACGGGCAGGGCGATCAGGATACCGACGACATAGGACATGCCGACGACCCAGAGCGTCTGCGGCAGACGCTCGACGATCAGGTCGACGACGGGGCTGCGCGTCGCCCAGGAGCGGATGCGCACACGATCTTCCGAGTTGCCGATCTCGATACCGAAGGCCTGCTGGATGAAATTGAGCGGTTCGGCGATGAAGAATTGCTGTAGCCACTTCAGATAACGGATGTGGAACGGCTCGCCGAGGCCGAGCGACATGCGGATCTGCTCGCGCACTTCCGGCGGGATCGTAAGCGGCAGATTGCCGGTCGGATCGTTGGGCGCAAGATCGAGCAGCGCGAAGATGATGAAGCTGATGACGAACAATGTCGGCACCGCAAACATCAGGCGCCTCAGCGTATAGTGAAACATATGACCGAACTCCGGCCGTCGCGTTCAAACGCGCGGCTTGGCTTCATATCCGCGAAAAGGCATCCGCATGGGTCACATGCGGATGCCGGCTTCGGGTTTATTCAGCGCGTGTCCAGTCGGCCGCGTTCCACAGTTCGGAGTCCCAGGAGTTCATCAGGACGCCATTGAGTGTCGTCGCCCTCGCGGAGACGTCGCCACGGTGGACGAGCGGGATATGCGCGCCTTCATTGGTCAGGATGTCGTTCATTTGGATGGCGAGCGCCTGACGCTCCTCGAGCGGGGCCGTCTCGCCCATCTGCTTGACCAGCGCGTCATATTCCTCGGAACAGAAGCGGGGGATATTTGCACCCAGCCAGCCGTTCTGCGGCTTCGGGGCGTCCTCGCAGAGCCATTCGGCCATGTACTTCTCGGGGTCGGTTCCGTCGAAATTGTTGGTGTACATCTCGACATCGGCGAAGAACTTCTGGAAGGTGTCGGGGCTCGCCGGGTCGCCGCCGAAGAACACGGCCGCATCGATGTTGCGCAACTCGCTTTCCACGCCGATCTGCTCCCACATGTCCTTGACCAGCGCCTGCGTCGCCTGGCGCACCGAGTTGGTCGAGGTCTGGTAGAGGATCGACAGGCGCACGCCATCCTTCTCGCGAATGCCGTCGCCGCCCGGCATCCAGCCGGCTTCGTCGAGCAGGCGGTTGGCCTCCTCGAGGTCTTGCGTCAGGCACCAGTCAACATTGGTCGACGCATAGGCTTCAGGCGCCGGCAGGATGTTGCAGGTCGGACGACCCGTCTCGCCGTACCCCGCTTCCACGATGAGCTCACGATCGAGCGAGATGGAAAGCGCACGGCGCACGGCCGGGTCCGACAGGAACGGATGCGGCCCTGCCTCGACAGTCGAACGGTCGTCGCCCTTTTCCGAGCTCGGATCGGTCATGTTGAGATTGATGCGCTCGACGGACGTGCCGAAAGACGAAATGAGCTCGCCGCGGCCGGCCGCTTCCATTTGCGCCAGGATTTCGGGTTCGACCTGAAGATTCCAGGCATAGTCGAATTCGCCGGTTTCCATGACCGCGCGCGCCGCCGAGGCTGCATCGCCGCCGCCCTTGAGCGTCACGGTTGCGAAGGCGGGCTTGGCGGCGTCGCGATAGTTCGGGTTGGCTTCGAGTTCGATCACGTCATTGGCGGCAAAGCGCGTGACGACGAACGGGCCGGTGCCGATCGGGCCGAAATTGGCATCAGTGCATTCAGGCGCGCGGGCGCCGACACAGTTTTCGAACTGCGCTTTCTGGATGATCGGCGACTGCGCGCCGACGAACGGGCCGTAGGGGTAAGGCTTGGCGATCGAGAAATTGACCCTGACCGTGCGCTCGTCGACAGCCTCGACACTTTCGACGTCGGTGAAGTTCGCGACCTGCTGACAACCGCCGTCTTCGGCCATGCAATATTCGGCGGTGAATTTCACATCTTCGGCCGTGACCGGCGTTCCGTCCGACCACATCAGGCCTTCGGAGATGACCCAGGTGATGGACTTCAGGTCTTCGGCCACGCCGCCATTTTCAACCGTTGGAATTTCGTCGACGAGGGCAGGGACCATTTCGCCCTTCTCGTTGAATTTCGCCAGCGGTTCGATGATCAGCGAGGAGCCTTCGACATCCTTCGTGCCACCCGAAAGGAACGGGTTGAGGATCGAGACTGCCTGCCAGTAGAGAATGTTGAGATGGCCGTCGCTGCCGCGCTCGGCCTGGGCAGCGCCGGCCGTCATGGCGATGGCGGCTGCCGTTCCCGTCAGGAAAGTCGTCAGTTTCTTCATTGCATTTCCCCTTGCGATATTATTGATTTTGCTGGTCTTTCGCATCCGCTTTGGCTCCCATCCGCCACGGTGCGACATGCTGAAATTCCTACGTCGCGCTCGACGCCTCTCCTCCTTCGATACGATGACATGCGGCAAAACGGCCCGGCTGCACCTCGCGCCAGGCCGGTTCCTCGACCCGGCAGCGGTCGAAGACCTCCGGGCAGCGAGTACAAAAGCGGCAACCCGTTGGCGGGTTGGCCGGATCGGGGATGTCCCCGGTCAGGATGATGCGCCGACGGTTCGCCTCGATCTTCGGATCGGGTACCGGCACGGCCGACAAGAGCGCCTTGGTGTAGGGATGTTGGGGCGATGCGAACAGCGTCTCGACATCCGCCAGTTCCACGATCTTGCCGAGATACATGACGGCAACGCGGTCGGCGATGTGCTTGACCATCGACAGGTCGTGGCTGATAAAGAGATAGGTCAGACCGAGCTTGGCCTGCAGATCCTCCAGCAAATTGACGACCTGCGCCTGGATCGACACGTCGAGCGCTGCGATCGGCTCGTCGCAGACGATGAATTCGGGATCGAGCGCGAGCGCCCGAGCGATGCCGATGCGCTGGCGCTGGCCGCCGGAAAACTCGTGCGGATAGCGGTTGACATAGTCGGGGTTCATCCCGACCGCATCGAGCAGTTCGCGCACCCGCGCCTTGCGGCTTTTCGCGTCCATGACGCCATGCTCGACGAGCGGTTCGGCGATGATCGCGCCGACGGTCATGCGCGGATTGAGTGAGGCCTGCGGGTCCTGGAAGATCATCTGCATCCGGGGACGCTGACGCCGCAGCGCATCGCCTTCCAGCGAGGCGATGTCGGTGCCGTCGAAGACGATCCGCCCGTCGCTGGCGCGGTAGAGACGCAGGAGCGCGCGCCCCGTGGTCGACTTGCCGCAACCCGATTCGCCGACGAGACCCAGCGTCTCGCCCTTCTTGATGTCGAAGGAGAGCCCGTCGACGGCCCGCACCGCTCCGGCCTTGCGCCGCAGGATGCCCTTGTGGATCGGGAAGTGAACCTTGAGATCGTCGATCGCGACCAGCGTCCGGTCGGTCGGGACATGATGCACGGCGCGTTCCATCGTCTCAGCCGACATCGCGGGCGCCTCCGGTTTCCGGGTCCCACCAACATGCCGAACGATGATCGCCCTTGACGGCGATCAGGGGCGGATTTTGTCTCAGGCACTTGTCGAAGACATGCCCGCAGCGCGCGGAAAACGGACAGAAATCCGGCTGGCTAAGCAGCAAAGGCGGCTGGCCGGCGATCGAGCGCAGCTTTTCATGCGCCTGATGGCTGCCGGGCAGGGAATCGAGAAGTGCGCGCGTATAGGGATGCTGCGGGTCATCGAAGAGATCCTCGACCGCCGCATGTTCGACGATCTGGCCGCCATACATGACGACGATCCGGTCGGCGATTCCGGCCGCAACGCCCAGATCATGCGTGATCCAGATGATCGCCATGCCGAGTTTCTGGCGCAAATCCTTGATCAGCTCGAGAATCTGCGCCTGGACGGTCACGTCGAGCGCCGTCGTCGGCTCGTCGGCGATCAGCACCTTCGGATCGCACGCAAGTGCGATGGCTATGACGACGCGCTGGCGCATCCCGCCGGAGAACTGATGCGGGTAGTCGTCGATGCGCTGGCTGGCCGCCGGAATGCCGACGAGTTCCAGAAGCTCGATCGCCCGCTGGCGCGCCGCCCTCTTCGAAAGACCCATATGCTCGCGCAGCGGTTCCATGATCTGGAAGCCGACGGTGAACACCGGATTGAGCGACGTCATCGGGTCCTGGAAGACGAAGCCGATGCGCGAGCCGCGCACCTGGCGGATCTGGGACGCCTTCAACCTGATGAGATCCTGACCCTGGAAAGTCACTTTGCCCGAAGCGATTTCGGCAGGCGGCATCGGGAGGAGCTGCATCAGCGACATCATCGCCACGCTCTTGCCCGAGCCGCTTTCGCCGACCACGGCGAGGAGTTCGCCTTCGTCCAGATGGAAGCTGATGCCGTTGACGGCATGGACCACACCGTCCTGGGTGTGGAAGTGCGTGCGCAAATCGCGAACTTCAAGAACCTGGCTTATCGCATCTACTCACGAAACGGGCTGTGGTGAACAGCGGCTGCGGGCAATCGAAAAGTCGTCTTGCCCGCATGTGAGCATCGCGGCCCGCGCATTTCAAGCCGGTATTTGTGCAATTTCGCCGGTTGCGTTATTTTTGATCAACAGGTCTGATTTATCAGACGGTTACGGGCTGTCTTACACGTTCCTTTCCGCCGAAGACACGTAGGTAGCGCTCGATTTCGCCCGCGTCGCCGGTCGCCTTTTCCGGATTGTCGGAGAGCTTGACGGCCGGCCGGCCGTTGACCGACGTCACCTTGCAGACGAGCGAGATCGCCTTCAACGCTTCGTTGCGTTCCGGCGCGCAGTCGTGGAAATCGTTGGTCAGGTTCGTTCCCCAGCCGAACGCCATCCGCACGCGCCCGCGAAAATGCAGGTAGGCGCGCTCGATCGTGTCGACGTCGAGCCCGTCGGAAAAGATGATCAGCTTTTCCTCGGGATCGATCCCGCGCTCCTTCCACCAGCGGATGATGCGCTCTCCGCCTTCGATCGCCGGTGCGCTGTCGGGCCTGAAACCGGTCCACTGGCCGACCCAGTCCGGCGCCCCGCGCAGGAAGGATTCGGTGCCGAACGCGTCGGGCAGAACGATCAGAAGGTTGCCGCCATAATAGCTTTGCCAGTCCTGCAAGACGCGATAGGGCGCGGTTGTGAGTTCTGCGTCCGAGTTTGCCATCGCCGCCAGCACCATCGGAAGTTCGTGCGCGTTGGTGCCGAGCGCTTCGAGATCGGTATCCATAGCCAGAAGGACGTTCGACGTACCGGTCAATGAAGGGCCGATCCCTTCCTTCAACGCTTCGACGCACCAGCGCTGCCAAAGATGCGAATGCCGCCGCCTCGTGCCGAAATCCGAGATGCGCAGATCGGGATAGGCGCGCAGCCGCTCGACCTTTTCCCAGACCCGCGCCTTGGCCCGTGCATATGTCACGTCGAGCGCGAAGCGGCCCATCGATTTCAACGCCGCGCGCGAGCGCAACTCGTTGATGATCGCCAGCGCCGGGATTTCCCACATCGTCGTGTCGTGCCAGCGCCCGTGGAAGGTCAGCTCGAACTGACCGTCCCTGCGGGTCAGTTCGTATTCCGGCAGCCGGAAATCGGCCAGCCATCGCAGGAAGTCATGCCGGAAGATCTGGCTCTTGCCGTAGAAGGTGTTGCCGCCGAGCCAGATCATCTCCTTCTTGGAGAAGCGCAGCGAGCGCGCGTGGTCGAGTTGCGCGCGCAATTCTCCTTCGTCGATCTCGTCGGCGAGGCGAACGGTCTTGGTCCGGTTGATCAGCGTGAAGGTGGCATTGACATCCGGATAGACGCCCCGGATCATCTGCAGCATCAGGAGCTTGTAGAAATCCGTATCGAGCAGGCTGCGGATGATGGGATCGAGCTTCCAGGTATGGTTGTAGACCCGGCGCGCGATGTCGGTCTTGATCATGATGCGTGTCTTCTCGCCTCTGCCCGGTCTTTCCGGTTTCCCGAGAAAGCCAGCACGAAACTTTCATGAACTCAAGCTATGGCTTTTGGCCCAGATGGCGGTGCGCCGCATAAAGCGAGATCGCCGCTGCGTTCGAAACGTTGAGCGAACGGATTGCCCCCGGCATGTCGAGCCGCGCAAGGGTGGAAACGGTCTCACGCGTCTTCTGGCGCAACCCCTTGCCCTCGGCGCCCAGCACAAGTGCGATGCGCTCGCCGGCGAAGCTGTCTTCGAGCACGGCCGCACCATCGGAATCGAGCCCGATCGTCTGGAATCCGAGTTCGGCCAGTTCACCGAGCGCATCAGCCAGATTGCGCACCTCGATATGGTCGACATGCTCCAGCGCGCCGGATGCCGACTTCGCCAGCACACCCGATTCCTGGGGGCTGTGCCGACCCGTCGTGATCAAGGCGCCGGCCGAGAACGCGACGGCCGAACGCATGATGGCGCCGACATTGTGCGGATCGGTCACCTGGTCGAGCACCAGCAGAAGGCGCGTGTCCTTCAAATCGGCCAGTCGCTTGGGCTTGAGAGGCATGGCCTCCACCAACGCGCCCTGATGAACGGCGTCGGAGCCGACGAGCCTGTCGATATCGCGCGGCTCCACGATCTCTGCCGGGTAGGGCAGGTCCAGCGGTTCGGAGAGTTCGAGACGCGCCAGCGCATTTCGTGTCACCATCAGGCGGTTGATCTTGCGGCGCGGATTGCCCAGCGCCGCGCGAACGGTGTGGATGCCGTAAAGCCGGATCGAGCCGTCATCGGGCAGCGGTCCGGCCTCCACGGGCGCGCGCGGCCGAAAGGTCGGGCCGCCTGCCTTGTCGTCGCGAAACTTGCGGCGCAGCTTTGCGTAATGGGTGTCTCGGGCCGTGCCGGCCGGGGGCGTCTTCTTCTCACTCATGGCCCTCTATAGCGAGCGCGACGATCCTTGGACATGGGGCGACGCTGGGTCATGGCGAATTTCCGTACAATCGGCGCGGGCGCGGTTGACAGCATTTCGCCATGCCGCCATAAGGCGCATCGCAGATTTTGCTTGAATTTCGGTTCCGGTGTGATCTGCAAGCCAAGCCTCGTTGCACGGCTCCGATGCGGTCTTACGGAGGGGTGTCCGAGTGGTTAAAGGAGACGGACTGTAAATCCGTTCGCTATGCGTACGCTGGTTCGAATCCAGCCCCCTCCACCACCGGTCCGCATCGTCAGTTGTCCCTCGCAAGAGGCGGGTATAGCTCAATGGTAGAGCAGCAGCCTTCCAAGCTGAATACGCGGGTTCGATTCCCGCTACCCGCTCCAGCTTAACGCACTGAATTCCCTGCTGATCTTCGATTAAGCTCATGGCGCCGTGTCACTGCGTGTCAGAGGCGTGTCACTGCCTCAGTTTTGACCTCGCATCGGCAACCTTGCGGTTGTGGGCGAGGTCGTCGTTGCGAACATATCCGAGCGTTGTTCTGATGTTGGTGTGGCCTGCCAATTTGCGCGCAGCATCCACGTTGCCGGTGGCTTCTTCGACCTCAGAGATCGCACCCGCCCTGGTGTCCATCGACCAGATGTCATCCGGCACGCCGGCTGCCCTCGCAATCTCACGCCAGTCTGTGGCGAAATAGTTTTCGCGGTAGGGCAGGCCTGTCGTCTCCGCGACACTCAGCGGCCCCATCTTCGGCAGCTCGATCTTCTCCAGCACTGCGGAGACGAGTGGGCAACTCGTCAGATCGTGCCGCGTCGCCACCTTGTTCTTGCTGGTTTGCGGCACCGTCAGCACCAGGTCGGCGGTGATGTCCGCCGCCGTGAGGCCTCGCCACTTCGTCCGGCCGCGCACGATGCCGCCTTTGTCGCCCCGCTCCACGGGAAGCCATTCGCCGATGATGTGAATCCTGCGAAGCGCGTATCCCACTCGATCGCCTGGGTGAGGGCAATTGACGGGCGATTGAGTTCGATCGCTACGGCGTGTGCGTAGTCGAGCTTCTTGTGCCGCGCGTCAGGCGCCTTGAAGCGGATGAGCGACAGGATTTCACGTGCCTGGCTGCAACCGGGCAACCGCTCCTGCGCATCGTAGGACAGGAGCGAGCGCGGCTTGCGAATGGCACCCTGGGCACGCCGGGTTCTGCCTCCTTTTGCCCACTCGCGACACCACCTGCGGAAGTCTTCGCCCTTGAGATTTGCGATCAGGCGCTGAGACTGAAACCGGACCACCCGATAGGGGCAGGCCATTTGACGGGTGCGTGTTTAGTGACACTTCTCTCGGCATCACCGGATCTAGAACTTACAGAACCTTCGCCTGCCTGAAGACGAACACATCTGGCACGATCACCGAAGTGATGACCGACCTTTAGGAAATATGATGCTGAAAGCGGACGCTTCCGCAGCTAAACCGCTCGCCTACCGCGTCATCGCGAATGCTGCTCCCGAAATAGTCGTCGGGGGCGGCTGAAGACAGAAGGCCTGCGAACGTTTCGCTCTCGGTCCCGCAGTAGGCCAAATCGGCACCGTTAAACGTCACAACGGCAATTTGTTCGGACGGCAGATAACATGCGCGGGTGACTTCAGGGCCAGCTAGTGCAGTGCATTCCATCCGAGCAGGGTTCCAGTTGGTGACGATGAACCCAGCGGGGTTGTCGATCGCAGGCCAATTGGCTCAAATCGCTAGGGGTATGAGAAGCAAGGCAAGGGCAATCCGTCCTTCATCGCCTTTCGAAATGACTCTTGCATGAACTTCCTCTGGCCATCGGCATTGTCCCTAACATAGAACGCGCCGATTGAAACGCCGCTAGGAAACGACAGTTGATCTTCCGCATCCTTCTTGCCTACGCCCTCATCTCGCCCGTCATCGGTGCCGCAATGATGGAGTTCGGATGGTATGGTCGATCAGTGAACGAGTGGGGATATCCGAACGGAGCCGCTGTTGCGCTGCTTTTTTATGCGCTGTGTTTCCTTGCTAGTTGGACTTTTTGGGGGACGGTCAGGGAAGTTAGGGACATCGGGTTGGATTGGCGTTTTCGTAGGCTTCCAGCCCCGAATGCGGCCTTTTGGGCGGCCGCTCTGCTGGTACCCATGGCGGCTTTCGTACTGATTGGCCTTAACGGCTGGGAGACAATCAAGGGGACTGTAGGAGCCGGCGAGTTTCGGGCCGGCCTGTCCAGCGGCGGCGCTGCCGGGTATCTCATTCTCAAGTTCTATGCGCCGGCCATCTTCGCCTATCTGGTGTGCATTTATGCCGAGCGATGGCGACGAGCCCCCCCTTGGGGAATGGTATTGCCGGCGTTTTGCTTGGCACTCATTGCGCTTTCATTCGGCTATAAGACGGCTTTGGTTCTGGCCGTTCTGCCGGCCGTCGTGTTGGTCTTCTGGCGGTTGCGGTTCAAGCATCTGATCTATCTCGGCGGTGCTGCGTTCGTCACAATCTTGGCCGGGTTCGCCTACCGATGGGATGAAGCGTCGGGTGTCACCGGATTGGCTGAGGCGATTTTTTATCGCGCCTTCGTCCTGCACGGCGACGTACCTTGGAGGATTTGGAATTTATGGCTGGGAGGATATCATTTCCCCAGCTACGCCGACACGCTGCCAGTCGTTTTCGGAGACCGCATCTATACGTTCTTCACCGGCATCACACGGGCCGAAGCTGACCTGTGGGTCGATAGCCATTTCGGGCTGATGATCACGAAGCTCTCAGGCTATGAGGCTGAATACATCCTTTCGGCAGGGCATACGAACGTCGCAAACGTGTTCAGCGAGGGGCTGATTGCGGGCGGTATTCCAGGCATTATCTTTTTCGGCTTGATAGCTGGCTTCGTTGTCCGGCTCTTGCATCAGTTCATCGAAAACCGCCTTGCCATCAAGGACTACGGCACGGCCGCAATCGGTGCTTGCTATTGGGTATACTTCGTCATGCCGTGGCTGATTGGTGGCGGCATCACGTCGATCGCTCATATCTCGGTTATCTTCGGGTCAGCGACGACCCTGATGCTGCTGCGCATGTTCCTTGGGGAGCGCCGAGCACGAGTTGCATCGAAGCAGAACCGTTGACTGCATCACGACGGCGTGGTCATTTCATTCGATGAAGACGCCGTCTAATTCCGCCACAGGGTTTAAGATTGTTGGCACGGCAATTGCCGTTGGCCTATCCGTCGACCGCTCTGCTGGCTGTGGGACAAAACACCAACGAGCGCGCCAAGCCGATTTCCGAGGAAGCGAAGCGCGAACTTCTAGAGCGAGCCGCGAAGATTCTCTAACCCATATGGCAATCGACCACAGGGCGTTCAGAGCGACCTTTTTCCTGAGGACATGACCGCCGGCGTGATGTCGTGGAGCGCCACCACGACCATCAGCGTTGCGCAAATCAGTAGCGCCGCAACGCGCGCTCGGTTCATTGCGCCTGCCTCCGCCTGACGGCGATCCTACCGTCATCTCTGAAACCTTCAATCACCCGGCCGCATCGGGGGAAAAGACACCTGTCATGTCGCTATCCCTGCGCATGGTGATTGACGCCGATGTCGTCCTCGAAGTGGCATCGCACGAGGCGCTGGTGCGCCAGACCTACAAGGACAGCGCCGGCGTGCTGACCTGGTGCGTCGGCATGACGAACGCGACCGGGCGCCGCGTCGAGCGCTATATCGGCAAACCGCAAACGGTGCAGCACTGCATGGACATCTATGCCTGGGCGCTGTCGAACTGCCGGGCAAGTGCGCGAGGCTTTCAAGGAGCGACCGCTGACGAAGGGGCAGTTCGCCGCGGCGGTTTCGTTCCACTGGAACACGGGCGCAATCGGGCGGGCAGCCTGGGTGCGCTATTGGCTCGTGGCGAGACCGAGAAGGCGCGATCGGCCTTCATGAACTGGATCATGCCGAAGGAGATCGCCGGCCGGCGCGCCAAGGAGCGCGACCTGTTCTTCGACGGCATCTGGTCGAACGACGCCACCATGACCGAGTTCACGTGCCTGGCGCGAACATGTCGCCTGACTGATCTTCGGGCAAGCGGATCGACGTCTCGGCCGAGCTGGCGCAGGTCTTCGCCTTGCCGCAGGCCGTCGTGCTCGACCAAGCACCGCAGCCCAACGCGCTGATCCGATGCTTGACCGTCGGCGGCCATGCCATGCTTGCAGCCGCCTGCATCACGACCGCTGATCCTGTCACGGGCGAATCGACCCAGATCGAAAGCGTTCAGTCCGCCGCGACCGCCGCGTGCCTCCTGGCCGTCGGCGGAGATCGTCGCCGAGATCCTCGCATCCGGCGATCCGCGCCTCGACACAACGTCGGCCATTGCCGGCGCGATCTGTGCGGCCATCTCACGACCGGCCGGAGTGCAGACAGAGTTTAGCGCACCGCCAACCGTCAACGACGTTGCCATTCGCGGCGAGCGGCTGCCAGATGGAGGCGGCACGTGATGGACGGCCAGAAGGTCCGCCATCATTCACTGCACAGCTCGATCGAGGGGCTGTGGATCGAATATCTCTATGGTGACGGGTGGCGGCTCGTCGAGATCGTGCTCGGGCTCCAGATAGTCTTCCGGCGGTGGCGATCCTATTCCTGGGCGGCATGGCAGCGGGCTACTATGAGACATTCCCCTTCGTCGACCATACGATCGAATGGGCTGCTGACCCTCGCCATTGGACTGGCGAGGATCGCGGGAACGATCATCAACGGGCGCTGGAAACGGTCGTCGCGCTTGCGCTGGACCGTCGGCGCGCTCGCCTTCGGCTATTAAGGTCTGCACTGTTTTTTCTTCTGGCAGATCGAGTTGTCCGTCATCGCGATTGGCTATCTGCTGTGGACCGCTCTTGAGGGCATGGCGATCATTCGCTCCACGATCGACATTGCGCGCAAGAGGTCCGATGGATGTGGGACTGGTTCGTAAACAACACCGCCGCCGTCACCGCGCTCGTTACCGCGCTGGGCATGGCTCTGTTCATTCCCTTATTCGATTTCCTCGGCAAGTTCTTCCATCGTCATGGGCCAATGCCGCCGCCGGCTGCCTATGATGCCCGAGACCTGCCCGATCATCCGCTGCTCGTCTCAGCGAAAGTTCATCTCAGCGAGCCGGAACTGGATTTGCTGAAGGACACTGCCGCGCGCACGCGCCGTATGGAACGCCAGCTCGATCGGGTCATCGAGAAGATCGACCATGTGAACGACCGGCTCAATTGATCGCGACGGGCGCATAAACCTATCGGCAAATCGGCACTCGCTTGCACGGCCGTTGTTCACTCAAAAGTTGCGCAAATTCTACCGACGTCCTCCTCCGTCATTTCCGCTCGCAGGTTTTGGAAGCGGCGAAGAATGGCGAGGCTTGGGTTCAGGCAGGGTACGGAATCGCACGGGTGCGGCTTTCCAGTCGAAAGGAAGCGGCAAAGGGACGACGCAGGTCGTAAGCAGTGTCTGCTCGTTGTTCGTGACTTCGAAGATTATCCCCGGATGCTCCATACTGCGACATTCAGACCACCGGTTGAAATCGATCCATTCGCTCATTTTCGTGTCACCGGTCAGAGATAGAAGTCGCTCTCAATGAGAGTTGGCACATTGGTGATTTCGATCTGGAAATCGGCAACACCGTCACCATCGACGTCAGCCGAGACGATACCATCGCGAAAATTCAGTTCGCCTGGTCGGCCTGTAAATCGACTGTCGCCAAGGAAAGTAAATGCCTGATCACCAGCCAGCTTGCTGTTGGCGTCAATAGCTGTCAGGTCGATGGCGTCTGGGCCTGACGTGAAGTCGAGAATTGTATCCCTCACTCCCGGGAGCGAATCATTAACAAATTGGAAAACGAAACGGTCACCCGCATCACCTCCCACCAATATATCCGCTCCGCCGCCACCTACCAGAACATCATTGCCAGCGCCGCCTTCAAGTTGGTTGGGGCCAGCATCACCAAAAAGGTAATCATTTCCCGATCCACCGGTCAGATTCTGCGTGTTCCATATCCATTTGATTCCTACCCCCGTGTCCAGTCCCTCCATGTACCCCAGTCTGGCAATGATGTTTTGAGCGACGCTTTCGAACGTTACCGTGTCGATGCCCGAACCTCCGTCAAGCACATCATTACCCAGTCCGCCGTCAAGCCGGTTATTGCCGGCGTCGCCGACAAGACGGTCATTTCCCGATCCGCCGATGAGGCCTTCTATGTTCCAGAGCCACTTGATGCCAGCGCCCGTATCGAGACCTTCGAGAAAGCCGAGTCTGACAACGATATTCTGTGCAATACCTTCAAACGACGCACAGTCGATGCCTCCGCCCCCGTCCATAATATCGTTACCGATGCCGCAAACAAGACGATCGTCACCTTGGAGGCCGTAAAGACGGTCGTTGCCTGCGCCACCCAAAAGCGAGTTTGCGGCACTGTTGCCGAAGATCACGTCATCGCCGGAGCCGCCAATCGCGTTCTCGACCAAGGAACGGCCGTCGTTGTTGTGAAGCAGCGCGTTGGCGATATTCCCGGCTGCGACTTTCGAACCGTCGTAATGAAGCTTTGCCAATTGGGTGGACGAGGTTGTGGTCCAGCCCCCCGGCCGCAAGTCGACTTTCAGGTCCGTCGTGTAGTTGCCGAAATCGTAGGTGTCGTTTCCGCCGCCGTCCCACACTGTAAGGAAGATTCGGTTGGCCCCTGGTGCCCCCTGAGAGACGCCGTTGATCAGCATCTCGCCGGTCGCTGTGCTCCACGAATACCGCGTATCGCCGCCGTTGGCCGTGTAATCGGCTCCGTACATATGTTGCAGAGCCGCGATGTCGTACATCATCAAGGATTGCGCATAGCCCGCTTTCTCGTTCGTATAGCCGCCGCCTAAGCTCGCGCCGACGTAGGAGCGGTAGCTCATGACCGTGTATTCCATCGAATCACGATCTAGGGGCATGACGTATGCCTCGTGGGCGTGCTCCAGCCCGAGGGCATGACCCGTCTCGTGGAGGAAGGTCGCGTACGCGTAATTGCCTTTGACGGGATTTGAGTAATAGCCCGACGATTTGTTGAACCAAACGTCGCCGCCCTCGGCCGCTGTGCTCGGCAGATATGCCCAGGCGGTGCTTGGGGCGTCAGACATGGCGAGGCGCAGGTCCGCATGTTGCGTCGAGGTTTCGGCGATCTCCGTGAATTTCAAATTGGCGACCGACGCGTATGCGTCAAATGTCGCACGCGCTGCGGCTTGCTGGGCAGCGTTCAACGTGCCGAAATTGTTGGTTGGCTCCCCAGAACCATAGCGGGAGCCATAGAACGAACCACTGGTTGGAAAGCTGAAGGTGAACTCGTTGACGGCCCATTTCACATCGCCGAGAACGCCGTCGATATAGGCATTGCCGGTTGAGGCGTAGGTGGTGGTTGCAGGCATTTCTTGATCCATCCACTTGCCGATGCTTTTGCATCGCTGTTGTTTTGCGGGGCAGGCGGCGCTTAAAACACGCTTCTCAGCTTTCCCGGAATGACCGGTTCAGCGTTCGCGTGAGCGGCGCTGTGAGATATTCAAGAAAGGTGCGGTCGCCGGTGGTAATAAATACTTCCGCCGGAAGGCCGGGACTAACTCTTGTGGAATCAAAGCCGGACGAAGAGTCTGTCGATATCTCTAGCCGGGCGAGATAGTAGGCTTCGCCAGTCCGGTCATCTTCAAGGCGATCAGCAGATATATAGGCAACTTTCCCGGCTACAGGGGGCGTCTCGCTTGGGTCGAATGCGGATAAGGTCATCCAAGCCACCTGGCCAACCCGGACATCGTCGATGTCCTGAGGCCGCACGCGGGCTTCCACGACCAATGCTGTTGCCTCAGGAACAATCGTCATTATCTCCTGTCCTGATGCAATGACCGCGCCAGAATTGTACTTCGTCAGTCCAATCACGGTACCTGCTGCCGGGGCTCTCACAACTACCCGCTCGCTTATATCCTCGGCGGCATTGAGCTGCTCGATAACTTCCGAACGGTCGGATCGGACCTTGCTCAGGAGTGCCGAGGCTTCTCCGATACGCTCGCTTTCGGTCTGCAAAATGCGCTCACGGATTTCGGCGATCGATTGCCTTGCCTGCGCAATCGCAGCCGCGAGCTGGCCTTCGCGGCCCTTGAGATCGGCTTCCGAACGCTTCAGCGCAAGCACCTGGCTCTTTCGCGTCAGTCCTTTCGACAACAATTCTTCCAAGGCCTCGCGTTCTTCGGCGATCAGAGCGATCTGCAGTTTCGTCTCATTCTTTTGCACCTTGTGGCCAGCAATCTGCTCCTCCAGCGCAGCAATCTGCTGCGCGAGTATGCCAAGCTCGGCATGATGCCTTTGCAACCCTGCCTTGAATTCTGCTTCCTGATCCTGAAAAAGGGTGCTCACCTGCTGACCTGCCGCATCGGTTGCCGCGAACTCAATCTTCGTCGACCCGTTCCGCTCGGCCAAAGCGCGGGCTCCAATCGCATCGAGTGTTGCAAGCTGGATTTTGAGGCGGTTGTACTGCGATGTGGAAGCTGTGCCGTCGAGGATTAGCACGGCCTCTCCGACAGCGACCCTTTGTCCCTCTTCGACCAGAATTTCCTTGACGATGCCGCCTTCGAGATGCTGCACAACCTTGTTGCGACCGGTCACGGCCACCTTGGCTTGAGCGATGACTGCGCCTTCCAGGGGCGCCATGGCCGCCCAGGCGCCGAATCCACCGAAGCCGATCACGAGCGTCGCCAAGCCAGCGAGAGCTGGCCCTGCAATCCCCGTTCTCACGCCCTTATGCCATGTCATGGTCGTCATCCTTATATTCGATCCGATCAGCCGAATCGGGCGGTAACGGCACCTGCGATAAATCCGGTTGCCGGCTTTGGTGGACCAGGCACCGGAGTACGGGTTACTGCCTGGCCTGCCGGACGGATCTGAGTTTGCATCACCTCGTCTTTGGGCCCGAACGCCTCGATCCGCCCCTCGCGAAGCACCATCATCTTAGTAAGTGCCGGCATGACGCTGGCCCTTTGCGTAATCACGATACAGGTGATTCCAGCACCTCGCGCCTGCAGCAGCGCCGCAATCAGCGCCTGCTCCCCCTCGCTATCAAGCGAGGCGTTTGGCTCGTCGAGCACAACCAGTTTGGGACTGCCGTAAAAAGCCCGGGCGAGCGCGACCCGCTGCCGCTGGCCGCCGGAAAGTGCATGGCCGCCACCGGCCAGTACCGTATCATAACCCTGTTGCAGGTTTTGGATCAGCTCGTGGCAGTTTGCGAGTCGGGCAGCAGCTATCACCGTTTCAGGATCTGGCGAGGCACTCATGCGGGCAATATTCTGAGCAACAGTTGCCGGAAACAACTCAACGTCCTGCGGCACATATCCAATGAACGGACCCAGTGCCTCCGGCCGCCAATTCGCCCGATCATCGCCGCCGATGCGCACGACACCTGCGGATGGTGCAATCGCTCCCACCAAAAGCCGGGCTAGCGTCGACTTGCCAGCTCCGCTTGGTCCGATGATTCCCATCACATCGCCTGGCTCAAGCGAAAACGAGAGGCCCTTCAGAACAGGTTCCGCTCCAAGAGCGGGTGCGAACACCAGCTTCTCTACCGCCAGCTTTGCCTCGGGCTCCGGCAATGTCATCGGCTCTAACGCCTGCCCCTTGGGGGCCTGATGCAGCTGTGCCTGAAGTCGGCGCCATGACTGGTGAGCTGAAACAAGTGAACGCCAACCGCCGACTGCCTGATCCAATGGCGCAAGCGCACGGGCAGATATGATGGAAGCCGCGAAGATGATGCCGGCGCTCAGGCTATTGTCGGCTAGCACCAGATAGGCACCGTAACCGAGTATGGCGATCTGCAGCAGTAGGCGAAGGAATTTGCTTGCGCCATTGAGCAGCGCGTTACGCTTGCCGGCCTTGTCGGCAGCCATCAGCGCCTCGGCACTATCTTCACCCCATGATGCCACGCAACTGGGAAACATTCCCATGGCCCGAATCACCTCGGCATTCCGTGCCTGTATCTGCGCTTTTTGCAGCGCAGCTGCTGAATGCCGGGAAACCAGGGAAAGCGGTTTTTGGGCAAGTCTCTGGTTGACTGCTGCGACAATGAGAATGAGTAGAGCAGCTCCCAGCGACAGCCAACCAAGATGCGGATGTATGAGGAAAATGATCGCGAAGTAAACGGGCGCAACGGGTGCATCGAAAAGGGCGCTGACCAGCGGTGAAGAAATGAACTGGCGTAACTGCCCAAGATCACGCAAGCCCTGAATGTCGGCGCCAGAAGCGTGATCGGTCTGTAAGGATGCGTCCAGCACGCGACCTCCGAGAACGGTCTCCAATCGTGCGCCTGTCCGAGTCAGCACCAATTGTCTGACGGTCTCCAGCACGGCGATTGCGGTCAAGGCGCCGATTGCCAGGATCGACAACATGAGGAGAGTTTCTTCGCTTCGACTGGTCAGCACCCGGTCGTAAACCGTCATCATGTAAAGCGGCACCGTGAGCATCAGCAGGTTTAAGGCCAATGAAAACATGCCAGCGACAACGAGGCCACGAAGGCAGACCTTCAAGGCATGTGGGAGATTGCCTGTGTTGTCTTTCATCGATTTCCGGTTCCGGTCCACGGCGTCAGCAATCACGCGAATCATAAACGGTGGACTTAAAACCTTAATTTCTGGGCGCTTCGATCTTTACAAATGAACTTTTCTTGCACGTTGTCGTCGCCTGAACCAGGCGCGGCGGGGTTGGGAAAGACGTGCGAGAGGTGATCATCATGAGGGGTGATAGCCCGCTGCCGAAAAATGTCCCGGCAAATGCAACATCGAATGTGGACAGAGCGGGAACGGCGGTCTGACACGGCCGAAGGTTATGGACACGGCGCCATTGAAATCGCAGGCATTCTAGGTGCCTTCCAAGCTGAATACGCGGGTTCGATTCCCGCTACCCGCTCCAGCAGGCCCCGATCGGCGCGCGCTACGCTTCTTTCCCACTGACGATGGCCGCGAGACTATTGCGTCACCCGCGTCCCGCCTTCGAGTTCTGCCAGTTGAGCGTCGACAGCGTCGAGCGCCCGCAAGAGCCGTAGACGCAGGGTCCGAAACTGGCTCGCCGCATCCGCCTGCGGCTCGTTGATTGCAAGTGCAAGGGCGCCGGCTACCAACTGGTCGATCGGAACGCCCTGGAAACGATTTGTGCAGAACTGGGCGTCGAGCACTTCATCCTCCACCCCGTCAGGACAAGGATAGACCACGCCGTCAGGATCGCAGAGGGAAGAGACCGTCAGTTCGGAAAAGACTGCGCTCTGGAGCGCCGCACGACAAACGCGATAGCGCTCGGTGCATCCGGTACTGCTGTGCAGTCCTAGTTCGGCGAGCGACCCGCCGGGAATGGATGTCAGGTCTGCGACCCATGTGGTCGCATCTTCGGTTGGCTGCGCCATCGGCCAATCCCGCAATACGTCAAAATGCGCGCCGACTATCAAATGTGATTTGCGCAAGAGCAAGAGCCGTGATGCCGATTGCCTTCAGCGCTGATCACTTTTGATGTCCGATACGGGTCCGATCGATTGTGCGTACACGCCGCTTGCCGGGAGGGATTGGCTCGGCCTCGAACTGACGACGCAGCCATCCTGAATCTTGATCCAGGCCGAATTGTTCAAAACCATGCCGCAGCGGGCCAGTTGCGGGGCGCAAGGAATTTCGAGACAGACCACCTGACCCTGACCGAAAACAAGGCCGTTCGCATGGCAGGTCGGACCGGCGGCGACATCGGCCTCGCCTCCGGCGCCAATCGTCATGGCTGCGATGAGCAGGGTCTCGAACATGCCTCACAATAGCACAGGAGATAACGCAGCGTCATCTCAGGCGGCTTGCGCAAGGTCCATGTCGAGATCGATCACGACCGGCACATGGTCGGACGGTTTTTCCCAGGCCCGGACATGCTTTTCGATGTCGGATGAGCGCAGCCGGGCGGCCGCCTCGGGCGAGAGCATCTGGAAATCGATGCGGATGCCGTTGTTCTTCTGCCATGCGCCCGCCTGGTAATCCCAGAAGGAGTAGGCGTCACGTGCGTCGGAAACGGCGCGGAACGCATCGACGAAGCCCAGATTTTCGAGCCGGCGAAAAGCCTGCCGGGTTTCCGGCTGGAACAGCGCGTCGCCCAGCCAGTTTTCGGGATTGCGCGCATCGTGCGGCTCGGAAATGACGTTGTAATCGCCGGCGAGCACCAGCGGTTCTTCGAGTGCCAGCCGCGCCTGCGCCCAGCGTTCCAGCCGTTCCATCCAGCCGAGCTTATAGGGAAACTTCTCCGTGCCGACCGGATTGCCGTTGGGCAGATAGAGCGAGACGACCCGCAACGCGCCACGGTTCGTCGAGAAGACGCCCTCGATGAACCGCGCCTGTACATCCTCGTCGTCGCCGGCAAGGCCGCGATTGACCTCGTCGAAGCGCAGCTTCGACAAAATGGCGACGCCGTTGAAGCCCTTCTGGCCGTGCGTCTCGACGTGATAGCCGAGCGCCTCGATCTCCATGCGCGGAAAGTTTTCGTCGACCGACTTGATCTCCTGGAGGCAGGCGATGTCTGGCTGGCTCTCGGAAAGCCAGTGCAAAAGATTGTCGATGCGCGCCTTGACGCCGTTGATGTTCCAGGTCGCGATCTTCATTCAGATGGCAAAGCTCGTGCCGCAGCCGCAGGACGCGACGGCGTTCGGATTGCGGATCTGGAAGGACTGCCCCATCAGATCGTCGACGAAATCGATCACCGATCCACCCATATAGACCAGCGAGATTTCGTCGATCAGCACCTTGGCGCCGTCGCGTTCGATCACGATGTCGTCGTCGTTCTGGCCGTCGACGAGGTCGAACGTATAGGAGAAGCCCGAACAGCCTCCGCCTTCCACCGCGACGCGCAGCGCAGTCTTGCACGGCTCGTCGCGCAGGATGGTTGCCACGCGGCGGATGGCTGCGTCGCTCACTTCGACGGATTTCATGTCGGTCTTGGCGTCCATGCCCATGGCGTCACCTTGCGTTCGCATTTGCATCATAGGTATGAAGCCGGCGGGAACAAGTCAACGAAGCGGCAATGGGTGACGGCAAGGTGAACACGACCGATATCGGTTTCGGCTACCGGCCCCGCGCACCCTACGCAACCGACCCGGCGCAAACGCGCGGACGCCTCGTGCCGGAACCCGAAAGCACCACGCGCACACCCTTCCAGCGCGACCGCGACCGGATCATTCACTCCACCGCGTTTCGCCGGCTCAAGCACAAGACGCAGGTCTTCATCGCCCATGAAGGCGACCATTTCCGCACCCGCCTGACCCATTCCATCGAGGTCGCGCAGATCGCCCGCGCCCTTGCCCGCGCCCTGCGCCTCGACGAGGACCTGGCCGAGGCGGTCGCGCTCGTCCACGATTTCGGCCATACGCCCTTCGGCCATACGGGCGAAGACGCGCTCGACGAAAAGATGCGCCCTTGGGGCGGCTTCGATCACAATGCGCAGTCGCTCAGGATCGTCACCGAACTCGAAAGCCGCTATGCCGATTTCGACGGTCTCAACCTGTCATGGGAAACGCTCGAAGGCCTCGTCAAACACAACGGCCCGCTGACCGGAAGCATCCCGCCCACGATCCGCGCCTATAACGAGCGCAACGACCTCGAACTCGACAGCCATGCAGGCCTCGAAGCCCAGGCCGCCGCCATCGCCGACGACATCGCATATGACACGCACGACATCGATGACGGCCTTCGTGCCGGGCTGATCTCGCTGGATATGCTGGAGGACGTGCCGCTCTGCGCCGAAATCCTTCGCGGCGTACGTGAGAAGCATCCCGCGCTCGATCCCGTCCGCACCGCCCATGAACTGATGCGCCGGCAGATTACCTTGATGGTCGAGGATGTGATCGCGACGGCGAGCGCCAATCTCGAACGGCTTGCGCCGCGATCGGTCGCCGAAATCCACGCGGCCGACATCACCATCGTCACCTTCTCCGTTCCGATGCGCAAGGCGGAAGCGGAGTTGAAAGCTTTTCTCTACAGTCACTTGTATCGGCATCCTCAAGTCATGCGCGTGCGTCAATCGGCCGACCTCATCGTTCGCGACCTTTTCGACCGCTACATGCAGGACGACACGGCGCTGCCGGAGGATTGGCGCGAGCGCCAGGCGGTCTTCGACGAGACCGCGCACGCGCGTCACGTCGGCGACTTCCTTGCCGGGATGACTGACACCTTTGCCCTTCGCGAACACCGCCGCCTGTTTGACCGCACCCCCGATTTGAGCTAGGGCCGCGCCCATACGGCTCCATGCCGCGCGAGGGCTTCGCGCGCATTTCCTTCTGACGAGATTGACCTTCGATGAACATCTTCGCCGAATTCAACGCACGGATCGAAAAGATCGTGCAGAGCTTCGACCTGCAGACGGAGACGGGCACGGTCGATCTTTCGCGCGTGACGGTCGAGCCGCCGCGCGATCCGAGCCACGGCGATCTGGCGACCAACGCCGCGATGGTGCTGGCCAAACCGGCGAAGACCAATCCCCGCGCGCTTGCCGAACGGCTGGCCGAAGCGCTGAAGGCCGATCCCGACGTCGCCGCCGTCGACGTCGCCGGCCCCGGCTTCGTCAATCTGCGCCTGAATGACAAATTCTGGCAGGCTCGCCTTGGAGAAATCCTCGACGGGGGCAGGGATTACGGCCGTTCCAGCCTGGGCGCCGGCCGCAAAGTGAATGTCGAATATGTCTCGGCCAATCCCACCGGCCCGATGCATGTCGGCCATTGCCGCGGCGCCGTCGTCGGCGATGCGCTGGCCAATCTCCTGGCTTTCGCCGGTCATGAGGTCACCAAGGAATATTACATCAACGATGCCGGCGCACAGATCGACGTGCTCGCCCAATCGGTCATGGTGCGTTACCGCGAAGCGCTCGGCGAGCGCATCGGCGAAATCCCCGCCGGGCTCTATCCGGGCGACTATCTCGTCCCGGTGGGGCAGGCGCTGGCGGGCGAATTCGGCTCGAAACTCCTCGAAATGCCGTCCGAGCAAGCGCTCGCCATCGTCAAGGACCGCACGATCGACGCCATGATGGCGATGATCCGCGAAGATCTCGCCGCACTCAACGTCCACCACGACGTCTTCTTCTCCGAACGCAGCCTGCATGGCGGCAATGGCGGGGCGATCCTGTCCGCGATCAACGACCTGACGCTCAAGGGTCATGTCTACAAGGGCAAGCTGCCGCCGCCCAAGGGCCAGTTGCCGGACGATTGGGAAGACCGCGAGCAGACGCTTTTCAAGTCAACCGGTGTCGGAGACGACATCGATCGGCCGCTGATGAAATCCGACGGCCAGTTCACCTATTTCGCTGCCGACGTCGCTTACATGAAGGACAAGTACCGGCGCGGCTTCCAGGAACTCGTCTTCATCCTCGGCGCCGACCATGGCGGCTACGTGAAGCGGCTGGAAGCGCTCGCCAAGGCGCTTGCCGGCGACGAGCTGAAGGTCAAGGTTCTCCTGTGCCAGCTCGTCAAGCTGTTCCGCAATGGCGAGCCGGTGCGCATGTCCAAGCGGGCAGGGGAGTTCGTCACCTTGCGCGACGTTGTCGACGAGGTCGGCCGCGATGCGATCCGCTTCATGATGCTTTACCGCAAGAGTTCCGAACCGCTCGATTTCGACTTTGCCAAGGTCACCGAGCAGTCGAAGGACAATCCGGTATTCTACGTGCAATACGCTTCTGCGCGCTGCCATTCGGTCTTCCGCCAGGCAAAGGAACAACTCGGAACGGACTGGATTGACGAGACCGCGATGAAGGAGGCAGCCCATCGCCTTACGGACGAGGGCGAACTGGCGCTCATTCGAAAGCTGGTGGAATATCCACGGCTGATTGAGTCGGCCGCTCTTGCTCAGGAGCCGCACAGGCTGGCATTCTATCTCTATGATCTTGCCAGCGCTCTCCACGGCCATTGGAACCGCGGAACTGACAATAACGACTTACGCTTTATTAAGGTTAACGACCCAGAATTGACGCGTGCCAGGCTCGGAATGGTGCAAGCGGTGTCCAACGTTCTTTCGTCGGGGCTCGCGCTGGTCGGGGCGGATGCCCCGTCCGAAATGCGCTGATTGCCTTAGAGGAAAGTGTCACCTTTTGCCCACATTGCCTTGGTAGCGGCCAAGATCCCTTGAGACGTCGCCGGCGTCCGACCGAGTGCGAGTGCGGGAAAAAGCATGGCAGACAATCCTTTCAAGCGCCCCGACGAGTCCGGTTTCCTGGACAATGATCCCTTTGCCGAATTGATGCGCATGGCCGACGCCCCGCGCCCGGCCGCGCAGGAGCCGGCCCTTTCTGCCAATGAAAGCTTCGACATCGACCTGGAGCGCGAACTGCTCGGCGATTTCGACGGGCCGGACGAGGCTCCTTCCGCCGGAAACGTTGCGGATCATTGGTCGCAAGATCCTGAGGGCGAACCGGCGGCAACCGAAGCCGAACCGCATTTGGAATTTGCCGAACCTGTCGACGAAGCGACGCTCGACGATCTCGACATGACGTTCGAACTCGACATGGCCGACGAAGCGCCGCATCTGCCATTGTCCACGGCGGAAAGCCTCGACGAGCCTCAGCTTGCCGCCGATGAGGAAGACGAGGCGGTGCTTCCCGAAGATTTCGACGCCCGCTCCCATGCGCTTTTCTCGGCCGTTCCCGAACTGGCGGATGAGCCGGACGCTCATGGCCCGACGGTCGTCGACGAGCCTTCCGGCGACGCGTTCGATCAGGCCTTCGCCGAGTTCGACATCGTTGACGATCTGGAGGCAGAAATCTCAGGCGAGGCGCAGCTTGTCGCCGATCCGATCTCGTTCGACGATTTGAATGGCGGACGCGACCCGGTTTCGGAGCCGGACCCGCTTCACTTCGCGCCCGCCGAAGCCGATGCCGGGATATTTTCCGACACCGACCTTGATTTCGCATTCGACGCTGAACTGGAAATCGCCGAAGACAGTGAAGATCGGGCGGGCGAGCCGGTCGCCGGCGACACGGTTGAATGGCGCTCCGAGGAACGTGCAGTCGATTCGGCGCCTGATGCCGAGCGAGGCTGGTCACAAGGCGACACCGAGCCGTCCGGTGATTTGGCGCCGACATTCGCCCATGACGACGTTCTGCAAGCCGGTCCCGCCGCAGATCATGAACAGCAGTCCGAATATGCCTGGGCACCGGAACTTGCGCATGACGCGAAGCCGGATCTCGCATGGACGCCTCTCGACCTTCAGCCCGAAGGCCCTGTCGAACCGGTTTCGTCCAATGTCGAACCTGAACGTCCGGCGCCGTTCGAGCCGCAATTGCGACGCGAAATCGCCGATGACGACGACATTTTGAGCGACATCGAAAGCTGGCTCGGCACCGATGCCGAGCCGGAAATGCAGCAGACGGCCGATCCTGCTCCGACTTTCGCTGCGTCCGTTCTGCCGGCGGAGCAAGCGGTTGAGATCTCCGCACAGTCGCCTGTCGCGCCCGACCCCGAGCCGCTGAGCCTCGAGGACGAGTTGAGCGCGCTCCTGGGAGATGGAGCAGCGCCAGTTCATGCCGCTGCCGAAGAGCCTGCGAAATTGGAGCCGTCGCCCGCTTTCGATGACGCCGAAATAGATCTTGCGCTCGATCTTGAATTTGACGAGCCGGAATTGCAGGGCGTGGAAACTGATGCTTTCGATCTGAGCGAATTGGATGCCGACGCCTGGCAGGATGAAAACGCTTCTGCATCGCTGAACTCCGATGAGACGGCGAATGACTTCGAGGAAGCGCCAGTCGCAGTCCATGCCGGGACGCTGACCGAAGAGCCCGTCGTGGCCAGGAAGACAGGTCCGCTGGCCATGCTGGCCGCGCTCGCGCCGGCAGCCATGGCGCGGTTCGGCGGCGGCGAGCGTTCGAGCGCCGTGCGGCAGGCAGAAGCACCCCAGCCGGCGACGCCGCTTTTCGGCATGGCGCGCGCCAACCGTCCCGTCGCGCCGGAGATCGAAACCGTCGATGTCGATGACCAGCCCGTCGCTCTCGTCGACGATCTCGACATTCCCGAACTCTCCGAGCCCGAGGAAGTCGCGCCACTCTTTTCGCCCGACGACCTCGAAGCCGAGCTCGATGTGGCCTTCGGCAGCCTTGCGGCGGAAGACGACATCGCTTCCCAGCCTGTCTCGACCTCGTCCGCGACACCGGAGCAGATGCCGCTCCAGGGCTATTTTGTCGACGGCGACTATGCCTATACGCCCGAACAGAACGCAGGCGCCGGCACGAGCGAGTTCGGCGATGTCGACTTCGATGACGACCCGGATGCCGATTACGAGGTCCAGCAGCCTGCGCCGAAAGACGGGCTGCGCCGCAAATACTTCATTCTCGGTGGCGTTGCCGCCGTCGCGATCATCGGCGGCCTCGGCTACTTCGTGGCAGGCGGGCCGACAGGCAGCGGTCTTCCGGTGGTCGTCCGCGCTGATTCCGAGCCGGTTCGCGTAAGGCCCGAGAATCGCGGCGGCGCCACTGTTCCCAACCAGAACAGCCAGGCCTACCAGCGCGCGACAGGCGTAACGGGCGAGCCCGGCGGTGGTCAGGAACAACTCGTTACCTCGGCCGAGGAACCTATGGATGTCCGCGCGGCGGTCAGGCCGTCCGAGCCCATGAACGATTTCCCGCTTGTCGGCATGGAAGAGATTCCGATGCTCGACGAGACGGAAGCGACGAACATGCTCGCCTCGGTCAAGAGTGACGAACGTCTCGGCAGCGTCGAGGACATCATCGAGGAAGACGGCATTGCGATCGCGCCGCGTCGTGTCCGCACCATGGTCGTCCGGCCGGACGGAACGCTCGTTCCCCGCGACGAGGTTCCCGCTGCCGCAACGCGCGAGGAATTGCAGGCGACAGCAATAGCGGCTGCGGCCGGGCAGGGCGCAGCCGTCCCGTTGGTGCAGGATGCGCAGCCCATTGGCGCCATCGTGCCGCAGAACGAGGTTCTGGCCGACGATCCGGTGATGCCCGATACGGTCGGCGTGGTTCCCTCGCGGCCGCAGACTTCCGCGATGCCCGCCGCACAGCCGGCCCCCGCTCAGGTGGCGGCTGCGGCGCCGGGGGCAGAAACTCCGGTTACGCAAAACGCATCCGCGCCTGCTGTCGGTGAGTGGTCGATGCAGATCGCCTCGCAGCCGACCGCCGAAGGTGCGCAAAGCGCCTATGAGGATCTCGCCCGCCGCTACGGCTCGGTTCTCGAAGGCAAGGGCGTCAACATCGTGCGCGCCGACATCGACGGCATGGGCACTTTCTATCGCGTGCGCATTCCCGCAGCCACGCGCGATGAGGCGATCGGCCTGTGCGAGAGCTTCAAGGGCGCCGGCGGCAATTGTTTCGTCTCCCGCTAGACATGGAAGACCGGGCCATCGTCCGGTCTTCGGTCTTACGGGGCGATTGACGGCCGCAAACTCCATGCCATGGTTGAGACATGACCGATTCGAAAGCTCTCATTCTGGGTGCCTCGGGCACTGTTCTGTCGCCGCGGGAGCGCGCCTTCTTCAGGGGGGAAGCGCCCTGGGGCTTCATTCTCTTTGCCCGCAATCTTTCCGAACCGGAACAGATCCGCGATCTCGTCAGCGAGATGCGCGATTGCGTCGGTCGTCCCGATGCGGCGGTTTTCATCGATCAGGAAGGCGGGCGGGTCCAGCGCCTGCGTCCGCCGCTTGCTGGCCATTATCCGCCGGCGAACATTCTTGGCCGCATCCATGCGGACGACGCCAAATCCGGCATCCGCGCGTCATGGCTGATGTCGCGTCTCCATGCGCTCGATCTGATGAAGTACGGCATCAATGCCGACTGCCTGCCGGTCCTCGACGTCCCGGTCGATGGCGCGCATGACGTCATCGGCGACCGGGCCTATGCCCGCGACCCGCAAGTCGTTGCCGCGCTCGGCAAGGCGGCCGCCGAAGGTCTTCTCGCGGGCGGGGTGATGCCGGTCATCAAGCACATTCCGGGCCATGGACGCGCCGTTTCCGACAGTCACCATGCGCTGCCGGTGGTCGACGCATCGCTGGATGAGTTGCGCCAGCACGACTTCGCGCCCTTCAAGATGCTCAAGGACGCGCCCGCCGCCATGACGGCCCATGTCGTCTACACCGCCATCGATGCCGAAAATCCGGCGACGACGTCGCCGCGCGCGATCCGCGATTTCATTCGCGAGGAGATCGGTTTTGACGGCTTGCTGATGAGCGACGACCTGTCGATGAAGGCGCTTTCTGGGGATTTCGCCACCCGCGCGCGCTCATCGCTTGCCGCAGGCTGCGACATGGTCCTTCACTGCAACGGCGTGATGGACGAAATGGCTGCGATCGCCTCGGCGGCGCCCATTCTGTCGGGATCGGCCAAAGACCGGGCGGCTCGCGCAATGGCCGCGATCGCTTGTCGCGGCGATGAAGACGCAAATGCGCTGCGCCGCGAGTTCGAAGATCTGCTCGCGCCGGCGGCATAGAAGGACGAGGATTGGCAAAGGAGACGCCTGCATCGGCCGCGACGCTTCCCCTGGAGGAATTCTGGGACGAGAACGGTCGCGCTGCGTCCGAACCGGCGCTCGTCGTCGATGTCGACGGGTTCGAAGGCCCGCTCGATCTCCTGCTGCATCTTGCGCGCGGCCAGAAAGTCGATCTCGCCCGCATATCGGTCCTGGCGCTCGCCGAACAATATCTGACCTTTGTCGAGCGTGCGCGCCATCTGCGCATCGAGCTCGCCGCGGACTATCTCGTGATGGCCGCGTGGCTCGCCTTCCTGAAATCCAAGCTCCTGATCCCCCACAAGAAGTCCGACGAGGGTCAAAGCGGCGACGAACTTGCGGCGGTCCTTCAGTTTCGCCTGCGCCGGTTAGAAGCCATGCGCGACGCCGGAAGCCGCTTGATGAACCGCGACCATCTTGGCCGCGATGTCTTTGCGCGCGGGATGCCCGAGCCGATCGCGATCCGCCGCGAAAGCACCTACACCGCCTCGCTTTACGATCTCCTGACGGCCTACGCCTCGCAGCGCCAGCGCGCGGCGGTGACGAATGTAAGGATCGCCAAGCGCGATGTCTGGTCGCTGAAGGATGCTCGTGAGTTGCTGATGCGTCTGATGGGAAGTTTCGCGGACTGGACCGCGCTCGACCGCTTCCTGATCGACTACGCCGTTTCGCCCGAAGAACGTGCGAGCGCGATCGCAAGTTCGTTCGCCGCCACTCTCGAACTCGTCCGCGAGGGACGATTCCAGGTCCGTCAGGACAGTGTATTCGCACCTCTCTATCTGAAGGCGAAGAGTGGCTGAGATGGACCAGAACACCGGGAAAATCATCGCATTTTCGGCTCAAACGAGCTCAAAATCGCCCGATACGGAACTTTTTGAAGCCATTCGGATGGCCGAAGCGCTGATTTTCGCCTCGTCCGAGCCGGTTTCAGCCCGTCATTTGAAGGAAAAACTGCCAAATGACATCGATATTTCCTTCGTCCTGACGGAACTCCAGAAGCTCTATTCGTCGCGTGGCGTGAACCTGATCCGGGTCGGGGAAGGGTGGGCGTTCCGCACCGCATCCGACCTCTCCTTCCTTCTTGCGCGCGACGAGGTGCAGCAGAAGAAACTCTCCCGCGCCGCGCTCGAAGTCCTGGCCATCATCGCCTACCACCAGCCGGTCACCCGCGCCGAGATGGAGGATATCCGCGGGGTCGAGACCGCCAAGGGCACGCTGGATACGCTGCTCGAAACCGGCTGGGTCAAGATGCGCGGCCGCCGCAAGACACCGGGCCGGCCGGTCACCTACGGCACGAGCGAAGCCTTCCTCGACCATTTCGGCCTCGGCGAAATCCGCGATCTGCCCGGCATGGACGAATTGCGCGGAGCAGGCCTTCTTTCGGCGCGGCTGCCGGCAAACCTGCGGATTCCGCAGCCGCCAGCCGATCCGGGCTTTTACGGCGAGGACGAGGAACCGCTGACCGACATCGACTTGGAGGAACTCGGCCTGTTGACACCCAGGGTCGAGGATGATTGACCCGATGCGCCGCGAAAGGCGGCGTGGGAGGTCCGGTGGCTGAAACGCTCGAACGCAGGCAGGATGGACGCGTCACGGCTGGCGTGGCGTTTGCATCTCGACTCGCTTTCGAGAACGTCTCCCATTCGTTCAATTCGCACGCCCAGACCTTGCGCGGTGTATCGCTGGCGGCAGAACCCGGTGAGGTGCTTTGCCTTCTCGGCCCGTCGGGCTCGGGCAAGACGACGCTCCTGCGCATCGCGGCAGGCATCGAGACGCAGACGAGCGGGCGAATTCTCTTGAACGATCGCGAGATTTCCGGCCCGACTGTTTTCGTTCCGCCCGAAAAACGCTCGGTCGGGCTCGTTTTTCAGGATTTCGCGCTCTTTCCGCATCTGACGATCCTCGAAAATGTCAGGTTCGGTCTGACCGCCCTGTCGCGCGAAGAGGCGAGGCGCGAGGCGCTGATCTCGCTCGAGCGCGTCGGGCTCGAGGCTTATGCCGAAACTTATCCGCACGTTCTTTCCGGCGGCGAGCAGCAGCGCGTCGCGCTCGCCCGCGCGATCGCTCCGCGTCCTGGCGTTCTCCTGATGGACGAACCCTTCTCGGGTCTCGATTCGCGGCTCAAGGACCAGGTGCGGGCCGAAACGCTGGGCATTCTGCGGCAGAGCCGATCGACGGCCGTGGTGGTGACCCATGACGCCGAGGAAGCGATGCGGATGGGCGACCGGATCGCGCTTTTGAAGGATGGAAAACTCGTCCAGACCGGCACTGCTGAGGAATTGTTCAATGCGCCGGTCAATCTTTTTGCCGCGGGTTTCTTTTCGGAGCTGAATATTTTCGAAAGCCGTGCGTTGTCCGGTCGCGTGGAGACGCCGATCGGTATTTTCGACGCAAACGGGTTTCAAGATGGTGACGCGGTTGCCGTGGCGACGCGGCTTTCGGCATTCGATGTGTCGGAAAGCGTTGGCGAAATCCCGGCTCGGGTGGTATCACGCCGTTTCCTCGGGGTGGTGGAATTGTTGGAACTGGCGGTTCAAGGGGCAGAGCGACATGTGCGGGCACGTATCCGCTGCGGCGCATTGGCCCGGTCGAGCCGGGACGTCTGGCTAAACGTCAGAAAGTCTGATGTTCTCGTGTTTGAAAGCCGTTCCGAAACCGCTTAAGTCAAGAACGAACGAAATGTTCGAAAGAGAGTGATCATGGGTAGCTTTTCGATCTGGCACTGGCTCATCGTGCTCGTCGTCGTCCTTCTTCTGTTCGGCCGGGGCAAGATTCCCGAGCTGATGGGCGACATGGCCAAGGGCATCAAGAGCTTCAAGAAGGGCATGGCCGACGATGAGGATGTCGGGACCAAGACGCTCGATCATCGCGCCGACGAGCCAATGGCTCCGACCGGCAAGGACAAGGTCGGAAAGACGTCCTCCTGATCGCGAGAAGGCCGCAACGCCTGACGCGGACATGAATGATGATCGATCTTAGCTGGTCCGAAATCCTCGTCATCGCGATCGTCTTGATCGTGGTCGTGGGTCCCAAGGATTTGCCGCGCCTTTTGCGCTCCTTCGGCAAGACCATGTCGACGGTGCGCTCCATGGCGGGCGATTTCCGCAAGCAGTTCGACGAGGCCATCAAGGAAGCCGACCTTCAGGACCTGAAGTCGCTCGCCGACGACGCGCGCAAGCTCAATCCGGCATCCGAGCTCAAGAAGGCGCTCAATCCGATGGAGCAGGCGGCGAAGGACGTGCGCTCCGGGCTCGACAGGGCGATGAAACCGGCAAAGCCGATCTCCGCTGAAAAGCCGGCCTCGACACCGCAGCCCGCCGCCCCGCAAAAGGCCGGCGCGACGGCGATGCCCGATGCGATGACCAAAGCGCCGCCGGTGGCCCAACCCGCCGCTGTGGCCACGAAAGCGCCGGTCAAGGCGGCACGACCCGCAAGAACTACGGGGGCGAAGCCGGCTTCGAAGGTCAATGGCGCGGCTGCACCTGCGAAAGCTGCGACGGCCAAGTCGGCCGCCGCAAACACCAAGCCGGCGACATCGACGACGAAGACGAGAACGCCCAAGGCGAAGGCAGGCAAGTGACCACCAAAGACGACGACCTGGAGTCGAGTTCCGCGCCGCTGCTCGACCATCTGATCGAGTTGCGCTCGCGATTGATCCGCGCGCTGATCGGTTTCTTCGTCGCGTTCCTGGTCTGCTTCTTCTTCGCCCGCGAACTGTTCAACCTGCTCGTCATTCCCTTTCAGTGGGCGACCGAGTGGGCTGGGCTCGACCCGAGCAGTGTCGATCTCATCTACACCGCCCCGCAGGAATTTTTCTTCACCCAGATCAAGCTCGGCATGTTCGGCGGCATGGTTCTGGCTTTTCCGCTGATCGCCAACCAGGTTTACAAGTTCGTCGCGCCCGGCCTCTACAAGAACGAGCGCGCCGCCTTCCTGCCATTCCTGATCGCGTCGCCGATCCTGTTCCTGATGGGTGCGGCGCTGGTCTATTTTTTCTTCACGCCGATGGTGATGTGGTTCTTCCTGTCGATGCAGCAGGTCGGCCCCGACCAGGAAATCCAGATATCGCTCCTGCCGCGCGTATCGGAATATCTCAGCCTCATCATGACGCTGATCTTCGCGTTCGGCCTGGTGTTCCAGCTACCGGTCGTGACGACGCTGATGGCGCGCGTCGGCATGGTCACGGCCGCCGGTCTGGCCGACAAGCGCAAATACATGATCGTCGCCGCCTTCGTGGTCGCGGCCGTCATCACGCCGCCCGATCCGGTCAGCCAGATCGGTCTTGCGCTGCCCACGATCCTTCTCTACGAGGTCTCCATCTGGATTGCCCGCAGGATCGAACGCAATCGCGAACGGGAACGCATCGCCCGCGAAAAGGCGGAAGAAGCGTCCTCCGAGGTCTAGGCGCTCGTCGGACCTTTCTTGTTCGGTCGCGGCCATTTCCTGAAATATACCGGGACGCTCTGCCAATGCTCGACATCAAATGGATTCGCGAAAAGCCAGAGGCGCTTTCCGCAGCACTCGTGAAGCGTGGCTGGGCTGAGGACGAGGCCGCGGCCAAGGTCGAGGAAATCATCGGCCATGACGAGGCGCGCCGCGCCCATCTCGTTGCGCTCCAGGAAAAGCAGGAACGCCGCAATGCCGCCTCCAAGGAGATCGGCAACGCCATGCGCTCTGGCGACATGGAGCTTGCCGAGCGCCTGAAGGCCGAGGTGGCCGACATCAAGAGCTTCGTCCAGAACGGCGAGGCGACCGAGCGCGATCTTGATCGCAAGATGACCGACGCGCTTGCGGTCCTGCCCAACATTCCGCTCGACGACGTGCCGCTCGGTAGGGACGAAAACGACAATGTCGAGGTGCGCCGCGTCGGCGATCCGAAGCCGAAGGGAAACTGGACGCGCGAGCATTTCGAAATCGGCGAGGCGCTCGGCGAGATGGATTTCGAGCGTGCGGCCAAACTTTCCGGCTCGCGCTTCACGGTTCTCTCAGGCGGCATCGCGCGGCTGGAACGCGCGCTCGGCCAGTTCATGCTCGACCTGCATACGACCGAGCATGGCTATACGGAAATGCAGGTGCCGTTGCTGGTGCGCGACGAGGCGCTATTCGGCACCAATCAGCTTCCCAAATTCGAGGAAGATCTGTTCTTCGCCAAACATGGTGAGAGCAGGCTGGGTCTCATTCCAACAGCAGAAGTCTCGCTCACCAACATGGTCCGCGAGGAAATCGTCGCCAACGACCGACTGCCGCTGCGGATGACCGCGCTGACGCCGTGCTTTCGCTCGGAAGCAGGCTCGGCCGGACGCGACACGCGCGGCATGTTGCGCCAGCACCAGTTCTACAAGGTCGAGCTCGTGTCGATCACCGCGCCGGAGGATTCGCTGGCCGAGCATGAGCGGATGACGGGTTGCGCGGAGGAGGTGCTGAAGCGTCTCGACCTGCCGTTCCGCACCGTGACGCTTTGTAGCGGCGACATGGGCTTCGGCGCGCGCAAGACCTATGACATCGAGGTCTGGCTGCCGGGCCAGAACGCTTATCGCGAGATTTCCTCCTGCTCGCTCTGCGGCGATTTCCAGGCGCGGCGCATGAATGCGCGCTATCGCCGCGCGGACGGCAAGGGCACCGGCTTCGTCCACACGCTGAACGGCTCGGGCGTCGCGGTCGGCCGCGCGCTGATCGCCGTCATCGAGAATTACCAGAACGAGGACGGCAGCGTCACAGTCCCGCAAGCCTTGCGGCCCTATATGGGCGGGCTGGAAAAGATCGGCACCAAATAAGGGAGAATAAGCCTTGCGCATTCTGCTCACCAATGACGACGGCATCCACGCCGAAGGCTTGAAGGTTCTGGAGCGGATTGCCCGGCAACTCTCCGACGATGTCTGGGTGGTGGCGCCGGAGACCGACCAGTCGGGTTTCGCCCATTCGCTGTCGCTGTCCGAACCGCTGCGGATGCGCAAGATTTCCGACCGGCATTTCGCCGTGCGGGGCACGCCGACCGACTGCGTCATCATGGGTGTGCGCGAAATCCTGCCGGAGCCGCCGGATCTCATTCTTTCCGGCGTCAATTCGGGCTCCAACGTCGCCGACGACGTGACCTATTCGGGCACCGTAGCGGGCGCGATGGAGGGAACGCTTCTCGGCATTCCCTCCATCGCGCTCAGCCAAGGCTACAATGTTACAGAAGAAGGGCGCACGCTGCATTGGGAAACCGCCGAAAAGCACGCGCCTGCGGTCCTGACGAAAATGCTCGACGCCGCCATTCCCGCCGGCATCTTCCTCAACATCAATTTCCCGAACTGTCCTCCCGGCGAGGTCAAGGGCTCGCGCGTCACCGGGCAGGGCAAGCGCATTCACGGCCTCTGGCTCGACAAACGCAAGGACGGGCGCGGCTTTCCCTATTACTGGCTGCGATTCGGCCGTGAGCCGTCCGAGATACGCGAAGGGACCGATCTGGCCGCCTTGCGGGACAATCATATCTCGATCACCCCGCTTCATCTCGATTTGACCGCCAACGAGATCAAGGATCAGCTTGCAAGGGCGCTCGCGTCATGACGGACCAGATCGAGCGCGAAGGTTTTGCCGCATTTCTCCTGCGCGCCCGCGCACTCGGAATCACCGGCCGCGACCTGATCGCCGCGATCGAGGCGACCCCTCGGCAGGGCTTCGTGCCGAACCAGTGGCAGGCCGACGCCTGGTCGAGACGCCATGTTCCGATCGAATGCGGCGAGGCCATCGAAGGCATCGACCTCCAGGCCCAGTGCCTGACCGCGCTCAATGTCCAGCCCGGCCAGCGCATTTGCGAAATCGGCACGGGTTCGGGCTATACGGCCGCAATCCTCGGCCGCATCGGGGGCAGGGTGCTTTCGCTGGAACGCTACAAGACGCTCGCCGAACTGGCGCAGGGCCGGATCGAGACGCTGGCGCTCCAGAACGTCGTCGTGCGCCATGCGGATGGGCTTTCGGGGGTCAGCGCGGAAGGTCCGTTCGATCGCATCATCGCCTGGTGCGCCTTCGACGCCATGCCGCGGCATTTCGTCGACCAGCTCTCGAGCAACGGCATCATGATCGCAGCGATCGGACCGGCCGAGGACGAGCAGGCGCTTGCAAGGCTGACCAAGGTCGGCAGCCGTTTCGAGCGTGAGGATATCGGCCGTGTCCGATTCCAGCCGATTGTCAGGGGTTTGGCGTCGGTCATCTGATTTCCCCTGAAATGCCACGAATAAGCCGTCGAATTTAACCGGGCAGTAAGATTAACGCGCTTTAATCCAGATCAGTTGGTATCGGGTAATTGCGGGTTCTGCCATGTGCTTCGGCCTTTCTCATCAGACGCGACGGATTCTCCTGCGCAGCGCCGCAATTGCGGTGGTTGGCGGCCTGGCTGCCGGTTGCAGCTCGAACGTCCAGCGCTTCCAGGATTCACTTTTCACCGGATCGTCGGGCGGCGCGGCTGCGGTCGCGCCGGCTTCCCAGCCTTATCCCGGTGACGGCACGCAGGTTGCCGGCGTCGACCAGACCTATACCGGGTCGGTCGCACGCAACGGCACGCGCGGCGCTCCGGTGCCTGCGGCAGCGGTGGGTGGCGGCCAACCCGTCTACCAGGCCCAGCAGCAGCCGGTTTACGCAAATCAGGGCGTTGCCGCATCGCCAGTGGCGCGCTCGACGCTGGCGCCGCCCACTGGCAGCCAGACGGCCGCTGTTCCTCAGGTCAACCAGCCGGCGCCGATCCAGCCCCCGTCGAACGCGCTGCCGGCGCCTTCTCAGCCCCAGCCGCAGCAGCCCAACCCGACGCAGGTCGCGGTGTTGCCGCAGACCCCGAAGGTGGGCGATGCCGGTCAGGCGCAGCAGCCGCAGACTTCCCCGGCTCCAGGCACCTCGGGCGGTGCGAGCTACACGGTCGTCTCCGGAGACACGCTTTCGGCGATCTCGCGCCGTACCGGCGTATCGGCCGACGCCATCAAGCGCGCCAACAATCTCGACAGCGGACTGATCCGCATCGGCCAGACCCTGATGATCCCCGGCGGCTCCGGTCAGGCGACGTCGCAGGTGGCGAGCGCCGCGCCCGCGCCCGATCCGGTCGTCACCAACGGCACGGTCGCGACGCAGAAGCCGGCCGAGACCTCGCAGCCGCAGGCAGCCGCCTACGCGCCGGCACCATCGGTCGAGTCGGCCGTCAAGGACGGCGCGGCCGTCGCGCCGGATTCGACCGGCGTCGGCAAGATGCGCTGGCCGGTCCGCGGCCGCGTCATATCGAATTTCGGCTCCGCGCAGAGCGGCGACGGCATCGATATTTCGGTTCCCAACGGGACGCCGGTGATGGCCGCCGAAAACGGCGTCGTCATCTATGCCGGCGACGGACTGAAGGAATTCGGCAACACGGTGCTGGTGCGCCATGACGACGGTCTCGTCACCGTCTATGGACATGCCAGCGACCTGAAGGTGGCGCGCGGCGAGAAGGTGACGCGCGGGCAGCAGATCGCAACATCCGGCATGAGCGGCAATGCGGAGGCGCCAAAACTGCGCTTCGAGGTCCGAAAGGACTCCGCGCCGGTCAATCCGGCAGGTTATCTCGAATAGGCAGGCAATGATTTGGCCACATTTGTGCGGTGCGAGGTATCGGCGCCTCGCCGCACGAAGTGGCCGGCGTTCGACGCTGCCTGTTTAGTCTCCAGTCCAGGACCGCGTCTGCCCGTCCCGCTTGCGGGGCGGGCAATTTGCGTGACCATCAAAGGCGGCGGCCGAGCCGTCCCGCCAGATCCTGCGTGAACTGCCACGCAACCCGTCCCGAACGCGCCCCGCGCGTCGTCGCCCATTCGAGCGCGTCCCGATGAAGGTCATCGCGCGGTATGTCGAGCGCGAAATGCGCGGCATAGCCGTCGATCATCGACAGATAATCGTCCTGCGAACATTTATGGAAGCCGAGCCACAGGCCGAAACGGTCGGATAGCGACACCTTTTCCTCCACGGCTTCGGACGGGTTGATCGCGGTCGATCGCTCGTTTTCGATCATGTCGCGGGGCAGGAGGTGGCGGCGGTTCGACGTCGCGTAAAAGACGACGTTGTCGGGCCGGCCCTCGACGCCGCCTTCGAGCGCGGCCTTGAGGGACTTGTAGGACGTATCGTCGTGGTCGAAGGAAAGATCGTCGCAGAACAGGATGAAGCGGTACGGCGTGTCCTTCAGGAGGCCGAGCAGCCGGGGAAGGGTGTCGATGTCCTCGCGGTGAATCTCGATCAGTTTCAGGCCGGGCTCATGCGCCGCGGCTTCGGCGTGAACGGCCTTGACGAGCGAGGACTTGCCCATGCCGCGCGCGCCCCAAAGGAGCACGTTGTTGGCCGCATGGCCGGACGCGAAGCGCTGCGTGTTCTCCAGGAGGATGTCGCGGACGCGGTCGACGCCCTTGATCAGGCCGATGTCGACGCGGCTGACCCTCCTGACCGGATCGAGCGCGAGTTCTTCGGCGTTCCACACGAAGCAGCCGGCTGCATCAAACTCGGGCATGGCGACCTGGCGCGGTCCCATGCGTTCGAGAGCTTCGGCGACTCGGTCGAGACGCATCATCAGGCGGGCGACGTCAGGGCTTTCCAACTTGCTCTTCCTCAGGCGTTTCCGGTTCTGCGGCTCTATCACGCAGGCCCGAAGGCGCAAAGCGGTGTAACGGGTGGCAACAAGAGTTGCATTGATTGCCTCAACCACTATATTCGCGCCGATTTCACGGGACCGCTTCATGCGGTCCCTTCGCGTATTTTCACCAGGAGCAAACGATGTTCGTGACCCCCGCATATGCGCAGGCAGCCGGCGGCGCCCCTGACATTTTCGTCAGCATTCTGCCCTTCCTCCTGATCTTCGTGATCATGTACTTTCTGATCATCCGCCCGCAACGGACCCAGTTGAAGAAACGCACGGAAATGCTCACCGCCATTCGTCGCGGCGATACGGTGGTCACCGGCGGCGGCCTGATCGGCAAGGTCACCAAGGTGATCGACGACAATGAACTCGAAATCGATCTCGGCAACGGTCTCAAGGTCACGTCGCTTCGCGCGATGATCGCGGATGTTCGGGTCAAGGGCGAGCCGGTAGCCAACCAGAACGCCAAGAAGTAGTCGCAATTTGGAGCCATCGAGCATCGATGGTCCAGGAGCGTGGCGCATCGCCACGACAGGATCGCGTCGGATTTGCTTCGATTGAACCGATAAGCCGATAATGTATGGCGCAGGGCTGCCAAGCCCTGTTGCGAAACCGCCCTTACGAGGCCCAATGCTTTATTTTTCCCGCTGGAAAACGATCTCGATCTGGCTCCTTGTGCTGCTCGGCATCCTCTTCGCCCTGCCGAACATGGCTTCGCAGTCGACACTCTCGGCGCTGCCGGACTGGTTGCCCAAGCGCCAGATGACGCTCGGCCTCGATCTTCAGGGCGGCTCGCACATGCTGCTTCAGATCGACCGGCAAGGGCTGGCCGACGATCGCCTCGAGACCGTGCGGGACGACGTGCGCACATCGCTTCGCGATGCAGGCATCGGCTATACGGGCCTGACTGAAAGCGGCAGCACGGTTCAGGTGCGCGTGCGCGACGAAGCTCAGATCGACACTGCCCGCACAACGCTTGAAGCCCTTGCAGAACCGGTATCGTCCGGCCTCTTCGGCACCGGCGTGGTGACCGAAGTCAATCTGGCGGAAACCGAACCAGGTCTCTTCCGGCTGTCGCTCAGCGACGAAGGCATCGCCTACAGGCTCAATTCGGCACTCAACCAGTCGATCGAGGTGGTGGGGCGGCGCGTCAACGAACTGGGCACCACGGAGCCGGTCATCCAGCGCCAGGGCGAGGACCGCATTCTCGTGCAGGTTCCCGGCCTTCAGGACCCTGAGCGGCTGAAGGAAATTCTCGGCCAGACGGCGCAGCTCACCTTCCAGATGGTCGACCAGACCAATTCGGTGGACGACGCGATCGATGGGCGTCCGCCAGCGGGTACGCGCGTGCTCTATTCGACAGACGAGCCGCGCATTCCCTACCTCATCGAAAACCGCGTCATCGTCTCGGGCGAAAACCTCGTCGACGCGCAGGCGACATTCGACCAGCGGACGAACGAGCCCGTCGTCTCCTTCCGCTTCGACAATCAGGGGGCGACGCGGTTCGGCCAGGCGACGCAGCAGAATGTCGGCCGTCCCTTCGCCATCGTCCTCGACGACGAGGTGATCTCGGCGCCGCGCATCAACGAGCCGATCCTGGGCGGCTCCGGTCAGATTTCGGGCAGCTTCACCGTGCAGGGCGCAAACGACCTTGCCGTTCTGCTGCGCGCGGGCGCGCTGCCGGCCGACCTGACGATCATCGAGGAGCGCACCGTAGGCCCAAGCCTCGGCCAGGATTCGATCGAGGCCGGCCAGATCGCCTCGCTTCTCGCCGGCTTTCTCGTCCTTGCCTTCATGATCGTCGCCTATGGCAAGCTCGGCATCATCGCCAACATCGCCTTGCTCGCCAATCTCTCCATGATCGTCGCGATCCTTTCAACGCTCGGCGCCACGCTGACGCTGCCCGGCATTGCCGGTATCGTGCTGACGATGGGCATGGCGGTCGATTCGAACGTCATCATCTTCGAACGCGTGCGTGAAGAGCGCCGTCAGGGACGTTCGCTCGTCCAATCGCTCGATTCCGGCTTCCAGCGCGCGCTGTCCACCGTCATCGATGCCAATCTGACGACCTTCATCGCCGCCGCGATCCTGTTCTTCCTCGGCTCTGGTCCGGTGCGCGGCTTCGCCGTCACGCTTGCGATCGGCATCATCACCACCGTCTTCACCGCCTATACGCTGACACGCTGGTTGATCTCCTGGTGGCTTCGTCGGCAGCGTCCGACCGAAATGCCCGCAGGCGCGGTCAGCTACATCCCGTTTGACACGAAAATCCCCTTCATGAAGGTGCGCAGATGGGGCTTCGTCATATCGGGGGCATTGACGGTTGCCGCCATCGCACTGTTCTTCACCGTGAACATGAACTACGGCATCGACTTCCAGGGCGGGTCGAGCATCGAAGTGCAGTCGCGTGAAGGACCAGCGGATGCGGGCGACGTGCGCAGCCGTTTGACCGATTTGAATCTCGGCGAAGTCCAGGTGCAGGAATTCGGCAGCCCGAACGAGCTTCTGATCCGCATCGGCACGCAGGACGAGACCAGCGATACGGCCGAACAGGCTGCCGTGCAGGAGGTGCGGGGCGTCCTCGAAGCGGATTACGAATTCCGCCGCGTCGAGATCGTCGGCCCGACCATTTCGAGCGAACTGGCACGCAACGGCACGATTGCCGTCGTCGTCGCAATGCTCGCGATGCTGATCTATATCTGGCTGCGCTTCGAATGGCAGTTCGCGGTCGGGGCAATCATCTCGACGCTGCACGATGTCATCATGCTGGTCGGTTTCTACGTGCTGCTTGGGCTCGAATTCAACCTGACGAGTATTGCCGCGGTGCTGACCGTCGTCGGCTATTCGATCAACGACACGGTCGTCGTCTACGACCGCGTGCGTGAAAATCTTCGAAGATTCAAGAAGATGCCGATTGCCGACGTTCTCGATCTTTCCTTGAACCAGACCCTGTCGCGCACGATCCTGACGGGTGTGACGACGCTGCTCGCCTTGTTTGCGCTCTATCTCTTCGGCGGCGAGGTCATCGCGTCGTTCACAATCGCCATGATCATCGGTATTCTGGTCGGCACCTATTCCTCGGTGTTCGTGGCGGGACCATTGCTGATCCTGTTCAACCTTCGTCCGGCCAAGGTCGAGAAGGACGAAGCCGCCGACGTCCCGCCGGTTCAGCCAAGCCAGGCCTGACGCGGGATGGCGCACGGCCTGATCATTCGGGATGCTCATTTTCCCGGCCGTGCGCCGATCGACGCCTATGGCAATGGCGGGTTCCGCTTTGCCGACATGTCGCATCGCGGCTCGATCCTTTGCCTGCCGTCGGGCATTCATGGCTGGGAACCCGCGAATCCGGCGGCGTTGACGATCGACGACTTCCAGCGGCTGCTTGCCGAAAGCGATGGGGTCGAAATTCTGCTCGTCGGCATGGGGCCCGATCTGAGGCCGTTGCCGGCAGCGCTTCGCCAAAGCCTGCTTGAAACGGGCATTTCGGCCGAGCCGATGTCGACCGGAGCGGCCGTGCGGACGTTCAACGTATTGCTTGCCGAAGAGCGTGCCGTCGCCGCTGCCTTGATCGCGGTCGACTGATGGACAGTGCGGTCTTCGTCCGCGACTTCGTTCGCCGGAACGATCCCGACCGGTTTTTTGCCAGTCTCTTCGCCCCCGCCGACAAACGCGCACCGCTGCTGGCGCTGGCGGCATTCGATACCGAAGTCGCCTCGCTACGCGGCAAGGTGCGCGAGCCTATGGCCGGCGAAATTCGCATTCGCTGGTGGCAGGACACGATCGACGAGGCCGGCGAGGGGGAAACCGGCAATCCGATCGCAGACGAATTGCGGCGCGCGAGCAGGTTGCACGATCTGCCGCGAAACGCCTTGGCGACATATCTCGAAGCACGCTTGTTCGACCTTTATGACGATGGATTTCCAGCGCGCAGCGATCTCGAGGCCTATTGCGGCGAGACCAGCGGGATCATCTTGCAACTATCCGCAATGATCCTCGACCGGGAGAGCGCCACGCGCGCCGCCGACGCGTGCGGCCATGGTGGCTGCGTGGGAACGATGATGCAGGCATTGCATCGGCAGGGCGATGCAACGCAACTGCGGCCCTTCCTGCCGGGCGAGCTTCTGGCAGCGGTCGGTCTCGATCGGGCACGGTTCGGCGAAGCCGAGCATGACGCACCGTCGCGGGCCGCGATCGACGGTCTGCAGGCCATCGCGCGCGAACATGGCCATGCCTTCCTGGCAGCGGCCCGCAAGCTTCCCGAGACGCTGCGGCCGGCCTTCGTGCCGCTGGCACCGGCGGTTGCGTCCGTTCGTGGCGGCCGTGCCTCGCCGGGGCCGTTGCGGCGCAGGTGGCAGATGTTGCAGGTGGCCGTCAGGGGATGGCCGGCGCGTTGACCTGCGCCTATGCGGCCGCTTCGCGAGTCGGCACGACACCCAGCCATTCACGGGCATCGACGAGCGCGCGCGCGGTGATCGCCCGGCGCCTGGCATTGGTCTTGTCCTTGCCGCGCAGTCGCTTGCCTTCCGATTTCGGCGCCTCGATCGGGGGAAAGAGGCCGAAATTGACGTTCATCGGCTGGAAGGAGCGCCTGCCGGGTTCCTCGTCGGTGACGATGTGGCCGCCGGTGATGTGATTGAGGAGAGCACCGAAGGCTGTCGTGACCGGCGGCAGCGGCAGGGGCCGGCCGAGACGCTCGGCGGCGGCGAAACGGCCGGCGAGAAGGCCGATGGCGGCGCTCTCGACATAGCCCTCGCAGCCGGTGATCTGGCCGGCGAACCGCAGTCCCGGCCGCGCCTTCAGTTGCAGCGAGCCGTCGAGCAGGGTCGGGGAATTGAGATAGGTGTTGCGATGAAGGCCGCCGAGACGCGCGAACTCGGCGTTTTCCAGGCCGGGTATCATCTTGAAGATGCGCGTCTGCTCGGCATATTTCAGCTTCGTCTGGAAGCCGACCATGTTGTAGAGCGTGCCGAGCGCATTGTCCTGGCGAAGCTGGACGACGGCATAGGCCTTGACGTCCGGGTTGTGCGCGTTGGTCAGGCCCATCGGCTTCATCGGGCCATGGCGCAGCGTCTCGACCCCGCGCTCGGCCATGATCTCGATCGGCAGGCAGCCGTCGAAATAGGGCGTGCCTTCCCATTGCTTGAACTCGGTCTTGCCGCCGTCGATCAGCGCCTGCACGAAAGCCAAATACTGATCCTTGTCCATCGGGCAGTTGATGTAGTCCTTGCCGGTGCCGCCGGGACCGACCTTGTCGTAGCGCGACTGGAACCAGGCAGTGTCGAGGTCGATGGAATCGAAGTGGACGATGGGTGCGATCGCGTCGAAGAAGGCCAGCGCATCGGTGCCGGTCGCCTCTGCAATCGCATGGGCGAGCGAGGGCGCTGTCAGCGGGCCGGTGGCGATGATCGTCTGGTCCCACTCGGCCTGCGGCAGACCCGCGACCTCCTCCCGCACGATGGTGATGAGCGGATGCGCTTCGAGCTTCGCCGTGACGGCATCGGAAAAGCCGTCGCGGTCGACCGCGAGCGCACCGCCGGCCGGCACCTGATTGGCGTCACCGCAGGCCATGATCAGCGAGTTGGCAAGCCGCATCTCGGCATGGAGCAACCCGACCGCGTTGGTCTCGGCATCATCCGACCGGAACGAATTCGAACAGACGAGTTCGGCAAGACCTTCGGTCTTGTGCGCGTCGGTGCCGCGAACGGGACGCATCTCGTGCAGGACGACGGGAACGCCGGCTTCGGCGAGTTGCCAGGAGGCTTCGGAACCGGCAAGGCCGCCGCCGATGACGTGTACGGGGTGTGTGCTCATCCGCGCGGGATAATCCACAGCGCTTCGCATTGCAAATCAAAGCTCCGTTGCGATGAAGGAAGTGGATGCTACGAAGGCGGATGGCTCGATTCTCGCGATTCGCCGTTCTGATGATCCTCGCCGGAATATCGGCTGGCTGCACCTCCGTATCGTCCAACTACAATGACGACATCGCGAACGTGTCGACCGGACGGCTGACGGTCTGCCACGGCTTCGACTGCCGCAACCAGACGGCACTCACTTTTTCAACGGACGAGCAGCAGCGCCTGCGCGCGCTGTTCGCTGCAACATCGAGCGCCGCGGCCGAGCGCGAAGCGATCCGCAAGGCGGTGCAGATATTCGAAAGCGCGACGACCGCGCGGCTCGGCGTTGCGGACAAGCCGAAATCCGATCTTTCGCAAACCGGTCAGCACGGCCAGATGGACTGCATCGACGAATCGACGAACACGCGCACCTTCCTGCGCCACCTCGAATCGAACGGATTGTTGAAGCACCACACCGTCCAGACCAACGTGACGCGGGGCGTCATTTTCGACGGGCGCTACTTCCACGCTACCGCTGTCATCCGCGAGAACGGCGGACAACGCTGGGCGGTGGATAGCTGGTACGAGCCGGCAGGCGGCGCGCCGGATATTATGCGTCTGGACGAATGGCTGGGGCGCGGCCAGATGGGCCGCAGATAAGGAAACGGCGCTCACCGGGGGAGGAACCGGGAGCGCCGCTGATGTCGACCGACGATCGGGAGGAGGATAATCGCCGGTCTTTCACGCTCGAGCCCCAGGGAGGAGATGGGGCGAGCGGAATTTATGGTCTTTTAGATGGCCTTGCGGGCGACGAACGGAATGTCGCCGCGGGCGATGCCGAGATCGTTGAGTTCGCGGGTCGACAGGCGGCTCAGTTCGTTGACGGTATCGCGGTAACGGCGCCAGTTGCGGTAGTTGCGGATCAGGTTCATGGTCGTTCTCGTTTCAGGTTGGCTGTTGTTCTTGCGGTATGACGTGCAGATAGTCCCGGCACCTGCTTATTTGAAGTGCAGTTTCTGCATGTCTGGAATGCATTTTGTGCATTGCACCATTAATATCCGTTAGGCGCTGTGTCGAAAGTAGGCAGACGCCCCGATTCGAGCACAATCAGGAGGCGTACTTCGCCTGCGGTCAAAGGGTTTGAAGGGAATTTGGCATGGCGCAACGGGACCGCCTTGTGCAGCGCAAAATCGAAGGTTGGGAACGGCGCGGTCTGATCGATTCCGAGACCGCCGGTCGCCTTCGCGACGATATTGAGACGCAAGGCGGGGGATTTGCTGTTTCCGGCGTTCTGATAGTCATGTCGGCGCTGCTGTTTTCGGCGGCGCTGCTGATCTTCATCGCGGCGAACTGGGAAGCCATGCCGCGCCTTGCGCGCGTCGGGCTGATCGCAATCATCATCCTTGCAGCGAAAGGTCTGGGCGCCTGGGCCTTGCTGCTCGGTCGGCGCTATCTCGCCGATGCCTTGTGGCTGATCGGATCGGCGGCCTTTGCGTCCGGCATGGCGCTTGTGAGCCAGATGTACCATCTGTCGGGAAGCGAAAGCGGGCTCTATCTCGTCTGGTGGCTGTCGGCGATCGTCTCGGCGATTGCGGTGCGGTCCCGCGCGTTGACGATGGCGTCGATCCTGCTTGCTGTTGTCTGGATCGTTGCCAGCATCGGAAACTTGGGCGCGATCGAAACGAACCTGCCGCTGTCTGCGCATCTCTTCCCGCTGATGCTGGCTGCGGGCTGGGCCGTCTCGCTCTACACGCGCGTCGACATGGCGCGCGATTTCGCGCTTCTGGCCTTCGGTGTGTATGTGACGGTGCTCTTCATCGCCTGGGGCGTCGCGGTTCCGATCGTCACCATGGCGTTGGCCGCCATCGGTTTCGTTGCCGTCTGCCAGATTGAATGGCGCGGCGAGCGAGGTGCAGCGCCCCATCTTGGCATCGAATTCTCGATGCTGCATTATTTCATCCTCGCCGGTGTGCTTCTCCATGTCGAATGGCATGAGGGGCCCGGTATGGTCGTGATAGCGAGCCTGATGTTGGCCGGGCTGACGGCCGCACTTCTTCTTGGCGGCAAGGAAATCAACGGCGTCCGGCGGCTTGTTTATGCGGCCTTCGCGGGCGAACTGATCTTCATCTATGTCCAGACGGTAGGCACCATGTTGGGCACGTTCGGCTTCCTCACCCTGGCGGCAATAGCGCTCGCGATCTTCGCCCGGCTCGTGACGCGCTTCGAGCGCCGGATCGCGCCTGAGACAAAGGAAGGCGCAACGACATGAACCATCCCGCGCGGGTTCTCGTGATCGCCCTTGGCCTTGCAGCCGTCCAGATCGGCTTTCTCGGCTCGATGATCGTCGGGCGCGCCAACATCCTCCGCGGCAGTGCGGAAATCCGGCTGGCGGTCCAGCCCGTCGATCCGCGCGATCTCCTGCGCGGCGACTATGTCGTGCTCGGCTATCCTATCTCGCGCATCGAGCGGTCGATGGTCGTCGGCACGAGCGGAGGCGAACTGAAGGGGCGCTGGCTCTACGTGCGGCTGGCGCGCGGCGAGGAAAGTTCGTTCGAGCCGGTTTCGGCCGCGCTGGACGAGCCTCCGGCAGAAATGCGGCTCGAAAACCAGATCGACCTGCGCGGCATCATTGCCAGCGAACCGGACGCCGGCGAACCAATTCAGGTCACTTATGGCATCGAACGCTACTATGTGCCCGAAGGCGAGGGCAGGGCCATCGAGGAGGCGATGCGTCAGGATCGCTTCGAAATCGTGGCTGCCGTCGATACTGCGGGTTCGGCGCAGATCAAGGCGCTTCTCCATGACGGGCGGCCGATCTATCGCGAACCGCTGTTCTGAACCTCGCGAACGACCAGAAAAAAGCCCGTTTTCGGGGCAATTTTCCTTTGATCGATGATGAGCCGGTGATATAGAACCAGCCGATTTCAAGGGCTGATTGCTCGTGAAGCGGGTGTGGCGGAATTGGCAGACGCACTTGGTTTAGGTCCAAGCGCTGAAAAGCGTGGGGGTTCAAGTCCCTCCACCCGCACCAACGGACACCCGGAGAAATGAAGGTGAGCGTCGGCCCGAGCCGTATCGGATCGAAATTGGATCAGACGCTCAAGACATACGAATTCCAGCAGGCTGGGCGGCGCGCCGTCGCGACAGCAGCGCGATAGCAAAGGTTTTAAGATGCAGGTTACCGAAACGCTCAATTCCGGGCTCAAGCGCCAGATCAAGGTGTCCGTGCCGGCCAAGGACATGGAAGCCAAGCTCATGGAGCGGCTGTCCGACGCCAAGGGCAAGGTGCGTCTCAACGGGTTCCGTCCCGGCAAGGTCCCGGTCCAGCACCTGCGCAAGATGTATGGCCGCTCGTTCATGGCCGAAGTCGTCAACGAGATCATCTCGTCCTCGCCGCGCAACATTCTCGCGGACCGTGGTGAAAAGGCTGCGATGCAGCCGGAAGTCACGATGACGGAAGACGAGAAGGAAGCCGAAAAGATCCTCAACGGCGGGCAGGACTTCGAGTTCTCGATCGACTACGAGGTGATCCCGGCGATCGAGGCCAAGGACCTTTCGGGCATCAAGATCACCCGCCAGGTCTATGACGTGCCGGAAGAGGAGATCGAGGAACAGGTCAAGAAGGTCGCCGAATCCGCGCGCACCTACGAGACCAAGAAGGGCAAGGCCGCCGAGGGCGACCGCGTCACGATCGATTTCGTAGGCAAGATCGACGGCGAGCCCTTCGACGGCGGTTCGGCCGAAGACGCCAATCTGGTGCTCGGCTCCAACCAGTTCATCCCCGGCTTCGAGGACCAGGTCGTCGGTTTGAAGGCCGGCGACGAGAAGACGATCAACGTGACCTTCCCGGCCGACTACGGCGCGCAGAATCTCGCCGGCAAGGAAGCCACCTTCGACGTCACGGTGAAGGAAGTCGCCAAGCCGGGCGATCTTGAAGTCACCGACGAAGTCGCCCAGCAGCTCGGCCTGGAATCGGCCGAAAAGCTGCGCGAGATCATCAAGGGCCAGATCGAAACCCAGTTCGGCGCGCTGACCCGCCAGAAGGCCAAGCGCCAGCTTCTCGACGCGCTCGACGAGGAGTTCAAGTTCGAAGCCCCCTCGAAGCTGGTCGAAGCCGAGTTCACCAATATCTGGACGCAGGTCACCCGTGACCTCGAACAGGCCGGCCGTTCCTTCGAGGACGAAGAGACGACGGAAGACGAGGCGCGCGCCGAATATCAGCGCCTTGCCGAGCGCCGCGTGCGCCTCGGCCTCGTTCTCGCAGAGATTGGCGAGAAGGCCAACGTGCAGGTTTCCGACGATGAGTTGCAGCGCGCGCTGTTCGAGCAGATTCGCCGCGTGCCGCAGCATCAGCAGCAGGAAGTCTACGATTTCTACCGCAACAATCCGGCTGCGCTCGCCAATATCCGCGCCCCGCTCTTCGAGGAAAAAGTCGTCGACCACCTCCTCAATGAAGTGAAGGTGACCGACGTCAAGGTGACGCGCGAGGAACTTCTGGCCGAGGACGAGGACGAGGCGGCAGACGCCAAGAAGGCGGAAAAGAAAGCCGCGCCGAAGAAGAAGGCTGCCGAGAAGAAGGCCGACGCCGACGACAAGGCGGACAAGTCCGAGAAGAAGGCGCCTGCGAAGAAGAAGGCTGCGGCCAAGGACAAGGATGCCGAATAGGCGGTCCGTCCGACAGGAATAGGCAAAGGGGTCCGCAAGGACCCCTTCTGCATTTGCGGCCTTCCAATTTGCACAATCGGGCACGACATTGACCGCGAAACGACGAGGGGATTCGCGATGCGCCGACTGATCTTGGCTTTGACGATTGCGGCAATGGCGCCAGGAGCAGGATTCGTCCACGCGCAGGAACAGGGAAGCCGAAACCTGCTCGACCTTTTCGGTTTCGGCAACGACCGCACGGAGAAACCGTCCGATGCGCCGTCGAGCGAAGATCAGGTCCAGCGACGGCTTCCCTTCAGCCAGGACGACATCCAGCTTTCCTATGCGCCGCTGGTGGCCGAGGCCGCGCCTGCCGTGGTCAACGTCTACGCCTCGCAGCAGGTGAGATCGCGCTCACCGATGATGGGCGATCCCTTCTTCGAGCAGTTCTTCAATTCGCGGATGCCGCCGCGCGTCCAGTCGTCGCTCGGGTCGGGCGTGATGGTCGACGGTTCGGGCTATGTGGTGACCAACAACCACGTCATCCGCGACGCCGACGAGGTGCGCGTGGCGCTGCCGGACGGACGCGAATTCACCTCGCAGATATTGCTCAAGGATGAATCTCTCGATCTCGCGATCCTCAAGATCGAGGCCGACGCGGCATTTCCGTCGATCGCGCTTGGCGATTCCGACGCGCTCGAAGTCGGCGACCTCGTTCTTGCCATCGGCAATCCGTTCGGCGTCGGCCAGACGACGACCAGCGGCATCGTCTCCGCGCTCGCCCGCTCGCATATCGGCATTTCCGATTTCGGCTTTTTCATCCAGACGGACGCCGCGATCAATCCGGGCAATTCGGGCGGTGCGCTCGTCAACATGAGCGGCGAAGTGGTGGGCATCAACACGGCCATCTTCAGCCAGTCGGGAGGATCGGTCGGCATCGGCTTCGCGATCCCCTCCAACATGGTGCGGGCCGTCGTCGATGCCGCCAAGGGCGGATCGGACTATTTCGAACGGCCTTATCTCGGCGCGACTTTCGAGCCGGTGACACCGCAGATCGCCGAAGCGCTCGGGCTGTCGCGGCCGCGCGGCGCCCTCGTGGCAAGCGTGGCTGCGGACGGACCCGCAGCCGGTGCCGGCCTGCGCCCCGGCGACGTGGTGCTGGCGCTGAACGAGCGCGCGATCGAGCATCCCGACGCGCTCGGCTACCGGCTCGCGACGCTTGCCATCGGCTCGACGGCGAAGCTCGGCGTCCTCAGCCAGTCGCAGGAACGCGATGTCGACATCACGCTCGTGCGCGCACCGCAGGGCGCCGCAGGGGCGGCAGTGGCGATAAGCGGCGAAAGTCCGTTCTCGGGAGCGACGGTCGACACCTTGTCGCCGCGCCTGGCGCAACGGCTGCGCCTGCCCGAGCAGGCGCGCGGCGTGGCGATCGTGGAGATCGACCGGACGTCGCCTGCGGCGAGCCTCGGCCTCAGGCCGGGCGACATCATCCATGAGGTGAACGGCGACGCCATCGACAGCCCCGCCGCGCTGGAAGAGGCCGCATCGGCGCAGACGCGCTGGTGGCGCTTTACACTCGAGCGCGAGGGGCGTTTGCTGCGCCAGGCGCTGCGCTATTGACGGAAGAACGCCTTGGCCGACCTCTTCTCCACGGATGACAATCAGGATGCGCGGCCCGTCGGCCAGCCGCTTGCCGACAAGCTGCGCCCGCAGAAGCTCGCGGATGTCGTCGGCCAGGATCACCTGACGGGCGAGGGCGGCGCGCTGACACGGATGCTGCGCTCCGGAACGCTGGGCTCGATGATCTTCTGGGGGCCGCCGGGCACCGGCAAGACGACCGTCGCACGGCTTCTGGCCGGCGAGACGGGACTGGCCTTCGAGCAGATCTCGGCGATCTTCTCCGGCGTCGCGGATCTGAAGAAGGTCTTCGAGACGGCCCGCCTGCGCCGCGGCCAGGGACGCCAGACGCTGCTTTTCGTCGATGAAATCCACCGTTTCAACCGCGCGCAGCAGGATTCCTTCCTGCCGGTGATGGAAGACGGCACGGTGATCCTTGTCGGCGCGACGACGGAGAATCCGTCCTTCGAACTCAACGCAGCGCTTCTGTCGCGCGCGCGCGTGCTGACCTTTCATCCCCTGGACGGCGACAGCATCGAGCGCCTTCTGTCGCGCGCCGAAGAGGCGGAGGGCAGATCGCTGCCTTTGGACGAGGAGGCCCGTGCCGTGCTCCTGCGCATGGCGGACGGCGATGGGCGCGCGGCGCTGACGCTGGCCGAGGAAATCTGGCGCGGGGCGGCCGGCGAAGAGATATTCGACGCCGAAGGATTGCAGCGCATCGTCCAGCGCCGCGCGCCGGTCTACGACAAGGGGCAGGACGGCCATTACAATCTGATCTCCGCGCTGCACAAATCGGTGCGTGGTTCCGATCCCGACGCAGCCCTTTATTATCTTGCGCGAATGCTCGATGCGGGCGAGGACCCGCTTTATCTCGGCCGCCGTCTCGTGCGCATGGCGAGCGAAGATATCGGTCTCGCCGACCCGCAGGCGCTGGCGATCACGCTCGCGGCCAAGGACGCCTACGATTATCTCGGCTCGCCTGAAGGGGAACTTGCGCTGGCCGAAGCCTGCGTCTATCTCGCGACCGCGCCGAAATCGAACGGCGTCTATGTCGCGTACAAGGCGGCAAGGCGGGCGGCAAAGGAGAACGGTTCGCTCCTGCCGCCGAAGCATATCCTCAACGCGCCGACCAAGCTGATGAAATCCGAAGGCTACGGCACCGGCTATGAATACGACCACGATGCGCCGGACGCGTTTTCGGGTCAGGATTATTTTCCGGAGGCGCTTGGCCGACAGAAATTCTACGATCCGCCGGATCGCGGCTTCGAGCGGGAAATCCGAAAGCGCCTCGATTACTGGCACAAACTGCGCGCCGAACGTCAATCGCGACGCTGAGCGCGCTGGATTGCAGTTTTCCAATGCCTGAACCTCGCGCAAGCGGGTGAGCAATGCTATGGCCCGTCTTCATACGCAAAAAGAGTGGCAGAATGGCAGGCGTCGAACAGCTCGCAGTTGCAAAGGACGAGGCCGGAATGCGCCTCGACCGCTGGTTCAAGGTGCATTTTCCGGGGCTTGGCTTCGGTCCCTTGCAAAAGCTTTTGCGCTCGGGCCAGGTCCGCGTCGATGGCGGTCGTGTGAAGTCGGACACGCGCCTCGAAGAAGGCCAGAAGGTCCGTATTCCGCCGATGGCCGTGGACCGCAAATCCGGGCCGGTCACCGCACGCACGATGCGCGGCGAGGAAGACGGCGACGTACTGGCCAAGATGACGCTCTACGAAGACAAGAAGGTCATCGTTTTCGACAAGCCGGCCGGTCTCGCCGTTCAGGGCGGATCGGGCATCACGCGCAGCGTCGATTCCATGCTTGAAGCCTTACGCAGCCAAAAGGGCGAAAAGCCACGGCTCGTCCATCGGCTCGACCGCGACACGTCGGGCGTTCTCGTCGTCGCGCGCACCCGGCTTGCGGCGATGAAGCTCGCAGAGGCGTTCCGCCACCGCGAGACCAAGAAGACCTACTGGGCGCTGGTGAAGGGCGTACCGCCCAAGCGCGAGGACAAGATCTCGACCTGGCTGATCAGGGAGTCCACTATCGACGGTGACCGGATGCGTGTCGCCGAACATGGAGAGAAGGGCGCCGATCACGCCGTTTCCTTCTATCGTATCGTCGAACAGGCCGCGCAAACCATGTCGTGGCTGGAGATGGAGCCCTATACCGGCCGCACCCATCAGCTTCGCGTCCATGCCGCCCATATCGGCTGCCCGATTCTCGGCGATCCGAAATATTTCGAAGCCGACAAGAACTACGATTTTCCGGGCGGAATGCAAAAACGTCTGCACCTGCACGCGCGCCGCATCATCATTCCGCATCCCGACGGCGGCAAGATCGACGTCACCGCGCAATTGCCGCCGCACATGAAGCAGAGCTGGAACCTGCTCGGGTTCGATGAGAATTCGGCGGACGACTGAATGGTTCAGGCGAGGACGGCAATCGACCGACGCGACGCCATCGACGGCTTTGCCGTCGCCGTGATGATCGTGCTGACCTTTTCATGGGGGCTCAATCAGGTCGCCATCAAGGTCGCCAACACCGGCTACAGCCCGATCTTTCTTACCATGGCGCGTTCGGGAATTGCGGCCGTACTCGTCTATGGCTGGTGCGTCTGGCGGGGCATCCGCCTGTTCGAGCGCGACGGAACCTTCTGGCCCGGCATCCTCGCCGGCGTGCTGTTCGCGGTCGAGTTCATCCTGATCTTCTTCGGCCTCGACTATACGACGGCCGCGCGTGGTGCGTTGATGATCAACACGATGCCGTTCTGGGTGCTGATCGGCGCGCACTTTCTTCTTGGAGAAAGAATTACGGGCATGAAGCTGCTCGGATTGGCGATGGCTTTCGCCGGGGTGATTCTCGTCTTCGTCGACCAGCTCAGCCTGCCGGACGCTTCCGCCCTGCGCGGCGACGTGATGTGCCTCATCGCGGGCATCTTGTGGGGAGCGACGACGCTCGTCATCAAGAAATCGAAGCTTTCTAGCGCCAGCGCCGAAAAGACGCTGATGTACCAGCTTGTCGTCTCGGTCGTCTTCGCGATTCCGCTGCTACCGTTCGGCGGGCCGATCCTGCGCGATGTCTCGGCACTCGCGACCGGGGCGCTGCTGTTTCAGGCAATCTTCGTGGTCGCGTTCACCTACATCCTCTGGTTCTGGATGATCCGGACCTATCCAGCGACCGGCCTTGCCAGCTTCGCTTTCCTGACGCCTGCCTTCGGCGTTCTATGCGGCGGCTTCCTGTTGAACGAACCGCTGTCGATCAACATATTCGCGGCTCTGACGCTGATCGCCGCCGGGCTCCTCGTCGTGAACCGTCCGGTGCGCAGGCGCATTCCGCCGGGCTGAAACTTCAAGGACTGACCATGCGCGACATTCTGAGCGATCTCGATACCCCTTTTATCTCGGACGAAAATCCGATGAAGCGCGCACAAAAGCAGATGCGCACACCGCTGCCGAAGCGCTTCTACAAGTCTGCTTCAGTCCGAGAGGACATCGCCAGCGGCAATTTCGCCATCGAGCTGGACGGCAAGCAGGTGCGCACGCCCGGACGCGCGGTTCTTGCTCTTCCGACCGAGGCCTCAGCGAAATTGGTTGCCGACGAGTTCGATGCGCAGGTGGACGAGATCAATCCCTTCGACATGCCGGTTCTGCGGATCGCGAATACCGCGATCGATGGCGTCTCGACCGACACGCAGGCGGTTCTGGAGGACATATTGCGCTATTCCTCGACCGATCTCGTCTGCTATCGGGCGGACGGGCCGGAATCGCTCGTCACGCGCCAGAACGAAGCCTGGGACCGGATCATCGACTGGGCGCGCTCGAGCTTTGGCGCCCGTTTCGTCCTCGCAGAGGGCGTGATGCATGTCGACCAGCCGCGCGAGGCGATCGGAGCCGTCGGCATTCATCTCAAGATGCGCGAAGAACCGTTCCGTCTTTCGGCAATCCACGTCATCACGTCGCTGACCGGTTCGGCGCTGATCGCGCTTGCCGTCGATGCCGGCGAGTTGAGCCCGGAAGAGGGGTGGACGGCTGCCCATGTCGATGAGGACTGGAACATCGCCCAATGGGGCGAGGATGCAGAAGCGGCGAAGATGCGCGCCGCAAAGAAGCGCGACATGCTGGCGGCAGCCGCGCTTATCGACGCCCTCAAGGCTACGGCCGCGGCGTAAGGAACGCCTGGATGGCGCGCGCAACCTCACTTTCGAGCGGAAAAGACAGCATTCCCATCACGGAGTAGCCGAGCACCCACGGCATGACGTAGAAGCGGAACAGAAAGAAGAACCACGCCACGTAGAGCGGGATCAGCGGCTCGAGCAGAAAGCCGGGCGTGATCGGCCGGAATACGCGCAGTATCGGGTTCGTCGAGCGCACGAAGAAGCGCATGAAGAAGAAATTCGAATCTTCCGAGAGGAAGATATTCATCGCGGCGCGGCCGATGAGCGTCCACATGATGACGCCAAGGGCGTAGTCGATGACGATGACCCACAGCGGGAAATTACCAAGCACGTTTTCCATCGACCGAATCGTTCACTGTGAGAAAAGGGCAGGGGCGGGACGATGTCCCGCCCCTGCGGCGTTTTCAACCCGGATCTAGTGCGGGTCCAGGATCGGCTTGCCCGTCGGAATACGGGTTTCGTCGACCATGCGCTGGATTTCGGCATCCGGTTCCGGCGTCATCAAGGTGACGACGACCATCGCGACGAGGCTGAAGGCCATGCCGATGATACCGAAGCGCAGGTCGTTGAGGCCCAGGATCGGCGTGCCGCCATTGAAGACGTACCAGAGGTAGATCGTGCCGCTGATGAAGCCCGCGGCCATGCCGGCGACGGCGCCTTGAGTGTTCGCCCGCTTCCACCACACGCCGAGGACGAGCGGGAAGAAAAGACCCGAACAGGCAAAGCAGAACGCCCATGCGACCGCGCCGAGAATGCCGGTGAGTTGTAGCGAGGCCATCAAGGCACCCGCGGCACCGATCAGCACCAGAAGGACGCGCGCGACGATCAGTCGATGCGCCGTGTCGGCCTTCGGGTCGATGACCTTGTAGTAGAGGTCGTGGCTGAGCGCGTTGGCGATGGCGAGCAAGAGGCCGTCCGCCGTCGACATCGCAGCCGCCATGCCGCCTGCGGCAACGAGGCCGGAGATGACATAGGGCAGGCCCGCGATTTCCGGCGTCGCCAGCACGACGATGTCTTCACGCATGAAGAACTCGTTAAGCTGGAGAATGCCGTCGCCATTGTGATCGACGATCGCGAGGAAGTTGACGCTGCTCCAGTTCTGGACCCATGCGAGTGCCTGAACTTCCTCGATCGTCTTGCCGATGATCGCCGTCGGCAGTGACGGATCGAGAAGCTGCAGCTTCGTGAGCGTGGCGAGAGCCGGCGCCGTGAAGTAGAGCAGGAAGATGAAGAGCAGCGACCATGCGACCGACTTGCGGGCCGAGCGTACGGAGGGGGTGGTGAAGTAGCGCATAAGGATGTGCGGCAGCGACGCCGTACCCGCCATCATGCAGATCGCCAGCGTGACGAACTGCCATTCGGCCAGGCCGCCCACGGGCTCGACATGCGGCGTGGTCAGCGCCTTCATGCCGGCAACGCCTTCCGGAGGCGCCGTCAGCCCATATTGAGCCTCAAGATCGGTGATCACCTGCACCGCCTCGCCATAGGAGAAGTGCGGGATGATGCCGAAGCCCTGGACGTTGGACATCCAGATGACCGGGATCAGATAGGCGATGATGAGCACGATATATTGCGCGACCTGCGTCCAGGTGACGGCGCGCATTCCGCCGAGCATGGAGCAAAGCAGGATGCCCAGAAGTCCGAACCAGACACCGGCAGCGAAGGGAATATGCAGTGCGCGCGCGGCGATCGTGCCGGTTGCGGTGATCTGCGCCGTCACATAGGTGAAAGATGCAGCGACCAGGACGATGACCGCGAGGACGCGCGCAAAATTGCCGCCATACCGTGTGCCGATATAGTCCGGCACGGTGTAGCAGCCGAACTTGCGCAGGTAGGGCGCCATCAGCGAGTTGACCAGGATATAGCCGCCGGTCCAGCCGACGACGAAGGCGAGATAGCTGTAACCGCCGAAATAGATGCCGCCGGCCATCGCCACGAAGGACGCGCCGGACATCCAGTCCGCAGCCGTCGCCATGCCGTTATAGACGGCGGGCACCTGGCGGCCTGCGACGTAGTAGGCTTCCACTTCCATCGTGCGCGAGAGCCATCCGATCGCGGCGTAGATGACGATCGTGAAGGCGACGAAGAGAATGCCGATCGTATCGGCGCCGACGCCCATCTGTTCAAGGACGGCCATCAGCAGGATGAAGACGACGAAGCCGCCTGTGTAGAGACCGTAGACACGGCCCAGATTGTCGAGAAAACTCCCGTTCATTGCGTCATCCCCCCTTAATCGCCGACGCCGAATTCGTCGTCGATCTGATCCTGCCGCCAGTTCTGGAAGAACACGAGCAGGACGAACGCAACGAGCGAACCCTGGCAGATCATGTAGAAGCCAAGCGGAAAGCCCATAAACGTGATTTCATTGAGTGGCCGCACCATCAGCGGAACCACGATGGAAAAGATGAACCAGAGAATCAAAATGACGACCGTCAGATTCCTGGTCTTGGCCCAGTAGCGATCTCTCACATCCTGGGAGATTTCCCTATTGTCAGCGGACATGGTGTCCTCCTCCCTCAAATTGTGTTAGCGACCTCTGCGCCAACAGCCCGATTGCCGCCTCCCGGCGATGGAATCGCAATCGTGACGGCAAAGTGTCGGTCAAGTATCCGGCGAATGGAATTGAGACATTGGTCGTACCCACAGGGAGGTGAGGTCGTGGCATTACTCGACAAGGCGCAGGGCGCAGGCCGTGTTCTTGCTGGACTGTTCGGCCTCAAGGCGCGGTCCCAACCGCTCGACACGCTGGAAGCCTTCGAGCACTTCGTCTCGTCACGCTCGGCCTTTGTCGCCCAGAAGAAGCTCTACGGCTATCTGAAGACGAGAATGGGGACACGCTATCCGTCGATGTTCGAGGACGAACAATTCATCGCCTCGATCAACATCGCCAAAGCACATATCTTTGCCGCCTGCCTTTCCGACATGACGATCTTCGCGGTCGCCGATGTCGGCGCACAGGGGCGGCTGTCGCGCGAACAGAAGACCATGCTCGCGCATCGTTGCCATTCGAACGGCCTCCGGGACAACGCCGAACAGCTCGCCCATGCCGGTGCGGAGCAGGACTGGCGCAGCGCCTTCGAGGCACGGGTCGAGGGGCTCCACTGGGACAATGTCGCAGCCGGCGGCGACGTCTTCGATACGAGCCCGGCAGCGCTCGTCGAATGGGCGCCGATCGCGCCCCAGCTCAAGGCCTATGACCGCGAGATTGTCGAGAACTCGCTCAAATTCGCCTGGATCGAGGTCCGGCGCGACTATCGCAAGCGTGTCGACCGGGATGCTGTTGCGGCCGAGATGCGAAACCTGACATGAAAAAGGGCGCCGCAGCGCCCCTTCGTCATTTTGAAAAGTTGCCGATCAGCGCTTGGCGATCGGCACGTAATCGCGTTCGGCATGACCGATATAAAGCTGGCGCGGGCGGCCGATCTTCTGGTTCGGGTCCTCGATCATCTCCTTCCACTGGGCAACCCAGCCAACCGTGCGGGCGAGGGCGAAAAGCACGGTGAACATTGTGGTCGGGAAGCCGAGCGCCTTGAGCGTGATGCCCGAATAGAAGTCGATGTTCGGATAAAGCTTCTTCTCGATGAAATATTCGTCGGTGAGCGCGATGCGCTCGAGCTCCATCGCGACGTCGAGCAGCGGATCGTCCTTGATGCCGAGTTCGCCCAGAACCTCATGCGTCGTCTTCTGCATGATCTTGGCGCGCGGATCGTAGTTCTTGTAGACGCGATGGCCGAAGCCCATCAGGCGGAACGGATCGTTCTTGTCCTTGGCCCGCGCGATGAATTCGGGGATCTTGTCGACCGAGCCGATTTCCGAAAGCATGTTGAGCGCCGCTTCGTTGGCGCCGCCATGGGCGGGTCCCCAAAGGCACGCGATGCCGGCGGCGATGCAGGCGAACGGATTGGCGCCCGACGAGCCGGCAAGGCGCACGGTCGATGTCGACGCATTCTGCTCGTGGTCGGCGTGCAGGATGAAGATGCGCTCCATGGCGCGCGCCAGGACCGGATTGACCTTGTAGTCCTCGCACGGCACGGCAAAGCACATGTGCAGGAAATTGGCGGCGAAGGAGAGTTCGTTCTTCGGGTAAACGAAGGGCTGGCCGATATGATATTTGAACGCCATCGCGGCGATCGTCGGCATCTTCGCGATCAGACGGATCGAGGCGACCATGCGGTGATGCGGGTCGGAGATGTCGGTCGAGTCGTGGTAGAAGGCCGACAGCGCGCCGACGACGCCGCACATGACAGCCATCGGATGCGCGTCACGGCGGAATCCGGTGAAGAAGCGCGAAAGCTGCTCATGCACCATGGTGTGGTGCGTGACGCGATAGTCGAAATCCTCTTTCTGCGCCTTGGTCGGCAGCTCGCCGTAGAGCAGAAGATAGCATGTTTCGAGGAAGTCGCCGTGTTCGGCCAACTGGTCGATCGGATAGCCGCGGTGAAGAAGGATGCCTTCGTCGCCGTCGATATAGGTGATCTCCGATTCGCAACTCGCCGTCGAGGTGAAGCCCGGATCGTAGGTGAAGGCGCCGGTGTTCTTGTAAAGCGTCGAAATGTCGATGACGTCCGGACCGACCGAGCCTTTCCGCACCTTGAATTCATGGCCGTCGCCACCGAATTCGAGTTTTGCCGTCCCTTCAGTCATATCAACACCTCATTCATGCAGAACACTTTTTATTGGCAGCGCATCATTGTCATGAAACATAACGGACGCGTCACGGTGCGCGCTCTAGCTAGCGCATTTGCATCCGCGTGCCAAGTTCACCGACAGTCGGATGCTGCGCTGCGGCATCCGGTTCAGTTTCCGACCTGATCGCGAAGCCGACCGAGACTTTCATCACGGCCGAGAACGGCCAGAACGTCGAACACGCCGGGCGAAACCGAACGTCCCGTCAACGCTGCGCGCAAGGGTTGCGCCGCCTTGCCGAGCTTCAAACCGGCCTCTTCGGCATAGGTCCGAACGGCAGCTTCGGTTTCCGATGCGCTCCAGTCACCGACCGCCTCAAGACGCGGGAGAAGATGGCGCACGACATCGCGGCCGCCATCGGCCAGAATCTGCTCGGCCTTCTCCTCCATCGCCAACGGGCGCGCGGCGAACAGGAACGCAGCGCCGTCCTTGAGCTCAATGAGCGTCTTGGCGCGGTCCTTGAGGCCGGACATCGCGACGAGAAGCTGCGCGCGGCGCTCCGGCGTCAGCGCCGCGACCATATCCCCGCCGCCCGGCAGATACGGAAGTGTCGCCTCGAACTGCGCAAGGAGATCGGCGTCGTCGCTCTGGCGCATGTAGACGCCGTTGAGCGCTTCCAGCTTGGCGAAGTCGAAGCGCGCCGCGCCTTTGTTGACGTCCTCGATCTCGAACCATTCGATCATCTGGTCGAGCGACATGATCTCATCGTCGCCATGGCTCCAGCCGAGACGAACGAGATAGTTGCGGAGCGCTGCCGGCAGGTAGCCCATCTCGCGATAGGCCTCGACGCCGAGCGCGCCGTGGCGCTTGGAGAGTTTCGCGCCGTCCGCGCCGTGGATCAGCGGAATGTGCGCCATGACCGGCACATCCCAACCCATCGCTTCGTAGATGATCGTCTGGCGCGCGGCGTTGGTCAGGTGATCGTCGCCGCGGATGATATGGGTGACGCCCATGTCGTGATCGTCGACGACGACGGCGTGCATATAGGTCGGGTTGCCGTCAGAGCGCAGGATGATGAAATCGTCGAGATCCTTGTTGGGGAAGCGAACCTCGCCCTGGACCTTGTCGGCGACGACGGTGAACCCGTCCTGCGGCGCCTTGATGCGCACGACCGGCTTCACACCCGCAGGCGCGTCGGATGGGGCGCGATCGCGCCAGCGTCCGTCGTAGCGCGGCGGCTTGCCTTCGGCGCGGGCCTTTTCGCGCATTTCGGTCAGTTCCTCTTGGGAGGCATAGCAGTGATAGGCCTTGCCGCGCCTCACAAGCTCCTCTGCGACCTCGCGGTGACGCTCGGAGCGCTCGAACTGCGAGACCGGTTCTCCGTCCCAATCGAGGCCAAGCCACTTCAGTCCGTCGAGGATCGCAACCGTTGCGGCACCCGTCGAGCGTTCGCGATCGGTGTCCTCGACGCGCAGCAGCATTTCGCCGCCGGTGTGCTTTGCATAGAGCCAGTTGAAAAGCGCGGTGCGCGCGCCGCCGATGTGCAGATAACCCGTCGGCGAGGGGGCAAAGCGGGTGACGACCTTCGAGGACATGAATGCTCCTGGAGATTTCGGGAGGCGCGCAGCTCGGCCGCCTCGCGGGCGCTGTGGCCATTCTTGGAGGCTCATGTAGCATAGGCGGCTCGAGGCGCAAGCGGGCGGGCAGGGGATATGACCGGGGACACCCGTCAGGACGAGGAATGGCGCGCGTTCTCGCTGCCGGGTGAGGCGGACGATGCCGGCATGGCGATCGTCGCGGGCGAAAGCGGGACGCGGCTCGATACCACCCCGCCGCCACGGCGGGAGATGTCCGCCCGAACGCTCGCCGTCGGCGACATGACGGTCCGCGCAGTCGTCGAAGAGCGGGATCGCGGGACGGGCTTCGTTCTTGTGCCGGTCGCGATGGCGTTCGGCGTCATCGTTTACGGCGCGCTTCCCTTCGAACCCTCACTTGTCTTCGTCGCGTCGATGCTCGCCGGACTGCTTGTGCTCGCCTATCTCTCCAGGGGACGACCGATCCCGTCATTTGCCATCCTTAGCATCGTCGCCATCACGACAGGCGCAGGGCTTGCCGGGATCGAGACATGGCGGGCCGGCACGGCCATGATGGGGTCGGAGATCGGAACCGAAGTGACGGGCCGCGTGGTGCGCATCGAGCATCAGGCGACCGGCCGCACGCGATTGACGATCGACGTGACCTCGACGGCCCGCCCGGAACTTCGCTACGCGCCGACACGCGTTCGTCTGTCTGCGCGAAACGTGCCCCCGGATCTGCAACTTGGCATGACGATCGTCGGCATTGCCCGCCTGATGCCGCCGTCGGGGCCGGTTCGACCGGGCGGCTACGATTTCGCCTACAACAGCTATTTCGACGGCATCGGTGCGATCGGCTTCTTCCTGCGCGATCCGGCGATCGCAGCCTCATCCGGGCCGCCCGATCTGCGGCAGGAATTGGCACTTCGGCTGGAAGCCGTGCGTCTTGCCATCGCTGCGCGCGTGCGCGCCGTACTCGACGGCCCGGAAGCGGAAATTGCAGCCACGCTGATCGCAGGCGTCAGGGCAGGCATTCCAGAAACGATCAACGAGGATCTGCGCAAGACGGGCCTTGCGCACATATTGTCGATTTCGGGTCTGCACATGGCCCTTGTCGCGGGCACGGTGCTCGTTGCGATCCGAGGCGGCTTCGCGCTGTTTCCGGTCTTCGCCTCACGCCGGCCCGTCAAGAAATACGCAGCAATCGTCGCCCTGATCGCCGCGACGCTCTATCTGGGCATTTCCGGCGGCGCAGTCGCAGCGCAACGCAGCTATATCATGCTTGCCGTAATGCTGGTGGCGGTCCTCTTCGACCGGGCCGCAATCACCATGCGCAATCTGGCGATCTCGGCCATCATCGTCATCGCGATCAGCCCCCACGAAGTGGTGGGGCCGAGCTTCCAGATGTCCTTCGCCGCGACTGCCGCGCTGATCGGAGCCTATGGGTGGTGGAGCGAGAGGCGACGCGTACCGGCGGCCGCGAGCAGGGAGCGCGGAGCGATCGGCCGACTCGGCGCGGGAGCTCTCAAGTTCATGCTCGGGCTTGCCGCAACCTCGGTGGTTGCCGGCCTCGCGACGACGCTTTATGGCGCCTATCACTTTCACCGCGTCTCCCCTCACGCCCTTTGGGTCAATCTTACTGCGATGCCGATCGTTTCCGCCGTCGTCATGCCTTTCGCCGTCCTTTCCGCGCTTCTCATGCCTTTCGGTCTTGAAGCCTGGCCCCTTCGCGTCATGGGCGCGGCAATCGGCGCGGTCACCGACATCGCGGCCTGGTTCGCCGCGCGGTCTCCGATCGACGCCGTGGGATCGCTGCCAGTGATGGCGGTTGCGCTGTTCACCATCGGCCTCGTCATCATGACAGCCCTGTCGGGCCGGCTTCGGCTGTTCGCGCTGCCCTTCGTGATCATCGGCACCGGCCTGATCGCAAGCCGCGATCTGCCCGATGTCCTTGTTTCGGAGGACGGGCGGCTGGTCGCCATCGCCGGTCCGGCGCGGACTCTCCACGTCAATCGTGATCGCCCGAACGGTTTCACGATTCAGAACTGGCTGCACGGAATGGATTCGGACCGTTTCGAAAAGCCGGTCGATGCGGAAACGGCCACCGAAGCGCGGGCGCGGACAGCGATCTCGCCCGGCTTCGCCTGCGCAGACAAGGTTTGCACCGCCCGCGATCGGGACGGCCGACTGATCGCGCATGTGCCCGACGCGATTTCCGCTTTCGCCCTATGCACCAGCGCCACGCTGATCGTGATCGATGACGCGACGGCTGGACAGGTCTGCCGGACGGGCGATGCGGCGATCATCACCAAGAAGGATCTTGCGCGGCGGGGAAGTGCCGAAATCCACTTCGGCGGCGAGGAGCAGGCCCCCCGCATCGTCCACGCGATCAGCGAACCCTACCGGCCGTGGCACGATCACCGCCAATACTCACGCGCCGCCCGCGGCATGGCGCCCTACAGCCGCGACTGAAATCGCGATCAGTACTTGCGGATAAGCCCGACGAGCCTGCCCTGTACCTTGACGCGTTCGGATCCGTAAATCTTCGTTTCATAGGCGGGATTGGCCGCTTCGAGCGCGATCGAAGCGCCCTTGCGTCGGAAGCGTTTCAAGGTCGCCTCCTCATCGTCGACCAGCGCGACGACGATCTCGCCCGGCGTCGCGGAGGGACCGGAGCGGATGATCACCGTGTCGCCGTCGAGAATGCCCGCCTCGATCATCGAGTCGCCGTGGACATCGAGCGCGTAATGCTCGCCGCCCGAAAGCATCTCCGGCGGAACCGCGACGGCGCGCGTCGCGTGCTGGATGGCATCGATCGGCACGCCGGCGGCGATCCGTCCCATGACAGGAATTTCGAGCGGAGCGCGCGTGACGGGAATCGCCTGAGGCTTTTCCTGCTTCTGTGCGGATTTTTCCGACAGGCTGCCCTGAATGACACTCGGCTGGAAGCGCCGTTGCGGCTGCGAGATCGATTCCGGCAGCTTGATCACCTCGAGCGCGCGCGCCCGGTTCGGCAATCGCCGCAGGAAACCGCGTTCCTCAAGCGCCGTGATCAGCCGGTGAATGCCCGACTTGGAGGCAAGTCCAAGCGCCTCCTTCATCTCGTCGAAGGACGGCGGAACGCCGCTTTCCTTCAGCCGCTGATGGATGAAGAACAGGAGTTCGTGTTGCTTGCGCGTGAGCATGGCAGTCCTTACAAGGGGAATCGCCGAAAAACAAAACCAGAACAAACTTAACCGTTCCTAATGTGTTCTGCAACAGGCACATGAAAAACGCGAAATCCGGACACGACATGCCGAAAACCGATCGATTTCTGTTCTGCGTCGGTGCGCTCTGCGGGGCGGCCGGGGTCACACTGTCTGCGATCGCGGCGCATCGGGCAGGTGGTTCGCTCGGCACCGCAGCGAACATGCTGCTCGTCCACGCACCGGCCCTGATGGTTCTTGCCGGCAGCCGGTTCGGCCTGTTGCAGCGCGCCGGCACCTGGGTTCTCGTCATTGGCCTGGCGCTCTTTTGCGGCGACATCGCCGCGCGCAGCTTCATGGGCGACCGGCTCTTTCCCATGGCGGCGCCGGCCGGCGGATCGCTCCTGATCGGCGGCTGGCTTGTCGTCGCCGTGTCCGTACTCGTCAGCCGGCGCGAATGAGCCGGATCGCATCGTCGCGCCCGAAAAGGTAGAGGAGCGTGCGGATTGCCCGCCCGCGCGGGGTCGAAAGATCGGGGTCGCGCTGGAGGAAAAGCCTCGCATCGTCGCGCGCGACCGACAGAAGGTCGGCGTGATGTTCGAGCCTGGCAAGCTGAAAACCGGGCGCACCCGACTGGCGCGTGCCCAGAAGCTCACCTTCGCCGCGCAGTTTCAGATCTTCCTCGGCGATACGGAAGCCGTCTTCCGTATCGCGCATCACGCTGAGCCGCTGCTTGGCGATTTCGCCGAGCGGCGACTGGTAGAGCAGCACGCAACTCGACGCCGCGCTGCCGCGACCGACGCGGCCGCGCAATTGGTGAAGCTGGGCAAGGCCGAAGCGTTCGGCATGTTCGATGACGATGATCGTTGCATCCGGAACGTCGACGCCGACCTCGATGACCGTTGTGCCGACCAGGATGCGCGTGCGGCCGGACTTGAAATCCGCCATCGCCTCGTCCTTCGCTGCGCCCGACATGCGGCCGTGGACGAGCCCGACATCCGGCCCGAAGATGTCGGCCAACTCCTTGTGGCGGTCGGCGGCGGACATGACGTCCATGCCTTCGGCTTCCTCGACCAGCGGGCAGATCCAGTAGATCTTCTGCCCCTCGTCGACGGCGCGGCGCATCCGCGCGATCAACTCGGACAAGCGTTCCAGCGGCAGCGTCACGGTTTGGACCGGCCGGCGACCGGCGGGCTTTTCGTCGAGGCGCGAGACGTCCATGTCGCCGAAAGCTGTCAGAACCAGCGTGCGCGGGATCGGCGTCGCGGTCATGACGAGAATATCCGGCGCCGCGCCCTTGGCGCCGATCGCGAGCCGTTGGTGAACGCCGAACCGGTGCTGCTCGTCTATGACGGCAAGAGCGAGGTCGTGGAAGATCACGCTTTCCTGGAAAATCGCGTGAGTCCCGATGACGATGTCGACCCTGCCGTCGGCGATGGCGTCGAGAGCTTCGGCGCGCTCGCGCCCTTTCTCGCGGCCGGTGAGGATGGCTGAACGCAAGCCGGCCTTTTCCGCCAGTGGCGCGATGGTTGCATAATGCTGGCGTGCGAGAATTTCGGTCGGCGCCATCAGCGCGGACTGACCGCCGGCCTCGGCAATGCGGGCCATCGAGAGGAGAGCGACGACAGTCTTGCCCGAACCGACATCGCCCTGGAGCAGCCGCAACATGCGATCGGGCTTGGCGAGATCCGCTTCGATTTCGGCGATGGAGCGCTGTTGCGCTTCGGTCAGCGCGTAAGGAAGGGCGGCGCGGATGGCGGCGCCCTTGGAGCCATCGCCGTGCCGTGCCTGGCCCGCGACGCGCTTCATGCGCAGGCGCACGAGCGCAAGCGCGACCTGGCCGGCGAGAAGTTCGTCATAGGCGAGCCTTCGCCATGCAGGGCTTGAAATGTCGCAATCCGCGGACGTTTCGGGTCGGTGCATGTGCAGGAGCGCTTCGCGAAAATCAGGGAAGTCGTGACGCTGAAGCACGGTTTGGTCCTGCCATTCGGCAAGGATCGGCATCCGCTCCAGTGCGGAGGCGACTGCCTTGCGCACGAGCTTGGCCGAAAGACCGGCCGTCATCGGATAGACCGGCTCGATAGCGGGCAGCGCGCTGGCATCGGCCCTGGCGACGATGTGATCCGGGTGGACCATCGACGGCCGGCCGTTAAACCATTCGACCTTGCCCGAAACCACGATCTCGCCGCCGACCGGCATCAGCTTTTCGAGCCATTGCCTCTTGGCATGGAAGAAGGTCAGCGCGATCTCTCCGGTCTCGTCGAAGGCGAAGACGCGGTAGGGCACCGAACCTCGATCACGCGGCGGCGGCTGGTGACGATCGACGGTCAGGTCCAGCGTCACGATCGACCCTTCGCCCGATAGCGCCACGCCCGGACGGCGCGTCCGGTCGATCACCGAATAGGGGGGCACGAAGAGAAGATCGGCCGCGCGCACGTCCCGCCCCGTCGTGTCGGCCGAGACGATGCGGCGCATCAGGTCGGCGGTCTTCTCGCCGATGCCGGCAAGAGATGTGACGGGTGCGAAGAGGGGATCGAGTTCGGTCGGACGCATGACGCGGGATACTATCGACGCGACTTGCCGCCGCAAAGGCTGACATCGCGTTTCCCAGGCGCTATATGCGCGGTCCAAACCGATAGGCCATTCATGTCCAGACCCCCCGCCGATCCTCTCGATATCCGCAAACGCAAGGCGCGCTTTCGCGCGTGGCATCGGGGAATGCGCGAGGCCGATCTCGTCATCGGCGGATTCGCGGACAAGCATCTTGCCGGTTTCGACGAATCCCAGCTCGGTCTCTTCGAGACGCTACTCGGAGAATCCGATGGTGACATCGTCAAGTGGATCACCGGCGAAAAGCAGGTTCCGCCGCATCAGGACAACGATGTCGTTCGCCGCATGATCTCCGACGCCCGCAGCCTCGCCACCTGACATGACGCTTCTCAATCCCATTCACCTGTCGGCCAAGCGTTCCGGCGAACCGATGATCGTCGACGGCGTCGCCGACGGGTATGAGGCGTTTGCCCTGGCAGCCGTCGCGGCTGCGCAGGACGGGCCGGTCGTCTTCGTCGCGCGGGACGGGCAGAAAATCCCGGCGCTGGCCGAAATCCTGCAATTCGTCGCGCCCGGTCTTCCGGTGCTCGAATTGCCGGCATGGGATTGCCTGCCCTATGACCGCGTGTCGCCAGGAAGCGACGCTGTCGCGCGCCGGCTGGACGCAATGGCATCGATCGCCGCGCTACGCGCGAAGCCGCATCGCGCGATCGTGCTCGTCAGCGCCAATGCGGTCTTGCAGAAAATGCCGCCGCTCGATTTCGTCGCCGGCCAGACGCTGAGCGCAAAGCCCGGCAACCAGATCGACATGAATGACCTCGTCGCGCGACTGGAGACGAGCGGCTTCGAGCGCGTGCCGACCGTGCGGGACGTCGGACAATATGCGGTGCGCGGCGGTATTCTCGACCTGCTCGCGCCTGGCGCGCAAGAGGCTCTGCGGCTCGATTTTTTCGGCGACACGTTGGAATCGATCCGCGCATTCGATCCGGCGTCGCAGCGCACGACCGGCCAACGGCGCGAATTGCGGCTCCAGCCGATGAGCGAGATCGCGCTGACGCCCGACACGATCAGCCGCTTTCGCCGCAGCTACATCGAACTCTTCGGTGCGCCCTCGCGCGACGATGCGCTCTACGCTTCGATCAGCGAGGGCAAGCGCTTTGCCGGGATGGAGCATTGGCTGCCGCTCTTCTTTGAGACGGTCGAGACCGTCTTCGACTATCTGCCGGATGCGCCGGTCGTCTTTGACCACCTCTCGCGCGAGGCGATCGGGGAGCGACACACGCTCATCCGCGACTATTACGATGCGCGCAAGCGCCAGTCTTCGGGCAGCGTCGGCGAGGCCGTGCCATACAAGCCTCTGCCGCCGGACGCGCTCTATCTCTCCGCAGATGCGGTCAAGGCAGCCGAGGATGGCCGCGACGTCCTTGAATTCACGCCGTTCGCGGCGCCGGAAGTCGACCGACGCCGCATCATCCATGCAGGCTCCGAGGCCGGCCGGTCCTTTGCCGAGGAACGCGCCGACCCGTCGATCAACGTCTTTGAGCGCGCCGCGCGCTACATCGCGGACCTGCGGGCGGCGAAGCGCAAGGTCGTCGTCGCCGGCTGGTCGGAAGGCTCGTCCGATCGCCTTTCGCAAATTCTTGGTGAACACGAGCTGGAAGGCGTCGCACGCGTCGCCTCGCTGGCGGACCTCGAAAAGCTTGGGTCCGACAAGATTGGCCTTGCGGTCCTGCCGCTCGAAACCGGTTTCCAAACCGAGAAGCTGGTCGTCGTCGCGGAACAGGACATTCTGGGCGACCGGCTCGTGCGCCGGTCGAAGAAGCGCAAGAAGGCATCTGATTTCATTGCCGAAGTCGCCGCGCTCAATGCCGGCGACATCGTGGTCCATGCCGATCACGGCATCGGCCGCTTTGTCGGGCTACAGACGATCACGGCCGCCGGCGCGCCGCATGATTGCCTGGAACTGCGCTATGCCGGCGACGACCGGCTTTTCCTGCCGGTCGAGAACATCGAACTTCTGTCGCGCTATGGCGCCGAAGGTTCGGAAGCGACGCTCGACAAGCTTGGCGGCGGCGCCTGGCAGGCGCGCAAGGCGAAGCTGAAAAAGCGGCTCCTCGAAATGGCGGGTCACCTCATCCGTATCGCGGCCGAGCGCACCATGCGCCCCGCGCCGGTGATGGCGCCGCCGGATGGTGTCTATGGCGAGTTCGCCGCGCGCTTTCCCTATGACGAGACCGACGACCAGCAGAATGCCATCGACGCGGTGCTCGACGATCTGGCGCGCGGCCGACCTATGGATCGGTTGATTTGCGGTGATGTCGGCTTCGGCAAGACGGAAGTGGCGCTTCGCGCAGCCTTCATCGCCGCCCTCGAAGGGTTTCAGGTCGCCGTCGTCGTGCCGACGACGCTTCTGGCACGCCAGCATTTCAAGACGTTCTCCCAGCGCTTCGCCGGATTGCCGGTAAAGGTTCGACAGGCCTCTCGGCTGGTGGGGTCGAAGGAACTCGCCGAGACCAAGAAGGGCATCGCCGATGGCACGATCGATATCGTCGTCGGCACACATGCGCTTCTGGGCTCGGCCGTCAACTTCAGGAATCTGGGCCTCCTGATCATCGACGAGGAGCAGCATTTCGGCGTCAAGCACAAGGAACGCCTGAAGGACCTGAAGACCGACGTTCATGTGTTGACACTGTCGGCGACGCCTATTCCGCGAACGCTGCAACTGGCGCTGACGGGCGTGCGCGAACTCTCGCTCATCACGACGCCGCCGGTCGACCGCATGGCGGTGCGGACCTTCATCGCGCCGTTCGATCCGCTGGTCATCCGCGAGACGCTCTTGCGCGAACGCTATCGCGGCGGCCAGAGCTTCTACGTCGTCCCGCGAATCTCGGACCTCGGTGAAATCAAGCAGTTCCTGGACGAACAGGTGCCGGAACTCAAGGTCGCGACCGCCCACGGCCAGATGGCGGCGGGTGAACTCGACGACATCATGAACGCCTTCTATGACGGCCAGTACGATGTGCTCCTGTCGACGACCATCGTCGAATCCGGGCTCGACATCCCGACCGCCAACACGCTGATCATCCACCGCGCGGACATGTTCGGCCTCGCGCAGCTCTACCAGATCCGCGGCCGCGTCGGCCGCTCGAAATCACGCGCCTATGCGCTCCTGACCCTGCCGGCGAACAAGATGCTGACGCAGCAGGCCGACCGCCGCCTGAAAGTCCTGCAATCGCTCGACACGCTCGGCGCCGGCTTCCAGCTCGCCAGCCACGACCTCGACATCCGCGGCGCCGGCAACCTTCTCGGCGAGGAACAGTCCGGCCACATCAAGGAGGTCGGCTTCGAGCTTTACCAGCAGATGCTGGAGGAGGCCGTCGCCGAGACGAAGGGCGATGTGGACGCCGGTTCGGGCGAGTGGTCGCCACAGATCGCGGTCGGCACGGCCGTGATGATCCCGGAAAGCTATGTGCCGGACCTGCAACTGCGCATGGCGCTGTATCGCCGGCTTGCCGATCTCGACGGCCCACAGGAAATCGACGGCTTCGGCGCCGAGCTGATCGACCGCTTCGGCCCGTTGCCGCAGGAGGTCGAGCATCTGATGAAGATCGTCTTCATCAAGGGGCTGTGCAAGCGCGCCAATGTCGAGAAGCTGGATGCCGGACCAAAGGGCGTCGTCATCCATTTCCGCAACAAGAGTTTTCCGGAGCCCGCCGGGCTTGTGCGCTATATCGGCGAGCAGGGGGCGGCGGCAAAAATCCGCCCCGATCACTCGATCGTCTTGGTGCGCGACTGGGCAACCCCCGACAAGCGCCTGCAAGGTTCGGCCGTCATCATGACGCAGCTTGCCAAGATTGCCGAAGCGGCCGCCTGATCAGGCGGCGGGGCCGAGTTCGCCGCGCGCCTTGGCCGCCGAAACCTGCCGGATCGCATCGGCCAGAACGGCCGGGTCCTGTGCGCCCATGACTGCGTAGCGGCCCTCGAGCAGATAACAGGGAACCCCGGTCACGCCCATCTGTTGCGCGGTCTCGATCTCAGCTCGCGTTTCGGCAACGTCCGCCTCGGTCGGCAGGAGCGCCTCCACGACGGCTGCGTCCATTCCTGCTTCGCGTGCGATGTCGATCAGAACCGCATGATCTCCGATATTGCGGCCTTCCTCGAAATAGGCCTGCATGAGCCGCTTCTTGACTTCCGTCTGGAGATTGTTTTCGGCCGAGCCTGCCCAGCGGATGACGCGATGAGCGTCGAGCGTGTTCGGTGAAACCTGGATCGCGTCGAGCGCGAAATCGATGCCAGCAGAACGACCGGCTTCACTCACCCTGGCGAAGATTTCCTTCAGCCGTTCCTCGCTCCCGAATTTCGCCAGCATGTACTGCTTGCGGTCATGTCCTTCCGGCGGAATGGTCGCGTCGAGTTGATACGGTCTCCAGCGCAGGTCGACCGATACTTCTTTGGCCTGCTCAAGCGCCGCATCAAGCCGTTTCAGCCCGATATAGCACCAGGGACATACGACATCGGAAACGACATCGATCGAGATCGGGGCGGAGTTTTGCATGGAGAGATCCCTTATTGCACGCGCCACCAGGCGGGCAGGTGGATGCCGTAAAGTGGAACCCTATCAGGGCGTTCGATGCGCGACCAGCGCGCGACCCAGAGCTCCGGCTGGTGGTAAAGCGGCACGACATAGGCGCCGTTGAGGAGGACGCGATCATAAGCCCTGACCGCGTCGACGAAGTCTTCGCGCGTCGTGGCGGTGAGAAGATGCCGGATCATCGCATCGACGGCCGGCTCTGCGACGCCGGCATAGTTCATCGTGCCCTGCGGGTCCTTCGCCCGGCTGCCCCAGCGCCCGACCTGCTCGACGCCCGGCGAAAGGGACGCTGTATAGGTGTGCAGGATCATGTCGTAATCATAGGTCAGGAGACGCTGCTGGTACTGGGCATCGTCGACCGAGCGCATCGTCAGCCCAATGCCGAGGGAGCGCAGGGTGCGCTGCCAGGCCGAAGCGATTTCCTCTCCGTTTCGCCCGCGCAGCATGATCTCGAAGGCGAGGGGCCGTCCGTTCGGTCCGACCATGCGCCCGTCCTGCATCGTGTAGCCCGCGGCCTTGAGCGCTTCGAAGCCCTTTCGCAGAAAATCACGGTCGCGGCCGCTGCCGTTCGTGCTTGCCGGCTGATGCGTGCCCGCGAGAATTTCCGGCTCGATCGTCTCCGCGAATTCGCCGAGAAACGTCAGTTCGCGCTCGCTGGCCTTGCGGTCTACGGAGGAAAGTCCGGAGCGCGCATAAAATGAGCCGGTGCGCTCATAGGCGCCGGACAGAAGCGTACGGTTGACCCATTCGAAATCGAAAAGCCCGGCGAGCGCGCGTCGCACGGCAACGTCCTGAAAAACCGGCCGGCGCGTGTTCATCACGAAACCCTGCATCCCCGACGGCAGGCCGGTCTCGAACTCTTCCTGCACGACGCTGTCGGAAGCGACCGCCGGAAAGTCGTAGCCGGTCGCCCAGCGCTGCGCGTTCGTTTCGAGCTGGATGTCGATCAGCCCCTTCTTGAAGGCCTCGAACATCGTGTTCGTGTCACGATAATAGGTGATCCGGATCTCGTCGTAATTGTCGATGCCGCGCTTGGACGGATGGTCTTTCGCCCAGTAGTCTGGATCGCGCTCGAGGACGAGGCGCTCGCCGGGGCGGACTTCCGTGATCTCGTAGGGGCCGCTGCCGATCATCGGCTCCAGCGTCGAGCGATCGAAGGTCTCCGTGTCGATCGCATGTTCGGGCAAGACCGGCATAAGACCGAGGATCAGCGGCAATTCGCGATCAGGCGCTACGAATTCGAAGCGAACGGTCCGGCCTTCGACGATCGTCCGCGCGATCTTGCGCGCCGTTGTCGCGTAGCGCGGATAGCCTTTTTCAGCCAGCAGTTCCACCGTGAAGGCAACGTCCTCCGCGCGGACGGGTTCGCCGTCCGAAAACCGCGCGTCCGGATCAATGGTGAATTCGACGAAGGAGCGTTCATCGTCCGTATCGACCGACTGCGCGATCAGCGGATAGAGCGAGAATGCCTCGTCATAGGAGCGCTGCATCAGCGTCTCGAAAACGTTGTTGCCGAGTTCAAGGTCGAGAATGCCGCGCACGCCGGAACCCTGTACGATGAATGGATTGAGGCTGTCGAACGAACCTTGCACCGCATAGTCGATGCGCCCGCCCTTCTGCGCGTCGGGGTCGGCATAGGGCAGGTGTGCATAATCATCGGCGAGTGCCGGTTCGCCATGCATGGCGATGGCATGGCGCGGCTCGGCTCTCGCCGGCACGCCCGGCAGCGCCATGACCATGGCCGCGGCTGCTATGCCCAGAAGTCCTCGCATCCCTGCTTCTCCGAAAATCGCGCTATGATTCGCCGAAGCCTAGTCGATACGCGCCACGGTTTGAACCGATCGAGCGCATCGCGCGTCTATCTGCACCTCCTTATGGGCAAAAAGGCGGAAGGTCTGGATTTCGGACGGCATAAGGTGTAGACGCCCCCGGCAGTCATGCTCTGGCCGCATTTGGTCAACAGGACGCCAGTCCATGGGCCATGGCCGGTACTGACACTCTGTTTCTCACGCGAAAGGATCGCTTCGGATGACGACCCTTACCACCGCATCTACCATTTCAACGATTGCCGCTGGCCTGGTGGGGCTGGCGCTTTCGACCTCGGGCGCTAGCGCCCAGCAGCAGCCCGAATTGCCGGAGGGCTGGTTCAAGGCCTGCAGCCAGCAGAACGAGACCAATATCTGCAACGTTCAGAACATCATGGTTTCCGAATCGGGCCAGTTGCTGACGGGCGTCAGCCTGATCCAGATCGAAGGCGGTCAGGCCCGCCGCGTGTTCCAGGTCACCGTTCCGCCCGGCCGGCTTATTCCCCCCGGCATCGGAATGCAGATCGACGGCGGCGAGACCCAGAAGCTCGATTACGTGATCTGCCTGCCCGACCGCTGCATCGCAGAAGGGCAGTTGACGGACAATCTGGTCGCCTCGTTCAAGCGCGGCTCGAATCTGCGTCTGACATCGGTGAATTTCCAGAACCAGCCGAACCCGATCGAGGTTTCGCTGTCCGGCTTCACCCAGGCTTTCGACGGCGCGCCGCTGCAGCAGTCGGACATCGAGGAACGCCAGCGCCAGCTTCAGGACTTCGTCAGCCGCAACACGGAAGACTTCAATCGTCGCCTGCGTGAAGAGCAGGAGCGAGCCAAGCAAGGCGGCGCCGCTGCTCCGGCTGCCGAGGCAGAAACCGACTGAGATTTCGACTCAAAAAATGAAGCGAGACGGGCGCCTGGCCGCCCGGTTTCGTTTCAATGACTTGCGCGCGGCTTGGGCGCATAACGGCCGCCGCTGAGCGCGCCGAAATAGTCGCGCAGTTGCGGGTGTCGCACCGGCTCCCCGCTCTCGTCGGGAATCAGGTTCTGCTCCGAGACATAGGCGACATACTCGGTTTCAGCATTCTCTGCGAGCAGGTGATAGAACGGCTGGTCCTTGCGCGGACGCATGTCCGCGGGGATGGCGCGATACCATTCCTCCGTATTGGCGAATTCGGGATCGACATCGAAGATCACGCCGCGGAATGGAAAAATGCGGTGGCGAACGACCTGGCCAATGGCGAACTTTGCGTTTCTTGTCTCAGGCATGTGTCTTTGACCTCACAAGTCTATCTGGCGCAAGCGTGGGCCAAATTCAATCCCGCGCGGGTTGACGCCCGGCCGATCGCTGCTTAAGCGCGACAATCCGCACCGATCGCAGGCCCCATGTCCGAAATCATCGCACTCGTTCTGCCCTTCTTCGGTGTGATCTTCATCGGGGGGCTCGTCGCGCGTCTCACAAAGCAGCCGGTCGAGGCGCTCGGCTGGATGAACTTCTTCATCATCTACCTGGCCCTTCCAGCTCTCTTCATTCAGTTGCTGTCGCGCACGCCGCTGGAGGATCTGACCAATTGGCGCTTCATATTCGGCGCGGTGGCTGCAACCTATTGCGTATTCTTCCTGATGTTCGCCATCGCTTGGATCAGGACCCGCGACCTGCGCCAGACCACGATTCAGTCGCTCGCCGCGTCCTACGGAAACATCGGCTATATGGGGCCCGGCATCGCCCTTCTGGCGTTCGGTCCCGAAGCCGCCGTGCCGGTGGCGCTCATCTTCTGTTTCGAAAACGCCGTCCACTTCGCCATGACGCCGTTTCTGATGGCGGTCGCCGATCGCAACCGGCAGTCCTTTTCAAGCGTGGCGATCGACGTTGTGCGCAAGATTGCCCTGCATCCCTTCATCATCGCATCGGCAATCGGCGTCGCGCTGGCCTGGCTGCAATACAGCCCGCCGCTTCCGCTCGAAACGCTGATCGACTTTTTCGCCCGCGCCGCCGCGCCATGCGCGCTTTTCGCGATGGGGGTGACGATCGCGCTCAGGCCGTTGAAGCGGGCGCCGATCGAACTGTTGCCGATCACACTCTTGAAGCTCGTGATCCATCCGGCCATCTGCTACGCGATCCTGACCGTGATCGGCGGCTTTCCGGCGATGTGGATCTATACCGCCATGCTGCTCGCCGCATTGCCGACGGCCACCAACGTTTTCGTCATCGCCCAGCAGTACGGGGTGTGGATCGAGCGGGCTTCGGCGAGCGTCCTGGTCACGACCGTGGTTTCGATCGCAACGCTGACACTGACGCTTTACGCCATCAAGTCCGGTCTTCTGCCGGTCGATCCCTGGTCTTGAAGGAAAACATGGATCGCAACCCGCTGCCGGGCCGCATCCCTTCGTGCATGAAGAATGCACGCATGGGCGAGAAGGCGCGAAGGGCTTCGAAGACCGTGCTGCGGGCAAGTTGGGCGGGCAGCAGATCCGAAAGCAGCGAGCGGTTCAGAAGACTGACCGCATTGGCGCGCATGGCGACGTCGGGCCTGCGTCGAACCTCGTATTCGGCCAGTGCGGCCGATGCGCCGGGGTCGGCGCGGTGCCGGGTTGCAATGGATATCAGGCTTTCGACGTCGCGAATGCCCAGATTGAGCCCCTGGGCGCCGATCGGCGGAAAGACATGCGCGGCTTCGCCGACCAGAGCGATGCGCTTGTCGGCATAGCGTCGCGGCCGCGAGGTCGAGAGCGGATAGGCCTGTGGGTCGGTCTCGACGGTGACACGCCCGAGCATCGATCGCATCTGACGCTCGACGCGCGTTGCAAGCGCGGCACGGTCGAGCGCAAGCACTTCCGCGGCCTCGTCGGATTTCACGACCCAGACGAGGCTCGATCGGTCACTGCCGAGGGGAACCTGCGTGAACGGTCCGGATTCGGTATGGAATTCGGTCGAGATGCCCGAATGCGGGCGCGCGTGCGAGAAAGCGAGGACGATGGCCGTCTGACCGGTCGGGCGCGCATCGACCTCGATCCCTGCGGCAAGGCGGGCAGGGGAGCTGCGCCCATCCGCGGCCACAACAAGCCTTGCGGACACTTCGGAGCCGCCGGATAGCCTCGCATTCACGCGCCCTTGGCTGGGCTCCCAAAATTCCACGAGGCTTTCATGGCGAACGACATTCGCTCGGGCGACGGCAGCGCCCTCCAGCGCGGCATTGAGTTCGGAGTTGGCGATGTTGAGCCCGAATGCGGGAAGGTCGATCTCGGCAGCCCGGAACGTGACCGTCGGGCTGCGCACGAGGCGCGATGTCGCATCGACGATGCGCATCGTCTTCAAAGGTTCGCCGCGATCGTTGAGGAACGGCCCCATCGCCAGCGATTCGAGATAGCGGACCGCCGGGTCCATGATCGCGGTCGTCCGGCCGTCTTCGGTCGATGCCTTGGGCCCGACGAGCGCCGTGTGGAAACCGGCATCGGCAAAGGCCAGCGCCGCGATCAGCCCGACGGGCCCGGTTCCGGCGATCAGGACATCATACTCGCTGCGTTCCATCGTCTCAGCCCGTTTTCCGTTTGATAGGAGCTATATGTTCCTACGTGCGGGATTGATCAACGGGGCGATTTGGCCCATTGCGGAGCCTCGACTTTGATCGGACGGCCGCACGGCCATCCCTCGCAAGCTGGACTGGCCTCGACCTGTGAGCAAGGACACCAACCGCAAGCCGCTCTCGCAGCGCATTCCGAAGCCGAAGAAGAAGGTGACATGGCCTCAGGCCCGCGCCTTCTCGGTGCATCTCCTGACGGCATCGGGCTCGTTCCTCGCCTTCCTTTCGCTGGTCGCGGCGGCGGAAAGACAGTGGACGGCGATGTTTCTATGGCTCGGGCTCGCGCTATTCGTCGACGGCATCGACGGGCCGATCGCCCGCAAGCTGGATGTCAAGGAAGTGCTGCCGACATGGTCGGGCGAGCTCCTCGACAATATCATCGACTACGTGACCTATGTGCTGATTCCCGCTTTCGCACTGTATCAGAGCGGCTTCATGGGTGAGGGGCTGTCCTTCATCTCAGCGGCGATCATCGTCGTGTCGAGCGCCATCTACTACGCCGATACCGGCATGAAGACGAAAGAGAACTTCTTCAAGGGGTTCCCGGTCGTCTGGAACATGGTCGTATTCACGCTCTTCGTCATCGAGCCCGGCGAGTGGGTTTCGTTCGCCGTGGTTCTGATCGCGGCCCTTCTGACCTTCATGCCGCTCAACTTCCTGCATCCGGTGCGCGTCCAGCGCCTACGTCTGCTCAATCTCGGTATATTCCTCGGCTGGTGCGTGCTGTCGGCCTATGCGTTGCTGATGGACATGAACCCATCGGAATTCGTGCAGATCGCCATCGCGGTCCTCAGCATCTATCTCTTCTGGATCGGCATCGTCATGCAGATATTCCCCACGCTCGGCCTGAAGAAGGACTGACAGCGATCAACCGATCACACGGTTGAAACTTGAAGCACTTTCAAATTCAGGCAAGCTTTGCGCGTTTGCACGGTCGGGCTTAAGGTCACGTCAGGGAACACAAAAGGCAGGCTGAAGGCCGCCACATGGGGGTTGAGTGGATCAGTCCGATCCGAGTCATGCCGATGCCTTGCTCGCGGTACGCGGGCTGACAAAGATATTCGGATCGCTCAAGGCCTGCGACAATGTCGACCTGACGATCGGTCGCGGAGAAATCCACGCACTTCTGGGTGAGAACGGCGCCGGCAAGTCGACGCTGGTCAAGATGCTGTTCGGCTCTCTGGAGCCGGCCTCCGGCATCATCTACTGGAAGGGCGAGCCTGTCCGCATTTCAAGCCCCGCACAGGCGCGCAGTCTCGGCATCGGCATGGTTTTCCAGCATTTCTCGCTTTTCGAGGCGCTGACGGCTGCCGAGAACATCGCGCTGTCGATCGACGACGACACGCCGATCATGAAGATCGCGGAGCGGGCGCGGAATTTCTCCAAGGCCTATGGCCTGCCACTCGATCCGTTCAGCCATGTCGGCGACCTGTCGGTCGGCGAGCGCCAGCGCATCGAGATCATCCGCTGCCTCTTGCAGGAACCCGAGCTCATCATCCTCGACGAACCGACCTCGGTCCTGACCCCCCAGGAAGCCGACAAGCTGTTCGAGACGCTGGAGCGGCTGAAGGGGGAGGGCAAGTCGATCCTCTATATCTCGCACCGCCTGGAAGAGGTGAAGCGCATCTGCGACCGCGCAACCGTCCTGCGGCACGGCAAGGTCGTCGGACATTGCGACCCGAAGCAGGAGACGGCCTCATCGCTGGCGCGCATGATGGTCGGGCTCGAGGTTCAGAACGTCACCCGTGACGTTCCCGCCATTTCCACCGACCGGAGGCCGCTCCTCGAGATCGAAAAACTGAGCCGCAAATCCGCGACGCCGTTTTCCGTGGCGCTGCGCGATATCTCGGTGACCGTCCATGCCGGCGAGGTGCTCGGCATCGCCGGCGTCGCCGGCAACGGGCAGGGCGAATTCTTCGAGGCCGTTTCCGGCGAGGCATTGCAGGATCGGGCCGGCACGGTCCGCGTCGCCGGCCATACTGTCGGGCGTCTCGGCATCTCGCAGCGCCGCCTGAAAGGCGCGGCCTTCGTGCCCGAGGAACGGCTAGGCCATGGCGCGGCGCCGGCCATGCGGCTTTCCGAAAACCTGTTCCTCTCGCGCTACCGCACCGACGCGCGCGAGTATATGGGCGCGGCCGGCACGATCCGCACGAGTCGCATCGCGGCCGCCGCCCGACGCATCGTCGAGGCCATGGACGTGCGCAAGAGCGCGGAAGACCCGGAAGCTTCTGCGCTTTCAGGCGGAAATCTGCAAAAATTCATCATCGGCCGCGAGCTTGATCGCGATCCGAAGGTCATGGTCGTCAACCAGCCCACCTGGGGCGTCGATGCAGGTGCCGCCGCGCGCATCCGGCAGGCGTTGATCGATCTCGCCCGCTCCGGCTCGGCCGTGCTCGTGATCAGCCAGGATCTCGACGAGTTGTTCGAGATATCGGATATGATCGCGGTCATGCATGACGGACAATTGTCCGTGCCGATCCCCATCAGCGAGGCAACCTACGAACGAGTGGGACTGTTGATGGGCGGCGCCGACGCGGCGCATCCGCCACGCCGGTTCGAGGAGGAGGCGGTCTGATGCGGCTCGAACTCGTCAAGCGGCCGCAGCAATCGACGCTGTTCAGCGCGCTTTCTCCTTTCATCGCCTTTGGGCTGACCATCGTTGCGGGTGCTATTCTGTTTGCCGCACTCGGCAAGGACCCGGTCGAGACGCTCTACTATTATTTCATCGACCCGCTCACCGAAACCTGGTCGCTACATGAACTCGCGATCAAGGCCGCGCCGCTGATCCTGATCGCGGTTGGACTTTCGGTCTGCTTCCTGTCGAGCAACTGGAACATCGGCGCGGAGGGCCAGTTCATCATGGGCGCGCTGGCAGGTTCGGTCCTGCCGGTGCTGTTTCCCGACTTCCAGTTCTGGTTCGTCCTGCCGTTGATGCTGATCATGGGCATGGCGGGCGGCGCTGCCTACGCCTTTATTCCGGGGTTGCTCAAGGTGCGGTTCAACACCAACGAAATCCTGTCCAGCCTGATGCTGGTCTATGTGGCGCAGCTCTTTCTCGACTGGCTGGTGCGCGGCCCCTGGCGCAACCCGGAAGGCTTCAATTTTCCCGAAACGCGCAACTTCCATGAATATGCGATCCTGCCCGAAATCTGGTCGGCATCAGGCCGCGCGCATTGGGGCTTCGTCTTCGCGCTTCTCGCCGCGCTGGTGCTCTGGTTCATGCTGTCGAAGACGCTCAAGGGCTTCGAGGTCAAGGTGATCGGTCAAAGCCCGCGGGCAGGGCGCTTCGCCGGTTTCTCGGCCGGCCGAATGGTGATCTTCGCCTTCCTCGTTTCCGGCGCGATGGCGGGCCTTGCCGGCATTTCGGAAGTCTCCGGCGCGATCGGGCAGCTTCGCCCGACCATTTCGCCTGGCTACGGCTTCACCGCCATCATCGTTGCCTTCCTCGGACGCCTGAACCCGCTCGGCATCGTCGCCGCCGGCCTCATCCTCGCCTTGACCTATCTCGGCGGCGAGGCGGCCCAGATCTCCGTTGGCCTGTCCGACAAGGTCGTGCGCGCCTTCCAGGGCTCGATCCTGTTCTTCGTCCTCGCCTGCGACATGCTGATCCACTACAGCGTCCGCTTCGCGCGTCCCGCTCAAAAGGCGGAGCCCGCCCATGTTTGAAGCCATCCTGCTCACCGTCTCGATGGCCGCGACTCCGCTTCTTCTCGCGGCGATCGGCGAACTGGTGGTCGAGCGCTCGGGCGTCCTCAATCTGGGCGTCGAAGGCATGATGATCATGGGCGCGGTGACCGGATTCGGCGTCGCGCTGATGACCGGAAACCCGTTCCTCGGCGCGCTCGCCGCTATCGTCGTCGGCGCGCTCTTCTCGCTCCTCTTCGCCTTCCTGACGCTGACCCTCGTCACCAACCAGGTCGCAACCGGCCTTGCGCTGACGCTTCTCGGGCTCGGGCTATCCGGCATGATAGGCGAGAGCTTCGTCGGCCAGCCGGGTGTGCGTCTGCCCCGGCTCGACGTGCCGTTCCTGTCGGAACTGCCGATCGTCGGGCGTCTCGTCTTCAGCCAGGATGCGATCTTCTACGTCTCGGTCTTCCTGACGGTCGCGGTCGCCTGGTTCCTGTTCTACACCAAGGCCGGACTGACGCTGCGCTCGGTCGGCGACAACCACAATTCCGCCCATGCGCTCGGCATCAAGGTCGTGCGCATCCGCTATCTGGCGGTGTTGTTCGGCGGCGCCTGCGCGGGGCTTGCCGGCGCGCACCTGTCGCTCGTCTACGTGCCGCAATGGGTGGAAAACATGACGGCTGGCCGCGGTTGGATCGCGCTGGCGCTCGTCGTCTTCGCCTCATGGCGGCCGCTGCGCGTGCTTGCGGGCGCCTATCTGTTCGGCGCGGTGTCGATCGGCCAGCTTCATGCCCAAGCGCTCGGCATCGGCATTCCCTCGCAGCTTCTTTCAGCGCTTCCCTATCTGGCGACGATTGTCGTACTTGTACTCATCTCTCGAAACCGGCGACTGACTATGGTGAACACACCGGCATCTTTGGGGCGGCCGTTTGTTCCAGATCGCTAGAAATCAAAAACACGGGATATGCCCCTTGGTGACCAACAGAGGACGAACTTCGATGAAAAACACACTTCTCGCTCTGGCAGCCTCCGCTGCCGTGCTCATTCCAGCGGTCGCCTCCGCACAGGACGATCCGACCAAGGCCTGCTTCATCTATGTCGGCCCGATCGGCGATTTCGGCTGGTCCTACCAGCACCATCAGGGGCTGCTCGAAGCCGAGGAACATTTCGGCGACAAGCTCGAGACGGCTTATCTGGAAAGCGTGCCGGAAGGCGCCGACGCCGAGCGCGCGATCGAGCGTTTCGCGCGCTCGGGCTGCGACATCATCTTCACGACGTCGTTCGGCTACATGGACCCGACCAACAAGATCGCGGCCCGCTTCCCGGACGTGAAGTTCGAGCACGCGACCGGCTACAAGCGCGAAAGCGAAAACGTCGCGACCTACAATTCCAAGTTCCACGAAGGCCGCTACGTCCAGGGCGTGATCGCCGCCAAGATGTCGGAAGCGGGCGTCGCCGGCTACATCGCCTCCTTCCCGATCCCGGAAGTGGTGATGGGCATCAACGCCTTCCTGCTCGGCGCGCAGTCGGTCAACCCCGACTTCGAGGTCAAGGTCGTCTGGGCCAACACCTGGTTCGACCCGGCCAAGGAAGCCGATGCCGCCACGGCGCTGATCGACCAGGGCGTCGACATCATCACCCAGCACACCGACTCGACCGGCCCGATGCAGGTCGCCGCCGACCGCGGCATCAAGGCCTTCGGCCAGGCGTCCGACATGATCGAGTTCGGCAAGGAAACCCAGCTCACCTCGATCATCGACGACTGGGGTCCGTATTATATCGAGCGCATCCAGGCGGTGATCGATGGAAGCTGGGAGCAGCACGACGTATGGGAAGGCATGGCCGAGGGCCATGTCGTGATGGCGCCCTACACCAACATGCCTGACGACGTGAAAACGCTGGCCGAAGAGACGGAAGCCAAGATCAAGTCCGGCGAGTTCGACCCATTCACCGGTCCGATCAAGAAGCAGGACGGTTCCGACTGGCTTGCCGAAGGCGAGGTCGCCGAGGAAGGCGTGCTTCTCGGCATGAACTTCTACGTCGAGGGCGTCGACGATCAGCTTCCGCAGTAGTAAGTGGTGAGCTCACATATCGACAAGAATGGGCGCCTGCGGGCGCCCATTTTCGTTCAGCGGCAATGCTCCTGACAATCCGGTGTCAGGAGCCCTGTCGTAGATTTGCCTTCAGCCCAACACGAGGACCGTTTCAATGCTGAAGTTCTATCATGCGCCCTGGTCACGCTCTTTTTCGATCTTCTGGCTCCTTGAGGAACTGGGCGTGCCCTATGAGATGGAGATCGTCGACATTCGCAGCGAAGGCGGCCCGCCGGATAGCTACCGCTCGATCCAGCCAAACAAGAAGGTGCCGGCGATCGAGCATGATGGCGTCGTTGTAACCGAGCGCGCAGCGATTGCGGCCTATCTCGCCGATGCATTCCCCGCCACCGGGTTCGCTCCCGCGGTCGGAAGCAAGATGCGCGGGCCCTATCTCACCTGGCTCGTCTATGCAGATGCGGTCATGGACCCGGCCATAACCGCCCGCGCGCACGGGCTCGAATATGTGAGCAACGACTATTCGTTCGGCACGTTCGACGACCTGGTTTCAAATCTCGATCGCCGCCTGTCGACGAGCCCTTACATTGCCGGCGACAGCTTCACGGCCGCCGACACGCAGATCGGCACATCGATCCACTACACCATGAACCTGATGCCGTTCCTGCCCAGGAAACCGTCCTTCGAGGCCTATCTCAATCGCCTGATGGAGCGACAGGCCCTAAAGCGGACTATCGAAAAGGACGACGCGATGGCCGCGAGGATTCCTGCGCTCGCAAGTCACCCCGTCGCCGGAACGAAAGGCTGATCAGACTGCCGTGCCGGCAAGGTCATAGGCACCGGCGCTGTCGATCTTGACCGTCACGACGTCCCCGACCCGCAACGGCCGGCGCGAGGTGACCGAAACCGATCCGTCGATCTCCGGCGCATCGTAACGGGTGCGGCCCTTGGCCGTCAGCCCGCTCGCCGTGTCGATGATGACGGGCAGGCGCTTGCCGACCTTCTTTGCCAGGAGCCTGGCGGAGACCTTCTGCTGGCGTTCCATGAAGCGGTTCCAGCGGATCTGCTTCACCTCGGCCGGCACCTCGGCAAGCCTCATCTCCTCGGATCGCGCGCCATCGACGGATTCGTATTTGAAGCAGCCGGCGCGGTCGATCTTCGCCTCATCGAGCCAGTCGAGCAGCATCTCGAAATCATTCTCCGTCTCGCCTGGAAAGCCGACGATGAAGGTGGAGCGCAGGGCGAGGTCCGGGCAGATTTCACGCCATTTGTTGATGCGGTCCAGCGTCTTTTCCTGATGCGCCGGGCGACGCATGTTCTTGAGAACCGCCGGCGAGGCGTGCTGGAACGGAATGTCGAGATAGGGCAGCACCTTGCCCTGCGCCATCAGCGGGACGACCTCGTCGACATGCGGGTAAGGGTAGACGTAGTGGAGGCGTACCCACGCGCCCATGTCTCCGAGTTCCCGGCAAAGGTCGAGAAAGCGCGTGCGAACCGCGCGGTCCTTCCACTGGCTCTCCTGATATTTCAAGTCGACGCCATAGGCGCTCGTATCCTGCGAGATGACGAGGATTTCCTTGACGCCCGCCGCAACGAGCTTTTCGGCTTCGCGCAGGACGTCCGCCGCAGGCCGCGAGGCAAGATCACCACGCAAGGACGGGATGATGCAAAACGTGCAGCGATTGTTGCAACCCTCTGAAATCTTCAGATAGGCGTAATGACGAGGCGTCAGCTTGACGCCTTGCGCCGGGATCAGGTCGAGAAAGGGTTCGTGTGCAGGCGGCGCGGCCTCATGCACGGCTCCCATCACGCTTTCATAGGCCTGGGGGCCGGTGATCGCGAGCACGTTGGGGTGTTTCTGGCGGATCAGTTCGGGCGTCGCGCCCATGCAGCCGGTGACGATGACCTTGCCGTTCTCATTCATCGCCTGGCCGATCGCTTCGAGCGACTCGTCGCGCGCCGAATCGAGAAAACCGCAGGTGTTGACCACCACCACGTCCGCGCCGTCATGCTTGCGGGCGATCTCGTAGCCCTCGGCGCGCAGCCGCGTGATGATCCGCTCGGAATCGACCAGCGCCTTCGGGCACCCAAGGCTGACGAACGAGACGCGCGGCGCTGACATGATCTGCGGACCTTCCGGATATCTGGCGATTTTTGGAATGCGGCGGGCCATAGCACAGAAGATCGCGCCAAGGAAACTCGCATTCATTGCTGCGGCGGTTCGGGGTTGTCGCCGGCGAGGTCTGATGCGGGAAGCGTGCGCGTGAAGGTCCGACCTGCGAAGATGACGGTCGAAAGGTCGGGAGCCGACATCTCGTGCGTCGTCCCGTCCATGCAGACATAGGACGGCCATCCTGCGGGTTCGCAAGAAAGGTAGCTGGTCCAGTTCGTCGAGGCCGACCAGATTTCCATCCGGAACGCTCCGTCCGGCATCCGCCTGATCGTCGAGCCGTCATCGGCCTGCCAGAAGAAGGGAATGGTGCTTGGCCTTGCCTCCAAGAGGTCGACGGCGACCGAAAGCGGTTTCGGGCCATGGATGAACCAGTTGAGCCGTGCGCGGGTCATCGCGGCGGCGAAGCGCTCGGGCAGGGCGATCGGCCGCGGCGGTTCGATGAGCCGCGCGCTGGCCGCCCGAAGCTCAAGGGGAATGAGCAACGGCGCAATCATCAGAAAACATCGCAAAGAGGTCGCCAACTCGTCCGCCGCTCCCTTCACATCCGAATGAGAAGCGATACGCCATCACGCAGATTTGCGCCAGTTCGTGGGAAACCGAAACCCATGCAGGTGCGTATTGAGAGATCGTTTACGCAGCAGCGAGATCCGCCTGATGAATAGCAAAGCTTTGGCCGCCGCGCTTGCCGCGCTTATCGTCACGCCTGCGTTCGCCCAGCCCCTGGGCGGACCGGAGATCGAAAGCCTGATCGGCGACAAGCGTGTCCTTCTCTCCACACCTTACGGCCTTGAACTTCCGCTGCGCTATGGCGCGGGAGGCGAGGTTTCGGGCGACATTTCGGGCTTCACCATGGCGTCCATGTTCACACCGAGCGAAACCGGCCGATGGTGGGTCGAGAACGACCAACTCTGCCAGCAATTTCCCACCTGGTATGACGGCCAAACTTTCTGTTTTGCGATCGAACAGACGGGTGAAAGCGCGATCTCGTGGACCCGAAACGATGGTCTTTCGGGAACGGCGCGGATCGAAGGCTGAACAGTCGACAAATTTAGTCGAAATTTAACCATGCCGCCAGCGTCATACCGGCTGCCTTAATCGCGCCCGGTTCCAAACACAATCGATTAATACGCAGCTAAACAATTCGTGCGATCCACAGGATTGCTCGACGGTGGACGCAGGCAACACGTCCAAATAGATTTTGGCTGCGCATATTCGTCGCATTGGGGATCGGGGACACGAGATATGGCCGAACTTGGGCGCCGCAGGACGAAGACTTTTGGCTCTCTCCTGCTTGTGGCCTGTGGCGCAGCGCTGCTCGCCGCCTGTTCGTCCGGACCGTCCCAGGTCGCAAGCGATAAGCCGAAGCGCTCCAAGGAATATTTTGCCGAATCCGAATATGGCGTGAAAGCGAGCCCGCGTGTCTCCAACCTCGCATCGAGTCTGCCGCGCGGCGGCGGGCGCGACCAGATCGGCAAGCCCTATCAAATCCGTGGTAAATGGTACACGCCGAAGGAAGACCCGAACTACCGCAGCTCGGGCCTGGCGAGTTGGTATGGCGACGCCTTTCATGGCCGCCTGACGGCCAATGGCGAAGTCTATGACAAGACGCATCTGACGGCGGCGCATCCAACCATGCCGTTGCCAAGCTATGCGCGCGTGACCAACAAGAAGAACGGCCATTCGGTCATCGTCCGCGTCAACGATCGCGGGCCGTTCGCCAAGGGCCGCGTGATCGACCTGTCGCAGCGTGCGGCCGAAATGCTCGACTACAAGAACAGCGGCGTCGCCCAGGTTGCGGTCGAATATGTGGGGCGGGCGCCGTTGCACGGACTCGACGATCAATATCTGATGGCATCCTACCGTCCAGGCGGAGCGGCGCCGGGTCCGTCGGACGGCTTGCCTACCGGCGTGATGATCGCCATGAACGGCACGACTCCCACGTCGCCCGTTCCCGCGCCTTCGGCGCTGCCGCAGGCTGTTCCGTTCCCCGGTCAGTTGACGGCAACGCCGGCTGCCGACGGCCATATCGTTCTGCCCGACGTGGTGCCGATCGTTCCGGCGCCGCCACCTGCAACGCTTGCATCGGCCGGCGACGATATCGAAGGTCTGCTTGCTTACGCAAACGAGCGCGTGGCGGGCGCAGCGGCGCTTCGGAGCTTTTCGGCACATCGCCTGAACGCCGAAGCGATCGTCGCTTCCTATGCCAAGTCCACCGCCGTCGATGGAACAGGCGCTCCGGTTTATGTCAACGCCGGCACTTTCGGCTCGAAGGCCGAGGCTCTGACCATCGCATCGCGCTTCAGCGACATGGCGCATGCGCGCATCGAGACAGACCCGACGGGTCAGTGGTTCACGATCAGCCTCGAGGAGAACGGCGGCGCGACGCTTGACCAGATTCTTCGCCACGCCTGGGCACATGGCGCAGCCGATGCCATGATCGTCCGCGACTGATCTCTTTCCATTGCAGTCTGGAACGTGTCGTGATGCGGCGCGTTAAACTTCCTGTTGCCGCTCGAAATTGAACCATTCCGCTCAAGGATTGGGCGACGGCGGCAGGAGACTGTCAGTCGGGGAGCTGTATTATTTCAAACACTTGCTTTTTTCGTGTCGAAGCTTTCGAATGCGACGATAGGGGAGTTGTCGCGTGGTAGCCTTTGATGAAATGCGCCCGGAGAGTGTCGGGCTTCGCAACCCGTATTCCGAATATGACAACTGGCTGAGCGAGCAGGACACCGCACGCCTCGGCCAGAAGATGAAGGACGCCGAGAATGTCTTTCGCCGCACCGGCATCACCTTCGCCGTCTATGGCGAGCAGAATGCCGCAGAGCGTCTCATTCCTTTCGATATCGTTCCGCGAATTCTCGCTGGCGCCGAATGGCGACGGCTGACGCAGGGCATCGAACAGCGCGTCCAGGCGCTGAACGCATTTCTCGAGGACATCTATCACCGCCAGGAAATCCTGCGAGCGGGGCGCATTCCACGCGAGTTGATCGCGGGCAACGTTGCCTTCCTGCCGGAAATGATCGGCGTGCGCCCGCCTGCGGGCGTCTATACGCACATCATCGGCACCGACATCGTGCGAACCGCCGAGAACGAGTTCTACGTGCTGGAGGACAATGCCCGCACGCCGTCCGGTGTCTCGTACATGATCGAAAACCGCGAAACGATGATGCAGCTTTTCCCGGAGCTCTTCAAACGTATCAAGGTCCGGCCCGTCGAAAACTACCCGCAATTGCTGCGTCAGTCGTTGGCGGCGGTCGCGCCGCGTTCGGCCGACGAGCAGCCGACGATCGCGGTGCTCACCCCCGGCAGCTTCAATTCCGCCTATTTCGAGCACGCCTTCCTAGCCGACCATATGGGGGTCGAACTGGTCGAAGGGCAGGATTTGCGCGTCGTCGACGGTCATGTCGCGATGCGCACGACCGAAGGCTACAAGCGTATCGACGTGCTCTATCGCCGCGTCGATGACGAGTTCCTCGATCCGCTCACCTTCAATCCGGATTCGATACTCGGCGTTCCGGGCATCATGGATGTCTATCGTGCCGGCAACATCACGATCGCCAATGCGCCGGGCACAGGAATCGCCGACGACAAGGCGATCTATTCCTACATGCCTGAGATCGTCGAGTTCTACACCGGCCGCAAGACGATCCTCGGCAACATCCCGACCTGGCGTTGCTCCGAGGCCGACAGTCTTGCCTACGTGCTGGAACACCTCTCCGAGCTCGTCGTCAAGGAAGTGCACGGGTCTGGCGGCTACGGAATGCTGGTCGGCCCGGCCGCCTCGAAGAAGGAGCGGGAGGCATTCTCCGAGAAGCTGCGCGCGCGTCCGGGCAACTATATCGCCCAGCCGACGCTCGCTCTCTCGACCTGCCCGATCCTGACCGATGCGGGTCTTGCGCCGCGTCACGTCGACTTGCGGCCCTTCGTGCTCGTGTCGGACCGGATCCGCATCGTTCCCGGCGGGCTGACGCGCGTCGCCCTCAAGCCCGGTTCCCTCGTCGTCAATTCCTCGCAAGGGGGCGGCACGAAGGACACCTGGGTTCTGGACGACTAGGGGGAAACCAATGTTGCTGGGACGAACGGCCAACGGCCTTTACTGGATGGCCCGCTATATCGAGCGGGCCGAAAACATGGCGCGCCTCGTCGACGCGGGTCTGCGCATGGCGCTGACGCGCAACGAGGGCGACGTCGAGGAATGGACGTCCGTGATCGTGTCGAGCGGCGTCGAGGCGGGCTACCGCCAAAAGCATAGCGAATACAACGCCGCCAATGTTTGCGATTACCTTTTGCGAGACACCGAGAACGGATCGAGCGTTCTGTCATCGATCGAAACCGCTCGGGCGAACGCCCGCATGGTTCGTACGGCGCTCACCCGCGAGACATGGGAAAGCATCAACGACGCGTGGATGTCCTTCCGGCGGATGCTCGCAGCGCCTATCGACGAGCGCGAAGTGCCGAAGGTCCTCGACGCCATCAAGCGCGAAACCGCGCAGATTCGCGGTGCCTTCCAGGGTACGATGCTGCGCAACGAGATCTACGATTTCTGCCAGCTTGGTCTTTATGTCGAGCGCGCGGACAACACTGCCCGCATCCTCGACGTCAAATACTATGTCCTCCTGCCGTCGATCTCATGGGTCGGCTCGTCGATGGACAACTATCAGTGGGAGTCGATCCTGCGCTCGGTTTCCGCGCACCGCTCCTACCGCTGGGTGTACGATGCGGCCTACAAGCCGACCAACATCGCTGAATTCCTCATCCTGTCGCGCCGAATGCCCCGCTCGCTCGCCTTTTGCTACCGCATGATCGACGAGAGTCTCGAAGGCCTCGCCAACGACTATGGCAATCGGCACGCCTCGCATGAGATGTGCGAGAACACCCTGGCGCGAATGAAACGGATGACGATCAAGGACGTGCTGGACGAGGGGCTTCACGAATACCTGACCGACTTCCTCATCCGCACCAACAATCTGGGCGACCAGGTCGCGCGCGACTACAGGTTCTTCTGAGATGCTGCTCAATATCGTCCACCAGACGACCTACCGCTACGATCAGAGCCTGCCCTATGCGTTGCAGCGCGTGCGCCTGATCCCGCGAACCGATGCGCTCCAGACCGTCGACCGCTGGGATCTTTCATACGATGGCGCCCGCGAGGAAGTGCGCTTCGTCGATCACTTCGGCAACCAGTGCCGGCTGCTGAGCACGGAGCCGGGAGCCACGCAGATCATCATCACCGCAAAGGGCTCGGTGACGACACGCGATCAGACCGGCGTCGCAGGCCAGCACACCGGATTCGCACCCCTGTGGCTGTTCGAACGCGAGACGCCGCTGACGATACCGTCCGAGGCGATCAGCGCGCTGTCCAAGCCGCTCGGCGGTCCCGAAACGCTCGGCCAGCTCCACGATCTGATGGACCTGATCCTCGAACGCGTTGCCTATGTGTCGGGATCGACCACATCGGAGACCACGGCGGACGAGGCGCTGACGGCCGGGCAGGGCGTGTGCCAGGACCACACCCATATCTTCATCTCGGCGGTACGTGCGCAGGGCCTGCCGGCCCGCTATGTCAGCGGCTATCTGCTGCTCGACGACACGACCCAGCAGGTCGCCACCCATGCCTGGGCGGAGGCGCATGTGCCTGGCCTGGGCTGGGTCGGGTTCGATGTTTCCAATGGCATCTGCCCCGACGAGCGTTACGTGCGCGTCGCATTCGGCCGCGACTATCGCGACGCCATGCCGGTTGCCGGAATCCGTCAGGGACAAGCGCACGAACAGCTTGAAGTCCATGTGACTGTCGAGCAGTAATCGCCGGTACGCACTTTTCGCGGGCGGCGATTCGATGACCTATTGCGTTGGCCTCAAGATCGATCAGGGGCTCGTGTTCATGTCCGATACGCGGACGAATGCGGGCATCGACAGCATTTCGACGTTTCGCAAGATGACGGTGTGGAAGAAGGAGGGCGAGCGCGTCATCGTTCTCCTCTCGGCAGGCAATCTGGCGACCACGCAGTCGGTCGTCAGCCTGCTCGACGAGCGTTCGAAGGCCCATGCGGACCGCTCGCCGTCGATCCTCGAAACACCCTCCATGTTCCAGACGGCCCGCCTCGTCGGAGATACCGTCAAGGAGGTCATCTCGAGTTCCGCACCCGTCGGCCAGCGCGCGGACGCATTTGGCGCGTCGTTCATTCTGGGCGGCCAGATGAAGGGCTCGCAACCTCGACTTTTCATGATCTATCCCGAAGGCAATTTCATCGAGGCGTCGGACGACACGCCCTTTTTTCAGATTGGCGAGACCAAATACGGCAAGCCGATCCTCGTTCGCGCCTACGATCCGCAAATGACATTCGCCGAAGCAGCGAAGCTCTTGATGGTGTCGTTCGACTCGACGTTGAAGTCGAATCTGTCCGTCGGCCTTCCGCTCGACATGCTGTTCCTCGCACGCGACACGTTTAAGATTGAACTGCAAAGGCGCATCGGCGGCGATGATCCTTATTATCGCCAGATTTCAGAGGGTTGGTCCGACGCGCTGCGAAATGCATTCAAGAGCTTGCCTGATTTTCCAGGTTGAATGCCAAAAGGCGGCCGAAGCCGCCTTTTGCGTTTTCATCTCAGCTTGAACGCAGATCAATAATAGGGCGAGCGGCACGCGCGACGCGGCCCGTTATAGGGCTGGAACGTATTGTCCGACGCACGGTACGAACGATAGCGATCGTAGCACCATTGCACATGGGCGCTGCCGTAATTACGCGACCGCACACGCGGCGCTGGCTGTGATGCGATCACGCCGCCGACGATCGCGCCTGTTATGAACGCCGCTCCCGGATACCAGAAGCCGTCGTTGTAGCGTCGATAACCCGGCCGGTAGTCGCGATAGCCGCGATAGCCACGGTAATATCCGCCACGGTCACGACGCGCGAAACGACGGTTGTCGCGATATTGGCGACGTTCAATCCGCCGATCGATGTCTCCGGCCCAGGGGCTGAACTGACGATCCGGATCAATGGCGCGAAACGTTCCGGGAAACTGGCCCTGACTGCTCTGAACCTGCTGGACGGCGGACGGAACCGACGTTTCGGCGCGCGGCAGGGCCGACGCATTGCCTGTCATGCCGAGCGGCAGCGCCATGGCAAGTGCGAGGAAACCGGACATAATCTTTCTCATGGCAACCTCCGAATTGATCTCGAACCTATGTCCCTTTGTTATAAAATGAAATGACGCGACGTAAGTTCCCGATGCGAGCTGGTGAAGCTGGGGCTTGCGATCAAAACCGGGTGATCAGTCGATGGGGCGCAGCAGCAGAAGCCGGCAAGGGTCGCCGACGCCTTGAGGCGGCGCCATGGGCTCGCGAACGATCAGGCAATTCGCTTTCGCGAGCATTCGCAGCATCGACGAATCCTGCACGTTCAGCGGGGTGACAACGAGTTCACCGTCCTTCTCCAGTCGAGCAACCGCACGCACGTAATCCTGCCTGCGGTCATTCTCACCCAGATTCCCGTCAAGCACCGCGCGGAAGAATCGCCGACACTCGGTCTCCCCCTGCAAGGCGGCCAGAAGCGGGCGCAGGAAGAGTTCGGCGCAGACCATGGCCGAGACGGGATTTCCAGGCAGGCCGAGCACGGAGGCCGAACCCAATCGTCCGGCCATCAGCGGTTTGCCCGGACGCATCGCAATCTTCCAGAAAGCTAGGTCCACCCCCTTGGCGACGAACACCTTGGCCGTCAGGTCATGGTCGCCGACGGATGCGCCGCCGAGCGTGACGATGACGTCGCATTGTTTCGCAACCGCGCCGTCGAGTGCAGCAGCAATTGCCGCTTCTTCGTCTTCCACAATTCCCAGATCGATCGCTTCGCCACCGGCATCGCGAACCATTTGCGCGACCCCGAAGCTGTTCGACGCGATGATCTGGTCGTCCGTGCGCGGCGCGCCGGGTTGCACAAGCTCGTCGCCTGTCGCGATGATCGCAACCCGCGGCCGACGAACGACGTCGACCGCATCTGCGTCAGCGGCGGCGATCAGCGCCAGCGCCTGCGGGTCGACCCGCCTGCCGGCTTCAAGCAGAACGTCACCCTCATGGAAATCCAGCCCCGCCCGGCGGATGTGCCGTCCCACCGTAACCGTTTCCGTCGCGGTGATCACAGCGCCTTCGCGCGCGGCATTTTCCTGGATCAGGATCGTGTCGGCGCCTTGCGGAACGGGCGCCCCGGTGAAGATGCGCACGGCTTCACCTGCGCCCACCGTTCCTGCAAAACGACGACCGGCGGCGGATTCCCCGATCACCGCCAGGCGGGCAGGGACCAGCGCGACGTCAGCCGCGCGGACGGCATAACCGTCCATGGCGGAGGCATCGAAGGGCGGATGCGTCCGTCCGGCAATGATGGGGGCGGCAAGCACGCGATGCCCGGCCAAATCCAGCGGGACGGTTTCCCTGCCGAGCCGTTCGACGCCGCCGAGCAGCCGTTCGAGCGCCTCGGCGACGGGGATCATTTCTGCCGCTCATCGCGGCGGAAGTCACCCGACTTGCCGCCGCTTTTTTCGACCAACCTCAGGTCGCCGATGACCATCGCCTTGTCGAGCGCCTTGGCCATGTCGTAGATCGTCAGGCAGGCGACCGAAACCGCCGTCAGCGCTTCCATCTCGACACCGGTCTGTCCCTTCAATCGAACCTCTGCGACAACACGCAGACCCGGCAGGGACTGATCCGGTTCGATCTCTACGGTGATCTTCGTCAACAGCAGCGGGTGGCAAAGCGGGATCAACTCGGACGTTTTCTTTGCGGCCATGATGCCGGCGATGCGGGCCGTGCCGAGCACGTCGCCCTTCTTGGCATTGCCGGCAAGGATCGCCTCGAGCGTCGTCGGCTCCATGCGCACATGCCCCCTGGCGACGGCGACACGATGTGTCTCGTCCTTGTCGCCGACATCGACCATATGGGCTTCGCCGGCCGCGCCGATATGGGTAAGGCCGCTCATCCGATCTCCATAAGCGCGCGCGTGGCGCCTGCCACGTCATCCTGGCGCATCAGGCTTTCACCGACGAGGAAGGTGTCGATCCCCGACGCACGCAGCCGGTCGCAATCCTCGCGCGTGAAAATGCCGCTTTCGCCGACGATAATACGGTCATCTGGAATCAGTCTTGAAAGACGCTCGCATGTCGCGAGATCGACGTCGAACGTTCGCAGATTCCGGTTGTTGATGCCGATCAATGGTGAGCTCAGCTTCAGCGCACGCTCGGTCTCCGCTTCGTCATGAACCTCGATCAAAGCCGCCATTCCAAGCTCGTGCGCAACGCTTTCGAGATCGCGCGCGAGCTCGTCGTCGACACTGGCCATGATGATCAAAATTGCATCGGCGCCCCAGGCCCGCGCCTCATGCACCTGATAGGTGTCGAAAAGGAAATCCTTGCGAAGAGCGGGGATGGCGCAGGCTGCCCGCGCTGCCGTCAGAAAGTCAGGCGAGCCCTGAAAGGACGGCGCGTCCGTCAGCACCGAAAGGCACGCCGCGCCCCCGGCTTCATAAGCCTGTGCCAGCGATGGCGGATCGAAATCGGGGCGGATCAGGCCTTTGGAGGGGCTTGCCTTCTTGATCTCGGCGATCAAGGCCGGCCGTCCGTCGCGATGCTTTGCCCGTAGCGCGCTGACAAAATCCCGCGGCGCCGGCATATCCGCCGCAGCCCTGCGGATATCGCCGAGCGGCATCGCCGACTTTGCCGTGGCAATCTCATCGCGCTTGTAGGCTTCGATCTTGCGGAGAATGTCGGCCATCACGCAGCCCTGCCGCGATTGGAAACCTCGATCAGGTCGATGAGGCACTGGCGCGCCATGCCGTCGTCTATGGATTTGCGGGCAAGTTCGAGGCCGGCTTCGAGCGTGCGTGCGCGTCCGGCGACGACCAGCGCCCCGGCCGCGTTGAGGATCGCAATGTCGCGGTAAGCGTTCTCGGCGCCCTCCAGAACGCTGCGCAGCGCATCGGCATTCACCTGTGCGTCACCGCCCTTGAGTTCTTCCGGCCGGGCACGACGAAGGCCGACTTGCTCGGGCTCGATCTCGAACGTATGGATTTCGCCGTCCTCGAGCGCTGCGACCTGCGTCACGCCGGCCGTCGTCATCTCGTCGAGGCCATCGCCATGAACGACCCAGACCCGCGACGAGCCGAGCTTCTTCAGCACTTCTGCGATCGGCTCGAGCCAGACCGGCGAGAAGACGCCGACGAGTTGGTTTGCTACGCCGGCCGGATTGGAAAGCGGTCCGAGGAGATTGAAGATCGTGCGCGTGCCAAGCTCGACCCGGCTCGGGCCGACATGACGCATCGCGGCATGATGCGCCGGCGCGAACATGAAGCCGAGACCTGCCTCGCGAATGCAGGCCGATATTTCCTTGGCCCCAAGATCGATATTGACGCCGAGGGCTGCCAGCGCATCGGCAGCGCCCGAGCGCGAGGACAGCGCGCGATTGCCATGCTTTGCAACGGGCACGCCCGCGCCCGCCACGATGAAGGCCGCGCAGGTCGAAACGTTGTAGGAGCCCGACGCGTCGCCGCCCGTACCGACGATGTCCACCGAATCGGCGGGCGCATCGACCCGCAGCATCTTGGCGCGCATCGTCGCCACCGCACCCGATATTTCCGGCACCGTTTCTCCGCGAACCCGCAACGCCATCAGGAAGCCGCCGATCTGGCTCGGCGTCGCTTCGCCCGACATCATGATGTCGAACGCCTTTCGCGCGTCCTCGAAGGACAGCGTTTCTCCCGAGGCCACGCGCGCGATGTGTTCCTTGAGATCGGCCACGATCAGAAGCTCAAAGCCTGTTGCACGGTGCCCTGGTTCACCGTCACCGAATATTGCGACTGCAATCGGGTGACGAGTTGCTCGAGCAGGTCGTCACCGAGCCCGCCCGCATAGTTCCGGGCGACATTCTCCGGCAGCGTATCGCCCGACGCATTCGCAGGCGCGAACACCTCGCTCACTTGGAGCACGATCTGGCGGTCGCCTTCGTTGGAGCTGACGGTTTCCACGCCGCGAACGGGAACGGAAAAGGCGGCGGCCACACCCTCGCGGCCAAGATCGACATCGTCGGCGCCGCGGCGCAGGCCGCGCTTCGTTTGGACTTCCATCTCGAGTTCCGCCGCCACGTCGCTCAAGACGTCCCCGTTCTCGAGCCGGGTGGCGATTTCGTTGGCGCGCTCGGCCAGGAGACGCCGGCCTTCCTGCTCGCGCAATTCGGCAAGAGCCTCTTCGCGAACCTCGTCGAGTTCGCGATCGCGGGCAGGGGTCGCATCCGTGACTTCGTAGAAGACATAGCCGCTGGAGCCGAGGGCGATCGGCGCGTTCTCTGTGTTCGGTTCGGCGTCGAACGCCGCCTGCAGCACATCATGTGCGGCCGGGATGTCGGCAACCTCATTGCCCTCGGGGTCGAGTCCGTTGGCGTCCACGGCCGGTATGCTGACGATTTCGAGGTTCTGCTGGCTTGCCGCCTCTCTCAGCGTCGCACCACCGGCGCGCGCATCCTCGTAGCCGTCATAGACGTCGAGCAGGATACGGCTTGCCTCGTCGAGCGCCATTTCCTCGCGAATCTCGTCCGACACCTCCTCGACCGGACGCACGGTCTCGGCCTCGATTTCGTCGACACGTACGATGAGGGAGCCGAACGAGCCGGCAACGACATCGCTGACGCCGCCTTCTTCGAGGGCGAAAGCCGCCTCGGCGATGGCAGGGTCGGGCACGTCTTCGCGGGCGAAGGTGCCGAGGGTCAGATCGTCGGGCGAACGCCCAAGCTCGCCCGCGATCTCGTCGAACGCCGCTTTGCCGGACGAGATGCGCCCGGCCGCAGCCTGCGCGGCCTCCTCGTTCGGAAACACGATCTGGCTGATCGTGCGCTGCTCTGCCTGGGAAAACGAACCACGGTGCGTCTCGTAGAACTCGGCCACCTGCTCGTCGCTGATCGCGGCGGGGTCGGCAATGTCCTCGGGCTCCAGCTTGGCATATTCGAGCGTGCGATATTCGGGCGCGGCAAAGCTTGCCGCATTCTCATCGAACCACGCCTGAAGCTCATCATCCGAAGGATCTTCGATCGGCTCGACCAGCGCCCGGTCGAGGACGAGATAGTCGGCCGTGCGATCCTCGCCCTGGTAGAGCGCCACCGCATCGAGGAAAGTGTCCGGCGCAGCCATCCCATCGGCGACGGCATCGACGATCTGCTGGCGTATCGCCAGTTGCTCGCGATTGCGCAGATAGTCGTCCGGGCGCATTCCAACCTGTTGCAGGACGAATTCGAACTGGTTGCGGTCGAACTGGCCACTCGCATTGCGGAATGCAGGGTCCTCGGCGGTCAGGGTGGCAAGGCGATCGCGCGACAGGCCGAGATCCATTTCCCGCGCCTGTTCGTCGAGAACGGCGCCGGCGACAAGCTGTGCAAGAACCTGCTGTTCCAATCCGAATGCCCGCGCCTGTTCGCGCGAAATACGGGTGCCGAACTGTTGCGACAGAAGCTGGAGCTGGCGATCATAGGCCAGCCGGTATTCGTTGATCTGGACCCGCGTGTCGCCGACCGACAGAACATGGTTGCCGACGCCCGTCAGAATCTGGCCGGATATGCCCCAGACCGCGAAACTGACGACGAGCAGGCCAAGCAGAAGCTTCACCATCAAGGAACCGGATTTGCCGCGCAGCCATGTCAGCATTTTCGACCTTCCATTGTCGGTCCATTATCGAACTGGCTGACGGAATACCGTCACTGACCGGCGCTGTCGATTGCTTTGTCGACGCATTTTGCTACCAAACAGCGATCCGAACCTGGAACGAACGCCGGAAATGAAAGAAGGAACACCGATGAGCGCGCGCATTCGACCCGTACTGGCCGGCAACTGGAAGATGAACGGCGTGGCGGCATCGCTTCCCGAACTCCAGGCGATCGCCGCCGGCTCGCAAGGCTTCGCCGGCATCGATCTGGTCGTCTGCCTTCCCGCTACGTTGATCGCGCCGTCCAAACAGGTGGTCGCCGGTTCGCCCGTCCATCTCGGCGGGCAGGACTGCCATGCAGACGCATCCGGCGCCCATACCGGCGACATTTCCGCCGATATGCTCAAGGATGCCGGCGCCGACCATGTGATCGTGGGCCACTCGGAGCGCCGCACAGATCATGGAGAGACGAGCGAAGGCGTCGCGGCCAAGGCGAAGGCTGCCTGGGCCGCGGGTCTCAAACCCATCATATGCATCGGCGAAACCCGCGCCGAGCGCGAAGCGGGTGAGACGCTGGACATCCTTTCGGCGCAGATCGACGGTTCGGTGCCGGACGGCGCGACGGGCGACAACACCATCATCGCCTATGAGCCCGTCTGGGCCATCGGCACCGGCCTGACCCCGACCGTGGAGGATATAGCCGTCGCGCACGCCCACATCCGCGCCCGGCTCGAGGCGAGGATCGGGGCGGCCGCGCGCACGATCCCGCTTCTCTACGGCGGTTCGGTCAAATCTTCGAATGCCGGCGAATTGATGGGGGTGGCCGACGTGGACGGTGCTCTCGTCGGGGGCGCAAGCCTCAAGGCCAGTGACTTCCTGTCGATCGCAGGCGCATTCTAGACAGTTCGACTCAATATGAACCGGCGTTGTTTGGCGTTGCTTCACCACCTGACAAGACGATACATCTGGTGACCTGACGCAGGCATTGCCGCGCACTAGCATAGTCATATGGCGAATCGCTCAAGGCATGACACTTGGCGGCGTCTTGCCATTTGTATTGGTGCGGCGGGAGTATGCCCATGAGCAATGAAGACATGTCCAGTTCCGGCGCAAAGGTCGCGTCGGACCGGCTGTTGGAACTGACCACGCAGATCGTCTGCGCCTATGTCAGTCACAATCCCGTTCCGGCAACTGAAGTGTCGGAATTGATAGGCTCGGTTCACCGGTCGATAGTCGCCCAGGGGCAGTCAAAGGCGCCGGAGCAGCAACTTGAACCGGCCGTGCCGATCCGCAAATCGGTCACGCCCGACTATATCATTTCGCTCGAGGACGGGCGCAAGTTCCGCACATTATCGCGCCATCTGATGGCGCGATACGGCATGACGCCCGAACAATACCGGCGCAAATGGGGCTTGCCGGACGACTATCCGATGGTCGCCCCCAGCTATGCCGTGGAACGCTCGAAGATCGCCAAGTCGATGGGTCTTGGCCGGCCCGAATCCGGCAACGCCGACGAATAGCGGCCCTAACCGATCAAAGGACAATTCGGCGCGCGGCCGAATACGACCCATATGCGTTCTCCCCGCGAGCGGCCGATGATTTCGATGGAACGCCGGCCGACGTCGACGATTTCGGCCCGCCGAATGCCCATACGGTCGGCCTTGCGCAATGCATCGCGCGGCGAGCAGCCGCCCCGACCGCGCCACTCGTCGCGATCCCGATAGCCGCGGCGATCCCAACGCTCCGACCCGCGATCGCGGCCACGATCAGGCGCAAAGAACTCGGCGCCCGGCCGCTGCCCGCCACCGAGCCCATAATATCCACGATCCTGCGCACCGGCAGGCAGGGTTGACAGCACGCAGGCTGCAAGCAATCCCAAAACCGCGAACTTCGTCATTTCAAACCCCTCGACAACATCGCATGATCGCGATGGTAAGGCACATTATCTTCACGAAGCTGAACGCCTGGCCTACGGATCATTCATCGGCCATTCATGACCGCAAGGCAATTTTCCAGAAACCCCCGCATTGACTTAACATATTGAACCAAAACGCTTTTTGTCTGCCTTCCTCAATACGTCAGATGTAAGAGGAAAGCCTGTGGCGAGATTCTCACCGGACAGGGATTGATTTTAGAACAAAACCAGAACATTCTTGGTCATCAACCAAGGGAAAACAGCATGTCCGATTTGATCCACGACCTCGTCTCCTTCGTTTCGATCGGCGCCTTCATCACAACGCTCGCGCTTTGGCTGGTGGTGGTCTGATCAATCTCCAAGTGCCGTGCCCTCTCGGCGCGGATCGGCCGCGCCTTCGAGTCCGTCAGGCGTGAATTCGATCCCGTGCAGGCCTGAGTTGAGCTCGCGCGCCTCGGTCTCGTAGCCGAGCGCATGAAGGGCAGGGGCGAGGTCTGCCGCGCCGGTGCCGGCCTCCAGCCAGTAGGGGCCGGCGATATTGGCCAGATGCGGCAGGGCGATCGCTTCGTTCATCGGCATGTCCCAATCGATCAAGGCGATCAAGGTCCTCGCGACATAGGGAATGATGGTCGCCCCGCCGGGCGAACCGAGCGCGAAAACCGGCTTATCGTCCCGAAGAACGATCGTCGGCGACATCGATGAGCGAGGGCGCTTGGAGGCTTCGACCCGGTTCGCCACCGACCCGGACGCGCCCTCGGAGAGAAATGAGAAGTCGGTCAACTGATTGTTCAAGAGATAGCCGTTGGCCATCAGCCGTGCGCCGAACGCATTCTCGATCGACGACGTCATCGAAATGACGTTGCCCTCGGCGTCGGCGATGACGAAATGCGTGGTGGCCAGCGCTTCATAGGTGATGCTGTCCAGCCAATCCGTTCGCTTCATGGGCGGCTCGCCGGCGACAACTTCGCCTTGCGACAAGGCATGGTCGGATTGCAGGATTTTCGACCGTTCAGCGAGATAGGCCGTGTCGAGAAGTCCGGACGGAACATCCACGAAGTCGGAATCGGCGAGATAGCGATTCCGGTCGGCGAAGGCGAGGCGGGTCGCGTCCCCGAAAAGCCGCCAGGATTGCGCGTCGTCGGCGCCGAGCGCACGCAAATCGTAGGGTTCGAGCAGGCCGAGTATCTGCCCGACGGCGATGCCGCCGGAGGAGGGCGGCCCCATGCCGCAAACCTCCATTTCACGATAAGTCACGCATACCGGCTCACGTTCGACGACCTCGTAGTCTGCGAAATCGGAAAGGGTCAGCGAACCCGGATTTGTCGGGTGACTGCTGACGGCGTCGACGATGGCGGCGGCAAGGTCGCCGCGATAGAACGGCGCCGCACCCTCTTCGGCGAGGAGGTGCAAGGCATCGGCATATTCCAAGTTCCGGAGATCGTCGCCGGCGGCAAGCGCCGCACCGGACGGAAAGAAATAGCTGGCTGCCGCCGGATCGACATCGAGGCGGCCCGCTTCCTTCTCCAGCAGGCCGGCAAGCCTTGGCGAAACGGCGAACCCGTCCTCGGCAAGCGCGATCGCATCGGCCAGCGTCTCACGCAGTTCGAGCTTGCCGTGCCGCTCGGCCAAGAGGTCCATCAGCAGCGGCACGCCGGGAACGCCAACCGATCGTCCGCCGACGACGGCCTCGAAGAACGGCATCGGGTCGCCATTTTCGTCGAGAAAGAGATCGGGCGTGGCAGCGGCAGGAGCCGTCTCGCGCGCGTCATAGGTCGTCAGCTTGCCTGTCGCGCCGTCCAGCCACAATGCGAACGCGCCACCGCCGAGACCCGACGATTGCGGTTCGACGAGGCCGAGCACGGCCTGCACCGCGATCGCGGCGTCGGCTGCAGAGCCGCCCTGGCGCAAGATCGCCATTCCGGCTTCGGTGGCAAGCGGGTTCGCCGCGACGACCATCGCATTCTTTGCCGTCACCAGCGGAGCCGCTTGCAGACCGGTCGCGGCCTCGGGCGCGACGAGGTCGCTTTGCGTCTGGGCAGCGGCGGGCGTCGCGACACCAAGCATCGCGAGGGCGGCAAGCACGGGCAGTGCGGCATGAACAGGTTTCGACACGGCTGATCTCCTTTTCGGAATCACTCTACGTCGCCGAATACCTCTTCGAAAGCGGCCTTCATCGCCAAGTCGACATCGGTCATGGTGACCGGCAGGCCAAGATCCACCAGGCTCGTCACGCCATGGCCGCGAATGCCGCACGGCACGATGCCATCGAAATGCGCCAGGTCCGGCTCGACATTGAGCGCGATGCCGTGAAACGACACCCAGCGCCGCAGCCGGATGCCGATAGCCGCGATCTTGTCTTCCGCAGCGGAGCCGTTCGCCAGCACCGGCCGCTCGGGACGCACGACCCAGACGCCGACGCGATCATCGCGCCGCTCGCCCTTCACATTGAAGCGGTCGAGCGTGCGGATGATCCATTCCTCCAGCGCGGCGACGAAGGCGCGCACGTCCTCGCGGCGACGCTTCAGGTCAAGCATGACATAAGCGACCCGCTGTCCGGGGCCGTGATAGGTGTATTCGCCGCCACGCCCTGCCGCAAAGACCGGGAACCGATCCCCGACGAGAAGGTCGGCAGGGTCGGCGCTGGTGCCGGCGGTATAGAGCGGCGGATGCTCCACAAGCCAGACGAGTTCGCCGGCCGAGCCATCGCGAATGGCTCCCGCGCGTTCGTCCATGAAGGCGAGCGCCGCCGGATAGTCGGTCAGGCCCGGCGCGATCCGCCACTCGACCGCCGGCGATCCGGGGATCGCCAGAAACTGGGCGGGCAGGGCGTCGCGCGTGGTCATGATCAGGCGGATGTATGGGATCGGACGCCGCCCGTCCACTGATTGACGCAGCGTCTCGTCGCGATCGGCAAAATAATCGGCAATTCCATGCCCGCGCTCTTGTGCGCTGGGGGGCGATTTGCTAATTGCGCCGGGCCGGTCAAGACCGGCTGGTCATGGCGTGCGGTCGTGGCGGAATTGGTAGACGCGCAGCGTTGAGGTCGCTGTGGGGCAACCCGTGGAAGTTCGAGTCTTCTCGACCGCACCAATGCCATCCCGGCGCCTGATTCAGCGCTGTTGGAAAAGTTCACGCTGATATCCGAACTGTCGAAATGACCCGGCTTTCAATCCGACGCAGCCTCATGCAGCAACTCGCGCGTGAGGCTCTTTCTTTTAGCGCCATCGGGGTGCCTGACAGTCGTCGCGTCCGTCAGTCGCATAAGATGGATTATGGAACGAACGCGCGGTTTCAGAAGTGTTGCGTTTTGCTCCAAAGCCGCATGATAAACGCGTTGCGCGAAACTGTGGAAACTGCGGTTTGAACCGTTGCACATTCCACAATCTACGTGAACCA
>JAESGS010000065.1_pt1 | contig 217457 bp, 202 predicted proteins | sample 9269761 | NCBI WGS metagenome assembly JAESGS01 (sample SAMN15741799, study PRJNA653493) | algae metagenome | isolation source: Cyanosarcina radialis HA8281-LM2 and co-occurring heterotrophs from damp... | place: USA: Makauwahi cave, Hawaii | collected 2011-01-06 | reverse complement strand
CGACCTGCATCGGCATCGGCGGCGACCCGATCAACGGCCTGAACTTCGTCGACTGCCTGAAGCTGTTCAACGAAGACCCGCAGACCGAAGGCATCATCATGGTCGGCGAGATCGGCGGCGACGCCGAGGAAGCCGGTGCCGAGTACATCGCCAAGTACGTGAAGAAGCCGGTCGTCGGCTTCATCGCCGGTGCGTCGGCCCCGGCCGGCAAGCGCATGGGCCACGCCGGTGCGATCGCGTCGGGCGGCAAGGGCACGGCGGAAGGCAAGTTCGCGGCGATGGAAGCCGCGGGCGTGGTCACCGTCCGTTCGCCGGGCGACCTGGGCGCAGCGATCGCGAAGCTGGTGAAGTAAGCCTCGCTGTCGCGCGTCACAAAGAAAGCCGCCTTCGGGCGGCTTTCTTTATGCATGGGGCGGATGTAGCTCTAATGTGCTACATTTGCTTCGTCCGTCCCGCGGAGTCGAACCATGTCCACGACCACGATCCGTCTGCCCGAGGAACTGAAGGCGCGCGTCGCCCGGGCCGCCCAGCGCAGCGGCGCCACCACGCACAGCTTCATCCTCGAGGCCATTGCCGAAAAGACCGAGGCGCAGGAACGCCGCGATGCGTTCTTCGCCGAGGCGCTGCGACGCAAGGAGGATTTCGATCAGGCCGGCCTGTCCGTGTCCTGGGACGAGATGCGCGACTACATGGTCCGGCTGGCGAAGGGCGAGAATCCGCCGCGACCGGTGGCGAGGAAGGAGGACCGTTGAACCGTGGCGCGGATCCTCCTGTCCGACCGGATCGCCGACGATGCCGCACGCATCATCGAACACCTGCGGGAACATGAAGCCTCCGGCTTCGAGGAGCGGTTCTCCGCGATCTACCTCGGCATCGACGCCCTCGCGGACAATCCCCTGATGGGCCGCCCATGCCAGGGCCCGTGGCGGGAGCTCGTGATCGGCCGCGACTCGCGCGGCTACGTGGTGCTGTACACCTATCGACCGCTGACCGATGTCGTGCATGTCTGGGCAACCCGAGCGCAGCGCGACGCGGGATACGCAATTGAGTTTCCATGATGGAGAACGCATGACCACCCTACGCATCGCGATGGCCCAGTTCGACTTCCCGGTCGGCGCGGTGGCGCAGAACGCGCAGAACATCGCCCGCATGATCGCCGAGGCGCGCGACGAGTACGGGGCCGACGTGGTGCTGTTCCCCGAGCTGGCGATCAGCGGCTATCCGCCGGAAGACCTGCTGCTGCGGCCGCGCTTCCTCGCCGACTGCGAAGCAGCCCTGAGCGAAGTCGCCGCCACCACGCACGGCATCGTCGCGGTGGTGGGCTGGCCGCAGAGCGCCGGCAGCGTGGTCTACAACGCCGCCAGCGTGCTGCGCGACGGCAGCATCGAATCGACATACCGCAAGCGCGAGCTGCCCAACTACGCCGTCTTCGACGAACGCCGCTACTTCGACGTCGATCCGGACGGCGGCAGCTGCGTATTCGAAGTGAAGGGCACGCAGGTCGGCCTGGTCATCTGCGAGGACCTCTGGTTCCCCGAGCCGCTGGCGGACACCGTGCGGGCAGGCGCGCAGCTGGTGCTGGTACCCAACGCATCGCCGTTCGAACGCGACAAGCACGCGCAGCGTGATGCCCTGCTGGCCGAGCGCACCCGCGACACCGGCGCGGCGCTGGCCTACCTCAACGTGGTCGGCGGGCAGGACGCGGTCGTGTTCGACGGAGCTTCGGTGGTGGCGAATGGCGACGGCACCGTGCATCCGGCGGCAGCGGCCTTCACCGACCAATGGCTGGTGGTGGATTTCGATCCGGAAACGCGTCGCTTCAGTCCCGTCCTGTGGATCGACGACGGCGACGAGAGCCGCGACGCGCTGGCCTGGCGCGCGATCGTGCGCGGGTTGCGCGACTACTGCGGGAAGAACGGGTTCGCGAAGGTCTGGCTGGGCCTGTCCGGCGGCATCGATTCGGCGCTGGTGCTGGCCTTGGCGGTGGACGCGCTGGGGGCGGAGAACGTCACCGCCGTCCGCCTGCCTTCGCGCTATACCGCCGACCTGTCCAACGACCTGGCGCAGGCGCAATGCGATGCGCTGGGCGTGAAGCTGGAAGCCATCTCGATCGAGGCGCCGTTCAAGGGATTCCTTGAAGCGCTCGGTCCGGTCTTCGGCGACAGGCCGGCCGACACCACCGAGGAAAACCTGCAGTCGCGCAGCCGCGGCGTCATCCTGATGGCGCTCAGCAACAAGTTCGGCGGGCTGCTGCTGACCACCGGCAACAAGAGCGAGTACGCCGTCGGCTACGCCACCATCTATGGCGACATGTGCGGCGGTTATGCGCCGATCAAGGACCTGTACAAGACGGAAGTCTTCGCGCTGGCGCGCTGGCGCAACACGGTGGGCGGCGCGCCGGTGATCCCGCCGGGCGTCATCGACCGCCCGCCGTCGGCCGAACTGCGCGAGAACCAGAAGGACCAGGACTCGCTGCCGCCGTACGATGTGCTGGATGCCATCCTGTTCCGCTACGTGGACCAGGAGCAATCGCGCGACGAGATCGTCGCCGCCGGTTTCGATGCGGCCATCGTCGACCGCATGCTGCGGCTGGTGCGCATCAGCGAGTGGAAGCGCCACCAGTCCGCACCGGGCCCCAAGGTCTCGCGCCGAGCATTCGGGCGGGAGCGCAGGTATCCCATCACCAACAAGTACGCGCTGTAGCACCCCGGGCGATCCGCCCGGCAGGCAACAAAAAAGGGCCTCGCGGCCCTTTTTCGTTCATCCGGGAAACGCACGCGGGGATCAGTCCTCGTTGCGGCGTTCAGCGGTGTTGATGGACTTCTCGCCGGCGAACGGGTTCAACTTGCGCACCATCCACGGGTAGTCCGGCCACTTGCCCGCCAGCCACGGGTGCTGCGGGTCGTTGAGTTCCAGCACGCGCTTGGCGTCGGCGGCCAGCGTCTGGTTGCCCAGCTGGGTGTACGCCTCGGCCAGCACGGCGACGGCGTCGTTCTGGTGGGAGCTCTGCGGGTAGGTTTCCAGCAGGTAGCGGGCGCGGCTGGCGGCCGACACCCAGGCCTCGCGGCGCAGGTAGTAGATGGCGGTGTCCAGCTCGTGCAGCGCGAACTGGTTGCGCAGCGCGATCATGCGCTGGCGCGCGTCGGCGGCGTAGCGGCTGTTGGGGTAGCGCTCGGCGACGGTGTTGAGGTCGCTGTAGCCCTGCATGGGCGTGGACAGGTCGCGCCGGCTGGCATCCAGGCGCCAGACCCGCTGCAGGAAGACCGTGTCGCGGTTGGAATTGGCCAGGCCGCGCAGGTAGTACATGTACGGCACGTTGCGGTGGGTCGGGTAGGTGCGGATGAAGCGGTCCACGGTGGTCACCGCGTCGTCCAGCTTGCCGGCCTTGTACTCGGCGTAGGCCGTTTCCATCAGCGCCTGCTCGGTGTACGGGCCGTACGGATACTGGGCGATCAGCTGGCGGAAGCGCTGCAGGCCACGGTCCCAGTTGCCGTTGCGCATGGACTGGTGGGCCTCTTCGTACATGACCTCCACCGGCTGGTTTTCCGCTTCCTTGTCCTTCTTGAAGATCTTGCCGCACCCGGTGCCGGTGACGACCACCGTGAGCATCAGGGCGAGGATCCGGGCCGTGGCGGGGAAGCGGGAGAAGCGGGAAAAGGCACGCTGGGTCATGGGCTGGCGGCAGGCCGCGGCAGGGAAACAGGGTGTCGATGATAGCCTAGGCGCTGCTTCCGCCATGAACATTCGGCCAACACCCCTGTTCCGACCGGGTCCGACGCCGCCCCGACCGCATGACCGACACCGATTCCCTCGACACCCCCCGCACCGCGAAGGTGCCCGACAGCGCCTCGGGCCGCCGCTTCGACGCCGTGCTGGCGGAGCTTTTCCCGGAGTTCTCCCGTTCGCGCCTGTCCGAATGGATCAAGTCCGGCAACGCCCTGCTGGATGGCCAGGTGGTCCGGCCGCGCGACCCGGTGCGCGGCGGCGAAACCGCCAGCCTGGACGTGGTGCTGGACACCCAGACCCACGCATTGCCCGAAGACATCCCGCTGGACGTGCTGTACGAGGACGAGCACGTCTTCGTGCTGGACAAGCCCGCCGGCCTGGTCGTGCACCCGGGCGCCGGCAATCCCACCGGTACCCTGGTGAACGCGCTGCTGTTCCGCGATCCGTCGCTGGACACGCTGCCGCGCGCCGGCATCGTGCACCGCCTGGACAAGGACACCTCGGGCGTGATGGTGGTGGCGCGCACGCTGCCCGCGCACACCTCGCTGGTGGCGCAGCTGGCCTCGCGCGACGTGCATCGCCAGTACGTGGCCGTGGTGGTGGGTGCGATGGTCTCCGGCGGCACGGCCAATGCGCCGATCGACCGCCACCCGCGCGACCGCCTGAAGATGGCCGTGCGCGAGGACGGCCGTGATGCGGTCACCCATTACCGGCTGCGCGAGCGCTTCCGTGCGCACACGGCGCTGGAGTGCCGGCTGGAAACCGGCCGCACGCACCAGATCCGCGTGCACATGGCCCATATCAAGTACCCCATCGTCGGCGATCCCCTGTATGGCGGCCCGCTCAGGCTGCCCAAGGGTGCCAGCGAGGAACTCATCGCCGCGCTGCGCGCCTTCAAGCGCCAGGCCCTGCATGCGGAAACGCTGGAGTTCGCCCATCCGGTGACGGGCGAACCGATCCGCGTCACCGCGCCGCTGCCGGCCGACATGGTCGCGCTGCTGGCCGCCCTGCGCGCCGACACCAAGGCGCAGCGCCCGTGAGCGACGCGGTGATCCGCGCTGGCTGGCCGGGTCCGCCCGGCGTGCGCGCGTTCACCACCTTGCGGCATGGTGCGGGGTTCTCGCAGGCGCCGTTCGACAGCTTCAATCTTGGCAACCGGTACGCCGCCGATGGCGATGATCCGGCGACGGTCGCGCGCAACCGCGCCCAGTTGGTCGACCTGGCCGCGTTGCCCTCCGCGCCGCACTGGCTCCGCCAGGTGCATGGCACCGACGTGCTTCAGTTCGATGCGCCGGCGGTCGAAGAAGGCGAAGAGCCGACTGCTGACGCCGCCGTGACCCGCACGCGGGGCGTGGTGCTGGCCATCCTCACCGCCGACTGCCTGCCGGTGGTGTTCGCCGCGAAGGACGGCAGCGAGGTGGCCGCCGCGCATGCCGGCTGGCCCGGCCTGTCGAAAGGCATGCTGGAAGCGACGCTGGCCGCGATGCGTACGCCGGCCGCCGCCCTGACGGCCTGGATCGGCCCGGCGGCGGGGCCGCAACGGTATGAAGTGGGCAAGGACGTGTTCGACGTATTCGTTGCGCACGATGCGGATGCCGCGGCCTGCTTCTTACCGACCCGGCCGGATCACTGGCTCGCCGACCTGCCCGCGTTGGCGCGCCGTCGCCTCGTGGCATGCGGCATGGCCTCCGCCGACATCCACGGTGGCGACCTCTGCACCATCAGCGAGCCCGCTCGCTTCTTTTCGCATCGCAGGGATGGGCGCAGCGGACGGATCGCCACGCTGGCATGGATCCAGCCGTAGGACCCCTCTTCGAACAGCTACTGGGCCCGGCGTTCGATACGTTGCCGGCACCGGTGCGCGCGCTGCATGCGGCGCAAGGGAAGCGTCGCCACCAGGGTGAAGTGGAGGTGGCGCGTGGCAGCGGCTGGCTATCGCGCTGCATTGCCGCCGCCACGCACCTGCCGCCCGCCGTTGCCGGTCCGCTGAGCGTCGACATCGACGCGTCCCCGGCGGAAGAACACTGGACGCGCCGCATCGGCGGCCGCGCGATGCCGTCCCGCCTGTGGCGCGAGGGCGATGTGCTGTGCGAACGACTCGGGCTGGCGACGTTCGGTTTCCGGCTCGACGTGGTGGGGCAGGCGATCGAATGGCGTGTGGTCCGTGTGCGCGTGTTCGGCGTGGCGCTTCCCGCGCGCTGGTTCACCGGCGTGGGCGCGCGCGAATCGGCGGAAGGCGACCGCTACCGGTTCGACGTGTGGGCGGCATTGCCGCTGGCCGGCGTGCTGGTGCATTACCGGGGGTGGTTGCATGTCGGGTAACGCTGCAGGACACGGTGCGTCGCTCGGCCCGCTGCATGCACGGGGCCACGCATGCCGCATGCTGTCGATTCAGCGTGGCAGGTGTCATCCGGACTCCGTTCGCCCCTCACCCGCCTCCCGCACCCTCTCCCCGCGCGCGGGGACAGCGCATGCCGATTGACGGCCCGCACCCTGTTGACGGACCGATCATCGTCTTCGACGGCATCTGCGTGCTGTGCAACGGGTGGGTACGCTTCCTGCTGCGGCATGATCGCGAACGGCGCTACCGCTTCGCAGCGATGCAGTCGGAGGCGGGCCGCGCCTTGCTGGCGGCGCATGGGCTGGACCCGGACGATCCGGCCTCGTTCCTGCTGGTGGATGACGGGCGCGCGTGGACCGATACCGATGCGATCCGGCGCGTGCTTTCGGGCCTGGGCGGTGCGTGGCGACTGGCGGGCGTGATGGCGCTGCTGCCGCGCGCCGTGCGCGATCCGCTTTATCGGCGGGTGGCGCGGAACCGGTATCGCTGGTTCGGCACGACGTCGTGCCATGTGCCGACGGAGGAAGAGCGGGCGCGGTTCCTGTAGCGTGCGCTTCGCGCACGACGCATGGGGTGAGCGAACCGCTGCATCGTGCGCATGGCGCACGCTACCCGCAGAGGGGTGTCGAGGTAGTTCGCCATCCAGGCGCATTGCGATGCGCTCATCTTCGGCGGTGTCCGCACACAGCGGGGCGCGGCCAGCCTGCCTGTCCTTGGACGCTGCGGTTGCCCGCGCGGTCCCGTCCCGCGACGCCCGTCCGATCAGTTCGTTGGCGGCCACCCCGATCCCCGGAGTGGCCGTGCGGGCGCCGTGTCAGAAGGTGTAGCGGAGCCGCGTGTAGTAGTACGCCCCGTTGCTGCCGATGGGCGACAGCACGTCGTAGGGCAGGTTGCCGAAGTAGTAGATGTCCTCGTTCGACAGGTCCGGGTACTCGTCGGTCAGGTTGAGTCCGCCGACGGCAACGCTCCAGTTCGGGGAGAAGCGGTACCCCACTTCCGCATCCAGCTGCCATTCCGCGCCATAGGTCTGCTCGGGCTCGAAACCGCCGCCGAAGTTGAACACGCGCTTGGCGCTGCCATGCCGGCTGACGCGTCCCAGCAGCGACCAGTCCGTGTTGTCCCAGCTGGCGGTGAAGATGCCACGCGTGCGCGGCGCCGCGTCGGTCAGCGTGTTGCTTTCCTCGATGCCGAACAGCACGTAGTCCGGGTCGATGGCCAGCAGCGAATCGGGCGTGGCGGTGATGCGCTTCAGTTCGGTCTTCGCATAGCTGTAGGTGCCGGTCAGCAGCAGGTCGCCGCCGCCCAGTGCCTGCCGCCAGTTGGCCACCAGTTCCGCGCCTTCGGTGCGGGTGTCGGCGGCGTTGATGAAGAAGTTGGCGCTCTGCACGCCGGGCACGCCGAAGTTGTCCAGCACGAAGTCCGTCAGCGCGTCGCCGCTGATGCGTTCGGTGATCGCCACGCGGTCGTCGATGTCGATGCGGAACACGTCCAGCGACACGTCGAAGTGCTCGCCGATGCGGCTGGTGAAGCCCAGGCTGAGGTTCAACGATTTCTCCGGGTTCAGGTCCTGCGCGCCCAGCGCACGGGCGATGGGATTGTTGACCGACAGCAGGCGGCCCTGGGTGAGCTGGCCGGAGGCGTCGTAGCCGGTGGAGGTGGATTCGAAACCGATCTGGCTCAGTGACGGGGCGCGGAAATTGTTCGACACCGAGCCGCGTAGCGCGAAGGCCGGCGCGAACTCATAGCGCGCGGCCAGCTTGCCGGTCAGTTCGCCGCCGAAGTCGTCGTAATGTTCGTAGCGCGCGGCGAGGTCGGTGGTGAACTTCTCGCCCCACTGGCTGCTGAGGCTGGCATACACGCTGGAGACGTCGCGGTCGAGGTCGGCGGTGTCCTGCGGCGTCAGGCCGCCACCCGCCTGCGAGCCCGTCGGGCGGTCGGTGTAGGGGCCGGCTGCGTACGAAGCGGGATCGCCGGCGCCGGTCTCGAAGGTCTCATGGCGGAACTCGAGGCCAGTGGCGAACGTGTGTGCGCCGAACACGCGGCTCAGGTCGAGGTTGACGAGCGTCTGTGCCGACTCGTAGTCGCCGGTCTTGAAGCGCGTCGGGCTGCTGGGGCCCAGCGAGGCGTTGAGCGAATTGCGCAGGCGGTAGGTGAATTCGTTGCGGCCGTGGTTGAGGCTGGCGTTGTAATCCCACTCACCCCATTGGCCGCGCACGCCGGCCACGCCCGCCAGGTCCAGGTTGTCGCCTTCGGAGATGGGGCGGTAGCCGTCCGGATAGACCTCCTTCCAGTTCGCCACGCCATCGGGGTAACGGAAGTAGTTCGCGCCTTCGGTATCGCTCTGGTGCCAGGTGCCGAAGGCGTACAGCTCGGCCGATTCGCCCAGCGGCACGGCGGCGTTGAGCCAGGCGTTGATGTCCTTCGAGCTGCCGTCGCCCAGCACGTAGTTGCGCTGGCCGGCCAGGGCGAGGTTGTCGGGCGTCTGTTCCTCGAAGAACGGAATCTGGTCGAAGCCGGCGCGGTTGGTGCCTTCGCGCTGCTTGTATTCCAGGCCCACGCGGAAGAAGCCGTCGTCGCCGATGCGGTCGCCGACCTGTACGCTGAAGAAGCCGGTCTGGCCGTCGGTGACGGTCTGGTCGATCGGCTCCACCTTGGTGTGGTGCGCGCCGTAGCTGGCTTCGATGGCCCCGCCTTCGGGCGCGTCATCGAGGATGACGTTGATGACGCCGGCCACCGCATCCGAGCCGTACTGTGCGCCGGCGCCGTCGCGCAGCACCTCGATGCGCTTGATCGCGCTGACCGGGATGGCGTTGAAGTCCACCGGCGTGTTGCCCTTGCCGATCTTGCTGTCGGTGTTGACCAGCGCGCTGGTGTGGCGGCGCTTGCCGTTGACCAGCACCAGCACCTGGTTGGGGCTCAGGCCGCGCAGCTGCGCGGCGCGGATGTGGTCGGCGCCGCCGGAGTTGGACTGGCGCGGGAAGTTGAGCGAGGGCAGCAGCGCCTGCAGCGCGCTGCCGAGTTCACCATTCAACACGCCGGCCTTGCGGATGTCCTCGGCGGTCAGCACGTCGATGGGCGAGGTGGATTCCAGCACGGTCCGGTCGGTGGCGCGCGTACCGGTCACGATGACGGCATCCAGGTCGGTGGCGCGGCCAGCGGGCGCGTCCTGGGCGAAGGCGGGGAAGGCGAGGGCAAACGCGATGGCGACGCCGAGCGGCGCCACGGTGGGGCGTGACATGGAAACTCCTGCGGGTGGGGTGCGGATGTGGAACGGACGTCGTCGACCAGGGCCGGGATCAGGGGCAGCGACAACCGCCGCCACCGTGTCCGCCGTGGGAGAGGGTGAGCGGAGGCGCGGTGGCGGCAGGTGGTGCGATCGGCATCGGGACAAAGGAAAAAGAAGAGGTGTCATCGGCCACGGTACGGGCATCCGTCCGGGTGGGGAAAACTTACACCGGTTCCGCTGCCGGACGCGCGACCGCGCCCATGCCGCAAATCCATGACGACATTCCCAGCGGTTATTTCGATGCGCGATGATGTGCGCCGACAGTACGCGTCCCCCGCTGGAGTTCCCCATGGTGCTGAGAAGTCTTGTCCTCGCCGCGTCGCTGGCCCTGGCTGGCTGCGCCAGTGTCGGCGTCGCCGATGCGCCCCCGTCCGCCACCTCCGCCCTGCAGGGCGACGCCGCGCGGCCGGCGCAGGCCGGCGGCTGGGTGCGCAGCGAACTCTATTTCGGCGTGGGGGAAGAGACGGGTCCGGCGGATCGCCCGCAGGCCGAGCCGATCAGCGAAGCGACCTGGCGCGCTTTCCTCGACAAGGAAGTGACAGCGCGCTTTCCCGACGGCCTGACCGTGTTCGACGCTTACGGCCAGTGGCTGTTCCGCGGTGCGAAGGAACCCAATCGGCTGAAGACCAAGGTGCTGGTGGTGCTGCACGAGGACACCCCGCAACGCCGCGCCGACATCGAGGCGATCCGCCTGGCGTGGAAGCAGGCTACGGGCCACCAGTCGGTGCTGTGGTCGCGGCACGCGGTGGACGTATCGTTCTGAACCTGGTGCGCCCGCCGGCCACGCGGGCGCTTATGCTGGCTGCCTGCCACCTCCCCACTGAACCTCCTTTCCCATGACTGCATCGGCTTCCTCCGTGCGCCGCTGGTTCGTACCCGGCGACCTCAACGGTTTCTTCGGCCTGGTGGTGGACAACCTGTCCATCCTCGGTTTCATCGCCGCCGCGCTGATCGGCATCTTCCAGTTCCCCGCCGAGGTGGTGTTCACCCGCATGTTCCCCGGCACTGCACTCGGTGTGCTTGTCGGCAACCTGATCTATACGTGGATGGCCCACCGGTTGTCGGCCAGGACCGGGCGCGACGACGTCACCGCGATGCCGCTGGGCCTGGACGCGCCCACCAGCATCGGCATGGCGCTGCTGGTGCTGGGCCCGGCCTTCGTCGGCTTCAAGCAGGCGGGCCTGGACGAACAGGCCGCGGCCACTGCCACCTGGCAGCTGGGCATGGCCTCGCTGGTGGTGATGGGCGTGTTGAAGCTGGTGCTGTCGTTCTTCGGCGATGCGGTCACGCGGGCGGTGCCGCGCGCCGGCCTGCTGGGTTCCATCGGTGGCGCGGCGCTGACGTTGCTGGGCTTCCTGCCGCTGATCGAAACGCTGCGCCAGCCCATCGTCGGCTTCGTCACCTTCGGGCTGCTGCTGTACGTGCTGGTGGCCAAGGGCAAGTTGCCGGTAAAGATCCCGGGCGTGCTGCTGGCCTTCATCGTCGGCACCACGCTGTACTACGCGCTGGGTCTCGCTGGCCTTGGCGCGCCGGGTTTCAAGGTGCCCGATGCCGTGCCGCTGGCGGTGACGCTGCCATTGCCCACGCTGGGCTGGCTGGACGGCCTGGCGTATACCGTGCCCTACCTGCCGCTGCTGCTGCCGTTCGGCCTGCTGATGGTCGTGGGCGGCATCAACGTCAGCGAGAGCGCACGCGCCGCCGGCGATGACTACCGCACGCGCGACGTGCTGCTGGCCGAAGCGGTGTCCACGCTGGTCGCGGGCTTCTGCGGCGGCGTGGCACAGACCACGCCCTACATCGGCCAGCCTGCGTACAAGCACATGGGCGCGCGCAAGGGTTACACGCTGCTGACCGGCCTCTTCATCGGGTTGGGGGGTGTGCTCGGCTACGTGTCGGGGCTGGTGCAATGGCTGCCGGTCGCGGTGCTGGCGCCGATCATCGTCTACGTGGGCCTGGACATCACCGTGCAGGCCTTCACCGAAACGCCGCGCAAGCACGCCATCGCGGTGGCGCTGGGTTTCCTGCCCTCGGTGGCGTACCTGCTGACGATCAAGTTCGGCAATCCGGCGTGGATCGCGCCGGACCGTTTCGCCGCCCTGTACGAAGGCGTGGACGGGCATGGCCTGCCGGACCTGGCCACCATCGTGACGCTGGGCAACGGCTTCATCATCACCGCGATGATCTGGACCACCGCGCTGGTGGCGATGATCGACGGACGCAACGGCCGCGCCGTCGTCGCGCTGCTGGTCGGCGCGGTGCTGACGCTGTTCGGCATCATCCATTCGGTCGATCCGCGCGGCGGCATCTACCTGCCGTGGGACGTGGAGGGCCTGCGTGCGACGATCCTGTGGCAGTTCGCCGGGGCGTATGCCGCGCTGGCGGTGCTGCTGGGCCTGCTGTCGCTGCAGAAGCAGGGGTCTGTTCCAGCCGAGGGACCGACCGGCGGGTGAATCCGGGTCTCATCCGCTCTTGAAACACCGCTGCTTAACCGCATGTGGGTAGCATCGGCTGGCGTTCGCCGGCCCCGACTCCCCTTGAGGTTCTCCCGATGCGGATGGACAAACTGACCTCGCGTTTCCAGCAGGCGCTGGCTGACGCGCAGTCGCTGGCCGTGGGCCGCGACCACACCATGATCGAACCGGTGCACGTGCTCACCGCGTTGCTGGAGCAGCAGGGCGGCAGCACGCGGCCGTTGCTGTCGCAGGCCGGCGTCAACGTGCCCCTGCTGCGCGAGCGGCTGGGCGAAGCGCTCGACAAGCTGCCCAAGGTGACCGGCCAGGCCGGCAGCCTGTCCATCGGCAACGACCTCTCGCGCCTGCTCAACGTCACCGACAAGCTGGCGCAGGACAGCGGCGACACCTACATCGCCAGCGAATGGTTCCTGCTGGCGGCGTTGGACGACAGCGGGGCCGCCGGACAGGAACTGAAGGCCAGCGGCGCCGACAAGCAGAAGCTGCGTGCCGCCATCGACCGTCTGCGCGGGGGTGAGAAAGTGCAATCCGAGAATGCCGAAGACCAGCGCCAGGCGCTGGAGAAGTACACCATCGACCTCACCGAGCGCGCGGAGATCGGCAAGCTGGATCCGGTGATCGGCCGCGACGAGGAAATCCGCCGCACCATCCAGGTCCTGCAGCGCCGAACCAAGAACAATCCCGTGCTGATCGGCGAGCCCGGCGTGGGCAAGACCGCCATCGTCGAAGGCCTGGCGCAGCGCATCGTCAACGGCGAGGTGCCGGAAGGCCTGAAGGGCAAGCGCGTGCTGAGCCTGGACATGGGCGCCCTGATCGCCGGCGCGAAGTTCCGCGGCGAATTCGAAGAGCGCCTGAAGGCCGTGCTCAACGACCTGGCCAAGAACGAAGGCCAGATCATCCTCTTCATCGACGAACTGCACACCATGGTCGGCGCCGGCAAGGCCGAAGGCTCCATGGACGCCGGCAACATGCTGAAGCCCGCGCTGGCACGCGGCGAGCTGCACTGCATCGGCGCGACCACGCTGGACGAATACCGCAAGTACGTCGAGAAGGACGCCGCGCTGGAGCGTCGTTTCCAGAAGGTGTTCGTGGGTGAACCCAGCGTCGAGGACACCATCGCCATCCTGCGCGGGCTGAAGGAGAAGTACGCCGTGCACCATGGCGTCGAGATCACCGACCCCGCCATCGTCGCCGCGGCCACGCTGTCACACCGCTACATCGCCGACCGCCAGTTGCCGGACAAGGCCATCGACCTGATGGACGAAGCGGCGTCGCGCATCCGCATGGAAATCGACTCCAAGCCGGAAGAAATGGACCGCATGGAGCGCCGGCTGATCCAGCTGAAGATCCAGCGCGAAGCACTGAAGAAGGAGAAGGACGCACAGTCGAAGCAGCGCCTGGCCGACCTGGAGACCGAGATCGAATCGCTGCAGCGCGAGTTCAACGACCTGGAAGAAATCTGGAAGGCCGAGAAAGCCACGCTGACCGGCGCCACGAAGATCAAGGAACAGATCGAGCGCGTGAAGCTGGAGCTGGAGGCCGCGCAGCGCAAGCAGGACTACGCGCGCATGAGCGAACTGCAATACGGCCAGTTGCCGGAGCTGGAGAAGCAGCTGGCGGCCGCGCAGGAGGCCGAGCAGAAAGGTTTCCGCCTGTTGCAGGACAAGGTCACCGACGAGGAGATCGCCGAGGTCGTCAGCCGCTGGACCGGCATCCCGGTCAGCAAGATGCTGGAAGGCGAGCGCGAGAAGCTGCTGCAGATGGAGCAGTCGTTGCGCGGCCGCGTGATCGGGCAGGAGGAGGCGATCAAGGTCGTGTCCGACGCCGTGCGCCGTTCGCGCGCCGGCATCTCCGATCCCGACCGGCCCAGTGGCTCGTTCCTGTTCCTCGGCCCGACCGGCGTCGGCAAGACCGAGCTGTGCAAGGCGCTGGCCGAGTTCCTGTTCGACAGCAGCGACGCGATGGTCCGCATCGACATGAGCGAGTTCATGGAGAAGCACGCGGTCAGCCGCCTGGTCGGTGCGCCTCCGGGCTATGTGGGTTACGAGGAAGGCGGCTACCTGACCGAGGCCGTGCGTCGTCGCCCGTACAGCGTGATCCTGCTGGACGAGGTGGAGAAGGCGCATCCGGACGTGTTCAACATCCTGCTGCAGGTGCTGGACGATGGCCGCCTGACCGACGGCCAGGGCCGCACGGTGGATTTCCGCAACACGGTCATCGTGATGACGTCCAACCTGGGCTCCAGCCTGATCCAGGACATGAGCGATGGGGGTGGCGCGGGCGACACGCCGGAGAGCTACACGCAGATGAAGGCGGCGGTGATGGGCGTGGTGCAGGCGCACTTCCGGCCCGAATTCATCAACCGCCTGGACGACATCGTCGTGTTCCATCCACTGGACAAGGCGCAGATCCGCGAGATCGCGCGCATCCAGACCCGCTACCTGGCCAAGCGCCTGGCCGAGCGCCAGATCGTGCTGGAACTGGACGACTCGGCGCTGATGCTGCTGGGCAACGTGGGCTTCGATCCGGTGTATGGCGCGCGGCCGCTGAAGCGCGCGATCCAGGCGCAGCTGGAGAATCCGCTGGCCCACAAGATCCTGTCGGGCGACTTCGGTGCCGGGGATACGGTGCGCGTGCGCGCCGAAGGCGGACAGCTGCAGTTCGAGCGCCGCGCTTCCGGCGGGTGACGCCCACTGCCGGAGGGCCCACGCCGGGCCCACCGGCGCGCCCAAGGCCCTCCCGGTGGTCGCCCGCGGACGCCGGCAAGCGTCCGCGCCCCGCGGGTGACGTTTTCAGCGTCGCACCCGGGGCTCCGGGCCTTGCCCGCGAGGTCCCGAGCCCGGCCCGCAAGGCGCTGGGCCTTGTCCGCAGGGGGCTGAGCCCAGCGCGCAAGGCTTTCAGGCCCCATCGATGGCCCTTGGACCGCGATCGTTCTCACATCCCGCTCCGGCGATGGCCGGTGGAAGGCCATCCCGTGGCTTTCGAGAACCCATCGCTGGCATTCGCATCGCCATCCACGAGCCTCCGAGCCTCGCGTGTCACGTGCAGGACACCGGCGATGGGGCTCCGGGGGTTCATCGTTGGCTTTCCGGGCCTCGCGCGCGCGGCGCCGTGCCTTGCATGGCCGGGTCACGCGGCGGCATGGGGCGCTGTCCGGCCTTCACCGATCGTGACGTTACAAAGACTTGGCACGTACGAAGGCGGTTCCCCGCCTTCGCGAATCCGTGTCAGGATGGCGCGGTATCGGGGGGACCAGCTGACTGATGTTTGCCGACAGCGTCCACGCGGAAGAGCCGGGCCTGGGCAGGGGCGCGAAAGTGCTGCTGCTGGGGGCGCTCTGTGTGCTGCTGCAGCAGTTGTCCGTCAGTTACCGCATCGCCTTTTTCGGCGAGGAATCCCTGGCCTCGCTGGTGCACCTGCATACCGGCCTGCTGCTGGCCATCGCCATGCTGGAACGCGACCGCTGGGTGCTGGCGGGGTGTTTCCTGGCCACACTGGGCGGCTGGACGGCACGGCACTACTATCTGGACGGCGGCGGCGCGGACCGGATCCTGGCGTGGGGCGTCGCGGTGCACCTGTTCAACTTCGGCTGGACGCTGTCCTGCGCCTCCCTGATGGGCTGGCCGCGCGAGCGACCCGCCGCCACCGTGCAGCGGCGCGACCTGTTCCGCTTCGCGGGGATCGGTCTGCTGCTGTATCCGGTGGGCCTTGCGCTGGCGGGGTCGACCGTGGCGTTCCTGACCACGCCGGAGACCGCGCTCAGCGTGGTTTTCCAGACCCTGTTCGCCAAGCAGTTCGGCGTGGCCGTGGTGACCTTGCCCCTGGTGGTGGCCTGGGGCGAACGTGGGCAGAAGTCGCCCACGCTTTCCGCCATGCGGCACTGGTGGTGGCCGGTGCTGCTGGCCGCCGGGCTGGGCATCAGCCTGTGGGCCACGCTGGAAGTCAGGCAGTCGCTGAGCGGTGGCGCGCAGCCGCAGATCGTGCTGATGGACTACCGCTTCGCACTGATGGTGGTGCTGGCGTGGTGCATGCTGCGACTGCCGCCGCGCTACGCCATGCTGTCGCTGTCGCTGACCCTGTTGCTGCTGGTGGCCGCCGTGGCCGGCACGGCGGAATACGGCAATACCGCGGTGGGATTCTTCAACCTGCTGCACATCGCGCTGGAAGTGAACATCCTGCTGCTGGCCATGCTGTACCTGTGGCTGACCAACCGCGACCGCTTCGACCTGGCCGAACGCCTGTCCGGCGAAACACTGCGCGACAACGTCACCGGCCTGCCCAACCTGAAGGCGCTGCGCGAACGCATGGCGGGGCGTCCGGTGCCGCGTGCGGAGCTGGGTTACCTGCTGCTGGACCAGACCGACACGCTGGTGGCGGGCTTCGGCCTGGACACCCAGGCCGCGGCCATGAACACCGCCGCACGCCGGCTGGACGACATGGTGGAGACGTATTACGTGGGCACCGGCCAGTTCGCGCTGCTGCCCAAGCCCGGTGCCGACGCCGATCTGTGGGAACGGTTGATGGCGCGCGTGGAGCATGCGGAGATCGAGGTCGCCGGCCAGCCGATGCGGCTGCTGCCCTACCTGGGCGTGGCGGCGTTCAACCAGGCGCAGCGCGGAGTCGTCGACATGGCGGTGCTGACGGCATCGCACCTGGCCTTCGAGGCACGACACCACGGTGAAGTGCGCCCGCGCTACAGCGAGGTCGGTGATTCGCTGGTGCGGCACTCGCAGCGCAAGCAGCTGCAGGATGCCGCCGAGGCGCTGGCCTGTTTGCGCAACGAACGGGTGGCGCTGTACTTCCAGCCGATCCGACCATTGCAGGGCGATCCGGACACCCGCCACCCGCATGCGCTGGTGGGCGAAGTGCTGTGTCGGCTGGTCGACGAGCGCGGCGAGCTGATCCCGCCGGCACGCTTCATGGGGCCGCTGGAGGCCGCGGGACGGGGCGCCGAACTCGACCTGGCGGTGATCCGTGCCCTGTTCCGCCTGTTGCGAAAGACGCCGGCCGCGCTGCCGTACTGCCAGCAGATCGCGATCAACCTGACCGGCCAGAGCCTGGCCTCGATGAGTTTCCAGGTGGAACTGCGGACGCTGCTGGCCGGCTCGCCGCTGCCGGTCAGTGCGCTGTGCTTCGAAGTCACCGAGACCGCGGCCATTTCCAACACCACCGTCGCCAGCCATCTGCTCAGCGACCTGCGCGCGCTGGGCTGCCGCATCGCCATCGATGATTTCGGCACCGGCATGCAGAGTTTCGCGCGGTTGCGGGAGCTGCCCGTGGACATCATCAAGATCGATGGCTCGTTCGTCCGCAACGTGGCGCAGCGTGGCAAGGACCATGCGGTGGTGCAGGCGTCGGTGGCGGTGGCGAAGGCCTTCGGCGCGGAGACCGTGGCCGAGTTCGTCGAGGACGAGGAGACCGAATGGTGCCTGCGCGAACTCGGTGTCGACCAGGTGCAGGGCTACCTGTACGGTGCGCCCCGCCCGCTGGTGGAAGTGCTGGTGGAAACCGCCGCCGAGGTCGCGCTGGCGCCGCACCGCCACTGAGCGCGTTCTGGGCGGTTGTGGGCTCAGAGGGTGACGCGCTGCGGCCGGTACGGCGGCGTGGACATCACCATTTCCGCCAGTGAGAACGCCAGTTCGCGCTCCGCCAGCACGGCGCCGTCGGCACCGTGTTCCAGCAGGTGTTTCACCTCGCCCTCGCTGTGCGCACGCGCCAGCAGCGTCAGCGAGGGATTGATCGCGCGCAGCTTGGCCAGTGCTTCGCCGGCTTCCAGCGGCTGCGGGATCGCCAGCACGGCGATCTTCGCGCGTTCGGGATGTGCTTCGGCCAGCACGCGGTCGGCAGCGGCACTGCCGCGGATCGCGGGGATGCCCGCGTCGTGTGCACGCGCCACATGGTCGCCGTTGTCGTCGATGACGATCAGCGGCACGCCGCGGTCGCGCAGAACGCGCGCCAGTTCGCTGCCCACGCGGCCGTAGCCGATGATGATGGCGTGGTCGGTGACGTCCAGCGACGGGCCCGGGGGTGCTTCGGGTTCGGCCGGCACCGGCGCCAGCGCTTCCTGCCTGCGCTGCCAGCCATCCAGCCAGGAGAACAGGAACGGGTTGGCGACGATCGACAGCAGCGAGCCGGCCAGGATCAGATCGCGGCCTTCCGGCGGCAGGATCTTCAGCGACACGCCCAGGGCGGCGAGGATGAAGGAGAACTCGCCGATCTGCGCCAGGCTGACCGAAATCGTCAGCGCGGTGCCGGTCGGGTGCTTGAAGGCGCGCACGATGAAGAACGCGGCCAGCGACTTGCCCACCACGATGATCAGGAACGTGGCCAGCACCTGCCACGGATGCGCGACGAGGATGGCGGGGTTGAACAGCATGCCCACCGAGACGAAGAAGAGCACGGCGAACGCATCGCGCAGCGGCAGCGAGTCGTTGGCAGCCTTGTGGCTCAGTTCCGATTCGTTGAGCAGCATGCCGGCGAAGAATGCGCCCAGCGCGAACGACACGCCGAACATCGTTGCCGAGCCGAACGCCACGCCCAGTGCGATCGCCAGCACGGACAGCGTGAACAGTTCGCGCGAGCCGGTCGCGGCGATCTTCTCCAACGTCCACGGGATGACACGCCGGCCCACCACAAGCATGAAGGCGACGAACGCGCCCAGCTTGATCAGCGTCCAGGCGATGGCCACCATGAAGGTGCCGAAACTGGCCGGCGTGTCGCCGGCACGCTCGCCGAAGGTCTCCGCCAGCACCGGCAGCATCACCAGCGCCAACACCATCGCCAGGTCTTCCACGATCAGCCAGCCCACCGCGATACGCCCGCGCTTGGTGTCCAGCAGGCGCCGGTCCTCCATCGCGCGCAGCAGCACCACCGTGCTGGCCACCGACAACGCCAGGCCGAAGACGAAACCGTTCAACGGCGTCCAGCCCATGCCCCAGGCCAGCGCCCAGCCCAGCGCCGTGGCCACCACGATCTGCACGATGGCGCCGGGAATCGCGATCGCCTTGACCTCCAGCAGGTCCTCCAGCGAGAAGTGCAGGCCCACGCCGAACATCAACAGCATCACGCCCAGTTCGGACAGCTGGTTGGCCAGTTCCTGGTCGGCGACGAAGCCCGGGGTGAAGGGCCCCACGAAGATGCCTGCAAGCAGATAGCCGACCAGCGGTGACAAGCGCAGCTTGTGGGCGAGGGCGCCGAGCACGAAGGCCAGGGCCAGACCCACCGCGATGATGTTGATCAGGTCGGTGTCATGATGCATCTAGGGGGGATGTTTCCTCTGCGTGAAGCCCGAGTTTCGCTGATCGGGCGGTTTTTCCGCAAACCGAAGCTGAGTGGGTGATTCATCCTTGCGCGGACGCCTGCCCTTTCGAACGGGGCGCCACACGGACGACGGCCAGGTTCAAGGCCAGAAAAAATGCCCCGCATATGCGGGGCATCGTTGGGGGGTCCGATGGCGGGCGTTACCAGCTGTAGGCGATACGCGCGTACGCATACGCGCCATTGAAGCCGAACGGGCTCTGTGACGGGTAGGGCAGCTGGCCGGACGTGGAATTGGCGAAGAGCACTTCGTCCGGATACTCGTCCAGCACGTTGTCGCCGCCCACGCTGAAGTTCCAGTTGTCCAGCTTGTAGCTGACCGCCAGATCCAGCAGCCATGCGGGTTCGAAGGTCTGGTCCAGCGCCGGATTGGCGTTGCGGACGGTGAACTCGCCGTAGCGCGTGGCGGTGGCGCTGACGCTGAAGCCTCCCTTGGTCCAGATGCTGTTTAGGAAGAACTTGTCGCGCGGCGCACCCACTTCGAAGCGGCCCAGCTCCACCCGCCCGAAACGCAGCGCGGTGGGATCGATCGCCTCCAGCGTGGCCGGGTTCTCCGCCACGCGGTCGATTTCCGTCTTGTTGTAGTTGTAGCCGCTGGTGAAATCGAACTTGCTGGACGCCAGGTTCCACGTGTACGTGCCCACCACGTCGATGCCGGTGGTGGTGGTATCCAGTGCATTGGTGAAATAGCGGCCGCCGGCCACGTCGGGGAAACCGTTCTGGTTGAGGTAGGTGCGCACTGCCGTGCTGGTGAGGTTTTCCGACAGGGTGATGCGGTCCTTGACCTTGATGCGGTACGCATCGACGGTGACGTACAGGCCTTCCGCCGGCGTCAGCACCAGGCCCAGGCTCAGGTTGTCCGATTCCTCCGCCTTCAGCGGCTCCGCACCCAGCGCGATGCCGGCCGGGTTGGTGACGCGGAAGGTGACCAGGTCGAAGGGAATGCCACCGATGAAATTGGTCGACGTGGTCTGGTAGTACTGCTGCTGCAGCGAGGGGGCATGGAAGCCAGTCGATGCCGTCGCACGCAACGCCACCGCATCGTTGAACGCATAGCGGCCGGTCAGCTTGCCGGTGGTGGTGTCGCCGAAATCGCTGTAGTCCTCGTAGCGAACGGCGATGCCGGCCGACAGCTTGTCGGTCAGGTCCCCCTCCAGCCCGGCGTACACGGAAATGTTGTTGCGGTCGAAGCTGCCGCTGTCGCTGGGGCGGAAGCCGGGGAACACCTGCGCACCGGACGGCGCCGGGGCATTGCCTGGCAGCAGCACGCCACCGTTGACGTACGAGCCGGGTTCGCCGGGTGAGATCGTGAACTCCTCGCCGCGCCATTCCGCGCCATAGGACAGGGTCAGCGGATACGCCAGACCCCAGTCAAGTTGCTTGTTGAAGTCGAAGTTCAGCACATGCTGCTTGATCTCCAGCGCACCGGCATAGAACTCGGTGGGCGAGGTCGGGCCCAGGCTGCGGTTGAGCGTGTTGCGGATGTCGAACTCCAGTTCGTTGGAGCCGTAGGTGTAGCTGATGTCGATGTTGGTCCCGCCGGCGGTGAAGGTCTTGATGCCGCTGGAGACGCTGACGTCGGTGGAGGTGTTGAAGATCTGCGGCAGGAAGCCGTCCGGGTAGATGGACGGAATGTTGCGCGAGTCCCCGGCCGGGCGGAAGAAGCCGTTGGAGAGCGTCTCGCGCTGCGTGTACAGGCCGTAGGAATAGAACGTCAGGTAGTCGGCGATGTCCACTTCGCCGTTGTAGAGGAAGGATCCGTTGTCCACTTCGGGGTCGCCGTAACGCTGTACGACCTTGCCGGCCGGTGCGCTGGTCGCGGTCACCGTGCCCAGATAGGGGCGCGCGCGGTCCGTCTGGTCCTGGTGCCCACCCTGTGCGGCGAAATGCACCTTGCCCACTTCGCCCAGCTTGAAGCCGGCGTCGCCGAGCACCTGGTACTGGCTGCCGTCGCCGGCGCTGTACTGGCCGTAGGTGGCCGAGACGTTGCCGCCATGGTCCGCACCCTTCAGCACGATGTTGATGACGCCGGCGATGGCGTCCGAGCCGTATTGCGCCGACGCACCGTCACGCAGGACCTCGACGCGTTCGATGGCGGAGATCGGAATGGAGTTCAGGTCCACCGGCGAGGAACTGCGTCCCTGGCTGCCGTTGACGTTGACCAGGGCACCCGGGTGGTAGCGCTTGCCGTTGACCAGCACCAGCGTGTGGTCGGGCGACAGGCCACGCAGCTGCGCCGGGCGCATGGCATCGGTACCGTCGTTGATGGCGGCGCGCGGGAAATTGAGTGAAGGCACGGCCCGCGACAGCGCGGTGGCCAGTTCCACGGTGCCGGTGGAGGTCAGCACCTCCGGCGTGATGATGTCGATGGGCGCGGTGGACTCGGCGACCGTGCGGTCCGCCACGCGCGTGCCGGTGACGATCAGCGTGTCCAAGGTCTGGGCTTCGGTGGTGGCGGGTTCCTGCGCGAAAGCGGCGGGGGTGGCCAGCGCGAAGGCGATGGCGAAAGCGAGGGGCGACAGCGGGCGGGTCATGGTGGCTCCAACGGAAAGACGGGAACACGACAGAGGGCTGGCAGGCACGGTTACGGCTGAAATCATTCTTGTGCATCGCACCATAGGCATTGATTACAGTGCGATGACATGGATGTCAATGCTTCGTTAACGACTGTGACGGGCACGTGTACCGATAAACTACGCGGCCGGTTCCACCCAAATCCCCATAGGTTCTTTCTTGATCTCCCTTCGCAATTTCGCCATGCGCCGTGGCGAGCGCCTGCTGCTGTCCAACGTCGACCTCACCCTGCATGCCGGCTACCGCGTGGGCGTGGTGGGACGCAACGGCGCGGGCAAGTCCAGCCTGTTCGCCGCCGTGCAGGGCGAGCTGGAAGCCGACAAGGGCGACCTGGACCTGCCGGGCAAGGTGCGCATCGCCAGCGTCGCCCAGGAAACCCCCTCGCTGCCGGACCCCGCCCTGTCGTTCGTGCTGGGCGGCGACACCGAGGTGGCCGCCGTGCTCAACGCGGAAGCCGAGGCGACCGCGCGTGAGGACTGGGAGGCGGTGGCCAACGCACACACCCGCATGGCCGAGATCGGCGCCTACGACGCCGAGGCGCGCGCCGGCAAGCTGCTGCATGGCCTGGGCTTCCCGGCCGATACGCACCATCGGCCGGTCTCTTCGTTCTCCGGCGGCTGGCGCGTGCGCCTGAACCTGGCGCGCGCACTGATGATGCCCAGCGACCTGCTGCTGCTGGACGAACCCACCAACCACCTGGACATGGACGCGGTGCTCTGGCTGGAGCAATGGCTGCTGAAGTATCCCGGCACCCTGCTGCTGATCTCGCACGACCGCGAGTTCCTCGACAACGTCGCCACCCACACGCTACACCTGCATGGCGGCACCGCGAAGCTGTACACGGGCGGCTACACCGACTTCGAGCGCCAGCGCGCGGAACAGCTGCGCCAGCAGCAGATCGCGCACGAGAAGGAACAGGCCGAGCTCGCGCACCTGCAGAGCTTCATCGACCGCTTCAAGGCCAAGGCCTCGAAGGCCGCGCAGGCGCAGAGCCGCATGAAGCGCCTGGCCAAGCTGGCCGGCACCGAGGCGGTGCGCGCCGAGCGCGAGTTCCGCATCGAGTTCGCCCCGCCCGCCAAGCTGCCGTTCTCGCTGATCCGCCTGAATCATGTCGAAGCCGGCTACGGGCCCGACGCGGTGATCCTGCACGATGTCGGGTTCGGCCTGGAAGCAGGGCAGCGCATCGGCCTGCTGGGCCCCAACGGCGCGGGCAAGACCACGCTGGTGAAGACGCTGGTGGGCGAGCTGCCGGTGCTGGCTGGCGACCGCATGGCGCACCCGGACCTGCGCATCGGCTACTTCGCGCAGCACACGGTGGAATCGCTGCACGAAGGCCAGTCGCCGATGGACCACTTCCGCGACTTGTCACCCGACGCCAGCAACCAGTCGTTCCGCGACTTCCTGGGCAAGTGGAATTTCCCGGGCGACCGCGCGTTCGAGCCGGTCGATGGCTTCTCCGGCGGCGAGCGCGCACGCCTGGCGCTGGCGCTGATCGCCTGGCAACAGCCCAACGTGCTGCTGCTCGACGAACCGACCAACCACCTTGACCTGGAAATGCGCGAAGCGCTGGCCGAAGCGCTGAGCGATTTCGATGGCGCCATCGTGATGGTGTCGCACGACCGTCACCTGATCGGCCTGGTCTGCGACACGTTCTGGCGCGTGGCCGACGGCGTGGTCGAACCCTTCGACGGCGACCTGGACGAATACGCCGCGTGGCTGCGCACCCGCGCCAGCGCGCAGGGCAGCAAGACCCTGCGCAACGAGCCCGCACCCCCGCCGCCGCCCAAGCCCGTCGCTCCCGCGCGCAAGATCAACCCGGTCAAGCTGGCGGCGGCCGAAGCGAAGGTCGCCGAACTGGAAGGCAGGCTGGCCGAGGTGGATGCACGGCTGGCCGACCCCACCACCTACGCCGATGCCGAGCGCGCGACGGTACTGGGCCGCGACCGCGAAAGCCTGCAGCAGCAACTGGCCCAGGCCGAAAAGGCGTGGTCGGCGCTGTACGACGAGGCTTGAAACCTCGCGGCCCGGCCCCAGACATGCCGCGTCCTATGTTCCAGCCGTGACCTCGGCTCATCTCACAAGGCCCCCGCCATGCCCATCTACGCCTTCGAATGCACCCAGTGCGGCCACAGTTTCGACCGCCTGCAGAAGCTGTCCGATCCGGATCCCGAGACCTGCCCGGCCTGCAGCGCGCAGGCGGTGAAGCGGCAGCTGACGGCGCCGTCGTTCCGGTTGGCCGGCAGTGGCTGGTACGAGACCGACTTCAAGAAGGACGGCGACAAGAAGCGCAACCTGGTCGATGGGGGGGAGGGTGCCAAGCCCTCCGGCGACAGCAAGCCGACGGAGCCGGCGGCGCCCAAGGCGGAAACCAAGCCGGACGCCAAGCCCGACCCGAAGCCGGCCGCCCCCGCGTCTTCGACGCCCGGGGTATAACGAACCCTTCCTTGCGGAGGGTGTCCTGATGAAACTGCATGCACTGGCTGCCGCGGCGGCCCTCTTCGGCGCGGGTTGCGCGTCTGCGCCGGCGACATCTCCCGACGCCGCCACCACGACAGCACCGGCGGACCAGTTCCTCACTGCATTGGCCAGGTACTGCGGCAGGGCCTATGCCGGCCGCATCACCGCCAACCAGCCCACGCCGACCGCGCCGGATGCCTTCGAGGGCAAGGCGCTGGTGATGCATGTGCGCGGTTGCGAGGCGCCGTCGAAGGAAATCCGGGTGCCGTTCCATGTGGGCGACGATCATTCGCGCACCTGGGTCCTCACGCGCACCGCAGGCGGCCTGCGCCTCAAGCATGACCATCGCCACCAGGACGGCAGCCCCGATGCGGTGACGATGTACGGGGGCGACACGGTCGATGCCGGCACGGCGCAGCGGCAGGCGTTCCCGGTGGATGCCGAATCCGTGGCGATATTCCAGCGCGAAGGCCTCAATGCCTCGCTCAACAACACCTGGGCCATGGAACTGGTGCCGGGCGAGACCTTCGTCTACGAACTCAGCCGACCCAACGGCCGGCTGTTCCGTGTGGAATTCGACCTGGCCACGCCGGTCGCGCTGCCGGCGGCCCCCTGGGGTGCCGCCGGCGCGACGCCGTAACCGGCTTCGTCAGCGCGGCCCGAAGCGACCGCGGCAGCCGCGGTCCACCCATACCTGGGTGCCGGTGTAGCCCCAGCTGTAGCCCTCGCGGCAGCTGGTGTTCGACAGCTGCTGCAACAGGATCGGCTTGCCCTGGCGCGGATCGTAGGCGCAGGTCTTGCGGCGGTTGTCCTCGCTGCTGCAGGTGATGGTGTAGCCGGTATTGCCGCCGCCCGCGTTGCTGCCCGAATCACGGAATTCCGCGCGGCAGCCGCTGCGTACCCAGATCACGCCCGGGCGCTGGCCCCAGTTCTGGTTCTCGTAGCAGCGCGTGGAGGAAAGTTGCCGCTGCACGATGGCGCGGCCACGGAAATTCGTGCGGCACTCGCGGTACGCATTGCCGTCGCTCTCGCAGCGGACCAGGTCGCCATTGCCGCCCCCGTTCGAGCGTGCGGCGAAGCGGCCGCGACAGCCGCGGTCGACCCAGACGATACCGTTGCGGCTGCCCCAGTTCTGGCCTTCGACGCAGCGCGTGCTGGACAGGTTCTGCACCAGCGTGGCGTTGCCGCGGAAGCCCGTGGGGCACTCGCGGTAGCGGTTGTTCGCGCTCTCGCAGGTGATCTGGCCGCTGGGCGGTGTGGGCGGACGGGGGCCGCCGCTGCCACCGAGCGACTGGGCGATGTCGGTCTTGATGCGGCTGAAGGTCCAGTTGGAGCGGTTGACCTGGTCCAGGTAGAAGCGCAGCTGGTCGTCCGGGATGCGCCGGCCGCCGGACTGTTCGGAATACTCCAGGCTGATCACCCGGGTCTGGTCGGAAACGGACAGCGTCCGCAGGTTCTCCGGCGCGTACGCGCGCGTCTGCGCCTGGGCGAAGACGGAACCACTGGCCACCAGGGCCAGCAACAGTACGAGGACGGACTGCAACAGCGGCTTCTTCATGGCGGCACCCTCCTGGGGAGCCGCCAGCATACCGCCAGGTTGTTAAATCCGCGCAGGGCCGCGGGGCCGGAGGCTCGGCCGCAGGTTAAACTATCCGGCTTGACCGACCTGCTGCGGCGGCAAGCTGGCCAGCCAGCCTGCGACCGCGGTGAGCCTTTCCGGCAGCCCCCGGACGAACCTTGCGGAGCCCCCATGCGTACCCATTTCTGCGGCCTCATCAACGAGGCCATGATCGGCCAGACCGTGACCCTGTGCGGCTGGACCGACGTCGCCCGCAACCTGGGCGGCGTGTGCTTCATCGATCTGCGCGACCACGAAGGCATCGTGCAGGTGACGGTGGACCCGTCCAATGCCGAGGTGTTCAAGGTCGCCGCGTCGCTGGGCTACGAGGACGTGCTGCAGGTGGAGGGCGTCGTGCGCGCGCGCGAAGCCGTCAACGCCAAGATTCGCACCGGCCAGGTGGAAGTGATCGCCACCAGGATCACCGTGCTCAACAAGGCCGAACCGCTGCCGTTCCACGCGCACGAGAATCCGGGCGAAGACATCCGCCTGAAGTACCGTTACCTGGACCTGCGCACGCCCGAGATGCAGCGCAAGCAGCGCACCCGCATCAAGCTGGTGCAAGCGCTGCGCCGCTGGCTGGACGCGCGCGGTTTCCAGGACATCGAGACGCCCATCCTCACCAAGGCCACGCCGGAAGGCGCTCGCGACTTCCTGGTGCCGGCGCGCATGCACCCGGGCGAGTTCTATGCGCTGCCGCAGTCGCCGCAGCTGTTCAAGCAGATCCTGATGGTGGCCGGCTTCGACCGTTACTACCAGATCGCGCGCTGCTTCCGCGACGAGGCGCTGCGCGCCGACCGCCAGCTGGAGTTCACCCAGCTCGACATGGAGTTCGCCTTCGTGCGCGAGCGTGACGTGCAGGACGCCGTGGAAGGCATGATCCGCGACATCTTCGCCGAAGTGATGGACGTGCAGCTGGACGCGCAGTTCCCGCGCATGACCTGGGCCGAGGCGATGCGTCGCTACGGTTCGGACAAGCCCGACCTGCGCATCGCGCTGGAGCTGGTGGACGTGGCCGAACTGGTGAAGAGCAGCGAGTTCGCCGTATTCACCGGTGCGGCCAACGATCCGGACGGCCGTGTGGCCGCGCTGCGCATCCCCGGCGGTGCGTCGCTGAGCCGCAAGCAGATCGACGAGTACGCCGCGCATGCCGCCAAGTACGGCGCCAAGGGCCTGGCCTACATCAAGATCGACGAGGCCGGCGCGGTCAGTTCGCCGATCCAGAAGTTCTTCGCCGAAGACGCCTTCGCTGCGCTGGTGAAGCACATCGGCGTCAGCAACGGCGACATCGTGTTCTTCGGTGCGGGCGGCTACAACAAGGTCAGCGATTTCATGGGCGCGCTGCGCCTGAAGGCCGGCAAGGACTTCGGCCTGGTCCAGGAGGGCTGGAAGCCGCTGTGGGTCACCGACTTCCCGATGTTCGAATACGACGACGAAGCACAGCGCTACGTCGCGCTCCACCATCCCTTTACCGCACCCGCGGTGGACGACATCGCCGACCTGCGCGCCAACGCCAAGACCGCGGTGTCGCGCGGCTACGACATGGTGTTGAACGGCAACGAGATCGGCGGCGGTTCGATCCGCATCCACCGCCCGGAGATGCAGAGCACGGTGTTCGAGCTGCTCGGCATCGGCGCGGAAGAAGCGGAAGCGAAGTTCGGCTTCCTGCTGGATGCGCTGCGCTTCGGCGCGCCGCCGCACGGCGGCATCGCCTTCGGCATCGACCGCATCGCGGCGCTGATGGCCGGCACGGAGTCCATCCGCGACGTCATTCCGTTCCCGAAGACCACCACCGCGCAGTGCCTGATGACCGGCGCGCCGTCGCCGATCCCGGATGAGCAGCTGGCGGAAGTGCACATCCAGGTCCGCCCGAAGAAAGACTGATCGAGAGAACCAAGAAATGACGGAAGTTGCTTTTTCGCTGGAATGGGAACGCCTGGGCAATGAAGGCGCCGATGCGGGCCTGGTGACGGAGCGCGCGCGCGTGTTCGGCGGCTGGCTGGTACGCGTCGGCACGTCGCCGGCGGCGATGGCGCTGACCTTCGTGCCGGACGGCCAGGGCCGCTGGGACGGCGAGGACTTCGGCGAAGACGATTACGAAGAAGAAGACGAAGAAGAGTACGAAGAGGAAGAAGACGAGGACGCCGACGAGGAAGACGAGGCGGACGAAGACGAAGAGGAAGAAGAGGACGCCTGAGCGTGCAGATCCGTCGCGCCACCGTCGATGACGCTGCCGTGCTGTCGGAGCTGGCGTCGCGCACGTTCACCGAGACCTTCGGGCATCTGTATCCGGCCGAGGATCTGGCGGCGTTCCTTGCCGACGCCTACGAGGTGGGCAGGCAGCGGACGATCCTCTCCCATCCGGACTATGCGGTATGGCTGCTGGAAGACGACGGTGTGGCCGTCGGCCATGCCGCCGCCGGGCCGTGCGGGTTGCCGCATCCCGAGGTGCAGGCGGGCGATGGTGAGCTGAAGCGGCTGTATGTGCTGGCCTCGCACCAGAACGGTGGGTGGGGCGGGAAGTTGTTCGCCGAGGTCGAGCGATGGTTGTTGAGGGACGGACCGCGGACGCTGTGGATCGGGGTGTGGTCGGAGAACTTCGGCGCGCAGCGGTTCTATGAGCGGCAGGGGTTCGCGCGGGTGGGGGCGTACAAGTTTCCGGTGGGGAAGACGCTGGATGATGAGTTCATCCTGCGGCGGGATGCTTCATTCGGCTGACGCAAAAGCATTCCGCTAGCCCTGCGGGCCAGCGGGTAACTTTTCTTTGTAAGCGCAAAGAAAAGTCACCAAAAGAAAGCGCTTTTCCCGACGAAGCAATCCCATGACTCGGCGCTATGTGGATTTTCCGGTTCGCCTTCCTGGCGAATCGGAAAACGGCGGGCGTCCTGCCCGCCGCCCTTCGGGTCTGGTGGGTTTGTTGGCGCATTGATGCAGGGAAAATCAAGATCAAAAGCAAACGGCCGCGTGAGCGGCCGTTGCTGTTTGTGCGTTGTGCTTACTTCTGCAGGAAGTCGAGCAGGTCCTGGTTGACGCGGTCCTTGTGGGTATCGGTGAGGCCGTGCGGGGCGCCGGGGTAGACGATCAGTTGGGCGCCCTTGATCAGCCTGGCCGAGGCCGTGCCGGAGGCGTCGATGGGGACGATCTGGTCGTCGTCACCGTGGATCACCAGGGTGGGGATGTCGAACTTCTTCAGGTCGCCGCGGAAGTCGGTGGCGGAGAACGCGGCGATGGAGTCGTAGGTGTTCTTGTGGCCGCCCTGCATGCCCTGCGCCCACCAGCTGTCGATCAGGCCCTGCGACACCTTCGCGCCCGGGCGGTTGAAGCCGTAGAACGGGCCGGAGGCGATGTCCAGGTAAAGCTGCGAGCGGTTGGCCAGTGAGCCGTTGCGGATGCCGTCGAACACTTCGATCGGCAGCCCGCCCGGGTTGTCGGCGGTCTTCAGCATCAGCGGCGGCACGGCGCTGATCAGCACGGCCTTCTTGACCCGGCCGGTGCCGTGGCGGCCGATGTAGCGCGCCACTTCGCCGCCGCCGGTGGAAAAGCCGACCAGGGTGACGTCCTTCAGGTCCAGCGTGTTGATCACGGTGGCCAGGTCGTCGGCGTAGTGGTCCATGTCGTTGCCGTCCCAGGGCTGGCTGGAGCGGCCGTGGCCGCGGCGGTCATGGGCGACCACGCGGTAGCCCTTGGAGGCCAGGAAGATCATCTGGGATTCCCAGCTGTCCGACGACAGCGGCCAGCCATGGCTGAAGGTGACGACCGGGCCGTTCTTCGGGCCCCAGTCCTTGTAGTACAGCTGCACGCCATCGGCGGTGGTGATGTAGCTCGCCGTGCGTTCGACAGCGACCGGGGCGGTGGTGGATGCGGGCTGCGCGGCGAAGCTGGCCTGGGTGGCGACGGCCAGCAGCGTGGCGGCGATGGTGCGGGTGAAGGCGTTCATGGTGTCGGTTCCTGCGAAGGGTGGTGGATCAGGAAGGAAGGTCAGTCGGCGATCACCAGCGTCACGTCGATGTTGCCGCGCGTGGCGTTGGAGTAGGGGCAGACGATGTGGGCGGCGTCGACCAGGGCCTGCAGCTGCTCGCGGGCGACACCCGGGGCGGCGATGGTCAGTTCGGCCTGGAGACCGAAACCCGTGGGGATCTGGCCGATGCCGACCTTGCCGGTGACGGTGGTGGACGGGGGCAGGGCGACCTTCTGCTTGCCGGCGACGAACTTCAGCGCGCCCAGGAAGCAGGCCGACCAGCCGGCCGCGAACAGCTGCTCCGGGTTGGTGCCGTCGCCGCCGGCGCCGCCCAGCTCGCGCGGCGTGGACAGCTTGACGGCCAGCACGCCGTCGGACGAGGTGGCCTGGCCTTCACGGCCGCCCGATGCGGTGGCGGTGGCGGTGTAGAGGATCTTTTCGATGGACATGGCGGTGTTCCTTCTGGGGAGTGGGTGGTCCGGCGGGGTGTCGTCCGGTGAGGGATACTTTGCGCGGTTGTCCGGTACTGGTGGTGATGTAGAATCCTGAAAACTTGATCAGGAGTTCTGCCATGGCCGACCGGCTCGCTGTCCTGCTGGAGCGCTTCTCGGTGACCGCGCAGGTGTTCCATGCCGGCGCGCTTTGCGGCATCAATACGCTGGAAGGGGAGGCGGGCGTCGGCCAGCTGCACCTGATCCGGCAAGGGCCGCTGGAGGTGTTCCACGGCAACACCTCGCTGCAGATCGAGCAGCCCAGCCTGCTTCTCTACCCGCGGGCCATGACGCATCGCTTCGTCAGCGACGCGGAAAAGGGCGCGGACATGGCCTGCGCCAACGTGCGGTTCGAAGGGGGCGAGCAGAACCCGATCTGCGCCGCACTGCCGGACGTGGTGTGCCTGCCGCTGGACGGCGTCTTCGGCGCTTCGGACGTGCTGGCGCTGCTGTTCGAGGAAGCCTTCACCCAGCGCTGCGGGCGCACCGCGCTGGTCAACCGGTTGTTCGAAGTGGTGATGATCCAGATCCTGCGCCAGCTGATGGAAAGCGGCGACGTGAAGGGCGGCATGCTGGCCGGCCTGTCGCATCCGCGCCTGCGCAATGCCATCGTCGCGATGCACGAAGCGCCGTCGAAGGAATGGACGCTGGACGAGCTGGCGCGCGTGGCGGGCATGTCCCGCAGCGTGTTCGCCACGCATTTCCGCGAAGCCCTGGGCATCACGCCCGGCCAGTACCTGCAGGGCTGGCGCGTGGGCTTGGCGCAGCAGGCGTTGCGGCAGGGCAAGCCACTGAAGGTGGTGGCCGCCGACGTGGGCTACGGCAGCGAGGCGGCGCTCTCTCGCGCCTTCAAGTCGCACAGCGGCGTGTCGCCCCGCGAGTGGAGGCGTGCGCTTGCAGAGGCATGACTCCACGGTTGTCGAAACCGCCGCGCTGCCAGACACTCGGCGCATGGATGACACTTCCCCTTCTACGTCCCGCGTGTTGCTCGTGCATGGCATCTGGAACGCGCAGTCGTGGCTGGCGCCGCTGGCACGCCGACTGCGTGCGGAGGGTTTCCAGGTGGAGACGTTCGGGTATCCGAGCATTCTCGGCGGCCCCGAGCCCGCGATCGCCGCCCTGACCGAGCGGTTGCGGGACGGCCCGCCCGTGCATCTGGTCGGGCACAGCCTGGGCGGGTTGATCGGCCTGGAGGCCCTGCGCCGTGCGCCGGAGCTTCCCGTGCAACGCATGGTCTGCCTGGGCTCGCCGCTGTGTGGCAGCGGCGCGGCCCGCAGCCTCGGTCGGCGCGCATGGACGGGGCTGGTGCTGGGCCGCAGTGGCGCACTGCTGCAGAAAGGCTGCGCGCCGTGGCAGGGGCGGGTGCCGGTGGGCATGGTGGCCGGCAACGTGGCCCGTGGCATCGGCCGCCTGCTGACCCGGTTCGATGGCGAGTCCGATGGCACCGTCGCGCTGGCGGAAACCCGGTTGCCGGGGCTGGCGGCGCATTGCGTCGTGCCGGCCAGCCATACCGGGCTGGTGTTCTCGGCCGATGCGGCCCGGCAGGCGGCGGCCTTCCTGCGCGAGGGCCGCTTCCATCCCGCGTAGACGCTGCGTCTGCGCCGCCCCGGTATAATTCGCGGCTTCACCCTGTCATCGCCGGAAGAAGCACCCATGGGTAGAGGCCCGTCCATCGAAGCCCGCAAGAACGCCACCGACGCCAAGCGCGGCAAGATCTTCACCAAGATCATCCGCGAGATCGGCGTGGCGGCACGTGCGGGCGGTGGCGATCCGGCCAACAACCCGCGCCTGCGCGTGGCGGTGGACAAGGGCCTGTCGGCCAACATGTCCAAGGATGTCATCGAGCGCGCCATCAAGAAGGCGACCGGGGAACTGGAAGGCGTGGTCTACGAGGAAATCCGCTACGAGGGCTACGCCCCCGGCGGCGTCGCCGTCATCGTCGACTGCCTGACCGACAACCGCGTGCGTACCGTGGCCGAAGTCCGCCACGCGTTCGCCAAGTGCGGGGGCAACATGGGCACCGAAGGCTCGGTGGCTTTCATGTTCAAGCGGCTGGGCGTACTGAGCTATGCCCCGGGCGCGGATGAAGAGGCCATCACCGAGGCCGCCATCGAGGCCGGCGCCGACGACATCGTCGTGTACCCCGACGACGGCTCCATCGACGTGGTCACCACGCCGGACGCCTTCCAGCCGGTGAAGGACGCCATGGAGGCGGCCGGCCTGGCGCCGGACCACGCGGAAATCACCTTCCGTGCCGACAACGACATCGCCGTGGAGGGTGAAACCGCCCTGCAGGTGAAGAAGCTGCTGGACATGCTGGAAGACCTGGATGACGTCCAGGACGTCTACTCCAACGCCGAACTGGGCGCGGATGCGTATGCGTAGCCACCGCGCGTGGGGTCGGGTGATGGCGGGCCATCACGTCCCGTGACCCGCATCCTCGGCATCGACCCGGGTTCGCAGCGTACCGGCGTGGGCATCATCGACGTGGACGCGGCGGGCAAGACCACGCACGTCTATCATGCGCCGCTGGTGCTGCTGGGCGCCGACGATTTCCCGCAGCGGCTGCGCCGCCTGCTGGACGGCCTGGCCGACATCATCACCACCTGGCAGCCTGACGAAGTGGCGATCGAGAAAGTGTTCATGGCACGCAACCCCGATTCCGCATTGAAGCTGGGCCAGGCCCGCGGCGCGGCGATCAGCGCGGTGGTGCTGCGCGACCTGCCGGTGCACGAGTACGCCGCCAAGGAAGTGAAACTGGCGGTGGTCGGCCGCGGTGGCGCGGAAAAGACCCAGATCCAGCACATGGTCGGCATCATGCTGAACCTGCAGGGCAAGTTGCAGGCCGACGCCGCCGACGCGCTGGCGGTCGCCATCACCCACGCGCACGTGCGCGCCACCGCGAAACGGCTGGGCATCAGTGCCCAGCAGGCATGGAGTCGCAAATGATCGGACGGTTGCGCGGGATCCTGGCCTACAAGTCGCCGCCCTGGCTGGTGATCGACGTGGGTGGCGTGGGCTATGAACTGGAAGCGCCGATGAGCACCTTCTACGACCTGCCCGACGTGGGCCGCGAAGTGTTGCTGTTCACCCACTACGCGCAGAAGGAAGACAGCGTGTCGCTGTACGGCTTCCTGCGCGAAGGCGAACGACGCCTGTTCCGCGACGTGCAGAAGGTCAGTGGCGTGGGCGCGAAGATCGCGCTGGCGGTGCTGTCCGGTGCCAGCGTCGACGAGTTCGCACGCATGGTGCAGTCCGGCGACATCACCGCATTGACCCGCATCCCGGGCATCGGCAAGAAGACCGCCGAGCGTATGGTGGTGGAACTGCGCGACCGCGCCGCCACCCTGATGGGTGGCCTGCCCGGAAGCAGCACGGTCCCCGCCGATCCGCAATCCGAAGCGACCATCGCCCTGCAGCAGCTGGGCTACAAGCCGGCGGAGGCCACGCGCATGGCGCGCGACGCGACGGCCGCCGGCGACGATGCCGCCACCATCATCCGCAAGGCGCTGCAGTCCGCGCTTCGCTAGCCCGTGCGGCCCCGCCGCCACAAGCAGACCTCCATGAGCACTCCCGCCCCCCACGATTCTCCTTCCGCCCAAGGCGGCCACGGCCAGGCCGGCATGGTGGCGCTGGTGGCCGGTGCCGTCGGCGTGGTGTTCGGCGACATCGGCACCAGCCCGCTGTACACCATCAAGGAGATGTTCCACCCGCATTTCGGCCTGACGCCGGACGCGGACACCGTGCGCGGGCTGCTGTCGCTCGGCTTCTGGTCGCTGCTGCTGGTGGTGACGCTGAAGTACGTCATCGTCATCATGCGCGCCGACAACGACGGCGAGGGCGGCATCATGGCCCTGACCGCGCTGGCGCAGCGCAGCCTGACGAAGGGGTCGCGGCTCAGCTACACGGTCGGCATCCTGGGCATCTTCGGTGCGGCGCTGTTCTTCGGCGACGGCATGATCACGCCGCCCATCACCGTGCTGGGCGCGGTCGAGGGCCTGGAAGTGGTCTCGCCGGTGTTCAAGCAATGGGTGGTGCCGATCAGCCTGGTCATCCTGACCGGCCTGTTCGCGTTCCAGCGGTTCGGCACGGCCAAGGTGGGCAAGGCGTTCGGGCCGGTGATGATCGTCTGGTTCATCGTGCTGGCCGGCTTCGGCATCTACAACATCGCGCACAATCCGTCGGTGCTCGCGGCGCTGAATCCCTACTGGGCCTGGCACTTCTTCGTCACGCATGACTGGCACGCGGTGCTGATCCTCGGCGCGGTGGTGCTGACGGTGACCGGTGGCGAGGCCCTGTACGCGGACATGGGACACTTCGGCAAGCGGCCCATCCGCTGGGGCTGGTTCGGCTTCGTGCTGCCGGCCCTGGTGCTGAACTACTACGGCCAGGGCGCCGTGCTGCTGCGCCATCCCGAGGCGGTCGCCAATCCGTTCTACATGTCCATCCCGGACTGGGCACAGATCCCGATGCTGGTGCTGGCGACCACCGCCGCGGCGGTGGCCTCGCAGGCGGTGATCACCGGTGCGTTCTCGGTGACCCGGCAGGCCATCCAGCTGGGCTACCTGCCACGGCTGGCCATCAAGTACACGTCCAAGGACACCATCGGCCAGATCTACGTGCCGTCGATCAACCTAATGCTGTATCTGGCGGTGATCGTGCTGGTGCTGAGCTTCCAGAGTTCCGGTGCGCTGGCCACCGCCTACGGCCTGTCGGTGACCGGCACCATGCTGATCGACACCTTGCTGCTGGCGATCGTGGCGTACACGCGCTGGCCCGACTCGCGCCGCTGGGTGCTGCCGCTGTGCGGCATCTTCCTGGTGATCGACCTGGCGTTCCTGTTCGCCAACGGCGCCAAGCTGGTCACCGGCATCGGTGCGTGGGTACCGCTGTTCATCGGCATCACCGCCTTCACCATGATGCGTACCTGGCGCCGCGGCCGCGAGCTGTTGCATGGCGAGGTGCAGAAGGAAGGCATCCGGCTGGATACCTTCCTGCCCGGCCTGATGCTGGCGCCGCCCGTGCGCGTGCCGGGCACGGCGATCTTCCTGACCGCCGACAAGGGGGTGGTGCCGCATGCGCTGCTGCACAACCTGAAACACAACAAGGTGCTGCACGAGCGCAACGTGTTCCTGACCGTGGAAACGCTGACCGTTCCGTACGCGCCCAAGAAAAAGCGGCTGAAGATCGAACCCATCGGCGACGATTTCTACCGCGTGGTGATCAGCTACGGCTTTGCCGAGACGCCCGACGTGCCGCAGGCGCTGATGAGCTCGTGCGACCAGGGCGGCGTGTACTTCGACCCGATGGAGACCACGTATTTCGCCAGCCGCGAAACCATCGTGGCCGCCCGCCACGGCGGCATGCCCATCTGGCGCGACAAGCTGTTCGCGGTCATGCACCGCAACGCCGCGCCGGCCACCGGCTTCTTCCGCATCCCCGGCAACCGGCTGGTGGAACTGGGCGCGCAGGTCGAGATCTGACCGCGGCCGGGACGCGAAACATGAAGCATGGCGGGCGGTTTCACGCATAATCCCTCCATGACCGCAGACCGCATCATCAATTCCGTCGCCACGCGCGAAGACGACGCCGTGGAAGCCAGCATCCGGCCCAAGCGGCTGGACGAATACCTGGGCCAGAAGCCTGTCCGCGAGCAGCTGGACATCTACATCCAGGCGGCGAAAGGGCGCGGCGAGGCACTCGACCATGTGCTGATCTTCGGTCCCCCCGGCTTGGGCAAGACCACGTTGAGCCATGTCATCGCCAACGAGCTGGGGGTCAACCTGCGGGTGACGTCGGGACCGGTGATCGAAAAAGCCGGGGACCTGGCCGCGCTGCTGACCAACCTGCAGCCGCACGACGTGCTGTTCGTCGACGAGATCCATCGCCTGTCGCCCGTGGTGGAGGAAGTGCTGTACCCGGCGATGGAAGATTTCCAGATCGACATCATGATCGGCGAGGGTCCCGCCGCGCGCTCCATCAAGCTGGACCTGCCGCCGTTCACGCTGATCGGCGCCACCACGCGCGCCGGTCTGCTGACCGCGCCATTGCGCGACCGTTTCGGCATCGTGCAGCGGCTGGAGTTCTACACGCCCGACGAACTGACCCGCATCGTGCAGCGCTCTGCCCGCATCCTGGGCATGGACTGCGTGCCCGAAGGCGCCGCCGAAATCGCGCGCCGCGCGCGCGGCACGCCCCGCATCGCCAACCGCCTGCTGCGCCGCGTGCGCGACTTCGCGCAGGTCAAGGCCAGTGGCCACATCGACGTGGAGGTGGCGCGCGCCGCCATGCAGATGCTCAAGGTGGACCCGGAAGGCTTCGACGAGCTCGACCGCCGCATGCTGCGCACCATCGTCGACAACTTCGACGGTGGTCCGGTCGGCGTGGAATCGCTGGCGGCCGCGCTTTCCGAAGAACGCGGCACGCTGGAAGACGTCATCGAACCCTACCTGATCCAGCAGGGCTACCTGATCCGCACCGCGCGCGGGCGCATGGCCACGCGCAAGGCCTATCTGCACCTGGGGCTGACGCCGAAAGGGCAGGTGCCCGAGCCGGGCGATCCGGCCGGCGAACTGTTCTGAGCGCTGGTCTGCTGATGGTATCCACGGAAGCGTGCGGGAGTGCCCGTTTTGAGTGCTGATCCAATGATGTTGCATGCCGATACGGCGCCATTCATCTTTCCGACACGCGTGTATTGGGAAGATACCGATGCCGGTGGCGTGGTCTACCACGCGCAGTACGTTGCCTTCCTGGAGCGCACGCGCACGGAGTGGCTGCGTGCACGCGGACACGCCCAGGAGCAGTTGCGCCAGACCCATGACCTGGTGTTTGCCGTGCGTGCGATGCGCCTGGATTTCCTGCGTCCCGCGCGCCTGGACGATCTGCTGCAGGTCAGCGCGGCGATCCAGCAGTGCAAGCGGGCCAGCGTGGTGTTCGTGCAGGCCGTGGAACGGGATGGCGAACTGCTGCTGACCGCCGAAGTGAAGGTCGCCGCACTCAGTGCGTCCGGGTTCAGACCCGTTCCGCTGCCTGAGGCGTTGTACGAAGAATTCAAGCAGCTCGAAGTGCCGGGCCGCGCGTAACCGCTCCAACCCCCGAACACGCAACACGACAAGAGAATCGAGGAACAACGGATGATCGCATCGCTGCTGGCCTTCCAGGACACCGTGGTGGAGGCGTTGCCGCCGGAAACCGCCGCCGCCGCCGCGGAGGCCGGTGCCACCGCCGCCCACAGCGGCATCAACTACATCGACCTGATGCTCAAGGCCAGCCTGCCGGTCCAGCTGATCGTGCTGCTGCTGCTCGCCGGGTCGCTGATCAGCTGGGTGATCATCTTCCGCAAGGCGCGTGTCTTCAAGAACGCCAACCGCGATGCCGACGAGTTCGAGAGTCGCTTCTGGTCGGGCACCGAACTGCACAAGCTCTACGCCGGCGCCGCCGACCGCAACCGCGTGGTGACCGGCCTGGAAGCGATCTTCGAAGCCGGCTTCCGCGAGTTCACCCGCCTGCGCGACAAGCGCGGCCTGGACGGGCGCGCGCAGCTGGAAGGCGCGCAGCGCGCGATGCGCGTGACCTACACCCGCGAGGTCGACCAGCTGGAACGCAACCTGGAACTGCTGGCCAACATCGGCTCCACCGCGCCCTACGTGGGCCTGGTCGGTACGGTGTTCGGCATCATGGTCACCATGCACGACATGCTCAACAGTGGCGAGCAGGCGGGCATCGCCGCGGTGGCGCCGGGCATTTCCGAAGCGCTGTTCGCCACCGCCATCGGCCTGTTCGTGGCCATCCCGGCGGTGTGGGCATACAACCGCTTCACCACCCGCGTCGAGCGGCTGTCGGTGCGCTATGAAAGCTTCGCCGAAGAGTTCAGTTCCATCCTGCAGCGCCAGAACTCGGGCGAATAAGCGGAGTTCCCCATGGCCGGAAGCATCTTCCACCGCAAACGACGCAAGCTGAAATCCGAGATCAACGTCGTGCCGTACATCGACGTGATGCTGGTGCTGCTGATCATCTTCATGGTGACCGCCCCGCTGCTGACGCTGTCGGTCGACGTCAAGCTGCCGTCTTCCAACGCCAAGGCGGTGGAAAGCCGCAGCGAACCGATCATCGTCATCGCATATCCCGACGGCCGTTTCGGCCTGAAGCTGCCTGAAGCGAAGCAGCCCGAAGTGCTGGATGCGGCGGGGCTGGAAGCCAAGCTGGCGCCGATCAAGGAACAGCAGGGCAACGAGCTGCGCATCATGGTCGCCGCCGAGGGCGACGCGCCGTACCAGAAGGTGCTGGATGCGATGGACGTGCTCCGCCGCGCCAAGGTCACCAACGTCAGCCTGATGACCAACGCGGGTGGCAATGCACGCTGATGCTCTCCCGCGCCAGAGCGGCCCGCGCGACGACGGGCTGGGCAGGGCGGTGGCGTGGGCCATCGGCCTGCATCTGCTGCTGGCCGCCCTGCTGTTGATCTCGCCGCTGCTCAACTGGCGCGAACCGCCGTTGGCCGCCGGCGGGGCCCAGGCCATGGAGGCGACGCTGGACGCATCGGCGGCCGACCAGCGCGTGGTGGAGCAGGCGCTGCGCTTCCAGCCCGAGCCCCTGCCGGAACCGGTGGAAGAGGTGGCCGAGGAAGAGACCGTGCCGCCGCCGCAGCCGCTTCCCGAGCCGACGCCGCAGGATGCGCCCGTGCAGCGGCAGGCCGAGGCGCAGGAACGCATTCCCGTGCCCGACGACATCGACCAGGAAGAAGCCAGCCGTGACGCCATTTCGCAGGAAAAGGCGCGCCAGGAGCAGGAAGCCAAGCGCCGCCAGGAACAGATCGACCTGACCGAGCGGACCCGCCAGCAGCAGGCGGAACAGCAGCGCCGCCTGGCCGCGCAGCAGGAAGAGGCCGACCGCCAGCAGAAGCTCGACGAGATCCGCCGCAAGCGCGCGCAGGCCGCGCGCGAAGCCGACCTGGCCGAGCAGAAGCTGCGCCAGTTGCAGGCTGTGCGGGAACGCAACGCGTCGGCGGCCAGCCAGCCCGCGGCATCGTCCAGCGCCTCGACGGGCGCGACGGCCGGCGCGGCCAGCGGCCCGTCGCAGGGCGACTGGGTCGGCGCGATGGTCGCCGCCATCGAGCGCCAGTGGGTACGGCCGCCGAATGTCAGCGCCGGCCAGATCTGCCCCATCCGCATCCGCATGCTGCCGGGGGGTGAGGTGATGTCGGCCGAAGTGCAGCCCAGCTGCCCCTATGACGAGGCCGCGCGCGACAGCGTGGAGCGCGCTGTGCTGAAGGCCAGCCCGTTGCCGTATGCCGGTTTCGACAAGGTGGCGGCGCGCGACTTCGTGGTGCGGTTCCAGCCCTCGCGATGACCCTGTTCAGGCGGCGGACGGCAAGCTATGCCGGCAATGCCCCGAATTCACCTAGATGAAACACGCCATCGAGTGAGAATGAATCCATGACAAGACGCGTACTTCTTCTCCTGTTCGTCCTCTGCTTTGCCGGACCGGCCTTCGCCCAGCAGCTGGAAGTGGACCTGATCGGCGGCCGTGAATCGGCCCTGCCCATCACCATCGTGCCGATGCCCTACCAGGGCAGTGCCGGCGTGCCGCCGACCGACGTCGCCGGGGTGGTCCGCGCGGACCTGGAGCGTTCCGGCGCCTTCCGCGCCCTGCCCGAAGCCAGCATCACCGAACGCCCCGTGCGCGGCAGCGAGATCCAGTACCCGACATGGCGCCAGCTGCGCCAGGACTACATCGTGGTGGGGCGCGTCGTCGACAGCGGCGACGGCGGCTACCGGGTGGAGTACGAACTGTTCGACGTCGCCAAGCAGGAACGCATGCTGGGCCTGGCCATGACCGCGCGCGCCAATGCCATGCGCGACGTGGCCCACCAGATGGCCGACGCCATCTACGAGAAGATCCTCGGCGTTCGCGGGGCATTCTGGACCCGGATCGCGTACATCACCGCCACCGGCACCGGCAAGGCCACGCGCTACGCGCTGATGGTCGCCGACTCGGACGGCTTCAATCCGCAGACCGTGGTGCGCTCGGCCGAGCCGCTGCTGTCGCCGTCGTGGAGCCCCGATGGCCGTCGCCTGGCCTACGTCAGCTTCGAGGGCGGCAACTCGGCGATCTACCTGCAGGACATCTCCACCGGCGCGCGCGAAAAGATCGCCAGTTTCCGTGGCATCAACGGGGCGCCTTCGTTCTCGCCGGACGGCCGCCAACTGGCGCTGACGCTGTCGCGCAGCGGCAATCCCGAGATCTACGTGATGGACCTGGGCAGCCGCCAGCTGCGCCAGCTGACCACCAGTTCCAGCATCGACACCGAGCCCACCTGGAGCGCCGACGGCGGGACGATCTACTTCACTTCCGACCGCGGCGGCCGTCCGCAGATCTATCGCGTGGCTGCAGCGGGGGGCAGCGCCACCCGGGTGACGTTCGAGGGCAACTACAACGCCACCGCCAGCGTGTCGTACGACGGCAAGAAGATCGCGGTGGTGCAGGGCAGCGGCAACAACTACCGCATCGCGCTGATGGACAGCAGCCTGGGCGGCGCGCGCTGGTCTTCGCTGTCGCCGGGCTCGCTGGACGAGTCCCCCAGCTTCGCTCCCAATGCCGCGATGGTGCTGTACGCCGCACGCGAAGGCGGTCGTGGCGTGCTCTATGCCGTCTCCGCCGATGCCCGCGTCCGCCAGCGTCTGGTGGTGGCCAACGCCGACGTCCGCGAGCCCGCATGGTCGCCGTACCGTAGCGTTCGTTAATTTTCTGTCTACAATGTTGAATCCCAATCCCCCCCGTTCCACCGACGAAGGAATGATCATGAACAACACCACCCGTGTGCTGATGCTCTCGCTGATGTCCGTTGCCGTGCTGGCTGGCTGCAAGAAGGCCGTCAAGCCGGAAGCGCCGACCGACACCACCACCACCGTGCCGACCACCCCGACGGGTCCGACCACCTCGGGCGTGTATGGCCCCGGCGACCTGGACACCGACGCCTGCCTGCGCCAGCGCGTGGTGTACTTCGATCTGGACCAGGACGCGCTGAAGCCGGAGTTCCAAGCCATCATGGGCTGCCACGCCAAGTACCTGCGTGACCGTCCGTCCTCGCGCATCACGCTGGAAGGCCACGCCGACGAGCGCGGCAGCCGCGAGTACAACCTGGGTCTGGGCGAGCGCCGCGGCAATGCCGTCAACTCCGCCCTGCAGGCCAGCGGCGGTTCGGCCGGCCAGCTCAGCGTCGTCAGCTACGGCGAAGAGCGCCCGGTCTGCACCGATTCCAGCGAATCCTGCTGGTCGCAGAACCGTCGCGTCGAGATCGTCTACACGGCGAAGTAAGCCGTCGTCACCACGATGATGATGGCCAAGAAGTACTTGCTGGTCCTCGCGGCGGCCCTGGTGGCCGCCGCACCTGCGCATGCCCAGCGCGTGAGCCTGGCCGACCGTGTCGCCGCGCTGGAAGCCAAGGCCAACAACCCGCAGCAGAACCTGGACCTGTTGAATCGTCTGACCCAGCAGGAAGCGGAACTGCGTGACCTGCGCGCCCAGCTCGAGCAGCTGCAGAACGAGAACGAGCAGCTCAAGCAGCGCAGCCGCGACCAGTACCTCGACCTCGACGGCCGGCTCAACCGGATCGAAGGCGGCACGCCGACACCGGCACCCGCCGGCGCTCCGGTACCGCCGCCCGTCAGCAGCGCGCCGGCCCCCAGGCCGGCCGCACCTGCCGCCAGCATTCCGGCCGAACGTCCGCCCACCGTCCATGGCGACACCGGCGCCGTTGCCGCGGCCGGCGACGAGCGCACCGCCTACAACGTCGCCTTCGATCGCCTGAAGGCCGGCGACTACGCCGATTCCGCCGCCCTGTTCACCAGCTTCCTGGAGCTGTACCCGACCGGCGTGTACGCCCCCAATGCGCTGTACTGGCTGGGCGAAAGCTACTACGTCACCCAGAACTACCCGCTGGCCGCGGACCAGTTCCGCGCGTTGCTCGCGCAGTACCCCACCCACGACAAGGCCGCCGGCTCGCTGCTCAAGCTGGGGCTGTGCGAGTACGGGCTCGGCAAGCTGGAAGAAGCCGAGCGCACCCTCGCCGACGTCATCGCCAAGTACCCCGGCACCGATGTCGCGCGCACCGCGGACGACCGCCTGAAAGCCATCCAGTTCGGCCGCCTGCGCTGAGCTGCGCGGGTGGGGCGGGCCTGACGGGCCCGCACGCGGCATAATGCGCACCCCATGAACGACGCCGCCCGCCCCAGCGAGATCGTCCAGTCCCCACTGGAACGCCTCAAGATCACCGAGATCTTCCTTTCCCTGCAGGGCGAGGCGAACGCGGTCGGCTGGCCCACCGTGTTCGTGCGCCTGACCGGCTGCCCGCTGCGCTGCCAGTACTGCGATACCGCCTATGCCTTCCATGGCGGGCAGTGGTGGGACATCGATGCGATCCTGGCGGAAGTGGCCCGCCACGGCGTGCGCCACGTCTGCGTGACCGGCGGCGAGCCGCTGTCGCAGAAGCGCTGCCTGCTCCTGCTGGCCAGGTTGTGCGACGCCGGCTACGACGTTTCGCTGGAGACCTCCGGTGCCCTCGACATCGCCGAGGTCGACCCACGCGTGTCACGCGTGGTGGACCTGAAGACGCCCGGTTCGAAGGAAATGGCACGCAACCGGCTGGAGAACCTTCCGCTGCTGACCGCGCGTGACCAGGTCAAGTTCGTACTCTGCGGTCGCGGCGACTACGAATGGGCGCGCGACATGCTGGCCGGGCACCGCCTGGCAACGCGCTGCGACGTGCTCTTTTCGCCCAGCAAGTCCGAACTTGACCCGCGCGACCTGGCCGACTGGATCATCGAAGACCGCCTGCCGGTGCGCTTCCAGATGCAGCTGCACAAGCTGCTGTGGAACGACGAGCCGGGGAGGTGAGACAGTGATGGGTCATTGGTGATTCGTGATTCGGAAGGCCGCGCACCTCACGGCCAGCTGCCGAGTCGCGAATCACGAATCACGAATCACGAACCGTCATGAAGAAAGCCGTTGTCCTTCTCTCCGGTGGCATGGATTCCGCTGCCGTCGTCGCCATCGCCCGCGAACAGGGCTTCGCCGTGCACGCACTCAGCGTGCGTTACGGCCAGCGCCACACCTCGGAGCTGGATGCCGCCGTGCGCGTGGCGGCATCGCTCGGCGCGGTGGAACACAAGACCGTGCACGTGGACCTGCGCAGCATCGGCGGCTCGGCGCTCACCGACGACATCGACGTGCCCGAGGCGGGCGGCCCCGGCATCCCGGTCACCTACGTGCCTGCACGCAACACCATCATGCTGTCAGTCGCGCTGGGCTGGGCCGAGGTGCTGGGTGCCAACGACATCTTCTGCGGCGTCAACGCGGTGGATTACTCGGGTTATCCGGATTGCCGGCCCGAGTTCATCCAGGCCTTCGAGGCGTTGGCCAACCTGGCCACCAAAGCCGGTGTGGAAGGGGCGGGGCTGCGCATCCATGCGCCCCTGCTGAAGCTGAGCAAGGCCGACATCGTGCGCGAAGGCGTGCGCCTGGGCGTGGACTTCGGCCAGACCGTCTCGTGCTACCAGGCCGACGACCAGGGCCGCGCCTGCGGCCACTGCGATGCCTGCCGCCTGCGCGCCGCCGGCTTCGCCGACGCCGGCGTGCCGGACCCCACGCACTACGCCTGATTTTTCAGGCGCCCCCGTCCTGGGGTAGAATTCGCCTCCCGGCGCAACGCCGGACCGCAGCACCGGGCCGTTAGCTCAGTCGGTAGAGCAGAAGACTTTTAATCTTTTGGTCGAAGGTTCGAATCCTTCACGGCCCACCACACACCGCTTCACGCGATGGCACCATGTGCCCGGTTGCGTCGCGCTTCCGGCCGCTGCCGGCAGATACAAACCCTCTATCAGGTGTTCCCATGCAGAACCCGTTGCTGGACTTCTCCGGTCTTCCCCGTTTCGACGAGATCCGCGCCGAGCACATCGCGCCGGCCATCGACCAGTTGCTGGCCGAGGCGGAAGCCGCGGTCGGTGTGGCCGAGACGGTATCGCCGGTGACGTGGGATACGTTCGTCGTGCCGCTCGACGACGCGACCGAGCGGCTGGCGCGGGCCTGGAACCAGGTGACACACCTGGAGGCGGTGGTGAACACGCCGGCGCTGCGCAGTGCGTACAACGCGCTGCTGCCCAAGGTCACGCGTTTCTGGAGCGCGCTCGGGCAGAACCTCGCGTTGTACCGCCAGTACCGTGCCTTGGCCGACGCGCCTGACGCCGCACGGTACGACGATGCGCGCCGCAAGGTGCTGGAGAATGCGCTGCGCGACTTCCGCCTGGGCGGCGCGGAGCTCCCGGAGGCGCAGAAGGCGCGCTTCGCCGAAGTGAAGGAAGAACTCGCCGGCCTGTCGGCGAAGTTCTCCCAGAACGTGCTCGATGCCACCGACGAGTACGAATTCTGGATCAAGGACAAGCAGCATCTTGGTGGCCTGCCGTCCGACGTGGTGGCCGCCGCGCGCGCCGCGGCCAAGGCCGACGACGAACCGGGCTGGAAGTTCACCCTGCAGATGCCGTGCTACCTGCCCGTGCAGACCTACGCCGACGACCGCGCGCTACGCGAAACGCTGTACCGCGCCAATGCCGTGCGTGCGTCGGAGCTGGGCGAGAACGAGGAGCTCGACAACACCATGTTGATCGACCGCATCCTCGCGCTGCGGGCCGAGCTTGCCTCGCTGCTGGGTTTCGCCAGTTATGCGGCGTATTCGCTGGCCACCAAGATGGCCGATACGCCGGACGACGTGCTGCACTTCCTCCGCGACCTGGCCGCGCGCGCGATGCCGCATGCGCAACGCGACCGCGCGGAACTGGAAGCCTTCGCGCAGGAACAGCTGGGCCTAGAGACCGTCGAAGCCTGGGACCTGGCCTATGCCAGCGAGAAGCTCAAGCAGGCGCGCTACAGCTTCTCCGCGCAGGAGGTGAAGCAGTACTTCACCGAACCGGCGGTGCTGAAGGGCCTGTTCGGCGTGATCGGTGATCTGTACGGCCTGCGCGTCGAGCAGGACGCCGCGCCCGCCTGGCACCCGGACGTGCGCTTCTACCGGCTGGTGGATGGCGATGGCGCGCTGGTCGGCCAGTTCTACCTGGACCTGTACGCGCGCGAAGGCAAGCGCGGCGGTGCGTGGATGGACGATTGCCGCAACCGCCGCACGACGGCGCATGCCGTGCAGACGCCCGTCGTCTATCTGGTCTGCAATTTCGGCAAGGGCGTGGACGGCAAGCCGGCGACCTTCAGCCACAACGACGTCACCACGCTGTTCCACGAAATGGGCCATGGCCTGCACCAGCTGCTCACCCAGGTCGGGGAGCTGGGCGTGGCCGGCATCAACGGCGTCGAATGGGATGCCGTGGAGCTGCCCAGCCAGTTCATGGAAAATTTCTGCTGGGAGTGGGCGCGCGTGCAGGCGATGACCGCGCACGTGGACAGTGGCGAGCCGCTGCCGCGCGCGCTGTTCGACAGGATGGTCGCGGCGAAGAATTTCCAGAGCGGCATGGCCACGGTGCGCCAGCTGGAGTTCGCGCTGTTCGACATGCAGCTGCACAGCGGGTTCGATGCCGCAGGCGATACGGTGCTGGCGCTGCTTGACCGGGTGCGCGCCGAGGTGGCAGTGAACCTGCCGCCGGAATGGAACCGCTTCCCCCATCAGTTCAGCCACATCTTCGCGGGCGGTTACGGGGCCGGCTACTACAGCTACAAGTGGGCCGAGGTACTCAGCGCGGACGCCTATGAGGCTTTCGAGGAGGCGCCGGAAAAGGTCGCCGAGACCGGCGCACGGTTCCGCCATGAAATCCTGGCACGCGGCGGAAGCCGTGGCGCCGCCGAAAACTTCCTGGCGTTCCGGGGCCGTGCGCCGCGCATCGATGCGCTGCTGCGGCACGCCGGCATGGCGGGTTGAGAGAGCGGGGTCGCCAGCGTGGTCCGGCGGGGAGCCTCTCCGCCGTTGCCGTCATTCCGACCCGCTAGGGAGCCGCCGACAGCACATCCAGCAGTTCCTGCACATGGTAGGGCTTCTTCAGGAAGCGGGTGCCGGAAGGGATGGGGGGGAGTTGGGATTTCGCGTATCCCGAGATCAGCACGGTGACGGTGTCGGGGGATGACGAGCGCACCACTTCGGAAATGTCGATGCCTGACACCCCCGCCGGCATGCTGATGTCGCTGAGCACGTAATCGAAGCGCGCGGCGGTGAGCTTCACCTTGGCATCCACGCCGTTCACCGCCTCGGTGACGTCATAGCCCGCGTCTTCCAGCGCCATGCTCGTCACCGAGCGCAGCAGTTCATCGTCCTCCACGTACAGGATGCTGGGCTTAGCCATGGGACACCTCCGGTACCGGAATCGCGATGGTGACGGCGGTGCCCTCACCCGGCTCGCTTTCGATGTAGGCGAACCCGCCCGACTGCGCGGCGAATCCGTAGACCTGGCTGAGCCCCAGCCCGCTGCCCTGTCCCACGTCCTTGGTGGTGAAGAACGGCTCCATTGCGCGGATCCTGACGTCGTCGGTCATGCCGGGGCCGTCGTCCTTGACGGTGACGCAGACGTGCAGCTTGCTGACATCCGCTTCCGGGTGCAGCGCCTTGTCCGGATTGCAGGTGCTGGTGGAGATCAGGATCCGTCCCGATGACATCGCGTCGCGCGCGTTCGAAACAAGATTCATCAGGGCGGCATCCAGTTGGTCGGCATCGACCATGATCCGGGGTAGATCGGGTTTCAGCCTGCACTCGCAGTACACGATGGCACCAGCGACCTGCCGGTATCTTTCCATGGAGTGGGTGACGAGTTCGTTCACGTCGTGGAGGCGGGGCGCCAGTTCCTGCGCGCGCGAGAACGCCAGCATCTGCCGCGAAAGCCGGCTGCCGCGCTCCGCGGCGCGTGCCGATGCGCTGATCAGGCGCACGCTGCGTTCATCCGTATGCATCTTGCCCAGCATGTCCAGGCTGTTGACGATGACCGTCAGCAGGTTGTTGAAATCGTGCGCGACGCCCAGCGTCAGCTTGCCGATGGCGTGCACCTTCTGCGCCTGCGCCAGCGCGCGCTCGGCACGGTGCAGGTCCTGCTGGGCCTGGTACTTCTCGGTGATGTCGTGCGTGACCTTCGCGAAGCCGATCAGTTTGCCATCCTGCCGGATCGCGTCGATCATGATGCTGGCACGGAACAGCGAGCCATCCTTGCGCGTGCGCCACCCCTCGGCTTCGAAGCGGCCATCGCGCGCCGCCGCGGCCAGCACCTTGGCCGGCTGGTCGAGCGCGAGCTCCTCCGGTGAATAGAAGATAGAGAAATGCTTGCCGATGATCTCGGCGTCCGAATAACCCTTGATGCGTTCGCCGCCCACGTTCCAGCTGAGGATGTAGCCCTCGGGGTCCAGCATGTAGATGGCGTAGTCGGTGACGCTCTTGAGGAGCAATCGCTCGACATTGAGATCCATCGCGTCGTCTGACGTATGCACCGTGAAGGTCCTGCGAGACGAAGCCGGCCCTGAGCCTAGAGACCCTTGAGTTAACGTGCCGTTGACGGATGAGTGCGCGCACGTGATGGATCGTCAACAAGGCGCGGCACCTGCGAGAAGCCGACGGTGACGTGTCATGCCGGAGCGGTGAGGCGATGCATGTCGTGCATGCTTGCCTTCCCGGGTATCGGCGTCGTGTTCTCCGTCATGCCAAGGGCGGCGGGGGCAACCCGCTGCTTCCCGGGCTCGCGATTTCGCGAATCCGGACGCACCCGGACGCCGCCGGATGGGGGTTTGACCGTAACTGTAAACGTTTTCATAATGGTTGCCTTGCCAGCACCCGCGTCCGGGGAGGACCGCCTACATGCCGCATCAGCCAAGGATCGAGGGCCTGATCGCCAGGATGACGCTGGAAGAGAAGATCGGCCAACTCGGCGCCTTTGCCGATGCCTTGCGTCCGTTCGCCTTCGAGGTGAACCCGGAGACCTTCGCCCGTGATGCCGAGCAGGTGCGCGAGCAGATCCGTGCCGGGCGCGTCGGCGCGCTGTTCAACGGCGTGGGCGCGGCGGAAGGCCGCGAAGCGCAGCGCATCGCGGTGGAGGAAAGCCGCCTGGGCATTCCGTTGCTGCTGGGCGCAGACGTGATCCATGGCATGCGCACCGTGTTCCCGATTCCGCTGGGTGAAGCGGCCAGCTTCGAGCCGGACCTGGCCGAACGCACCGCGCGCGCCACCGCCAGGGAAGCGACCGCCGCCGGCATCCACTGGACGTTCGCACCGATGGTGGACATCGCGCGTGACCAGCGCTGGGGCCGCGTGGCGGAGACCTCAGGCGAGGACGTCCACCTGGCCTGCGAACTCGCCGCGGCACGCGTACGCGGCTTCCAGGGCAGCGACCTGTCCGCCGCCGACTCGTTGCTCACCACGCCCAAGCACTTCGCCGCATACGGTGCGGTCGCGGCCGGGCTGGACTACAACACCGTGGATATCTCGCCGCAGACATTGCGTGATGTGCACCTGCCGCCGTTCAAGGCCGCCCTCGATGCCGGCGCGCTGACGCTGATGAGCTCGTTCAACGACATCAACGGCGTACCCGCCTCGGCCAATCGCGAACTGCTCACCGACCTGCTGCGCGGCGAATGGAAGTTCGATGGCTTTGTCGTGTCCGACTACACGTCTGACCTGGAGTTGATCGCCCATGGCTACGCGCGCGACGAGGCCGATGCCGCGAAGAAGGCGCTGACCGCCGGCCTGGACATGAGCCTGCAGAGCGGCATCTACGCCGGCCACGTGGCGGCGCTGGTGGAACAGGGCGAGATTCCGCTGGCCGTGGTGGACGAAGCCGTCCGTCGCGTGCTGCACGTCAAGGCAGCGATCGGCCTGTTCGACGATCCCTACCGCTCGCTGGATGTCGAACGCGAAGCCGACCAGTCGCACATCGCCGCGCACGACGCGCTGGCGCGCGACTGTTCACGCCGCTCGATCGTGCTGTTGAAGAACGAAGGCGACGTGCTGCCGTTGCGGAAGTCCGGTCAGCGCATCGCCCTGATCGGCCCGTTCGGCAGCGACACCGACAACCTGGGCGGCTGCTGGAACATCTTCGGCGATGCCTCGCGCATGGTGGACATCGAGCGTGGACTGCGCGCCGCCCTGGACGATGCCGCCTCGCTGGTGGTGGTGCCGGGCTGCGGCATCGAGGAAACACTGGAAGGCGGCATCGACGCGGCCGTGGCCGCGGCGCGCGATGCGGATGTCGTGCTGCTCGCCGTGGGCGAACCGTCGGAGTTCAGTGGCGAGGCGCAGTCGCGCACGCAGATCGTGCTGCCGCCCGTCCAGCAGGCGCTGGCCGAGGCCGTGGCCGCGACGAGTACGCCGGTCGTGGTGCTGCTCCGCAATGGGCGTGCGCTGGCGCTGGAAGGCGCCGTGCGTGATGCACAGGCGATCCTGGTCACCTGGTTCCTGGGTACGCAGACCGGTCCGGCGGTGGCCGACGTGCTGTTCGGCGACTACAGCCCGTCGGCGCGCCTGCCGGTGAGCTTTCCGCAGGACTCGGGCCAGCAGCCGTTCTTCTACAGCCATGCCGCCACCGGTCGTCCCAACGTGCCAGGCCAGCCGCGCTTCTTCCAGACGCGCTGGCGCGAGGTCACGCACGCGGCGCTGTATCCGTTCGGGCATGGACTGGGCTATACGCGTTTCGATTACGGCGTACCCCAGCTGAGCACCGAGACGCTCGCCTGGGACGACACGCTCACCATCCGCACGCGCATCACCAACACGGGCAAGCGCGATGGCGAGGACGTGGTGCAGCTTTACCTGCGCGACCGCACCGCCAGCCGCGTGCGGCCGGTGCGTGAACTCAAGCGCTTCCGCAAGATCGCGCTGGCGCCCGGCGCATCGCAGGACGTCGAATTCACACTGACCCGCGCCGATCTGGAATTCCATGGCGTCGACAACCGCCCGGTGGCCGAACCCGGCCTGTTCGACGTGTGGGTGGCGCCTTCATCCGCCAGCGGCGAACCGGTGGCATTCGAACTGATGGCGCCCTGAATCCGGCATGGTCATGCCGGAGGACACGCTGCGTGCCGGCGCGGCGAGGGAAGACCACGTCGGCGTGCGCGAGCGCGTCGCCACGCGCATCGTCTTCTTCATTGCCGGATTCGCGGTATCGGCGTGGGCGCCTTTGATTCCCTTCGCCAAGCAACGGCATGCGCTGGACGATGGTCAGCTCGGCCTGCTGCTGCTCTGCCTGGGTGTGGGCTCCGTGCTGATGATGCCGCTGGCCGGCGGACTGGCCGCGCGTTTCGGCTGCCGGCGCATGATCCTGGTGGCGGGCGCGGTGATCTGCCTGTGCATGCCAGCCCTGATGCTCGCGCCGAGTGTATCCGTGCTGGCGCTGGTGCTCGCCGTGTTCGGTGCCAGCCTGGGCGTGCTTGATGTGGTGATGAACGTGCAGGCGGTGATCGTGGAGCGTGCCGGGGGACGCGCGATGATGTCCGGCTTCCATGGCATGTACAGCGTCGGCGGTATCGCCGGCGCTGGCGGCGTGGCCGCCGCGCTGGCACTGGGCGCGCCGCCCTTGCTCGCGATAAGCGGCACGGCGGGGGTCGCGGTCCTGCTGCTGGCGGGTTCGCGCCGGGGCTTGCTGGTGCGTGGCGGAGAGGCGGATCACCCCGCGTTCGTGCTGCCGCGCGGGCGCGTGCTGCTGATCGGGGCGGTGTGCTTCGCGATGTTCCTGTCCGAGGGCGCGGTGCTGGACTGGAGCGCGGTGTTCCTTACGTCCGTGCGCAATGCCGACCCCGCGACCGCCGGATTCGGCTATGTCGCGTTCGCGGTGACGATGACGATCGGCCGGTTGAGTGGCGATCGCATCGTGCAGGCGTTGGGTGCCTTCCGCGTGGTCGTGTGCGGCGCATTGCTCGCCGCGGCGGGATTCATGCTGGCGATCCTCGTGCCGTCGGCGCTGGCGGGGCTGGCGGGCTTTGCGCTGGTGGGAGCGGGCGCGGCGAACGTGGTGCCGGTGATGTTCTCCGCTGCCGGGCGCCAGCGTGGCATGCCCACGCATCTGGCGGTGGCGGCAGTGACTACGATGGGCTATGCGGGTGTCCTGCTAGGGCCCGCGGCGCTGGGCTTCATCGCCCAGGCGACCTCGCTGGCAGCGGCGCTCGGCCTGCTGGTGATGCTGCTGGTGGCGGTGGCCGCGGTCGCGCGCGTCGCCACGCGAGACTGAAAAAATCAAGGTCGCGGAGCACCGCGCATCATCGGCCCGGCGGGATATCCACCGTACGGACCGTAATATCCGCCCGGCCCGTCGTAGCGGTCCACGTTGATGTTGAAGTTGAACGTGCGCGGCTTGCCTTCTTCGTTGTACGTGGTCTTGCACAGGTTGAGGTTGGCGGCGTTGTAAGTGCTGCTGCCGTGGCCCTTGGTGTAACCGATGCCGGTGGTGAAGCTACCGGTGATGCCATCGCCGTCGCGGTCGTCGTGCATGACCACGCACGGGTCACGCGTGTCTTCCGCCGCCGTCGCCGCGACCGGGAGTGGACCACTCTTGTCGCCGTAGAAGGTGCCCGGCGGATCCGCGGCATAGGCCGCGCCGCGGGGCAGGCTGAGGTCAAGCGCGTCGGCGGTGGATTGTGCCCAGGCGGGTGCGGCGGGCGCGACGGCCAGGACGATCAGCACGGCAAGCGGCAGGGCGTTCATGGGGATTCCCGAAGAGGGGGCCGGTCCGGGACCGGCTGCCATGGCAACGTAGCAACCCGGGTTTGAACGGGCGCTGATGCGCGCCGGCAACCGCGGGGAACTTCATCCCGCCGCCTGCAGCGCGTCCAGTACCTGCTGTCCGTAACGGGACAGCTTGGTGCCGCCGATGCCGCCCACGCGCGCCAGGTCATCCAGCGTGGCGGGCTGCTGTTCGGCGATGTTGCGCAGGGTGCTGTCGTGGAAGATGACGTAGGCGGGCACGTTCTGTTCGCGCGCCAGGAGCGCGCGCAGGTCGCGCAGGGCCTGGAAGCGCGACAGGTCTTCCGGCGCCACCGACACGCCGGTACGCGGGCCGCGGTCCTTGTCGCGCGTGGTGCGGCTTTCCCGGCGCAGCTGCAGGCGACGTTCGCCCCGCAGCACGCTGCGGCTGGCCTCGGTCAGGCGCAGGCTGCCGAAGCCTTCGGCGTCGACTTCCAGCAGTCCGGTGGCGACCAGCTGGCGGAACACGCTGCGCCACGTCGCCGCATCCAGATCCTTGCCGATGCCATACGTGGTCAGGTGTTCGTGGCCGCACTGCTGGATGCGTTCGCTCTGGCTGCCGCGCAATACGTCGATCACATGGTTCACGCCGAAGCGCTGCCCGCTGCGGTAGACGCAGCTCAGCGCTTTCTGTGCGGCCTGGGTGGCATCCCATGTCTCGGCCGGGCTCAGGCAGTTGTCGCAGTTGCCGCAGTCGTGCGGGTAGCTCTCGCCGAAGCCGGCCAGCAGCACCTGCCGGCGGCACTGGGTGGATTCGCAGTAGCCCAGCAGCTGGTCAAGCTTGCGGCGCTCCAGCCGCTTGCGTTCCTCGCCGGCCTCCGACTGCTCGATCATCTGCTTCAGCAGCACCATGTCGCCCAGCCCGTAGCACAGCCAGGCCTCGGCAGCCTCGCCATCGCGGCCGGCGCGCCCGGTTTCCTGGTAGTAGCCTTCCAGCGACTTGGGCAGGTCGATGTGCGCCACGAAACGCACGTCCGGCTTGTCGATGCCCATGCCGAAGGCAATCGTCGCCACCATGACGATGCCGTCCTCGCGCAGGAACCGGCGCTGGTTGCGCGCGCGCACCTCGGCGTCCAGGCCGGCGTGGTAGGGCAGCGCATTGAAGCCCTGTTCGGCCAGGAACTCGGCGGTCTGGTCCACCCGCTTGCGCGACAGGCAATAGACGATGCCCGCCTCGTCGCGATGTTTCTGCAGGAAATCCCGCAGCTGGCGGCGCGCGTTGTCCTTCTGCACGACGGTGTAGCGGATGTTGGGGCGGTCGAACGAACTGACGAAACGCTCGGCCTCCACCAGGTTCAGGCGCTCGGCGATCTCGCGCTGCGTGGGCGGGTCGGCGGTGGCGGTCAGTGCGATGCGCGGGATGTCCGGCCAGCGCTCGTGCAGCAGGGCCAGTTCCAGGTACTCGCGGCGGAAGTCGTGCCCCCAGGCGGAGACGCAGTGCGCCTCGTCGATGGCGAACAGGGCGATCCGGCTGCGGTCCAGCAGCGACAGGAAGCGCGGGGTCAGCAGGCGTTCCGGCGCCACGTACAGCAGGTCCAGCTCGCCCCGCAGCAGGGCCTGTTCCACCTGGGCAGCCTGGTCGGCGGCCAGGGACGAATTCAGGAAGGCCGCGCGCACGCCCAGCTGGCGCAGCGCATCCACCTGGTCCTGCATCAGGGCGATCAGCGGCGAGACGACGATGCCGGTACCTTCGCGCAGCAGCGCGGGCACCTGGTAACACAACGACTTGCCGGCGCCCGTGGGCATGAGCACCAGGGCATCGTGGCCGGCGGCGAGGTGTTCGACGATGGCCTGCTGGTGGCCACGGAAGGCGCTGTAACCAAAGACGCGCTGCAGTGTTTCAAGGGCGGGGGACGACATGCGCACAGGATACCGCGGCGGGGCTCGGCGGCCGACCCGGCTGGCGTGGGGAGCGGTCGGAAACGGACGTGCCGCGGGGTAGGAATTCATCCAGATTTGAGCGGGGCGGGATGAAGCCCCTCTCTTGCGGCGACCGGAGGAAGTCCCTGTGGGAGAGAGGGGTTTGGTTAGGAGTAAGGGAGTCCGTTGCCTATGCAGACCTTGAGTCCGTCCAAAGGATTTGTCGTTGTTTTGGAGGTATTGGCCTGACGGGAGAGGCTTTCCGCGTGCAGGCATGGCGCGCTCGCCGCGGGGCCCTACTTTTCTTTGCTTGTGCAAAGAAAAGTAGGCAAAAGAAAGCACACCCCGGCGGTCCGCCCGCCGCACGCGGCGGGTGCGCAGTCCCGGCGGGAATTTTCGTAAGGGCCATCCTGGCCCATACGAAAACGGCGCACGTCCTGTGCGCCGCCCCGTTGGGGTTTGACCCGCCGGGACTGCCGGACCTTAGGGGCCCCGAGGCTTCGTCGGACATGCCCGTAGACGGCGTTTTGCTGTCGCTGTTGCTTTCGGGCCCCCTTGAGGCACGGCGAGTGGGCCGGGTAAAACCCGAAGGGCGCCGCCATGGATGGCGGCGTTTTCGTATGGCACAGGATGTGCCTTACGAAAATTCCCGGACCAATCGCGGACCCGGAGCGCGCAGCGCGGAGGGCGTGCCGCCTGGGGTGTGTTTCTTTGGTTACTTTCTTTGCACAAGCAAAGAAAGTGACGCCCCGCGGCGAGCGCGCCATGCCTACACACTAAGAGAACCACCCGTCAGGCCCCGCAACTTGAAGCGACCGCGCCCTTTGGACGCGCTAAAGGCCCATACGCGCGACGGACGCCGTTGGCCCTCACCCCAACCCATCTCTCCCACAGAGACTTCCTTCGGTCGCCGCAGGGAGAGGAGCTCGACATCAGGGAGCGGGGCTAAACAGCGGGGAGAGGCTGACAGCAAGACGCCCGGACCAGCCGGGCGTCTTGCAATTCACTCGGCGTCGCTTACTGCAGCAGCGAACGCAGCATCCAGGCGTACTTCTCATGCGTCTGCAGGCGCTGTGTCAGCAGATCCTCGGTCGGCGCGTCGTCGGCGGCGTCGGCGATGTCCAGCACCTTGCGCGCCGTACGGCACACCGCCTCGTTGCCGATCACCAGCTGGCGGACCATCTCGCGCCAGTCGGCGCTGTCGGTCAGGCCCGGCTCTTCCGGGATCGAGGTCAGGTTGACGAACTCGCGGTACGAACCCGGTGCGTTGAACCCCAGCGCACGGATGCGCTCGGCGATCTCGTCCAGCGCCGTCCACTGCTCGGTGTACTGCGTCTCGAACATCGTATGCAGCGAATTGAACATCGCGCCGGTGATGTTCCAGTGGAAATTGTGGGTCTTCAGGTAAAGCGTGTAGCTGTCGGCCAGGAACCGCGACAGGCCGTCGGCGATCTTCTTGCGTTCGCCGCCGCTGATCCCGATATCGATGTTCGGGGCCGAGGGGGCCGATGCGAGGGGGGCGCTGACGGGCGTGGCCTTGGTCTTGGCGGGCTTGGTCTTCGGCTTGGCCATGCGGATTCTCCTGAGGGTGGGTTGAGACGGCACAATAGACACACTAGAACATGTGGCGTGAGCAAAAAGTTTCAACCGCTTGCTGAAAAAATGACGACCCCGCACGCACCTTCCCCCACCCATCCCGACCGGGCCGCCCTCGACCAGGCGCGGCGCGCGCTCGACCGCGCGCTGAGTCGCGACCGCGGCCGGCTGCACGGGTTGTGGTCGCGCTGGCAGGGCAAGCCGGCCGATGCCGGCGCGCGCCAGGCATTCGAGCAGGCATTGAACGCCTCCATCGCCAGCCGGCAAAGCCGCCAGTCCACCGTGCCGGCGGTGACACTTGACGCTTCCCTGCCGATCGCCCGGGAAGGCGAGCGCATCATCGAGCTGATCCGCAACCATCAGGTGGTGGTGATCGCCGGCGAGACCGGGTCCGGCAAGACCACCCAGCTGCCCAAGTTGTGCCTGGCGGCCGGTCGCGGCGTGGCCGGCATGATCGGCTGCACCCAGCCGCGCCGGATCGCCGCGCGCGCGGTGGCGCGCCGCGTGGCCGAAGAACTGAAGACCGAGGTGGGCCGGGGCGTGGGCTTCCAGGTGCGTTTCAACGACCAAGTCGGCGAGGACACCCACATCAAGTTCATGACCGACGGCATCCTGCTGGCAGAAATCGCCAGCGACCGCTGGCTTTCGGCCTACGACACGATCATCGTCGACGAGGCGCACGAGCGCAGCCTCAACATCGACTTCCTGCTCGGCTACCTGAAGCAGCTGCTGCGCAAGCGCCGCGACCTGAAGGTCATCGTCACCTCGGCGACCATCGATACCGAACGCTTCGCGCGCCACTTCGACGATGCGCCGGTGATCAGCGTGGAAGGCCGCACCTACCCGGTGGAGGTCCGCTACCGGCCGCTGGAAGGAGAAGCTCACGAGGGCGAGGAAGACCGCGGTGGCGACCGCACGGTCAACGATGCCATCGTCGGTGCCATCGACGAGATCACCCGGCTGGACGCGCGCGGCGACCTGCTGGTCTTCCTGCCCGGCGAACGCGAGATCCGCGATGCGCACCAGGCGCTGGAGCGGCGCAAGTACCGCCAGACCGAAGTGCTGCCGCTGTACGCGCGCCTGTCCAACCAGGACCAGGACCGCGTGTTCAACCCGGGACCGAGCCGTCGGATCGTGCTGGCGACCAACGTGGCCGAGACCTCGCTGACCGTGCCACGCATCCGCTACGTGGTCGATCCCGGCTTCGCCCGCGTCAAGCGCTACAGCCCGCGCAACAAGCTCGACCGCCTGCACATCGAGCCCATTTCGCAGGCCAGCGCCAACCAGCGCAAGGGCCGCTGCGGCCGTGTTGCCGAAGGCATCTGCTACCGCCTGTACGCCGAGGCTGATTTCCAGTCCCGCGCCGAGTTCACCGACCCGGAAATCCGCCGTTCCAGCCTGGGTGGGGTGATCCTGCGCATGCTGCAGCTGGGCCTGGGGCGGATCGAGGACTTCCCGTTCCTGGAGGCCCCCGACGAACGCGCCGTCGCCGATGGCTGGCAGCAGCTGACCGAGCTCGGCGCGATCGACGGCGAACGCCGCCTGACCGCCATCGGCAAGCAGATGGCGCGGTTGCCGGTGGACGTGAAACTCGCACGCATGCTGGTGGCTGCGCAGGCCGCGGGCTGCCTGCGGCCGATGCTGGTGATTGCGTCGTTCCTGGGTATCCAGGATCCGCGCGAGCGTCCGGCCGACGCGCGCGGCGCAGCGGATACCGCGCACGCGCAGTTCGCCGATGGCCGCTCCGAATTCGTCGGGGTCCTGCGGCTGTGGGATGCGTATCGGCAGGCGCACGAAGACCTCACCCAGTCGAAGCTGCGCGACTGGTGCGGCCGCCACTTCCTCGGGTTCCTGCGCATGCGCGAGTGGCGCGAGCTGCATCGCCAGCTGCGCCTGCTGTGCGAGGAGCTGGGCTGGAAGGAAGAAGACGCCGATGCCTCGATGGCGCCGCTGCTCGACGGCAGCCGTGCGCCGCCGGTCGTGCGCGATGACACCGCCGCCGCGGTCAAGGCGACCCGTGGCCAGTTGCACCGGGCCGCACGCCTGGCGCGGGAAGGCAAGACCGAAGCCTCTCCTGCACCCGTGGCGGCGCGCGCGCAGCAGGACCAGGCGCCGGCCTCCGGCGGCTACAGCGAGCGCACGCGTACCAGTGCCTACCAGACCCTGCACCGCGCGCTGATCGCCGGCCTGCCGACGCAGATCGGCCATCGCACCGAGAAGGGCGACTTCCAGGCACCGCGCCAGCGCCGCTTCCTGCCGTTTCCAGGTTCCGCGCTGTCCAAGCGGACGCCGCCGTGGCTGCTGGCGGCCAACCTGCTGGACACCCAGAAGGTGTGGGGCATGACGCTGGCGGCGATCGAGCCGGACTGGGTGATCGCCGAGCTGCCGCATCTGCTGCTGCGCAAGCATTTCGACCCACACTGGTCGCGCGCGCAGGGGCAGGTGCTGGCATCGGAGCAGATCAGCCTGTTCGGACTGGTGCTGGCGCCGAAAAAACCCGTGCACTATGGCCGTATCTCGCCCGGCGAAGCGCATGACATCTTCGTGCGCCAGGCCTTGGTCACGGGCGAAATCAATACGCGCGCCGCGTTCGTGGCCGACAACCTGAAGACGCTGGAGCTGGCCCGCGAGGAAGAAGCCAAGCTGCGCCGCGCCGGCCTGGTGGCCGACGAGGACTGGCAGGCCCGCTGGTACCTTGACCGCGTACCGTCCGACATCCATTCCGCCGCCGGTCTGGATGCCTGGTGGAAGGCGCTGCCGGCGGACAAGCGCCGTGCCTTGCACTGGTCACTCGTGGACCTGTTGCCCGGCGAAGGCAGCGAAGAGGATCGCTATCCGAAGTATTTCGCGCTGGGCGATGCGCGGCTGCCGCTGCACTACAGATTCGAGCCGGGTGCGGCTGATGACGGCGTGACGCTGGAGGTGCCGTTGCACCTGCTCAATGCACTCGACCCCGCGCGCCTGTCGTGGCTGGCACCGGGTTTTGTTGCCGACAAGGCGTCGGGCCTGATCCGCAGCCTGCCCAAGGCGATGCGGCGCAACTACGTGCCGGCGCCGGATTTCGCGCGGGCGTTCTTCGAGGCGTTCCCGAAGCCGAGCGCCGACGATGTGCGTGGCGAACTGGCGCGGTTCCTTTCCCGCGCCACCGGCGTGGCGGTCGCCGCCATCGATTTCGATGAGGCCGCGCTGGAGCCGCACCTGCGCATGAACCTGCGCCTGCGCGAAGACCCGCGAGGCGGCGGTGAAGGCCGCGTGCTGGCCGAGTCGCGCGATCTCGAGGACTTGCGTGCGCGCTTCGGTGATCGCGCCGGGCAGGCGTTCGCCGCGCGCGCGGGCCGCGAGATGGCGGCGGGCGGCCTGCATGATTTCCCGGTGCAGCCGATTCCGCTGCAGGTGCCGGGCGAAGCCGGGGTGCCCGCGTACCCCGCGTTGCGCGATGATGGCGACAGCGTGGCCCTGCACGTGTTCGCCGACCGCGCGCAGGCGCAGGCCGCACATCCACGCGGCGTGCGTCGACTGCTGGAATTCGCCCTGGCCGACAAGGTGAAGCAGGCCCGCAAGCAGCTGCCGGTGTCGCCGAAGACCGGCCTGCTGTATGCCGCGATCGAATCGCAGGAACGCCTGCGTGGCGACATCGTCGATGCCGCGCTCAACGCGGTCCTCGCCGACGGACTTGAAAGCATCCGCGACCGCGCCGCGTTCGAACAGCGTCGCGAGGATGCCGGCAGGCGCCTGTTCGGCGAAGCGATGGAGCGCCTGAAGCTGGCCGAAGCGATCCTGTCCGCGGTGGCCGAACTGAAGCCGCAACTGGAAGCGCCGCTGATGGGCTGGGCGCGCGGCAACCTGGACGACCTGCGCGACCAGCTGGCCGCGCTGGTGCATGCGGGCTTCCTGCGGGAAACGCCGGCCGATGCCCTCGCGCAGCTGCCGCGCTACCTGAAGGCGATGACCCTGCGCGCGGAACGGGCCAAGCGCGACCCCGCGCGCGACCAAGCGCGCATGCTGGAACTCAAACCATTCGTGGACGCATGGCGGCAGGCCGTGGCCGACGGACAGGGCGGCCAGCCCGAATGGCAGGCGCTTCGCTGGGACCTGGAGGAACTGCGCGTATCCGTGTTCGCACAGGAACTGGGCGCACGATCAGGCGTATCGCCGAAGAAGCTCGCGCAACGCCTGCAGGCGCTGCGCGCCTGAGCGCCGCCTCACTCGATGCGCTGTACCTTGGGGCGCGGGTTGTGGCCTTCCACCTGCAGGTACCACCCGCTCAGCTTGCCCGGCGTGATCAGCACCTTGGCATTGGAGACGGGCTTGCCGATGTGGTACTCGCCTTCGGTGACGCGCCAGCGCTGGCCGTTGGCCAGGTTGAACACCATGCCCTGCGACCAGCCGCGCAGGTCGCCCTTCACGGTACTGGAAACGGGTTCGATGCCCTTCTTGCCGAACCAGGTGCCCAGCACGCGGGTCTCGCTTTCCTCGCGGGCAGCCTCGACGACGGCCTTCTGGTTGTCGCGAAGCAGCGTGTTCAAGAGGCCCAGTTGCTCGGCGGACAGCTGGTCAAGCCCGGTGGCCTTCATCTGGTCGGCGGTCAGCCGCTTCTCGATCTCGACGTAATCGCTCGCGGCGCGCGCGGGCGCGGCGATGAAGAGCAGGGTGGCAACGGCAACGCAAAGCAGCAGGCGCATGGCGGGCTCCGAAAGGGCGGAACTTACTTGACGCGACGGACCGAAGCGGCGGTGTTGTAGCCCTCGATCCGCAGGTACCAGTTGTTGCCCACGCGCGACGGCGTGATGCGGACGCCCGGATTGGTCTTGCGCACACCGGCCAGAGAAGCGTTGTCCACCTGCTCCCACACCTGTCCGTTCTGCAGCGTGTAGTCGCGGCCCTTGCCGAAACCGCGGAACTCGCCTTCCAGGGTGCTGACGATGGGCTCTTCGCTGCCGAAGTCGAAGAAGCCGCGGGTGGCCAGCTGCACTTCCTTGCGGCCTTCCTGCTTGGCGACTTCCACCGCCACTGCGGTTTCCTGCACGACCTTGCGCTGCAGCCAGGCTTCCAGCGCGGACAGTTCCGTGGCGGAGAGCTTTTCCAGGCCGGCTGCCTTGAATTCGGCCTCCGTCATCGAGGCGCGCAGGTTGCCCGTGCGCGGATCGGGGGCTGCGTCCTGCGCGAGCGCGGCGCCGGCGGTGCAGAGCAGGGCGGCGGATAGAATCCAGCGGACCATCATCGTGGCTGTTCCTGTGGACGACAGGCCGGTAGTGTAGTCGCATCCGGCGTCGTTGGACGCCGTCCCCCGTGAGTCCATGAACGCCCCCGCCCCCGACATCGCCACGCTGCTGCAACGGCCTGCCGCCGCCGCGCTGCCGCCGGCATTGCGGCAGGCGCTGGCCGGTGCGCTGGCCAGCCCCGGTGCCGCGGACGCGCCGCGCGACGCGATCAACGTGCTGGCCGATACGCTCGACACATTGGCCGCACTGTCGGCCGATGGCGAGGTGATCGCCGCCGCCATCGTGTCAGCACTGCCCGGCGTGCAGGCGGCATTGGGTACGTCGCTGGCCAAGACCTATCCCGGCGTCGCCGACCTGGTGGACGGCCAGGCGGCCGCGGCGCAGGTGTGGGCGTTGCACGCGGAGCAGGCGCGCGGCGCCAATACCGAGGGCCTGCGCCGGCTGCTGCTGGCGATCGTGCGCGACCTGCGCGTGGTGCCCATCCTGCTGGCCCGCCAGCTGGCCCGCATGCGTGATGCCGCCAGCAGGCCGGAAGCCGAGCGCATCGCGCTGGCGCGGTTGACGCGCGACATCCATGCGCCGCTCGCCAACCGCCTGGGCATCTGGCAGCTGAAGTGGGAACTGGAAGACCTCGCCTTCCGCCACCTGCAACCGGATACCTACAAGCAGATTGCCGCGCAGCTGGACGACAAGCGCACCGGTCGCGAGCGCTACATCGCCGCGGTGATCGCGGCGCTGCGCCAAGCGCTGGAAGAGCACGGCATCCGCGCCGACATCAGCGGCAGGCCCAAGCACATCTACAGCATCTGGCGGAAGATGCAGCGCAAGCAGGTCTCGTTCGATGAGCTCTACGACCTGCGTGCGGTGCGCATCGCCGTGGATGACGTGGCGGCGTGCTATGCGGCGCTCGGCATCGTGCATGCGCTGTGGGTGCCGATTCCCAGCGAATTCGACGACTACATCGCGCGCCCCAAGGCCAACGACTACCGTTCCCTGCATACCGCGGTGGTCGGCCCGGAAGGTCGCACCCTGGAAGTGCAGATCCGCACGCACGAAATGCACGCGCAGGCCGAACTGGGCGTGGCCGCGCACTGGCGCTACAAGGAAGGCGGCGGCGACAAGGCGTTCGATCGCAAGATCGCGTGGATGCGCAGGTTGCTGGACGGCGCGGCGGAAGGCGCCAGCGGCGACAGTGCGCTCGCCGGCGACCTGGATGCCGAACTGGTCGAGGACCGGGTCTATGCCCTGACGCCCAAGGGCGAGGTGGTGGACCTGCCGCGGGGCGGCACGGTGCTGGATTTCGCCTACCACGTGCACACGATGGTCGGGCACCGCACGCGCGGGGCCAAGGTCAATGGCCGCATCGTGCCGCTCAACCATGCCCTGCGAAGCGGCGACCGGGTGGAGATCCTCACGGCAAAAGCCGCAGAGCCGCGCCGCGACTGGCTGATGCCGGCCAACGCATTCCTCGCCAGCGGCCGTTCGCGCGACAAGGTGCGTGCGTGGTTCCACAAGCTGGACCGTGCCCGCAACCTGCAGGCCGGGCGCGAGTTGCTGGAAAAGGAACTGAAGCGACTCGGCCTGCACCACGCCGACCTCACCGGCGTGGCGAAGAAGTTCCATGCCGACAGCATCGACGACCTCTACATCCAGGTCGCGTTGGGCGACGTGGGGCCGCACCAGGTCGGCCGCGCGCTGCACGAGGAGCAGCGTGCCGCCACGCAGCCCGCAGCCCCGACGCTGCCGGTGCGGCGCACGCCGAAGCGCGCGCCGTTGCCATCCAAATCCAAGTTCACCGTGCAGGGCGTCGGCAACCTGCTGGTCCAGCTGGCGCGCTGCTGCCAGCCGGTGCCGGGGGAGCCCATCGCCGGCTACCTGACGCGCGGCCGCGGCGTCACCGTGCACCGCGCGAACTGTGCATCGTTTATGCGGATGGCCGCGAGCAATCCACCGCGCGTGCTGCCGGTGGAATGGGGACAGGCCGGCGGCGGCTACGAGGTCGATGTGCAGATCACCGGCATCGACCGCAAGTGGCTACTGAAGGACATCACCACGCTGATCGCACAGGAAGATGCCAACGTGCTGGACATCAACAGCCAGAACTCGCGTTCCAGCGGACGCGTCCATCTGCGCCTGCGGTTGAAGGTGGCGGATTTCGGCCAGCTGTCCACGCTGCTGGGCAAACTGGATGCTTTGCCGGGGGTTGAAGAGGCACGACGTTCAGCCTGAGTGGTTATGCTGTCCGCGTGACCCACGATCAGGAAACCCGGACCCTGGGGCAGGGGCGTCGCATTGAACCCACCTTTTCCGGTGGCCCCGTCCCGTTGCGCGATCCCGAGCGTCGCCCGCCGGTACCGACCTGGCGCGACCGGCGCACGTGGCGCTGGGCCATCGCCGTGGCGGCGGTGCTGCTGGGGTTAGTCATCGCCCTACGCGGGCCGCTGGCGGATGCGGTCTGGCCGGACACACGCGTGCAGCAGTTGTTGGACCAGGCCGATCACGCGCTGCTGAAGGGGCATCTGGATGCCGCGGACGGCACGGGCGCGCGACAGCTGTTCGAAGCGGCGCAGGCACTGGACAACGACCGCAGCGAGGCGATCACCGGTCTGCAGCGGGTGGGGCAGGCGGCGTTGAAGCAGGCCGGCCTGGCATTGCAGAAGAACCGATTCGACGAGGCACGCGCCTCGCTGGCGCTCGCGCGCGAGTTGCAGGTACCGCGTGCGCAGGCCGATGCCATCGCCGGGCGGTTGCGCGCCCGCGAAACCGAACACGCCGGGCTGGATGCCTTCCTGCAGGCGGCGCGGCAGGCGCAGGATGCGGGTCGACTGCAAGGCACGCCCGACGCCGCCTTGCCGCTCTACCAGCGCGTGCTCGCGCTGCAACCCAACCATCTGGCCGCACTGGAAGGACGCGAGGATGCGTTGACCGACCTGCTGCAGCTGGCGCGCCAGCAACTGGCGCGCGGTCAGGTGCAGGAGGCGGCCGCGCTGGTTGCGCAGGTGCGCGAATACGATGCAGGCCACGCGGACCTGCCGGAGGCGCAGGCGGCCCTGGCGCGTGCACTGGACGCGAAGCGCATGCAGGCGGATCGCGATCTGCGGCGTGGACGCCTGGCGCAGGCCCTGGCCGCGTACCAGGCGGTCGCGGACCTGTCACCGGATGACGTGCGTGCGCGGCAGGGTATCGAGCAGGTCGGCATCGCGCATGCGCGCATCGCCATCGGCAAGGCTGCGGATTTCCGTTTCGACGAGGCCCAGTCCCAGCTCGCCCTGGCCCGCACGCTGGCTCCGCAATCGCCGCAGATCGCCGAAGCCGAACAGCGCATCAACCGTGGCCGGCAGGCGCAGGCGCGACTGGATTCCAGCCTGCCCGCGCGCGAACGTGATCGCCGCGTCCGCGCACTGCTCGCGCAGATGGTGCAGGCCGAAGCACAAGGCCATTGGCTGACGCCTCCCGGCGACAGTGCCTACGACAAGCTGCGTGCCGCGCAGGCGCTCGCGCCGGACCAGCCGGCCGTCCGGCAGGCGGCGTCCCGCCTGTTGCCGGCGGTGCGCCAGTGTTTCGAGGAAGAATTGCGCAGCAACCGCATCCGCCGCGCACAGGCCTGCCTGGAGGCCTGGCAGACCTTGCAGCCCCGGGACACGGCGCTGCCGGACGCCCGGCAGCGCCTGGCCGAGAAGTGGGTTGCGGTTGGCAGCGAGCGGTTGGGTGCCGGTGACATTGCATTCGCGCAGCAAGCGTTGGCCGAGGCACGACGTCTCGATGCGCAGGCATCGGGACTGGACGCCTTCGCTGAACGCGTAAGGACCGCCAAGGTCGGGCAGACGCCTTAGTCTTTCGTGCGGCACGCACCACGAGCGACCGAGCAAGTGTGATTGTGAAAGCACACATCTGCATTGTTCGATGATCTAGCATCAACGCACGCCCTTGGCATGGAGCCTCTATGCGTGCATCGCTGATCGCGGTTGTGTTTCCCCTAGCGATTTCTCTCGCGTGCTGCACGCCATCAAGGAACGATACGGATTCCTCCAGTTCTCATACGCCGTCAGCACCGCTGCGCCAACTCAATCCCGCCCCCAAGCAGGGATACCGCATCCGGTTGACGATCCACGATGCGCCCGGCCCGTTTGTGCTTACGGATGCCACGGCGCAGTACGACGTCGTCAATGAGGTTCAGTGCGGGAAGCAAAGACCGACGGGTGGCCTGTACCGGATGGCCAGCAATGAGGTCTTGCCACTCCGCAAGGTGGACGACGTGACCTACGAAGGGGTCGTCTATCTCGACCAGATCCTGGATGGAGACTACTACGGGTATGGGGCCTGCAAGTGGGAGCTATCCGAGGTACGGGCGGGACTGAGCGCAACGGGGAGCACAGGCGAGACGCGCTTCGCACCCTATTTTTCTAGTGAGTCTGTGCAGTCTCTTGATTCCGAAACGAGGTATTTCTGGAAGGCAAGATATCCACGTTCAGATGTGGATGATTTTACCTCATTCGGAGAAACGGACAGAACTAGGATCAAGAGTGAACTGCAGAATCAACTCTTTACGATGACCTGGAGCGCAACGAGGATGGAGGTGTCGCCGTGACGATCTCATCACGTCTCTATGCGGGAATTTCCGAGCGTTCCTATGACAAGCAGCGCCTTCCGGGAATCCGATTGGGCGGCGAAGAGGAAGAAGTCATCCTGGATGGAGTCAAGTTCAAAGTTCTAGAGCATTACGACCATCCCAAAACGGGCTACCAGGGCACCATCTATCAACGTGTGGACACGGGTGAAATCGTCGTTGCCCACAGAGGAACGGAGTTTGACCGCGAGCCGAAGCAGGACGGCGTGGCCGATGGCGCTATGGTGATGGCGCGCGTCAATGCGCAGGTGCCGGAGGCCTTGGCGTTGACTCGGCGCGCCGTGGATCGTGCGAGAAGTCTTGCTGACGAACTGGGTGGAGCTCCCGAAGTCACCGTCACCGGCCACTCGCTGGGCGGCACGCTGGCGCAGATCACCGCGCATCGGTTCAATCTGCGCGGCGAGGCGTTCAATCCCTACGGTGCCGCGAGCCTCAAATACGGCGTGGCCGAGGGCGGAGACCGCTTCATCAACCATGTGATGGCGGGCGATACCGTGAGTGCGGCCAGCCCCCAGTATGGACAGGTCCGCATGTACGCCACGCCCGGCGAAGTGTCGGCCGTGACGGTGGCGGGGTACGGCCGGTTCAATCCGCTTCCCGACAATCCCCTGCTGGCCACCTCCCTGACCATGGGCGCGGCCAGGTCGCACAACATGGACAACTTCCTGGACATCGACAGCAAGCGGATGCCCGATCGCTCCGTGCTGAGCGATCCTGCCAGCCGACAGCTCGCCGATGACCATGCCGCCACGTTCCGCGCCTACCGCGACGACGTACGCCTGATGCGTGGCGGCATGAGCATGGCCGGTGATGCCTCGTTGAACATGGCGCAGCGCCTAGTGCCGGTTCCCGAAAGCCGGACCGTCTCTGACGGTCCCAGCTTCCGCGATCAGTGGGCCGACCTGCCCCGGCAGATGAAGTCCGGCAACAGCGCCGACCAGTCGGTGGGTGTGTTGCGCGCGCCACCGGCCCATGCCGGGCCTGACGAGCTGTTCCAGCACCTGCACGCCAGCCTCACCAGTGGAAACCAGGCCACCATCGACCGGGGCCTGTCGAACATCGCCGCATCGGATATCGGCCGCGAGTTCCGCGAGCGGATCAACGCCCGGGCGGATGAGCGCGAGCAGCGCGAGGCCGCCGCCATGGCCGAAGCGCAACCACAGGAACAGCAGCGCGCCGCCCAGATGGCGCCGCGCAGCCATTGAGAAAAGGATTCATCCGGATGATGGACATGGAGAAACTTCAGACCCTGCTGCTGCAGACAGCCGATGTGCTGGAACATTTCCGCCGCCAGAGCGAGCAGGCCAGTCATCGCCACCAACTGAGCGCGCAGCAGCTGCACGACGTCGCCGACACCGTGCCGCGCCTTCTCCGCGATGCGGCCGACGGCAGCTTTTCCACACTGTCCACCCAGATACGGCACGAGGTCGGCAAAGGCTTCGAGCAGGCCGCCGACACCGTGCAGCGCACGATGCGTGACGCCAGCCAACAGATGACTCGCAACACCGAGCAGTCCCGGCAGGTGGCCGAACAACTGCAGCGGGTCAGCCGCGCACTGTGGATCTCGACGGCGTGCTCCATCACCCTGTTGCTGACGGCCGTGGGCGCCGGCGCCCGGTTGTCGGGTCACTACTACGACGAGATCCGTCGCAGCCAGATTTCGGCAGAACTGCTGCGTGCCTACGACGCGGCGGACGTCACCCTGTGCGATGGCAAGCTGTGCGCCAACGTCGATGCCGGCGCCAAGGGTGTGGGTGACGAGCGGCAGTACAAGCCCGTGCGGTCCCGGGCGCCTTGACGGCGCACGGACCCGGCTAGCGCAGGAACACGCGCTCCACCACCGCGCGTGCAGCATCGAGCGAAAAGTGCCGTCGGACGTTCTCGCGACCGTTCGCCGACAGGCGCGCCCACAACGGTGCGTCGCCGTACAGGCGCACCACTGCGTCGGCGAAGGCGTCCGTAGCTTCCGCGACGAGCACATCATGTCCGTCGACGAGGTGCATGCCTTCGACCGCGCACGGCGTCGCCACCACCGGCTGGCCGTGCGCCATGCTCAGGTTCACCTTGCCCTTCACGCCGGCCCCGAAGCGCAGCGGTGCGACCGCCACGCGCGCGCCGTCCATGTACGGTGCGAGGTCCGGCACGTGCCCGTGCACGACGATGCCTTCCTGTTGCTGCAACGCCAGGATGTCGGGTGGAGGATCCGCGCCGATGCAATGGAACAGGATCCCCGGGAGCTGTGCGCGGATGAGCGGGAAGATCTCGTGTGCGAACCAGAGCGCCGCATCCACGTTCGGCGGATGGCGGAAGCCGCCGACAAACACCAGGTCTTTCCTGGTTTCGTACGCCAGGCCCGGTACCGGCAGCTCATGCAGGTTGGACAACACGTCGACGGTGGCGGTGGCCGCATCCTTGGCCAGCAGGTCGCGCTCCACCGTGCTGACCACCAGGGTCACGTCGGCCTGCTCCATCAGCGCGAGTTCGCGCTCGCGCGTGCGCTGCGCCGAATGCAGCAGCGCTCTGTCGCCCACGAGCTCCGCGCCCCGGATCTCACGCAGGTAGTGCAGGTCGACGGTGTCGAACACCACCCGCGCCTGCGGCGCATGGCGTTTGACCAGTGGGAGGAATTCCGCGGCGACGTAGTGGCGCGACAGCAGCACGACGTCGAAGCGACGGCCATGTTCGCGCAGCCAAGCGGGGGCGCTGCCCACGAAGGGCGCGTGCCAGACTTCCACGCCATGTCGGCGAAGCGCCTCGGTGTCCGCGCCCGCCGCACGCAGGTCGGCTGGCAGGAACACCACGTGGGCACCCGCATCCACCAGCAGCCGCATCAGGTTGAACATGCGCAGCGACGCCGAATCGTGGTGGCGTTTCGGCGTTTCCGTATCCACCACCAGCACCTGCCGGCGCCCCGCCGCCAGCGACGCCGGCGTGGGTAGAGTGCCCGCCGCCGGCTGTGATGGCAGCGCCTGCGCCCATTTCTCCGCGAAGACGTGGCGGTTGCGCACCTGATAGGCCTTGGTGCCGCTGGCCAGGTCGGTGCCCGAGGTGATTCCCTCCAGGTGCACGACACGCGATGCAGGCTGGTAGAGAACGCGCCTGCCGCTCGCACGCACGGCGAATGCCAGGTCCGTGTCCTCGTAATAGGCGGGCGCGTAGCGCGTGTCGAAGCCGCCCAGCGCACGGAACACCTCCGCAGGCACCATCACGGCCGCGCCGGAACAATAGTCGGCGTCGCGCACGCTGGCATAGCGCGGGTCGTCGGGGGCATCGAAACGCCCGTAGTTCCAGGCGGAACCGTCGTCGAACACCACGCCGCCAGCTTCCTGCAGGCGTCCGTCGGGATAGATCAGCTGGGCACCCACCAGCCCGGCGTCGGGACAGGTGGTGAAGGTGTCGAGCAGCGCGTCCAGCCAGCCGGGTTGCGGCACCGTATCGTTGTTGAGGAACACGATGAAGCGGCCACGCGCGCGCGACGCACCGTCGTTGCAGGCGGCGATGAAGCCGCCGTTGGCGGCACGCCGGTGATAGTGCAGGCCGGTGATGGCCGGCATCCACGTCGCGGTCTCGTCGCTGGAGCCGTCATCGACGACGATGATTTCGCAGCGGGCGGATGGGGGATGCGCGGCCAGCGCGCGCAGGCAGGCCAGCGTATGGCCGGCCTGGTTGTAGACGGGAATCACGATGCTGACGTCGGGCGCGTCGCTGGACGGCACGGTGAAGGGGGCGAAGGGCAGTGCATCCGGGAAGAACAGCGCGCCCGGCGGCAATCCTTCGACTGGCCGGAGCTGCCGTTTGACGCGTGACCAGGTGGCCTGCAGGCCGCGCGTACGCAGGCTGGCCATCCCGCGGCGTAGCAGCCCGCGCGTGCGTTCCAGCAGAAACCGCACTTCGGCCCACGACATCGACATTCCGTTGCAACTCCAGCTGAGTAGGGGGTGCACGGGCCCGGGCGCGGCACGGATGGCTGCGCTAGACTCGCCCGAATTCCCATTGTCGCATCCCCTGTGGCCCACAACGACTACGACGAAGACCAGGACGAAGACGACATCGACGACGGCGGCGCGCCCGTGTGGCGCCAGCGGTTGCTGACCTGGGGTCTGGCCGCGGTCGGGCTGGGGCTGGGGTTCCTGATTCCCTATACGCTGTACCTGAATCACCAGGTCACCGAGCGTTTCGGCGAGCTGCGCTGGCAGATTCCCACGCGGGTCTACGCGCGTCCCCTGCAGCTGGCGCCCGGTCTGGCGATGGATGCGCAGACGCTGAAGACCGAACTGGATGCGGCGGCATACCGGGATGACGGTGCCGGCACGCGGCCGGGCACGTACAAGCGCGAGGGTGGCCGCTTCACCATCTCCAGCCGGGGATTCATCGACGTGGATGGGCGCGTGGCGCCGCGCCAGTTGCAGGTCAGCCTGTCCGGCGGCCGCGTGGCCGTCGTCCGCGACGTGGTCCGCAAGCAGAACCTGAAGGCCGCGCGGCTGGACCCCGCGCGCATCGCCACGCTCTACGGCCAGAAGCAGGAGGAACGCAGGCTGGTGCGGCTGGAGGAAGTGCCCGACCTGCTGGTCACCGGCCTGCAGGCCGTCGAGGACCGCGACTTCAAGGACCACCATGGCGTGGACCTGTCCGGCATGGTGCGCGCGGCATGGCTGCTGGTGCGTTCGGGCGGCGACACGCGCCAGGGCGCGAGCACGCTGACCCAACAGCTGGCGCGCAGCGGACTGCTGGGCATCGGCAAGGAGCAGACGCCGACCCGCAAGTTCAACGAAATCCTGTACGCATTGATCCTGGAGGCGCGTTACGACAAGCGCACCATCCTGGAAGCGTATTTCAACCAGGTGTACCTGGGGCAGCGTGGCAGCCAGGCCATCCACGGCGTGTCGGCGGCCTCCGAGTTCTGGTTCGGGCGTGATCTCGACAGCCTGACCACCGAGCAGACCGCGCTGCTGATCGGCATCGTCAAGGGGCCCTCGTACTACGACCCGCGCCGCAACCCGGAGCGCGCGCTGGCCCGCCGCAACCTGGCGCTGGACAAGATGCACGAGACCGGCCTCATCGATGATGCCGAACACGCGCGCGCCCGTGCCGCTCCCCTGGGTGTGACCAAGACGCCGGGCATGGCGGCGGCCAACCGCTTCCCTGCCTACGTCGACCTGGTGCGCCGCCAGCTGGCACGCGATTACCCGGAAAGCGCCCTGCAAGGCGCAGGACTGACGGTGCTGACCGGCATGTCGCCGTCGGCGCAGGCCTATGCGGAAGCGTCGGTGACGCGCACGCTGAAATCGGTGGACAGCAAACGCCGGCCGCCCTTGCAGGTGGGCATGGTGGTGACCGACGTCCATGACGGCGACGTGCTCGCCGTCGTCGGCAGCCGCAACGTGTCGGAAGTCGGCTTCAACCGTGCCGTCGAGGCACAGCGGCCGGTAGGCTCGCTGCTCAAGCCGTTCGTCTACCTGCTGGCGCTGGCGCAGCCCGAGGAGTACTCGCTGGCGAGCTGGGTGGACGACTCGCCGGTCACCGTGCAGCTGGGCAAGAACAAGCGCTGGTCGCCGACCAACTCCGACCGCCGCAGCCATGGCAGCGTGAGGATGGTCGACGCGCTGGCGCAGTCCTACAACCAGGCCACCGTGCGGGTGGGCATGAAGGTGGACCCCGACCGCCTGGCGCAGCTCATCCGCGTGCTGGCCGGCATCCAGGCCGAACCGAATCCCGCCCTGATCCTCGGCGCCACCGACCAGAGCCCGTACGCGATGGCGCAGCTGTACCAGTTCCTGGCGTCGGGCGGCGAAATCCAGCCGCTGCATGCCGTGCGCGGCGTGCTGGACCCCGACGGCAAGCTGCTCAAGCGCTACGACAAGACGCCCGCGCCGGCACAGGAAGGCGACTCCATCGCGGCCAACCTGATCAGCGTCGCGCTGCAGCAGGTGGTCGCCAACGGCACCGGACGGCAGTTGCTCGGCGATGGCCTGGGCCGCCTGCAGTCCGCCGGCAAGACCGGCACCAGCAACGATGGCCGCGACAGCTGGTATGCCGGCTACACCGGCGACCATCTGGCGGTGGTGTGGATGGGCAACGACCAGAACGAGCAGACCGGCCTCTACGGCGCCACCGGTGCGATGCGCGTGTGGTCGGGGCTGTTCTCGCGGCTGCCCAGTGCGCCGTTGAAGGTGTCGGGCAAGGGCCTGGACTGGCAATGGGTCGTCGGTGCCAACACCACGGACCCCGGCTGCCCCGGCGCCCGCCAGTTGCCGTTCGTGTCGGGCTTCGCGCCGCCGCATGCCGCCTGCGTGGTCGAGCAGCCGCTGATCGATGGCGAAGAAGAAGAGGAAAGCGGCGGCTGGCGCAGCTGGTTCGGCCTGGACAGGAAGGACGAACCCTCACCGCCCCCCGAGAACGAGACCCCCCCGCCTTCGCAATGATCATGAAGTCCGAAAACCTCCTGGTGACGCTGGCACTGGCCATGCTGCTGTCGGCCTGCGCCACCCCGAATGGACCCGGCAGCACCCCGCCGGCCGCCACCGATCCGGTCACCCCCGAACAGCGCGTGGCGGCCATCCGCGCGGCGGCGGGTGCCGACGACCGTGAACTCGCCGTGCAGCCGCTGCGCGACCCCCAGGTGGAAGACCTGCGCGAGAAAGCCGGGCGGGCCACTGCGGCGCGCGACTACGCCGCGGCGGCCGACGCGCTCAACCAAGCGCTCATGATCGTTGCCGACGATCCGGCGGTGTTGCAGGAGCGCGCGGAAGTGGCGCTGCTGCAGCGCGACTACGCGCGTGCCGACACGCTGGCCCGGCGTGCCCACCAACTGGGCTCGCAGGTGGGCCCGCTGTGCCGCCAGCACTGGGAAACCATCCGCCAGGTGCGCCAGCACCAGCGCGCCGTGCTGCCGCCTTTACCCGCGCGTCACAGCCCCGAGGTGGCCGCGCAGCACGCGGCGCAGATCGCCACGCAGGATGCCGCCATCGCCGAAGCCGAGCGCCAGCGCGATGCCTGCACGGTGCCGGTGATCGAGCGCATGTGATCCGCCTGCGGCAGGTCCGGACACGGCGCACCGCCCGACGCGGTACCCTTGTTCCCGCCTTCTGCTCCCCGTTCCCCCGATGTCCCAGCTAGCCCAGGCCAGCCGCGAAGCCCTCAGCGAGGGGGGTGCGTTGGCCACCCGCCTCGACGCCTTCGCCCCGCGCGCCGCCCAGCAACGCCTGACGGCCGCGATCGCCGATGCCTTCGATGCGCGTGACGTGCTGCTCGCCGAGGCCGGCACGGGGACCGGCAAGACCTTCGCGTATCTGGTGCCCGCGCTGCTGTCGGGCCTGAAGACGATCATCTCCACCGGCACGCGGGCGCTGCAGGACCAGCTGTACCACCGCGACCTGCCGCGCGTGCGCGATGCGCTCGGGGTGGCCGGGCTGAAGTCCGCGCTGCTCAAGGGGCGCAGCAACTACCTGTGCCGCTACCGCGTGCAGCAAGCCAAGGGCGAACCGCGCTTCACCAGCCGCGAGCAGGTGGACCAGTTCCAGCGCATCGTCGCGTGGAGCGGCCGCACCCAGTTCGGCGACATGGCCGAGCTGGCCGCGCTGCCCGAGGATTCGCCGCTGCTGCCGCTGGTCACCTCCACCATCGACAACTGCCTGGGCACCGACTGCCCGTTCTGGGAAGACTGCTTCGTGGTGCAGGCCCGCCAGCGCGCGCAGGCCGCCGACGTGGTGGTGGTCAACCATCATCTGCTGCTCGCCGACCTGGCGCTGAAGCAGGAAGGCTTCGGCGAGATCCTGCCGGGGGCGCAGGCCTTCGTCATCGACGAAGCGCACCAGCTGCCGGAGCTGGCCGCCAACTTCTTCGGCGAAGGTTTCGGCATGCGCCCGCTGCAGGAACTGGCCCGCGACTGCCTGGCCGAATGCAAGGACGTCGCCGGCTCGCTGGCGGCGCTGCAGCCGCCGGTCCGCGTACTGGAGCAGGCCCTGCGTGAACTGCGTGCCGCGATGGAAGGGTTGCCGACGCGCGGGACGCGCGAGCGTGCCCTCGGCAAGCCGGAAGTCGACAACGGCTTCAACGCACTGACTACCGCGCTGGCCGACCTGTCCGCGGCGCTGGCGCCGCTGGCCGATACGTCAGTCGGCCTGGAAGCCTGCGCGGCGCGCGCCACCGAGTTCGCCACCCGGCTGGCGCGCTGGCATGACGATCCCGGCGCGGGCAGCGCCTTCAACGAGGCCGTTGCCGCCACCCACAACGACGTGCTGTGGTACGAGCTGACGCAGCGTGGCTTCCGTTGCCAGCGCACGCCGCTGGACGTCTCCGGGCCGCTGCGCCAGCACCGCGAGCAGTCGCGCGCCGCGTGGGTCTTCACCTCGGCCACGCTGGCGGTGGGTGGCAGTTTCGAGCACTTCGCCACCCGGCTGGGACTGGACGATCCGCCCACGCTGCTGCAGCCCAGCCCGTTCGACTGGCCACGGCAGGCGCTGTGCTACCTGCCCACCGGCCTGCCTGACCCCAATGCGTTCGGCTACGGCACCTCGCTGATCGCGGCGCTGTATCCGGTGCTGGAAGCTTCCAAGGGCCGCGCCTTTCTGTTGTTCGCTTCGCATCGGGCCCTGCGCGAAGCCGCCGAAACGCTGCGCGATGCGCCCTGGCCGCTGTTCGTGCAGGGTGAGGCGCCCCGCGCCACGTTGCTGCAACGCTTCCGCGAGTCGGGCAACGGCGTGCTGCTGGGGGCGGCCAGCTTCCGCGAGGGCGTGGACGTGGTCGGCGACGCGCTGAGCGTGGTGGTGGTGGACAAGCTGCCGTTCGCGGCGCCGGACGATCCGGTGTTCGAGGCGCGCCTGGAAGCGGTGCGCCGGTCCGGCGGCAATCCGTTCCGCGATGAGCAGCTGCCGCAGGCCGTGATCGCGCTGAAGCAGGGCGTGGGCCGGCTGATCCGCAGCGAGACCGATCGCGGCGTGCTGGTGCTGTGCGATCCGCGCCTGACCGGCAAGCCCTATGGCAGGGTGTTCCTGGACTCGCTACCTCCGTTCTCGCGTACCCGTCGCGTGCAGGACGTGCAGGCGTTCTTCGGCGTCGCGCCAGGGGCCGACGATGGCGACGAGGTGTCTGCCGCATCCGACGCGTCCGACTGGTATGCCGCCGCGCGCTTCTGATCGTCGCCCGGGTATGCTGACGCCCGCATCCCGTCCACCCACGGCCGAATGGCTGGTCATCCCGACTCCCGAATGAAACTGCTCGCCTTCGAAACCGCTACCGAAGCCTGTTCCGTCGCCCTGTATGTCGACGGCGCGGTGCGCGAACGTTTCGAGGTGGCGCCGCGCCGCCATGCCGAGCTGTCGCTGCCGTGGGCCGAGGCCCTGCTGGCCGACGCCGGCATCGCGCGCGCCCAGCTGGATGCCATCGCGCTGAGCCGCGGGCCCGGCGCGTTCACGGGGGTGCGGCTGGCCATCGCGCTGGCGCAGGGCATCGCGCTGGCACTGGACCGGCCTATCGTGCCGGTATCCACGCTGGCGGTGCTGGCCGTGCGCGCGGAGGGCACACGCATCCTGGCCGCCATCGATGCCCGCATGGGCGAGATCTACGCCGGCACCTTCCTCCGCGTGGGCGATGTACTCGAAGCCACGTCGGCGGAGACGGTGGTCGCCCCTGCCGAGTACGACCTGGCCGGCACCGACGAGGACTGGCACGGCGCGGGAACCGGGTTTGCCGCCGCGGATGACGTGCTGCAGGTGCGGCTTGCCGAACGCTTCACCCACATCGATGCCATGGCGTTGCCGCATGCCGCCGATCTCGCGCAGCTGGCGGTTGCGGCTTACGCGCGCGGGGACGCGATCGCTCCGGAACTTGTCGAGCCCGCGTACCTGCGCAACAACGTCGCGCTGACGCTGGAAGAACAGAAGGCGTTGCGGGCCGCGCGCCAGTAAGCGGGATAGAAACAAGCGGCGTGGGCGTGGCGCGAATCCGCGTTACGCCACCTGGACGAAACTACTCGTCCCGCACTTCGCCGCCGGGCAGGAAGTTCCAGGTGCGGGTGACGTGCAGGATGTCCACGTTCTCGCCGGTGTCCGGAAGGGGCGGGAACGGCTCGGACAGTTTGACGATGCGCAGCGCGGTGGAATCCAGCAACGGGATGCCGCTGGACTGGATGATGCGCGTCTGTTCCACGCTGCCGTCCCTGCGCACCGCCACGCTGATCACCAGCGTGCCCGCCAGCCGCTTGCGGCGGGCTTCGTCGGGATAGTTGAGGTTGCCCACGCGCTCGGCGCGGTCCACCCACGCGCGCAGGTAGTTGGCGTACGCGTATTCCCGCGTGCTCGCCGAAACGAACTTGCGCTTGGGGCGCTTGGCGTACAGCTCGGAACGCAGGTGGTATTCCGCCGCCAGCCGCGCCATCTCCGCGTCGCGCTGCACCTTGCGCTCGCCCTGCGGCAGTTCCGGCTGGTCGGGTTGCGGCCGGGTTTCCGGCGCGGGCGTTGTGGCATCACTGTCGCGCGTGGTCACCACGCGGCTTTCCGGCGGCGGTACCGCCTGCGGGGTCTGGGCGCGCAGGGGCTGTGGCGCCAGCCCGGTATCCGGCTGCGGAATCCACCCGGCCTGGCTGTCGCGCGGGCGCTTGGCCTTGTCGTGCTCGCCACCCCCTTCCTGGTTGGCGGCGGCCAGGAAATCGGCCTCCTTGGGCGTCAGCGGCGTCTGTGTCTGGCTGAGGATCACATCCAGCGTAGGCATCACCGGCGCGGCGTCATCCAGCGCGAAACCCACCCCCAGCACCAGCAGGCCATGCACGATCAGCGACAGCGCCAGCGTGGCGCCCAGGCGTTCGTTCGCGCCGATCTTCGGCGGGGTCACCGGTACTGCGGACATCTCAGGCGGCCAACCGTTTCTCGATGGCATCGAACAGCTGGCCCGCGATGTTCAGGCCGTACTGCGCATCCAGTTCGCGCACGCAGGTGGGGCTGGTGACGTTGACCTCGGTCAGGTAGTCGCCAATCACATCCAGCCCGACGAACAGCATGCCGCGGCGCTTCATCTCCGGGCCCACCTGCGCCGCGATCCAGCGGTCGCGCTCGCTCAGCGGGCGGCCTTCGCCGCGGCCGCCGGCAGCCAGGTTGCCGCGGAACTCGTCGCCCTGCGGGATGCGGGCCAGGGCGTAGTCCACCGGCTCGCCGTCGACCAGCAGCACGCGCTTGTCGCCATCCTTGATGCCGGGGATGAACCGCTGCGCCAGGGTCAGGTGGCCGGGGCCGACCAGGGTTTCCAGGATGACGTTGGTGTTGGGGTCGCCGGCCTTCACCCGGAAGATCGAGCGGCCGCCCATGCCGTCCAGCGGCTTCAGCACCGCCTCGCCATGCTCGGCGACGAAGGCCTTGAGCTCCGCCGGGTCGCGGCTGACCAGGGTGGGGGGGCAGCACTGCGGGAAGAGCAGGGCGGCCAGCTTTTCGTTGTAGTCGCGCAGGCCCTGCGGGTCATTGACGACCAGCGCGCCCGCCTGCTGGGCGATGCCCAGCACATGGGTGTCGTAGAGGTACTGGTCGTCCACCGGCGGGTCCTTGCGCATCAGCACCACCTGGCCCGGACCGAACGCCAGTTCGTGGACTTCGCCGAGCGTGTACCAGCCGGCCTTGTCGTCCCGGACCGCCAGCGGGGCGACCAGGGCCGAAGCCCTGCCGTCGCGCAGCGAGAGCCGGCCGGGTAGCACGTAGTGCAGGCGATGGCCGCGCCGCTGGGCTTCCAGCAGCATGGCGAAGGTGGTGTCCTTGGCGATCTTGATGGACCCGATGGGGTCCATGACGACGACGACGTCCAGCGGCATGGGGGATGGTCTTGCGGGAGACGCGGGGATGTTAGCAGGCCGCGCGCGCGGCACTCGCCGCAGCGCTGGAACGCAGCCATGCCGGTGTCGCCCGAAAAGTGCGACGCAGTTCGCATCGCGCCGTTCAGCTTGGGGGCCTGCCGGCGTGCGGCTTGACAGTGTGAGGCGGGGCTGGGATATAAGTAGCAACGCAGCGGGGCCGGTAGGTCGAAGAAGCACCGCGCGCACGGGGAAAATAAGGTAATGACGCAGAACGAAGGCCAGGCCGGTGGACTCAACGGCCTACGGGTCATGGTGATTGATGACTCGAAAACCATCCGCCGCACCGCGGAAACCTTGCTCAAACGCGAGGGTTGCGAGGTCGTGACCGCGACGGACGGCTTCGAGGCCTTGGCCAAGATCGCCGACCAGCAGCCGCAGATCATCTTCGTGGACATCATGATGCCGCGCCTGGATGGCTACCAGACCTGCGCGCTCATCAAGAACAACCAGGTGTTCAAGTCGACACCGGTCATCATGCTGTCGTCCAAGGACAGCCTGTTCGACAAGGCGCGCGGGCGCATCGTCGGCTCGGAGCAGTACCTGACCAAGCCGTTCACGCGCGAGGAGCTCCTCGACGCGATCCGCGCCCACGTCAGCACCTGAGGGCGCTGACGGCATGGCAACCATTCGCACTGAGTGCACAGGGGGCGGGCCATGATCCGCACACCGTTCGATACCTTGGCCGAATACGAGCGCCGCAGCCTGGCGCACGCCGTGCTGCAGCCTGCGCGCGAAGTCGCGCAGGACCAGTACCGGGGCGTCGGCTACCGCGTTGGCAAGCGCCGGCTGATTTCCAACTTCGGGGAAGTGGTGGAAATCGTGCCGATGCCGCCGGTGACGCCGGTGCCCGGTGGGCACCCGTGGCTGCTGGGCATCGGCAACCTGCGCGGCAACCTGTTTCCGGTCGTGGACCTGAAGCAGTTTCTGGAAGGCGAACGCACCGTCCTGCATGAAGGCCAGCGCGTGCTGGTGATGCGCCAGGCCGGCGGCGACGTGGCGCTGACCATCGACGAGCTCTACGGCCAGCGCAGCTTCCACGAATCGCAGCAGGTCGAGCCGGGGGATCTGGCGGAAGGCCGCTACGGGCATTTCATCGATCGCGCGTTCCGCAGCGACGATCAGCATTGGGGTGTGTTCGCGTTGTCGTTGCTGGCGCGTACGCCCGAGTTCCGTCAAGCCGCGCTCTGAGCGCGGAAACATTTGAAGAAATTTCCAGGGGTTGAACGATGAGCACCGCGACGGATTCTCCCACCGCCAGCAAGATCGGCAGTTTCAGCAACAACTTCTGGTTGCTGTTGCTGGCCCTGTCGGTGCTGATCTTCGGCGCCAACACGGGTGTGGCCACCTACCAGGGCAGCCGCTTGTCGGGCGCCAGCACAGGCGCATCGGACATGCGCGTGCTGTCCCAGCAGCTGGCCAACCAGGGTCGGGAAGCGGTGTCGGGTAACGCCGAGGCGTTCAAGGCCTTCAAGGAAACCAAGCAGTCGGTGGAATCCACCGTCACCCAGCTGCAGAGCCGCTTCGGCAGCGAAGGCGCCATCGCCGGCCCACTGCGCAAGGTCACCGAGACCTGGGCGCCGCTGGGCAAGAACGCCAACCAGATCGTTGCGTCGGAAGCCGCTGTGCTGGCGCTTGCCGGCAATGCCGACCGCTTCGCCACCCAGGTGCCGCAGCTGCAGGCGCAGCTCAACGAAGTGGTGCGCGCCATGTCCGCCGGCGGCGCCCCGTCGTCGCAGATCTACAGCGCGCTGCAGCAGGTCGTGCTGGCCGGCACCATGGCCCGCCGCCTGACGGAAATCCGCGCCGGTGGCGCCGCCGCGTCCACCGCCGGCGACGCGCTGGGCCGCGACGCCGTGCTGTTCGGCCAGGTGCTGGAAGGCCTGCGCAACGGCAACGCCGACCTCGGCATCGCCCCGGTGCGCAATGCCGGCGCACTGGCGGCGCTGGACCAGTCGCAGGCGCTGTGGACCAACATGAAGAAGGACCTGGACGCGATCCTGGCCTCCTCGCGCAACCTGTTCGCCGCGCAGTCCGCGGCTGCCGCGCTGACCAACGGTTCGGGCCAGATGCTGCAGGACAGCACCAACCTGTTCCAGGCGTTCTCCGCCTTCGGTTCGGTGCGCGATACGCGCCTCTTCCCGAACTTCTGGCTGGGCATCGCCTCCGGTATCGCCGCGCTGATCTCCATCGTGGGTCTGTTGTGGTCGCTGTACCGCACCCGCCAGCGCGAGCAGGAAGTGCGCTACCAGACGCAGGTGGAATACAACAGCCGCAACCAGCAGGCGATCATGCGGCTGCTGGACGAAATCAGTTCGCTGGGTGAAGGCGACCTGACGGTGAAGGCGTCGGTGACGGAAGACATGACCGGCGCCATCGCGGACGCCATCAACTACGCCGTGGACGAGCTGCGCAACCTGGTGACCACGATCAACGACACCTCGGTGCAGGTGGCGGCTTCGACGCAGGAAACGCAGGCCACCGCGCTGCAGCTGGCCGAGGCCGCCGGCCACCAGGCCGACCAGATCACCACCGCCTCCGACCGCATCAGCGAGATCGCGACCAGCATCGACCAGGTGTCGAAGAACTCCACCGAGTCGGCCGAAGTGGCGCAGCGCTCCGTGCAGATCGCCACCGAGGGTGCCGGCGTCGTGCGCGAAACCATCCGCGGCATGGACCAGATCCGCGACCAGATCCAGGAAACCTCCAAGCGCATCAAGCGCCTGGGCGAGTCCTCGCAGGAAATCGGCTCGGTGGTGGAACTGATCAACGACATTTCCGAACAGACCAACATCCTGGCGCTCAACGCCGCCGTGCAGGCGGCCTCGGCCGGTGAAGCGGGCCGCGGTTTCGCGGTCGTGGCCGACGAAGTGCAGCGCCTCGCCGAACGCACCTCGGGCGCGACGCGCCGCATCGAATCGCTGGTGCAGACGATTCAGGCCGATACCAACGAAGCGGTCAGCTCGATGGAGCAGACCACCGCCGAAGTGGTGTCCGGTGCGCGACTGGCCGAAGACGCGGGTACCGCGCTGGGCGAGATCGAGCGCGTGTCGAACGACCTGAACAACCTCATCAAGGGCATCTCCAGCGCCGCGCAGCAGCAGTCCGCGGCGGCCCTGGACATCACCCAGACCATGGGCGTCATCCGCCAGATCACCTCGCAGACCTCGATGGGTGCGGGGCAGACGGCGGAGTCGATCGGCCACCTTGCGCAGCTGGCCGCGGACCTGCGCCGCTCGGTCGCCGACTTCAAGCTGCCGGGTTGAGGACGGGAAGCACTGCATGAACCTCCTTATCCTTCCCGCCCGCCTGCAGCGCGAGGCTGACGGCATCGCCGTCGCCGCGGGAGCACGCCCATGAGTGCGCTGCGCGAAGCCATGAGCCACGCCGTGCTCGGCTGGGTGAAGCCCGAGCTGGACGAAACCCTGCGCCTGGTGCGGCAGGAAATCGAAGCCTTCGTCGAAACCCCGTCCGACACCAGCCGCATGCGCTTCTGCGCCGGCTACCTGCACCAGGTGCAGGGCACGCTGCGGATGGTCGAACTGTACGCCCCGGCGATGGTCGCCGAGGAACTGGAAATGCTGTCGCGCGCGCTGCAGGACGGCAGCGTCGCCGACCGCGATGAAGCCTGTTCCACGCTGATGCGTGGCGCCGTGCTGTTGCCCGACTACCTGGAGCGACTGCAGGAAGGCCATCGCGACATCCCGATCGTGCTGCTGCCGCTGCTCAACGAGATCCGCGCCTCGCGCGGGGCATCGCTGATCAACGAAAGCATGCTGTTCCCGCCGGGCACCCAGCCCGATGCGGCCGCGCCCAGCGAGGCCGAGATCGACCACGCACGCAGCAGCCTGAGCGGCCGCAACCGCGAACTGCTCGATACGGTCGGCAACGCGGTGAAGGAAGAACTGCTGCGGGTGAAGGATGCGCTGGACCTGCATCTGCGCACCGGCAACGACGCCAACGAACTGGAGCCGCAGGTCGCCGAACTGGGCAACGTGGCCGATACGCTGGGCATGATGGGCCTGGGCATGGCCCGCGACGTGGTCATGCAGCAGCGCGACACGCTGCGCGAAGTCGTCGCCGGCCAGCGGCCGGCCGACGAAGGCACGCTGCTGGATGTCGCCGGCGCGCTGCTCTACGTGGACGCCTCGCTGGACGACCAGGTGGCACGCCTCGGGACGGCTGGCGACAGCACGCCCGACCCCAGCACGGCCGAATCGCAGCGCACGCTGGAAGTGCTGGCGCAGGAAGCCATCATCAATTTCGCTGGCGCGCGCGAGCGCTTCGTCGCCTTCATCGAAACCAACTGGGACCACAGCGAGCTGGGCGAAGTGCCGCGGCTGCTGGACGAAGTCTCCGGTGCACTGCGCATGCTGGAACTCGGCCAGGCCGGCGACTACGTCACCGGCGTGCGTCGCTACGTCAGCGCCGAGCTGATCGGCAAGAAGCGCGTGCCGGGCGGGGCGCAGCTGGACACGCTGGCCGATGCGATGGCCAGCCTGGAGTACTACCTGGAGGCGTTGCGCGAGCGTCGCCCCAACCGCGAAGACATTCTGGAAATCACCCGCGGCAGCCTGGAAAGCCTGCGTTACTGGCCGCTGCCCGCCGAGGTCGTCGAAGCCGAGCCCGAGCCTGTCGTGGCCGCGGCGCCGGCCGTCGCTGCCCCCGTCATGGTGGACGCGGTCGAAACCCCGATCGCGGATATCGCGCCGGTGGCGGAAGCCGTGGCCGAGACCAGCGCGTTCGGCGGGCTCTCGCTGGAACCGCTGGACGCGACGCCTGCCGTGCCGTCGTCCGGCAATCCGTTCGACCCGGTGAGCTTCGAGGAAGAAGTGTCGCTCGACGCCGCGCCGGTCAGTGCCTTCACGGCCGACACCTCGTTCGAACTGGTCGATGAGCCTGTCGCGTTCGAGGACGCCGCCCCGGCCGCGCCGGTGGTGGAAGAAGAGACCGCCGTCGTCACGCCGCTGACCGAACCGGTCGCGCCCGCCTTCGCCGAAGCGCCCGCGCCCGTCGAGATGCCGGACCTGCGGCAGGAAGTCGCCGCCGCCGCGGCCGCGATTCCCGCCTCCACGCTCGGCGGTTTCGATGGCGATGCCACCGACATCGACGACGAGATCCGCGAAGTCTTCCTGGAAGAATTCGACGAGGAAATCGTCAACCTGCGCCAGCTGTTGCCCACCTGGCGTGCCAATCCGGACGATCTGGAACGCCTGCGTCCGATCCGCCGCGTCTTCCACACCCTCAAGGGCAGTGGGCGACTGGTCGGCGCGAAGACGCTGGGCGAGTTCAGCTGGAAGATCGAGAACATGCTCAACCGCGTGCTGGACCGCACGCGCGCGCCCGACCATGCGGTCGAGGTTTTCCTGGAGCAGGCCTGCGAAGCGCTGCCGCAGCTCAACGCCGCGCTGCGCGGACAGGGCAGCGTGACCGCCGACCTCGCCGGCCTGCAGGACGTCGCCGATCGCCTCGCCGCCGGCGAGGACGCTTACTACAGCGCACAGCCGACCGTGCTGGATGACGATTTCGTCGCACCCGAGGTGGCCGTCGTGGTCGCGCCGGTGGTCGAGGACGTTCCGGCGGTGTTCGAGCCGGAGATCGAGGGCACGCCCGCGTCCGTCGACGCGGTGCTGCGCGAGATCCTGGAGACCGAAGTCGACAACCACCTCGATACGGTCGATACCTGGCTGCTGCAGGCGCAGGTCAATGCGGTACCCGTCACCGAGGAACTGCTGCGCGCCATGCACACCATGAACGGTGCGCTGGCAATGGCCGACGTGCCCGAGATCACCGGCGTCACCGGTCCGGCCGAGCAGTACATCAAGCGCCTGCTGGTCGTTGGCGAGACGCCCACGCCGGAAGGCGTGTCCGCGCTGGCCGATGCCGCGCAGGCCATCCGCCGCAGCATTTCCGCGCTGCAGGCGCCGTCGCCACGCATCCCGGTGTTCGCCGCGCTTGCCGGCCAGCTGGGCGCCCTGCGCGACAGCCTGCCCGAGCCGCGCAGCGGCGCGCAGATCGTCGACGACACCCACCAGGGCACCTACACGGAGCAGATGCCGACCATCGATCCGCCGCTGGCGCCGATCGGCATCGAACTCGCCGCCATGGACCTGTCGGCCTACTTGGATACCGCAGCCGCCAATGGTGCCGGCGAGTCGCCGCCACCGCAGTGGGATGCGCCCGAACAGACGGTCGCGGGCAGCGACGCCCCGGCCGCCGCGGACCCGGCGCCGGTCGAACCCGCCGCGCCTGCACCGGCGGGCGTCACGTTCTACGACATCGACTACCGCATCACGCCGCGTTCGCGTGCCTTCGACGCAGAACCTGCCGATGCCGTGCCGCCGTCCATCGAAGGCGTGGACGCCGCGTCCGGGACGCCTGCCGCGACTGACGATGGAGTCGGCGAAGTGTCGAACCTCGATGACGCCGTCATCGAAGAGATCACGCTCGAATCGATCGACACCCTTGAAGCAACCGTCGACGACGGCGCCGTGCTGGTCGAAGCGACGGAGATCGAAGAGATCGTGGTCGCCACCGATGCCACCGACGACGCGCTGTCGCTGGAAGAAGAAGCGACCGCCGCAGACGTGGGTCCGGCGCCTGTCGACACGCTCGCGGTCGAAGACGACGTGCCTGAACTGGCTGCCGGCGACGCCGTTGCCGGCGATGACGCCATCGACACGCCGACGGACACCGTCGTGCCGGTTCCGGAGGTGGAGGCAACCGCCGCGGACATCGTGCTGCCCGACGAAGCGTTGGCGAGCGACGACGTGGACGACGCCATCGAAGAGATCGAGCTGGCGACGGCCGAAGCCTCGGAACAGGTTGTCGAGCAGGCCGGATCGGAAGCCGATGCCTCGGTGGAGGACGCGTCCGTCGAGGACGCCATCGTCGACGACGCGGTCAAGGCGGAAGAGCTTGTCGCCAGCGAAGAAGATGCGGCCGACGTCGCGGATATCGCGGCAGACGTGGCGGCCGTGAAAGACGCCACCGAGCAAGACATCGCTGTCGTCCCGGCGGACTCCGCCGACGAGGCCGCGCCCGAAGTCGTCGCCTCCGCCGAAGCCGAGGAGCCTGCCGTGACCAGCGCACCGCCTGCCGACATGCCGGAGCCGGAAGATGCCCTTGACGTGACCGGGCTCGACCTGGAGCTCGTCGAGATCTTCATCGAGGAAGGCAACGACCTGCTCGACCACTCCGACGACCTGCTCGCCAAGCTGCGCGACACGCCCGAGGACCGCGCACTGATCACCAGCCTGCAGCGCGACCTGCACACCTTGAAGGGTGGCGCGCGCATGGCGGGCATCCATGCCGTCGGCGACCTGGGCCACGCCATCGAATCGATGCTGGAATCCATCGCCGGCCAGCGCACCGAAATGGACCGCCCGGCGATCCAGCTGCTCGAACGTGGTTTCGACGCACTGCACGGCCAGCTCGCCCGCGTCACCGCACGACGCGCCGTCAAGGTGCCGGACGGCATGATCGCCGAGTTCAATGCCCGCGCCCGCGGCATCGAACTGCCGGCCGCCCCTGCCGCCTCCACGGAACCCGTGGTACCGGTCGAACTGGCGCCGCTGTCCGCGCCCATCGAGACCGAGTTCACCGCGCCGGTGGAAGAAGAGTTCTTCCCGCAGGGCCAGCAGGAACAGGTACGCGTGCGCGCCGACCTGCTCGACCGCCTGGTCAACCACGCCGGCGAAGTGGCCATCTACCGCGCCCGCCTGGAACAGCAGCTGGGTGCGTTCCGCGGCGCGATGTCCGAACTGGACCGCACCAACATCCGTCTGCACGACCAGCTGCGCCGCCTGGACCTGGAAACCGAGGCGCAGATCGTCGCCCGCTACCAGCGCGAGCACGAGAAGCAGGACCCCACGTTCGATCCGCTGGAACTGGACCGCTTCTCCACGCTGCAGCAGCTCAGTCGCGCGCTGGCCGAATCGGCCGCCGACATCAGCGGCCTGCAGGGCGTGCTGGACGACCTGGCGCGCCAGTACGACAGCCTGCTGCAGCAGCAGTCGCGCGTTAGTTCGGAGCTGCAGGACGGCCTGATGCGTGCGCGCATGGTGCCGTTCGAAGGCATCGTGCCGCGCCTGCGCCGCGTGCTGCGCCAGGCCGCCACCGATACGCACAAACAGGTCAACCTGCAGCTGTCCGGCACCCACGGTGAAATGGACCGCAACGTGCTGGAGCGCATGACCGCGCCGCTGGAGCACCTGCTGCGCAACTCCGTGGCGCACGGCCTGGAAACGCCGAAGGAACGCCGCAAGGCGGGCAAGGCGGAAGAAGGCAAGGTGCAGGTCACGCTGCGCCGCGAAGGTTCGGAAATGGTGCTGGAAGTCACCGACGACGGCGCCGGCCTGAATCGCGAAGCGATCCGTCGCCGCGCCGAGCAGCGCGGCCTGATCCAGCCGGGCGTGGTGCTGGCCGATGCCGACCTCGATCGCCTGATCCTGGAGTCCGGCTTCAGCACCTACGACCAGGTCAGCCAGCTGGCAGGCCGTGGCGTGGGCATGGACGTGGTCTACAACGAAGTGCGCCAGCTGGGCGGCACGCTCGACATCCGTTCCACGCCGGGCAAGGGCGCCACCTTCACGCTGCGCCTGCCGCAGACGCTGGCGGTGACGCAGGCCGTGTTCGTGCAGATCGGCGAGGCGCAGTTCGCGGTGCCGGTGGCGGCGGTCAGCGGTATCGGCCGCATCAGCCATGCGCGCTTCGAGGCCGGCGCCGGTGTCTACCACTACGCCGGCGAAGACTATCCGCTGTACAACCTCGGCCACCTGGTGGGCCACAGTCCCGCCAAGGCCGAAGGCCAGGCGCAGGTGCCGCTGTTGCTGGTGCGCGCCGGTGAACTGCGCGCCGCCGTGGCCGTGGACCAGGTGCTGGGCAACCGCGAAATCGTGGTCAAGCCGGTCGGCCCGCAGATCGCCTCCATTCCGGGCATCTACGGCGCCACGATCACCGGTGACGGCAGTGTGGTGGTCATCCTGGATGCCGCGCCGCTGGTGCGTCGCCACCTGGCCCAGCCGCAGGAAGCCACGCAGCAGGTCACGACCGCCGAACAGCGCCGCGTGCCGCTGGTGATGGTGGTGGACGACTCGCTGACCATGCGCAAGGTGACCAGCCGCGTGCTGGAACGCCACAACTTCGAAGTCAGCGCCGCGCGCGATGGCGTCGAAGCCCTGGAGCGCCTGGAAGACCGCGTGCCCGACCTGATGCTGCTCGACATCGAAATGCCGCGCATGGACGGTTACGAGCTGGCCACCGCGATGAAGGCCGATCCACGCTTCAAGGACGTGCCCATCGTGATGATCACCTCGCGTACCGGCGACAAGCATCGTCAGCGCGCCTTCGATATCGGCGTGCAGCGTTACCTGGGCAAGCCGTACCAGGAACTCGATCTGATGCGCAATGTGTACGACCTGCTGGGAATCGCCCGTGTCCGTGAGTGAAACCAAACGCGTAGCCCTGCTGGCACGTCCGGGTGAAGCGCGCGAGCGCCTGCGCGTGGCGTTGCACGAAGCCGGTGCGGAGATCGTGCTGGAAGACGACCCCAACAGCCTGGACGGCGCCACGCTGGGCAACAGCGCGCCGCAGGTGGTGCTGGTCGCGCTGGAGCCTGCCATCGAGGACAGCTTGGAGCGTTTCGACGACGTGCTGCACGACCCCGCGGTCGCGGTGATCTATGACGAGGCCGAGCTGGCCGCGCGCCGGCAGGGGTGGGAAGCCCAGCGCTGGGCGCGCCACCTGTCAGCCAAGCTGCATGGCCATCAGGACGTGCTGCCGCCCGGCCGCGAAGAAGAAGTGACGCTGCAGCTCGAACCCGGCCTGCCGGTGACGCCCGCGCAGCTGCACGAAGGGGCCGAGATCGGCCTGCACCTGGACGAAGCCGCCGACCTCGCGCTGGACCTGCCCCGCGATGATTTCGCCTTCACCGGTGGCGTGCCGCAGGCCACGCCCGACCAGGTGGTGGATGTCGACCAGTGGCTGCGCAATGCCGCGCCGCCTGCGCCGGTCCCGCCACCCTTGCCCGACCTGCCGGTCGAGTCCGCCATCGCCGCGCCGCCGGAACTGCCCAAGGCGAAAGTCGAACTGTCGCTGATGGACCTGGAGCCGGTGGGCAGCGCGGCCGCCGCGCGCGTGCAGGGCGCGGTGCTGGTGTTTGCCGGCATCGGTGGACCCGATGCGGTGCGCAAGCTGCTGATCGAACTGCCGGAAGGTTTCCCCAAGCCCGTGCTGGTGCACCTGCGCCTGGATGGCGGCCGCTACGACAACCTGGTCAGGCAGATGGCGCGCATCGCGCACATGCCGGTGGCGTTGGCCGAAGCCGGTACGCCGGCCGATGCGGGCACCATCTACGTGATGCCCGGTGACGTGGTGCCGATGGTGGACGCCGGCGTGGTCAGCTTCCGTCCCGGCGCGGTCATCAGCGGCGTCATCGCGCAGTTGCCGCCCAAGGACAGCGCGGTGCTGCTGCTCAGCGGCAGCGATACCGCGCTGGTCGATTCATCCGCAACGCTGGCGACGCAGGGCGCGCTGGTCATGGGGCAGTCGCAGGACGGCTGCTACGACCCGGCCGCGCCCAAGGCGCTGGCCGCCCGTGGCTGCGACCTGGGTTCGCCCGCGCAGCTCGCCCAACGACTGACCGACCGCTGGTTCTGAGGAACATACGATGGCCCATTCCAACGACGAAATCCGCGGCGTCCTCATCCAGGCCGGTGAACACCGGCTGCTGCTGCCCAACGCCACGGTCGCCGAAGTGCTGACCCGCGCGCCGGTGGAGCCCATTGCCGGGATGCCCGACTGGCTGCCCGGCCAGATCGACTGGCACGGCCGCGCGGTGCCGCTGGTCGCGTTCGGCCGGCTGACCGGCAACACCTCCGACGCCATCGCATTGAACAGCAAGATCGTGGTGTTGAAGGCGCTCAGCGGCAACAAGGATCGTCCTTATTTCGCACTGCTGACGCCGTCGTTCCCGCGCCTGGTGTCGGTGCCACGCGACGGCCTGCTGGCCGACGCGACCGAGGAAGACCTGCCGGTCGGGGTGAAGGTGCGCGTGCTGCTCGGTGACGAGGCTGCCGTGCTGCCGGACCTGGAGACGGTCGAAACGATGATCGACAACGCCCTGGCACAGGCCGCCTGAGCGGCGTTCGCGCCCTGCACGTGGCTTTCACGGGCCATCGACCTGGCTGAACCTTTGGCGCGACGCCTCGTGCGCATTCACCGTCGATTCGGCTGGGCCACGGCAACGTCATCGCCGCAACGAGGAGGAAGCCATGAACAAGCCGATGATCCTGATCACCCTGCTTGCCGCTGCGCCGCTGGCGCATGCGCAGACCGTCGAGACCGCGCCGGTGTCGCAGAACGCCATCACCTACCAGAGCAGCACCGAGGCCCGCTTGAATGGCGGCAGCACGCAGCTGCAGGCCGGCACCGGACCCGTCACGGTAACGTGGGGCCAGTCGCAGACGTTGAACAATGCCTCGCACTACCGCGCCACGGTCGCCGATCTGGATACCAATGGCGATGGCGTGCTGGTGCGCGCGGAGATTCCGGAAAGTCACGCGCTGCACAGCGAATTCCGCCTGGTGGACAGCAACCGGGATGGCCGCATCACCCAGGCGGAACTCTCCAACTGGCGTTGAGCCGGCAGGGAAAAACGTACCTGCGCCAGGCCGAACCGTCCGGTCCGGCCTAGAGATCCCCGAAGCGGGACTGCAAGGCCGCGATGGCCGCCAGGCCGGCGGTTTCCGTGCGCAGGATGCGCGGACCCAGGCGCAGGCCAGTGAACCCGGCCAGGCGCAGCGTTTCGCGATCACGCGGCGACCAGCCTCCCTCCGGACCAATCGCGATCACCGCGCGCCCGCCATCGATGCTGACGGTGCCCAGCGACGCTTCGCCTTGCGGGTCCAGCGTCAGTAGGGTGACATTCTCCTTTGCCTGGCGACGGGCGGCCTCGTCCAGCGCGCACGGCGTTGACAGCACCGGCACGATCGCGCGGCCGCTCTGTTCGCAGGCGGAGGTGATGACGTTGCGCCAATGCGCAAGCCGCTTCTCCGTGCGCTCGGCATCCAGCTTCACTTCGGTACGCTCCGCGATGACGGGCACCACGGCGGCGACGCCGAGCTCCGTCGCCTTCTGCAGGATCAGGTCCATCTTCTCGCCGCGTGCGATGCCCTGGAGCAGGGTGATGTGCAGCGGCGACTCGTTGTCCACCGGATGAGACGACAGGATGTCGGCCGTCACTTCGCGCTTGCCGACGGTGGCGATGCGCGCGGGATGGTCGTGCCCGTCCCCGTTGAACAGCACGCACGGGTCGCCTTCGCGCAGGCGCAGCACGCGGGAGAGGTGGTTCGCGGTGGATTCCGGCAACACGACGGTGCCGCCGACCGCAAGCGGCATGTCCACGTAACTGCGGGTCAGGCGCATGGGAAACCTCGCGGGTGTGCGGGGGCGACCGGATTCATGCCGTCGCCTCGTCGATGGCGGCCCGGGTGACGTCGGCCAACAGTTGCAGCTGTTCCCCATCCACGCAGTACGGCGGCATCCAGTACAGCACGTCCCCCAGCGGGCGCAGCACGACGCCCCGGGCCAGCGCGGCGCGGTAGGCCTTCAGGCCGATGCGCGAGGCGGCGGGGAACGGGGTGGCCTTGTTGCCGTCGTCGGTCAGTTCGAAGGCCAGCATCATGCCGGCCTGCCGCACGTCGGCCACATGCCGGTGCTGCGACAGGGGTTCGGCCAGTGCCGTCATCGCGGCGGCGGTGGCACGGTTGCGGGTGAGGATGTCGTCATCGCGGAACACCTGCAGCGACGCCAGCGCCGCCGCGCATGCCAGCGGATTGCCGGTGTAGCTGTGCGAATGCAGGAACGCGCGCTCACGTGAATCGTCCAGGAAACCGTCGTAGATCGCCTGCGTCGCCAGTACCGCAGCCAACGGCAGGAAGCCGCCAGTGAGTCCCTTCGACAGGCACAGCAGGTCAGGCATCACGCCCGAGGATTCGCTGGCGAACAGCGTGCCGGTGCGGCCGAAGCCGACCGCGATCTCGTCGGCGATCAGGAACGCGCCACTGGCATCGCACAGTTCACGCACGCGCGCGAGATAGTCGGGATGGTGCATGCGCATGCCGCCGGCGCACTGCACGCGGGGTTCGACGATCACCGCGCAGACTTCCCCGGCATGCCGTTCCAGCAACGCCGCCAGGGCATCGGCTGCGCGCGCTGCGCAGTCGGCCGCGGACTCGCCGGGGCGGGCCAGGTAGGCATCCGGTGATGGGGCGAACGAGGCCTCGGCCAGCAACGGGGCATAGACGCGGCGGTACAGCGGGATGTCGCCCACCGCCAGCGCGCCGAGCGTCTCCCCGTGGTAGCCATTCTCCAGCGCGATGAAGCGGGTACGGCGGTGTTCGCCGCGGTTGTGGAACCAGTGGAACGCCATCTTCAGCGCCACTTCCACGCCGGCCGATCCGTTGTCCGCGTAGAAGACCTTGGCGAGCGGCGCGCGATCGGACTGGCGCGGTGCGATCGCCAGCAGGCGCTCGGCCAGTTCCACCGCCGGCGCATGGGTGAAGCCGGCCAGCATCACCTGTTCCAGCTGCATCGCCTGCGCGCCGATGGCGGCGGCGATGCGCGGTTCGGCATGGCCGAACAGGTTGGTCCACCAGCTGCTGACCGCATCCAGGTAGAGCCTGCCGTCGTGGCCGATCAGCCATGCGCCTTCGCCACGGGCGATGGGGACCAGGGGCAGGGTGTCGGGATGTTCCCGCATCTGGGTACACGGGTGCCAGACCACCGACAAATCCCGGACACGCCAGTCGTCCGCCTCTGTTAGCATTCCCACTTGATGATTCGTCTGTCGCATCCCCCCATGATATCGGCCACCGCCCCCTGTCGTCCCCGTGTCTCGTGCCGGGTGCCGGGCGTTGGCGGCGCGGCATGAATCGTCTACCCACCATCCATGGCATCACCGAGCGGGCCGACGGCCCGGACCGGCATGTCGAGGAACTGGACCTGGAGTTCAGCAACGGGGAACGCCGGCGTTACCACCGCCTGAAGTCCACCGGCCATGGCGCGGTGGTCGTGGTGCCCATGATCGATGACGACACCGTGCTGCTGGTGCGCGAATACGCCGCTGGCGTGCACCGCTACGAACTCGGCCTGGTGAAGGGCCGCATCGACGCGGGCGAGTCGCCCGAACAGGCGGCCGACCGCGAACTGAAAGAGGAAGCCGGTTTCGGCGCGCGCCGCATCGACGTGCTGCGCAGCCTGAGCCTGGCGCCGACCTACATGAGCCACCAGTCCTGGCTGGTGGTGGCAAGAGACCTGTACCCGGAGCGGTTGCCCGGGGACGAACCCGAGGAGTTGGAAGTCGTGCCGTGGAAGATTGATGCCCTCGACCAGCTGATGCTGCGCGAGGATTTTTCGGAGGGTCGTTCGCTGGCGGCTTTGTTCATCGCCCGCGAATGGTTGCAAGGTAATCGATGAGCCGTATGACCGCCGACCTGCACGAAGCCGTCATCGTCATTGCCCGCGAAGCGGGCCAAGCGATCATGGCCGTCTACGAACACGCTTTCGATGTGCATCAGAAGAGCGATGACAGTCCGCTGACCGCCGCCGACCTGGCCGCGCACCGCGTCATCGCCGAAGGCCTGCAGCGGCTGACCCCGCAGTGGCCGGTACTGTCCGAGGAAGCCGCCGACATCGCCTGGAGCGAGCGCAGCCAGTGGCCGACTTACTGGCTGGTGGATCCGCTGGACGGCACGCGGGAATTCATCAAGCGCAACGGCGAGTTCACCGTCAACATCGCGCTGATCGAACACAACGAACCGATCTTCGGCGTGGTGCATGCGCCGGTGACCGGCGAGACCTGGCACGCCCGGCAGGGTCGCAACGCCTATCGCCGGGTCGGCGAGGTGGACACGCTGCTGCGCACGCGCGCGCCCGCCAATGGCACGTTGAAAGTGGCTGCCAGCCGCTCGCATCGCGATGCGCGCACGCAGGCCTTCCTTGACCGCATGGGCGCCATCGAGGAAGTCGCGCTGGGTTCTTCGCTGAAGTTCTGCCGCATCGCCGAAGGCACGCTGGACGTGTATCCCCGCTTCGGCCCGACCAGCGAATGGGACACCGCGGCCGCGCAGTGCGTGTTGGAAGCGGCCGGTGGCGCGCTGCTGGCACCCGATGGCAGGTCGTTCCGCTACAACCGCCGCGACACGCTGCTCAACGGGGATTTCGTCGCGCTGGGCGACATGACCCTGCCGTGGCGCCGCTGGCTGGAAGAAGGCCATGACGGGACCGGGCATGGATACGCGCGCCAGGCCTGAGACGGACATCGCGGCACTGCTGGCCATCATGGCCAGGCTGCGTGATCCGGACGGTGGCTGTCCGTGGGACCTGGAGCAGGATTTCGCGACGATCGCGCCGTATACCGTCGAGGAAGCCTACGAAGTCGCCGACGCGATCGACCGCAACGATCTGCCGGCCCTGAAGGACGAACTGGGCGACCTGCTGCTGCAGGTCGTCTTCCACGCGCAGATGGCGCAGGAGCAGGGCGCGTTCGCGTTCGGCGATGTGGTGGCCGCCATCTGCGACAAGATGGTGCGCCGGCATCCCCATGTATTCGGCAGCGACGACGTCGCCGATGCGGAAGCGCAGACGCTCAACTGGGAAGCGATCAAGCGTGCCGAACGCCAGGCCGCCGGTGACGGGGACGCCTCGGCGTTGGCCGGCGTGTCGCGCGGCCTGCCCGAATGGCAGCGCGCGGTGAAGCTGCAGTCACGCGCCGCCCGCGTGGGCTTCGACTGGCCGGACACCGCACCGGTCATCGACAAACTGCACGAGGAGATCGACGAAGTACGCGTCGAGCTTGCCGCGGCGCCTTCGCCCGAGCGCGACGCACGGCTGGAGGACGAGATCGGTGACCTGCTGTTCGTCGCCGCCAATCTTGCGCGCCACGCCAAGGTGGACGTGGGTGGCGCGTTGCGTCGCGCCAACCTGAAGTTCGAGCGACGCTTCCGTGCAATGGAGGCGTTGGCTGCCGAAGAAGGGACCACGATGTCCGCGCTGACGCTGGAGCAGCAGGAAGCGTTGTGGCTGCGCGTCAAACAGCAGGAACGCGCTGCAGGCTGAGCCGGCCATCGCTGGCGAGGACTGGCGGGGGGCCAGCGTGCACCCTACGCTGGACGCATGAAGACCCTGCTGCTGTTCCTCGTCACCGCCGTGGCCGAGATCGTCGGCTGCTACCTGCCGTACCTGTGGCTGCGCAAAGGGGGCAGTGCGTGGCTGCTGCTGCCCGCGGCCGCCAGTCTCGCCCTGTTCGCCTGGTTGCTGACCCTGCATCCCACTGCCTCCGGCCGGGTCTATGCGGCTTACGGCGGCGTCTACGTCACCGTCGCGATCTTCTGGCTGTGGGCGGTGGATGCGGTGAAGCCAACCCGTTGGGACCTGCTGGGCGTCGGCTTGTGCCTGGCCGGCATGGCGGTGATCATGTTCTCGCCACGCGCCATCTGACCCTGTGGGAGGGGACATGAGCCGCTTCGCCAGCTTCCGCGAGTTCTATCCGTTCTATCTCAACGAACACAGCAACCGCACCTCGCGCCGCCTGCATTTCATCGGCAGCTGCGGCGTGCTCGCGCTTCTGGTGCTGGCCATCGTGGACCGCAATGCCTGGTGGCTGCTCGCGGCGTTGTTCTGCGGTTACGGCTTCGCCTGGGTGGGTCACTTCTTCTTCGAGAAGAACCGCCCTGCCACTTTCAAGCATCCGTTCTATTCCTTCGCCGGCGACTGGGTGATGTTCAAGGACATCCTGACCGGCAAGATCCGGTTCTAGCGCCGGCATGAGCCATGTCGTCCGGCATGCGGTCGCCGCAGTTACATTGCTGGTCGGCATACCGTTGGCCGGGCTCTTGGCCTACGACGTGGCGGCGGTCAGGCCGCGCGTTGCCGGAATCGAAGCGCTGCTCGCGCAGGCCGACCCGCATGACGCATCACCCCCGCAGATCATCCGCGACCTCATCGATGCCGGGGCGGGTTCACCGCGTCCGCATGCGACGCGCCTGGTGGCGAATCACGTCTATGGGACGGATACCTCGGGAATGCTCCATCGTCATGTACGGGAACTGCTGTGGCGGATGCTGCTGCCCCTGCACTTCGACGACACGCAGCTGTATGGCCTTGTTGCATCGCAATCGTACAACGGCGTCGACGCGGGGCTGAGCCGGTTTGCGCAGCGCGAGTACGGCAAGCGGCTGGACGCATTGTCACCCCGGCAGGCCGCGCTCACGGTGGCGGTCATCCATGGGCCGTCCTTCTATCTGCGCGACCGGCGCCGCCTGGAGGCACGTGCCGATCGGCTTCTGGCGCGCGCCGGTCATGGCCGTTGAGCGTCCACCCGGCAGCATCGCGGACCCTCACTCGTAGAACATCAGGAACGCCGCCCCCACGATCAGCGCGAAGGCCGCGTAGTGGTTCCACTTAAGCGGCTGGCCCAGATACCAGGTGCTGAAACCCGCGAAGACCAGCAGGGTCAGGACCTCCTGGATGGTCTTCAGCTGCACCACCGAATACACGGAACTGCCCAGCCGGTTGGCCGGCACCATCAGCGAGTACTCGAAGAAGGCGATGCCCCAGCTGGCCAGGATCGCGATCCACAGCGGCGCCGTCTTGTATTTCAGGTGCCCGTACCAGGCGAAGGTCATGAAGACGTTGGAGGCCAGCAGCAGGAGCAGGGGCAGCAATCGGGCGGTCATGGGCGTCGGGCGGGAAGGGGACGGCGAAGCCTAGCCCCACTGGCGGCTGAATGGGTAATGGCGCCTTCACATGACGTGTACTGCCCGCCCGTTAGCTTCACAAACCTGAAGCCTACAAGGAGTCGTCATGCGCCACAGTCAGGAAACCGCGGGTCTGGTGTTGGTGGTCGAGGACAACCGCAACATTTCGGAGATGATCGGGGAATATCTGGAAGGCCGCGGTTTCGAGGTCGACTACGCCACCGACGGCCTGGACGGCTACCGGCTGGCGGTCGAGAACAGCTACGACGTGCTGGTGCTGGACCTGATGCTGCCCCGGCTGGATGGCATGGAGGTCTGCAAGCGCCTGCGCAACGAGGCGCGCAAGTCCACCCCGGTGCTGATGCTTACCGCGCGCGACACCCTTGATGACAAGCTGACCGGCCTCAGCTCCGGCGCCGACGACTACCTGACCAAGCCTTTCGCGATCCAGGAACTGGAAGCCCGCCTGCGCGCGCTGATCCGTCGCGAGCGCCGCCAGGTGGGGGCCGAAGTGCTGAAGGTCGCCGACCTGGTGCTGGACCCGGTCAGCATGCGCGCCACCCGCGGCGGCACCGAACTGATGCTGTCCCCCATCGGCCTGCGCCTGCTGACCATCCTGATGCGCGAGTCCCCGCGCGTGGTCACCCGGCAGGAAATCGAGCGCGAGATCTGGGGCAATGGCCTTCCCGACTCGGACACGCTGCGCAGCCACCTGTACAACCTTCGCAAGGTGATCGACAAGCCGTTCGACAAGCCGCTGCTGCATACCGTCCAGAGCGCGGGCTACCGCATCGCGGACATCGGCTGACCGGGGTGGTGGGGGCACGGCATAATCCGGCCCTCGCCTGACGGACGCGCCATGCGCCACGGACTGCCCCGCAAACTCCGCATCGCCTTCATCGTCCAGGCGGTGTTGGTCAGCCTTGCCATCGTGGTGGGCGTCTATCTGATTTCCGCCGTCATCAAGCACAGCCTGATGAACACGGCACTGCAGGAAGAAGCGACGCACTTCTGGCAGCTGTACAGCGCCTCGACCGCACAGCCACCCCCCAACACGCACAACCTGCGCGGCTACCTGGTGGTGAAGGGGCATTCCAACCTGGTGCTACCGGAAAACCTGCGCGAGTTGAAGCCCGGCTTCCACGAACTGAAGGCCGACGACCTGCTGGTGCTGGTGGACGAGCAGCCGGCGGGCCGCCTCTATCTGGTGTTCCTGCGCTCGCAGGCCGAACGGCTGGCGTTCTACTTCGGCACCGTGCCCATCGTCATGACGCTGGTGGCCATCTACCTGGTGTCGTGGCTGACCTATCGCTCCTCCAAGCGGCTGGTGTCGCCCGTGAGCTGGCTGGCCCGGCAGGTGGCCGAGTGGGATCCGCGCCGGCCCGACGTCAGCGTGCTGGCGGCCGAGCGGTTGCCGGCGGATGTCCAGGGCGAAGCACGGCAACTGGCCTCGGCCCTGCACGGCCTGGCCCAGCGCGTGACGGCGCACGTTGCCCGCGAGCGCGATTTCACCCGCGACGCCAGCCACGAACTGCGCACGCCGCTGACGGTGATCCGCGTGGCCACCGACATGGCGATGGCCGAGGATTCGCCACCGCGCGTGGCACGGTCGCTGCAGCGCATCCAGCGCGCCGGGCGTGACATGGAGGCGGTGATCGATGCCTTCCTGATCCTCGCCCGCGAGGCCGAGGTGGAGCCGCAGAGCGAGGACTTCGATGTCGCCGACATCGTGCTGGACGAGGCCGAGAATGCGCGCTCGCTGCTGCTCAGCAAGCCGGTGGACCTGGAAGTCACCTGCCATGCGAAGCCACGCCTGCACGCGCCACCGCGCGTTTTCCAGGTCGTGGTCAGCAACCTGCTGCGCAATGCCTGCAGCTATACCGACCGCGGCCGCATCGACGTGGTGCTGGAGTCGGACCGCGTGATCGTGCGCGATACCGGCATCGGCATGGCGGCGGAGTCGATGACACGCGTGTTCGAACCGTTCTATCGCGCCGATCCCACGCGCCCACAGGGCAGCGGACTGGGCCTGTCCATCGTCAGCCGGCTGTGCGACCGGTTCGGCTGGAAGGTCGAACTGGAAAGCGAACTGGGCCGCGGCACGGTTGCGACCATCCGCTTCGTTCCGTAGTCCCGGGTATTAACGGTTCCCAACGGGAACCGGACCGGTGCGGGCACTGTCAACCGACGTGCCTGTAGTACGTTACCCCTTCCGTCCTCCCCCTTTCCGAGCCGACTCACTGCATGAGCCAGCCTTCGCGCACTGCACCCCGCAAGAAATCCTCCCTGCTGCCCCGCGTGCTGACCGGCGCCGTCGTCGTGGCGCTCCTCGCCGGCGGCGCCTGGTACTGGAGTTCGCGCAAGAGCGAGGCCGCCGAGAGCACCTATCGCACCGCCACGGTCGAGCGCGGCGACATCCGCGTCGCCATCTCGGCCACCGGCACGCTCAGCGCCATTTCCACGGTCACCGTCGGCAGCCAGATTTCCGGCCAGGTCACCGACGTGCTGGTCGACTACAACAGCGAGGTCAAGAAGGGCGAGGTGCTGGCCAGGATCGACCCCAGTACCTATGAAGCGCAGATCGCGCAGGGCAACGCACAGATCGCGAACGCGCAGGCCAGCCTGCGCCAGGCACAGGCGACGCTGCGCAACGCCGAGCTGGACTACCAGCGCAAGGCGGATCTCGGCCGGCAGAAGCTGGTCGCGCAGAGCGACGTGGACCTCGCCCGCGCGGCCCTGGACCAGGCGCGCGCGCAGGTCAATGCCGGCCAAGCGCAGATCCGGCAGCAGACTGCCTCCACCCAGACCACCCGCGTCAACCTGGACCGCACCGTGATCCGGTCGCCGGTCGATGGCGTGGTGCTGACCCGCACCATCGAGCCCGGCCAGACCGTGGCCGCCAGCCTGCAGGCGCCGGAACTGTTCACCATCGCCGAAGACCTGTCGAAGATGAAGATCGAGTTGGCCGTCGATGAAGCCGACATCGGCCAGGTCAAGATGGGGCAGACGGTTTCGTTCACCGTGGATGCGTTCGCCGACCGCCAGTTCCGTGGCCAGGTGCAGCAGGTGCGCCTGTCGGCCACCACCACCAACAACGTGGTGACGTATCCGGTCGTGGTCAGCGTGGACAACACCGACGGCACGCTGCTGCCGGGCCTGACGGTCAATGCGGAGATCGAAGTCAGCAAGCGCGACAACATCCTGAAAGTGTCCAACGCGGCGCTGCGCTACAAGCCCACCGGGCAGGAGGCGGCGGCGACCGCGGGCCTGCAACCGCAGACGGGGCAGCCGCGTGGCGGCGGCGTCAGCGACGATCTGGTGCGCGTGGCGGGCACGTTGAAACTCAATGCGGACCAGCAGGCCGCGTTCGATGCCGCACTGACCGCGTTGCGCGAGCGCCAGGCCGCGCGCATGGCACAGGCGCGGCAGAACGGCGCCAGCATGTTCGGCGGGGGTCCGGGCGGCGGTCCACGCGTGGTCACGTCGGGGGCGGGCGGTGGCGCGATGCAGGCGCAGATCCGCCAGCGCATGGCCGAACGCATGCAGCAGGATTTCGCGCCGTTCCGCACCACGCTGGACGAGGCCCAGCGCCAGCGCTGGGATACCGAACTGCGTGCCCTGCTGGGCGCCAAACGCGCGCCGCTGTACAAGCTGGTGGCCGGGAAGCCCGAACTGGTGCAGGTGCGCGTGGGCGCCAGCGACGGCACCAGCACGGAAGTCTCCGGCGACGTCAAGGAAGGCGACGTGGTGGTCGTGGGCGAGCGTGCGAAGGAATGAGTACGCAACCCGTCACCGCGCCGGCCCCGGTCATCCAGACGTTTGCGCTCAGCAAGGTCTATTCGCCGGGCAGCGAAGCCGAGGTGGTCGCGCTGAAGGGCGTGGACATGCAGGTGGGCCGGGGTGATTTCGTCGCCATCATGGGGCCGTCCGGGTCCGGCAAGTCCACGCTGATGAACCTGATCGGCTGCCTGGACACGCCCAGCACCGGCAGCTACCTGTGCGACGGCATCGACGTGGCCACGCTGGATGCCGAGGAACTGGCCGTCCTGCGCCGCGAGAAGATCGGCTTCGTCTTCCAGGGCTTCAACCTGCTGCCGCGCATGAGTGCGCTGGAGAACGTCGCCATGCCGCTGGGCTATGCGCAGGTGCCGCCGCACGAACGCAGCGAACGCGCGCGCGAAGCGCTCGCCGCCGTCGGCTTGGCCGAGCGTGCCGGGCACAAGCCCAGCGAGCTTTCCGGCGGCCAGCAGCAGCGTGTCGCCATCGCGCGCGCGCTGATCAACCGACCGCCCATCCTGCTGGCCGACGAGCCGACCGGCGCGCTGGACAGCAAGACCGGTGAAGAGATCCTGTCCCTGTTCAAGCGCCTGCGCGACGAGGACCACACGGTGATCCTGATCACCCACGATGCCGAAGTGGCCGCGCATGCCGACCGCATCCTGGTGATGCGCGATGGCGAACTGCACGAAGACACCACCCATGCCGGGGGGCGCCCATGAAGTTCTCCGACATCCTGCGCACGGCCATCCATGCGCTGCGGGGCAACTGGATGCGCAGCGCGCTGACGTCGCTGGGCGTCATCATCGGCATTGCCGCCGTCATCGTGATGGTCTCGGTGGGCCAGGGCACGCAGGCGGAGATCGACAAGCTGGTATCCGGCCTGGGTTCGCAGCGCCTGGACATCAGCCCGGGCGCGGGTCGCGGTGGCGGCGGTGTGCGGATGAGTTCCAGCAGTTTCTTCACCCTCAACCTGGGTGACGTGGAAGCCATCCGCAGCGAGATTCCGGAAGTGCAGTACGTGGCCGGCGCGCTGCGCGGCAACACCCAGATCGTCTTTGCCGAAAACAACGCCTCCACCAGCTGGCAGGGCGTGCAGGCGGATTTCTTCGACATCAATGGCTGGACGATGGCCAACGGCGAAGGCTTCGATGCGCAGGACTACTCCAGCGCCGGCAAGACCGTGATCCTGGGCGACACCGTGCGGCGCACGCTGTTCGGCGAAGACAGCGGCGTGGGCCAGACCGTGCGGCTGGGGCGCGTGCCCTTCACCGTGGCGGGCACGCTGGCGCCGAAAGGCCAGGGCGGATTCGGCCAGGACCAGGACGACGTGATCATGGTGCCGCTGGAAACCGCGCGCCGTCGCCTGATGGGCTCGATGGGCCTGCCGCCGGGCGCGGTGATGCAGGTGGCGCTGACGGTGGCCGATGCCAAGGACCTGAGTTACGTGCAGGGCGAAGTGGAAGCCCTGCTGCGCCAGCGCCACAGGATCGCACCCGGCGCGGAAGACGACTTCAACGTCCGCAACATTTCGGAAATCGTCGCCACGCGCACCGCGACGACCAAGCTGATGTCGCTGCTGCTCGGTGCGGTGGCCACCATTTCGCTGATCGTCGGCGGCATCGGCATCATGAACATCATGCTGGTGTCGGTGACCGAGCGCATCCGCGAGATCGGTCTGCGCATGGCGGTGGGCGCGGGGCCGAGCGACGTACGCCGGCAGTTCCTGGCCGAAGCGATGCTGATCTCGCTGATCGGCGGCGTGCTGGGCATCGGCATCGGGGTGGTCGGGGCGTTGCTGGTGGGCAAGTTCAGCGAGCTGCCGGTGGCGTTGAACGGGCAGGTGATCGGGTTGGCGGCAGGGTTCTCGATCGCCACGGGGCTGTTCTTCGGCTATTACCCTGCCCGCAAGGCCTCGCAGCTGGACCCCATCGAGGCGCTGCGCTCGCAGTAAACCGGCGGCGGATGGCGCAGCGCGATGGCGGGAGTATGCTGGACGCCCGTTGCGTCGTCGGGTGGCCCCTGCCATGAGTGCGCGTCAACTCCGCAAACCGCTGGCGCTCGCCATCCACGGCGGTGCCGGCGTGATCGAACGGAACGCGCTGGGGGCGGACGTGGAGCGCGCCATCCTGGCCGACCTGGAGCGGGTGCTGGATGCCGGCCATGCCGTGCTGGCCACCGGCGGTACCGCGCTGGATGCGGTGGAAGCCGCGGTGTCGATGCTGGAGGACATGCCCAGCTTCAACGCGGGGCGGGGTTCCGTGTTCACCGCGGACGGTCGGCACGAACTGGATGCATCCATCATGGACGGCCACGGTCGTCGCGCGGGCGCGGTCGCCGGTGTTTCCACCGTGCGCAATCCGGTGCGGCTGGCGCGACGGGTGCTGGAAGACTCCCCACATGTGTTCCTCATCGGCGAAGGCGCGGAACAGTTCGCCGACACGCAGCCCGGCATCGAGCGAGTCTCGAACGACTGGTTCGACACCGAGGTGCGGCGGGAGCAGTTGCGCCAGGCCCAGCAACGCGAACAGGCGGCCTGGCATGCCAGCCAGGACCTGCGTGGCCAGTACTTCGGCACCGTCGGCGCGGTCGCACTGGATGCCTACGGCCACGTGGCGGCCGCCACCTCCACCGGCGGCATGACCAACAAGCGCTGGGGACGGGTCGGCGACTCGCCCCTGATCGGCGCCGGCACGTGGGCCGATGCGCGTTGCGCCATTTCGTGCACGGGCTGGGGCGAGTACTACATCCGCAATGCGGTCGCGCACGATATCGCCGCCCGTGTGGCCTACCGTGGCGATCGCCTGCAGGCGGCGGCCGAGGACGTGATCCTGGGCGAGGTACCCGCGCATGGCGGCGATGGCGGCGTGATCGCGCTGGACCGCGACGGCAACCTGGCGCTGGTGCTGAATACCACGGGCATGTACCGCGGCTGGGTGCGCCCGGATGGTTCGCGCGGCACGGCCATCTACCAGGAGCCCTGAGACGTGGTGATGCCGAGCGGCGCCGAGGCGCCGGGCCTCGACCTGGAAACCTACCGCCAGCTCCGCGCACAGGCATTGCGCCTGTGCCGTCGTGCGCAGGATGCGGAAGACCTGGTGCAGGACACCCTGTTGGCTGCGCTGCTCGCCGGTCGCCATGATCTGCCATGGCTGAGCGGCGTGCTTCGCCGGCAGGCGGCCCTGGCTGCGCGCAGCGGCCTGCGTCGTCGCCGGCGCGAGGCGGACGCCTTGTCGCCCGCGCCGGAATGCGACGATGCCGCGCATTCCCGATACACCCCGGAGGCAACGCGGCCCGCCTGGCTCGACGCACTGCCACCGTCCGCGCGCAGGCTGGCGGTGCTCGCGCTGCACGGCCTGTCGGCCGATGAGATCCGCTGGATCCTGCGCATCGAACCCACGGCGTTCCGCCAGCGCCTCACCCGGATCCGCAAGGCACTGGCAGCGCAGTCAGCCTCGGCACGCGCGGAGAGTGTGGCACTGGCGTACCTGCGGGATCCTGCGCGCAGCGTCGACCTGCAGTTCGGGCTGGCACGGCGTGCGCTGAAGGCGGCCATGCGCGTGGGCGAGGGGTTGGGAACCCACGATGGCGACGGCCACCTCATCCTGATCGATGCGGGTGCTCACACATCGCGCCTTGGCGGCAACGGATAGACGGGACCAACAAAGGAGGATTTCCCATGCTGACCCATTGCAAGGTAGGCGCCATCGTTTTCTTCGTCTCCGACCTGGCGCGCGCGGTGGCGTTCTATGCCGATACGCTGGGGCTGCCCATCCAGCCACTCGATGGCCATGACGGACCCTGGGCGATGGGCGAAGTCGGGGGACTGGTGCTGGTATTCATTCCACGACCGGCGCGCGCCGGCGAATCCCCGGTGGTCGTCTTCAGTCTTGATGGCGGCATCGACGATTACGCCGACGCACTGGCGGCGAAAGGCGTGGAGATCGTCGTGCCGGTAAGCGAATCCCCCGATGGCGGACTGTCGATGGATTTCCTCGATCCGGATGGCAACGTCTTGAGCCTGCACCAGCCACCCGATGCGGTACGGCGGCGCTGACATGCGTGGTCTCGTCGCGGGATTGCGGTGGTCGATGTCCGCAGGAATCGCGCTTTACCGGCCGGTTGCGGGCAGGGCGTCGATGCCGGTGGCTTGAAGATCACTGGCACGAAGGTGCGCCTTCGTCGCGCAGGTCACCATGGCGGCACACGTGGATGCACTCACGGTTGAACGGGGGTGCGACCGTCGGGCGCGGTCGCACGCCCGGTCACGCCCCACGAGAATGTATCGAGATCGTTGACCGGGTGGTGGGAGGACGCCGCATGCCCATTCACGTGTCGACTCACAGTCATAACGCGTTGGCCACCGGTGCCATCGGTACGTGCGTACCTGTTCACGGGAATACCCAAAAATGTGAGCTGAAAAACCGTATCTAGAAGGAAAATTACCGGATAGATTCGGTCCGCCGCGCCGCTTTGCGCGGTAACCACAACACGCGGGGTCGAATCGTTCTATGAAGAAGAATCGCATGGCGGTATGGGTGGGCGTGGCGCTCGTGGCAATGGGCATGACGCAGGCGGCCAGTGCAGGCGGCAGGCCCGATCTGGTGATCAAGGGATTGAAAGCAGGGCATCCTCACGCTGCCGGCGAGTTGCTGGTGAAGTATCGCGATGGCGCCGTGTCGGGCGACCGCGAGGCCGTGGTGCATGGCCTGGGTGCACGGAAGCTGGAGACGGTACGCCGTGGCAATGGCCGCAATGGCGAGATCGCGCTGCTCAAGCTGCCCGCCAACGTCGACCTGTCCGCCGCCGTGCAGGCGCTCAGCGCCGATCCGGCCGTGGAATACGCCGAGCCGAACTGGACATACCAGCACAATGCCGTCTCCAACGACACCTATTCCACCAATGGTTCGTTGTGGGGCATGTACGGTGACGCCGGCACCCCGGCGAACGTCTACGGCTCGCAGGCGTCCGAAGCCTGGGCGTCCGGTCATACCAGCTGCGGCAACGTCGTGGTCGGCGTGATCGACGAAGGCATCTACTACAACCACGAAGACCTGGCGGCCAACATCTGGACCAATCCGTACGATCCAGTCGATGGCGTGGACAACGACGGCAACGGCTACGTCGACGATGTGCGTGGCTGGGATTTCGATGGCAACAGCAACGACATCAATTCCGGTGGCGCCAACGATGACCACGGCACGCACGTGGCCGGCACCATCGCCGGTGTTGGTGGCAATGGCAAGGGCGTGGCAGGCGTCTGCTGGAGCGGCGCCAAGCTGATCAGCGGCAAGTTCCTCGGTCGCCGTGGCGGCAGCACCGCGAATGCCGTCAAGGCGCTGGACTACTTCACCGACCTGAAAACCCGTCATGGGCTGAACCTGGTAGCGACCAACAACTCGTGGGGTGGTGGGGGCTACTCGCAGGCCCTCAGCGATGCCATCGACCGCGCCGGTCAGGCCGAGATACTGACGATCGTCGCGGCCGGCAACGACAGCGTCAATTGCGAAGGCAACACGTCGGGCGCCTGCTATCCGGCGTCGTATCCGAATGCGGGCATCATCTCGGTGGCGGCGTTGCGTTCCACCGGCGCGCTGGTCTACAACTATGGCGCCACCACCGTGGACCTGGGTGCGCCGGGCTATGGCATCTGGTCGACGGTACCCAAGGCGTCCAAAGGCAATCTGGTATCGGGTTACGCCAGCTACAACGGCACCTCGATGGCCACGCCGCACGTGACCGGCGCGGCCGCGCTGTATGCGTCCACGCGACCCGGTTCGACGGCTGCCGACATCAAGGCCGCCATCCTCAACGCGACGGTGCCGACGCCGTCACTCCAGGGCAAGACGGTCACCGGCGGCCGCCTGGACGCAAGCGGGTTCTGATCGTCGCGTTCAACCCGTGCGCCATGACAGCGAAGCCCGGCAGTGCCGGGCTTCGTTTTTTGCGTCGGAGGATTTCATTCTTTCGTCTCAGCGGACGTATGGCGCGATCGCGCGCTTCCAGATCGCATAGCCGGCGGCATTCATGTGCAGGCGATCTTCGATGAACAGCGTTTCATCGGGTTGTCCGGTTGCATCCAGCATCGGCGTGAAGATGTCGATGTAATCCACCCCCAGCCGTTTGGCTTCGGCCTGCACCAGGGCATTGGCCTCCTGCTGCGCGGGCAGCAGTCCGGCACGGGACGGACTGGGTTTGGTACTGATGTAGGCGATCCTGGTATCCGGCAGGTCGCGGCGCACGCGCTGGACGAAGGCGCGGAAATCATCGCGCAGCTGTGCCGGCGTGCGGCCTGCGTTGAGGTCGTTGTCGCCGGCATACAGCAGGATCTGGCGAGGCGCGTACGGCACGATGATGCGGCTGGCATACCAGGTGCTGTCGCGCAGTTCCGATCCGCCGAAGCCCCGGTTGATCACCGGTAGGTGGGGAAAGTCCTGCGCCAGTGTTTCCCAGAACCGGATCGACGAGCTGCCGATGAACAGGACGGCCCCGCGTGGCGGCGGCGATAAGGCGTCAGCGGCCTCGAAGCGCCGCATGTCCTGTTCCCAGTCCGCATTGGATACCTGTTCCGGTACCTGAGGTGCGGGCACGGCAGCGGGTACCGGGCCGGCAACGGGCGGGGGCGCGCCGGCACAGGCCGCCAGCAGCGTCGCCAGCGCCAGGGAGAGCAGGGCAAGCCAGCACGATGTCGGGTAACGGGTAGGCATCGGCGCTCCAAAGGAAGGAGGGGCGACCAGTGGACCAGCGGGACCGGCTGGATGCAAACCGCCATTGCCATGCGGGTACACGCTGGGAAAGGGTCCCTTGTGGCAAAATTGCCGCTCCTCATGCCCCATCCCACCCTTGGCACCGTCCGCTGGTCGCCCCGGCGCGGATGGCGCCGCTCCTTCACTTTGTCTGTTGACTGTCTGTACCCATGGCCGACGAAACCGGACACCTCCCCCGCGGCCCCTCCCGCATCCTGAAGGCGACGGTCTGGTCGATGCAGGGTCTGCGTGCGGCATGGCTGCACGAATCTTCGTTCAGGCTGGAGGTCTACCTGCTGCTGGTCATGGGGCCGCTCGCGCTGTGGCTGGGCCAGACCGGGCTGGAGCGCGCGCTGATGATCGGCAGCTGCCTGCTGGTACTGGCGGCCGAACTGCTGAACTCGGCGGTGGAAGCGGTGATCGAACGCTACGGTCCCGAGCACCATGAACTGGCCGGTCGCGCCAAGGACATGGGCTCGGCGGCGGTGTTCGTGCTGATGATGAACGTCCTGCTGTGCTGGGCCCTGATCCTGGCGCCGCGCTTTTTCTGAACCACGCTCTTACGAACTGATCCCAAGAAGGTGTTTTGACGATGATGGAATTGCTTACCGATCCGCAGGTGTGGATCACGCTGGTCACGCTGAGTGCGATCGAGATCGTGCTGGGCATCGACAACCTGGTTTTCATTTCCATTGCCGTCAGCAAGCTGCCACCGCACCAGCGCGAAGTCGCGCGCAAGTTCGGCATCGCGGTGGCGTGCATCACCCGCATCCTGCTGCTGCTGACACTGGCGTGGCTGGCGGGGCTGACCAACGACCTGTTCACGCTGTTCGGCCAGGGCATTTCGGTGCGCGACCTGGTGCTGATCATCGGTGGCCTGTTCCTGCTGGTGAAGGGCACCAAGGAAATCCTGGAACTGGTGAAGGGTGAACCGGATTCGGAGGACGTGCACACGCGTCCGGCCGTGTCCTTCGCCGGCGTGATCGCGCAGATCGCCGTCATCGACATCGTGTTCTCGCTGGACTCGGTGATCGCCGCGGTCGGCATGGCCAACCACACCCCGGTGATGGTGGCGGCCATCCTGCTGGCGGTGGTGGTGATGCTGGTGGCGGCCAAGCCGCTGGGCCACTTCATCGACAACAACCCGACCATCAAGATGCTGGCGCTGGCCTTCATCGTGGCGGTGGGTGCCTACCTGCTGCTGGACGGCTTCGAGATGCACATTCCGAAGGGTTACCTGTATGGCGCGATGGGTTTCTCGGCCGTGGTGGAATGCCTGAACCTGTGGGCGAAGAAGCGCGCCAACCGGCGCATGCTGCGCGAGTAAGCAGTCGCAGCAGCTGCACGCCTGGAAGGGCTTCCCGTTCGCGAGAAGCCCTTTCTGTTTTCACTCCTTGCTAACGAACTGTCATCCGATGGCAATGCGAGTCGACAGCGCTTGCGCCTGCTGGGGCAAGGTGCTGCAATCAGGGCCATATCGTCCCACTGGAGATTCCTCCCATGCGTCTGTGTTCGCGCTTGCTGTTGCTGGCCATGCTGGCCTTCGTGTTGTCCGGGTGTGGTTACAACACCATCCAGCAGAAGGATGAAGCAGTGAAGGCGGGCTGGTCGGAGGTGCTCAACCAGTACAAGCGCCGCGCTGACCTGATCCCCAACCTGGTCAAGACCGTGCAGGGGTATGCGCAGCAGGAACGCCAGGTGCTGACCGACGTGACCAATGCCCGCGCGCGCGTCGGCCAGATCCAGGTCAACGCCGACGATGCGGCCTCGCTGCAGCAGTTCCAGCAGGCGCAGGGTGAACTGTCCAGCGCGCTGTCGCGCCTGCTGGTGGTCACCGAGAATTATCCGAACCTGAAATCCGACCAGTCCTTCCGTGACCTGCAGGCACAGCTGGAAGGTACGGAAAACCGCATCACCGTGGCGCGCGGCCGCTACATCCAGACGGTGCAGGACTACAACACCTACATCCGCCAGTTCCCGCAGGTGATCACCGCCAAGATCACCGGGGCGAAGGAAAAGCCGAACTTCACCGTCGAGAACGAAGCGGCCATTTCCGACGCCCCGTCGGTGGATTTCGGTACGCCGCCACCGGCCGCTCCGGCGCCGCCGCAACCCCCGGCCCCGCAGCCGGCCCCGTCGTCGCCGCCCAGCAACTGACCGGCCCCCACGCGCCATGATGCGTGCGCTGGCGCTGTGCCTGCTGTTGTGGTGCGCGCCCGCGTGGGCGCAGCAGCTGGCCGGCATCCCTCCGCTGGATTCGCCGGTGGTCGATACCACCGGCACGCTGGACGCCGCCCGCAAGCAGCAGCTCGAACAGCAGGCGGTGGCGCTGCAGCAACGCAAGGGCAGCCAGTTGCAGGTGTTGATGGTGCCAACCACGCAACCGGAAACCATCGAGCAGTACACGCAGCGCGTGTTCGACCAGTGGAAACTGGGCCGCAAGGGCGTGGATGACGGCGTGCTGCTGCTGGTGGCGAAGGACGACCGGCGCGTGCGCATCCAGCCCGGCTACGGCCTGGAAGGTGCCATTCCCGACGCCATCGCCAACCGTGTCATCCAGGAATACCTGGCGCCGAAGTTCCGCGCGGGCGACTTCGGCGGCGGCATCGGCGACGCGACGGCGACGCTGGTGAAGCTGATCGATGGTGAGGCCCTGCCCGAACCCGTCAGCACGCACCCGGTGTCCGGCGAGGGCGGGAAGGGCGGCGGCATGCTGTTCGCGGCGTTCGCGGCTTTCATCGTCGCCACCATCGTGCGCGGCATGTTCAGTCGCTCGCCGGCCGGCATCCGCGGGCTGTTCACCGGCGGCGCGGCCGGAGGTGTCGCCCTGTTGCTGTCATCGATGCTCGCGGTCGGCGGCATTGCCGGCGTGCTGGGCCTCCTCTATGGCCTGATGTCCGGCTCCACCCGCGGCGGATACGCGCGCCACCGGGATTGGGGTGGCTGGGGTGGCGGAGGCGGCGGCTGGGGAGGCGGTGGATTTGGAGGTGGGGGCGGCGGCTTCGGTGGCGGTGGCTGGGGCGGTGGTGGTGGCATGTCCGGAGGCGGTGGCGCCTCGGGGAGCTGGTGATGCGTATCTTCCGCCATCTGTTTGCCCGCTCGGCGCGCCGGCTGTTCCCCGAATCGACCCTGCACCACATCACCGAGGCCATCGCCGAGGGCGAGCGCCGGCACCGCGGTGAAGTGATGTTCGCGGTGGAATCGGATCTGCCGGTGAGCGCGGTGCTGGCCGGCGTGGAGCCGCGCGAGCGGGCGCACGAGGTCTTCGTGCGGCTGCGCACCTGGGACACCGAAGCCAACAACGGCGTGCTGATCTACCTGCTGCTGGCCGACCATCGCATCGAGATCGTCGCCGACCGGGGCTTGAACGGCCTTGTCAGCGACGCACAGTGGCGGGACGTCTGCCATCTGATCGAAGTCGGCATGGGCGAAGGCCGGGCGGAGCAGGCCGTCATCGACGGCATCCGCGCGGTCTCGGACCTGCTGGCGGTGCACTTTCCGCAGCTCGAGGGGCATGTGGACGAGGACGAACTGCCCAACCGGCCGCATCTGCTGGACTGAGCAAGCGCTGGTCGCGGTCCCCGGGAGGTTCGCGGTCATCCAGGGGCGGTCCGGCTGGGGCAAAATAGCCCATCCCCACCGGCCACGCCGAGGCGCATGATCTACCTCCACCAGATCGATCCGATCATCTTTTCGCTGGGCCCGGTCAAGCTGCACTGGTACGGGCTGATGTACCTGCTGGCCTTCCTGACCGCCTGGTGGCTGGGCCGCTCCCGCGCCATGCAGGGCCGCCTGCCAGGCGTGGACGCCAACGCCTTCTCCGACCTGATGTTCTACGCGATGCTCGGCGTGGTGCTGGGCGGCCGCATCGGGTACGTGCTGTTCTACGGATTCGACGGCTTCCTGCAGAACCCGCTGTCGATCTTCAAGGTGTGGGAAGGCGGCATGAGTTTCCATGGCGGCCTGCTGGGCGTGATGGCCGCCGCGCTGTGGTGGTCACGCAAGCATCGGCTGCACTATTTCGACACCATGGATTTCGTGGCGCCGCTGGTGCCGGCGGGCCTGGGCTTCGGCCGCATCGGCAATTTCATCGGTGCCGAGCTGTGGGGCAAGTACACGCAGGCAGGCTGGGGCGTGATCTTCCCCACCGACCCCCGGCTGCGGGCGCTCACGCCTTCGCAGCTGCAGGCCGAATACGCCGCTGGCGCATTGGACCAGTTCGCCCGCCATCCGTCACAGCTGTACCAGGCGCTGCTGGAAGGCCTGGTGATGTTCGTCGTGCTGTGGACGGTGTCGCGCAAGCCGCGGCCGCGCTACACCGTCTCCGGCCTGTTCGCGCTGATGTACGGCGTGTTCCGCTTCATCGTGGAGTTCGTGCGCGTGCCGGACGAGCAGCTGGAATACCTTGCCTTCGGCTGGCTGACGATGGGCCAGGTGCTCAGCATGCCGCTGATCCTGCTGGGCCTGTACCTGCTGTGGCTGTCGCGCCGCGCGCCGACCCTGTACCCCGTCACTCCCGCGCCGGCCACCGGCAAGGAAACCGCATGAAGCCGTTTGCCGGAGGCGAAGCATGAAGCAGTACCTCGACCTGCTGCGCCACGTACTGGAGCAGGGCAGCGAGAAATCCGACCGCACCGGCACCGGCACGCGAAGCGTGTTCGGGTGGCAGCTGCGTTTCGACCTGGCCGAAGGTTTCCCGCTGGTCACCACCAAGAAGCTGCACCTGCGCTCGATCGTGCACGAGCTGCTGTGGTTCCTGAAGGGCGAGACCAACATCGCCTACCTGAAGGACAACAAGGTCAGCATCTGGGACGAATGGGCCGATGCCGAAGGCGAACTCGGCCCGGTCTACGGCAAGCAGTGGCGTCGCTGGGCCACCGCCGACGGTGGCGAGATCGACCAGATCAGGTGGGTGGTCGACGAGATCAAGCGCAACCCGGATTCGCGCCGGCTGATCGTGTCGGCCTGGAACGTGGCAGACCTGCCGAAGATGGCGCTGATGCCCTGCCACACGATGTTCCAGTTCTACGTGGTGGACGGAAAGCTCAGCTGCCAGCTCTATCAGCGCAGCGGCGACATCTTCCTGGGCGTGCCGTTCAACATCGCCAGCTATGCGTTGTTGACCCACATGGTGGCGCAGGCCTGCGGCTTGGGTGTCGGCGACTTCGTGCACACGCTGGGCGATGCGCACCTGTATTCGAACCACTACGAGCAGGCACGCGAGCAGTTGTCGCGCGAACCGCGCGCGCTGCCGAGGTTGCACCTCAACCCCGAGGTCACCGACCTGTTCGCCTTCACCTACGACGACATCGAGATCCACGGTTACGACCCGCACCCGGCGATCAAGGCACCGGTGGCGGTCTAGGGAACGATGCGCATTTCACTGATCGCCGCACTCGACCGCAACCGCGCCATCGGCCGCGACAATGACCTGCCATGGCGCCTTCCCGATGACCTGAAGCGCTTCAAGGCGCTGACGCTGGGCAAGCCCGTGCTGATGGGCCGGAAGACGGCCGAGTCACTGGGGCGCGCGCTGCCGGGCCGCTTGAACCTGGTGCTGACGCGCGGTGGCCGGGTGCCGTTCGATGGCATGCAGGCCGTGGCATCGGTGGATGAGGCGCTCCGGATCGCGACGGAGCAGGGTGCCGGGGAGTTGTGCGTGATCGGCGGCGGCGAGGTGTATGCGCTGACGATAGATGTTGCCGACGTGCTCCACCTGACCGAGGTCGACACCGAGGTGGAAGACGCCCACGCCTTCTTCCCCGCGTTCGATCCGGCACGGTGGCGCGAGATCGCCCGCGAATCCCATGCGGCGGACGCGAAGCATGCGCTTTCGTTCGCCTTCGCCGAGTATCAGCGCGCGCGCTAGCCGCGCACTGGCGTCACCGGCGGGCGGTAGTGCCCGATGATGGGGTGCTGGAACAGGATGTCGTCTTCCTGCGTTCCGGCCCCGATGTTGTGCAGGACCAGCGGCGTGCCGTCCGCGCTGCGCCTGTCCGAGACGATGCCGATGTGCAGAAGCCCGCTGCCGGCGAGCTTCCACGCCACGATGTCGCTGGGGGCGAAGTCCTTGGGCGTGCGCCCGGAATGGCGTTGCCAGCCTTGCCGCTGGAACCACCGCATCTGGTTGGGAACCCGTCGATGGTCGATGTTGCGGTCCGGCGCCTTCAATCCCCATTGCCGCGGATACAGCGCGAAATGATCGCGCATGTCCTCATGGATGGCCTGCTGCAGGTCGAGTCCCTGCATGCGCAGCGCACGGATCACCACGTCGGTGCAGACGCCACGGTCGGCGGGAACATCGCCACCCGGATAGGAGAGGTTGAAATAGGCCGGATCGTAGGCGCGTACCACGCCCACCTGTGCGCGGGCCGCCGCCACCAGGGGCGGTGAGGGCGCAACGGGGGCGGCAGCGCCAGCCGTCGGCGCGCCTTCACCGACGGAGGTAGGGGGCGCCTGGTGGCATCCGGACAGCGCAATCCATGCGAGGCACAGCAGCAGAGGCCGTGTCGCGCGCATCGCCTCAGTCCTTCGGCAACTCGCCCTTGGGTGGTGGCGGAACGTCGCGGCCGGGTACCTGTACGAGGCGGATGTCGTCGGTATCCAGCTGCAGCGCGGTCAACTTGCCGCCCCACACGGCGCCGGTATCGATGGCGTGCACGCCGTGGCCGATCATCAGGCCCAGCGTCGACCAGTGGCCGCAGACGATCTTGAGGTCGCGCGGCGCGCGGCCGGGCACTTCGTACCAGGGATACAGCCCCTGCGCCTGGGCGCCGGGCGCGCCTTTTTCCTCGATCGCCATGCGCCCGCGAGGCGTGCAGTAGCGCATGCGGGTGAGCACGTTGATGATGGCGCGCGCGCGGTCGTGTCCGGACAGGTGCGGCGCCCAGTTCGGCTTGTCGCCGTACATGTTGCGGAACAGCTTGCGGTACGCATTGCCGTGCAGTTGCTGCTCCACTTCGCGGGCATGCTTCTCCGCCAGCGTGGTGGTCCATTTGGGCGCCAGCCCGGCATGCACCATCATCCAGCCAAGGTCTCGGTCCACGTGCAGCAGCTTCTGCATGCGCAGCCAGTCCAGCAGCAGGCGGGCGTCGTCGGCCAGCACCACGCGCTGGAGGTCGGGGTTGACCTTGCGCTGTTCGTCCGGCGAGCGCTCGCCGATAGCCAGTAACGACAGGTCATGGTTGCCGAGTACCACGGTGCTGTGCTCGCGCAGCGAATGCACCAGCCGCAGTGTTTCGAGCGACTGCCCGCCGCGGTTGACCAGGTCGCCGCAGAACCACAGCCGGTCCTGCGCCGGATCGAAGCGGATCTTCTCGAGCAGCCGCTGCGTGGCGTCGTAACAGCCCTGCAGGTCGCCGATGGCCCAGGTGGTCATGCCGGCGGCACCTTCAGTGCAGGGTCCGCGGGACGGACAGGGTGAAGGGCGCGATGGGGGCGTCGAAGCGGGTGCCGTCGTCGGCGATCATGTCGTAGCTTCCCTGCATGGTGCCCAGTGCGGTTTCCAGTACCGCACCGGAGGTGTAGCGGAAATCCTCGCCCGGGCGCAGCCAGGGTTGTTCGCCGACAACGCCTTCGCCGCGCACTTCCTGCACCTTGCCGTTGGCGTCGGTGATGATCCAGTGGCGCGACAGCAGCCGCGCGGGAACCCGGCCACGATTGTGGATGCGGATGGTATAGGCGAACACGTAGCGCCCGTCCTCGGGCACGGACTGGTCGTCCAGGAAGCGCGTGGCTACGTCGACGTCGATGGCGTAGTCGGGGGAATTCATCCCCGCAGTGTATTCAAACGCGGGTGAAAGCGGAAACACGTCCGCCGGCCTGCGTCAGCCAGCCGCCACCCCGTTCGCCAGGCGGATGAAGTCGCCGACGGCGATCTGTTCCGCGCGTGCATCCGGACGCACGCCGGCCGCTTCGATCTGCTCGCTGGTGCAGACCTCGGAGAGTGCATTGCGCAACGTCTTGCGTCGCTGCCCGAACGCGGCGCGCACGACCTCTTCGAAGCGCTTCGCGTCGTGGATGCCAATGGTGGCCGGATCACGCGGCACCAGGCGGGCGACGGCGGAATCCACTTTCGGCGGCGGACGGAAAGCCCCTGGCGGCACCACGAACAGCGCGTCCACCCGGCAGTAAGCCTGCAGCATCACGCTGAGCCGCCCATAGACCTTGCTGCCGGGTTCGGCGGCCATGCGGTCGACGACTTCCTTCTGCAGCATGAAGACCATGTCGGTGATGGCCGCCGCGTGTTCGATGGCGTGGAACAGGATGGGCGAGGACAGGTTGTAGGGCAGGTTGCCGACCAGGCGCAGCGAGTCCTCGCCGGCCAGTTTGCTGAAGTCCACCGACAGCACGTCCTTGTGGATGATGGTCAGGCGCCCGATGCCTTCCGAGGCTTCCATCAGCGGCGTGATCAGGTCGCGGTCGAATTCGATGGCGGTCAGTTCGCCATGCTTGCGCAGCAGCGGGAAGGTGATGGCGCCCTGGCCCGGACCGATCTCCACCAGCCGGTCGCCGGGCTTGGGATTTACCGCCATCACGATCTTGTCGATGTAGCTGCGGTCGGTCAGGAAGTGCTGGCCGAGGGATTTCTTGGGCGGTGCTTTGAAGTGCGACATGCCGGGATTATGCGGGAAAGCGGATGTCCCGCGCCGTCCTCAGCGGCGTCGCGACGCGATCCGCGCACACGTCGCGACGGCGGCGAACAGGCTGGACGGGTCGGCGATTCCCTTGCCCGCCAGCTCCAGTGCCGTGCCATGGTCCACGGCGACGCGCGGGTAGGGCAGGCCCAGGGTGAGGTTTACCGCCTGCTCGAAACCGCTGTACTTCAATACCGGCAGCCCCTGGTCGTGGTACATCGCCACGACCGCGTCGAAACCGGTCAGCTTCTGCGGCAGGAAGGCCGTGTCGGCCGGCAGGGGCCCCTGCAGCTGCATGCGTTCTGCGCGGAGCATCGCAAGCAGTGGCTCGATCACCTCGATCTCCTCGCGTCCCAGATGACCGGCTTCCCCCGCGTGCGGATTCAGGCCCAGTACGGCGATCACCGGGTCGGCGATGCCGAAGTCGCGGCGGAGCGCGCCGTGGGTGATGCGCAGCACCTGCTCAAGGGCGGGCGCGGTGATGGCATCGGCCACCTCGCGCAACGGCAGGTGCGTCGTGGCCAGGGCAACACGCACGATGTCGTTGGCCAGCATCATCACCACGTCGCAACCGGCATGCGCGGCCAGCAGCTCGGTGGTGCCCGTGTAGGCGATACCGCCGGCATTGATGGCGGCCTTGTGCACGGGGCCGGTGACCATGCCATCCAGTTCGCCGTGCACGCAGGCATCGGCAGCGCGGGTCAGAGCCTCGATGACCGCGCTTGCATTGGCGGGTTCAGTCCGACCGAAGACGCCGGGGACGGCGTTGCGCACGACACGCAGCGGAAGATCGCCAGGTCGGGTGGGCGCGGCATCCCCACTCAGCAGTTGCAACGGGAGCCGCAGCGCGTCGGCGGCCGCCTGCAGCGTGGCAGGGTCGGCGTAGGCGATGACGTGGCAATCGCGACGCGGCTGTTGTGCCAGCCGCACGCAGAGTTCGGGGCCGATGCCGGCCGGCTCGCCCGGTACCAGCGCCAGCCGGGGCGTCATGGATCAGCCGCCGGTGGTGCTGTCGGTGCCCGCGCGATCGCCGCTGCGGAAGCTGACGTAGGCTTCGCCGCGCAGTTCCTGCAGGTAGCGGTTGTACTCGTCTTCAGCCTTGCGGCGGCCGATGGTGTCGCGGACCTGGGCACGCTGGTTCTGGTCGGTCACGTCGGTCTGGCGGCTGCCGACGCGCTGCACGATGTGCCAGCCCGCATCGGTCTGGAACGGTGCGCTGACCTGCCCGTCGGACAGGCCCGAGACCTGCTGGCCGAAGGCGGGGCCGAAGGCATCCGCCGGGAACCAGCCCAGGTCGCCGCCTTCGTCGCGGCTGTTGGTGTCCTCGGTGGATTCCTTGGCCACGGCCACGAAATCGGCACCCCCGGCGATGCGCGCGCGCAGCGTGTCGATCTTGGCGCGGGCGGTGGCGGTGTCCTGCGTGTCGGTGATGCGCACCAGGATGTGGCGCGCGTTGTATTCGGTGACCGTGCGCTTGGCGGCCTGCGAGGCATCGCGGGTTTCCACCAGCTTCAGCAGCTGGAAGCCGGTTGGGCCACGCAGCGGTCCGACCACCTGGCCGGGGGTCATGCTCTTGAGCGTCTGCACGAAGGCGGTGGGGATCTCGTCCTGGCTGCGCCAGCCGAGGTCGCCGCCTTCCAGCGCGTTCGGGCTGTCCGAATAGCGAACGGCGGCCGCCGAGAAATCCAGCTCGCCCTTGTCGATCAGCGCCTTGATGCCGTCGATCTTGCTCTGGCCGGTACTGATCTGCTCGGCGCTGGCGCCGTCGGGCAGGCCTACCAGGATGTGGGCGAGGTGGTACTGCACGCCGCTGTTGGCCTCGGCTGCCAGCGCGGCATCCACTTCACCCTCGCTGACCTGCACGCGGCTCTGCGCGAAGCTCTGGCGCAGGCGCTGGATGACGATCTCGTCACGCAGCGAATTTCGGAACTCGGCGAAGGACATGCCGTCCGCTTCCAGGCGCTGGCGCAGGCCTTCGGGGTTGGTGCCGTTCTGCTGGGCCACCGCATTGACGGCGTTGTTGAGCTCGCCGTCGCTGACGCGGATGCCGCTCTCGGCGGCGCGCGCGGTCTGCAGCTTCACCAGTACCAGGCGCTCCAGCACCTGGCGCTCGAGCACGGCGCGGGGCGGCAGCTGGCCGGGCTGGTTGGCATACTGGCTGACGACGTTCTGCACGGCGCGGTCCAGCTCGCTCTGCAGGATCACGTCCTCGTTGACCACGGCCGCTATGCGGTCCAGCGGCTGCAGCGTCTGGGCGGAGATCGCGGAGGAGGCGGCGAGCAGGCCGGCCAGCAGCAGGTGCGAAAGCATTGTCTTCATGGAATCGGATCCGGCGCGTAGTTGTTGTCGTCCGGAGCGGGCGCGATATTGCTCGGCGGGACGAGATAGAGGTCGTCTCGGTAGTAACCGAGGATAGCACGGCGCAGGGTGCGCTCCGTGTCCTGGCCAGCCGAGCCCAGGCCCTTCAGGACGAACTCGACCTGGAAGGAATTGTTCATTTCACCCTCGCGGTTGCGCACATAGCGGCGCACCAGCGTGCGTACGGCCAGGCAGCAGCTGTCCCACTGCACGCCGGCGACGGCCTCCAGCAAGCCGGGCTCCTGGTCGGCATCGCGATAGAACGAGTGGTAATAGCGCCCCACCACGCTCCAGGTCGGCGTGACCGGGTAGAGGAACGAGAAGTCGGCCTGGTCCAGCAGGTCACGGCGCCGGCGGTAGGTGATGTTGACGATGCCGTCGTCGGCGAACAGATAGCGCGCACGCACGCTGGCCAGGTCCTCGCGGCGGAACTTGGGGTCCCACTGGTAAGAGGCGCCGATGGTCCAGCGGTCGGTGGGGGCGTAATTGGCGTCGGCGACCCACGCCGACTTGCCCTGTTCCAGCGGAATCTCGCCGGGAAGCACCACCCGGCTGTCATCGAAATAGCGGATCTGGCCGATGCTGGCCGACAGCCGCTCGAAGCCGTCCTTCTGCCGCAGCAGCCGGGTGGTGAGCGCCAGGGTCAGCTGGTTGGCATCGGTCTGCCGGTCGGGGCCGGTGTAGCGGTTGTCGCGGAACAGCTGGCCATAGCTGAAATTGAACGGCCGGGTGTCGAAGATCGGCAGGCCGTCCTGCTCGCGGTAGGGCGAGTTGAGGTAGAACAGGCGGGGTTCCAGCGTGTGCAGGAAGCGGTCGCCCTTGATCTCCGTTTCGCGGTCGAAGTAGACCCCGGCATCCAGCGAGCCGATGGGCAGGCTGCGGCTGGGTGCGCTGTCGCGGAAGCTGGCGACGAGTTCCGGCGTCACCGTGCCGCCGTTCGCCAGCACGTACGCATTGGCGCGATTGGTGGCGAGGGTGTCGGCCAGTTCGCCTTCCAGGCGGTATTCGGTATGGCGGTACGCCAGCGTCGGCGTCACGTACCAGGCGGCGCCCTGCAGCGGGAAGGACACGAACGGCTTGATGTCGATGCGGCTGCCGCCAGCCTTTTCCTCATGCTGGAACTTCACCGCTTCGGTATGGGCACCCAGGGTCATCCAGCGCCCGAAAGGCTGCTCCCAGTTGAAGTACACGCGGGGCAGGCGGTTGTAGGGGAGGGCGGCTTCGGAGCTGGTGTAGTCCGCCAGCTGCCAGTAGTCCGCCATGGCGCCCGCGCTCCAGTACTCGCCGATGCCATAGACACCGACCGTGCTGGTGATCGACGTGGCCGCCTGACCGTAGAGCGAATTGCCGAAATCCTCGGTGTAGCGGGCATCGCTCAGCCACCGCAGGCCGGCGCGTGCCTGCCAGTTGCGGTTGAAGTTGTGCATGCCATCGAACGCGAAGAAGCCGCGACCCGCATCCGGATCCGGATTGTCGGGATCGTCACGATAGGGGTCGGTCAGGTAGTCCGGCTCGTTCATCCGGTCGCGCACCAGGTCGTCGCGATCCATCCACGCGCCTTCGAACTCGCCACGACCCTTTTCGTAGAGATAGCGGAACTCGGCGCCCAGCTGGAATCCGCGGTCGGTCATGATGCGCGGCTCGAGCGTGGCGTCGTAGTTCGGTGCCAGGTTCAGGTAGATGGGTTGCTTGTAGTCGAACCCGTTGCGGCCGGACAGGCCGATGGCCGGGAACAGCAGGCCGGTGTGGCGCTGGTCGTCGATCGGGAACTTCAGGTAGGGCACATACAGCACCGGAATCTTGCCCAGCCGGACCGTCGCGCCCCGCGCCACGCCCCAGCCTTCGTCCGTATCCACGTCGATACGGCGCGCCCGCAGTTCCCAGCGGCGGTCTTCGGGATCGCAGGTGGAATAGGTCGAATGCAGCAGTTGGCCCTGCGAGCCCTTCATGTCGATGCGGTCGGCGCCGCCGTTGCCGCGCCGGTCCACCAGCTGGTAGCGGACATTGTCGATCTGGTGCGTATCCGCGCCCTGGTCGCCCCGCGCGCTGTCGGCGACCAGACGAAGACCGGTGTCCTGATAGCGGATGTGGCCTTCGGCGACGTAGGTGTCCTTTTCCTGGTCGTACTTCAGGTTGTCGGCGCCCAGGAACTGGTCGCCGCGACTCAACGCCACGTTGCCCTGGTACTCCAGGTTCGTCTCGGTGCCGCCCAGCGCATCGCCCTCGATGGACGTGGGCTGCTCGGCGCGCTGTTCGCGTGCCGCCTGCGGAGTGCTGCCGAAAGCAGGCTGTGGCGCACCGCCGAACGCGGGGATGACGTCCTGGATGGGACACAGGGCCCAGTTTTCTGGCTTCTCATCCGCCGCCAGCGCCGGCAGGCACAGGGCGATGCTGAAGGGCAACGGGAGCAGGCGAAGGGCTGGGCGCACGCGGTGCTGGTCTCGCTGAAGGGTGGAAAAACGGTCGTTAGCTTGCCGCATCGCATGCATGCGGGCAATGAAGGCGCCCTGCCGGTGTCGGTCGGGGTTCAGCGTGCCCGTGCCTGCCAATCGCCCGTGGCGGCAGGGGCCGCGCTCAACGCAGCTCGTCCACGTGCACCCGGCTGCAGTCGCGCAGTGCTTCCAGGTCGTAGCCGCCTTCCAGCATGGAGACCACCCGCCCACCGGCATGCCGGCGGGCGATGTTGCGCAGCTGCCGGGTCAGCCAGGCGAAGTCCTCGGTCTCCAGCATCAGGTCGGCCAGCGGGTCGCGCATGTGGGCGTCGAACCCGGCGGAAATCATCACCAACTGGGGCTTGAAGGCATCCAGCGCCGGCAGCAGTTCGTCGGCCCACGTGTTCTGGAACCTGAAGCCGCCGCTGCCGGGGGGCAGCAGGGCGTTGAACATGTTGCCCACGCCGCGCTCGTAGGGCGCGCCGCTGTTGGGATACAGGCCGGATTCGTGGGTGCTGAAATACGCGACGCGCGGGTCTTCGCAGAAGATCGCCTGGGTGCCGTTGCCGTGGTGCACGTCGAAATCGATGATCGCCACGCGCTCCAGCCCGTGCTGATCGCACGCGTGGGCGGCGGCGATGGCGATGTTGTTGAACAGGCAGAAGCCCATCGCCGCATGGCTGGTGGCGTGGTGGCCCGGTGGCCGCACGGCACAGAACGCGGTGCTGGTTTCCCCGTTCATCACGGCGTCCACCGCCGCCACGCCGGCGCCAGCGGCGCGCAGCGCGGCGCTGCGCGAGGCCGGGCCCATCACCGTGTCCGGGTCGAGCATGCGGTAACCGACGAAGTCGCCTTCCAGCACGTCATGCAGCAGGGCTTCGTCATGCACGCGGCGCAGGTCGCCGAGTTTCGCCAGGGGCGCTTCGCGCCACTCAAGATCGCTGTGTTCGGCGCGCAGGCCACTCAGCACGGCCTCCAGCCGGGCCGGCCGCTCCGGGTGTTCGGGACCGGGGTCGTGGGCCAGACAGGCGGGGTGGGTGAAGATGATCACGGGGGCGGGATCAGCGCCGGTCGTGCCGGCGTTCGTGGTTCCAGAGCACTTCGCCATGGCCGTCGGCGCGGGCCAGCACGCGGGCCAACACGAAGAGCAGGTCCGACAGGCGATTGAGGTAGCGGATCGCCTCGGGCCGCACCGCATCGTGGCGGGCGAGGGTGACGGTTTCGCGCTCGGCCCGGCGCACGATGGTGCGCGCCAGGTGGCAGCGCGATGCCGCTTCGCCGCCGGCGGGCAGGATGAAATCCTTCAGCGCCGGCAGGTCGTCGTTGTAGTGGTCCAGCTGGCGCTCCAGCGCATCGACGTCATCCGCGGTGATCGCCGCATGGCCGGGGATGCACAGCTCCCCGCCCAGGTCGAACAACTGGTGCTGCACCGTGGTCAGCAGCGTGCGGATATCGTCCGGCACGCTGGCGACCGCCAGCATCACGCCGATGGCGGAGTTGGCTTCGTCCACCGTGCCGTAGGCGGTGACGCGCGCCGAGTCCTTGCCGACGCGGGTGCCGTCGCCCAGTCCCGTGCTGCCGTCATCGCCGGTACGGGTGTAGATCTTCGAGAGGCGGTTGCCCATCGTCGCGCGGAACCGCTCAGTCCGCCGTGCGGCCGTGCGGCTTGGCCAGGCGCGCGATCTGCGTGGCGCCCACGTGCACGATGACCGCCAGGCCCACGTAGATCGCGGTGACGCGCAGGTACGGCACCAGCCAGTCGCTGTAGTTCTTCCACCAGCCGGCGAACGTCGGCTCGGCCACGCTCGCGCTGATCCAGTAGAAGCTGCCCTGGCTCAGCAGCTGGCAGACCACCACCGCGGCCACCAGGCTGGCGACCAGCAGGGCCAGCGTGCGGCCATGGTTGTCGGTCTGGTAACGGCGCACCAGCGATCCGCCCGCCCACAGGGTGAAGTAGGCCGGCACGAGGAACCAGTACGCCGGCGACACGCAGTAGTGCGTCCAGAAGTTGAGGCCCTGGCCACTGATCACGATGTAGTCCACCAGCACCGCCAGCGCCATCAGCGCGGGAAAGGCCCAGCGGGTCCACGCGCGCAGGTAGTAGCCACCGATGAAGAACGCGGCCCACGAGGCGTCCGGAATCGGGCCGAAGTGGGTCAGGGTGGTGGGCAGGTGCAGGCGGGTCACGGCCATCAGGGCGGCGACCAGGACCAGGACGATGGCGCGTTGGGTGGTGGTGTTCATCAAGGACCGTTCCGGAAACTCAGGGCGGCATTCTACCGGACCGCGGCGGGCCGTGGCCCGGCGGCGGGCGGTGTGGGCACAAGGCGAGCCGGTATCATGGCCGAATGACTGAACCGCACGATGTACTGATTGTGGGCGGCGGCCTGGTCGGCGCCAGCCTGGCCATCGCCCTGGACCGGCTGGGGTTGCAGGTGGGCCTGGTGGAAGCCACGCCGGCCGGCCGGATGCCCGAGGTGTTCGACCAGCGGAACCTCAGTTTCGCCGCGGCCACCGTCAACGCGCTGACCGCGCTCGGCGTGATGGCCAAACTTCGCGCCCCGACCGGACCCATCCGCCGCATCCACATCAGCCGGCAGGGCGACTTCGGCCGCGTGCGCCTGGACGCAGCCGGTTACGGCCGCGACAGCTTCGGCCAGGTGGTGGTGGCGCGTGATTTTGGCGAAGCACTTGAGGCACGGCTGGCCGAACTCGTGAACCTGACGCGCTACCGTCCCGCGCGATTCATCGCCCTGGATGCGGTGGTGGCTGGCATGCGCACCGTGCGCATCGAAGACGACCACGGCGAGCGCGAGCTCAGCGCGCGCCTGGTCGTGGCCGCCGACGGCACCCGCAGCCAGGTGCGGCAGGCGCTGGGCATCGACGCGCAGGAGCACGACTACCAGCAGACCTTGCTCGTCGCACGCGTCCGTGCCGACCGGGCACCCGACGGCACCGCGTACGAGCGCTTCTGCGACGACGGCCCGACCGCCCTGCTGCCGCGTGGCGACCGTCACTGGGGCGTGGTGCATGGCGTGGCCAACGAGGATGCCGAAGCCGTGGCGGCGCTTGACGAAGCCGCTTGGCTGCAGCGGCTCCAGCAGCACATCGGCTGGCGCGTCGGCCGGCTGACCGCGAGTGGCGAACGCAGTGCGTACCCCATCGTGCGCGTGGTGGCCGATCGCGTGGTGGCCGAGCGCGCGGTGCTGCTCGGCAACGCCGCGCAGACCATCCATCCCATCGGTGCGCAGGGCTTCAACCTGGGCCTGCGCGACGCACTGACGCTGGCCGAACAGCTGGCGGGCGCGCAGGACGCGGGCGATCAGGCCCTGCTGGCGGCCTATGCGCAGCGTCGCCAGGAGGATCGTGAAAGGACCCTGGCGTTTTCCGACGGGCTGGCGCGCCTGACCAGCAACCCGGCCATGCTGCTCAAGCCATTGCGCAGCCTTGGACTGGTGGCGGTGGATGCGCATACCTCGCTGCAGTCGTTCCTGGTCGGTGGCGCCATGGGCTTCCGTGGCGACGTGCCTGCGCTGTGCCGCGAGGAAGTGGCATGAAGCGGCGCGGGCAGATCGATGTGGCCGTGGTCGGCGGCGGCGTGGTGGGGGCCGCATGCGCCCTGGTACTGGCGCAGGAGGGATTGCAGGTCGCGCTGGTCGAGGGCCGCGTGCCCGCGCGCTGGAGCGCCGATGAGTCCGATCTGCGTGTGTACGCGTTTGCTCCCGACAACGCGGCCCTGCTGGATGGCGCGGGCGTCTGGAATGCCGTGCGCGAGGCGCGTGCGCAGCCGTATCGCCGCATGCGGGTATGGGATGCTGCCGGGGGCGGCGAGCTCGCCTTCGATGCCGACGCCCTGGGCCGCGTGCAGCTCGGCTGGATCATCGAGAACGCGCTGCTTGCCGACCGCCTGTGGGCCGCGCTGCCCGGCGCGGGCGTGCAGGTGCACGCCCCGGCACGCGTCGAAGCGATGGAGCAGGACGGCGATGGCGTGAAGCTGCGGCTGGATGACGGTACGCGGCTGGACGCCCGCCTCGCCGTGGCCGCCGATGGGGCCGATTCCACGTTGCGGACGCTGGCCCACCTGCAGGTGGATACGCATGACTACGCACAGCGCGGCGTGGTCGCCTTCGTCGATACGGAATTGCCGCATCAGGACACGGCATGGCAACGCTTCCTGCCCACCGGCCCCTTGGCGTTCCTGCCCTTCACCGACGGACGCAGCTCCATCGTGTGGACCCTGCCGGATGCCGAGGCGCAGCGCATGCTGGCACTGGATGACGAGACCTTCAGCCGCGAACTGACGCTGGCGATGGCCGGACACCTGGGCGAGGTGCGCGTCGCGTCGCCGCGCGCGGCGTTCCCGTTGCGGCGCCAGCTGGCGAAGGACTATGTCGCCGGCCGGGTGATCGTGGTCGGCGACGCCGCGCATGTCGTGCATCCACTGGCGGGCCAGGGCGTGAACCTGGGCCTGCGCGATGTCGCCGCCCTGCGCGATGGCATCCGCGGCGCGCTTGGCAAGCGCATCGACTGGGCTGCACCGCACCGCCTGGAACGCTGGGCGCGCCAGCGCCGCAGCGAGAACGCCACGGCCGCGCACGCCTTCGAAGGCATCAACCGCCTCTTCTCCAACGACGAGCTGCACCTGACCCTGCTGCGCGGCCCGCTGCTGGGGCTGGCGGGCCGCCTGCCGCCGTTGATGGAACTGCTGTGGCGTCATGCCGCAGGCCAGTCGGGCCGTTGAGCGCATCACCACGCTGACTGCGGTAGGCTCGCCGGACGCCATCACGGGCCCGGAACCGATGAATGCACCTTCTTCCCTGATCGATCCTGCGCGCCGCCGCCTGGTGGCCGCGCTCGCCGGCACCGGCGTCGCCGCTGCGCTTCCTGGCTGGGCAGCGCCACGCGCCACCCGCACACGCCGCGGCCCGCTGGGCGTGGCCCTGATCGGGCTGGGTGGCTACAGTCGCGATCTGCTGGCGCCCGCCTTGCAGATGACGCGTCATTGCCGGTTGGCGGGCATCGTCACCGGCACGCCCGCCAAGGCCGAAGAGTGGCAGCGGCGCTACGCCATTCCCGATCGCAACGTCTACGACTACGAGGGTTTCGCGCGCATTGCCGACAACCCCGACATCGACGTGGTCTACGTGGTCCTGCCCAACCATCTGCACAAGCGCTTCACCGTGGAGGCCGCCGCGGCGGGCAAGCATGTGTGGTGCGAGAAGCCGATGGCGATGGACGCTGGCGAGGCGCGCGAGATGATCGACGCCTGCCGCCGCCACCGCGTGCAGCTCACGATCGGCTATCGCCTGCAGCACGAACCCAACACACGCGCCTGGAGCGAGTTGGCGAAGACCCGCCCGTTCGGTCGCCTGCTGCGCGTGAAGGCCGATGCCGGCTTCAACGGATTCCGGAACAATCCCGGCGACGCCTGGCGGCTGGACCCCGCCCGTGGTGGTGGTGCGATGTATGACATGGGCGTCTATTCGCTCAACGCGGCGCGGTACACCACCGGCCGCGAGCCGCTGGCGGTCACTGCCAGGCAGGAGATCCTGCGGCCTGAGATTTTCCGCGGCGTGGACGAGACCATGCGTTTCCGGTTGGAGTTCCCGGAGGATGTCGTCGCCGACTGCGTCACCAGCTTCGGCATGGACCTCAATACGCTGCGCGCGGAGTGCGAGGCTGGCTGGTACCAGCTCTCGCCGTTCCAGACCTACGACGGCATCAAGGGCGAAGCCAGCGATGGTCGTCGCTTCGATGCAACACTGGGCCCGAAGCCGGCGATGCAGGCCCTGCAGATGGACCAGGACGCGCTGGCGATCATCAAGGGCAGGCCGCCGCGCGTGCCGGGCGAGGAAGGCCTGCGGGACATGCGCGTGCTGGACGCGATCTTCGCTTCCGCGCGCGCCGACGGGAAGCGGGTGCAGATCGACCAGGATTGAAGACCGTCAGCCCGGGATGAACGGGAACACGATCTTCAGCAGCCCCTTCAGGCCACCCTCGGCCGTGCTGGCGATGGCCTTGGCGCCCAGGCTGTTGAGCGCGTTGCGTGCATCCTGCCAGCGCAGCTTGCTGACATCCTTCTTCAGCAGGTCGGCCACTTCCTCGGCCGTGGGCGTCAGCTTCTTCAGCTCGGCCGTCACCGCGGCGGGATCGGGTTGCAGGTAACCCCAGCGTTCTGCGATCGACAGCAGCGTGTCGAAGCGCACGGCCACCACTTCGCGATTGCGCTCGTAGACGGGCAGTGCACCCACGTCCAGGATCGCCTGCTCGAACTGCTGGTGGTCGTCGGGGTGTTCGATGCGCACCGCCAGGAAGCCGTCCTTGCGGCTGCGTTCGCTGACATGCTTGGCGCCGGCGCGCAGGTTGGCTTCGGTCAGCACCGTGGCGACGATGCGCTGCAGGGCGTCGTCGCGTTCTTCCGGCACCAGTGCGCGCCAGCGTGCGTAACCGTCGCGGCGCAGCGCTTTCACCTTGGCGGGGGTGACGCGCAACTTGCCGGCGACGGTGAAGTTGGATTCCTCGCGGCCGACGGCGCCGTCGCGTTCCAGCAGCACGAAGATCAGCAACTCCAGGTCTCGCTTGGTCAGCGACTGGAAACCCTGCAGCAGGGTCAGGCGCAGGAACTCGTTGCCGAAGGCGGCAGGGTCCTTGAGTTCGATCGGCAGCATGGCGGGTCTCCTTGTCTGGGAGGCATCTTGCCACGGCGGCATGTCAGGGGCTGAGACCCCCGGTGCGCTGCGTCACAGGCCGGTTTCGCGCCCCGGATGTTCCGCGCGGAACGCCTCGATGGCGCCCCGGTCCTGCAGGGTGACGAAGACGGTGCGTCCATCCGGTCCGCCGAAGGCGACGTTGGTGGGCTTCCGCCCTTTCAGTGCGACTTCGCGCAGCAGTTCACCCTGCGGCGACACGATGGCGACGGTGCCGGCGCCGTAACGGGCGATGTACAAGTTGCCCTTCACGTCGGTGCGCATGCCGTCCAGCCCGTGGTCGTCGAAGGCGATGAGCAGGCGCTTGCGGGATATCGTGCCGCTACCGTCCAGATCGTACGCCCACACGCGCCGCTGCACGCTTTCGTTGACATACAGCACGTCCCCCTTGGGGCCGACTTCCACGCCATTCGTGGTGCCCATGCCTGTTTCCAGCAGGGTCGGTGCACCGTACGGCAATACCCGCCATAGCTGGCCTGTGCCCGTGCTCCAGTCCGGATCGCTGGCATAGAACATGCCGTTGGGCGCGAACGCGATGTCGTTGGGCTGGTGGGCACAGGGCAGGGTGGCGAACACGCCGATGGTGCGGTCGCGGGGATCGATGCGCAGGATAAGGTGGCCGGTGTAGTCGGCCACGTACATGAAGCCATCCGCGTCGAAGCGGATGCCGTTGCCGGTGCTGCCCTCGGGCAGCGTCAGGAAGAGGGCCGCGTCGGCTGCACCGCTGGCATCGAACGTCACCCGCCCGATGGTGCCATCCTGGCCGAAACTCACCGCGTACAGCGCGCCATCGGGACCGAAGGCGGGGCCTTCGATGCCGGCGCTGAAGACACCCTCACCCACGACATCGCGTGCGATGTAAAGGACGTCGGCTCCGGGTCGTGCGGCCTCATCCGTGTGGCTGCAGCCCGCCAGTCCCGCGATCAGGGCAAGCGCGCAGAGGTTCCTCATTGCGTGCAACGTCATCCGTATCCTCTCGGGTGGCGCAAAACCTTTCTCCCTGGTTCAGCCGGGCGTGGCGAACACCGTGATCTCTTCGCGGTCGTGGTAGAGCTGTCGCGCGCGGACTTCCAGCGACCTGCCGGCCTGTTCCGCGAACAGGTCCAGGCAGAGTTTCGTCTCGTCCCAGCGTTTCTTCATCGGCAGCTTGAGGTTGAACACCGCATGCCTGCACCAACCTTCATGGAACCACAGCGCCATGCGCTCGGCCACGCGTCGCGGCTGTTCGACCATGTCGCAGACCATCCAGTCCAGTGGCTGCGAAGGCTTCCAGTGGAAGCCATCGGCGCGCAGGTGTTCCACCAGGCCGGTGTCCAGAACATGCTGGCGCAGCGGGCCATTGTCCACGCTGGTCACGCGCAGATGATGGCGCGTGAGCACCCAGGTCCATCCACCCGGCGCCGCCCCCAGGTCCGCGGCGGTCATGCCGGGCTTGAGCAGCGCGGCGCGTTGATCCGCATCGAGCAGGGTCAGGATGGCCTCGTCCAGCTTCAACGCCGAACGCGACGGCGCATCCGGCAAAAGCTTCAGGCGGGGAATGCCCAGCGGCCACGGCGAGCTGTCGCGCACCTGGCTGGCGCCGAGGAAAAGATGGTCCCCCTGCACGAACACCACGTGCAGCCGGGGCAGCCGCGCATCTTCTTTTTCCGTCAGGAAGCCGGCCTTGCGCAACGCCGGCCGCAACGCATTGGCGAAGCTGCGTGCCAGCCCGGCAAGCGGCTTGGAGGCATCGGAGTCGGGATGCTCTACCCACAGGTCGCCGAAACGGCCGGCCCCCGACAGGGCGTCGAGGATGGGGCTGATGCGGTCCTTCGGGTTGATGCCGCGCAGTTCGCCCAGCAGGCGGAGCTTCTGTCGCGCGAAGATCAGGTCATGCCACGACAGTGTGCGGTCCAGCGCCTCGCCGTCATCGCAGGCGAACACCACGTAGCCGTCGTTGCGCTGCGCGCGCGCATAGCCGGCGAATCCCAGCATGGCCGCGCGTTCGCTGAGTTCCGCGGCGAGTTCGGGCTCGAAGCCTTGGCGGCAGTAGGCGAGTAATCCGGTCATGAAGCGGGCCCCTGGTGTTGTCGTGCAGGCGCGATGTGAGTCGCGACCCGCAATACTTGCACAGCGAAGGCATGCCTGTGGGCCGTGGATGGATTACGGTCGCGACTCACGTCGCTCCCACAGAGGGAAGCGTCAATACCTGTCTCCGCCCATGTCGCCATAGTGCTTCAGCACGGCACGTGCATCGTCCCGGCAGATGTCGCGGACCACGGCGACGCCGCGCCTGTTCAACTCGCCCACCCAGTCGGCGGGCAGCGGACCTTCATCGAATTCGGTCAGTTCCATCACGTCCTCGGCCCGCGCACCGATCAGCAACCGGTTGATGCCGGCCCAGACGGTGGCGCCGTAGCACTGGCAACACGGCTGCGATGACGTAGCCAGCGTGATGGGCGCGATGCGCTCGTTGAGGCGCGGCGTCTGCAGGCGCTGCTGCGCGAGCATGTAGGCCATGTTCTCGGCGTGCGCCAGCGAGCACGTGTGGGGCATCACGCGGTTCACGCCCACGGCGATGACGCGATGGTCGGGGCCGAACACCACCGCGCCGAACGGGCCGCCGGTGTCGGCGTCCACGTTGTGGCGCGACAGCGCGATGGCCAGCGAGACTTTCGCCTCGTCGCTTTCATGCGCGGCCGCCAGGTCGACGACATCGTGCGTCCAGGTCGGCAGGGTCAGGTGGATCTGTTGGTAGAGCATCACTGCACGGGAAGTGGGGAAGGGGAGTCGGCTTCGCAACGTCCGCTGACGCACTGGCAGGCACTGACGTCGCTGAAGCCGCAGACGCTGGCCATGCCGCTGGCGGCACACTGCGCGCGCACGCCCTGCGGATCGGTCGGGCTGTTGCGGTTGACGCAGGCCGGCATCGCGCCGCAGCAGTTGCCCACGTCCTTCACCGCGCAGTCGGCATTGCTGCGGCAGCTGTAGTCCACGGTAACGGCGGGTGCGGCTTCGCGCGCCGGGTAGGGCGAGCTCATCGGCTTGGGCGGCGGTGCTTCCGCGGCCGGTGGCGTTGCGGTGTCCGGCGCTCCGTTCGATGACCCGTTCGACGACGCAGGCGCCGCGCAGGCGGCCAGCAGCGACAGCAGGCAGCCAAGGACCAGCGATGACAGCAGGGTGGAACGGCGCATGGCGAACTCCTTCTCGATCTCGATGGTGGAACCCACAGCCTGCGACGCCCCGCTTCAACAGCCGGTGAAGCCGCCGTTTCAGCCTCGGGTAGCCCAGGTGTCGCGCAGGGTCACGCTGCGATTGAACACCGGGCGCTCCGGCGTGTGGTCGTAGCGGTCGGTGACGAAGTAACCCGTGCGCTCGAACTGGAACGACTGCTCGGGCGCGGCGCTCGCCGCCGACGGCTCGACATAGCCGGTCACCGTGCGGCGCGATTCGGGGTTCATGTAGTCGCGATAGGTCTTGCCCTCCGACTCGTCGTCCGGATTGGCGACGGTGAACAGGCGGTCATACAGGCGGATCTCGGCAGCCAACGCGTGCTTCGCGCTGACCCAGTGGATGGTGCCCTTGATCTTGCGCTCGGCACCGGCCATGCCGGGGCGTGACTCGGGGTCCAGCCAGCCGCGCAGTTCGACGATCTCGCCGGCGTCGTTCTTGACCACTTCATCGCAGCGCACGATGCCCGCGCCGCGCAGGCGCACTTCGCCGCCCGTGGTCAGGCGCTTGAAGCCCTTCGGCGGCACTTCCTCGAAATCCTCGCGCTCGATCCACAGCTCGCGCGAGAACGGCACGCTGCGCTGGCCGAAGGATTCGTCCTTCGGGTGGTTGGAGAACGTCAGCGTTTCCTCGTGGCCTTCCGGCAGGTTCGCCAGCACCAGCTTCACCGGATCGATCACGCCCATCCGGCGCGGCGCGGCGGCGTCCAGGTCTTCGCGCAGTGCACCTTCCAGGATGGAGATGTCCAGCAGCGAGTTCTGCTTGCTGATGCCCACGCGGTCCACCATCAGGCGCAGCGCGGCCGGCGTGTAGCCGCGGCGGCGGATGCCCTGCAGCGTCGGCATGCGCGGGTCGTCCCAGCCGTCGACCAGCTTGTCTTCCACCATCGCGAGCAGCTTGCGCTTGCTCATCACCAGATAGTTGAAATTCAGGCGCGAGAACTCGATCTGGCGCGGCTTGCTGGCTTCCTTCGGCAGGCCCTTGGCCAGCAGCGGCGCGATCAGGTCCGGCGAGCCGGCCAGGTCCACCTTGTCCACGCACCAGTCGTACAGCGGGCGGTGGTCTTCGAATTCCAGCGTGCACAGCGAATGGGTGATGCCTTCCACCGCGTCGCTCAGCGAGTGCGCATAGTCGTACATCGGGTAGATCGGCCAGTCATTGCCGGTGTTCTGGTGTTCGACGTGCTTGATGCGGTACAGCGCCGGGTCGCGCAGGTTGATGTTGCCGCTGGCCATGTCGATCTTCGCGCGCAGCGTGCGCGCGCCGTCCGGGAACTCGCCCGCGCGCATGCGCCGGAACAGGTCCAGGTTCTCTTCGACGCTGCGGTCGCGGTAGGGCGAGTTGCGGCCGGGTTCGGTCAGCGTGCCGCGGTAGGCGCGCACTTCGTCCGCGCTCAGGTCGCAGACGAACGCATCGCCCTGGCGGATCAGCTTCTCGCCGGCCAGGTACAGCACCTCGAAGTAGTCCGAGGCATGGCGCAGGTCGTGCCAGTCGAAGCCCAGCCAGCGCACGTCGTCCTGGATGGCGCGGACGTACTCGGGGTCTTCCTTGGCCGGGTTGGTGTCGTCCAGGCGCAGGTTGCACACCCCACCGAACTCGCCGGCGATGCCGAAGTCCAGGCAGATCGCCTTGGCGTGGCCGATGTGCAGGTAGCCGTTGGGCTCCGGCGGGAAGCGCGTCTTCACCGTGGTGTGGCGGCCGCTGGCCAGGTCCTCGCGCACGATCTGGCGGATGAAGTCCCGCTTTTCCGGGGCGGCATCGTCAGACAGGGGAGCGGAAGGGGCAGCGGTATCGGACATCGGGGCGGGAGGCGTGGAAAAACGCCAGTTTAGCCGGTCTGGCGGCCAGGCTGGTCTATCCTGAACATCTTCTCCTGCGCGCGAACCACCCCATGAGCCGCCCCGTCCTCGTCATCGGCAACAAGAACTACTCGTCCTGGTCACTGCGTCCCTGGCTGCTGCTGCGGCATTTCGGCGTGGCGTTCGACGAGATCCGGCTGCTGCTGGACACCGATGCCTTCAGCACGGAGGTGCGGCAGTACTCGCCGACCGGGAAGGTCCCGGCCCTGCGTGACGGTGATCTGGCGATCTGGGATTCGCTGGCGATATGCGAGTACGCCAACGAGCGCTGGCTGGGCGGACGCGGCTGGCCCACGGACCTGCGCGCCCGCGCAATGGCCCGGACGGCCGCGGCCGAGATGCACTCCGGCTTCGCCGCCCTGCGGGGCCAGCTGCCCATGAACAGCCGTCGCCGGCCCGATGCCTACCGCTGGGACGCCGACGCCCAGCGCGACATCGACCGTGTGCAGGCCTTGTGGAACCAGCTCCGCGGCGAGTTCGGTGGCGGTGACGGCTTCCTGTTCGGGGAATTCGGCATCGTCGACGCGATGTTCGCCCCGGTGGCGATCCGCTTCGATGGCTACGGCGTGGCGCTGGATGCCGTCAGCCGCGAGTACGTGCAGGCATTGTTCGCGCTGCCGGCGATGCAGGAATGGCGGGCGGCCGGCGCAGCGGAGACCGAAAGCGTGCCGGGCACCGAAAAGTTCCGCCAGCCCGTGTAAATCCACCCCGGTGTAGCCTGCGGGCAAAAGGAGACTCCCATGCGCGTTGCCTACCTGGCCGACAACCTCTTCGATGCCCATCTGGTGAAACACGCCCTGGAGGATGCCGGCCTGCCTGCGTTCGTGTTCGGCGAGTCGCTGCTGGGCGGCATGGGCGAGCTGCCGCTGTTCGGCGTGCTGCGGGTGTGTGTACCGGACGCTGCGTTCCCTGAAGCGTGCGATATCGTGCAGTCCATGGGGCTGGAATCCACGACCGATGGCCCCATCTTGGAAGGCGACGGCGAGGGCCTGGGCATCCAGCCCGCCTGATCGCCGCATCCCCCGACCGAACGAGGTTCGCCATGCTGGGAATTGGTGCTTACAAGCAGCGCATGCCGCGCGCAGAAGACATGCTGCCGGGTCGCAGCACGCCGCTGCCGTTGCGCAACGTGCATTTCGTCAACGGCCACCCCTTGCAGGGCGAGTTCGCCGGAATGCAGCAGGCCGAGTTCGGCCTGGGCTGCTTCTGGGGCGCGGAACGCAAGTTCTGGTCGTTGCCGGGCGTGTTCACCACGGCGGTGGGTTATGCGGGGGGCGGCACGCCGAACGCGACCTATGAGGAAGTGTGTTCCGGCCAGACGGGGCACAACGAAGTCGTCCGCGTGGTGTACGACCCGGCGCAGGTCTCGTTCGAACAACTGCTGCAGGTGTTCTGGGAGAGCCATGACCCCACGCAGGGCATGCGCCAGGGCAATGACGTGGGCACCCAGTACCGGTCCGGCATTTATTGCCACACGCCGGAGCAGCAGGCGGCCGCCGAGACCAGCCTGCAGGCCTACCAGCGGCAGCTGCGCGGCGCCGGTTATGGCGAGATCACCACCGAGGTGGTGTATCCGGCGCCGCCGTTCTACTACGCCGAGGACTACCACCAGCAATACCTGGCGAAGAATCCGAACGGTTACTGCGGACTGGGCGGCACCGGCGTCAGCTGCCCCATCGGGCTGGAGGCCTGAAGGCGCCCGCTACAGGCGCGTGATGCCGCAGACGTAGACCACTTCGCAGGCACCGCCGCCGGTATCCGTGCGGCTGGTGGAACTGCGCCAGCGCCAGCCATCGGCGGCCTTGGCTTCCACCAGCCAGCCGTCGATGCGCACGCGCTCGCCCTTGCGCACGCTGTCCAGCGCTTCGGCCACGGCCGTATTGCCCGGGATCATGTGCATGTTGGCGCTGCTGCGTGCGATTTCGCCCGGTTCCAGCGGTGGCTGGTCGCTCCAGCGATAGTGGTACCAGCGGGACGACTGGCTGATGTCCAGCGCGCCGATCACCGCGTCTTCCGACATGCGCTGCCAGCCCAATGCCAGGTCGGTCGGTGACAGGTCCGATTCGCGTCCGCTGGAATAGTCTTCGCGTGACAGCACGCGCGCGTCCACGCTGAAACCGGCGAGCGGCGTCAGCGTGGCGGCCTGCAGCGCGAACGGCGACAGTCTATCCGGCGCATCGGTCTGTAGCGGTGCATCGCCCGCGGCGACGCGGGGTGGCAGCGGGCACGCCAACGTCAGGTCGCCGGCGGCCGCCGGCGCCTGCGGGCCTGCCCGGTGGTCGGAGAACCACCAGCCGGCCACGCAGACGAGTATTCCCAGCACCAGCAACGTGCGCAGACTCATCCCTGTCTCCCGTGCCAGGTCAGGCGGTGGCGCCGGCCAGTTTCTGTGCGATGGTCCTGCGCAGCTCCACCAGGTCCTTCGCGAAGATCTCGATGCCCGTGGCCAGCTTTTCCTTCGCCATCGGGTCCGCTTCGATCGCGGCCGCGAAACTTTCGGCGGTAACCGGCGCCGCCGTGACCGGCCGCACCTGCGCGGGGACCAGCTTGCGCGGCAGGTCGCCGTGGTCCTGGTCCAGTTTTTCCAGCAGGTCCGGCGAAATGGTCAGGCGGTCGCAACCCGCCAATGCTTCGATCTGAGCGGTGGAGCGGAAGGAAGCACCCATCACCACGGTCGCCGCACCGCGACGCTTGAACTCGTCGTAGACGCCGCGCACGAACACCACGCCCGGATCCTCGTCGATGCTGGCCGGCGTCTGGCCATTGGTCACGTACCAGTCGAGGATGCGGCCCACGAACGGCGAGATCAGGAACGCGCCCGCTTCGGCGCAGGCGATGGCCTGAGTGGGATTGAAGATCAGCGTGAGGTTGCAGTCGATGCCTTCGGCCTGCAGCGCGCGCGCGGCTTCCACGCCTTCCCAGGTGGAGGCGACCTTGATCAGGATGCGGTCGCGGCCGATGCCCTGTTCGGCGTACATCTGCACGAACTTGCGCGCCTTGGCGACGGTGGCGGCGGTGTCATAGGCGAGGTCGGCATCCACTTCGGTGGAGACACGGCCGGGGATCAGACCCGACAGCTTCGCGCCCACGCCGATGGTCAGGCGGTCGACGACGTCGTTGACCAGCGCTTCGCCACCGCCCTGCTCGCGGGCCCACGCCAGCTGTTCTTCGATCAGCTCGGCATAGACCGGCAGGTCCAGGGCCTTCTTCACCAGCGTGGGATTGGTGGTGCAGTCCACGGGCTTGAGGCGCTTGATGGCGTCGTAGTCGCCGGTGTCGGCAACGACGACGGAGAGTTCGCGGAGCTGCTGGAGTTTGCTGGGGGCGGCGGAGTTCATGCGGTGGCTCGGTGGGGCAGGAGGCGGGGGTGACAAGTATGCCCTGTCCCTCCATGCGGGGGTTCGTGGCGGGTGGCCGGAATTGGCTTTGTTTTGGCATGGTGCTGCTCGCCGTGGGGGCGGCCTCGACAGCCATCTTCCCGCAGTTCAAGCCCCTCTCCCTGCGGCGACCGAAGGAAGTCCCTGTGGGAGAGAGGGGTGGGGTGAGGGACAACGAAGTCGGTCGCCGTTGTGGACCTTGAGCGAGTTCGAAGGGCGCGCCATCGCTTCGGATTTCTTGGCCTGATGGGATCGGGCTTTCCCGCGTGCGGGCATGGCGCCGCTCGCCGCGGGGGCGTCCTTTCTTTGCTTGTGCAAAGAAAGGACCAAAGAAACACACCCCAGGCGGCACGCCCTCCGCGCTGCGCGCTCCGGGTCCGCGAGCGGGCCGGGAATTTTCGTAAGGCACATCCCTGTGCCATACGAAAACGCCGCCATCCATGGCGGCGCCCTTCGGGTTTTACCCGCCCCACTCGCCGTGCCTCAAGGGGGCCCAAAGGCAACGGCGACAGCAACGGCAGAGAGCTGGCTACGGATGTGTCCGACGCAGCTTCGGGGCCCCTGAGGTCCGGCAGTCCCGGCGGGTCAAACCCCAACGGGGCGGCGCACAGGACGTGCGCCGTTTTGGTATGGGCCAGGATGGCCCTTACGAAAATTCCCGCCGGGACTGCGCACCCGCCGCTTTGCGGCGGGCGGACCGCCGGGGTGTGCTTTCTTTGCTTACTTTCTTTGCACAAGCAAAGAAAGTAAGGCCACCGCGGCGAGCGGCGCCATCCATGCGCCCTGATGCCAAAGCGCCGCAGGCCAATTCCCATCAAACGTTCGCTGGATACACCGTTTCGGGAGCCGCAAGCCGCGTTCCGAGCGCGAAAAAAATCAGCGATGCAGGTCGCCGCTGGCTTCCGGCTGATAGCTGATCGCCGTCACGCGCAGTCGTAGCGGGCGATTGCCCGGCGCATGCCAGTCGATGGTCTGTCCGATCGAAAGCCCCAGCAGCGCACTGCCCACCGGCGCCAGAACGGAAACCCGGCCGGTCTCGACGTTCGCTTCGTGCGGATACACCAGAGTAAGGCGATGGTGTTCGCCGGTGAGCTCGTCCTCGCATTCCACCCGCGAGTGCATCGTCACCACGTTGTCCGGCATGTCGTCCGGCGCGCGCACGTCGGCGCGGTTCAGTTCTTCCAGCAACGCGAGCGCGGCGGGGTGGCGGCGCAGCACGGGTGAATCAAGCAGTGCTTCCAGCCGGGACAGGTCGCGGCTGGAAACGGTCAGCGAGGGCGGGAGGCCGCTGGTGCGGGTGTTGTTCATGACGGATTCCTGTGGTTTTCGGGGGCGCAGAAAAGGAAACGGGCGACGCGTTGCCGCGCCGCCCATCAGGTTCCTGTTTGCGTGCCTACCGTAGCCCGGACGCGTGCCCGATTCAAGCCGCGCGCGGGCGCGCGCGGACGGGTGCGGGTGGGTGAACGGGGCTGTTGCCATCGGGTTGGAACAGCGACGGTGGCAGGTCGCGGAATACCTTGGCCAGTTCCATCAGGAACTCGCTCATCGCCGAACTCTTGCGCCACACCATGGCGATCTGGCGACTGGGGTGCGAGTCGCTGAAACCCAGCAGGTGGATGTTGTCCGAGCGGGCGACCGGCGGCTTCACCGCCAACGTGGGAAGCAGGGTGATGCCGACATCCGCCGCCACCATCTGCCGCAGCGTTTCCAGGCTGGTGGCGCGGAACTCGGATTTCTCGTTGGCGCCCGACAGCCGGCAGACATCCAGTGCCTGCTCGCGCAGGCAGTGACCGTCCTCCAGCAGCAACAGCCTGTGTTCCGAAAGTTCGGCCAGCGTCAGGGTGTCGCGACTCGCCAGCGGGTGCGATCCGGGAACGGCGAGCAGGAAGGGCTCTTCGAACAGGAACTCGGCATGCAACTGGTCATCGGTCACTGGCAACGCGAGCAGGCCGGCATCCAGCTTGCCTTCGCGCAGGCGCGCCAGCAGCACATCGCTCTTTTCCTCGACCAGCAGCAGTTCCAGATGCGGGAAGCGCGTGCGCAGCCGCGGCACCACATGCGGCAACAGATACGGTCCCAGCGTGGGAAACATGCCCAGCCGCACCGTTCCGGCTTCCGGATCCTGGCTGCGGCGTGCGGCCTCCTTCATCTGTTCCACTTCCGCCACGATGCGGCGGGCGCGGTCGGCGGCGTCGCGGCCGGCGGGCGTCAGCATCACCTTGCGCGGTGCGCGTTCGACCAGCGGCACCCCCAGCTCGTCTTCCAGCTTCTTGATCTGGGTGGAAAGCGTCGGCTGGCTGACGAAGCATGCCGCGGCAGCCCGCCCGAAGTGCTTGTGATCGGCCAGCGATACCAGGTACTTCAGGTCACGGAGATTCATCGGACGCCTCCCTCGGGAAACCGCTGTGCTTACCACGCCGCGCGGACCGGGTGCGGCCCGCGCGGTGCATCATGCCGCGACGGCGTCGGGGGTTTCCACCGGAGCGGAGGTGCGGATCAGGTGGTCGAACGCACTCAGGGCCGCCTTGGAGCCTTCGCCCATCGCGATGACGATCTGCTTGTAGGGCACGGTGGTGGCATCGCCGGCGGCGAACACCCCGGGCAGCGAGGTGCGGCCGTGCGCGTCCACTTCGATCTCGCCCCGCGGCGACAGCGCCACGCTGCCCTTCAGCCATTCCGTGTTCGGCAGCAGGCCGATCTGCACGAAAATACCTTCCAGCTCGACGCGGTGGGTGTCGCCGCCGGCGCGGTCCTTGTAGACCAGGCCGGTGACCTTGGTGCCATCGCCCAGCACTTCCGTCGTCTGCGCGCTGGTGACGACGCGCACGTTCGGCAGGCTGCGCAGCTTGCGCTGCAGAACATCGTCGGCGCGCAGCTTGCCATCGAACTCGATCAGCGTGACCTGCGCCACGATGCCGGCCAGATCGATGGCTGCTTCCACGCCGGAGTTGCCGCCGCCGATCACCGCCACGCGCTTGCCCTTGAACAGCGGTCCGTCGCAGTGCGGGCAGTAGGCCACGCCCTTGTTGCGGTACTCGTTCTCGCCGGGCACGTTCATCTGCCGCCAGCGGGCGCCGGTGGAGAGGATCACCGTCTTCGACTTCAACGAGGCGCCGTTGGCCAGCTGCACTTCGACGAAATCCTCGCCCGGGACCAGCTTCTCGGCGCGCTGCAGGTTCATCACGTCGACCTGGTAGTCGCGCACGTGCTGTTCCAGCGCAGCGGCCAGCTTCGGGCCTTCGGTGTAGGGCACGGAGATGAAGTTCTCGATGGCCATTGTGTCCAGCACCTGGCCGCCGAAACGCTCCGCCGCCACGCCGGTGCGGATGCCCTTGCGCGCGGCGTAGATCGCCGCAGCGGCGCCTGCGGGGCCACCGCCGATCACCAGGACGTCATAGGGCGCCTTCGCCTTGATCTTCTCCGCTTCGCGCGTGGCGGAGCCCGTGTCCAGCTTGGCGACGATTTCTTCCACGCCCATGCGGCCCGCGCCGAAGACCTCGCCATTGAGGAAGATCGTCGGCACCGACATCACCTGGCGCGCTTCGACTTCCGACTGGAACAGCGCACCGTCGATGGCGACGTGGGAGATGTTGGGGTTCAGCACCGCCATCAGGTTCAGCGCCTGCACGACATCCGGGCAGTTCTGGCAGGACAGCGAAAAATAGGTTTCGAACGCGTAACGGCCTTCCAGCGAGCGGACCTGTTCGATCACGTCCTGCGCGGTCTTGGACGGGTGGCCACCCACCTGCAGCAGCGCCAGCACCAGCGAGGTGAACTCATGGCCCATCGGCAGGCCCGCGAAGCGCAGGTGGATGTCGTGGCCGGGCGAGGTCAGCGCGAACGAGGGGGTGCGTTCATCGCCACCGCGCTGCTCGACGACGCTGATCTTGTCGGACACCTCGGCCAGGTCCTTCAGCAACGACTGCAGGTCGGCCGAGCCGGGGCTGTCATCCAGGTGGGCGGTGATCTGGATCGGGCGCACGGCCTTTTCCATATAGGCCTTCAGCTGGGTCTTGAGGTTGGCATCCAACATGGCGTACTCCGTGAAAGGCGAAGAGGGGGAGAGGCGGGAGGTGCTTGCAGGAGCGGCCTGGGCCGGGGAGAGAGAGTGCCGGCGGGGGAGGGGAGCCGGTGGCGGCACAGGCCGCTGCTGCAAGCATCCTGATGTGTCCGTCCCGGGCGCATGGCGCCCGGGAGGAGGGTTGTTGCGTGCCATGCTTCCGCGGCGCGGAAGCAGGCAGGTGAAGCGACGGGCTTAGATCTTGCCGACCAGGTCCAGCGACGGGGCGATCGTCTGCGCGCCTTCCTTCCACTTGGCCGGGCAGACCTGGCCGGGGTTGGCGGCGGTGAACTGCGCGGCCTTCAGCTTGCGCAGGGTTTCAGACACGTCGCGGGCGATCTCGTTGCTGTGGATCTCGGCGGTCTTGATGACGCCTTCCGGGTTGATGACGAAGGTGCCGCGCAGGGCCAGGCCTTCTTCTTCGATGTGCACGCCGAAGGCGCGGGTCAGCTGGTGGGTCGGGTCGCCGACCAGCGGGAACTGGGCCTTGCCCACCGCCGGGGAGGTTTCGTGCCACACCTTGTGCGAGAAGTGCGTGTCGGTGGTGACGATGTAGACCTCGGCGCCGGCCTTCTGGAACTCGGCGTAGTTGGCAGCAGCGTCTTCCACTTCGGTCGGGCAGTTGAAGGTGAAGGCGGCCGGCATGAAGATCAGGACGGACCACTTGCCCTTGAGGGTGCCATCGCTGACTTCGACGAACTCGCCGTTATGGAACGCGGTGGTCTTGAACGGCTGGACGGGGGTGTTGATCAGGGACATCGGAAATCCTCGTGTGGAGTGGGATGGGTGTGGTGAAGCGATGGCGCCATGGTAGGCAGCGACTATTGATTCTTCAAATCGATTAAAAAAATTAAATCAATAGTTATTGGCTATTGTACGAGCATGGGAGCGTCGCTGATGGACGCTTCCCCGCCAACAGGAGGGATGGGGGCGGGTTGGTCGATGTGCAACCCCATGATTTACATGAATTTAGTCAGTTCTCGTCCGAGGGTGCATGGGAGGGCCTCTTCGTCGAACCCCGCCTCGGTGGCAGGCGATGGGGCTGATCAGGGGGATGAGTCAGGCATTCACGCTGCATACCAGGACTCCCCGCGATTGAGCACCATGATGGTGCACTGCCGCGAACAGGCACGGGTGCCGGCTACCATGTCGGCGATGAGCACCGATCCTTCCCCCTCCCGTCTCGACCTGGCGCTGCGCCGGGCGGCCGAACGCCTGCCGGGCCCGGAGGCACGCCACGAGGCGGAATGCCTGTTGCTGCACGTGCTCTGGCGCGATCGCGCATGGCTGTTCGCGCATGGCACCGATCCGCTGCCGCAGGAGGCCGCGCTGGCCTTCGAGGTGCTGCTCCAGCGCCGCGAAGCGGGGGAGCCGGTGGCCTATCTGGTGGGGCGCCGCGGCTTCTGGACGCTGGACCTGCAGGTGACGCCGGCCACGCTTATCCCGCGGCCGGAAACCGAGCGCCTGGTGGAACTGGCGCTGGAGCGACTGCCGTCCGGCTCGCCACTGGCCATCGCGGACCTGGGTACCGGCAGCGGCGCCATCGCGCTGGCGCTGGCCAGCGAGCGCCCGCTGGCCCGCGTGGTCGCCACCGACATGAGCGGGGACGCGTTGCAGGTTGCGCGTGGCAACGCCAGCGCGCATGGACTGGGCCATGTCGAATTCCGGCAGGGCAACTGGCTGGCGCCGCTGGCGGATGAGCGCTTCCACCTGATCGCCAGCAATCCCCCGTACATCGCGGCGGCCGATCCGCACCTGCAGCAGGGCGACCTGCGCTTTGAACCGGCGACCGCGTTGGCATCGGGGGACGATGGACTGGATGACATCCGGCTGATCATTGCGCAGGCACCAAGCCATCTGCATCGCGGCGGCTGGCTGCTGCTCGAACACGGGTGGGACCAGGGGGATGCGGTGCGGGTGCTGATGGAGCAGGCGGGTTTCACCGACGTGGCGACGGCCCACGACCTGGAGCGGCGCGATCGCGTCTCGATGGGGCGTTGGCCCTAGGCCGCCGGTGCCCAGCGGCTAAACTAGGCGTCTTTCGCCAACGAGGCCTGTCATGCGCACGCTGTATCCCGATATCGAACCGTTCGACAGTGGCACGCTCAAGGTCGACGACCGCCACACGCTGCACTACGAACAGTGCGGCAATCCGGATGGCAAGCCGGTGGTCATCCTGCATGGCGGCCCCGGTGCCGGGTGCAGCCCGAAGATGCGCCGCTTCCATGACCCGGCCAAGTACCGCATCGTGCTGTTCGACCAGCGCGGCTCCGGTCGCTCCACGCCGCATGCCGACTTGGTGGACAACACCACCTGGGACCTCGTGGCCGACATCGAGAAGCTGCGCGAAACCCTGGGCATCGAGCGCTGGCAGGTGTTCGGTGGCAGCTGGGGTTCGACGCTGGCGCTGGCCTATGCCGAGACGCATCCGCAGCGCGTCACCGAGCTGGTGCTGCGCGGCATCTTCATGCTGCGGCGCTGGGAACTGGAATGGTTCTACCAGGAAGGCGCCAGCCGCCTGTTCCCGGATGCCTGGGAGCACTACATCGCCGCCATTCCGCCCGTCGAACGCCATGATCTGATTTCCGCGTTCCACCGGCGCCTGACGTCCGACAACGTGGACGCCAGGCTGGCCGCGGCGCGTGCGTGGAGCGTGTGGGAAGGCGCCACCAGCTTCCTGCACGTGGACGAGGATTTCGTCAGCGGCCACGAGGATGCCGAGTTCGCGCTCGCGTTCGCGCGCATCGAGAACCACTACTTCGTCAACGGCGGCTTCTTCGAAGACGAGAACCAGCTGCTGCGCGATGCCGGCCGCATCGCCGACATCCCGGGCGTCATCGTGCATGGTCGCTACGACGTGGTCTGCCCGGTGGCCAATGCCTGGGAGCTGCACAAGGCCTGGCCGAAGGCGAAGCTTGAGATCACGCCAGCCTCGGGGCATTCGGCCTTCGAGCTGGAAAACATCGACGCGCTGGTGCGCGCGACCGACGCGTTTGCCTGAGGCGGGCACATCGCTGCATCCTCGTAGCCGTTGTTTCCGTAGTCCTGTTTCCCACCCCGACCGGAGAGCACGATGGACAGTGAACGCAAGCAGGCAAGCGAGTTCGACCAGCGCGTGCTCGATCTTTACGACGACTACGTGCACGGCCGCATCGACCGGCGCGGGTTCCTGTCCAGCGCGGCCGCGTTCGCGGTAGGCGGCACCACGGCGGCCGCCCTGCTCGGCGCGCTGACGCCCCAGTATGCCTTCGCCGCGCAGGTGGCCGCGGATGATCCGCGCATCAGTACGGTCTATCGCATGTTTCCGTCGCCGCAGGGACATGGTGAAGGCCGCGGCCTGCTGGCGATGCCGAAAGGTATCGGCAGCTTTCCCGCGGTGCTGGTCATCCACGAGAACCGCGGGCTCAACCCTTACATCGAAGACGTCGCGCGCCGGTTGGCGGTGGCGGGTTTCATCGCCTTCGCGCCGGACGCGCTTTTCCCGGTGGGCGGCTACCCCGGCAACGACGACGATGGGCGCACACTGCAGGCCAAGCTGGACCGGGCGAAAGTGGTGTCGGATTTCGAGTCTGCGGCGCGCTTCGTCCATGACCTGCCGCGCACGAACGGCAAGCTGGGCGTGGTGGGCTTCTGTTTCGGCGGCCTGCTGACCAATCTGCTGGCGTCGCGGTTGCCCGACCTGGTGGATGCCGGCGTGCCGTACTACGGTGGCCAGCCCACCGCGGAAGAGGCCGCGCGCATCAAGGCGCCGCTGCTGCTGCAGTTCGCCGGACTGGACACGCGCGTCAACGAGGGCTGGCCCGCTTACGAGCAGGCCCTCAAGCAGGCGGGCGTGCCCTACACCGCGCACGTCTATCCCGACGTGAACCATGGGTTCCACAACGACACCACGCCGCGCTACGACCAGGCCGCGGCCGAACTGTCCTGGCAGCGCACGCTCGCATTCTTCCGCCAGCACCTGACCTAGCCGCCCAAGATCCGCACGTAGCCGGACCCTGCAGCCGCGGCGTGTTGCCGGCGTGGTCCGGTCGCGCCGTGATGCCGCGAATAACTCCGTTGAGCGAAGCCAACGGGGTGAAACAGGGATGGAAGCTGACAGGGCATCCGGCGCACAGCCCCGCATCGGGCTGGAGGATGTCGACTTGCCGCGCCTGGGCATGGCGGCGATGCGCATCATCGGCGCCATCGAGCAGGGCGACACCGGCGTGCTGTGGCAGGCCGCGTCGCGACTGGTCAAGGAGACGACGGAGCGGGATGTCTTCGTTTCCCGGTTGCTCGATGGCCGCAGATCGCTGGGGCGGGGCATCGGCCGGCGTTGGGCCGCTGTCCGCGTAGACCGGTCCCGCGACGGCGGCCCGCTGCCCTCCGGCACCTACGCAGCGCTGGAATTCTCGGTGTCCCTGGGGGATCCGGCCATCCCCTTTCGCGAGCTCGTCTCGCTGCGCCGGGAAGACGACGGCGTGTGGCGGCTGGCCGGCTACCACGCCGTGCGCGAGGCGTGATGCGCCCTTAGCCGCGTGGCGTGCCGTCCAGGTTGTGGTCGATCATCCACAGGCCGGCCCACAGCTTCGCATCCAGCTCATAGCCTTCGTTGATCTTCTGCACCAGCCAGGCGGCCGCCTGCGTGCGTGGTACTTCGTGGACGGTGATGTCCTCATCGCCGTCACCACCGCCTTGGCCCACCCTGGTCAGGCCGGTGGCGCGGACGAACGCGATCTTCTCGCTGCTGCTGCCGGATGACGTCGGGCCGATCATCAGCACTTCGGCGTGGTCCGCGGTCCAGCCGGTTTCCTCTTCCAGTTCACGCACGGCGGAGACTTCGATGGATTCGCCGGCATGGATGTCACCGACCAGGCCTGCGGGCATCTCGATGGTGCGGGCCTGCAACGGCACCCGGAACTGCTCGACGAACACCACCTTGTCGTCCGGCGTCACCGCGATGATGATCGCCGCCAGCCCGCCCGCATGCGCGCGCTCGACGTATTCCCAGGTGCCGCGCACCACCATGCGCTGGTATTTGCCTTGCCAGACCACGGTGGGGGGATGTGTGCGGGCGTCATTCATCGGGCGCGTCCTTCTTCGCTGCGGGGCATGTCCTGTAACTACCTTATACGTCGAATAAACAGTACGCATTGTGAGACCAATATTGCAGGGGGCAAGTACCCCCTGCCATCCAACGATTGGCAGCGGATTCGGGCTGTCCTTGGGGAATCATGTTTCTGCGTTTCTGGCGATCTTTCTGGTTGGCCCCGTTGGGCGCACGTCTGACTCCACTTGTCCAGCTGGTGGCGCATACGTCGGTGTCCGGAGACGTGGAATACGTGGCTGACGGCGATGACCCGCAGTTTCGCGTCGATCCCGACAAGGGAATCCAGGCGTTGACGCCGGGCTGGCACATGATGGAGGTCGAGTTCGCGGTTATCGAAGGTGCCATCCAGCGGCCCTGTCTGTATCCGGATTATGGCGGTGGCTGCAGCGAAGCCAACCGCATCCCGCTTCCCCAGCCCGACGCCAGAGGGCGGATCCGTGGCCTGGTCCTTGTCAGCCGCCCATTGCGGGCGCTTCGCTTCGATCCCTCCATTCGCCCCGCGAGATTTCAGATCGGAACCCTGGTGTTCCGGCGCATTACCCGCGCGCGCGCGCTGTGGACCCTGTTTCGCGGACCTGAAAAAGCGCGAGGCGATGAGCGTCGTGGGTGGATCGGGTTCGTCACCCGCGTGGGCATGTTCGTGAAGCAGGTTCCGCGAGAGGGACTGAGTGCCACGGTCGACGCACTTGTCCAGCACTACTACGGAGCTTCGCGCCATGCGGCCGGTGGTTACCTGCACTGGCTTGAACATTTTGACCCCCTGCACGGTTCGGGGATGGAGCGTGCACAAAGACAATCGGGAAGCTGCGCGGACGGGGCCCTGATCTCGGTGGTGCTTCCCGTCTACAACACGCCGCTGCCATTGCTGCGGCGCTGCATCGACAGTGTGCGTGAGCAGACATACGCGAACTGGGAGCTATGCATTGCGGACGATGCATCATCCGATCCAGCGGTTGAGGCGTGCCTGCGTGCCTATGCGCACGCTGACGCACGTATCAAGCTGGTCTTCAGGGGCAATAACGGTCATATCAGTGAGGCGACGAACAGTGCGTTGGCCATCGCCGGTGGAAGTCATGTCGCATTCCTGGACCACGACGATGAGCTGAGTCCGGACGCTCTGCACCAAGTGGTGCTTGCGTTGGCCGAGCATCCACAGGCCAGGCTGCTCTACAGCGATGAAGACAAGATCGATGCGTCGGGCCGACGGTTCGATCCGCATTTCAAGCCGGGCTGGAACCCGGAACTTCTCCGCTCCCAGAACTATATCTGTCACCTGATGGTGGTGGAGGCCGGTCTCCTGGCGCAGGTGGGGATGTTGCGCAAGGGCTTCGAAGGGTCCCAGGACCATGACGTGGCTCTCCGGTGCACCGAAGTGCTGTTGCCCGGGCAGATCTGCCATATCCCCAAAGTGCTTTACCACTGGCGCGCGACGGAAGGCTCCACTGCCCTCGGAGGGGAGCAGAAGAGCTACGCCTCGGCGGCCGGACAGCGCGCAGTGAGCGAGCACCTGCAGCGCATCCGGCGCCCCGGCACCGTGGAAATCGTTTCTTCCGGATGCTACCGGACGCGACTGATGCTGCCCGCCCCGGTCCCCAAGGTCAGCCTCATTATTCCTACAAGGGATCGTGCTGACCTGCTCTCCCTCTGCGTAAACAGCGTGCTGCAGAAGACGGACTATCCCGACTTCGAGGTCGTGGTGGTGGACAACGGTAGCCTGGACCCCGGTGCGTGCATGTTGCTGGACAAGTTGCGCCAGACGCCTCGTGTCCACGTGCTGGACTATCCGATTCCATTCAACTTTTCCGCAATCATCAACCAAGGCGTGCGACATGCCGCCGGTGACGTGCTGTGTCTGTTGAACAACGATACCGAGGTCATCAACCCGTCCTGGCTCGAGGAACTGGTGGCTCGCGCGAGTCAGCGCGATGCCGGCGCGGTAGGTGCGATGCTGTACTACCCGGACGATACAATCCAGCACGCGGGCGTCATCCTCGGGCTGGGTGGCGTTGCAGGCCACATCTATACCCGCATGGGGCGTGGTGCGCCCGGCTATATGGCACGGGCCTGGGTGGCACAGAACATGAGTGCCGTGACCGCCGCCTGCCTTGCCGTCAGGAAAGAGGTGTTCGAGGAGGTGGGTGGTTTGGACGAAGCCCTCCCTGTTGCGTTCAACGACATCGACTTCTGCCTGCGGCTGCTTCAGGCGGGCTACCGCAATGTCTGGACCCCGTACGCTGAGCTCTACCATCACGAGTCGGCAAGTCGCGGCAGCGAGGACTCACCCGAAAAGCAGGCACGCTTTGCCGCTGAAGTGCACGCCATGAAGTGGCGCTGGGGTGACGTCCTGCACGATGACCCGGCCTACAACCCCAATCTCACGCTGGACCAGGGCGACTATGGTCTGGCCTTTCCGCCGCGCACATCCAGGCTGCGTGTCGCGGGCACTCCTGTCAGAAATTTCAGTTCCAGGTAGTCACACTATGACGCTTCTTTTCCGGCATCTCGCTGAAAGCTTCCGCAGACCCGATCACTGGCTCTATGCGAGTTGGCTTGACGTGATCACCAAGTATCGCAAGAACGCGCTCGGGCTTTTCTGGATATTCTTTCCGCCGATCGTGTACATCTGGGGACTTGGTCTGTTCTTCCGCGCGATCCGTGGTGGGATCACGACGGATGACGCCGGCTTCCTCGCGCACATGGGCTTCGGCTTCATCGTATTCCGTCTGATGTCGACGACCATCATGGACGTGGGCAGCAGCTTCTCCGCCTATCTGCCCTACATCCATGAAGGCCATTCCCGCCTGACCGACTATGTTCTTCGGCCGCTTGCGCGCTCGGTGATCTACTTCCTCTTCGCCGTCCCCCTGCTGGCGATCGTTCTGGTGGGAGATGCGCCAGTGTTGGCATCCGGGGTCCTGTGGGCGCTGCTCGGCTTGATCGCGATGCTGGTCAATCTTTTCTTCTACGGTACGCTGCTGGCTTTCATCGGCGCCCGCTTCCCTGACGTCAATCAGTTCTTCAGTAACGTCATGCTGGCGTTGTTCCTTATCACGCCAATTGTCTGGTTCGCCAAGGATGCGCCGGTCGGCACCGTGCATGGCATGCTGATGCGTGGCAACCCGTTCCATCATCTGTTGGCGGTCGTGCGCGCCCCGGTGTTGGGCGAGCCCATCGAGCCCATGACTTACACCTACGTGGGTGTAATGACGCTTGTAGGTTTTGTGTTGGCGTCCGTGGTCTACGGGCGACTGGCCAAACGCATGCCGGCATGGCTGTGAGGGAGGGAATCCGATGACTGCAATGCTGCGCGCCTATCATGTGTCGCTGGAACTGCCCACCGAGGTGCACAAGACCGGGCGAAAGGGGTACAGCGATCTGCTGGCCACCTTGTCGGGTTCCGTGCGCTATCAGTCCACGATCCTGTCGGGTATCAATTTCGAAGCGGTCGACGGCGATCGCATCGGCGTCATGGGTCTGAACGGCGCGGGCAAGACGACGCTGTTGCGGGTACTTAACGGCGCCTACGCGCCCACCGCGGGCGTGCTGCGGGTGGAAGGCCACCGCCAGTCGCTGTTGAATCCGCTGCTGGGTTTCGCCGAGTACGCGTCCGTCGCGGAAAACATTTTCCTGCGTGGCACGGCGATGGGGCTGCGCTATCGCCAGCTGAAGGCGATAGCGCCCGACGTCCTCGCGTTCGCGGGATTGAGTGATCGCGCCGAATACCCGCTGTACACGTTGTCCAGCGGACAGCGCATGCGGTTGGGGTTCGCGATCACCACGGCGGTGCAGCCCGACATCCTGCTGATGGACGAGTGGTTGTCCACGGGCGACGCGGCCTTCGTCGCGCGCGCCCGCAAGCGCATGAAGGATCGGTTCGAGGGGAGTCGCATCGTGGTCCTCGCCAGCCACAGCACCGGCCTGCTGCGGGATACCTGCAACAAGGCGCTCGTGCTGCACAAGGGGCGCATGCGCTTCTTCGGCCCCACGGCGGACGCGCTCGAGGCGTATCGCGACATCGTGTCGCAGGCGTCTTCGGAAGAGCGCGATGCGGCGATGAACTCGGATCCCGTGCTTTTTGGCAATACGCAGGGTGTGGTGGAGCGCATCCGCGCCACCCGGGACAGTCTGGAAGTGGTCGGATGGGCCATCGACGACCGCGGCCGCGAAGCGACCGTGGTCTGCCTGGAGTTTGCGGGCCAGAAGCACCTGCTCGAGTCCTTCGAGCGCCTGCAACGTGACGACGTCAATGACTACATCGGGAAGCGCAGCGGGAAGTACGGGTTCCGCCTGTCGTTGGCGCTTGAACAGCCGGTCGTCGCCAGGGAACTTGTCGAGGAACTGGAGGTGCGTGTGGGGCGCAACGCGTCGCGCCTGGGCATGCCTCTCTCGCTGGTGCGCGCCAGCGTCATCGAAACGGAGTAAGCGGCGACCACGTCGCCTCTTCAGCCAACGGAGCACACGACCATTGCCATGAAGAATCTGTTGGGGAAAATGGCGCAGCCGTCCAGGGTTGCGTCCGGACCGGATGCCGTCGACGTCCAGGCAACGCCCCTCGAACTCCCCGACCGGTCGGGCGACCCGCCATGCCGCTTCAAGGTGGACGTCGCCGTGCGACTGGGGGACAAGGTGCTGGTGGGCGGATGGAGCACGGGCCCTGTCCAGTTCACCCTGTCGGCTGATGGTAGGCCCGTGGCCACGGGCGAGACGCGTTTCGGGCGACCGGACGTGTCGACACACCTGAGCTTGCCGAAAGAGGCACAGGCCGGTTTCGTGCTGGTCGCCGACATTCCCGCGGGGGCATCGGTCAGTTTGTCCTGGGCCCTGCGTGATGGGCGCGCGGATGCCCAGGCTCTCGTACTGGGGTCCGCCCGTGACTTGAACCAGGCGGAGTCGGGTCTCCTGGGCCCGTCGGCGGGATTGCTGACCAGTACGATGACGCCGCATACGCCCGAGTGGCGCGAGGCGATCACCCGCTTTCCTGCAGCGACCACGGAATGCCCCGAGGCGAAGGGGCACGTCGAGGCCGCCCACATCATTCGGGGCACAGGTCATGTGGTGGTGGTGGGCTGGTTGGCTGCCAAGCCCGGCATGCAGGTCTGGGGCGAAGATGATTTGGGCAACACCTACGCGGTGGATACCGCGTACCGCTTAGTGCGAAACGATGTGCACCAGCTTTTCGGGGCCTTGTTTGGTGCGCCCGCACGTATGTCCGGTTTCATTCTCCACAGCGCTGCAACCGGTGCGCCCACCACCTTCCGCATCAAAGCGCTTTCCGAGCAGGGAATCCATCTTCTCTCCGAAGCTGGCCTCAGTCCCCTAAGCGAGGATCCGGTGACCTTCGCACGCTGGCTGTTCGGCGTAGGCGCCGGGGAAGAAGACTGGTCCCGCCGCGTTGCGGAACTCGATGCGCCCCTGGTGTCCGGGATGATCGAGCGCGCGCGCACACACTGGGCTGACTATCCGATCCTCGTGCGCGATTGCGGCAAGGTCCTCGAGGAGCCGGTCGTCAGCATCGTGGTGCCCCTCTACGGCCGCGTCGACTTTGTCGAGAACCAGATGCTGGCATGGGTGCGCGATCCCTGGATCCAGGAGAACGCGCAGCTCATCTATGTCCTGGACGATCCAAGCCTCGTGCCCGGCTTCCGCCAGATGGCCGAAGAGTTGCATGCCTTGTATCGCGTCCCCTTCACGTGGGTATGGGGCGGCGTAAATCGCGGCTTTTCCGGCGCCAACAATCTCGGAGCGCAGTACGCGAAGGGGCGCCACCTGCTGTTCCTGAACAGCGATGTCTTCCCGCTGGGGCGGGGTTGGCTCCAGTGCATGGTGGAGGTATTGGACGCGCGGCCTGACGTCGGCGCGGTGGGGCCCAAGCTTCTTTTTGCGGACGGCGGCGTACAGCACGCCGGAATGCGCTTCACCTGGTCGCCCGAGCATGACGTCTACATCAACGAGCATCCCATGATGGGGCTGGATCCCGTGCTGGAGCAGCGCAGGGGTGTGGTCGACGTGCCGGCCGTCACGGGAGCCTGTGTGCTCGTCAGGCGGAGCGACTTCGATTGCATCGAGGGCTGGGACACGGGCTACCTGATCGGTGACTTCGAGGATTCGGACTTCTGCCTGAAGTTGCGCGCCGCGGGGCTCTCGTCCGTCTACCTGCCTGCCGTCGAACTGGTCCACCTGGAGCGCCAGTCGATGACGGCGCTCGGCACCCAGGATTTCCGTAGCAAGGTCACGCTGTGGAATGCACTGCGCCACCAGGCCCGCTGGCGGGCGCTCATCGAAGCGTCGATGGGTGCCGCCGAATGAACGCAGTGGAGACGCTACCGATGTCCAGCAAGCCCCGCATCCTGGTGATGTCGCACCGCCACCCTGACTTCAGCCTGGGGGGCGGCGAGATTGCTGCCTACAATCTCTACAGGGCCTACCGCGACAGTGATGACGTGGAGGAGGCATGGTTCCTGGCCAGCGCTGATCGCGGGCGGGGCGCCAACGGCGCCATCACGCCCAGACGTGCCAACGAGTACCTCTGGGAACAGGGCATCGGTGACTGGACCATGCTCAAGGCGGCGCATCGTCATTCGCTGGTCAATGGCTTCCTTGATCTGTTGCGCGCGCTGCGGCCCACTGTCGTGCACACGCATCACTATGCCCATCTTGGCGTGGAGTTCCTGCGCATCGTCAAAGCGTTCGATCCGACGATCAAGCTGGTACTGACGCTGCACGAGTACATGGCCATCTGCAACAACCAAGGGCAGATGATCAAGACCAACGGCCGGCTCTGCAGTCGCGAGTCATACGACGATTGCCGTCTTTGTTTCCCGCAGTACTCGGTGCAGGACTTCTGGCGTCGCAAGAACTTCATCCAGAGCCACTTCGCTTACGTCGACCAGTTCGTGTCACCGTCCGAGTTCCTGCGCCAGCGCTACATTGCGTGGGGAATCCCGGCCGACAAGATCCTGGTCATCGAAAATGGTCAGGATGACGCCCAGCCGCTACCGCCGCGACCGTTGGCGGAGGGGGAGACCCGCAACCGTTTCGGCTATTTCGGACAGATTAATCCGTTCAAGGGCCTGGACGTGCTGCTGAGCGCGCTGACGCAGATGCGCAAGTCCGAGCGCAAACAGATAGTGCTGGAAGTACATGGCGCCAACCTCGAGGCCCAGAGCGGTGAGTTCCGCGACAAGATCAAGGAGCTGGCGGACCCGTTGATCAACGAAGGCGTGGTTCAGTGGGTGGGGCCCTACCAGCCGCATGAGATCGCCAGTCGCATGGCCAACATCGATTGGGTGGTGGTGCCTTCCGTCTGGTGGGAGAACTCGCCGATGGTGATACAGGAGGCCTTTGTCCATGGGCGTCCACTGCTGGTAAGCAACATCGGTGGTATGGCGGAAAAGGTCTTGGACGGCGTGAATGGGAAGGCCGTCCAGGTAGGCAATGCGCTTGCTTGGGCGAGCTCAATGTTGGAAATGCAGGATTCAGGCCGCTGGACAAGCTGCCGCGAAGCTGTCGAGCCGCCTTTGAGTCACGCCAAGATCGCAAAGATGCACCTGGAGATCCTCTGATGTCTGATTTGAACGACTCAACATTCATCTATGGGATCGAACCGAGCCTGCAGGATGCAGGCTTGAAGGATGCGTCGTCGCTCTACGATAGTACCGGGCAGAACACCGGCAATCTGGCCTTTCATTACGCAATCGCTCGTCAGCTCGGGTTGAACAAGTCAGTTTCCTGGAACTGTTCCAACCAAGAGATCGAGGCTGCGGGCCGGCTGGCGGTAATGCCTTGCGCCAATCAGGTCGGCGAGCATCTGGATATGGGGGGGTCGGCACAGAAACTTTCCACACTGAACGTTTCTATCGTCGCGATTGGGCTTGGCGTCCAGTCTGGAGTTGACTTCTCCATTCCCAACGTGCCACAGGGCACCCGCGCTTGGCTGAAGGAGATCGGGAAGCGTTCCCCTAGTTCGGGCCAACCAAACATTGCGGTGAGGGGCGAGTTCAGTAAGAAGGTTATCGACGGATTAGACGTCGGGGTGAACTGCGTCGCACTTGGCTGTCCAACTTTGTTCATCAGCCCTGACGCGCGCCTCGGCCAAACCTTGAGCGAGGCATTCCAAATTCCTTCGCGCGTGTGCGTGGTTGCGGGTCATTACAGGTGGAGGCATCTGGCGAGGCTGGAAGCGTCCCTTGCCCACATCGCGACAGTGACGGGAGGCGGATATGTCATGCAGAGCCCCAAAGAAATGGTGCAGCTGGCGCGGGGCGAGTTGCACGAGATGCAGCCCGAGGCAATCCAGCAGTGTCGCGACTTCGTATGTCCGCACTTGTCTGAGGAAGAGTTCGGGAAGTGGAGTCACCGGCACTCGGAAGTGTTCTTTGATACGGCGTCGTGGATGAGTTACTACAGGAAGTTCGACTTCGTGATTGGCGCCAGAATTCACGGCGTGATGCTCGCGTTGCAGGCTGGTGTTCCTGCGGTCTGCATCGCGCATGACTCCAGAACCAGAGAGCTGTGCGAGACGATGAAGGTTCCCCATGTGCTGGCATCCCAAGTGTCCGGCGGCGTATCGAGGTCGCAGTTGGCTGAACTCTGGAGACTGGATGCTGACGAGTTCGATGAGAACCGGATCAAGCTTGCCGCGCGCTACCGCGAGTTTCTGAGTGGCAACGGGCTGGCCAGCCGGCATATGGCGGCGTTGGTGGGCGCGAGTATCTAGTTCTTTTCCAAGCACAGATCAAATGGAGAGTCTCCAGATGGGGGCGGCGATACTTTCTGGTGTTATCGAGACTGTCGGTCGATCTTCCGCGTCGGGTTGGGTGCGAATCGAGGACGTCTGGTCGACGCAACATGACTTGCCAGTCATCGAGCTTAGGCGTGGCAAAGAGCTTGTGGCGGTAGGGATCCTGGGCGCGTTGCGAAAAGAGCTGACCAAAGACGGGTTCAGTGGACATTCTTTCAGGATCGAACTCTCTCCAGCTCTACAGTCAGAACTCCTGTCAGGCGCTCTCAGCATCGTCTGCGTTGGAGGTGCGGAAATTGTGGAGCTCAAGAAAGTGGCGCCACTTGATCTGGCCGTGCGGATCAACTCGCAGTCGAACGACAGTTTGGTGGTCTCCAAGAGGTTCCTTACGCCTCGGTCGCGTAGCATTCTGTCCCAGCAGCAGGGCGACAGCGCATTACCGGCGCGAGTTCGCCGCCAGGCGGCGGTGATTACTTACGCAAATGACGCGAATGCCTGGTTTCCATACTTCCTTTCCTACTACGGGCGACTTTTCGGCGTCGAGAACATATTCGTGGTAACACCCGTGCCCGAGGCGTTCTCTGATTTCGGCCTGGGGGGAGTTTGGTCTGTCAAGGGCTTTCCATTTGACGACGCTGCAAGGGCAAGCATGATGTCTAGTATCGCCAACGGGTGCCGCAACTACTACGTTTGGTCGATTGTTTGCGATGTTGACGAGATCATCGAGCCGGCGCCTTGGTTGGGTGTGAATCTCCGTGAGTACCTATCAACGTGCGAAGATTCGGTCCTCTACACTAGGGGACTGGACGTTCTCCAGTCTGCAGCGGAGCCCGATTTCGATTTTCGTCTGCGAACTTGCGAGCAGAGGTCGATGGCAATCCCGAATACTGCACTTTACAAGCCGCACCTGGCCAGGGTGGAGGTTAACTACAGTGGTGGATTTCATTTCTGTTCTCGCCTCCCCGAAGCTGGGTCTCTACGCGGCGATCTGGTCACTTACCATCTGAAATGGGCCTGCTCGAGCATTAGAGCTGAGGTGCAGTCCAGCGTCATGGCAACGTCGTATTCGGATGTCGCCATTGAATCGTACTGCCGCAACTCGGCGGATCCGAGAGGAAGCCATCCGTCCTTGAGGCTTTCGTCGGGGGAGCTGATACGGTTGGATCACCCCTTGATGAGCCAGTTCAGCGATGAGAGCTTGGGGGCGTTGTGCTGGGCTCCAGAGCGGGGACTTTATGTCGGGGACTTCAAGGTGGCTCCGTTCTTGGTCAAGATCTCGAAATGAGCGGCGTAATCGAGTCCGCCAACTCGAGATCCGTCTCAGGATGGGTGACTGGGGCCGGGTCTGGGGCCAACAGTTTGTATTTCCTGACTTCTTCCGGCGAGTTGATCGAAGAATGCAGCTTTGAACCGATAACGCGTCCGGATCTGGGTGGCAGGGGTTGGGGGTTCTCGCTGGCAACACCTTCGTGCCTGAGCCTTGATGATCTCGCGGCTGGCAATGTTCGGTTATGTCCTGACAGAAGCGGCGTCGGATCACTAAAGATCTGGCGACCTCTGCATGCCGCTATCCTTGCTGACGCCCTGTCGGCCCCAGAGCTCGGGCAGTATGTTTCGCTGATTTCGAGCCGGACGAAAGAGGGTATTGTCCCCCTGTTGTGGCCCTTGTCATCGCGCTCATCAGAGGATGGTTTGCCCGCGAGTGCCGGGACGATCTCGGCTGATGAAGCTGCAATCATTGGTCGGGATGGTGCTCTGTTCTTGTTTCGTGGCAGTAATGATGTCGTTTCCCTGTACCAGAAGCAGGAATCTGCGCGCATCTCAGCTGCTTGGTTCAATCTGGTACGGGATCGCTCCAAGAGTCTATCTTTGGAGGGTAGTAGATTATTTCAGTTGTTCATACCAGAGAAAACGTCGGTTTCGGCCGAGCTCGTGCCTTATCCGTGCTCGGTGGGATCATCGCAGTATCTGTCAATCATCGAGCATCTCGCTTGCGAAGACGACGTGATCGATGGGCTTCCGGTGCTTCGTCAAAGCCTTGCTGGGGATGCTTCTTACCGAAAACTCGATTCACACCTTAGTCCCCTCGGTTGCGAGGTGCTGGTTCAGCATCTGCTTGTTCGCATGGGGTATGGGGGATGTGTTCGTACAACGCAGACAAAGGAGCAGCTTTTGATGGCTGATCTCGCCTCGCGGTTCGAGGGCCTTTACCCCAAGGGACTGGAAAGGCTGATTCTGGCATCGAAACTCGCGGTCGCTGGGATTTCCTGCGAAGAGCCGATACTGGTCGCATCGGCCGACGTGGATTCCGGACACGTTGGTACGCAGCGACAGTGGTCTTCGCCAACGGCTCCGGTTGGTGCGCGAGTGCTTTGTTTCGGAAATTCCTTTTTCGAGCGAGGCAATCATTCCACTTCGCTATCTTGGTGGTTCTCTCGGATTTTTCGGGACTTCAGGTTTGTGTGGTCTGCGGATCTTGATCTTGATGTCGTTCGCGAATACGAACCCGACATCGTGGTCTGTCAGACAGTGGAACGATTCATGGCTCGTCTTCCGAGCCGTTGAGTTCGAGTTTGCTTTGTTGTTGTGGACGACAGGTGGAATACAATGATTGGCAGTAGGACCAAGTACAAAGCCGCGGTAGCGGTAACGAACGCGAATGCCCAGCGCATCTTCGCGAGTCGTGGTGGCGGAGGCTCCGGATATGAGCGAATTTCCGGGGACATTCCAGATCTCGCCATAAAGCCAAAGTTCCAGATCGCGCGCGATCAGAAAGTTTTCACCATTGGGTCCTGCTTCGCCAGGAATGTAGAATCAGTGCTGGTAGCGAAAGGTTTTGATTGCATTACCAGCAAGTACGTTTTCGATTCCGAATGGTACGAACAAACCGGGCTTGGAGCGCGAAACGGTGCCCTCAATGCCTATACCCCGGCTGCCATGCGTGATCTTCTTCGGCTCGGGTCGCGTGCCGACGCCATGACCGTGGGCGCACTCCAGGTCGGTGATGACGAGTGGGTGGATATGCTGGCGTCCGGCTTGAAGCCACTTAGCTTTTCCGAGTTCCAAACGGCCCGTGCACGTTTGCTGGAATGCTACAGGCAGATCCCCTTGGCTGGTGTCGTGGTGGTAACGCTCGGTTACACAGAAAGCTGGTTCGATGACCTCGATCAAATCTATGTGAACAGATCGCCGGGCGGCAGTGTTAGGACTGCGCGCCGGGGTGATCGATACAGCTTCCACAACCTTTCGCCACGAGAGGTCGAGGATGCTCTGGAGGACATCATACGAATCATCCGGGAATTGACCGGGCATGGCGCGAAGGTGCTGCTTACGGCTTCTCCCGTGCCGCTTCATGCAACATTTACTGGCTTGGATTCAGTGGTGGCCAACCAGTATTCAAAGGCTGCTTTGCTTGCTGCAGCGCTCAGCGCTGCGTCGAACCACGATTTCGTCGACTATCTTCCCAGCTATGAGTTCGTTACCCACTCGGCGGCCAGTGTTGCCTGGGAAGCCGACGGCGTTCATGTAAAGCCTTCGCTAGTCGCGAGAGTCATGTCGAAATGCTTTGATGGATATCTGCAGAGCTAGCGAATTGCCTGTGGCGGGAGAAGATGAAGAGCGGTGCACGTGGTTTGGCTCAGATTGCGCCAAGGACACAGACAGACTGACCCAGGCTGCCTACACTTTTCATTTCGCGGCCATCATCCCACTGGATCAAGCGATCTAGCGGGATGTAGTTGGTGTCGCCATCGAGGGTGCAATCGACTGTCAGGCCCAAGTGTCGCGCCCACGCATTTATCCCATCCCGATCCATGAACTGGTTCAGCACCTTGTCCGGCCGCGTGTCCTGCAATGAGGCCTCGAAGATGTTCCAGTGCGAGGGGATGCGGAACTCCAGGAACGAGAACACGATCTTGCCGCCGGGCTTGAGCACCCGTTTGGCGTCCTGTAGGTAACGGTAGGTTTCCTCGAACTGCAGGTGCGTGAACACCGAGAAGAACGTGATGAAATCCGCCGATGCATCCGGCTCCGGGATCACCGTGCCGGGTGCCGCATAGAAGCGCCAATCGTCCCGTCCGCACTTGCGTTGCGCGTACTGGAACAATTCGGGCACCACATCGATGCCGACGTAAGGACCGGTCAGATAGTCCTTGAGCTGGTAGGGCAGGCGCCCGCTGCCGCAGCCTACATCCACCACCGTGTGACCTGGCTGCAGTCCCAGGTGTTTGAGCAGCTGGAATTCCAGCATCCCCACGGCCTCGTAGTCGCCCCCCACCGCCAGCGACATGGCCTCGCCCTCGTCATGCGAGTCCATCAGGCCCTTGCTGTGCTTCAGGTAGCTGGACAGGAAATGCGGAAGTTTCATCTTGGATCCTCTTGCGTACAGGGCGCGCAGCCCGTTCAGAATGCCGGTGCGCGATGCCAATCCCATGCACTGCGCAGCACCGCTTCGATGTCGGTGTAGGTCGGGGCCCATCCGAGTACCTCGCGTGCCCGCTGGCTCGCCGCCACGAGCACGGGCGGATCACCGGCGCGACGCGGCGCGGCTTCGAACGGTACCGGCAACCCCGTAACCTGTTCGGCCGCGCGTATCACCTGCATGACGCTGAAACCCGTGCCGTTGCCCAGATTGAACGCGTGCGCGCCCGGTACGTCGGTCATGTGGTCCAGTGCCCGCACGTGCGCATCCGCCAGATCGAGCACATGCACGTAGTCCCGCACGCAGGTGCCATCCGGTGTTGGGTAGTCCTGCCCGAACACTTTCAGCGGAGCCGCAGGATTGATCAGCGCACGCAGCAGGTTCGGGATCAGGTGGGTTTCCGGTTCGTGGGACTCGCCGATGCCGTCCGCGGCGGAAGCGCCCGCCGCGTTGAAGTAGCGCAGGCACACCGAGTGCAGCCCATAGGCCTGCGCCGCATCCGCCAGGATGCGCTCGACCATCAGCTTGCTGGCCCCGTACGGATTGATCGGCGCCTTGGGGTGCTCCTCGTCGATGAGCGCGCTCACTGGATCGCCGAATACCGCGGCCGTGGAGGAGAAGACGATGCGGTCCACCGCGTGCCGGCGCATCACGCGCAGTAGGTTCAGCGTGCCCACGACGTTGTTCTCGTAGTAGTCGTAGGGCGCGCCCATCGACTCCCCGACCAGGGAGCGGGCACAGAAGTGGAGCACGGCATCGTAGTGCTGTTCCTGGAACGCCGCCTCGAGGCTGGGGGCGTCGAGGAGGTCGGCGCGGATCAGCTGGCCCCAGCGCACGGCTTCGCGATGGCCGGTACTCAGATTGTCCAGAACGGTGACGTGGTGACCACGCGCGTGCAGAACCTTGGCGACATGCGAGCCGACGTAACCGGCGCCGCCACATACGAGCAAGTGCATCCATCCATTCCTGGAAACCGCAGGCTGCATTTTAGCCCCCGCATCGCGGGGGCTCACCTCACTCTTTCAGCCCCGCCGCAACCCGCAGCCGTCGCCGCGTCATCGGGCCGAAGCGGAGTGCGTCAGAGAGCCCGGCGAGCGTGCCGTCATCCGCTGCTGCTCGGGTGTAGCCGGGCTCTATGCCCTCCAGGGGCGCGTCAAGCACGATGGTTGTGAGCTGACGCCACAGCAGGGCGTGCTCGCGTTGTTCGCGCAGCCGCAGCGCCAGGGTCGCGGCGCCCCGCATGCGCAGGAACTGCACTTCGTCGACGCGCGCGAGCAGCGTGTCCAGGTCGCCGAAGTGGGCCAGCAGGATGGCGGCGGACTTGGCGCCGATGCCGGTGACGCCGGGGATGTTGTCCACCGCATCGCCGGTCAATGCCAGGTAGTCGGCGATCTGCCGCGCCTCCACGCCGTGGCGCGCTTTCACGCCGGCGCTGCCCCAGCGTTGGCCGCGCGCGAAGTCCCACTGTTCGTCGTGGTCCATCAGCAGCTGCGAGAGATCCTTGTCGGCCGAGACGATGACGCCCCGGAAGCCTTGCGGTCGCGCGCCATGCAGCGCGGTGCCGATGAGGTCATCGGCTTCGTACTCGCCATGCGCCAGCACGTTGAGGCCTAGGGCGGCGCACAGTGCCTTGCAATGGGTGAACTGGCGACGCAGTTCCTCCGGTGCCGGGTCACGATTGGCCTTGTACGCCGGATAGATGCGATTGCGGAAGCAGCTGTCCAGCGCTTCATCGAACGCGATGGCGATGTGCTGAGGACGCTCCTTCTCCAGCAGGTCCAGCAGGAAGCGCGCGAAACCGTGCACCGCATTGGTCGGCCAGCCGTCAGCGTCCTGGAACTCGTCCGGCATCGAGTGCCAGGCCCGGAAGATGTACAGGCTGGCATCGACCAGGTAGAGCGTGCGCAGCGGTTGCGGCTCAGGCATGCGGCGACCAGTCGCTGAGCAGTGCGGCAGGATCGGGGCGTTCGCGCTCGGGCACGTCGATCTGCGCGGTGCCGATATGGATGAAGCCCACGATCTTCTCGTCCGCCTGCAGGCCCAGGGTGTCGGCAACGGCCGCGTCGTAGGCCATCCAGCCGGTCAGCCACTGTGCGCCGAAACCCAATGCCTGCGCCGCCTGCAGCAACGCGAAGCACACGCTCCCCGCGGTCAGCAGCTGTTCCTGCTCCGGCACCTTGTGGCCGGGCGTGAGGCGCGCGACGACGGTGATGACCAGCGGCGCATGCGAGAAGCGGGCGCGGTCCTTTTCAACGGCGGCGGCGGGCGCCTGCGTGTCGAGATGCAAGGTGCGTGCCGCAAGCAGCTCACCCAGCGCATGGCGGTCGTCGCCGGCGATGCGGATGAAGCGGAAGGGCACCAGCTTGCCGTGGTCGGGAACGCGTACGGCCGAAGCCAGCATGCGGTGCAGGGTGGCGGCATCCGGTCCGGGTTCGCCCAGTTGCTTGGAGGGCACGGAACGGCGCGCGTCGAGGAAGTGCAGGGGGTATGTGGTCGGCATACCCCAAGTTTAGCGTGTCGATTGTGACGCATGGCGCTAAAGTGCAGAGCCCATCACGGTTGTCCGGCAGCCGGATTTCCTACGATGGGGTGGCGGATTTCCGTCCGCATCCCCCGATCCTCCTCTCGCCTTCCCAGGCGGGGAACCCTGCGCATGTCGAATACCTCCAACATCGCCAACCGCCCCGGGCGGGACGCACGCCTGCTCGAGCAGGCACGCGACGCGGCCATCCCGCCGCTGGTCGATGGCTTCGCCGTGGCGCTGGGCAGGTTCGATGACGCGCTGTTCGACCGCGCCGAGCGCGCCGGTCCGTCTCAGATGGCATTCCTGGACGCGATGCGCGAACTGCGCCGCCGGCGGGAAGAGATCATCACCCGCTTCCGCGCGCAGCTGCTGCGCGCCTGGCAGTCGCTGGAGGAGGGCGAACCGCTCTCGATGGAGAAGGCGCTGACCTATTCCATCGACGAGACCCTGACCCTGGTCTCCGAGCAGGAACTGGAATCCCGTCTGGCGGCGCGCAACCTGGCCAGCGTCATCCTGCGCGAATGCAAGTCGGTGCTGCTGCGCCTGGACCGGCGCCTGGGCTGGATCGCCGGCAACCTGGTGCTGGATGCCGAACACAACCCGATCGGTCCCGAGCACATCGGCGTGGCCGTGCAGCATGCCTTCGCCACCTGCGACCTGACCACCGAAGTGCGGCTGGTCGTCATCAAGTTGTGCGAGCGCGACCTGGTGCCGGGCATCGCCCGCGTCTACGAAGCCCTGGACCAGCGCCTGGCGCAGGTCGGAGTGATGCCGGAAATGCCTGCGCGGCGTGCCCAGCGCCAGGCACCCGAGCCGTCCGAAGAAGCCGAGGAACTGGATCGCACGGATGAAACAGGCGCGCCCGCCTGGGCAGCGCGTTTCGTCAACCGCATGGCCGGTGTCAGCCGCGGACTGCAGGCGACCTCCTCGCCGTCGCAGATGGCGGGCTTCGGCGACGTCCCGCCCGGTTACTCCCCGACCCCCGGGGCGCAGGGCGTGCTGCTCGAAGCCTTGCATCACCTGCTGCAGGAATCCCGTCGCGGTCGCGAGCCGGCGGCCGAGGCGGCACCGCGTTCGGCCGCGCAGTCGCAGCGCGACTTGTCGCAGCGGGAAATGCTGTCGGTGCTTTCGCTGCTGCAGGCGTCGCCCAGTGCCACCCTGCGTGCCGCCATCGGCGACAACGGCGAGTCTCTGGCCCAGCGCCTGAAGAATGAAGTGCTCAGCAGCGCCACCCAGCTGGGCGTGGACCCGTCGACCGCGCGCCTGGCGCCGGTCGACGAGGACGCCATCGACCTGGTCGGCATGCTGTTCGACGTCATGCTGGACGAGCGCGACCTGGATGGCCGCCCACGCGAACTGATCGGGCGCCTCGTCGTCCCGTTCGTGAAGGTCGCCCTGCTGGACCGGCGCATGTTCGTGCAGAAGACCCATCCGGCGCGCCGCCTGCTCAACGTCCTGGCCGAGGCCTGCGAGGGCAACAACGGCGAGAGCGCCGCCGAACGCACGCTGCTGACCAAGGTCGAGGAAGTGGTCGATCGCCTGACCGCCGAGTTCAACGAGAATCTCGCGATCTTCCTGACCCTGGAAGAAGAATTCCGCTCCTTCCTGGAGCAGCACCGCCGCCGCATCGAGATCGCCGAGCGTCGTGCCGCCGAGATCCAGCGCGGCCAGGAGCGGCTGGAAGCCGCGCGCACGCGCATGAATGCCGAGCTCGAAGCGCGCCTGGGCGAACGCCGGGTGCCGCAGGCCATCGAGGATTTCCTGCGCCAGCCGTGGGCGCACCACGTCACCATGACCGTGCTGCGCGAGGGCGAGGAAGGCGAAGGCCTGGCCGAGGCGTTGACCGTGGCCGACGGCCTGCTGGAAGAACTTTCCGAGGCGCAGCGCCACATCATCGGCAAGCCGTGGCTGCAGGCCTGGCGCCCGGCATTGCAGAAAGTGTTCTCCAGTGTCGGCATGAACCAGGATGCCGCCAGCGCGGCGGTGGATGCATTGCACGACACGCTGCAGGCGGTCGCCGCATCGCGTCCCGATCTCGAGAAATCCCTGCCGGAACTGCCGCAGGTCGTCCTGCCGAAGGCCACGGTGGAAGAAGTCGCCATGCCCATCGAGCTGGTGGCGGGCACCGACACGCTGGAGTTCGACCACACCGATGCGGACCATTTCCGCAAGCTGGAGATCGGTACCTGGCTGGACTTCATCGACAAGGACAACAAGGTGCAGCCGGGCAAGCTGTCCTGGGTCAGCCCGATCTCCTCGCGCCTGCTGTTCGTGAACCGGCGCGGCGTGCGCTTCTGCGTGGCCTCGCCGGAAGAGCTGGCCGCGATGGTCCGCCTGGGTCGCCTGCGCACCCACCAGAGCGAGGACGCCTTCGACAGCGCCATGCAGGGCGTCATCGACCGGCTGGAACCCGCCCCGGCGACCGTCGCCGCGGTCTGACGCTGCCCGCCGCCCCCCGGCGGCCCCCATGGTCCCTTCCGCACGACAGCCACCGCGCTGCCCGGCATTTGCTAGCATCGGGCCACGGATGACCTGAGACGAGGGGCGCATGGCGGTCGAGGTTCGCGTACTGAAGGAAACCGCCAGCGGCGAACGCCGCGTGGCGGCCACGCCCGAAACGGTCAAGAAGCTGCTGGCGGCGGGTGCCCGCGTCACGGTGGAGCGCGGTGCCGGTACCGGCGCCGGTTTCGTCGATCAGGCCTACGCCGACGCCGGTGCCCAGCTCGATGCGGGCGAAGGACGGGGTGCCGCCGATCTGGTGCTGTGCGTGCAACCGCCATCCGCCGCCGACATCGCGCACCTCAAGTCGGGGGCCACCCTCGTAGGCGTGCTGCAGCCGCAGGGCGATGCTGCCCGCTCCGACGCGCTGCTGGCACGCGGCATCCAGTCGTTCCCGCTCGAGAAGCTGCCGCGCACGACACGCGCGCAGGCGATGGACGTGCTGAGTTCACAGGCGGGCATGGCCGGCTACAAGGCGGTGCTGATCGCGGCGCAACTGGCGCCGCGTTTCTTCCCGATGCTGACCACCGCGGCCGGCACCATCCGCCCATCGAAGGTGCTGATCGTCGGCGCCGGCGTCGCCGGCCTGCAGGCGATCGCGACCGCGAAGCGGCTGGGTGCGCAGGTGGAAGGGTTCGATGTGCGCCCGGAAACCCGTGAACAGATCGAATCGCTCGGCGGCAAGTTTCTTGACCTGGGCGTCAGTGCGGCGGGCGAGGGCGGCTATGCGCGCCCGTTGACGGACGAAGAGCGCGCCCTGCAGCAGCAGCGGCTGGCCGATCACCTGAAGGGCATCGACGTGATCGTCTGCACCGCCGCCGTACCGGGGCGTCCCGCGCCGAAGATCATCTCGACGGCGATGGCCGAAGGCATGAAGCCGGGCAGCGTCATCGTCGACCTGGCCGCGGAAACGGGGGGCAACTGTGAGCTGACGCGCCCCGGCGATACGTATGACCACCAGGGCGTCACCATCGCCGGTCCGTTGAATCTCGCCAGCCTGGGTGCCGTGCACGCCAGCGAGATGTACGCGCGCAACGTGTTCAATTTCGTCGCGCTGTTCGTCAAGGACGGTGCGCTCCAGTTCGACTGGGGCGATGAGCTGCTGGCGAAAACGGTATGGCCCGAGCGCGCGGCGGCCGTGCAGGATGCGCAAACGGCCTGAGGCAAGGACGGGCCGGCACGCAAACGTCGAGGAAATTCACCCCTGCGTCGGGTGACCGCGTCGCGACGCCGCCGCGTCGTCGCATCACGGCTGGGGTCGTGGCGGCCTGTCGTCTTTCGGGGCGTGGGTGCGCATCCATTCTTCGCGTTGTGCGGGCGTCATCGTCTTCCACTGCTCGCGCAGCACGTTGCGCTGTTCGGGCGTGAGCTCCCTCATGCGGCCGTAGAGCGCGCGGGCCTGCTTGCGCTGGTCCGGGCTCATGCTTTCGAAGCGCTTCATCCCGTGGCGCGCCTGCCGGCGCTGTTCCGGACTCATCGACTGCCAGCGCTGCGCGCGTTCCAGCATGCGGGCGCGTTCTTCCGGTTCCCGGTTCCAGCGGTCACGTACGGGCGCGATCAGCGCGTCGCGCTGTTGCTGTGTCAGCTTGTCCCATTCCGGCGGAGGAGATGGGGTCTGTGCGAATGCGCTGCTGGACAGCAGCAGCGACAGGGCCAGCGTCAGGGGGGCGAACACTTTCACGGAATGGACTCCACGGCCAGCGGCTGGGCTTCGGCGGAAGCCAGCCAGAGATAGAGATCGGGGTCTTCGTCCAGCAGGGTGGCGTCGCTGAACTCGTCCTGCAGGGTGGCGGACGCGATGACCGCGCCGGCGGGCTGTTCGCCGGGCGCGGGTTGCGACGCATCCGGTGACATCAATTGCAGGCCGATGCCGACCGCGAACACCGCGGTGAACGCGGTCGCCGTAAGCCAGCGCCAATGCCCGGTGCGCACCGGCGCATCCCCCGCCTGGGCGGCATGGCGCGCGGCACGCAGCTTCGACAGCGTCTGCGGCGAAAGCCGGGACAGCGATGCCGCATGCAGTTGCCTGGCGTGCGCATCCAGGGTGGCGGTTTTCTCATCGACCGGGTTCATCTGAATTCCTCGAGTTGCATCTGCAGGGCTTCACGGGCACGCGAGAGATGGGTCTTCACCGATCCTTCCGAGCAACCCATGACGCGCGCGGTATCGGCCACGTCCAGTTCTTCCAGCACGCGCAATGTGAATGCCTCGCGCTGGCGGGCGGGCAGGCCACGCAGGGCCTGGACAAACCGCGCATGGGCCTCGCGCTGGTCATGCGATTGCGAAGGACCGGCCGTGGGGTCGGGTGCCCAGTCCACCGCGCTTTCCTCGCCACGGTCGCCGGTGGGCAGCAGCCAGCGCAAGCGGAAGCCGGCCCTGCGCTGCACGTCCACGATGCGGCGGCGCAGGATGCTCCAGAACAGGGGCGTCCACTCCGCTGCCGGTCGCTCGCGGTACGCCAACATCTTCATCATCGCATCCTGCACCACGTCGAGCGCGTCGTCGCGGTGGCGCAGGCCGGCCTCGGCGAAGCGGAAAGCACGCGGGCCGATGTCCGCCAGGAACACGTCCAGCGTCGCCGCCACACGGGGCGGCGATGATGTTGCAGCGGACAGGTCGGGCGCGGTGGTCACCAACATAGCTTAGCCGTGGCTCAGTGACGACGGTCCCAACGGCGATCGAACCGGTCGCCACGCCGGTCCCAGCGGGCGTCGGCGCGATCACCCCGACGGTCCAGGCGTGCATCGGCACGCTGGCCACGGCGCTCCAGGTGGTGGGCGACCCGCGCGTGGCCCAGCTGGCCCGCCCATCGTGCGCCGCGGTCGTAGCGGTGTTCGATGCGGTCGCCCCGGTCATCCAGGCGTTGCTCCAAGCGATCCCCCTTCCGGTCCAGCCGATGGTCGACGCGGTCGCCGACGTCCCCGGCGTGCGCAGTGCCGATGGGGCCCGACAGCAGTAAAGCCAGAGCCAGCAGGTGCGTTCGTTTCATGGCGATGTCCTGTGTGCGTGGGGGTGCAGGGACGGAAACGCCCGGGACGGCGGTCGGTTGACGCGGCCGCGATGCGGCTTCCAATGGATTCAGGGGCGGTTATGATGCGGAGAACCGCCTGCGTGGTCCTTCGGGCCCGGGCGTCGACAACGTGATCAGGATGGGGGAGCGGATGAGCGACGGGTTCGTGGCGCTGTACATCTTCATGCTGGCGGCCATCGCCGGCCACGTCATCATTTCCCGGGTGCCGGTGATCCTGCACACCCCGCTGATGTCGGGTTCCAACTTCATCCACGGCATCGTGCTGATCGGTGCGATGGTGGTGCTGGGGCATGCGGACACCACGCTCGAGAAGGTCATCGGCTTCATCGCCGTGCTGCTGGGTGCCGGCAATGCCGCCGGTGGCTACGTGGTCACCGAGCGCATGCTGGAAATGTTCAAGAGCAGCAAGCCGCCCGCGGGTGGCAAGTGAGCAGCGTCCACGTCGTGCCTTCGCATGAACGGACGTCGGTGCGTGAGGTCTTCCAGCGTGTGAGCTATCTGCAGTACCCGGCCCTGCTGGTGGCGCTGGGGTACGCGGTGAAGTCGGGGTGGACGGCATCCTTCGCCAAGTCCGCGGGCTGGTCGCCGGTCTACGACGATTGGAACTATCTGCTGTTGTACGCGGGCATCGGCATCGGTCTGTCTTCGCTGCAGGACCCTGCCAGGACCCAGAACGAGATGTCGCGACGCGTCTGGCAGGATCCCCGCAAGGGCCGCTGGATGCTGGCACTGCTGGGCACGTACACGCTGGGTGCCCTGGTGATCGGCCTGGTGGGGGCCTACATGGCCGACAGCACAGTCGTGAACCAGCTGTCGCTGGGCCTGATGGCCCTCGGGCTGGGCATGGTGGGCCTGCTCAAGACCGCCATCGAGATGCGCGAACACCATCGGCAGGACAAGCAACCCGCGTCGTTACCGGAAAGGAACCTGGCATGAGTGCACTGACGCTGGTGAAGTTGAGTTACTTCGTGGCCGCCACGCTGTTCCTGCTGGGCCTGCAACGCATGGCCAGCCCGAAGACCGCGCGCAGCGGCATCCAGTGGGCCGGGGCGGGCATGCTGATCGCCACCGTCGCGACGTTCTTCCTGCCCGGCCTGCACAACATCGGCCTGATGATCGCGGCCATCGTGATCGGCGTGGCGCTGAACTGGCTGTGGGGCAAGAAGGTGGCCATCACCGACATGCCGCAGATGGTGGCGCTGTTCAACGGCATGGGCGGCGGTTCGGCGGCGGCGATCGGTGCGGTCGAACTGGTGCGGCTTTCGAACGGCCAGGCCTCGGCCGGCGAGCCGATGCCTTCGGTGTTCACGCTGGGGCTTGCGGTGGTCGGCGCGTTGATCGGTGCGGTGTCGCTGACGGGTTCGGTGATCGCGTGGGCCAAGCTCGACGGGCGCATGGACAAGCGCTACACGTTTCCGGGACAGCAGTGGTTCAACGCGTTGGTGGCGCTGGCCGCCGTGGTGTGCGGCGTGATGGCGTTGCAGACGCTGGCGCTGCCGTGGATCGTGGCGTTCTTCGTGCTGTCGCTGGCGCTGGGCGTGCTGATGACGCTGCCGATCGGCGGCGCGGACATGCCGGTGGTGATCTCGCTGTACAACGCCTTCACCGGCCTGGCGGTCGCGTTCGAAGGCTACGTGCTGGGCAACGAGGCGCTGATCATCGCCGGCATGATGGTCGGCGCAGCGGGCATGCTGCTGACACGGCTGATGGCCAAGGCCATGAACCGCCCCATCAGCGGCGTGCTGTTCTCCAATTTCGGCGGTGGCAGCGCGGCGATGCAGGAGATCGGTGGTTCGATGAAGCCCATCGAGGCCGCCGACGTGGCCGCCATGATGGCCTATGCCGAGCGCGTGGTGATCGTGCCCGGCTATGGCATGGCGGTGGCACAGGCGCAGCACAAGATCTGGGAGCTGAGCCAGCGCCTGATCGAGCGCGGGGTGAAGGTGAAGTTCGCCATCCACCCTGTCGCGGGCCGCATGCCCGGCCACATGAACGTGCTGCTGGCCGAGGCCGGCGTGCCGTACGACCTCATCGCCGACATGGACGACATCAACCCCGAGTTCGCCAACACCGGCGTGTCGCTGGTGATCGGTGCCAACGACGTGGTCAATCCGGTGGCCAAGACCGATCCGGCATCGCCGATCTACGGCATGCCGATCCTGGACGTGGTGAACAGCAAGAACACCATCGTCATCAAGCGCGGCCGCGGTACCGGCTTTGCGGGCATCGAGAATGCGCTGTTCTACGCCGACAACACGCGCATGCTGTATGGCGATGGCGCGGAAATGGCCAGCGCACTGGTCAGCGAACTGAAGGCGCTGGACGGCGGGCACTAGCGCGTCGACACGCCGGCGCCCGGGCAACCTCGAGGTCAGGCCGCGACGCGTTCACGACGGTCGCGGTCCGTTTCCATCCGCCGGGGCGCGCGGCGCACTTCGGAGGTGGTCTGCCCGAAGGCATTCTTGAAGGCGCGGCAGAACGCGCTCTGGCTTTCGAAGCCGAGCATCTCGGTGATTTCGCAGATCGGCAGGCCGGTGTCGCTGACCATGCGCCAGGCCTGCTGCTCGCGCAGGCGGCTGGCGTATTCCGACGGCGTTTCGTCGAACACGGCGCGATATACGCGGATCAGGTGGCACGGCGAATAGTTCGCCATGCGCGACAGGCGCTCCAGGTCCAGTCGCGTGTCGGGATTGCATTCGATCAGGTGGCGCACGCGCAGCAGCCGCATCAGGGTCTGGCGGCGACGTTCGTGCGTGCGGCCATTGCAGCGCGACAGCAGCGCCTGCAAGGCTGACTGCTGTTCAAGCAGGCTTACCGTGAATGCTTCCAGCAGCGTGGCGGTGTCGTCGTTGTGGAGTGCGGACGAGGGGAGGGTGCTGCGCGCAAGCCGGATCAGCAGTCCGGCGCAGTCATGGCGGATGCGGCCGCGCCACGGCAGCAGGGCGGACGCCTGCCCATGGTCGCGTCCATTCAGTCGCGCTTCCCACAGCGATGCACTGCCGGTGATCGCCAGCCAGGCATGGGGTCCCAGCGAGCGGCACCGCAGGGCACCCTCGCGCCAGACCTGCGCCTGGCGCGAGGTCACGCGCCACTCGCTGCCTCCCGACGACAGCGACAGCTCGCCCCGCAGGGGCCACCAGACGGACAGCCATCCGGGCGGGGCGTCGGCCTGGATGCCGCGGCCGCTGGCCTGGAGGAAGTGGAACTGGCCTGGCGGTTGCTGCGCCAGATCCAGTGAATCGCCCGAACGCAGGAGATGGGGAGAAATTGGCATGGGATGGGTGCAGTGGTTTGGCACGACAACGTCGTCATTGGCCCCACCATAATCACGCGGGTGGTCCGGGTTGAGAGCCAATCCCGCGCGCTGCGAAGGGGCCATTGCCGCGGCGCTGCTCACCGGAAAAAGAAAAGCCCGGCGGGCAGCCGGGCAGGTCCACGGGGGGCGATGCCATCGTTCCTCTGGCGCGGGAACTGGCGATGCGTCTGGCCGGAGAGAGAGTCGGCGTGGTGGACGCCCGCATCGTCGCGTTCCGCACGCATGCCTGGCGTGCCGCGCTGGGCAATGCACTGCACCAGGCTTGCGGTTTGGTTGCGCGGTGATCGCCAGAGAGCGCCATGCCGCGGTACTTGCCCACGGCATGGCGATCGCGCGATCAGAACTTCTGCTGGTACTTCATGTACATGAAACGTCCGATGTCGTACTGGCCGTGGTACATCACGTTGGCACTGGGCTGGCTGTAGAACTGCGGCCCTTCGCGGTCGAACACGTTGTTCGCGCCGATCGCGATGGTGGCGTTCCAGGGCGCATTCCAGCGGAACTCCACGTCATTGAACGTGATGGATCCGACCTTGTTCACCGGGCGCGACTGCGCGGCACTCGCGGCGATGAAGCCCGGATCCGTGCACTCGTCCGGGAACAGCGCGGCCGACAGGCACGTTTCTTTCTGCGAGGAGTAGTAGCGCGCGCCCCACGTCGCGCCCCATGCGCCGTGCGTCCAGGTGACGTTGGCATTGGAGCGAATGCGGAACGTGCCGATGAAGCCGGGCGAGGTGGCGTACCCGACCAGTTGCTGCGGCAGCGTGGACGGATTGGTATCGGTCTTTATCTCATCCTTGGTGGTGTAGGTGGTCTGCCACATCAGGTTGAAGCTGCCGACGTCCGTGCGCAGGCGATAGCTCAGGTCCAGGTCGTAGCCTTCGGTTTCGCGGTAGCCCGCGTTGATGCCGTTGAAGGTCAGGTTGTTGACGAAGCCAAGCACCGGATCGCGGGTGAACTGCGCGCAGCGCACCGGGTCGTTCTGGATGTAGCAGTCGTTGAGCATCTGCGTGGGCGTGTCCGGCACGATGGTGTCCTCGATGCGGATGTTCCACCAGTCGAGGCTGACGTTGAGCCCTTCCAGGAAGTCCGGGCTCCAGACCAAGCCGAAGGTCTTCGACTCCGAGGTTTCCGGAAGCAGGTTGGGGTTGGAACCGCTGAAGAACGCCACCGGCGTCTGCGCGTTGGGTGCGCCTGCCGGCACGAAGCCCTGCTGGAGCTGGCGGTAGGTGTTGGCGTTGATGATGTCCTGGGCGCATCGCGCACGCACCGCGGGATTGCTGGCCGACGCCCCGAACAGCGTGTCGCACGGATCGGTGAAGAACGAGAACGTCTGCGAGCCACCCCCGTACAGATCGTTGATGGTCGGGGCGCGGAAGCCTTCCGCATAGGTGCCCCGCACAAGCAGCGAATCGATCGGCTTCCACTTGAAGCCGAACTTGCTGTTCAGCGTGTCGCCGAAGGTGTTGTAGTCCGAGTACCGCGTCGCCACGCTGAAGCTGAGCTCCTGCGCACCCGGCAGGTCCGCCAGCACGGGCAGCGCCAGCTCGGCGTAGATTTCCTCCACCTTGTAGCTGCCCTGGGTGGGGCCGCCGGCCAGCGTCGTGGAGTTGCCGGTGACGGCCTGGGCATCGGGGATGAAGCGGCCTTCTTCCTTGCGGCTCTCCACGCCCACCGCGAAGCCGAGTTCACCGCCCGGAAGCGTGAACAGCGATCCCGACAGGTTGGCGCCGAACACCGTGGTTTCGGTTTCGCCCGAGGAGTTCAGTGCCTGGAACAGGAAATCGGTCAACGCCTTGTTGTCCGTCAGGCCGCCGTCGCCCGCACGACCGAAGGGGATGTAGGGATTCCAGGGCACGCAGTTGGCCAGTGGAATGGGGGCGGCCGCCGTGCCGCACTGCACCTGTCCCGCCGCGTTGAGGAACGAAGGCCCCACGGCCTGCGCGACGCGGGCCAAGTTGAGATTGCCGTAGTTCTCCTGTGCCACCTTGTTGTTGTTGTACAGGTAGCTGGCGTCCCAGTCGAAGAGGCGTTCACCCACCTCGAAGCTGCCCTCCAGTCCCGCGGCGAAGCGCCACGTAGTGGAGGTCGGCTTGTCCACGCGCGGGATTTCCCACGTGCGTCGCCAGAAGTTGACGGCCTGTGGCGTGGCGAAACCGTGGTGCGTGCCGACCGGGTTGTAGTAGCTGTTGGCTGCCATGGAGATGCCGAAGGCCGCGCTCTGGAACGGGTAGCCCGCCACCTGGCGCTCGGCATCGCGTTGGCTGTACATCATGTTGCCGCGGAACCGCACGTGGTCGTTGATGTCGAAGATGCCGTCGACGAACAGCGCCCGGCTCTCCAGCGGCGTACGCAGGTGCGTCTGCAGGTTGGTGTTGCTCTTGTCCGCCGTGGCGCCTGCACCATTGGTGTAACGGCAGGCGGGGGGCGTGGTGGGCGACACCGCGCCGGTATCGCAGTCCTGGGCATGGAAATTGTTGATGTTGCGCCAGTCGGCGCCCGCGTTCAGTACGCGATTCCCGCCCAGCGCCGTGGGCAGGTTGATGACGCCCCATTGGCTGACGGTCGTCCAGCCGCGGGTGGGGTGCCACTGGCCCTGCGGATAGGCACTGTACTCGCGGTCGGCCGACATCACTTCTTCTTCCTTCCGGTACTCCACGGCCGCCGTCAGCGAGCCGCGGTCACCGGTGAAGCCCATGACGAAGTCCGCGCGCGTGGTCTCGCCATCGCCTTCGCCGTACTGCCCGTAGTAGGCCTGCGCCGTGGCGCCTTCGAAGTTGGAGCGGGTGATGATGTTGATGACGCCGGCGATGGCGTCCGAGCCGTAGATGGACGAGGCGCCGTCCTTCAGCACTTCGATGCGTTCCACCGCGGCGGTCGGCACCAGCGAGATGTCCTGCAGGCCACCGGTGCTGATGCCCAGGCGCTTGCCGTTGACCAGCACCAGCGTGCGCGTGGTGCCCAGGTTGCGCATGTCGATGAACTGGCCGCCGACGTTCTCGCCGGCGGTCAATGGCATGGCGCGGCTGATGGCCGGCGCGCCGGTCGCGGAGATGTTCTGCAGGATGTCGGCGATGGACTGGAAGCCCTGCTTCTCGATGTCGGCGCGGGTGATGGTCAGCACCGGGGCGGCGTTCTCCACATCGACCTGGCGGATGCGCGACCCGGTGACTTCAATCCTGTCCAGGGTGGTGGTTTCCGCTTCCTGTGCCTGCGCGGAAAAACTGGCGGCGGTGCAGGTGGCGATCGCCAGGGCGATCGCATCGTGCAGCCGGCGGGTGTTCGGGGTCATGGTGGGCTCCGGTCGTTGTGCATGAAGGAATCGCCGTCGTCTTCCAGCAATGCGAAGAGGCGAGCAGCGGTTCGTCTAGCATCACGAATTCTTAACTGGGCCTGCTGCGCGCAACGCGACGAAAACGATATGCATGCATTGAGAAATTGAAGACGTTCCGTCCAACGGCACGCCAGATGACGTCGCATGGCATGCCATCGGTCAGTACGTGCACATCGCCACGCCGCCGCGCTGGATAGCGTGGGTTGCAACGTCCTTGCGGACCGCCCGAGGGAGTGCGTCATGTCGATGGCTGCGCACGCGTGGACATTTGCCTGCTGCATGGCGCTTTCGCCTTCTCTCGCGATGGCCGAGTGCCGTGGCGCCAGCCGTGGTGTCCGGCTGCCGGTGGTGGAGCTGTACACCGCCGAAGGCTGCAATGAATGCCCCGCTGCGGACCGCTGGCTGTCGGCGCTGGCCGTGAAGCCGCAGGATCGTCCGGCACTGCTGGCCCTGCACGTGGATTACTGGGACGAGATCGGCTGGCCGGACCGCTTTGCCGCGGCCCTGCACGGCAAGCGGCAGGAAGCACGCGTCATGCTGTCCGGCAAGCGCGTGGTGTACACCCCGCAGGTGATGATCGGCGAGCATACGAATGTGGACTGGCGTGATCGCACGCAGGTGACCGAGCGCCTGCGCGACGCCGGTGCAACGCCCCCTCCGCTGGACCTGGCGGTCGTGGTCGATCGTCGCGACGGTGCGCTGCAGGTCGCGTTCACCGGTGAACTGCGAGACGCCGCCGCCGCGCAATCGCAACCGCTGGTGTGGTTCGCCCTTTACCAGGATGGCTTGACGAGCCAGGTCAAGGCCGGCGAGAACAAGGGCCTCACCCTGCGGCACGACCGGGTGGTCCGGTCGCTGCAGGGGCCGTTCCGGTGGGAAGGCACGCGGCTGACCGCCAACGCCCGTGTTCCGTTGCCAGCGGAAGAAGGTCCGCTGGGCGTGGTGGTGTTTGCCGAGTCTTCATTGACGGGCGCGGGGTTGCAGGCGATCGACCTGCCCCTGTCGGCCTGTCTGCGGTGACAGGCCGGCGCCGTGAGGATCTCAGGCGGGTGCGGTGGTCCGCTGCGTGGCGATGCGTGCCGCCAGCGCGCACGGGATGCCCACCAGCAGCACGTGCGCGGCGATGTGCGCAAGGTTGATCCACTGCCAGGCCACGCCGTTGCCGCCCGCCGCGGAAAGCGGCACCACCACGTAGGTCATCACCACGTAGAGCAGCACGCCGTAAAGCGCGCCATGCCGAACAGGTTGTTCTCGCAGGATGGGCCAGCGCCTGCTGGCGGCGTAGTAGACGCATGCCATGACCACCGCGATGCCGAAGTGCGAGAACAAGCCAAGCGTCGCCGTGGCCAGCCCGCCCTGCATCGCGGCATCGCGTCCGACCCAGCCGGCCGCGACCGACTGCAGGATGCGCACAGGGCTGACACCGCGCGCAGCCCACAGCGTGCAGATGTAGACCAGATCAAGCGCGCCGGCGACGACGCCGCCCAGCACGACAGGACGCAGCGGATGCGGTGCACGCACGGCGTGGGGGAAGGTGGCATTCATGGTGATCGTCTCGTGGGCGCCCGGCAGGCGGGCAATGCCGCGATTGCACGCCATCGTCCTGGGGTGCACGAGGTCCAATTCCGGCGCGTGCAACGGCGCCAAACGCGCGCGCTCACTCCATGCGCCCAGCCCAGCGAGCGGCCAAGGCGCACGGCAGCCCCACCAGCACCATGTAGGCCAGCAGGCACGCCACCTCCCAGTCGACGCGATACGACGCGGGTCCCGCCGCCGTGATCAGAGGAACGAAGACATGGAACACCAGCACGTACATCGCCGCGCCGTAGGCCATGCCGAAGCGGACCGGCTGGCGCAGCATGCGCGGGAACTGGCGCGCCAGCTGGCGGTAGAGCAGCGCCAGCGCGCCCATCAGGGCGAAATAGAGCCCCGCGCCCAGCACGGCCGACGGCGCGCCGCCGTCGAACGCGGCGGGCCCCTGCACCCAGCCGGCGATGGATTGCAGGATGCGCACCGGCGGCACACCCTCGGCGGCCCAGAAGGCCATGGCGAACCCCAGGTCCAGCACGGTCGCGGACACGGCGGCGGCCGGCAGCCACCAGGGCAACACGGGGCCGGCGGGTTGGGGGAGGGACCAGGCAGCGTGGAGGATCGGCTTCATCGGCAGGCTCCGGGGCCGGCGGCCCCTGCGGGATTGGCCCTATCTCAGGCCAGGAAAGTGGCACTATCAAGGTCCAATTCCCTGGGCTCGAATAGGGCCAATCGGATTGAGGCCATGTTGATGCACCTGCAGATGGATGGAAAAGGGCCGTTGCACGCGCAACTGACCCGGGCGTTGAAATCGGCGATGTTCGCCGGCGGGGTCTCGCGCGGCACGCGTCTGCCCGCCACCCGTCTGCTGGCCCGGGAGCTGGGGCTTTCCCGCAACACCGTGCTGGCCGCCTACGAGCAGTTGCGTGCCGAAGGCTTCGTGGCGGCGCGCGTGGGCTCGGGCAGCTACGTGACCCCGCCGATGCAGCCGGCATTCGCGCCGCCCGCGCCCGCCAGCGTGACCTTGCCGCCGCAGTCCGAGTACGCGCGGCGCGGACGCGCCTTCCACGACCACGCCAACATGGCCGGCCGCGCGACGCCCGGCATGCGCTACGCGTTTTCCTACGGCGTGCCCTATACCAACCCGGCGCTGACCAACGCATGGGCGCGCGAACTGGCGCATGCGGCGGCCTACACGCCACCGGCGTATCCCATGACGCAGGGCGTGCCCGCCCTGCGCGAAGCCGTCTGCGACTACCTGGCGCGCCGTCGCGGCGTGCAGACCACGCCGGCCGACATCCTGATCGTCGGCGGCACGCAGCAGGCCATGTCGCTGACCGCCCGCGTGCTGCTGGATCCGGGCCAGAGCGCGGTGGTGGAGGAACCCCACTACACGGCCATGCGCGAAGTGCTGCAGATCCATGGCGCGCGCGTGCACGCGGTCGACGTGGATGCACAGGGCTTGCGCCTGGATGCGCTGCCGACGCCGGCGCCGCGCCTGCTGTACGTCACGCCTTCGCACCAGTTCCCGTCCGGCGTGGTGATGTCGTTGGGCCGGCGCCTGGCGCTGCTGGATTACGCCCGGCAGCACGGCAGCTGGATCTTCGAAGACGACTACGACGGCGAGTTCCGCTACGACGCGCAGCCGCTGGCCGCCCTGCAGTCGCTGGATCGCGGCGGGCAGGTGATCTACGTGGGCACGTTCTCGAAGGTACTGTTTCCCTCGCTGCGCCTGGGCTACCTGGTCATGCCGCCCGGCCTGCGCCAGGACTACATCACCGCCAAGTGGCGTGAGGACTTCGGCACCTCGGCCATCGAACAGGCCGCACTGGCCAGTTTCATGGCCAACGGCGGCTTCGAACGCCACCTCCGCCGCACCGGCCGCGCCCTCAACGAGCGGCGCAACGCTCTGCTGCGCGCGCTGCGCGAATGCCTCGGTGATCAGGTCGAAGTCGCCGACTCGCGCGCCGGCATGCACCTGGTGGCCTGGCTGCGGGACTACGACACCGCCCGCGGCGCGGCGCTGATCGAACATGCGCGCAGCCTGGGGCTGGACCTGTATCCCATCGCGCCGTACTACGCCCGCCCGCTTGCGCGCACCGGCCTGCTGATGGGCTACGCCAGCATGTCGGTGGTCGAGATCGAGCAGGCGGTCCGTCTGTTCGCGCGCTGCGTGAAGGACGTGCCCGGGCGCTGAAGGCCGTCTGCCGTGCGCGGCGTCAGCGCGCCAGCCAGGCGGCCAGCGGAGGCGCCAGCGCCAGCGCGACCCAGTCGAACGTCGTGTTGGCCAGCGAGGTCAGCGTCCAGGCGTGGTGCGTGCCCAACCGCAGTGCCGAGTCGAACGGCCCCAGTCCCATCGCGAAGCCCAGCTGCGTCGCCACGATGCCCCACAGCGCCAGCGCGCAGATCGCCACGGTCGCGACCAGTGCCAGGACACTGCGTCCCGCACCGCGCGCCATGCCGCCCAGCCGCAGCATCAGGGCTGCGTCCAGCGCCGCCAGCAACGCCATCCAGCCCACCTGTTTCTGCAGGTACAGGGCCAGCATCACCCAGATCAGCATGAAGCTCAGCCCGCCCAGCAACAGCATCACAGGGGCAAGCCAGGAGGGGGCGCGACGCGGGGCAGGGGGCATGGGGACTCCGGAACGGCCGCCAAGGATAAGGCCTGGGCCGCTCCGGGTGGGGTGCCGGGCCGGGCGCGGGGCTACAATGCACGCATTGCGACGCCCCTCGGGCGCCCCCATCTGGTCCCCATGTACTCCCGCAGCAGCGAACCCGTCCAATTCGAGCGCGATTGCGCCGCCGTCCTGGTGCCCCAGGGCGAACTCGTCACCCTGCCGGCCGGCAGCTATGGCTACATCACCCAGGCGCTGGGTGGCAGCTATACCGTGTTCGTCGAAGGCAATCTGTTCCGCATCGCCGGCAAGGATGGCGACGCCATCGGCAAGGAGCCCACCGAATCGCTGACGCTGCCCGACAACGCCAGCGACGAAGAAGTCGAGGCGCTGGTGTGGAACCAGCTGCGCACCTGCTTCGACCCCGAGATCCCGTTCAACATCGTCGACCTCGGCCTGGTGTACGAAGCCAACCTCAGCAAGCGCGACGATGGCCAGCGCGACGTCGAAGTGAAGATGACGCTGACCGCGCCCGGCTGCGGCATGGGCGAGATCCTGGTCGACGACGTGCGCAGCAAGCTGGAGATGATCCCCACCATCGCCGATGCCGATGTCGAACTGGTCTTCGATCCGCCGTGGGGGCGCCATATGATGTCCGAAGCCGCCAAGCTGGAAACCGGCATGCTCTGAGTCCCCTGCGACTCGCACCCGTCAGTAGAACCGTCAGGAAGGAAGAGATGAACGTCATGAACGCCGCCCCGTTGACCTACCGCGTGACCCCTTCGGCGAACGCCAAGTCGGCTGCCGAGCGCGATGCGCTGCTCGTCGCGCCGGGCTTCGGCCTGTACTTCACCGACCACATGGTCGCCATCGAGTGGGACAAGGCGAAGGGCTGGCACAACGCCGAAGTACGCGCCTACGGCCCGCTCTCGCTCGATCCGGCCGCGTCGGTGCTGCACTACGGGCAGGAGATCTTCGAAGGCATCAAGGCCTACCGCCATGCCGACGGTTCCATCTGGACGTTCCGTCCCGATGCCAACGGCGCACGCCTGCAGCGCTCCGCCGCGCGCCTGGCGCTGCCGCAGCTGCCGGTGAACGAATTCGTCGAGTCGCTGCGCCAGCTGGTCGCCATCGACCACGCCTGGGTGCCGTCGGCGCAGGAGACCAGCCTGTACTTCCGTCCCTTCATGATCGCCACCGAAGCCTTCCTCGGCGTGCGCGCGGCACAGAAGGCCGGCTACTACGTCATCGCCAGCCCGGCCGGCGCGTACTTCGCCAAGGGCGTGGCGCCGGTGTCGATCTGGTTGTCCGAAGACTATGCGCGTGCCGCCAAGGGCGGCACCGGCGCGGCCAAGTGCGGTGGCAACTACGCCGCCTCGCTGCTGCCGCAGCAGGAAGCGCAGGCGCAGGGCTGTTCGCAGGTGCTGTTCCTCGATCCGGTGGAAGGCAAGTACCTGGAAGAACTGGGTGGCATGAACGTCTTCCTGGTCTACAAGGACGGCCGCATCGTCACGCCGGAACTGTCGGGCAGCATCCTGGAAGGCATCACCCGCTCCAGCATCCTGCAGATCGCACGCGATCGCGGCCACGCGGTGGAAGAACGCAAGGTCTCCATCGACGAGTGGAAAAAGGGCGTGGCGTCCGGCGAGATCAGCGAAGTGTTCGCCTGCGGCACCGCCGCCGTCATCACCCCCATCGGCCAGCTGAAGGGCAAGGGGTTCGAGGTGGGCGACATCAACGCGCCCGCGGGCGAGGTGACGATGGGCATCCGCAAGGAACTCACCGACATCCAGTACGGCCGCATCCCCGACCGCCATGGCTGGCTGGTGAAGCTGCGCGACTGAGCAAGACCCGCCGGAAAGCGGATCGCGCCCACGCCGCGGCCGCAGAACCGATGAAGAAAAAGCCCGCACGTTGCTGCGGGCTTTTTTCTTTTCCGTGCAGGCGCATCCTCCAGCGTACGCGTGCATGGGACGTCATCCTTCCAGTTGTCGCGGTTGCCGTTGTCGCGCAAGCAAGCACGATGCCAATGACATGCAAGTAAGCGCGTGTACTTTTCACATGCGAGCGACGTAAATGAACCTACATGCGAATGTCCACCGGTGACTTCGCTTCATGTGTGTACGTGGCGCATTACGTTTTGATGCAGGTCACGCAAAGTGTGTCTTTCATCGCTGATTCACGTTGCACGTGTCCGCTAGTTTCAAGGCGCGACACGCGTCTGCGTGTTCGTGTTCTGGTCGAACGCAACAGGCCGCCATCCCCCTCTCGCGCTACCCGAGCGATCCGACCAGGATCTTCGCCGCATTGGCGGCTTTCAACATCCATTTGAGGGAGAGTCTGATGTCCGTATCTGCGATTCGTCGTTCGCGCTGGCAGGTGGCAAGCCTGGCAGTTGCCGTGGTGGCTTCGTTGTACGCGCTTCCTGCCATGGCAGGTCGGGTGGATACCAGTGGGTTGCAGCAGGAAGAGCCGGGAGGATTCGATCGTTTCATCGTGAAGTACCGCGATGGCAGCGCCGAGAGCGCCGATGCGTCGCAGCTGCAGCGTTCGTTGAGCACAGCGGCCAGCACGGGCGTGGCCAAGCGGGGCGGCCGCGCGCTCGGTCTGCAGAAGCTGCGCCGTCTTGCCGCCGGTGGCGCCGAGGTCGTGCGCGCCGACCGCAAGCTCGACCGCGTGGAGGCCGAGTCGCTGATGCGCCAGCTGGCCGCCGATCCCAACGTGGAATACGTCGAAGTCGACCAGCGCATGTACCCCGTGCTGACGCCGAACGACACGCGCTTCTCCGAGCAGTGGGGCTTCGGCACCACCGCGGCGGGCATCAACGTGCGGCCGGCCTGGGACAAGTCCACCGGCGCGGGCGTGGTGGTCGCGGTCATCGACACCGGCATCACCAACCATGCCGACCTCAACGCCAACATCCTGCCCGGCTACGATTTCATCAGCGACACCTTCGTGTCGCGCGATGGCAATGGCCGTGATTCCAACCCGAACGACGAAGGCGACTGGAATCCCGTCGCAGGCGAGTGCTATGCCGGCTCGCCGGTGACCAACTCCAGCTGGCACGGCACGCACGTGGCCGGTACCGTGGCGGCGGTGACCAACAACAGCACCGGCGTGGCCGGTACCGCGTTCGGCGCCAAGGTGGTGCCGGTGCGCGTGCTGGGCCGTTGCGGTGGCCTGACCTCGGACATCGCCGACGCCATCACCTGGGCATCGGGCGGCAGCGTCAGCGGCATTCCCGCCAACGCGAATCCCGCCGAAGTGATCAACATGTCGCTGGGCGGCGGCGGTACCTGTTCGGCCACCTACCAGAACGCCATCAACGGTGCGGTCGGTCGCGGCACCACGGTGGTGGTGGCGGCGGGCAACAGCAACACCAACGTGTCCTCCGCCGTGCCGGCGAACTGTCCGAACGTGGTCGCCGTGGCGGCCACCACCTCGGCCGGCTCGCGTGCCAGCTTCTCCAACTACGGCACCGGCATCGACATCTCCGGCCCGGGTGCGAGCATCCTGTCCACGCTCAACACCGGCACCACCACGCCGGGCAGCGCCAGCTATGCGTCCTACAACGGCACGTCGATGGCGGCACCGCACGTGGCCGGCGTGGTCGCGCTGATGCAGGCCGCCGCGCCTTCGCCGCTGACACCGGCGCAGGTGGAGAGCATCCTGAAGAGCACCGCGCGTCCGCTGCCGGGGACGTGCTCGGGCGGGTGCGGCGCGGGCATCGCCAACGCCGATGGCGCGGTGGTGGCGGCACAGGGCGGCACGCCGCCGGGTGGCGGCACGCAGACCTACACCAACGGCACCGACGTCAGCATTCCGGACAACAACACCACCGGCGTGACCAGCACCATCGCCGTGTCGGGTCGCACCGGCAACGCGCCGAGCAATGCGCAGGTGGCGGTGGCCATCGTGCACACCTACATCGGTGACCTGATCGTGGATGTGCTGGCCCCGGACGGCTCGGTGTACGTGCTGCACAACCGCACCGGTGGCAGTGCCGACAACATCAACCAGACCTACACGGTCAACCTGTCGAGTGAAGCGCTCAACGGCAGCTGGCGCCTGCGCGTCCGCGACCGCGCCGGCGCGGACGTGGGCTACATCAACAGCTGGAGCATCACCTTCTGAGGATCGCCCCCGTGGGGAACGCGCAGGGATGCGCAGGAAGAACCCCGGCCTTGGCCGGGGTTCTTTTTTGTCCGATGTAGTGCGAGGTGCTGCGCGTGCCCGCGCGACACGTCACGGACACGCTCATTCGGTGATGACGAAGGTCACCGAGGCCCGTGCGGTCCAGCGATTGGCGAACTCGGGCCGGTCGACGTTGTAGAAGCCGCCGAGACTGAAGCTGACGGGCATGGCGCCGATCTTCACCACTTTCGACACCGTGCCGCCGATCGGCACGGTCCACGCGTCGCGGCTGTCGGCCTTCCAGTTGTACGTGCTCTCCGACGTGATCCCCAGCGACCAGCCGTTCGACAGCTGGCGGTTGAAGAACGGTTGCAGCGCGGTCTGGCTGACGTCTTCGCGGTCGCTGTCCCCGGCCACCGACCAGACATGGTTGGCCAGCGCGCCGACCGTCCACTTGCCGGTCTTGTGCACCAGCACGAACGTGGGGCCCAGCGAGTATTTGCCTGTGCCCAGGCCGCTGTGGCTGGCGGTGTCGAACAGCACCGCGCCACCGAAGCCGATCTCGGTGGGGCTGGCCTTCCCCGCGTGGCTGGGGATGTAGTAGCCCTGCACGAACAGATCGCCCAGCCCCGTCTTGCTGTCGGGGAACTGGTTCCATTGATACGGCAGGATCGGGCGCAGGATGAACTTGCCGTTTTCACCCACGAAGGGAATCACCGGCTGCACTTTCAGTTGCTGGTTGTGGGCGTCGCCGCCGGGGCCTACCTCGCCCAGGTAGTTGTACTGCAGTGGCACGGAGATCATCGGCGCGCCCGGGTCCGCCAGCTTCCGGGCGATGTCGTCGGCGGACTGGCCGCTCTCCTGCGCCAACGCGGCGGGAGTGGCGATCAGCATCGCAGCGATGACCGCGTGGCCTGTGAATGCCTTCATGTCGACCTCGTGCAGTGGGGACGCGGCGCCGCCGTCCTCGGCGCGTGGTTGCCTTGAACGACGATGGAACCCTTCATTCCCGCTTCGTGATCGGCGCGGGGAACCACGTGCCCGCCAGGACCGCCTCGCCGGGTCCGTACATGCGGAAGGTCAGGTGGAAGTTCTTGCCCTTCGGCGTGGGCAGCCAGTTGCCGTCGGGTGCATCGCTGGGCTTCTCGGGCGCCAGGTAGAGCGTGAGCGAGCCGTCCGGTCCGAGCGTCAGCCTGGACTGGTTGTTGAGCAGGAAGCGGTTCCTGGGGTTCGGAATGACCTGGAACTTCTGGTCGTCGACGGCGATGACCGACCAGAAATACCTGACATGGTCCGCGGGCAGATTGCCCTTGGTGAAATGGATCGTATAGGTGTTGCCGCCGTCGAGCGGCGTGCCGGTGCCGTCGGTGTTCGTCTTGAAATAGACCACTTCTTCGCGGTTGTTGGCCCAGATGCCGCCGAAATCGACGAGCGTCCGCGCCAGGTAATCGCTGCCGTAGTTGCCTGCGATGTCGGGGCGTGCCCAGCCGTCGCGCAGCGTGCCCAGCTTGGCGAACGCCTCGCGCATCTTCGGCTGCGCCTGCTCGCGGATCACCTTGTCCACCCGCGCGCGCTGCGCGGGGTCGCCGACCGCCTGCGCGACCGCGCGTACCTTGGCCTGCAGCGCGTCCATGCCCGTGTTGATGTCCGGCTCCGCCAGTGCGGCGTCGACAGTGGCCGCATCGAATGCCTCGGCACCCGGGAGCTTGTCATTGGGGAAGTCGGGCGTCGCGGGTACCGGCGCGATCGTCGGCGTGCCGCTGGGACGTACCTTGATCTGCCGCTGCAACGCCGCCGCCGCCTTCGGATCGGCACCCAGCTCGACGCGCGACAGCACGCGCGCCGTCTTTCCGGGCAGGTCGACCCGCTGGGCATCGGCGGGAACCTGCACGTTCGCACCCTTCAGGCACACCCAGAAATCGCCTGCCGGGCGATCGGGATAGGTGCGCTCGTTGATGTTGGCGACGGTTTCGCCCCAGCCATTGAGGAACTGCACCGTGTAGTAGCGGTTCTTGATGACGGGCACGCTGAAGATGGTGCAGCTGTTCTCATCCACGGCCACCCAGGCCTCGCTGTAGGCGACGTCCAGGTTCGGGTTGGCCCATGCCACGCCGCCGACGTCGCGGTGGATGATCTCGTTCCACTTGAAGCCTTCCTTGTTGAAGTCCAGCTGCTCCTGCCGCAAAACCAGCAGGCGCCCCAGCAGGTAGAGGTAGGCATCGGAGATGTCCTGGTCGGACAGCGCCGGGTTGGCCGCGGCCGGCGTCGCCGCGCTCTCCGAGGTGGCGGTGTTGGCGGTGGTCGCCGTGGACGACTCATCCGATCTTCCACATCCCGACAAGGTCATGGCCGCAAGACTGCAGCCCAGCGCAACACCAAGAGCGATCTTCATGACAGTCTCCCGAAGGTGCGACCCGACACACCGGCCGCCATGCGTGAAGGGCAGGCGAAGCGGCAGAGCCGCCCCAGCCGGCCGACAAGGCGACACGCTATCAAACGCAGGGGTGCCAACAGCAGCGTAAAACTACTTAGCGCGGCCCGTAATTTTTTCGGTTGTGGGACGGTCGTCCACCATCGTTCATCCGCCGCGATACGCATGTACGAAGAGGGGGACGGCCGCCGCAACCTGGGCGCCCGCTGGCGTGTCGGTTCGCAGGCGCAGGAGACGGATGACCGGTCGGCGGGCGATGGGAACGGCTAGCGGGGTGTTGCCCGGTTTGATGCAGAAGAACGGCCCCGCGATGCGGGGCCGTTCCGTTTCCGGGGGACATGGGAGGTACGGGGGCTTCGATCCGAGGCGGACATCCTGGGGCTCCACGCCAGCATGGTGACCTTTTGGCGACATTTGCATTGTTAGTTTCGCCCTGCTTCATCAAGTCACATTGCCAATCCTTGGGGGTAGCGCGACATGAACAGGTATTTGAGACGGGCCTTGTGGTTGGCGCTTCCGGCGCACCTGATCGGATTCTCCCTGTCCACCCACGCCGCGGAGGCGCCCGGCGCCCTAACCATCGTCGTCAGGGATCAATACACCGAACGGCCACTCCCAAGCGTGCAGGTCACCCTCACGGAACGGGAAACCGCCGTGGCGCGCTCTCTGCAAACGGATGCACAAGGTCGCCTCGTCGTTGAACAGCTTGATCCGGGCCTCTATTCGGTGGACGTGAGCAAGGTCGGCTTCGCTCCCGTCTCCGAACCTAGCGTGCGCGTCATTACCCGGAAGAACTCCAGGATCGAACTCGAACTTGCCGCGCCCTTGCTGGAAGAAGTGGTGGTGCAGGCGCGCGCGCTTGATGCATTCGACTCACCCTCCAGCACGTATCTCGATCGCGAGGCCTTGCGGGATGCCGTGGGCGGCGGCGCGGATCCACTGCTCTCGCTGGACGGCCTGCCGGGCCTGGCCTCCAACAGCGAGTTCGCAGCTTTCAGCGTGCGCGGCCGCGGCCCGCGGGACAACCAGATCTTCGTCGACGAGTTCCCCTTCGACAAGGCGGTGCACTTCGACGCGACGCTGGGCGAGGACGAAGACGTCGGGGGTGGCGGCCGTTTCTCGATCTTCGCACCGAACGTCATCAATGGCGCCGAGTTCTCGCCGGGCGGGTGGGGTCCTGCCTATGGCGGGCGGGCGGGGTCGCTGCTCAAGCTCGACGTCGCCGACGGCAGCCCAAGCCCGTCAGCAAGTCTGCGCCTGGACCTTGCAGGCTACGAAGTCGGTTATGACGGGCCGCTCGGCATCACCGAGGACGCCACCGTGCTGGTGTCCGCCCGCCGGCTGGATTTCGGTGACTTCTTCGAGGACATCGAAGAACTGGACATCGGAAATCCCGTGCTGAGGGACATCCTGGTCAAGTCGGCGATACCGATCAACCCGTCCAACACGCTCGAGGTGCTGCTCATCGATACGCGCGAGACCTACACGCGCGACGTGACCCACGTGTTCGAGTCGCCCAACTTCGAAGATGTATCGCTGCTCGATTTCAGGCAGGACAGCGACCTGTACGGACTGACCCTGCGATCATTGGTCGGCGAGGACGCGGTCTGGACCAACAAGGTGTACTACCGGGCCAGCAACAAGATCAGCTCGGAGGGCGAAGCATTCCCCGATCTCGTGCCGCCCGGGTCGCCCGCCTCCAGCTTCCCGGTGCGGGAAGACATCATCACCGTTACCGAAGACGAGACCGAGATCGGCTGGCGCAGCAATTTCGTGACGGCGAATCGGTGGGGGGCTTTCAACGCAGGCGTCCAGCTGACGCAGATCGACCTGGACTACGCCACCGTGCTGGACGGCGACTGGACCCGTTACGTCTACGACAGCGATGACTTCCGGCCGGACCCTGCGCAGCGCTTCATCGTGTTGACGCCGGAGAACATCAACGCTTCGCTGGACCGGAAGGCGACCAGCTACGCGGCCTACGTGGACCAGGTGTTCAAGCGCGACGCGTGGGACCTGGGGGCGGGTGTACGACTGGAGCGGGACGGCCTGACCGACGAAACCCTCGTGTCGCCCAGGCTCAGGCTGAACTGGCAGCGGAGCAAGCGCGTCAGATACTTCGCGACGGCAGGGCTCTTCCACCAGTCGCCCCGCTTCCTGGACCTCGCGGCCAACGAGGCGAACACGCTCGAGAACGAGGAGATCACGCACGCGAGTGTCGGGCTGGAGTACTTCCCGAGCGACCGCTGGTCGGTACTGACGGAAGCCTATTACCAGGATCTCGCGAATCTCGTGGTTGACCTGGACCGGGCGAACGGAACGTTCGCCAACATCGGCGATGGCACGTCCTACGGCTTGGATGTCGTGGTGAAGGGCACGATTCGAGAGGGCCTCTACGCCACCGCGACCTACTCCTACAACGATGCGGAGGTGGACCGGAAGGACGGCCGTGGCGCGGTCGCCGACGAGTTCAGCCGCGAGCACGTGGCGACCCTGGGGCTGACCTGGGAAATCAGCGATCGCTGGAAGGTGGCTGCGCGCTACAAGTATCTGTCCGGGAGGCCGGAGGACGCCTTCATCATCTACGAAGACGTGCTGGGTGCCGGGCAACCCCTGCGCTACTCAAGGGAGACCATCGAGCGCGGCGTCGGTCGCAAATCCGGTTACGGTGTGCTGAACGCCCGTGTCGACTATCGCCGCGCATTCGGTCCCATCGACGTCACCGCCTTTCTCGATGTCATCAACGTCACCTCGGCGTCATCGACCGACGACACCGAGTTCGACTACCGCCGGGGTGTCAACGTGAAGGACGACAGCGAGGCCGAGCCACTGATCGGACTTCGGCTAGACTACGCCTGGTAAACCGGAGGTGGCAGATGGCACGCGCTCTTGATGCTGCGCCCATCAGGGCGTTGATCGTCGAGGACAACCGCGACATCTGCGGAAACATTGCCACGTACCTCGAAAAACTCGGCTACGTCCTGGATTTTGCCCACGACGGCGTCACCGCGATGAACCTGGCGCTGACGAATCGGTTCGACGTCATCGTCCTGGACCTCATGATCCCGAGGATGGACGGCCTCACCTTCTGCCAGAGGCTTCGCACCGATGCCGGGATCGAAACGCCCGTGCTCATGCTGACGGCGAGGGACACGCTCGACGACAGGCTCAAAGGGTTCGACGCGGGAGCCGATGACTACCTGGTCAAGCCGTTCGCGCTGCAGGAGCTGCATGCGCGCATCCGCGCCCTGTACAAGCGGAGCCACCGGAATGCCGACACCCTGCTGACCGTCGGCGACCTGACATTGAACCGGTCCACGCTGCAGGTGCATCGGGCGGGGCGACGGGTCGAGATCAATCCTGCCGGCATGAAGCTGCTCCGACGATTGATGGAGGAGTCGCCGTCCGTCGTGGATCGCGACGAGCTGGAAACGCTGCTGTGGGCCGACGAGCGGCCCGATGGCGATGCGCTCCGCTCGCACATGTACAAGCTTCGGCAGGCAATCGACAGGTCGTTCGACCGGCCGTTGATCCATACGGTGCATCGCATCGGATATCGCATCGCCGAGGATTCCCCGTAATGCGGCGACAAAGTCTGCGCAAACGTGTCGAGTATGCGTTCGCGCTGTGTGTCGTCGGGCTCAGCGTGGCCTGGGGGCTCGCGTTCTACGCCGCCATCCGGTTCAGCGAGGACCGGGTGCTGGTCAATCAGCTGCAACGCGCCGCCGAGAACTATCCCGATCTCACGATGAGTCTTCGGGGCTACGACGATGCCGGCAGCTTGCCGGAACCCCTGCGGAAATGGGCGCAGTCAGGCCCCGGCGAGGGCGTGTACGAGTTCGTCGCCGAAGAACTGCATGTCGCGGTCGTCCCCGCCGACACTGCATCGGGGCGCGCATTCGTGGTGTTCGATGTCGCTGGGATCGAGGCGGCATCCTCCGAGGACTGGTGGTGGCTGCTCCTCATCACCGGTGTCGTCGGCGTGCTCGGCGCGCTGGGTTTCGGGCTGGGCGTCCTGGTGATGCGCAGAGCGGTCGCCCCGGTGGTGGAGCTCGCCGACGTGGTCGCGGGCATCGACCTGGAGCATCTGTCGGCCGGAGACCACAAGCTCATCGAGTCCAGCCGGTTTGGGACTGACGAGGTCGGCGTCCTCGCCGGTGCCATCGCGAAGACGCTCGAGCGCATCAGCGCGTTCGTCGTGCGCGAGCGGGACTTCACCGGTTCCGCCAGCCACGAGCTGCGGACACCCGTCACCGTGATCACGGGCGCGATCGAGCTGCTGGAGCAGAGCGATCTGTCGGCCGAGGACGTGAAGGCGGTGGATCGGATCCGGCGGGCGACGCTCGAGATGAAATCCACGATCGAGATGTTCCTGTGCATCGCACGCGAAGCCGACGATGGGCTGTATGGCGAACAGTTCCCGGTCGCACCCTTGGTGAGCCGGGCCATCGACCAGCAGCGCTACCTGCTGAACGGCAAGCGCGTCGACGTCGACGTCGAACGTCTTGCAGCGCCGGTCGTTCGCGGGCATCCGCAGGCGTTCCTCATCGCCGTCACCAACCTGGTTCGAAACGCGTTCGAGCAGACGCCCGGCGGGCAGGGGCCGATCACGGTGCTCCTCAAGGAGCACGAACTTCTGGTCACCAACCGGTTGGGTGGCAACGAGGTTGGCCGGCTTATGCCGGCCGACGCCTCTTCCAACGGCCATGGCCTGGGGCTGGGCATCGTCCAGCGCCTGTGTGAACGCAACGGCTGGCAATTCTCGCTGCAGGTGGACGAGGCGCACGTAACCGCCTGTCTTTCCTGGTGAGCACGACGGCCCCTTTGCAGACAGCAGGCGCGTCGCAATCAACGTCCCGCGCTTGTCGCCGCGCATTTCATTAAAAAAGAGGCCGATCGCCTCGGTAAGCCGCGGTTCCTCGGACACCTGCCGGTCTCCCATGCGGCGTGGCGAGCAGGCAGCATGGCATCGGCCAGACGTGACCTGGCGCACGCAGGGCAGTGGGGCCAACGGCCGTCGGTCTGCGAACACAGCCGGTCGAGGACGCGCCTTCGGGTGCCTCGCCGACGCATACCCGGTTTCCGATCATCGATGGCGGAAATGGCTCAGGCGGCGTGTGCGTTCCGTGGATGATTTGCGCAATGTCGTTCGGATTTCGTTTGCTGCGCGTGATGGTCGTCGCACTGTCGCGTGAGGCGTGCTGAGATCTTCCGCAGGGTCTGGACGATGCGGGCTGCAGGCGGAGAGCGCGCTGGCGCGCGTTGCACTCCGGAAGCGGGGATCAGATGCTGCGCGTTTCCGCGGAGATGACGTAACGAGGCTGCAAATTCCGCTGTTTGCGGCATCTTCACGCGGTATCCACGTAGTCCAACGTCAGCTGAAGGCGGCTCATGACTCCGGCGAAAAGACGGCTATATTCCAATACCCCAGACGAAGGAGGTATTGGAATGCTTATGAACAAACAACATGTGGCTGTGGCTCGTTCGCTCACCCTGGCGCTCGTCGCCAGCCTGAGCCTTGCTGCCTGCGCTACCTATGACGACGAGTTCGCGGGCATCAACTCGCGCCTTGATCAACTCGACACGAAGGTGCAGGGCGCGGCGCAGAGCGCGGAATCCGCCAACCAGTCCGCACAGCAGGCCAACCAGCGGCTTGATCAGATCGAAAGCCGCGTCCAGAGGCTCGAAGCGGCGCCGCGCCGCACGCCGCGCGGCTGATCGCTCTCGCGTCATTCACGACGCGCGGTCTGAAGCGTGATCCGGTGGCCGTTGATGGCCACCGGTCTTTTCTCTTCACCCATCCCCAGTTCCAAGGAATCGTCCCATCCGTACGTGCATACGCCCCGCTATTCGGGCCCTTATCGTTGCGCTGGCGTTCGCGGGCGTCGGCATGGCCAGCGCGAAGGATGCCGCGCAAGCGGTCGCAACGGTCGACCAGCTTCCGCGCGGCCAGGATGTGGCCGACACGGTGATCGAACTGGCGGGCTGGGTGGTCGCTACCCAGGACAGCCAGGGCTACCCGTTCGCGGTGATAGACAAGGCCGCCGCACAGATCCTCGTGTTCGGCGGCGACGGCCGGCTCCGCGGCGCGGCGCCCGGACTCTTCGGCTCGGCCGTCGGTGATCACACCGCACCGGGCATCGCCGGCCTCGCGCTTCGCGAGATTCCCGGCCGTGATCGCACGACGCCGGCGGGTCGTTTCGTGGGCGGTTTCGGTCCGTCGATCGACGCCGGCCGCGTGCTGTGGGTGGACTACGAGTCCGCCGTTTCCATCCACCCCACCGCGACGGGCGTCCCCGCCGAAAAACGCGCCGAGCGCCTCGCGTCGCCGACGCCGGATGACAACCGCATCACCCATGGTTGCATCAACGTCTCGCCCGAGTTCTACGAGCAGGTCATCCGTCCCGTCTTCGAGAAGGGTGGCGTGTTCTACATCATGCCCGATGCGGCGCCGATGGCGGAAACGTTCCCGGAGTTCGCGCAAAGTCGCGAGACGACGCAACGCAAAGAGGGAAGACGCGCACGGCGCGCCGCCGAGTAAAGCGTGTCGCAATTTCGCCTTGCGTAGGCGAGACAGCACGGCGTGCTGGGGATCTTTCCCATGGGCTCATTGGTGCGGCTGGCGTCCGACCACCTCGCGGTGGTCATCGAGGCAGGCGAGCATCCCTTGGCGCCGCCCAGGGTGAGGGTGTTCTATTCGGTCAAATCCAATGCCCACGTCTTCCGGCGGGACATCGACCTTGCCTTGGTCAAGGACCGCATCGTCGGCCTCGAGTCGCCGAGGAAATGGGGATTCAGGGATATTGAACAGGTCTGGATGGCATAGCGCCCAGCTTCGCGCCGCTGGAATGTCTGCAGCTGTCCAGCTTCCGCCTCCCGCCGCTGGCGGGCATCGGTTGATGTGCCGAGCTGTCAGCGGCACACGAGCGCCACGGCATCATTTCCGGAAGGAGCGTGCGCGCCATCGATCCAGTGTGTCCATCGCCCAGCCGGCACTCAACCCATGGAGAAGAATCGACAGGGTGACGATCAGTGCCACGATGCTCCACAGGGTACGTTCCGTCTGGAAAGAGGCTTCGTTCAGGGCAAACGCCAGGTAGTACAGCGAGCCCACTCCTCGAACCCCGAAGACCGCGATGCCCCATCGCTCCCGTCGTGGAAGCCGGGTGCCCAGCAGCGCTGCCCAGCCGGCAAGCGGACGCACGAGCAATACGAAGACGGCTCCAAACACCACCTCGCGCCATCCGATGCCTTCAAGAAGCCCCGATACAAGCGCGCCACCCAGTAGCAGCAGGATCAATGCCGTCAGCAGCCGCTCGCATTGCTGGGCGAACAGTTCGAGCGTGCCGTGATATTCATGGCTGCGTTCTTGCTGGCGGATGACGAGTGCCGCGACGAAAACCGCGAGAAAACCATAGGTGTGACACAACTCTGCGACTCCGTAAACCAGCAACGTCACGGCCAGGGCCACCAGTCCATCGTTGCCGGCTGACAAGGTGGAAGCTCGCTGGCTTCGGAAGATCAGGTACATCAAGCCGTAGCCAAGCACGGCACCTATGCAGACGCCTCCGACTATGCGCCACACGACATCCACAGCCAGCCATCCAAGCCAGTTCACGGGAGCGCCCGCGTCACCGAGGGCAAGGATGATGGCCAGCCAGACGAAGGGGAACGCGAGTCCATCGTTGAGGCCAGCTTCTGAAGTCAGCGCAAAACGAACAGCGTCCTCGCCTCCCTCTCCCGGCGGCCTAACCTGGACATCCGAGGCAAGTACCGGATCCGTGGGTGCCAAGACCGCGCCAAGCAGAAGCGCCGTCGCGGTGCCGTAACCCAGCCAGGCACTGCCCAGCCACCAGCCTGCCAGGATCGTGAGTGGCATGGCGATAATGAGCAATCGCCATGTCAGCGCCCAGCGCCGCCAGCCAAACCGCGTGTCGATGCGAAGCCCCACGCCAGTCAGCGCCACCAGCACCGCCAGTTCGGTCAAGCGCTCGGCCGCTTCGGGAAATCGAAATGGATCGGCTGCCGGAAGAGGCAAGGGAAGCAGGTACACCGCCGCACCCGCCGCGACGACAAGGATCGGAGGCGTCAGCGGATGCCGTCGCAACAGGTCCGGTAACCACGCAGCACCAAGCAGTGCGAGGCCTACCAACGCAAGCGCGATCTTGTACTGATCCATGGAGGTGCCCGGTCCGATCGCCACAATGCGTAGCGTAGGCGATACGGCAGTAGCACCCTGTCAAGACAGGTGTGGCATCGATTCTGATCCTGTTGTCTCGGCGCACTCTTGAACGCAGGGCACAAGGCAAGCGCTTTGAAGAGAGCTTGCCTCCTGGATCGAAGGACCTCACAAGTCGGTCCCCCACGCGTTATTCGAGTCTTTCTTCCCATCTCGGGCTACGAGAAAGCGGGTTGATCGCTTGATTGAGGTCAGCGTGCGGCCGCCGGCCTCTCTGGCGTCAGAGCCCGTGGCTCCTCTTGATGATCTCGGCCGCCCGCTCTCCGATGACGACACAGGGGGCCATCGTGTTGCCACTCGGGATGTCGGGCATGATGGAAGCGTCGGCGATCCGCAGCCTTTCAATGCCATATACCTGCAGGTTTCCGTTTACTACGGACATGGCGTCGCGCCCCATCTTCGCCGTGCAGGCTTGGTGCCAGTACGTCACCGCCGCGTCGCGGATATAGGTTTCCATCTCGGACGCGGTCAGGCTTCCCGGCATCGCTTCCCGCTTGAGCAGCCTGCCGAAAGGCGAGGCGTGCGCCAGATCGCGGGCAAGCTGGATCGTCTTTGCGGCGTCGCGCAGGTCATCCGGATGCGACAGCGTGTTGGCCTCGATGCGGCAAGGATCGTGGGCGTCGGCACCGGTCAGGTGCACCGAGCCCCGGCTCTTCGGGTGGGACAGCCCGGCGAACGTCATCCAGCCATGCTCCGGCACGCCGCGATGCGCCGTCTCGGGCGTGGGAACCGGAAACTCCAGCTGGCAGTGGAAGACATCGGGTGCGTCCAGGGCAGGGTCCGTTTTCCAGTAGAGCGTGGCTTCGGAACCGCCACTCCCGACATCGACCGGTCCGTTCGCTTCGAAGAGGCAACCGAAGGAGACGTGGTCCTGATGGTTGCGCCCGACGCCTGGCAGGTGCTGGACCATCGCGATGCCATGAGGCGCCAGTTCGTCTTCCGGACCGATGCCCGATTGCATCAGGACCTTGGGGGTATTGATGGCACCCATGGAGAGGATCACTTCGCGGTCGGCCATCAGGTGCCTGGCGGTCGCATCCTGGATGACTTCGACGCCGACAACGGTGGTGCCGCTGAAAAGCAGTCTGCTGACCTGCGCGCGGGTCAGGACAGTGAGGTTGGGCTGGCCCAGTTTCGGAAAGATGTAGGAACGGAAGAGCGAGGAGCGACGGCCTGCCTTCACGATCAGATCGTTGAGCGCAACGCCACCGCGCCCTTCCATCATGACGCCGTTGGGGCTGTCGAACGTGGGGATGCCCAGCGCCCTGGCCGCCTCGATCATGGCGAGCGCCACCGGCTGCGGGTGATGCGGCGTCTCCACGTGCACGGGACCGTCGATGCCGCGTCGGCGGGCATCAGGCGCACCGCGCCAGTCTTCGATCCGACGGTAGATCTTCAGCACCGATGCGTAACCCCAGCCGTCGTCGCCGGCTTCGCGGGCGAAATGATCCCAGTCGCTCCGGTGACCGCGTGCCCACACCATGACGTTGATGCTGGAACTGCCCCCCAGCACCTTGCCCATGTTGAGCGGTATCGCGCGGCCGTTGAGATGCGGATTCGGCTCGGCCACGAAGGCCCAGTCCCGATCCGACCCCAGGTTGAGGGGCCACTGCGCCGGCTCCAGCACCTCGGGCATCTCATCGGATCCGCCGGCTTCGATGAGGAGTACGCGAACGCCGGGATTCTCGGCCAGGCGGCCGGCCACGGCGCAGCCTGCAGGGCCGGCACCGCAGACGATGAAGTCGTAGCGCTCCCGATGTCGGGGATCATTGCCGTGCGAAGGAGGGAGGAAAGAAGTCGTCATGGCGGGGGAACTCCGGGGCGAAGGAAGAGCGTCAGGCAGCCGCGCGTGGCCACCCATCGCGGGGAGGGTGCGTGTCGGAAGAGGAAGGCCGGACGCGACCGGGGTGTCGGCGTCCGGCTCACGGTGGCGCTGCGTTACGGGGTCGAGCGACCCGCTTCGTGGGCCGCCTGGTCGATCGTGTCGGCGACCACCTTGGGCTGCGTCATGAAGACCGCGTGGCTGGCGGACACTCTGGTGATGCGCGCGTTGATGCGCTCGGCCATGTGGATGAGCATGGCCAGATCGAAAGCCTTGTCTTCGGTGGCGATGGCGGCCCAGCTGGGCTTCGTCCGCCAGGCAGCCTGTGTCAGCTTCGTGCCGAACACCGACATGTTGATGGGTACCTGCGAATCGCGCAGGAACGCCGCATCGGCGTCGCGGGTGTCGTGGGCGAAGCCCGCCTTGAATTTCGCCGCGCTGATGAACCCGTAGCCATCGCTGCCCGTCTCGATGACGAACTCGGGGGTGGGTGCGAAGCCTCCGTACTGCTGCGCCGTGGTTTCGCCTGCGTCGGGTGCGAGCGCCGACACGAAGACCAGGCCGGCCACCTTGTCATGCACGCCGGCTTCGGTGATGACGGTGCCGCCCCACGAGTGCCCGACCAGGATGGCCGGACCGTCCTGGCGGTCGAGCACGCGCTGCGTCGCCTTCACGTCATCGGCAAGCGAGGTCAGCGGGTTCTGCACGATCGAGACGCGATAGCCACGCGCGGTGAGGTCGTCGTACACCGGGCGCCAGCCCGCGCCGTCTGCGAACGCACCGTGCACCAGCACGACGTTCTTCACCTGTGCACGCGGATGGCCGGGGGTGGCATCGTCGGCCTGGGCGGAAGGAGAAATGCCCGCCGCCAGTGCGGCCGCGAGCAGGGCAGGGATCAGCTTGAACATGGTCTTGTCCTCGGGCGGGGTAGGTGTGCGGCGTGTTGGCCGGCAGGGTTACTTTGCCGCGCACGATGGGGCTATCGGTTGCTTGACGTCCTGAAAACTTGATCGATCGTGCTGTTGATTCACCGCGCCGACCGATGGGCGTCATCACGCGGTAGGCACGGTTCCACCGTCGATCGTGTGTTCCGATCCCGAGATGGAGGCGGCCCGGGGCGAGACCAGGAACGCGATGAGGTCGGCCACCTCGGACGGCTTGGCCGGTCGGCCCAGCGGAATGCCACCCAATCCCTGCATGACCAGCTGCCTGGCACCTTCTTCGTCCGTGCCGGCATTGGCCGCGATCCTGCCGAGGAAGTCGATGGAGGCTTCGGTCTCGACCCAGCCCGGCGAGACACGGACCACGCGCACGCCCTGCGGCGTGACTTCCTTCGACAACGCCTTGCTGTACGTCGACAACGCGGCCTTCGCGGCGGCATAGGCAATCGTCGAGTCATGCAACGGCAGCAGGCGCTGGATCGACGTCACGTGCAGGATGACGCCGGACCCCTGCGCGATCATCGCAGGCAACAAGGCGCGATCCATCCGCACCGCCGACATCAGGTTCAGATCGAGCGCCTTGGCCCACTCGTCATCATCCAGCCGGGCAAAGCCACCCGCGGGTGCCGATGATCCCCCCACGACGTTGATCAGAACGTCGATTCCACCGAGCTGTTGCCGGGCCGCCTCCACCGCCTCGCGCACCCCTTCCGCCGTGGCGAGGTTGGCCGCCACATAGTGGACATCCGCGACAGGGTTCTTCGGCCTCGAGAGTGCGGTCGCTACGATGCGTGCACCAAGCCCGGCCAACCGTTCGACCACGGCGCCGCCGACGCCGCGCGTGCCGCCGGTGACCAGGATGCGCTTGCCCGCCAGTTGCAGGTCGAAGCTCATGGCGCGATCTCCAGCGAGGCGATCTTGCCGCGCTCCAGGGTGAAGCGATAACGCAGGTCCAGCGGGCTGCCGGGGAAGTTGCCCGACACCTGGCCGGTCACGAGGTAGCTGCGCCCCTGCGTCTCCAGCGTGTGGGGTTTGACGGTGTACGTGTACTGGGACGTCGATGCGGTCTTCCAGGCTTCGATCGCGGCGGGGCCGGAATGGGTGTGGCCCTCGTCCAGGACCATGCCGTCCCTGGTGAAGCAGCGGGCGACGGCCTGGGCATCCTGGCGATCGGCTTCGAAGTAGGCTGCGATGGGCTCGGGCAGGTTCAACGCTTTCATGGCAATGCTCCGTTGGGTGTGCGGAGCTAGCGTGAGGCGTCTACAGCGGTAAGAGAATCCCCTATTATCTGATCAGGCTATGTAGGAATCAGGACACAATGCGCGGCTCCGAATTTGCCGAACTCAAGGCCTTCGTGGCCGTCGTCGACCGGGCCAGCTTCGCCCGTGCCGCCGATCACCTGGGGCTGTCGCGGTCCGCGCTCAGCCAGACCATCCGCCAGCTGGAATCGCGGCTGGGCGTCCGCCTGCTGAACCGCACCACGCGCAGCGTGTCGCCGACCGAACCGGGCCGCCGGCTGCATGAACGCATGGCGCCGATGCTGCGTGACATGGATGAGGCGGTGGCGCAGGCGGTGGGCACGAGTGCACGCGCGGCGGGAACGCTGCGCATCAACACGCTGAGCATGGCAGCCAAGCGCGTGCTCGCGCCGCGGTTGGGACGTTTCGCGAAAGCAAACCCCGACGTCGTGCTCGACATCGTGATCGATGACGCGCTGAGCGACATCGCCGGCGAAGGCTTCGATGCCGGTATCCGCGTCGGCGGCCGGCTGCAGAAGGACATGGTGGCGGTACGGCTGACGCCCGACATCGAACTGCACGCCGTGGCATCGCCCGATTACCTTGCCCGACATGGCGAACCCAAGACGCCTGCCGACCTGAGCCGTCATGCCTGCATCAACTGGCGCTTCCCCGGCAGCGGCAAGATCGCGGGTTGGCCGTTCATGAAGAAAGGAAAAGCGGTCGAGTTCTTCGGTGAGGGAAGCGTGATCTCGAACCATCAGGACATCATCGTGCCCGCCGCGCTGCAAGGCCTCGGGATCCTGTATGCCTACAACGACGACGACATCGCCGACGCATTGCGGGACGGGCGCCTGAAGCGCGTACTGGCCGACTGGTCACCGACGGTGCCCGGCCTCTACCTCTATTACTCGAGCCGTCGATACATGCTGCCCGCGCTTCGCGCCTTCATCGATTGCCTGCTTGATCGCGATATCGGCAGCGAGTTCAACCCGGGGCCGGAAACGGCGCCTTGATCGACCCGATGGGGTCAGGGGTTCTCCGGCTTCTTTCTTCGAGCCGGAGCGGGCATCGCTTCCAGCCCTCCCCAACGCGAGAACAACCATCTCGCATCCCTCGATCAAGGCCAGCACGTGGCCCGTCTGCATCATGCTATCGGTGCCGTGCGTGACGCTACGTGTCGGGGCGACTGCGCCGGGATTCAGCTGGGGAGAGGTATTCTGCCTACCGCTCCCGGCCTGTCTTCCCTCCGCCCAGGCCGCGACACGGCCCGGCTCGACTCGACTCGATTCGACTCGACTCGGGTGTTCGGCCATCGCACCCAAGTAGACCCTCATTGAAAGCAACCCCTCTCCAATGGAAAACAGACTGGCGCTTCGAGGAGAGCCAGCAGCGGCGGCACTATGTCATCGAGCCATGGCTCGATGGTCGCCGGGTAGGTCGTGCTCATGGCTGGTTCGAGCCCGGAGAGAGCTTTGTGCTGGAGAAGATCGAGATTGATTCAAGGCAGCGCTCACGTGGCTATGGGAGTACGGTGATCGAGCAGCTGCGGCAGAAGGCGCGTGACAAGGGCTGCCGCGAGCTTGTGATCAACAATGTGCGCTCCAGCAACCACAGGGCTATCTCGCTGTATGAGGCCATGGGTGCAAAAGCCGTCGAGCTGTCGGCAAGCAGCTACGCATTCGTCATCTCTCCGCCGTAGGCCTGACGCTTCGAAACAATGGTCGGAGTGGGTTTTCCCATCGGGTTGCAAGGGTCGGAGAACACTTCCCTCTTTCGTAAAAACAACAGGGCCCGCATCAGCGGGCCTTGTTGTCAGTGAAGCATCCACGCGTCTGTCGGTATCAGACCGCCTCGAACCGGTTCGCCGCCACGTTCTTCCTGACCTTCGCCGGATCCCAGATGCGCCCGTTCATTGCGATGTAGACGCCCGTCGGCAGCGACTGCACCGCGCCGATGGCGCAGCCGATGTTGAATTCCGCATCCGAGCCGCGGAAGCGGGCGGGGCTGAGGGCGCCGGTCATCACGATGGTCTTGTCCGCGATGGTGGCCAGCACGTGGCCCGTCTGCACCATGCTGTCGGTGCCGTGCGTCACCAGTACATGCTTCGTCGGCTGCGCGGCGATGGTCGCGCGGATCAGCTCGCGGTCCTCGTCGGTGATGTGCAGCGAATCCTTGCGCAGGATCGGGATGACCGTGAAGCGGAACGTCACGCCCAGCTCGCGCAGGATCATGCCGATCTGCGGGTCGCCGATCTGGTAGTCCGACTTGTCGTCGAAGTAGATCTTGTCGATCGTGCCACCGGTGGTGACGATCAGCAGCTCTTCCATCTCAATGCTCCTGCCGGCGCTCACGGCGCGCCTGGCGTTGTGTCCGGGGGTGTCAGGTCGTAGGGCTCGCCGTAGTGCTCGCAGATCCGTTCCAGCGCAGGCGACGGCGGTGCCACCACCTGCCGATTATCGCCGTTCGGCCGCAGGAACGTGCACTGCACCGAGGTGACGTTGCCGGCCTCGTCGCCGCCGGCGTCCACCTGCGCCAGCAGGTCCATGTTGTCGTAGGTCAGCGGCGGGGTGGCGGTGTCGAGCTTCCAGCCATGGAACTCCCACGCGCAACAGCTGGAGCGACCGGCTTCCACCAGCCAGCCGTCCAGCACCTGCAGCTCGGCGTAGCCGCCACTGAAGAAATGGATGAATTTCCGCGTGCGCGGATCGATGCGGTACACCTCGCCTTCGCAGTTGGGGCCGGCGCCGCACATGCCGCGCACTTCCACCTCGTGCATGCCGTCGCCGTCGATGTCCACCAGCGCGGCATGGCCCATCGGAGTCTCGGCCACTTCCTGTCCGACTTCCAGGCGATCGCACGGGCGAGCATCCGCGCAGGCGAACTCGACCACATACCTGCGCGCGCCCGCTGAAGGGCACTCGGTGCTCAGTACCAGCGTGCTGCCGTCGCGGTTCGCCACGCGCGCGCCGGCGTCGGCCTGGCACGCGTCGTCCTGCGCCAGCGCCAGGCCCGGGAGGGCGAGCAACGCCAGCGCGGCCGCAAAGCGATGCATCACGCCTGCTTCCGGAACCGCTTGCGGAACGCCGGCCAGCTGGTCGCCAGCACGATGCCCACCGACAGCACGATGCCGCCCCACGCGTATCCCGCTTCCGGCGGGCGCGAATACGCCACCATCACCGCATGCGCGAACCAGAACAGCGCGAACACCCCCGCCCAGAACGCCGCGCTCGGCCGCCGCGCCATCACGCCGATCATCAGCAGCAGCGGCGGCAGGCAGAACACGAGCAGCACGGCGACGTAATGGCGGTCACCGTAGAACCAGACCGCATACAGCACGGCCAGCAGTTGCAGCAGGGCGGCCAGCACCAGGCGCGAGCGGTCCATCACGGCTGCCCCAAGCGGCGGGCGATGTCGGCCACGCGCCGGCCCAGCGCACGTGCCAGCGCGGCTTCGTCCTCGCTGGGCTGCGGGTCATTCTCGCCACCGGCGACATGGCTGGCGCCGTAGGGCGTGCCGCCCGTGCGCGTGCTGCTGAGCTGCGGCTCGGTGAACGGAATGCCGACGATCACGCAGCCATGGTGCAGCAGCGGGACCTGCATCGACAGCAGGGTGGATTCCTGCCCGCCGTGCTGGGTGGCGGTGGACGTGAACACCCCGGCCGGCTTGCCGACCAGCGTGCCGCTGGCCCATTCCGCACCCAGGCCATCGATGAAATGCTTGACCGGCGCGGCCATGTTGCCGAAGCGGGTGGGGCTGCCCAGCACCAGCCCCGCGCACTCCGCCAGATCCTGCCGGTCCACGTAGGGCGCACCGTCTTCCGGCACCGGCGGCGCGGCCTGCTGCGTCACCGTGGCGACCGGCGGCACGCTGCGCAGCCGCGCCGACATGCCTTGCACCTCGCCCACGCCGCGCGCGATCTGTCGCGCAAGCCGCGCCACGGAACCGCCGCGGCTGTAGTAAAGCACCAGGATCTCGGGCATCAGGGCAGGTCTTGAGGAACGGGAACGTGCCTAGTATCGGCGATGTCGCCCCCACGGCGCATCGGTTACCCTTCCGCCCATGGAGCCACTGGACTCACTGAACCGCTGGAGCGACCGCATGCGCGACCGCGCGCGCGCGGGCACGTTCTTCCGTTTCCTCGCCAAGCGCTTCCTCGACGACCGGCTGTTCCAGGCCGCCGGTTCGCTGGCGTACACCACCTTGTTCGCGCTGGTGCCGCTGGCGATGGTGGTGTTCGGCGTGCTGTCGGCGTTCCCGGTGTTCCAGGAATGGAGCGCGCAGCTGCGCGACTACATCTTCGCCAACTTCCTGCCCGGCGCGGCCAACAGCCTGAAGACCACGCTGGACGGTTTCCTGGCCAATACCGGCAAGCTGACCGCGGTGGGCGTGATCGCGCTGGTGGCGTCGCTGCTGATCACGCTCAACAGCATCGAGGCCACCTTCAACCGCATCTGGCGCGTCACCAGTGCGCGGCCCAAGCTCTCGCGGTTCCTCGTCTACTGGACGGTGCTGACGCTGGGTGCGTTGATGGCGGCGGCGTCGCTGGCGCTCTCGGCGCGCTTCTATGCGCTGCCGCTGTTCGCCACCAGTGGCGGGCGCTGGGTGCAGGGCCTGTCGCTGAGCATCGCGCCGGTGCTGATCGAGTTCGCCGCCATCGTGGTCATCTACCGCGTGGTGCCGCACCGGACCATCAAGTGGCGCTATGCGGTCGCGGGTGCGTTGCTGGCCACGGTGCTGCTTGAACTGGCCAAGTGGGGCCTGGGCCTGTACCTGGGCAGTTTCAACGCCTACCAGAAGATCTATGGTGCGGTGGCGGCCGCGCCCATCCTGCTGCTGTGGATCTACCTGTGCTGGATCGCCGTGCTGCTGGGTGCGTCGCTGGCATCGGGCATGGCCGCGTTCCGCTACCAGCCGGTGGCCATGCGCCTGCCGCTGGGTTACGAGCTCTACGGCCTGCTGCGCATGCTGGGCCGCTTCGCGCAGGCGCGCGAACACGGCCGCGGCCTGCACAGCGACCAGATCCTGGCGATGGAGCCGATGCTGACCGACGCGCTGATCCAGCAGATGCTGGGACAGCTGTCGGACATCAACCTGCTGCGGCGCGACGAGGAAGGCGAATGGCTGCTGGCGCGTGATCTGGACGACCTGACCCTGTGCGACCTGTACGAAGCCTGCCAGCTGCGCATCCCCGTGGCCGAAGCCCACCTGCCGTTCCGTGACGACGCGCTTGGCCGCGCTGCGCGCGGTGCGCTGGACGACCTGCGCATTCCCCTGCGCGAACTGTTGAAGCAACGGGTCAGCGATCTGTTCGCCGAACCCATCAAGGAGCCTGCATGACATCCCGCCTGTCCCCCCTGCTTGCGATTCCGCTGCTGCTGAGCGCCTGCAATTCCGAATCCGCGCCGCAGGAAGCCGCGCAGCCCGCCATCGAGGCGCAGGTGCAGGCGGTGGAGCCGGCGGCCGGCAAGGCGGGGGACCATACCGCGGAGCTGCCGACGCTGAAGGTGCAGACGCTGGAAGGCGCGGCCTACGACCTGGCTTCGCACCGCGGCAAGTGGGTGGTGGTGAACTTCTGGGCGACCTGGTGCGCACCGTGCCTGAAGGAAATGCCGGACCTGTCCGAACTGGACAAGGCCAACGACCACATCGAGGTCATCGGGCTGGCCTACGAGGAAATCGAAGCGGACGAGCTGAAGGCATTCCTGGCCAAGCGGCCGGTGGTGTATCCCATCGCCATCCTCGACGTGTACAACCCGCCGTCCGACTTCGCCACGCCGCGCGGGTTGCCGCTGACGTATCTGATCGCCCCCGACGGACGCGTGGCCAAGCAGTTCCTGGGCCCGGTGACCGGCAAGGAGATCGAAGCGGTGATCGCGGAAACCGATGGACCCAAAGCAGGTGCGTGATGGCGGCGGTGCGTTTCCTGGTGAGCGGCAGGGTGCAGGGCGTGTTCTTCCGCGCCTCCACCCGCGAACGCGCACTGGACCTGCGGCTGTCCGGGCGCGCCACCAATCTGCCCGATGGGCGCGTTGAAGTGATTGCCGCCGGACCCGTCGACGCACTCGATACGCTGGAAGCCTGGTTGCGGCATGGGCCGCCCTCGGCGCGCGTGGACAGCGTGGAGCGCGGCGACTGGCAGGGTGCGGTCAACGAAGGGTTCGTCACCGGCTGACGGGGATTCTGTGGGAGCGACGTGGGTCGCGACGGCGAGCCATCGCGGCTCGTTGTGCGGTCTCCCATCCGCGGCGCGCTGCCGTGCGTTCATGCCCGTGCAGCGTGAGTGGCGATATCGGGAGGGCGCAGTCGCGACCCACCCTTCCCGCACGAAAGAAGGAAGCGGCCATGCGGCCGCTTCCTTCCCGACACGTATTTACTCCAGTCCCGCACTCATCGTCTTGGCCAGCGTGCCCTGCGCATCGTCGCCGCTGAGCTCCCAGAAGAAGGCGCCGCCCAGGCCCTGCACCTTGGTGTAGTTCATCTTCTCGGTGATGATGGCCGGGTTGTCGAACGACCAGAACGTGGTGCCGTTGTAGATCCAGTGCGCGCGCGCGACCGGATCGATGAAGCTGGGCCACGCCAGGTTCTTCAGCACGCGGTAGTCCTCGTTGCCCGCCTCGTACGTGCCCGCGGCGGCGCTGCCGCTCTGGTACAGGCCGTTGTTGACGTTGGGCACGTTGGTCCAGCCACGGCCGTAGAAGCCGATGCCCAGGTTCAACTTGGAGGCCGGCACGCCACGCTGCAGGAAGGCTTCCACCGCGTCATTGCTGTTGTAGAAGCGGATATCGCCCGTGGAAGGATCGTTGGGCGAATCGAACAGCGCCGAGTGGTGGTTGGTGCGTGGTTCCCACGTGCCGTGGAAGTCGTAGCTCATGATGTTGATGAAATCCAGGTGCTGCGCGTACTGGCCCGGATCGGTGGCGGCGATCTTGTCGACGCCGGCACCCACCGCGACGGTCAGCAACAGGCCCGGCCGCACCGCGTTGAGCTGGCTGCGGAACTCGGCCAGCAGTGCGGTGAAGTTGGCGCGGTCTTCCGCCGTGCCGCAGCTGAGGCCGCAGGCGTTGGGGTATTCCCAGTCCAGGTCGATGCCGTCGAACACGCCCAGCGCCGCACCGGTGCCGCCAGCGCCGTCGGTGACGGGCAGGTTGCCGCGGATGTAGGCGTCGATGCACGAGGCCACGAACGCCTGCCGGTTGGCGGGCCTGGCGGCCTCGGCAAAGCCACGCGACCACGTCCAGCCGCCCAGCGAGATCAGCACTTTCAGGCCGGGATGCTTGGCCTTCAGTTCCTTCAGCTGGTTCCAGTTGCCGCGCAGCGGCTGGTCCCAGGTATCGGCGACGCCGTCGACGCTTTCGGCCGCACTGAAGGCCTTGGTGTAGTCGGCGAACGCGTCGCCGCCTGCGCCGGTGGCCTCATTGGTGGGCTGGGTGACGCCGACCTCGCACCGGTTGTTGCGGACATTGCCGAACGCGTAGTTGATATGGGTGAGCTTGGCGGCGGTGCCGCTGGTATCGATGTTCTTCACCCGGTAGTTGCGCGCGTAGATGCCCCACTGCACGAAATAACCCAGCAGCCGCTTGTTGCCGCCCCCACCGCCGGATGTGGTGCTGCCGGTGATGGCCGTGCTCTGCGCCGATGCGTTGCCCGCCACGTCGCGCGCGCGCACCGTGAAGCTGTAGCTGGTGGCCGCGGCCAGTCCGGTGACGGTGTAGGTGTTGCCAGCCGGGGAGCCGGCGAGCACGCCATTGCGGTAGACGTCATAGCCGGCCACGCCACTGCCACCGCTGTTGTCCGTGGAGGCGTTCCACGCCAGCGAGATGCTGCTGCTCGTCTGGCCGACCACGGCCAGACTGGTGGGGACCGACGGGGCGACGGTATCGCTGGCCGCCGAGGTGGTCACGCTGATGGCGCCGCTCTGCGCGGACGCATTGCCGGCATTGTCGCGCGCACGGACGGTGAAGCTGTAGGCGGTGTTGGCCGACAGTCCCGTGCTGGTGAAGCTGGCGCCGGTGGCCGAGCCCGCGAGCGCACCATTCCGGTAGACGTCGTAACCGGCCACGCCACTGCCGCCGCTGTTGTCGGTGGAGGCGGTCCACGCCAGCGACACGCTGGAGGCGGTTTTCGATGGCGAGGTCAACCCGGCCGGCACGCTGGGCGCGATGGTGTCGGACGGCGTGCCCACAGTGATCGTGGCGGTGGCCGACTGGGCCGTCGCGCCGCCGTTGTCGGTGGCGACCGCGCGGAAGGCATGGCTGCCGGCCGTCGCGTTGCTCCAGGTGACCGTGTAGGGCGATGCGGTATCCACCCCGAGTGATGTCGTGCCGCGGAAGAACTCCACGCGCGCGATGGTGCCATCGCTGTCGCTGGCATTGGCGCTGACCGTCACCGTGCTGCCGGTGGTGACGGACGCGCCATTGGCGGGTGCCGTCAGCGTCACGCTGGGCGGCTGGTTGCTGCCGGTGCCGCATGCGCCCAGGTCCTGGTACCAGCCGCAGCTCGTACAATGCGTGGGTGGCGCGTTCCAGATCTGGATCTTCGCCTCGTACAGCCGGTTCTGGTACACCAGCTTGTCGCCGGGGTTGTAGATGGTGGACGACGTCCACGCGGGTACGCCGCTGCAGCTGACGGTCTGCGCGTAGGCGCTGCCGCTGGCGGCCATCGCCAGCGCCCCGATCAGCCAGTAAGTCCTGCCCAAACTCCTCAACATGATCACTCTCCCATAGCCTTGCGTAAGGTGGAGGTCGCGGACTGCAAGGCAGTCCCCGCCGTGCCGGGTAGTGCGGTGTGGGGGGTGGACGGTCCTGTATCGGATCGGCCGGGTGCCGGTATGCCGCATGCACGCATGAACGGATGTGATGCAGTTGGGCTATCGCAATTGTTGGCGCCACCGTGTCTTTCCCGCGCTGGTAAGCAGACGGAAGCTGCAAGCGCTTGACACGACACGCGTCATTCGCGAAGACGCATGCGCGCTGCACGCGTCACCGTGCATGCCGTCCCGCGCGCAAGGCACGGACAAGCCGTGACCGCTTCCTGTCCCGTGGGGACTTGCCGAGGGCACGCCGGATGCAGGCTCGGTCGCGTGGGGCAGGCGATGGAGTCCTGCGAGCCCCGGTCAGGGGCGTTGGCTACGTGCGTGCTAGCCGCGCGGCGCCTTGGCGCGGAAAGAGGGGATGGGTTTCACCACGGTGTACTTCTCTTTGGCCAGCTTGCCCTTCAGGGGCGGCAGGCCCAGCAGCTCGAGAGGCACTTCGGTATCCGGCAGCCGATCCAGCAGGTGGCGGATCAGGGTGAGCCGGCCCAGGCGCTGGTCGTTGAAGTCGACCAGCGTCCACGGGGCATGGGCGGTATGCGTGGCTTTCAGCATGGCTTCGCGCGCAGCGGTGTAGTCGCCGTACTTTTCCCGCGCCTTGAGGTCGATGGGCGACAGCTTCCAGCTCTTCAACGGCTCTTCGGCGCGTTCGGCGAAACGCTCCTCCTGCAGCGCCTGGTCCACGCACAGCCAGTACTTGAACAGCAGGATGCCGTCGTCGGTGATGCCGCGCTCGAACACCGGCGCCTGCTGCAGGAACTGGCGGTACTGCGTTTCGCTGCAGTAGCCCATCACCTTCTCCACGCCGGCGCGGTTGTACCAGCTGCGGTCGAACAGGACGATCTCGCCGGCCGCCGGCAGGTGCGTGATGTAGCGCTGGAAGTACCACTGCGTCGCTTCGCGTTCGCTGGGCTTGGGCAGCGCCACCACCCGGCACTGGCGCGGGTTGAGGTGCTGGGTGATCGCGGTGATCGCGCCGCCCTTGCCGGCCGTGTCGCGGCCTTCCATCACCACGACGATGCGCGCGCCGCTGTGCGAGGCCCAGCGCGCCATCGCCGCGAGCTCCAGCTGGAGCGGTGTCAGCAGGGCTTCGTATTCTTTTCGCTTGAGCGTCTTCATGGCGGCGTTCCTTGCGGTGGCGGAAACAGGAGCGGCGAAGCGGGTGCGGCGGACCGCGTGCGGCGACAAGGGCATCAGCGCTTGCGGCGCGCCTGTCCCGCCATGCCGCGCGCGACTTCCAGCAGGGCGCCCTGCTGCCGCGTGTTGAGGGCGCGGTAGGCAGACAGCAGGTCGTGTTCGCCGCGCGTGCGGGCCGGGTCCAGCGTGGTGGCCAGCTCCGACAGCAGTGCGCCGGCCGGCACGCCCAGTGCACGCGCCAGGGCGTTCAACTGGTCGCGGCCGGGCAGCTTGTCGCCGGCCATCCAGGATTTGACGGTGGCCACGCCGGCGCGCGGAATGGCGGCGGCAAGATCCGCCGGGGTCATGCCGCTGGCCTTGGCCAGCAGGCGAAGGGTGGTGTCCAGTGACATCGACGGCTCCTTGCTCATTCCTTCAGGCGGGGACGCAACGTGGCCAGGTTGCAGGGTTTCGTGCGCGCATCGAGCTGCGCGCGGATGATCTTTTCCCAGCCCGTGCGGCAGGCGGAGGTGGAGCCGGGCAGGCAGAACACGAACGTCTGGTTGGCCAGGCCCGCGAATGCGCGCGACTGCAGCGACGACGTGCCGATTTCCTCGAAGCTGATCTGCCGGAACAGTTCGCCGAAGCCGGGCATTTCCTTGTCCAGCAGTGGCAGCAGCGCCTCGGGCGTGGCGTCGCGACCGGTGAAGCCGGTGCCACCGGTCACGAGGATGCCGTCCACCGCCGGATCGGCGATCCAGTGCGACACGATGGCGCGCAGGCGGTAACGGTCATCCGGCAGCAGTGCGCGTGCGTGCACCTGGTGGCCCGCTTCCGTGAGTGCGGCCACCAGATAGTCGCCGGAGCGGTCTTCCTGCAGGGTGCGGCTGTCCGAAACGGTCAGCACGCAAAGGTTCAAGGGGATCAGTTCGTCGGCATGGCTCATGCCGCGCAGCGTAGCGCAAACGCGTGTCAGTCGAGTGAGATGGGCGGCAGGCCCTGCCGCCTTCGCTGGTCCATCCGTCGTGCCAGCTGCAGGAAGCCGGTGGCGAACCGCGCCATGTCGAACAGGCCAGCGTGCTCGCGTGCCAGCTTCAGTCGCGTGCGCAGCACATCGCGGGCGCCCGCGTCCCGGCCGAGCGTCACCGCAAGACGCACGTAGTCGGCGTCGCTGGCGGTGTTCAGATCATCCAGCCCGAGGTGATGGTTGAGGCTGCCTGCCACGCGCGACGCGAAGGTTTCGCCGGGTCGCGTCAGCACCGGGCAGCCGGCCCACAGCGCATCCGACGCCGTGGTATGGGCGTTGTACGGGTTGCAGTCCAGGAACAGGTCGGCGTGCCGGTAGCGCGCCAGGTAGTCCGCATGCGGCAGCTTGCGCATGAACACCAGTCGACCTGCGTCCACGCCTTGCGCGCGCGCCGCGGCGCGCAGGCGCTCGTCGGCCAGGCCGGGGCCGGACAGCAGCCAGAGCACGCTGCCCTCCACCTGTTTCAGGATGTCCAGCATCCGCATGAAGCTGGCCGGATTGAGCTTGTAGCTGTTGTTGAAGCACGCATAGACCACGCCCGCGGCGGGCAGGCCGCAGTCTTCGCGGCCCGGCGGCGTGCCGACCACGCGTCGCGTATCGGAAGGCTGGAAAGCGCCGGGAAGCCAGGCGACCTGTTCGCTGTAGCCGGGCACCAGCGTGGGTGGCAGCGCGAAGCGGTCCGCCAGCACGTAGTCCATCCATGGCGCGCCGGACGTGCCGGGATAGGCCAGCCAGTTGACCTGCAGGGGCGCCGGCCGCCTCGCCAGCACTTCCGGCGTGCCACCGCCCCCCCAGCCACGCAGGTCGTACAGGATGTCGATGCGCTGCTCACGGATGCGTTGTGCCACCTCGCCATGCGAAAGCCCGGCGACGTCATGCAGCGTGGTGGCTTCCGTAAGCCGCTGGCGGATCGGGCTGCGGTCGTCGGCATTGAGCGCGAACAGATGCACGCGTGTATCTGCGTGCGCGCGCATCGCTTCGAAGAACGCCACGGTCAGCAGCCCGGTCGGGTGCGCACCGAAACCGTTGGACAGGAAACCGAGGCGAAGCGTGCCGTCGCCGGTTTCCTGCGCAGGCGCGGGCAGCGGCGCGATGCTCCGTGCGATCACCTGCGCGCGTGCGCGGGCGCAGGCGAGTTGTTCGTCGGCGCGCGTGTCCTCGCTGAGGAAGGCGAACGGCTCCACCACGCCCCCGCCATCGCGCACGGCGGCGCGGACCTGGGCAGAAAGCCGTTCGAGGTCGCGCCAGTCGCACAGCTTGCGGCGCCAGTTCAGCAGGTGCGCGGCGAAGAGCGGCTCGTTCGGCAGCAGGCGATACGCATGCTCGTAGGCCTGCGCGGCGGCTTCGGCTTCACCGGCGTCTTCCAGCGCGTGGCCCAGCCAGAGCGCGATGCCGGGATGCTGCGGTGCCTGCGTGGCCGCCTGCCGCAGCGCGTCGGTGGCCTGTGCATGTCGGCCCTGCATCCAGTGGCCGCGACCAAGCCGGGCCAGGGCCTCAGGATGGCCGGCTCTCAACGCCAATGCCTGCGCGGCAGCGCGCAATCCGGCTTCCGCGTCGCCGTGATCAAGCTCCGCATCCGCCAGCATCACCCAGGCGATGAAATCCAGGGGAGCGTGCTGCACGCGCTGACGCAGTTGCGCACGCGCGCTGCGCGGATCGTCAGTGGCCACGTTCGCGGCCGGGGCATGAGGTGGGCGCGTGGCGACACGCGGCGGGACGCGAGGCAGTGATCATGGCGGGCAGCCTAGCGGCTGGGCGCGACGGGATACAAGCCGCGGTCCACGACGGTGACGTCCGGGCGATCTTGTGGGAGCGACGTGAGCCGCGATAGCGCGCCGACAGCAGGTCATCGCGCACCCTCCCGAGCGCACCGCAGTGCGTCGGAATGACGAATCATCATTCGCCGGCAAAGGCCTCGGCCGCGTTCGCGACTCAGCGCTGCTGTCTGCCCGCACCACGCCCTCATGGAATCATGCGCGCTTGAAGCGTTACAGCCCCAGCCGGAACCGCAGCGTGCCGTCGTACGGTTCCCATCCCATCGCGCGGTAAAGCGCCTGCGCATGATGGTTGTCGTGGTCGGTTTCCAGTTCCAGCCGCAATGCGCCGTCGGTGCGCGCGAATTCGGCGGCGGCGGCAAGCAGGGCGCGCGCCAGGCCATGGCGGCGCGCATGCGGGTGCACGAACAGGTCGTTGAGTACCCAGGTGCGTCCTGCGGAAACGGAGGAAAACGACGGGAACAACTGGGTGAATCCCGCCAGCTCGCCATCGTGCCTGGCCACCAGGATCAGCGATTCCCCGCGGGCCAGCCGCTCGCCGATGAAGGCGCGGGCGCGTGCCAGGTCGGCAGGCTGTCCGTAGAAGCGACGGTACAGGTCGAACAACGGGGCGATGGCACCCGCGTCATCGCTTGTCGCGCGGGTGATGGGGGTCTTCATTCGCGCTCCTGGCGTCACGGCGTTGGGTGCACTACACCATATCGGTGCTTCAACATGCAGTGATGCCGTCATCCCGACGCAAGCCGGGGACCAGGGTCTTCATGCTTCCCCGACCCTGTTGAACCGAGCCCAGTCACTGGGGCCCGGCGTGCGCCCGGGATGTTGCGGAGGACAGCTCAGAGGGTCAGGCGGACAGATCGGACAGTCGCGTGGAGGATCATGGGGTGAACTCCCGGCTCAGGCCGCTTCGGTCAGTCGTGCCAGTTCGTCGGCCAGGTATTCGCGGCTCAGGCGATCGACCAGTTCGTCCAGATTCCCCTGCAGCACGTTGGGCAGGTCGTACAGGGTGAGGCCTTCGACGCGGTGGTCGGTGATGCGCCCCTGCGGGAAGTTGTAGGTGCGGATGCGCTGGCTGCGGTCGCCGCTGCCGACCTGCAGCTTGCGCGATTCCGCCTGCGCGGCCTGCTGCTTGCTGCGTTCGGCATCCAGCAACTGGGCCTTGAGACGCTTCATCGCCTTGTCGCGGTTGGCGTGCTGGCTGCGTTCGGTCTGGCACTCGACCACGGTGCCGGTGGGCACGTGGGTGATGCGGATGGCCGAGTCGGTCTTGTTGACGTGCTGGCCGCCGGCACCGGACGACCGGAACGTATCCACGCGCAGGTCCGCCGGATTGATGACGACTTCCTCGACCTCTTCCACGTCGGGAATGATCGCGACGGTGGCGGCGGATGTGTGGATGCGGCCCTGCGATTCGGTTTCGGGGACGCGCTGCACGCGATGGGTGCCGGACTCGAACTTCAGCCGTGAATAGGCGCCGCGGCCGACGATGCGCGCCACGACTTCCTTGTAGCCGCCGTGCTCGCCCGGGCTGTCGGATTCCACCTCGACCTTCCAGCCCTGCCGTTCCGCATAGCGCGCGTACATGCGGAACAGGTCGCCGGCGAAGATCGCGGCTTCGTCGCCGCCGGTGCCGGCGCGCACTTCCAGGAAGAGGTTGCCTTCGTCGCGGCTGTCCTTGGGCAACAGCAGCAGCATCAGTTCGTCGTCCAGCTGCGCCAGCCGTGCCCGCGCCGCGCCGATTTCTTCTTCCGCCAGTTCGGCCAGTTCCGGGTCGTCGCGCATCGCCTGCGCGGCGGACAGGTCGTCGCGTGCCTTCTTTTCTTCCGCCATCGCGGTCGCCAGCGGTTCCAACTGCGAGAACTCGCGCGAGTAGTTGCGGAAGCGGTCGTTGTCGGCCAGCACGCCAGGGTCGGAGAGCAGGCGTTCGAGTTCTTCGCGGCGTTCGGCCAGCGCTTCGAGCTTACGGCGCAGCGTCGGCGTCATCGTCTTTCTTCATGTGGGAGTAGGGCGCCTGCGCGGGGAACAGGCGGTCGGCGGCACGCGACAGTTCCGCGTCACCGCTGAGCGCGGCTTCGCGCAATGCGGCGGTCGGCGGGTGCAGCAGGCGGTTGGTCAGTGTGTGCGCCAGGAATTCCAGCACCTGCTCGGCGTCCCGCCCGTTGGCCAGTTGCTGGCGTGCCTTGGCCAGCACGTCCTCGCGGGTGGATTCACCCAGGGCGCGCAGGCGCTTGAGGGGTTCCTGCCGCGTGCTGGCGTGCAGGCCTTCCATGAAGCGCCCCACCTGCACGTCGATGATGGCTTCGGCGGCATCGGCTGCCTCGCGCCGGCCGCGGCGGTTGTCTTCCACCGCCCGTTCCAGGTCGTCGACGGTGTAGAGGTAGGCGTCGGCCAGGTCCGCCACGCCAGATTCGATGTCGCGCGGGACGGCAAGATCAAACAGCAGCATCGGCTTGTGCTTGCGCCGGGACAGCGCGCTGGCGACCTGGGCGCGGGTCACCACGGGTTCGCGTGCCGCGGTGGCGGAGAACACCACGTCGGCTTCCGCAAGGTGGCGTTCCAGTTCCCCCAGGGGCAGCGCATAGCCGCCATGGCGGCTGGCCAGCTCCTGCGCGTGGGCCAGTGTGCGGTTGGCGATCAGCAGCCGGCGTACGCGTCCTTCGCTCAGGTGCTTGGCGGCCAGTTCGATGGTTTCGCCGGCCCCGACCAGCAGCACGGTGGATTCGCTGAGGCGGGCGAAGGAGTTCTGCGCCAGCCGCACGGCGGTGGACGCGACGGAAACCGGGTTCGCGCCCACGCGCGTGTCGGTGCGCGCACGCTTGGCGACGGCGAAGGTCTGCTGGAACAGGCGGTCGAGGCGGCTGCCGAGTGCGCCGTGTTCGCGCGCGCTGGCCCAGGCGTCCTTCACCTGGCCCAGGATCTGTGGCTCACCCAGCACCATCGAGTCCAGGCCGGTCGCGACGCGGAACAGGTGACGGACCGCGTCGGCATCCTGGTGGCGGTAGAGATAGGTGTCCAGGCCTTCGGCATGGGTGGCCAGCCAGCGGGCCAGGGCCTCGCCGTCTTCGGCAACGGCGTACAGCTCGGTGCGGTTGCAGGTGGAGAGCAGTGCGGCTTCCGCCACCTGGGGCAATGCGCGCAGCGAAGCCAGCGCGGCAGGCAGTGTCTGCGGGCCAAACGCCACCCGTTCGCGCAGGTCGACCGGCGCGGTCTGGTGGTTCAGTCCTAGGACCCACAACGTCATTGTTCAGGTGCTTGCAGTAAGCTGCTGGCTGGTAAGGGCCGCCATTTTAAAGCCCACGTGACCTTCATGCCCGAAATGATCCGTACCACCCTGGCTGCCGTGTTGCTGTGGGCGCTCGTACAGCCCGCCATCGCGGCACCGAAGCCCGCGAAAGAGCACCCCGACCCGCTGGCGGCGGTGATGGCGGGGGAATTCGCCCTGCAGGCGGGCCAGCTGCCGGAAGCCACCCGCTGGTACCTTGAGGCGGCACGGCAGGATGACGACCCGGGCCTGGCCGAGCGTGCCACCCGCATCGCCCTGCTGGCCAAGGACGACGCGCGCGCCGCCGAAGCCCTCAAGCTGTGGCGCGCGCGATCCCCGCGCACGTTGGCCCTGCGCGGTGCCGAAGCCACCTTGGCGCTTCGCCAGGACAATGCGCGGGTCGCGCGCCGTGAACTGGCGGCGTTGATGAAGGACGCCGACGACCTCGGCTGGCGCTATGCGCTGACCGCGCTCGCCAGCGGGGGCAAGGATCCGGACCTGGCCGCACGGCTGCTGGACGAGCTGGTCGACGACCGCGCCATTCCCGACAAACTGCAGGCCTGGCTGGCGTTCGCAGGCCTGGCGCAGCAACTCGAACAGCGCGATCTCGCCGAACGGATGGTCGCCGACGTGGTGAAGCGTTTCCCTGGCGAACCCCAGGTGGCGTTGCTGCATGCGCGCCAGCTGCGCCAGGCCGACCGCAAGCCACAGGCCCGTGCGGTGCTGGACGACCTGCTGCCCAAGGCGGCCGCCGACAGCGCGCTGCGGCTGGAGGTGGCGGAGGAGTACGACCGGTTGGGCGACCCGGCGGCGGCCTCGCGCGCGCTGGGGCAGGGTCCCCAGGACAGCCTGACCTATGGCCTGCGCGCGTCCCTGCTGGCCAAGGCCGATGACACCACCGCCCTGACCGCGCTCTACGACGAATTGCGCAAGGCGTCCGATGCGGGGCAGGCCGCCCAGTACAACCCGGACCGCCGGCTGCTGTTGGGCCAGATTGCCGAGTTCCTCAAGCGTCGCGAGGAGGCCCTGGAGTGGTACCGCAGCGTGCCGGCCGGCGAACAGCGGGCCGAGGCCAGGCTGCGTTCCATCAATACCCTCTACGAGCTGGGGCGGAAGGAAGAGGCCTTCGCCGATGCGCGCCGACTGCAGGGCGATGCCAGCGTGGGGGACGGCACCCGCCGCGATGCCTATCTGATGGAGGCCGAACTCCGCCAGAAGGACAAGCAGGATGCCGGCGAGCTTGAAGTGTTCGCGCGTGGGCTTGCGGCCTACCCCGATGACCTGGCCTTGCTGTATTCGCGCGGCCTGGCCTGGGAGCGGCGGGACAACATCGGGCGTGCCGAGGCCGACCTGCGGCGCATCCTGGTGATCGACCCGGAAAACGTCGCCGCCCTCAATGCGCTGGGCTATACCCTGGCCGACAGGACCACGCGCTACCAGGAAGCGCTTGAGCTGATCGATCGTGCGCGCACCGCGGCGCCGGAAGACGCCGCCATCATCGACAGCTATGGGTGGGTGCTTTACCGGCTGGGCCGCAATGCCGAGGCGCTGGTCGAACTGCGGCGCGCGTTTACCCTGCAGAAAGACCCTGAAATCGCAGCCCACGTTGCCGAAGTGCTGTGGGTGATGGGGCAGAAGGACGAGGCGCGGCGGTATTTCGATGAGGCGCGCAAGCTGGACCCCAACAACCGTTCGCTGCTGCGGGCGCTGGAGAAAACGGGCGCATGAACATCCGTGGCGTGACGATGGCAGGGCTGGTGGCCCTGTCGATGCTGGGCTGTGCCAGTCGTGGTCCTACGGCGTCGACGGCGCCGGTCCTGACCGATCCCGAGGCGATCGCCGCTGCCCAGGCGACGCAGGCCACACGGGAAGCCTGGCTGGCGAGCCGCGAGGACTGGTCGTTCGAGGGGCGGGTGGCGGTCAATGCGCAGGGCAAGGGCGGCAGCGGCCGCATCGACTGGCAACAGCGCGGTGATGCCTACCAGGTGGCCCTGAGTGCGCCGGTGACGCGGCAAAGCTGGCGCCTGATGGGCGACCTGCATTCCGATGCCGGCCGCCTTGAGGGCCTGGAAGGCGGTCCGCGCGAAGGCGAGGACGCCGAAGTGCTGCTGAGGGAGGCCACCGGCTGGGACATTCCGCTGCAGGCGCTGGTCCGCTGGACGCGTGGCCTGGCGGACGCGGAGTTCCGCAGCGACGGGCCCGGCGAGCAGGCGTACTCCCTTGAAGGAAACCTGCGCAGCCTGCGCCAGCAGGGCTGGCGGGTGGAGTTCACCGACTGGTTCCCGCCGCAAGGCGAGCGCCCGGCCATGCCGCGACGCATCGATGCCACGCGGGATGGGGCGTCGGTACGGTTGGTCGTGGACCAGTGGCACTTCGAGACGCCGTGAGTACGTTCAACGCGGCGGACGGCTGGTCGGCCTGGCCGGCCCCCGCGAAACTGAACCTCTTCCTGCAGATCACCGGACGCCGCGCGGACGGCTACCATCTGCTGCAGACCGTGTTCCGGCTGCTGGAATGGGGCGATACCGTTCATGTCCGGATGCGCGAGGATGGCGAAGTGCGTCGCGTGGGCGTCTCGGTTCCCGGCGTGGACGAAGCGGATGACCTGCTGGTGCGCGCGGCTAACATCCTCAAAAAAGAGGCAAATGTCGCACAAGGTGTCGACATTGGTGTCGAAAAGCGCATTCCTGCCGGCGGAGGTTTCGGCGGCGGATCATCGGATGCTGCCACGGTCCTGGTGGCCCTGAACCAGCTGTGGGGCACGGACCTGCCGGGGGATCGACTGGAAGCCTTGGGCCTTGCCCTGGGGGCGGATGTGCCGGTTTTCGTCCGCGGCCACAACGCCTGGGCCGAAGGGGTCGGTGAAGAACTGACGCCGGTGACGCTGCCGCCGGCCTGGTACCTGCTGGTCGATCCGGGCCTCCACGTGCCCACCGCGGCACTTTTCCGTGATCCGGATTTGACGCGTGATGCCGCACCCGCGAAAATATCGGACTTCCTTTCGGGATCACTGCTCGGCAATGCGTTCGAGCCGGTGTTGCGCTGCCGGGAGCCTGCCATCGAGGCGGTGTTCCAGGCCCTTGCGCACGTCGGCACGCCGCGGCTGACCGGTTCCGGCAGCGGTTGCTTCGTGGAGTTCGCCGACCTTGCGTCGGCCGAAGCGGCGCTGGCGGACCTGCCTGCGGGCGTCCGTGCCTGGCTGGCGCAGGGCGCTGCACAGTCGCCGCTGTTGCGGCGGCTCGGGCGTGGTGCCGGAAAGGAAGAAAACGCCTAGGGGCGTCGCCAAGTGGTTAAGGCACCGGGTTTTGATCCCGGCATTCGTAGGTTCGAATCCTTCCGCCCCTGCCAATTCATCCGATTTCTCCCGTACCTGCCGAGACGACCATGCAAGACGAACGCAACCTGCTTGTCTTCTCCGGCAATGCCAACAAGCCGTTGGCCAACAGTATCTGCCGCGAGCTGGGCGTGCGCCCCGGCAAGGCGCTGGTGTCGCGCTTCTCCGACGGCGAAGTGCAGGTGGAAATCCAGGAGAACGTGCGCCGGCAGGAAGTGTTCGTCGTGCAGCCGACCTGCGCGCCCAGCGCGGAGAACCTGGTCGAGCTGCTGGTGCTGATCGACGCGCTGAAGCGCGCATCGGCCAGCAGCGTGACCGCGGTGGTGCCGTACTTCGGCTACGCCCGCCAGGATCGCCGCATGCGCTCCTCGCGCGTGCCGATCACGGCCAAGGTGGCGGCCAAGATGTTCAGCGCGGTCAGTGCCGACCGCGTGCTGACGGTGGACCTGCACGCGGACCAGATCCAGGGCTTCTTCGACATCCCGGTGGACAACGTGTATGCGTCCCCGCTGCTGCTGGCCGACATCTGGCGCGCCTACGGCACGGAGAACCTGCTGGTCGTGTCGCCCGACGTTGGTGGCGTGGTGCGCGCCCGCGCGGTTGCCAAGCGCCTGGATGACGCCGACCTGGCAATCATCGACAAGCGCCGTCCGCGCGCCAATGTCGCCACGGTGATGAACATCATCGGCGACGTGGAAGGCAAGGACTGCGTGCTGGTGGACGACATCGTCGACACCGCCGGCACCCTCTGCGCCGCGGCGGCGGCGCTGAAGCAGCATGGCGCCAAGAAGGTGGCCGCCTACTGCACCCATCCCGTGCTCTCCGGCCCGGCGGTGGACAACCTGAACAACTCGGTCCTCGACGAGCTCGTCGTGACCGATACCATCCCGCTCTCGCCGCAGGCGCAGGGCTGCAGCAAGATCCGCCAGCTGAGCGTGGCGGAACTGCTGGCGGAAACGATCCGCCGCATCGCCTTCGGCGAATCGGTCAGCTCGTTGTACGTGGATTAAAAGCCGTGATGGTGATCCGGGCTTGGTGATTCGATGGAAGCAGTCGCTTCTCCGCCAATCACGAGTCACTGAATCACGAATCAGGGCTCCAAAGACTCTTCTGGTCGCGGGAGAGTCATCAAAACCGTCGCGAGGCGGTTCATCCAACTGAAAGGTAGTAGCAAAAATGGCAACCACGCATGAAATGAAAGTGCAGCGCCGCGAAGACGAGGGTAAGGGTGCGAGCCGCCGCCTCCGTCGCGCCGGTACTGTGCCGGCCATCGTTTACGGTGGCGAACTGACCCCGGTCAGCATCCAGCTGAACCACAACGACGTCTGGCTGGCCAGCCAGCACGACTGGTTCTACTCGTCCATCCTGGACCTGAGCCTCAACGGCGACATCCAGAAGGTGCTGCTGCGTGACATGCAGCGCCACCCGTTCAAGCAGCAGATCATGCACCTGGACTTCCAGCGCGTGAACGAGAACGAGAAGCTGCGCACGGGCGTGCCGCTGCACTTCCTGAACGAAGACAAGTCGCCGGCCGGCAAGTCGGCGGAAGTCGTCGTCACGCACGAGCTGAACGAAGTCGTCGTCGAGTGCCTGCCGAAGGACCTGCCGGAGTTCATCGAACTCGACCTGTCCGACCTGGCTGTGGGTGCGGTGATCCACCTGTCCGACATCAAGCTGCCGTCGGGCGTCGAGATCCCGGAACTCAAGCTAGGCAAGGAACACGACGTTGCCGTCGTGATCGCCAAGCACGGCAAGGAAGAAGCCGAAGCCGCGCCGGCCGAATCGGCCGAAGTCCCGGCTGCCAAGGTCGCCAAGAAGGACGACAAGTAATCGCGCCACGGTGTGCCCGCTCCGGCGGGCACACCGGCGTGATGCACTGCGATGGCAGGTTTGCGTCTCATCGTCGGACTGGGCAATCCCGGTGCCGAACATGCCCGAACCCGGCACAACGCCGGGTTCCATTTTGTCGATGCCCTGGCGGAACGGCAGGGTGAGCGTTTCGGGCTGGAAAGCAAGCTGTTCGGCGAGACCGCCAAGGTCGTCATCGCCGGCCAGCCGGTGTGGCTGCTGAAGCCGGCCACGTACATGAATCTCAGCGGCAAGTCGGTCGCCGCGGCGTTGCGCTATTGGAAGATCGCACCGGAAGAGGCCCTGCTGGCGCACGACGAGCTGGATCTGGCGCCGGGCACGGCGCGCCTGAAGTTCGACGGCGGTCATGGCGGACAGAACGGCCTGCGCGACACCATCCAGCACCTCGGGCATGGCAAGTTCCACCGGCTGCGGATCGGCATCGGCCACCCCGGCCACAAGGACCGCGTGACGGGTTGGGTGCTGGGCAAGCCGGGCAAGGATGACGAAGCGATGATCGCGCGGGCGATCGACGACGCGCTGGACGTGCTGCCGTTGGCGGTGGCGGGCAACTTCATGGATGCGATGACCCGGCTGCACACGCAGAAGCCGTGATTGGTGATTGGTGATTTGCAGGGCATGGATCGGCCCCCGAATCACCAATCACGAATCACGAATCACGGATGTAGACATGGGTATCAAATGCGGCATCGTCGGCCTCCCCAACGTGGGCAAGTCGACCCTGTTCAACGCGCTGACCAAGGCCGGCATCGCCGCGGCCAACTTCCCGTTCTGCACCATCGAGCCCAATGTGGGCGTGGTGCCGGTACCGGACCCGCGCCTCAACCAGCTGGCCGAGATCGTCAAGCCGCAGAAGCTGATCCCGACGGCGGTCGAGTTCGTCGACATCGCCGGCCTGGTGGCGGGTGCGGCCAGCGGCGAAGGGTTGGGCAACAAGTTCCTGGCCCACATCCGCGAAGTCGATGCCATCACCCATGTGGTGCGCTGCTTCGAGCACGGCGACATCGTTCATGTTGCGGGCAAGGTCGACCCGCTGTCGGACATCGACACCATCGATACCGAACTGGCGCTGGCCGACCTCGATAGTGTCGAAAAGGCACTGAACCGCGCCGAACGTTCAGCCAAGGCCGGCGAAAAGGATGCCATCGCCCGCAAACCCGTGCTGCAGAAGCTGCATGCCGGTCTCAGCGACGGCAAGCCGGGCCGCGCACTGGGGCTGGACGACGAGGAGAAGGCGCTGGTACGCGACCTGTTCCTGCTTACCCTGAAGCCGGTCATGTACGTGGCCAACGTCCTCGAAGACGGCTTCGAGAACAATCCCCACCTGGACGTGGTGCGCGCGCGCGCCGCGGCCGAGGGCGCCGAGGTGGTGCCGGTGTCGGCGGCCATCGAGGAGGAGCTGTCCCAACTGGACGACGCCGACCGCGACACCTTCCTGGCCGACCTGGGCCTGGACGAGCCCGGCCTGAACCGTGTGATCCGCGCCGCCTACAAGCTGCTCGGACTGCAGACGTATTTCACGGCGGGCGTGAAGGAAGTGCGTGCCTGGACCGTGAAGGCCGGTTCCACGGCGCCGCAGGCCGCAGCGGTGATCCATACCGATTTCGAGAAGGGCTTCATCCGCGCCGAGACCATCGCGTTCGATGATTTCATCAAGTACAAGGGCGAATCCGGTGCGCGCGATGCCGGCCGCCTGCGCCTGGAAGGCAAGGAATACCGGGTGCAGGAGGGCGACGTCCTCCACTTCCGGTTCAATGTCTGACAAAAAAATGTCGCTGGCGCGTTGACAGGCGCGCCGCTTCACGCCAAAATCTCGGGCTGTTTCACCCTGGTTTGATTTGGCCGCCCGGCCTGGTCAGTCCGGTGACTCCGGAGGGATACCCAAGCGGCCAACGGGGGCAGACTGTAAATCTGCTGGCTTACGCCTTCGGTGGTTCGAATCCACCTCCCTCCACCAGAATTTCGTTGTTGTTTTGAGTTGTAGTGGTCTCCCGGTGCGGGAGTAGTTCAATGGTAGAACTGTAGCCTTCCAAGCTACTAGTGCGGGTTCGATTCCCGTCTCCCGCTCCACTGAACGCTAGCGCAGGGTCTGCGTCATATCAGGCAACAGAAAACGTTTCACGCTCACGTAGCTCAGTCGGTAGAGCACCTCCTTGGTAAGGAGGAGGTCGAAGGTTCGATTCCTTTCGTGAGCACCACATACCATTCCTTTACGATCCACTCGAGAACTAGCAGCCATGGCAAAGGGTAAATTCGAACGCACCAAGCCGCACGTGAACGTGGGCACGATTGGCCACGTTGACCACGGCAAGACGACGCTGACGGCGGCGCTGACGAAGGTGGGCGCAGAGCGTTTCGGTGGTG